>Ga0160428_1000004_pt1 | contig 378278 bp, 294 predicted proteins | sample SolpanmetagenomM_FD_108198 | JGI IMG/M metagenome (GOLD analysis project Ga0160428, IMG submission 108198) | Solar panel surface microbial communities from Lawrence Berkeley National Laboratory, California, USA - M | ecosystem: Engineered > Built environment > Solar panel > Unclassified ... | reverse complement strand
GCTCGTCAACACCGGCTGGACGGGCGGCGCCTACGGCACCGGCCACCGCCTGAAGCTGGCCCACACCCGCGCCATGATTACGGCCGCCCTCTCGGGCGTGCTTGAGGAAGTTACGTTCAAGGCCCATCCCATCTTCGGTGTGCAGGTGCCGGGCGCCGTGCCGGGCGTGCCCACCGAGATACTGGACCCACGCGCTACCTGGGCCAACAAGGCTGCTTACGACCACACGGCCGCCGACCTGGCCCAGAAATTCGTCGACAACTTCCAGAAATACGCCGACTACGCCAGCCCCGACATCCTGCTCGGCGCCCCCCGCGTGGCCGCCGAGCAGCCGCTGTAGCGCGCCGGGCTCCATTCACTGAGTTTTTTTCAGGCTAAGGCGACCCTCCTATGAGAGCTGCCAGGCCGGGCCTTGGCCCAATTTGTTCGTTCCTCCCACCCATTTCTCTTTGCATTTTATGAAACGCTGGTATTCCAATCTCACCGTGCAGGTACTCACGGCCATTGCGCTGGGCGTGCTGGTTGGGGCGCTGTTCCCCAAGTTTGGCGCGGCCCTCAAGCCGGTGGCCGACACGTTTATCAGCCTCATCAAGATGCTGATTGCGCCCATCATCTTCCTCACGGTCACGCTGGGCATTGCGGGTATGGGCAGCATGAAAAAAGTGGGCCGCGTGGGTGGTAAAGCTCTGCTGTACTTCGAGATAGTAACTACGCTGGCCCTGGCCATCGGCATCGGCGTGGCCAACCTCACGCAGCCCGGCGCGGGTGTGCAGGCCACCGCCCAAGCCGTGCTCAAAGACAGCAAGAAGGTAGAGGAAGCCGCCAAATTCACCGAAAAAGCCGGCGAGATGAACTGGGTCGAATTCTTCACCCACATCGTGCCCGACAACGTGGTGGGCGCCTTTGCCAAGGGCGACATTCTGCAAGTATTGCTGTTTTCGGTGCTCTTCGGCCTGGCCCTCAACCGCATGGGCAAGCTCGGCGAGCCGCTGGTGAAGACGTTTGACCGGCTTTCGCACGCCATGTTCGGGGTGCTGGCGATGGTGATGAAGCTGGCCCCGCTGGGTGCGTTTGGCGGCATGGCCTTCACCATCGGCAAGTATGGCATTGCCACGCTGCTGCCGCTGGGCAAGCTGATGCTGGTCGTGTACATCACCATGTTCCTGTTCATCTTCGTGGGCCTCAACCTGGTACTGCGCTTCTACGGCCTGCGCCTGGGGCCGTATCTGCGCTTCATAAAGGAAGAAATCCTGCTGGTGCTCGGCACCTCGTCGTCCGAGTCGGCCCTGCCCCGCATGATTGATAAAATGGAGCGCCTGGGCTGCTCGCGCTCGGTAGCCGGCCTGGTTATTCCCACGGGCTATTCTTTCAACCTCGATGGCACGAGCATCTACCTGTCTATCTCGGTTATCTTTCTGGCCCAGGCGTTTAACATCCCCCTTTCCCTCACGCAGCAGCTCACGCTGATTGCCATTCTGGTAGTCACCAGTAAGGGCGCGGCGGGCGTCACGGGCTCGGGCTTCATCGTGCTGGCGTCCACGCTGGCCGCTACCAAAGTTATCCCGGTCGAGAGCGTGGCCCTGCTGCTGGGCGTCGACCGCTTCATGAGCGAGGCCCGCGCCATCACCAACGTCATCGGCAACGGCGTGGCGGCGCTGGTTATCGCCAAGAGCGAGGGTGAGTTTGACGAGGCCCGCTACCAGCTGGCCCTGCAAGGCCGCTCGATACCCGAGCAGCTGCGCCCCGAGCCGGCCAGCGAGCTGCCGCTCGTGGAGGTAGCGCGGCACTAGCGCCACGAGGCGCCCCGTTAGCGCATCTTTTTAAATCAACCCGGGCTCTACCCTCTCCTTTTCGGCCCCCAGCCGAAAAGCCGGCCGTGCCTTGCCCCATTTTTCTCTCCCCACCCTCCATAATCTATTGCTAATGAGTAATTTTTACAGCCGCCTGCTAGCCGGCAGCTTGCTTTTGCTGGGCACCGCCGCCCAGGCTCAGGTAGTGGTGCCACCCTCCACCGGCAAAGCGGCCGACCCCGCCCCTATTGCCTTGCCCAAGCCCGCCCCGGCGCCCGCCAAGTCGGCCCCTTACGCGGGCGGCATGAAAATTAATCTCTCGCCCGACGGCTCCAAGTACGTGCGCATCATGACGGCCCACCAGTTCTGGGCGCGCTACAACGAGAACAACTCCAACACCACCAACGCCACCGAGGAGCCGGCCTACGACCAGGTAGATTTTGGCCTGCGGCGCTCGCGGGTGCTGCTCGTGGCCCAGCTCAACCCGCGCTTCCTCATCATTACCCAGTTGGGCGTCAACGTCCAAACCACCATCTCGGGCGGCGCGCCCGGTGAACTCACCGGCCCCGGCAAGAAGCCGCTCTTCTACCTGCACGATGCCTTGGTAGAATATAAGGTCAATAAATACCTCAACTTTGGCGGGGGCCTGCACTACGTCAACGGCATTTCGCGCCAGACCAGCTTCGCGGCGTTCTCGCTGCTCACGCTCGACGTGCCAGGCACGCAGTGGCCCGTTATCGACGCCATCGACCAGACCGGGCGCGGGCTGGGCATGTACGTGCGCGGCCGGGTCAAGAGCTTCGATTATAAGCTCTCCGTCAACGATGCCTTCCGTAGCAACCTCACCAGCACCCCGGCCACGCTCACCACGGGCGTGGCGCAGTTCAACCCCCGCGCCCGGGGCATGGTGTACCAGGGCTATTTCGACTGGGAGTTTATGGACAAGGAAGCCAACCTCGTGCCCTTCCAGGTGGGCTGCTACCTGGGCGCGCGGCGGGTGCTCAATGTGGGCACGGGCTTCCTGTTTTACAAAGACGGCATGTACTCGCGCCCCGCAGCGGCCCCCACTACCCTGCCCACCAACGTGTGGACGCTGCCCTACGACAAGCAAGACCTGAGCACCTTCGCCGCCGACTTGTTTTACGACACGCCCGTGGACACGGCCCAGCAAACGGCTTTCACGCTCTACGCCGCCGCTTACCGCTACAACATGGGCCCCAACTTCGTGCGCTACGGCGGCACCATGAACCCCGGCACCGGCTCGGCCCCGCTACGCGGCAACGCCGTGCCCGTGCTGGGCACCGGCACCGCCCAAACTATCCAGACCGGCTTCCTGCTGCCCAAAAAGCTGCTCGGCCCCAAGGTGCGCCTCCAGCCCTACGCCGACTACATCCACGGCCGCTACGACGGCATCCGTACCAGTGACGGCGGCCTCAAGGACGTGCATATTTTCGACGGTGGCATGAACGTGCTGCTCGACGGCCACCAGGCCAAAATCACGCTCAACTACCGCGCCCGCCCCGATTTTACCAACGTCAACGACGTGAAGTACCGCCCCGAAATCACCACCCAGCTTCAGGTTATTCTCTAACCTAACCGGCGCGAGCGGCAGGCGGCGCTAAGCCAGCTTCTGCCGCTCGCGCCAGGCCAGCCCGGTGGGCAGCTCTTCGGCCGAAAACTCCAGGTGCATCACCCGGCGCGGCCGGGCGCTGGTGCTGCGGTGCGAGGCGTGCAGCAGCAGCGGCTTCATGAGCATGGCCCCGCCGGCGGGCACGGGGCACCCCACGGCCGCCGCCGTATGGCTGGCAATGCTGGCGGCCGGCACCACGCCCCAACGGTGCGAGCCGGGCACTACCTTGAGCGCGCCGTTGGTAGCGTCGCAGTCGTCGAGGTGCACCCGGATGGTGACGATGTTTTCGAGCACCGACACGGGCGGCTGCACGGCGACCCAGCCCGCCTTGGCCGTCCAGGGGCCAAAGCCGGGCAGGTCGGCGCGCCGGTCCACGTTTACCATCAAATCCTGGTGCCAGGCCACCAGCCAGTTGGAGCCGGCCGGCTTGTCAAAATAAATGGCTTTGGTGAGGTGGCAGCCCGCCGGAAACAAGTCGGCCAGCAGGCCGCGTAGCGCTGGAGTCATGAGCAGCGGCCATAATTCGGGCAGTTCACCCAGCAAATTGCGGATGGCAAACACGTCCTGGCTACGCCGAAAATTGGGGCTAGCCGCAGGCGCACTTTCCACGCAGGCCAGCAGCGCGCCCACTTCGGTGGGCGTGTACAGCGTGGGCAAGGTAGCGTGGCCAGCCGCGGCTAGCTGGCTAGTCAGCCCGGGGGTATCGACAAGATGGTTCATGGCCAGCAAAGCTAGCGCGGGTGTTTTAGCCACTGGCTGCCCAACTTGCGGGCGGGCGCGTTGCCCCACTAGCTTTTCCACTGCTCATGAACATCCGCCCCACCCTGTTGCTGGCCCTAATGGCCAGCGCCCCGCCCGCGCTAGCCCAAAAAGCCGCGCCCGAAACGGCCGCCGTCAAGCAAACCATCACCGCCTTTTTTGAGGGAATGCGCCGGGGCGACAGCACCGCGGTGCGCCGCACGCTGGCCCCCGGCGCCGTGCTGCACACCATCGTCGAAAAGCCCGGCCAGCCCACGCTCCTACAAACGGAGCGCGTCGGCGATTTTCTCAAAGCCGTTGGCACGCCCCACGCCACTGCCTGGGACGAGCAGATTCAGTTCGAGCACGTGCTAATCGACGACAACCTAGCCAGCGTATGGGCGCCGTACAAGTTTTACGTAGGCACCAAATTCAGCCACTGCGGCTACGATTCCTTTCAGCTAGTGAAGCTAGCCAGCGGCTGGAAAATTGCCTATATCATCGACAACCGACGCAAGGAGAGGTGTAACTAAGAGAACGTCCTGCTGAGCTTGCCGAAGCATCTCTACCGCGCCGTTGGGGTTAGTAATTCAACGGTGCGGTAGAGATGCTTCGGCAAGCTCAGCAGGACGTCCCGGAAGCATTTTTAGTTAAATCTAAATACGCTTCAAATTTTATCAGTCGCCAAAAGCTACCAAACCGCAGTTGGCAGCCAGCGCCTGCTTCAGAATAGCCGCTAGCGTGGGAACAGCCGCTACGCTAGCGGGTGTCAACAGCGCGCATTTTTGCTACACGTTTTGGCTTAGCCAACGAAACTTGCCGTAATAATCGAGATGGCTCTCAATTATTTTTAATTCCTGTACGCGCGCAAACTCCTCATATTCAATACCACCCGCATAAGCTAAGCCGTGCGTGTGCATCGACGTTTCGTCAGGAACAAGGCTAAAATCCAGCACGGTTAGAATTCGGCGGGTACTACTTCCTTCTCCAGCCACTTGCCGTCTTCGCGCATCAATTCAATAAGTTCGTCTACGGCGCGCTCTTCGGGCACGGCTTTTTTGATGACTTCCTGGCCGCGGTAGAGGGCGATTTTACCCTTGCCCACGCCCACGTAGCCGTAGTCGGCGTCGGCCATTTCGCCGGGGCCGTTCACGATGCAGCCCATGATGCCGATTTTGATGCCCTTGAGGTGGTCGGTGCGCTTGCGAATCATGGCCGTGGTTTCCTGCAAGTCGAAGAGCGTGCGGCCGCAGCTGGGGCAGCTGATGTACTCGGTCTTGCTCATGCGGGTGCGCGCCGCCTGCAAGATGCCGAAGCTCAGCTGGTTGAGCTGGCTAAGGGTATCGAGCCACTCGGCCTGCGAGCGCGGGGCCAGCTGGTCGGTGCCCAGCACCACGCCATCGCCGAGGCCATCGATGAGCAGGCCGCCGATGTCGGTGGCGGCGTCGAGCTGCGTTTGCGCCAGCGGCTGGTCGGGGTACGAGCGGGCGATGATGACCGGGCAGGTAACCTGGTGGGCCAGCAGCTCGAAAAACGCCCGGCGCAGTTCGGGCATGGCGTGGGCATTGTAGGTAGCCAGCACGAGCACCACGGTGGGGTCGGTGCGCAGGTGCCGCAGCAGCGCCGCGTCCAGGGTGTCGAGCGTGACGAGCAAAAAGTTGAGCTGCGGGTGGCGCACAATGCTATCTATGTAGCGGTCGGCCGTCAGCAAGGGGTAGTGGTGCGGGCTGTGGCCGGCATCGGCCCAGGCCGTGTAGGTCACGATTTCCTTCAGGCCGTTGGGCAGCATGAAGGGCACCGGGCGCTCGCCGGTAAAAATGTAGTCGGCGCCCTGGTCCGACATCTGAAACTTGTCGAGAAAAGCCGAATACAAGTGGCCCGCGGCGCGCAGGTCAGCGTAGTCGAGCTGGGGCAATTGCATGAGGCTCACCACCACGCGCGGCACGTTGAGGCCGCCAAAGTTGGCCACTTCGTGCGTAACGCGGCGCTGGTACTGAAACGGGTTGAGCGGCTCGGGCTGCGCCAGGGGCCGAATGGGCTTAGCCACGGCGGCACGGTCTACATAGCGGTCGATGAGCATCTTGGCCACCGGGGCCTCGGCCTCGGGCGCCTCGGTGAGGCTCACGCGCACGGTGTCGCCCAGGCCGTCTTCGAGCAGCGTGCCGATGCCCACGGCACTCTTGATGCGGCCGTCCTCTGCCTCGCCGGCTTCGGTCACGCCCAGGTGCAGCGGGTAGGGCTGCAGGCCTTCCTCATCAAGCTTCTGCACTAGCAGGCGGTAGGCCTGCACCATCACCTGGGTGTTGCTGGCCTTCATGCTCAACACCACGTCGTAGTAGTTTTCCTCCTCACAGAGGCGCAAAAACTCCAGCGCCGACTCTACCATACCCAACGGCGTATCGCCGTAGCGGCTCAGGATGCGGTCGCTCAGCGAGCCGTGGTTGGTGCCGATGCGCATGGCGGTGCCATACTCCTTGCAGATTTTGACCAGCGGCCGAAACCGCTCGCGGATGCGCTCCACCTCGGCCGCGTAGCTGGCATCGGTGTAGTCTATCTCCTCAAATTTCTTTTTATCGGCGTAGTTGCCGGGGTTCACGCGCACTTTTTCTACGATGCGGGCGGCTAGCTCGGCGGCGTTGGGCGTGAAGTGAATATCGGCGATAAGCGGCACGTTGCAGCCGCGGGCCCTTAGCTCCTTCTTGATTTCCAGCAGGTTCTGGGCCTCCTTCACGCTGGGCGCGGTGATGCGCACATACTCGCAGCCGGCCGCCACCATGCGCAGCGTCTGCTCTACCGAGCCGCGCGTGTCCATCGTATCCACGGTGGTCATGCTTTGCACCCGAATGGGGTACTCGCCGCCCAGCGGCACCCCGCCAATGTTTACCACACGCGCCACGCGGCGCTTATACTCGGTCAGGCTGGGGCAATAGATTTTGTTCATCACGCAGAAAGGCTGGGGCCGGGCAAAACTAGCGGTCCGCCCCAAAGGTACGGCGGCCGTTTAATGCCGGTTTGGGGGCTGGCCGCCCGGCGAAGTATTGAAATAATGCTGGCGGAGCCGGGCGGCAGCCCACAGCGGGCGGGGCTCGCCGCCGGCTATTCCTGGCTAGCCAAACGGGCCACAAAAAAGCCGGCTATCCACCGGCTTTTTTGTACGAGTGATTATTCAGCCAACTGCTAGTTGGCCAACTGCTTGCGCAGGCGCTGCACCTCGTGCTCCAGCTCCAGGTTGCGGAAAGTCACTTTGGCTTCGAGGTCGGCGTAGGAGTTTTGCAATTGCTCCTGCAAGTGCCGCATTTCGGTCACGTCGGTGTTGGTACCCAGCCAGCGCACCAATTGGCCCTGCTCGTCGCGCACGGGCACGGCGCGGGTCAAAAACCAGCGGTACTCGCCATCGTGGCGGCGCAGCGGAAACGTCAGCTCCCAAGGCTCACCTTTTTGCCAGGCCTGGCTCACGAAAGCTACTACCGGCTTAATGTGGTCGGGGTGGTGCACCTTTTCCCAGCCCCAGCCTTCCATTTCAGCATGATTAGTACCCGTGAAGTCGTACCAGCGCTTGTTGTACCAGTAGATGTGGCCATCGGGCCGCGCCATCCACGAGAGTTGGGCCACGTTATCGGCCAGAGTCGTAAATTCTGACTCGCGTTCCATTAGCTTTTCGCTAGCCAGCTTCTGGTCGTGAATGTCGGTGCAGGTGCCAAACCACGTCACGATTTGGCCCGCCGCATCGCGCCGGGGCCGGGCCTGACCCAGAAACCAGCGGTAGTCCCCGTCGCGCGACTTAAAGCGGTACTCTATCTCGTAGTCGTCGCCGGTGGCCAGCGAGTGCCCCCACACCTGCCGGGCGCGGTTTTGGTCGTCGGGATGCAGCAGGTTGTTCCACATGGTAGCGCCCACACTGTCGGCCAGCGTGTAGCCCGTATAGTCAACCCAACGCTGATTGAAGTAGGTGTGGAAGCCCGTCGGGTCGGTTATCCAAACCAGCTGCGGAATGAAATCGGCTAAAAAGACAAACTCATCCTCTGTGTTCTGGGAAGAGCTGGGCGCGGCATCGGGAGTAATCACGGCGGAAGAAGCGGCTGAAACAGCAGGATAAAAGGGAGGGGAGAAACCAGGTACTTAGGGGCGGTCGAGCTGCATTTCGAGGCCCGAGCTGAAGTACAGGTTGAGCTGGCTACGGGCGCCATCGGCCGTGCGGCGCAGGCGCGTCACGAGGGCGCGCATCTCTTCAGTCGGAAAATTGAGGCTCAGGTACGGGCGGTTCAGCAGCTCATCGCGCTGCACGGCCCAGCTCCCGGTTTCGCTCAGCGAAGGCGCCTGCAAGCGCAGCATTTCGTCATTGAGCAGCAGTTCGGTGGCCTGGGCCAGCGAGCTAGCGGGGTCGGCACGATTAACTACCCGGTGCGCGACCCGCCAGGTCCCGGCCAAATAGCTATCCGGCACTTGTTGCAGGTTAATATCGAGTAATAAATCAGACATTGGGAAAGAAAGCCCGGTTATAAAACAAGCTGGCTAACTGCCTGGCAAAAATAAGCCGCGGCGGTAACACACCAGGAAGTAGCCAGCTTTGGTTTCTTAAACAGGAAAAGCCAATGGCTAGTTTCTGCGTTGTGAAAGAGCCGGCCAGCGCACATCAGACATATGTCTTATCGCCTTGATTGTTATCTGATTACCTGTCGATTATTTTTCAGCCTATGGAGTTTCCAAATCGGCTTGGCGCACTTTATGCGGGCAGCGCCGTAGTGTAGGGCTAGCCGTTGCGTTGGCTACTTTTCTTCAGATGAAATATTTTTCGCTTCCCCCTAATTTGCCCGGCCAGGTACTGAGTGCGGCGCGCAAGGGCGGCCTGCGCGCCTGGCAAACCGGCCGCCTGTTTCGGCAGCTGGCACAGCGCACCCTCGACACGGTGCAGGAGGTGCTGCGCGCCGAAATTCAGAACGGCCACGCGCGCCTAGTAGCCGACTTTTTAGCCGATAAGGCGCTGCCCGCCGCCCGCGCCTTGCTACTCGAGCGCATGGCGGCCCGCCTGCTGCTGCGCCTCGGGCTGCGCGGCGTTTTCATGACCAACGTTGCGGGCTGGGTGCTGCCCTTCGTGCTCGAAAAACTGTTTCAGGCGGCGCGGGCCAGCGGGCTGCTGGCCCGCCTCGAAGCCAACCCCACCGTAGCCGACGGCCTGGTGCGCCTCGATGAATTGCGGCAGGCTGCCAGCCGCCTCATCTTTCCCGATGGCGCCACCGAGGCCCGCGTACTTACCGACGAGGAAGCAGCCGAACTATTGAGCAAGCCCGCCCAATTGCCAGTAAGCAGTAAATAGAAACATCATACGGAAATCGATGGAGTTACCCTACATGCTATTTCTTTTTGCAGGCTGAGATACTTGGGCACTTAGCCATAAATAATTTTTCAGACAAAATGAGAACGTCATGCTGAGCTTGCCGAAGCATCTCTACCGCACAGCGTTAGGCTCAACGATACGGTAGAGATGCTTCGCCGAATTCAGCATGACGTTCTTTCTATCTCTTGTCCGCATACCTTAGTAGCCGCGCGTCAGCGTTACCAAGTTTTCTAGCGGCTGGTGGGCTTGCAGGTGGGCCACGTTGCGCAGCAACTGGGCTACTTTGTCCTCGGCCTCGTGGGGCTGGCCACCGCCGGTGTGCTGGGTCAGCAGCACGTTGGGCAAGGTCCACAGGGGGTGGCCGGCAGGCAGCGGCTCAGTGGCCGTCACGTCGAGTACGGCCCCACCGAGGTGGCCGGCTTGCAGGGCCTCGATGAGCGCGGGCTCATCGGTCGTGTTGCCGCGGCCCACGCTGGCGTAGAGGCTGGCCAGCGGCAGGGCGGCAAACTCGGCCGTCCCAAAAAAATTATCGGCGCTGCCGGGCAGGCAGTTCACCACGATATCGGTGTGCGGCAGGGCCGCCAGCAGGTCGGCGCGTGAGTGTAGCTGCGCCTGCGGGTCGGTGCGGGCCAACATCTGCACCCGGCAGCCAAAGCCGCTCAGTTGCTGCCGCACGGCTAGCCCAATGGTGCCCGCCCCCAGGATGATGACGCTCTTATCGCGCAACGAGCCCATGCGCCCCCGGACGGGCGCCCCCACCCAGCGCTGCTCGGCTTGCAGGCGCACTAGCTCGGGCAGCGCCCGGTAGAGCGCCAGCAGGCCGGCTACCATTGTTTCGGCGCAGGGCCAGGCAAAATAATCGCCCATGTTCGCCACTGGCGCGGCAAGGTGCAGCCCCTGGTAGCGGTCGAAACCCGCCGAGTCGAGTTGCCATAGCTTCAGGTGGGGTAGCTCGCCAGCCAGCCAATCGGGCGGCGGGTTGCCAAATACTATATCAGCCTGCCGAAGCGCAGAGGGTCGCTGGGTAGCTGGCAGTTCGCTACTGTACATTATCTGTGCTTCGCGAGGTAAGCCCTGGCGAAGCTGCTCGCGCGCCGCCTCGGGCAGGGCAGAGTACACAAATACACGCATGGTTGGAAAGCCCATTGCACGGGCAATTAGTTTTCGGAAGTGGGTAGCCCGCTAGCCAAAAGCGGTGCTGCGTGGCCAACAATGACCACGCAGCACCGCTTTTGGTACTTGCAAAGTGCTATGCAGCAACCAGCTTACGCCTGGTCATCGGTGCCCCGGCTATTATTCTTGAGGTCTTCCTCCGGGGTGGTGCTGCCGCCTTGCAGCTGGCCGGCGGCGGCCAGCAGCGTGGCGCCCAGCTTCTCTACGTGGGTGCGGGTGTTGCCAGTAGCGAAGTGCGCTACGCGGGTGGTTTCGGTGCCCAGGTGGTGCACCAGGCGCCCCACCTGGTCGCCGTCGTAGGTGCCACCGTGCAGCAGGGCCTTCAGGGCTTGCAAGTCTACTACCAGCTTGTGAAACTCGGGGTTATTGGCGGCCTTCAGGTCTTCAATCCACCGTTGCAGCTGGTTGTCGATGCCGGCGCGGCTGGCTTCCTCCTGGAGGTCGCTGGTCAGAATTTTAATGGCGCCTTCCAGGTGTACTTGGTGTTGAACTTCGGTCTTTTCCATGATGCTAGGTTGAGGGGAAATGGGTGGGCAAGCCAAGGGGCCTGTCCAGCTCCTCAACGCAAGGCGGCGTGCGGGGGTTAGCCTGGGGCAATAAAAAACCCTGCCGGTTGCCGGCAGGGTTTACTTATCGCAGCAAAGGCAGGCTACTCAATTTTGCTCATGCGCTCCTTCACGGCCTCCAGGGCCACGCGCATGTTCACAATGTCGGCGCGGGCGGCTTCCTGCTCTTTCAGGTTCGAGTCAACCTGGTTGTTAAGCTGCTGCAATTCAGCGGCGTTGGCGGCCAGCTGCTGCTGAATCTCCATCTTGCGCGCCTTGTTGCGCTCAATGTCTTTCTTGATGGCGTCGGCCTTGCCGATAACCGAGTAGTGGTTGTTTTGCGAGGTTACGAGCGCTTTTTCAGCATCCGTAATCTGCGCCACCAAGTCTTCGCGGTACATCGCGCGGGCAAAATCCTTGAGGTATTTTTCGCCGGCTTTCCACTGGTTCGGGGTCGAGGCCTGGCCCAGGTAGGCATTGCCCAGGTCGATGCTCCACCACACGCCGGTGCCGGTGGGCAGGGCATCTACGCGGCTGATAACGCTGATGGGCGTCGGTGAAATCTCCGGAATCGTAATGCCCGTCATCGTAATAATGCCCTTGTTATTCTTCACCTTGCCCGGAAACTGCTCGCTCAGCTGCTTAATCCAGGAGGTTTCCACGCGCTTGTTATCCAGCTGCAAGCTCACGCGCTGGCCTTTGCGCGGAATGTTGTTGATATTCTGGTCCGACTCATCCACGGGCGAGCGCTGGGCCGACACTTGCAAGGCTCCCAATAATAGCAAAAAAAGCAGTAGTACGTTTCGTTTCATCGGTAAAATAAACTGAGTAAAAGAAGGGAAAAACATAAGAACTCGAACCGCTGGGGTTCTCCGACCGCCCAAATTTAAGCAGTTTATCGCAACTGTATGAGGTGAAAAGGCATTTTTTTCGCTGAGTTAATTTTTTATTCGTTAAGTACCACGTATCAGCCAACAGGCTAGCTGCGCAAGGCGTAGAAGTATTACTTTTTTTATTTGTTAAGTCCAACGAGGTGCGGTTTTAATGGCCGCTCAACAAAAGCCCCCGTTCACGGTTTCAACCCCCATGCCCCAGCTCACTATCTGCCGCTCCGAGCACTTCAATGCTGCCCACCGCCTGCACAACCCCGCCTGGGACGATGCCCGCAACCAGCGGGTATTTGGCAAGTGCAACAATCCCAACTACCACGGCCACAACTATAACCTGACCGTGCGCCTGACTGGCGACATTGACCCGGAAACGGGCTACGTGTTTGACCTCAAGGAGCTGAGCGACATTATTAAAACGCAGGTGCTCAATCGCTTCGACCACCGCAACCTCAACCTCGACACGGAAGAGTTTCGGGAGCTAAACCCCACGGCCGAGCACATTGCCATCGTTATCTGGCGGCGGCTGCGGGCGGCGCTGCCCGCCGCGCTCACCCTGGCCGTGACGCTCCACGAAACTGACCGTAATTTTGTGGAATACTATGGAGAATAATTTTACCGGCCCGGCCGCTGACCACCCTGGCGGGCAGCATCCGGACCACCACTTGCCCGCTGGCCTGCGCACCCCGCTACGCCCCGATGCCTTTGCCCACGCCGATGAGGAGAAGATTGCGGCCATCAGCGGCCACTTCCGGGCCATTATGCAGGAGCTGGGCCTCGACCTGACCGACGACAGCTTGGCCGGCACGCCCCAGCGCGTGGCCAAAATGTTTGTGCAAGAGTGGTTTAAGGGTCTCAATCCTGCGCACCGGCCCGAGGTGCGGCTGTTTGACAACCGCTACCAGTACCAGCAGCTGCTGGTGGAGCGCGACATCACGCTGTTTTCGTGCTGTGAGCATCATTTTGTGCCCATCATTGGCAAGGCGCACGTAGCCTACTTGCCTGGTAAGCACGTAGTCGGCCTTAGCAAGCTCAACCGCGTGGTGCAATACTATGCCCGGCGCCCGCAGGTGCAGGAGCGCCTCACGCGCCAGGTAGCCGAGCACTTGCGCCAGAGCCTGGGCACCGACGACATAGCCGTGCTCATCGAGGCCGACCACTTGTGCGTGATGAGCCGGGGTGTGAATGACACCAGTAGTTCGACCATCACCAGCGAATACGGCGGCAAATTTTTAGAAGACAGCGAGTTGCGTAAAGAATTTTTGCGCCAGATTGGGAAGTAAAAAATAAGTTGTGGGTTGCGCGTTGGCAGTTGCCGGCCCCGGCGGGCGGCGGCCAACCAGCGGCCGGCAACTAACAACGCGCAACCCACAACTTATTTTTAGCATGAAAATCCTCATCACGGGTGGCACGGGCATGATAGGGCAGCGGCTGGCTGAGCTACTGATTGACGGCGGCCACGAGGTGGCGCTGCTCACCCGCGACCCGCAGAAGGCCAGCCACTTCCGGCTTTTTGGCTGGGACCCGCAGGGCGGCACCATTGACCCCGCCGCCCTGCCCTACGCCGACTGCGTGGTGAACCTGGCCGGCAGCAGCGTGGCCGAGGGCAAGTGGACGCCCGAGCGCAAGCAGGAGATTATTCGCTCGCGCCTCGATGGGCTGGAGCTGCTGCACCGCGAGCTAGCCAAGCCCGGCCACCACGTGCAAACCCTGCTATCGGCCTCGGCCATTGGGGTTTACGGCGACCGGGGCGACGAGCTGCTGTACGAAAATTCGCCCATAGCGGCGCCCGGCGACGACTTTCTGGCCGACGTGGTGGTGCAGTGGGAGGCCGCCGCCCGGCGCATCGGTGAGCTAGGGCCGCGCGTGGTGCTGCCGCGCATCGGCATCGTGCTCAGCCCCGAAGGCGGCGCGCTGGTGCCCATCGCCAAAACGGTGCGCTACGGGGCGGGCGCGCCGCTGGGCTCGGGCCGGCAATATATGAGCTGGATTCACCTCGACGACCTGTGCCGCCTGCTGATGCACATGCTGGAAGACGCCTTATGGCACGGCGAATACAACGGCGTGGCGCCCAACCCGGTCACCAACCAGGAGTTTACCGAGACGCTGGCCCAGGTAATGCACCGCCCGCTGCTGCTGCCCAAGGTGCCCGCCTTCGGCCTGAAGCTGGCAATGGGCGAGATGAGCGAAATTGTGCTCGGCTCGCAGCGCGTGAGCGCCGGCAAAGTGCTAGACCAGGGCTTCTCCTATGAGTATCCGCACTTGCTTGAAGCTTTGTCTTCTTTTTATGGGGAGTAAGTTGGCGAGTTAATGCATCTGTTTAGTTTGTCATTACAAGCGTAGCGCGGCAATCGCCCTAGTAACGAGTCGTTCGGGTGTCGTGCTGGGGCGATTGCCGCGCTACGCTCGCAATGATAAACGTTTTCTTGACTCTATACCACTTTATTCACTACCTAAAATCAAGTCGGTAGCCGCCTGCAAGTCAGTCACTCGCGGGGCGTAGCTGCTCGGCTCGGAGTAGCCCACCAGGATGCCGCGCACCCCGAGCCGGGCGCCGGCCTCTATGTCGCGGGCGCGGTCGCCGACCAGCCAGCAGCGGGCGGGGTCGAGGTGAAAGCGGGCCGTTGCTTTTTCGAGCATCCCGGAGTCGGGCTTACGGAAAATGGACTCGCTGACGGACGGGTGATTTTCGGAGAAATACAGCGCATCAAGCTTATGGCCACAGGCTTGCTGCAACAGCTCGTGGCAGGCCAGCACCTCGGCGCGCGTGTAGAGACCCTTGGCAATGCCGGCCTGGTTGGTAACTACCACGAGGTAGTAGCCAGCGGCTTTGAGGCGAGCCAGGCTTTCGGGCACGCCGGGGCAGATGCGAAAGCGCTCGGGCGTCCACACGTAGTCGCCCATTTCCTCGTTGAGCACGCCATCGCGGTCCAGAAAAACTGCTTTATTCATGGGCTGGTTATTGATTGCGGGGAGTTGTTTGTTGCTGAATACCGCAAATTTCGCCCTCTGCTCAACAATTAACTCCCCGCAATCAACAATCACGATGCGCATTGCCATTATCGGCGGCGGCCTCACGGGCCTCACGCTGGCTTATTACCTTCAGCAAGCGGGCGTAGCCTATGACCTGTTTGAGGCCAGCCCCCGGCCGGGTGGCAACCTGCTTTCGCCGCTCGCCCCCGAGGGCTACCAACTCGAAGCCGGCCCCAACTCGCTGCTGCTGAGCACTGAATTGGAAGAGCTGCTGACCGAGTTGGGGCTAGCCGATGCCATTCAGGAGGCCGCCCCGGTGAGCCAGCACCGCTACGTGCTGCGCGGCGGGCAGTACCAGGCGCTGCCCGGCTCGCCCCCAGCCTTACTAAAAAGCACTTTCTTCAGCCTCAGAACCAAGTTGCGGCTGCTTGGCGAGTTGCTGCGCCGCCCTGCGCCCCCGGTGCCGGGCGAAACGGTGGCCGCATTTTTTGAGCGGCACTTCGGGTCCGAAGTGGTGCAGTACGCCGTCAATCCGTTCGTGGCGGGCATCTACGCCGGCGACCCGACCGAATTGCTGCTGTCGCTCACGTTTCCGCAGCTGGCCGCCCTGGAGGCCCAGCACGGCTCGCTGCTGCGCGGGCTGGCCAAGGGCCCCAAAACCGGCCGGCGCCGCACCATTACGCTACGCGGCGGCGTGCAGGCCCTCACCGAGGCGCTGGCCGCCCGGCTCACGAGCTACCACGCCGGGCAGGCCGTATCGGCCATCGAGCGGCTGGCTGCCGGAGCTTATCAACTGACCAGCAACGGCCAGCAACTAAACACTAGCTACTCGCACCTGGCCCTGGCGCTACCGGCCCCCGCGGCGGCTAGCCTGCTGCGGCCCCACTTTGCGGCGGCAGCCGAGGCGCTGGCGGCCGTGCGCTACCCGCCCATGACGCTCGTGTACTCGGCCTACGACCGCGCCGCCGTGGCGCACCCGCTGGCTGGCTTCGGCGCGCTTCACCCCAAGGTAGAGGGCACTTACGCGGCCGGCGCCATCTGGACGAGTGCCCTGTTTCCCGACCGCGTGCCGGCCGGGCAGGTGCTCTTTACCAGCTTCGTAGGCGGGGCGCAGTTTGCCCGCCAGGCCCAGGAGCCCGAGGCCGCGCAGCTCGCCGCGGTGCACCAGGAGCTGAGCCGCCTCTACGGCATAGCGGGGGCGCCGCGCTGGCAGGGGCGCTACTACTGGCCGCAGAGCATTCCGCAGTTTGACCAGCACCTGGCGGCGGCGCGGGCGGCCGTGGCCCCGCTGGCCGCCGCGGGCATTGTGGCGGTGGCCAACTGGCAGGCCGGCGTGAGCGTGCCCGACTGCGTGAGGCACGCGCGCCGGCTAGCCACTGAGCTTGCCGGCAGCCAAGCAGCATAAGGAGAAATCGGATTCACAATTCTTCCTCCTAAATTACAATTGCCACGCAACCCTATTCGTGCGCTCCTTATCTTTGCCAGCGATGAGTAATACGGCCGCCGGACTGGTATTGATTCCGACGTACAACGAGCGGGACAACGTGGAGCTGATTATTCGGGCGGTATTTGCGCAGCCAAAGAATTTCCACGTTCTGATAATCGACGATGGCTCGCCCGATGGCACGGGCGCGCTGGTGCGTGCGCTGCTGCCCGAGTTTGCCGGGCGGCTTTTTCTGGAGGAGCGCGCCGGCAAGCAGGGCCTGGGCACGGCCTACATCTTCGGCTTTCGCTGGGCGCTGGCGCGGGGCTATGAGTTTGTGTTTGAGATGGATGCCGATTTCTCGCACAACCCCCACGACTTGCTGCGCCTGCACGAGGCCTGCGCCGTGCAGGGCTACGACCTGGCCATCGGCTCGCGCTACAGCGACGGCGTGAACGTGGTGAACTGGCCCATGAGCCGGGTGCTGATGTCGTACTTCGCCTCTAAATACGTGCGCCTCGTCACGGGTATGCCCATCCACGATGCCACGGCGGGCTTCAAGTGCTACTCGGCGCGGGTGCTACGCGCCATCAACCTGGGCCGCATCCACTTCGTGGGCTACGCCTTCCAGATTGAGATGAAGTGGCTAACCTACCGCCTCGGCTTCCGCATCAAGGAGGTGCCCATTATTTTCACCGACCGCACCCGGGGGCAGTCCAAGATGTCGAAGGGCATCTTCCGGGAAGCCCTCTTCGGGGTGGTGCAAATGAAGGTGAGCAGCTGGATTCACCCGCCGCGCCGCACCGCCGACGAGGCCCCGCAGAGCCAGCCAAGCGTGGCTAATATTTAGGCGCCTCGGAAGGAGGCTAGCGCCTACCCTACCCGCCGGTTTTGCGTATCCTGGGTAAGCATTGCGCCGCCGGATGGAAAATACGCCTCTCTTCTGGATTTTATTTAACCTGTTCGTAGTCGGGCTGTTGCTGCTCGACTTGCTGGTTTTCAACCGCCGGGCCCACGCCGTGAAGCTGGGCGAGGCGCTGGGCTGGAGCGCCTTCTGGATAACGCTCTCGCTGAGCTTCAACTACCTCGTGTACCGCAGCATGGGCCACGAGGCCGGCCTGCAATGGCTGACGGGCTACCTCATCGAGAAGGCCCTGAGCGTGGACAACCTGTTCGTGTTCCTGCTCATTTTCACCTACTTCAAGGTGCCGGCCGAGTACCAGCACCGCATCCTGTTTTGGGGCGTGCTGGGGGCGCTGGTGCTGCGCGGCATCTTCATCCTGGCGGGGGCAGCGCTGCTAGCCAAGTTTCACTTCCTGCTCTACATCCTGGGGGCGTTCTTGGTGTACACGGGCGTGCGGATGGCCTTTAGCGGCGACGGCGACCCCGAAATAGACCCCGACAACAACCCCCTAGTGCGGTTTCTGAGCCGGCGCCTGCCCATTACGCGGCAGCTTGATGGGGGCAAGTTCTTTACCCGGCGCGATGGCCTGCGCTTTGCCACGCCGCTGCTGGTGGTGCTGGTGATGGTCGAAACCACCGATGTGGTGTTTGCTGCCGACTCCATCCCGGCCATTCTGGCCGTTTCGCGCGATACGTTTGTGGTATACACTTCCAACGTGTTTGCGCTGCTGGGGCTGCGGGCGCTGTATTTTGCACTGGCCAGCCTCATGACGCTTTTTCACTACCTGCACTACGGGCTGGCCCTCATCCTTATTTTTATCGGCGGCAAGCTGCTGGCCGAGGACCTGTTGCGCACGCACTTTAACCTGGAGCTGCCGGTGCCGGTTTCGCTGGGCGTAGTGGGTGTACTGCTGCTAGGCTCGGTGGGCGCTTCGCTGCTCTGGCCCAAAAAAACGACCTGAGGGCGGGCTAGCCCGCGCCAGCAACATTTCGCCCCCGGCAGCGCTTTTGCCCCTATACCCAACGCCCACCCACCTTGAACCACCTCGCCGAACACCTGGCCCAGGGCTTTAGCCAAACGCCCAAAACCCTGTCGTCCAAATACTTTTACGATGCCACCGGCAGCCGCCTGTTTCAGCAGATAATGGCGCTGCCCGAGTACTACCCCACCCGCACCGAGCTGGCTATTTTTCAGGAGCAGGGCGCGGCCATCGGGCTGGCCCTGGCGGCGGGCGCCGGCCCCGGCCAGCCGCTGGCCGTGGTGGAGCTGGGCGCCGGCGACGGCCTGAAAACCAAGCTCTTGCTGCACGAGCTGCTTACCCAGCCGGTGGCGCTCACCTACGTGCCGGTCGATATCTCGGCCTCGGCCATTGCCGAGCTGGCGGCCTCGCTGCACGCCGAGCTGCCCGGCCTGCCCACCGAGCCACTGGCCGCTGAATACGGGGCCGCGCTAACGCAGCTAGCCAGCCGGCCGGGCGCCAAGGCCGTGCTTTTCCTGGGCTCGAACCTGGGCAACTTTACGCCCGACGAGCAGGCCGTTTTTCTGCGTGAGCTGGCCCAGCCCCTCGGCCCCGCCGACCGCCTGCTGGTGGGCTTCGACCTGCGCAAGGACCCGCAACGCATCCGGGCGGCCTACGACGATGCGCAGGGCATCACGGCCGAGTTCAACTACAACTTGCTGCGCCGGCTCAACGCCGAGGCGGGCGCTGACTTTCAGCTCGATGCCTGGCAGCACTTTCCCGACTACGACCCCAGCACCGGGGCCATGCGCTCGTGGCTGGTGAGTCGCCGCGCCCAAACCGTGCGCGTGGCCGCCCTGCCCGGCCAGGCCTTCGAAATCGCCGCCTGGGAGGCCATTCACACCGAAAGCTCCTATAAGTTTACCCTGCCCCAGGTGGCGGGGCTGGCCGCCGCGGCGGGCCTGCGCGTGGTGGAGGTTTTTCAGGATGCCGCCGGCGACTTTGCTGATGTGGTACTGGCCGTGGCGGAGTAAGGGCGTAAATTTGCCTTCAAAAGACCAAGTAGAACGTCATGCTGAGCTTGCCGAAGCATCTCTACCGCGCCGCTAGAGTCAATAACCTAACGGCGCGGTAGAGATGCTTCGGCAAGCTCAGCATGACGTGCTTTTATCCTATAGCTTCTCAAGCACTCTCTCGTGAAATCCCACCTTCGCCCTACCATTCTCCTCGCTTATCCAGTAGTTCTCAGCCAGCTCGGCCACATCCTGGTGAGCGTGTGCGACTCGGTGATGGTGGGCAAGGTAGGCAAGCTGCCGCTGGCCGCCGTGAGCGTGGGCGTGAGCACTACCACCGTGCTCATGGTGCTGGGCCTGGGCATCAGCATGGGGGCGGTGCCGCGCGTAGCCGCCGCCAACGGCCGGGGCGATACCGGCGCGCTAGGCCACCTGCTGGTAGGCACCATCTGGCTCAATACGCTGGTGGGCGTGCTGCTGGCGGGCCTCAGCCAGCTGCTGCCGCTGCTGATGCCGCACCTGCATCAGGCGCCCGAGGTGGTGGCGCTGGCCACGCCCTGGGTACGGGTGGTGGGCTTGTCGCTGCTGCCACTGATGGTGTTTCAAGGCTTTCGGGAATGGGCCGAGGGGCTGGGGCTGACGCGCCAGGCCATGCAGCTGTCCATTTTGGGCAACGTGCTCAATGCCCTGCTGTGCTACGCCCTGATATTCGGCCACTTCGGGGCGCCCGCGCTGGGGCTGATGGGCGCGGCCTGGGCCACGCTCGTGGCCCGCGTGGTGATGGCCGCGCTCATGGCGCAGTTTGTGCTGCGGGCCAAGGAGCTGCAAGCCAAGCGCCCGGCCGAGACCACTACCTGGCTCCGGCCGGGGCTGGCCGAGCTGCGCGGGCAGCTGGCGCTGGGCCTGCCCATCGGGGTGCAGATGATGTTTGAGGTGGGCGCATTCGCCGCCTCGGCCCTGATGATGGGCTGGCTAGGCGTGACGACCCAGGCCGCCCACCAGATTGCCATCAACGTGGCCTCGGTGACGTACATGGCGGCCAGCGGCATTGCGGCGGCGGCCACCATCCGGGTGGGCAACCTGCGCGGCAGCGGCGACCTGGCCGGGGCGCGCCAGGCGGGCTTCGCGGCCTACTGGCTGGCCTTCGGGTTTATGGGCGCCATGGGGCTGCTGCTGATACTGCTGCGCAACGTCATCCCGCCCCTCTACAACCCCAGCGGCCACCCCGACCCCGCCGTGGTAACGCAGGCGGCCACGCTGCTCACCATCGCGGCCGCCTTCCAGGTGTCGGACGGCCTGCAAGTGGTGGGCCTGGGCGCGCTGCGGGGGCTGGAAGACGTGAAGGTGCCCTCGGTGGTGGCGCTGCTGGCCTACTGGGCCATTGCGCTGCCGCTGGGCTACTGGCTGGGCTTTGGGCTGCACCTGGGCGCCACGGGCATCTGGCTGGGCTTGCTCACGGGCCTCACCATTGTGGCGGGCGTGTTGCTGCTGCGCTTTCGGCGCCAGAGCGAGCCGGGCCAGCGCCCGCCCGGGGCCAGCCAACCGCTGCCCCAACTCACCGAGGCCGAAGAGCTGGTGGTGCGCGGCCAGCCCGCCGGCTAGCCCGGAACTTGCGGTGGGCGCTTGGTTGTCCGGTAGGTGGCGGGCAGGTCTTATGAGCTGGCTGACCCGCATCGCACTTCCCAACCTCGCTTTTTTCTTCTCAAAATGAACGTAAACAGGTGGTACTACCTGGCGCTGGGGCTTTTGCTGGGGGCCGGGCCCGCCGCGGCCCAGCGCGTCAAGCTGCCGGCCGGCGCCATTCGCTGGTCGGCCAACCGGCCGCTCACCGTGGCCGACTTCAAGGGCCGGCCCCGACCCAACCAGGGCCACGCTGCCCTCACTTCGGCCAACATCAATACCGGCGCTACCTGTAGCAACAACGTGTTTGCCGGCACGGCGCAGGCCAGCTTCGACCCCGCCACCTCGTGGGTGCGCGAGCCGGCTACCATGACGCCCGCCCTGCTGCGCCACGAGCAACTGCACTTCGACATTGCCGAGGTATATGCCCGCCGCCTGCGCCAGCAGTTGGCTACCGTGCACACCACGTGCAGCGCCCTCGGCTCTACCTTCGACCGCATCAGCCAGGCGGCCTACACGGCCTGGCAAAAGGCCGAGGACGACTACGACCGCGATACCAACCACGGCCTCCAGCACGAGCGTCAGGCGCAGTGGGAAGCTCAAGTGCGTCAGCAGCTGCGGGAGCTCAACGCCTTTGCCGAGCAGGACGCCTAGCGAAAGTTGCAGTTCAAAAGAACGTCATGCAGAGCGTAGTGAAGCATCTCGCTCGTATCGTCGGGTTCGTTCAACGATGCGAGCGAGATACTTCGCTACGCTCTGCACGACGTTCTTTTGAATTTCTAAACACACTCTAAGCCCTGCTAACTTTGCTCGCATGATTAGCTGGGCAGATTTTGAACAGGTAGATATCCGGGTAGGTACCATTGTGGAAGCGCGCGAATTTCCAGAGGCGCGCCGCCCGGCCTACCAGCTTGTGCTGGACTTCGGCCCCGAAATCGGGCGCAAAAAAACGAGCGCGCAGCTCACGCACCACTACCAGCCGGCCACGCTGCTGGGGCGCCAGGTACTGGCGGTGGTCAATTTTCCGCCCAAGCAAATCGGGCCCTTCCGCTCCGAGGTGCTGGTGCTGGGCGCCCCCGATGCCGATGGCCATACCGTGCTGGCGGCCGTGGCGGTGCCCGTGCCCAACGGCAGCCGCTTGCACTAAGCTCCGGCTAACTTAGCCGTGCGGCGGCCCCGACTGCGGCTGCCCACCCATTTTCTTCTGGCGGGCCGTGAGCGAGTCGATGATGACGGCGTAAATCTCATCCAGGTCCTTGCCGTGCATAGCGTAGTAGCGGTAGCTGCGCTCAAACGTGGAGTCGGCGGGCGCGAGGTGGTGGCGGGCCAGCACCAGCGCGTGCTGGCTGTTGAACAGGGCCCGGGCCGAGTCGGGGGGCAGCCGGCTCGACTCAATGCGCGATTCGAGCAGGTGAAACTCGATGAGCAGGCTCGTCAGCTCTTCTTTGGAGAGCAGCTTGGTGGGGGGCAGCACCTGCTCGGGGCGCCCGCAGCCAGTGGCGGCCAGCAGCAGGCCCGCCCCCAGCACGAATGGAGTCAACAGCGATTTCACCCCCAAAACTAACCCCGCGCCGTAGCTTCGCACTATATGCCGCCCGCCGCCTCCCCCGCTTCTGCCCTGCCGGCCAGCCTCACGGCGCTGGTGCGCCGCCTGCGCCACCTCGAAATCAGGATGCGCCAAGCGGTGGAGGCCCAGTTGCAAGGCAATTTCGGCTCCGTGTTTCGGGGCAATGGGCTGGAGTTTGACGACGTGCGCCTCTACCAGTACGGCGACGAGGTGCGGGCCATCGACTGGGCTGTAAGCAGCAAGGGCCACGGCACCTTCGTCAAGACTTATAAGGAAGAGCGCGAGCAGCAGGTGCTCATCGCCCTCGATGTGAGCGCCTCACAACGCGTGGGCCGCGCCGCCAGCACCAGCCAGGCCAAGCTCGACCTGGGCCGCGACCTGGCCGGCGTGCTGGCCCTCTCGGCTGCCCGCCAGGATGCGGCGCTCGGCCTGCTGGCCTTCTCCGACCAAAAGGAACTGTATTTGCCACCCGCCAAGGGCCTGCGCCCGGCCTACGCCCTGCTTCAGCGCCTCTACGGGCTGCGCCCGGCCTCGCCGCACACCAGCCTGAGCGCGGGCATCCGGCAACTGCTGAGCCTGGTGAGGCGCCGCAGCCTGGTGGTGCTCATCTCCGATTTTATCGACGAAAACTACGAGCGCGAGCTAGCCATGCTGGCCCGCCAGCACGACCTGGTGGTGGTGCAGCTGCTGGCCCCGCAGGAGGCCGCGTTTCCGGCGCTGGGCATTGTGCCCCTGCGCGACGCCGAAACCGGCTTGCAGCGCTGGGTCGATACATCGGCCCCGGCGTTTCAGGCGCAGTACGTGGCGCAGGCGCAGGCGCGGCTGGCGGCGTTGCGCACGCTCTGCCGCCGCCAGCGCGTGAGCCTGCTCACGCTGCGCACCGATGAAGACTTCGTGCCCCAGCTGGTGGGGCTGTTTCGGCAACGCCGGGGATAAGCCGTGATGCAGCCAACTACTTTTTTCCGGCCGTTCGTTTGCCGCTGGCTAGCCGCCGGGCTGGTTACCCTGGCCGGGGCCGCGCCGGCCGTGGCGGGGCCGACCTTGGCAGAGCCGGGCGGCGGGCCAGCGGCGCGGTTTTCGCGCGCAGTGGTGGAGGTGGGCCAGCCCCTCGACTACGTGCTGAGCTACGCCCACGCCCCGGCCGAGGAAGTAGTTTTTCCTGATTCGCTGGCTGATTTTGGCTCGTTTGAGTACGCGGGGCGGCGCTGGCTGCCCACGCGCACCGAAAATGGCCGCAGCCTCGACCAGGCGGTATATCACCTGCGCACGTTCTCGCTGGCCCCGGTGCAGGCCTTGCAGCTGCCGGTGCTGGTGCTGCGCGGGGCCACTGATACGCTGCGCCTGCTGCCGCCCGCCGTGCAGGTGCGGCTGCACCGGCTGGCCCCCACCCTCTACACCACCGATGCCGCCACGCCGCCCACGCTACGCACCGGATACCGGGCGCTGCCTCTGCCGCCGGCCTTCAACTACCCGTTTTGGGTGGCGGGGCTAGTGGGCCTGCTGGCGCTGGGGGGCGGCGCCTGGGCGCTCTACGGCCGGCGCTGGCGCCAGCGCTACGGCCACTACAAGCGCCGCAAAAACCACGTGTACTTCCTCACCCAGTTTGCCCGCAATGCCGAGCGCTTTACGCTCTCGCGCTCGGCGGCGGTGGTCGAGCGCACGGTGGCGCTCTGGAAGAATTACCTTTCAAGCCTGGAAAATACCAATCTCAACTCCTTAACTACTAAAGAGCTGACTGAGTATTTTCACAACAATGAAGATGTGCGCCGCGCCCTGCGCGCCACCGACCGCGTGGTGTATGGCAACCTGCTCAGCGAGGATGCGCAGGAGGTAGACGCTGCCTTTCAGCGCCTGCGCGATTTTGCCGAGCGACAGTACGAGGCGCTGGGCAACGGCTAGCCACCCGGCAAAAATCTCGCAGCCACCATAAAGCCTGGGCGGGCATTTCCCCGTATCTATACTAAGTCCAGCGCTGCCCGCTAGCCAGCGATGCCGCCGGTTATCTCACGCTTTACAGCTTATTCAAATGCCTCACCTTGTAGTTCTTACCGGCGCCGGTGTGTCGGCCGAAAGCGGCATCCGCACCTTCCGCGATACCAATGGGCTGTGGGAGGAGCACCGCATCGAGGACGTGGCCACGCCCGAGGCCTTTGCCCGCAACCCGGCGCTGGTGCTCGATTTTTACAACAAGCGCCGCGCCCAGGCCCGCGAGGTGCAGCCCAACGCTGCCCACCTGGCCCTGGCTGGCTTCGAGGAGGCGCCCGGGTGGACGGTCAGCATCATCACCCAGAACGTGGACGACCTGCACGAGCGCGCCGGCTCGGGCCAGGTGCTGCACCTGCACGGGATGCTCAACGAAATGCGCTCGGTGAAGGACGAAGCCACCGTGTATTACTGCGATGATGACATCGTGGTGGGCGACCTCGCCCCCGACGGCTCGCAGCTGCGCCCGCACATCGTGTGGTTTGGCGAAATGGTACCCGCCATCGAGGAAGCCGCCGAAATAGTGGCCACCGCCGATGCGCTGCTGGTAGTGGGCACTTCGCTGCAAGTGTACCCGGCGGCCGGCCTGCTGCACTACGCGCCCCCCGGCTGCCCGGTCTACGTCATCGACCCCCACCAGCCCGAGGTGAATGGCCGGAGCGGCGTGCACTACGTGGCCGAGCCCGCCAGCATCGGCGTGCCGCAGGTGCTGAAGCAATTGGCAGCGGGTAGTGAGCAGTGAGCAGTGAGCAAAGGAACGTCATGCTGAGCTTGCCGAAGCATCTCTACCGCGCCGCCAGAGTCACTAACCCAATGACCGAGTAGAGATGCTTCGACAAGCTCAGCATGACGTTCCTTTAGCTTTTAGTCAATTTTTACTTGCGGTACTGATACAGAATGCCCGTATCGAACGGCGTCCAGAGGCTAGCCTTCTGGCCGCTGATTTTCAGGCCCCGGTTGGCCCAGGTGTTGCAGGTATTGAGAATGCTGTAACGGCTGTTGGCCTCGTAAAAGGCGTCGTGGTCGGCGTAGCTGTGGCCCGCAATCCAGTTAAACTGCCCGGTGGCATCGCGCTGAAAGCTTTGTTGCACGTAGGCAATGAGCCGCTGGTATTGGGCCGGCGTGAGGCTTAGCGGCACGCAGTTGGGGCCAGCCGCCAGGTCAGATTCGCGGTAGTAGGTGGCGTGCATGAGCGTGCTGCCTAGCCAAAAACCGGCCTGAATAGCCGTGCTGGGCTTTAGCTCGGCCCAGGTGGGTGTGTCGAGGTAAAAGCCTTTATCGCCCCAGCCGATGCCTACGAAGTGATAGGTGCTGTCATTGGCCTGGGTGTTGGAGAACGGCAGTTGCTGGCTCCAGTCGATGTAGCGGCTTTTTACGGGCATCACCAAATCGGTGTGCACCCCGTTGGAACGGATGAAAAACGGCACCGTAGCTGCTTCCGCGGTGGGCTCGGCTGCCACCGGAATGCGCGACAGCACTTGGGCCACGCCCCAGTAGGTGGCCACTGTACTCACCAGGCCACCCACCGACCAAGCGGCAATTTTTAGCGTTTTGCGCAGAAAAGGCGTCATCTTCAAGAGCTAATTTTACGGGCTAGTACGCAATTCCGTCAAAAGTAACCCGCACCGTTTCGTTGCCCCGCCCGCATGACCCCGCCCGAAGAAGAAGTTTACGCTATCCCGGCCAAATACCGCCAGATGGAAAATACCCACATTCTGTTCTGGCTCATCAAGGACATCAGCTGGTGCATGGTGTGGAAGCCCCTGGGCATCGCCATGATATTTCCCACGCTGGGCATCGCGCTCGTCATTGCCTGGCGCACCCGCACCCTCCAGTCGGAGCTGGCCCACAACCTGGCCATCGTATTCTGGATTACGGCTAACTCGTATTGGATGCTGAGCGAGTTTTTTGGGTTTGACACCGTGCGCATCGGTACCATCACCGATGGCAAGCATCTGGCCATCATTCCCTTCGCCATTGGGCTAGCCATTTTGGCTTACTACTACCTGGTGCAGAAGCCCCGCGAAACCCGGTCGCAAACCGCCACGCTCTGATGAGACAAGCTAGCCGCCTGGCCTCTACTTACTTGCCCGGCATGCCCGGCGCCAGCGTTGGGAGGCGGCACACAAACGTGGTGGCCGTGAGGTAAAGCGCGCGCCCATCGTCGCCCCAGGCGCAATTTGTTACCACTTCGCCGGGGTCAACGGTGCCGAGCAGCTGGCCTTGCGGCGACAGAATGAGCAGGCCGCCAAAACCGGTGGCGTACACGTTGCCCGCCTGGTCAACTTTCAAGCCATCAGGCACTTCTTTAAAGCGCGCCCGGGGCAGCTTGGTCATGTCGAAGAACGTCCGGCTTTTGCCGAGCTTGCCACTTTTGCCTACTTCGTAAGCCAGGATGACCGGCCGTAGCGAGTCGGCGTTTGACACGTATAGCGTGCGGCCGTCGGGACTGAGCCCCAGGCCATTGGCAAAAGGCAGGGCGGTGGTTTCGAGGGTGAGCTGGCCGCTGGCCGTGCGCCGGTACACGCCGCCGCTGGGGGCCTGCTGGCGCGGGTCCTTGTCCTGCTGCGGCAGGCCGAAGGGCGGGTCGGTGAAGTAGATATCGCCGCCGGGCAGCGCCAGCACGTCGTTGGGACTGTTGAGGCGGCGGCCCTGGTAGTTATCGACCAAGGTGCGCTTGCCGCTTTTTTCGGCCAGCGGCAGGGTGGCAAGGCGGCGGTCGCCGTGCTCGCAAATGAGCAGGTTGCCCTGCCCGTCCAGGGCCAGGCCGTTGCTGCCGGGCTCTTTGCTGTAGGGCATCCGGCCGGTGTAGCCGCTGTATTCCAAGAACTTGGTGCGCTTGCCGGTAGCAGGCTTCAGGCGGTAGATGGTGCGCGTGGGCGTGTCCGAAAACAGCAGCATACTGCTGTCGGGCACCCAAAGCGGCCCCTCGATATGCGCAAAGCCCGCCGCCACGATTTCGAGCCGCGCCGCGGGGGCCAGCACCTGGTCGAGGGCCGGGCTTTGGCGCACGATGCGGCCCGTAGTGAGGTAGTGCGGGGCCTGGGCCGCCACCGGCTGGCCAGCCAGTGCCAGCACCGCCCCGATAATAGAAAGAATACCTGAACGCATAGCAACGCGAGGCAGAAGCGGACGCCCCACAGCCAAGCCTTTGTGCTTACCCCGGCCCGACTCCGAAAGTTGCGCCAAGCCTCGACGGGCCGGCCGCCGGCGCTTTCTATATCAACCCTGTGCAAAACCTGTGCGTAGGCTAGCAGCAGCACCCGCTCCTACGCCCATGATTTTCCGCCCCTTACTTGCCCTATCCGGCCTTTTTCTGATGCTGACCACTGCTGCTCAAGACCTTAAGCTGCCGCTGGAAGAGGTGGCGCAGACGGGCCACTACCAGCCCATTGGGGTCGGCGTTTCGCACAAGGGGCGCATTTTCATGACGTTTCCGAAGAAGAAAAACGACCAGAATTATTCGTATGACTACGGCCTGGTTGAGTTGGTGCAGGGCCAGCGCGTGCCCTACCCCAACGCGCTCTGGAACCAGTGGGACTCGACCCAGGCCGCCACGCGCTTCGTGAACGTGCAGGTCGCCGTAGTCGATGCCGACGACAACCTCTGGGTGCTCGACCCCTCCAACCCCGACGACCAGGCGCCCGTCATTGCGGGCATCAAGCTCTTGAAAATCAACCTGAGCACCAATAAAATAGAGCGCACCTATCGCTTTGAAGACTTGCCCCGCGAGCGCACCGGCCTCAACGACGTGCGCATCGACACCCGGCGCCAGCTAGCTTACCTGTCTGACCCCGTGCTGGCCGCCATCGTGGTGCTCGACCTGCGCACCGGCAAAAGCCGCCTAGCACTGCAAGGCCACTCCTCGACCACCACCGAGCCGGGCTTTGTGCTGCGCCTCGATGGCAAGGAAGTGAAAGACAAAACCGGCAAGCCCTTCAGCAGCAACGTCAACGGCATTGCCCTGACCCACGACTTCAAGTATTTTTACTACCGGGCCATCAACCAAACCAAGCTCTACCGCATCGAAACCCAGTACCTCGCCGACCCGGCGCTGGCCCCCGCCGCGCTGGCTAGCCACGTCGAAACGGTGGGCGAAACCGGCGTGAGCCACGGCATGCTGGCCGACGCGGCGGGCAACGTGTACCTCTCCGACTCGCCCAACTACGCCGTGCGGCGCGCCACCCCCGATGGCCGCCTCGAAACCCTGGTGCACGACTCGCGCCTGAGTTGGCCCGATACCTTCGCGCTGGGCCCCGACGGCTACCTTTACCTCACCGCCACCCAAATCAACCGCGCCCCCAAGTGGAACGGCGGCCAAAGCAAAGTCGATTATCCGTTCCGGCTGTACCGCATCAAGCTGCCGGCGGCCGGGCAGTAGCGCTGGCTAAGGCTTGAAGAAAAAGTAAAGCAATGCCGCCTGGCGCATGTCCACGCCCGTGGCGTGGCCGATAATGCTGTGGCTGCTGTTCTCTACCGTACCATCCCGATACACATAGCCCAGGATGCTGTGGCTGCTGCTCTCCACCGTTAGCTTGTCGCTGTTGCCGCGGGCGTAGCCCAGGGTACTGTGGCTGCTGTTTTCTACCGTGCCATCGCTGCGCAAGTACCCCAGTACGCTGTGGCTGCTATTCTCGACCGTGCCATCGCTCCGGATGTAGCCGACGACGCCCGCGCTGCTACTGCGCACCGTGCCGTCCTTCTGCACGTTCCCCAGCATACTGCGGCTACTAGTTTGCAGGGTTTGGGCGTGGGCAGCAGTGGCAGCCATAGCCAGCAGGGTAAGTAGCACCGTTTTCATGTGCCAAATATCCTTCCAGCGGCCCATTATCCTGCTACTGCCCACGCCGGCCCCGCCCCTACCACAATTGGTGCACCTGCGGCCGAATCAGGCGGTCGTAAACCTCCCGCACGGCCGCCATTTGCGCCGTGGTAAGGGCGGGCAGTTCCTCCGTCTTCAGGTTAGAAAGCAGCTGCTCGGGCTTGGATGCACCCGGAATAATGCAGCTTACCTCGGGGAACATCAGTATCCAGCGCAGGGCCAGCGGGGCGAGTTGCGGCTGGTCAGGGAATAGCTTTTTCAGTTCTTCCACGGCGGCCAGCCCGGTGTTGTAGTCTACCCCCGCAAAGGTTTCGCCCTTGTCGAAGGCCGCGCCGTTGCGGTTGAAGTTGCGGTGGTCGTCCTTGTCAAACTGCGTTTGGGCCGAAAATTTGCCCGTGAGCAGCCCACTAGCCAGCGGCACGCGCACTATCAGGCCCACATCGCGCCGCGCTGCCTCCTTAAACAGCAGCTCGGCCGGCCGCTGCCGAAACATGTTGAAAATCACCTGCACCGTGGTCACGTTCGGGTATTCGATGGCCTTCAGGCCTTCCTCCACCTTCTCCACGCTCACGCCCAGGTGCTGAATTTTACCTTCTTCCTTGAGCCGGTCAAACAACTCGAAGATTTCGGGGCGGTAGTACACCTCGGTGGGCGGGCAGTGCAGCTGAATCAGGTCAAGGGTTTCCAGCTGCATGTTGCGCAGGCTGTCTTCCACGAAGCCGCGCAGGGCGGCGGGCTGGTAGGCGTCGGCGGTGTGGGGCTGCAAGCGCCGGCCGCACTTGGTGGCCACAAAAATGCGCTCGCCGGCGCGGCTGCGCACGAGGCGGCCCACGGCCTTTTCGCTCTCGCCATCGCCATACACGTCGGCCGTATCAATGAAATTAATGCCCGCGTCCACAGCGGCGTTGAGAATATGGTCGGCGTTGGCGTGGCTGAAGGGCTCGCCCCACTTGCCGCCCACCTGCCAGGTGCCGAGGCTGATTTCAGAGATGGAGAAGCCGGTTTTGCCGAGAGTGCGGTGGTTCATGGGTGCAGGAAATTGATAAGTCTACTCCTTGCTAACTGCTACGGCCGATGCAGGTTGCGGCTGGCCTGACTTTTTTCGGCAAGAGGCGCACCGCAGCCTCACGCCTCGGGCTGCCGCACCAAGCTTTCCGAGTTCAGGCAAAAGCGCAAGCCGCTGGGCGCGGGGCCGTCGGGGAAAACGTGGCCCAGGTGGCCGCCGCACACGTTGCAACTGGCCTCGATGCGCTGCATGTGGTGGCTCTCGTCGAAGGCATAGCGCAGGGCGTTCTTAGCCAGCGGCTGCGAGAAGCTCGGCCAGCCCGACATAGCGTGGTACTTGGTGGCCGAGCCAAACAGCAGGCTGCCGCACCCCGCGCAGGCGTACACGCCGGGCTCGTAAGAGCGGCAGTAAGCATTGCGATACGGCGCCTCCGTAGCCTGCTGCCGCAGCACCCCAAACTGCGCGGGCGTGAGCAGCGCCTGCCACTCGGCCTCGGTTTTATCCACGCGGCGCGGCGGCTCGGGGTTGCTGTACTTGGCGTAGTAGAGAACGTCTTTCCAACGCAACATGGCAGTTTTTTGTAGGGTGCGGGGCTTGAACCCGCCCGGTGTTGAACGACATCGTTGTAGGTGCAGGCTGCTTTGACGGAGCAGGCGCCGGGCGGGGGCAAGCCCCGCACTACAGCCATTGATTAGCCCGGCCGCTTCCAGCTCAGCAGCAACACTCCGAGCACTACCAGCACCGTGCCCCCAATCTGGGCGGCAAAAATGGGCTCGTGCAGGAAAAAATGCGCCTGCGCAATGGTCGAAATCGGCCCGATACCGCTGATAATGGCCACGTTATTCGCCCCGATTCTTTTCAGGCCCTGCGATATCAAAAAGGAAGGAAGCACGGTAGAGAAGATGGCCAGCCCCAGCCCGTAGCCCCACAGCGCCCGGCCCGCCGCTAGCACTTCGCCCTGCCCAGCCAGCGCAAAGTGCGCAAAGATGCCCGCCGTGGCCGCCAGCATAGCGTAGGCTGTGAATTTGTTGGCCCCCACCAGCGGAATCATTTTACCGCTGCCTGCAATGTACATCGAGTACGTAATGGCGCACAAAAACACCAGAAAGCTCCCCCAGTACAGCCCCGCCCGGCTCGGGTCGATAGTCAGCTCGCCCGCGTAGGCGGTGCCAATGCCGAGGTAAGTAAGCAGCAGCGCCCACTTCTGCGTACCCGTGATGCGCTGCTTGAAAAACAGCGCATTAATAAAAACAACGAAGCTGGGATACAGAAATAATATCAGCCGCTCCAACCCCGCCGACACGTACTGCAAACCCATAAAATCGAGCAAACTGCTCACGTAGTAGCCTAGCAGGCCCAGTAGCGCCACCAGCCCCCACTGCGCAGCCGTCATGCGCACGTTGCTTTTTTGACTTGACACGAGCAGCGCCGCCCCCGCGTAAAACGGCAGCGAAAACACCATGCGCAGCGTGAGCAACGTCAGGGCATCGGTGTGGGTAGCGCCGAAAGCCAGCTTGACGATAATGGCTTTGGTAGAGAATAAAACCGCCCCGAAAAGGGTAATAATGAAGCCAGCAATGGGAATAGCTGGACGGGCAGACGCTTGCATTAAACTTGAGTAAACCGGACACCTTAGCCGAACTGGCTAGCTGGGGTCAATACCGGCAAGTACCGGCGCGAGTTTAATGCTTTGCGTAATTCATGCCCGCCATTAGGTAGAGATTGCACCTCAGTTGCCACGCCAGCAGCAATCGGCAGTTAGGTTGCTATTACTTTAGCAACGGCTCGTTTTACAGGCGGTACAGCCCTCCTCCGCTACTTGCTCGAATTACGTTGCGCTAAACTTGCACCAGTAGCGAGGACGAATATTCTAAGAAGCAATGCCGTTTCCTACAACAGTGTCTTCCCAATCACAAAGTCCCTTTTCGCCAAATACTCCATTAGCAAGGAAACAATTTAGGAACTCTGCCAATGAATGAGTTAAGACAGTATTCTCCTTATTTCCTGTCGAACAAAATATACTATAACTTAACGGCTTGCTTTCAAGCATTTCCACGCTCCACATATCGCAGTACCACAGGTACTCAGCAAAATAGAAGCGTTTGCCAGGCAGCCTATTGCGAAACCGATGATTATCAATAATTTCTTCAAGTGATACAATCCTAAATAATTCTTCTGCTGACTTAAAGCCATTAGTAAACCGATACAAAGTCTTAAAATCTTCAGAAAGCGCAAAACCCATTGCCCTTTCGAACCATGCTAATGTGCTTTCGGATACACCTTCACAGATTTCAATATCATTCGGACCAGTTTTTAGTTGAGTAATCACCTGATTAATATTCATAATACTAAGTCAATTTATTACAAACCAAAACGGCCGCCCCGGTTTCCCGAGGCGGCCGTTGAAGTACCTGGCAAGTGCGAAAGCTACGCTACCGCGCCGCCTTCCTGCATCTTGATGAGGTTCAGGGCCGAACCAGCCTTGAACCAGCCAATCTGACCTTCGTTGTAGGTGTGGTTGACGGTGATGAGGTCAGTGTCGCCGTCGGCGTGGCGCAGGCGCACTTGTAGCGGCTGGCCGGGCGCAAAGCTCGTGAGGCCGAGGATGTCGATTTGGTCGTCTTCCTCAATCAGGTCGTAGTCGGCCTTGTTGGCGAAGGTGAGGGCCAGCATCCCCTGTTTCTTAAGGTTGGTTTCGTGAATACGGGCGAAGCTTTTCACCAGCACGGCGCGCACGCCGAGGTGGCGGGGCTCCATGGCGGCGTGCTCGCGCGAGCTGCCTTCGCCGTAGTTCTCATCGCCCACCACAATGCTGCCAATGTTCAGGCTCTTGAGGTTGCGGGCGGCTTGCGGCACCGGCACGTAGGGCTCACCCTGGATACCGCTGGCCTTCACCGAGTTGGTTTCCCCGTTGAAGGCGTTGGTGGCGCCGATGAGCATGTTGTTGGAGATGTTGTCCAGGTGGCCGCGGAACTTCAGCCACGGGCCGGCCATCGAGATGTGGTCGGTAGTGCACTTGCCGAGCGCCTTGATGAGCACGCGCAGGCCCAGCAGGTCGGTACCTTCCCAGGGCTTGAAGGCGTCGAGCAGTTGGAGGCGGTCCGAGTTGGGGTTCACGAGCACCTGCACGGCGCTGCCATCGGCAGCGGGCGCCTGGAAACCAGCGTCTTCTACAGCATAGCCAGCGGGGGGCATTTCTACGCCGCGGGGCTCGTCGAGCATCACGTTGCCACCTTTGCCGGGCAGCGTGTCGGTGAGCGGATTAAACGTTAAGTCGCCGGCGATGGCGAAAGCCGTCACGATTTCGGGCGAGGCCACGAAGGCGTGGGTGTTCGGGTTACCGTCGTTGCGCTTGGCAAAGTTGCGGTTGAAGCTCGTAATGATAGAGTTACGGCGCTTGGGGTCGTCGGTGTGGCGGGCCCACTGGCCGATGCACGGGCCGCAGGCATTAGCCAGCACTACGCCGCCCATTTCGGCGAAGGTGTCGAGCAGGCCATCGCGGGCCACGGTGTAGCGCACCAGCTCCGAGCCGGGCGTGATGGTGAACTCAGCGGCTACGTGCAGGCCTTTATCCACGGCCTGCTTGGCGATGCTGGCGGCGCGGGTGATGTCTTCGTACGACGAGTTGGTGCACGAGCCGATGAGGCCCACTTCCAGCTTCTCGGGCCAGCCGTGCTCCTTTACGGCGGCGGCGAATTGCGAAATCGGCCAGGCGGCGTCCGGCGTGAATGGGCCGTTCACGTAGGGCTCCAGCGTATTGAGGTCAATTTCGATGAGCTGGTCGTAAAAGTTAGCCGGGTTGGCGTACACCTCGTCGTCGGCGCGCAGGTGGGCACCCACGCCCTTGGCTAGGTCGGCAATTTCGGCGCGACCGGTGCCGCGCAGGTAGTCGCCCATTTTCTCATCGTAGCCGAATACCGAGGTCGTCGCCCCAATTTCCGCGCCCATGTTGCAGATGGTGCCTTTGCCAGTAGCTGAGAGGCTTTCCGCGCCTTCGCCGAAGTACTCGACGATGGCGCCGGTGCCGCCCTTCACGGTGAGGATGCCAGCCACGCGCAGAATCACGTCTTTGGCCGAGGTCCAGCCGCTCATTTTGCCGGTCAGCTTCACACCGATAACCTTCGGGAACTTCAACTCCCAGGCCATGCCGGCCATTACGTCAACGGCATCCGCACCGCCTACGCCGATGGCAATCATGCCCAGGCCGCCCGCGTTGGGGGTGTGCGAGTCGGTGCCAATCATCATGCCGCCGGGGAAGGCGTAGTTTTCGAGCACCACCTGGTGGATAATGCCCGCGCCGGGCTTCCAGAAGCCGATGCCGTATTTATTGGAAACCGAGGCCAGGAAGTCGTACACTTCGCGGTTCTCGTCGTTAGCGATGGCGAGGTCTTCGGTGGCGCCGTCTTTGGCCTGAATGAGGTGGTCGCAGTGCACGGTGCTGGGCACAGCCACGGTGGGCTTGCCGGCCTGCATAAATTGCAGCAGGGCCATCTGGGCGGTGGCATCCTGCATGGCCACGCGGTCGGGCGCGAAATCGACGTAGCTCACGCCGCGCTGGTACGACTCACCCACTTTGCCACCGTAGAGGTGGGCATACAGGATTTTTTCGGTGAGCGTGAGCGGGCGGCCAACGGCCGTGCGGGCGGCTTCGATGCGCGAGCCGAGGCCCGCGTACACGGCCCGAATCATATCAAGGTCAAACGCCATAGGAGGGAGAGTGGGGTTATTAGCTTAGCCGCAAAAGTAACGGGCGGGGTAGGCAAATTGGTAGTAATCGGACGATTTCGAGCTGTACTTAGAAACCTTCCAAATAGCAGGCTGGTTTAGGGCCGCCCGGCGCAGGCTTTTACCGCCGTTGCGCGGGGCACAGTCACTATTTTATAACTATCGACTGGCTAGCCTGGTTCTGGCCTTTCTACCTTACGCCTATGAAATTCCTGTATCTGCCGCTGCTGGCGGCCGCATTGCTAACGGGCTGCAACTCTTCTACTACCTCCGGCGCGGCCGAAACGGGCGCGGTGTCGGCCATGTCGCTGCTCACGCCCGGCCCCTGGCGCGGCGAGCTAGCCACGCAGGGCCAGCAGATTCCATTTCTGTTCGAGGTCAAAACCGAGGCCAACAAGCCCGTAGTGTACCTCATCAACAAGGGCCTGAACGGCGAGGAGCGCCTGCGCTGCGACGAGATTGCGGCGGCCGGCGACTCGGTGACGATTCGGCTGCACGTGTTTGATGCGGCGCTGGTGGTGCGCGCCGCTGGCAAGGACAAGCTGAAAGGCACCTGGGTGAAGTATGACAGCAAGACGCCGTACCGGGTGCCGCTGGTGGCAGAAGTAGAGGCCAAAGCTGCTGCTGAACCTACTTCACCTGAAGTCTTCGCAAATTTCCAAGGTACTTGGCGTACAACTTTCAAGGATGAGACTGGCACGACATATCCCGCAGTTGGTGTCTTCAAAACCGATACTTCTGGCTGGCGATACACCGGCACTTTTCTAACCAGCACGGGCGACTATCGCTACCTGACTGGTTACGCTTCGGGTCCACTCCTTAAATTGAGCACATTTGATGGTAGCCACGCTTTTCTGTTTACTGCTGTCGCGGCTACTGCTGATGGTGGGGCTTACTTGAAAAAGCCCGTTACGAACCTAACCGGCGACTTCTACTCCGGCAAAGGCGGGCACGAAACCTGGACGGCCACCCTCGACCCCAAGGCCACACTACCCGACGCCGACACGCTTACCTACCTCAAAAAGGGCGAGTCGCGGCTGAATTTCAAGTTTCCCAGCCTCGTGAAGGGCAGCACCATCTCCCCTACCGATGCCAAGTACCGGGGCAAGGTGGTAGTGCTGCAAGTGCTGGGCTCGTGGTGCCCCAACTGCATGGACGAGAGCCGCTTCCTGGCCCCCTGGTACGCGCAGAACAAGGCGCGCGGCGTGGAGGTAATCGGCCTGGGCTACGAGCGCATGGCCGACTATGACCAAGCGGCGGCCCGCCTGAAGCAGATGAAGGAGCGCCTAAACATTGGCTACGACATGGCTGTGGCCGGCGTATCCAACAAGGATTCGGTGGCCAAGTCGATGCCGCAGCTGGCCAAGTTCCTAGCCTTCCCCACCACCATTTTCCTCGATAAGAAGGGCGTGGTGCGCAGCATTCACACCGGCTTTGCGGGGCCGGGCACGGGGCAGTATTACGAGGAAGAAAAGGCGCATTTTAACCGCACCGTGGACAAGCTACTGAAGGAGTAGCGCGGGCACGCGCTTCCCAAAACCTTCATTCTGGCTAGCCGTTGTAAGCTCCACCATCTGCCCGGCAGGTGGTGGAGCTTTTGCGTGAGGCCAGGGCTGGCGGAGTGCCGCGCCGCTAACTCCGGCCGCGTCTGCTTTGGCCCGACAATTGACTACCTGACCTTCCTAACCTACTCTTTCTTTCCCTCATGTCTGCACTTTCCCGCCGCTTGCTCCGCCCCGCTGCCCTGTTGCTGGTGTTGCCGCTGGCCAGCGCCACGCCATCGAAGTCGCCTACGGCCCCGGCCAAGCCAGCCACTACCCTAGCCCGGCCCTTGCAGGGTGCCAAGCCCGACCCGCAGGTTATCGCCCAGTTCGGTCTCTACAACGACGCCAAGCTGCAAGCCTATATCACGCAGCAGGGCAAGCGCATGACGGCCATCTCGGACCGCCCGGGCGACTACGGCTTTACTATCGTCGATTCGCCGGTTATCAATGCCTTTGCCACGCCCGATGGGCACGTGTACTTCACGCGCGGCATCATGGCGTATTTCAACGACGAGGCGCAGTTTACGGGCGTGCTCGGGCACGAGCTGGGCCACATTACGGCGCAACACGGCAAGAAACAGCAGCGCAACTCCATCTTGTCCAGCATCTTGGTGGCGGGAGCCACTATCGTATCGCCTAATTTGCTCGGCCGTATCGCGCAGCCCGCCGCGCAGCTCGTGAGCCTCAAGTACAGCCGGGGCGACGAGAATGAGGCCGACGCCCTGGGGGTAAAATATTCGACCAAAGTGGGCTACGATGCCTCGCACATGGCCAGCTTCTTCCAGACCCTGGAGCGCACCGAGGCCCAGAGCGGCAGCAGCACGCCCACCTTCCTCTCGACCCACCCCAACTCGGCCGACCGCTACCAGCGCGTGAAACAGTTGGCCGCCCAGGCCCAACAGAGCCTCGGCAGGCGCACGCTCACCGTGAATCGGGATACCTACCTGCGCTCGCTCGAAGGGCTGGCCTTTGGCGAAGACCCGCGCCAGGGCTTCGTGGAGAGCAACGTGTTTTATCACCCCGACTTGAAGTTCCGCTTCCCCATTCCGTCGGGCTGGAAGTCGCAGAACTCGCCCGAGCAGTTCCAGATGGCCGAGCCTAATGGCAAGGCGCTGCTGGCCTTTTTGGGCGTGCCTGGCAACTCGCTCGATGAGGCCGCGCAGACCCTGGCCAAGCAAATCGGCATCACGCCCGGAAATGCCCAGCGCACGACCATCAATGGTTTTCCCGCGCTCGTGTTTGAGGGCGACCAGCAGGCCTCGTCGCAGAGCCAGGCTACGCCAGCCCACGTGCAAAGCTTTGTCATTCAGGATGGCAAGTCGTATTTCGCCTTCGTGGGGCTAGCCACGGCGGCCACGTTCGGTACCTACGCGCCGCAGTTTGCCAACACGGCCCAGGGCTACCAGCGCCTCACCGACGCCAGCAAGCTCAACCGCCAGACCGAGCGCGTACACATCAAGCAAGCCAAGTCGGCTACTACCCTCTCGGCCGCCCTCACGGCCAACGGGGTAGCCAGCAGCAAGCTCGATGACATGGCCATCCTCAACGGGATGCAGCTCAGCGACCGCCTCACGGCCGGCCAGCTGTTCAAAGTAGTAGGCAAATAAGCCGCCCGGCTTCCATAGTAAAACGGCCCGCCTGCGCAGCTGCGCAGGCGGGCCGTTCTGCATAGCACAAATCTGCCGGGGCTACTTGCCCGCCAGTTGGGCGCTGGTTTTGAGGGTAAACGTTTGGAAGGTATCGCCGCCGCCACGGTAGCCACGCATACCGCCGCCGTAGCCGCCGCGCATACCGCCGTAGCCGCCCATGCCGCCGTAGCCACCCATTCCCCCGCCTTGCGGGCCTACTACACTCATGTCGGATTGCTGGCTACCCGGGGCAGGCTTGGGCCGCTGCCCGGCCATCCAAACGCCTACGGTGGCTACCTGGCCGGTAGCCAGGGCCGGCACCCGCCGGTAGAGCAGGCGCAGCGGCACGGCGAGCTCGTAGATGAGGTTGTCGCGGGCATCGAGGCCGATAGCCGCCTTCACCCCTAGCCGGGCCTCCGAGTCGGTGAGCACGGGCTCCTTGCTTCCCCGGTAGTTGAGCAACTCCATCTGGTTGGCCCCGGTAATGATGGTGCGCAGGCGATTGAGGTGCTCTTCCTTGCGCTCGGCCGCCGAGGGGCCCATGGCACCGGCCGGGCGCTCGGCCGAGGGCTTAAAGGTGCTCAAATCAACGGGCAGCGGAAATTTCACGCCCAGCTGCTGCTGGTTGCGGCCCGTCGAGTCGAGCCACACCACCATGCCGAGGTAGGCCATTTTAGCCTGGGTAGGCATGTCGGCCGCTTTCAGGCGCACGTACACCGTGCGGGCGTCGTTGAGCACCTGATATTGCAAGTGGCTGTTGGCGTCGTATTGCAGCGAGTCGGTCCACTCGGTGGCCTTGCCATCGATGGTAGGCGGCGTAGCCAGAAAGCGGCTGGGCACCTTGCTGGCTACTACCACTGCCTTACCCCCGCTGGCGGCGGCGGCCCTGTCCGAATCGGTAGGCACGGCTTTTTGAGCGCACGACCCTAGCAGGGCCACGGCCGGCAGGGTTAGTACTAGAAACGAGGAAGTACGCATAGGGAAGAGGCAGGAAGGAAAACACAAAGCTACGCCACCGCCCCAGGCGGCGCATGAGCCCTAGCTGAAGCGCGCGTAGCGGCGCTTGCGGCGCCAGGCCCGCACCGCCCCAAAGGCCGCCAGCAGCACCAGCGGCACCCCGATATTGAGTAGCTGCCAAGACTGGCGCTTCTCGGCCAGCTGCACCTTGTCGAGGGGGCGCAGGGTTATTTGCTTGCCGCGCACGGCAATGAGGCCGGTTTCGTCGAGCAGGTAGTCGGTGGCGTTGAGAATCAGTTCGCGGTTGGCAAACTCGGTGCTCGATAGCCGGTCGTAGCCCAGGCGCATGGGCCGGCCGCTCTTGGCGTCCACGTCGTTGCGCAAGAAATCGCCGTCCGAAATCACCAGGATTTTGCTGGGGGCCGCGTTGGGGTTCTGGTCGGGCTGGTACTGGGTGGTGCCGGGCACAGCGCGGTTGGCGAATAGGGAACGGAATGTGCCTTCGAGCAGGTAGCCCACCGGCTGAAAGCTGTCTTTGTACAGCTTGGGATTAGGCTCCAGCCGGGCGTCGTTGAAGTTGATGGGTACCGGCGCGGGCAGGCGGCGCGTGTAGCGCGAGGTGCTCATGAGCATGGTTTTGCGGATACCAGGCGCCTTTACGGTGTCGATGTTGCCCACGAATTTCATATACACTGCATCCAGATTGCGCGTGATGGGGCTAGCGCTGAAGCGGTTGATGAGCGGGTAGAGCTGCCAGGGCAGCGGCTCGATTTTGGGCTTGTTGCCAGTCATGCCCGTTACCAGCGGAATCTGGCCCGAGTTCAAATCCAGCAGCAGGTTCGGGTTCAGGCGCACGCCATAGCGGAAGAGCAGGTCGTCGAGGTTGAGGTTGTAGGGCGTGGCCAGCGCGGCGCCGTTGCGGCTCACGCTGTCGAGGTCCACGCGCAGGGCATCCACAAAAAACAGCGCCCGCCCGCCGTGGGTGATGAATTGGTCGAGGCGGAATTTATCCTGCTCTGAGTACGGGCCGGTGGGCTTGGCCACCACCACGGCGTCGAGGTTGCCGCGCAGGTCCTTCACCTGGCTCAGGTCTACCCGAAATACGTCGTAGTTCTGGCTCCAGGCGGTAAGGATGTCGGCCATCTCGGGGTTGGTCAGCTCACCGTGGCCCGTGATGACCCCTAGCCGGCGCTTGGCCCCGCCGGGCGGCGCCACCTGCCGAATGGCGCTGGCCAGCTCATATTCCAGCCCTTCGATGCTTTGGTTTAGGCGCTCGGCGGGGCTGGCCACCTGGCTGCCGCGCAGCAGCAGCACGTTGCGCGTTTGGCCGCCGGCCTGCACCACCGCCCAGGGGAAAATGATTTTCTCGACCCGCTTGCCATTCTCGTTAGCGCCCAGGTTAGTGGGTTTCAGGCCTTTCTTGAAGAGCGTGCTGTAAAATTTATTGCGCCCTTCTTCGGTGCCCGCCGCGCTGGGGTCGATGAAGATAAAATTCAGGTTGCCCCCACCGTAGACCTGCATCTCGTTCAGGGTTTCGCGCACGCCCTGCTCCAGGCGGCGGAAGTTGGGCGGAAAATCGCCAGTGAGGTACACCGTGATGGTGACGGGCTGTTTAAGGTTGCTAAGCAGTTTCTTGGTAGCATCCGACATGGTGTAGCGCTTTTCCTCGGTCAAGTCGAGCCGGAAGAAAAAGCGCTGGGCCACAAAATTGAGCAGCAGCAGCGCGCCGATAATGGCGGCAAAGCGCAGTAAATCCTGGCGCTTGCGCGAGGTGGGCGGGGCCAGGGCGGCGGTGGGTTGGGTAGTCGCGTCCATGCTTACCAGGTGCGGCTGCGGAGGGCTAGCCGGGTGCCCAGCAGGGCCACGGCAACCACGGTGAAGAAATAAAGCACGTCGCGCGAGTCAATCAGCCCCTTGCTGAGGTCGCGGTAGTGCGCCGCGATGCCGAGCTGACCCACGTAGTAGGCCGGCGCGCCTTCGAGGATGGAGGCCAGCGAATCGAAGCCAGTATAGACTAGGAAACAAGCCACTACGGCCAGCACGAAGGCGATAATCTGGTCGCGCGTGAGGGCCGAGGCCAGCACGCCCAGCGCCGCAAACACCGCCGCCAGCAGGGCCAGCCCCAGGTACGAGCCCACCGTGGCCGCCGAGTCGATGTTGCCGGGCGGCGAGCCCAGCTTATAGATGGAGAAATAATACAGCAGCGTGGGCACCAGCGCCAGCAAAGCCAGCAGCAGGCAGGCCAAGTACTTGCCGCCCACAATCTGCCCATCGGTGAGCGGGCGCGTGAGCAGCAGCTCTATCGTACCGGCCTTTTTCTCCTCGGCAAACGTGCGCATGGTGATGGCCGGAATCAGCAGCAGAAACAGCCACGGCGCCAGGTTGAACAGCGATTGTAAATCGGCGTAGCCGTAGTCGAGCACGCTGCTATCGGGGAAAACCCAGACAAATAGCCCCGTCGCCACCAGAAACACGCCAATGACGACATAGGCCACCGGCGAGTTGAGGAAGGCGTTAAATTCTTTTCTTAAAATAGTAAGCATCTACTGACGCGGGTTATGCACAGAAATCGTTGTCATGCTGAACGCAGTGAAGCATCTCGCTGGCTTCATCCGGTCTGTTCAATGAAGCGGCAGAGGTGCTTCACTGCGTTCAGCATGACGACCGTTTTTGTCTTTTTTTAAACTATCACTTCGTCAATTCCCCAAACACCGCTTCCAATGTCTGCTGCTCCTGGCGCAGGCCCAGCAGCAGCCAGCCCTGCTCCACGGCCAGGCGCGACACGGCGGCGCGCACGTCGGTGCCCGGCGCGGTGCGGATGAGCACCACGCCCGGCCCGGCGGCCTCCACACCGCGCACGCCCGGCAGAGCAGCTAGCGGCGCGGTGGTCACGGCGCCTTCAAACTCGGCGCGGAGCACGGTTTCGCCGGCGGCGCGGGCGGCTAGCTCGGCCACGGGGGCATCGGCCACGAGCTTACCGCGGCTGATGATGACCACGCGCGAGCACAGCGCCGTGACTTCGGGCAGGATGTGAGTGCTGAAAATGACCGTCTTATCCTCGCCCAGCTCGCGGATGAGCTGGCGGATTTCGCCAATTTGGTTGGGGTCGAGGCCGGTGGTGGGCTCGTCGAGGATGAGCACTTCGGGGTTGTGCACCAAGGCCTGGGCCAGCCCCACGCGCTGGCGGTAGCCCTTGCTAAGGGCGCCGATTTGCTTGTTCTGCTCGCGGGTGAGGCCGACTTTCTGCACCAGTTGGGCCACGCGCTGGCGCAGCTCGCGGCCCTTGAGCCCGTGCACCGAGCCGATGAATTCGAGGTACTCGTGCACGTACATGTCGAGGTAGAGCGGGTTGTGCTCGGGCAGGTAGCCCACGCGGCGGCGCACTGCCAGCGGGTCCTGCTGCACGTCGAAGCCGGCTATGCGCACCGTGCCAGCCGTGGGCGGCAGGTAGCCGAGCGCGATTTTCATGGTCGTGCTCTTACCCGCGCCGTTCGGCCCCAGAAAGCCCACGATTTCGCCCTTATCGGCCCGAAAGCTGATATCGTCCACGGCCTGCTGGGTGCCGTAGGTTTTGATGAGGTGTTCTACTTCAACCATTCTCTATTGATTTTGCAGGCCACTGCTTTTCTACGTTTGTCATGCTGACGAAGGAAGCATCTCGCGTGGTGCAGTAACCTCTATTGTCAGCAGTGACACGAGCGAGATGCTTCCTTCGTCAGCATGACAAACGATTTTAAGGCCACTAAAAATTTCTACGATTTCACCTGCGCCGGGCGCATTTGAATCTCCGACACCATCGTGGCATCGGGCGCTTCCAGGGCGTGCACAATGGCGGCGGCAATGTCTTCGGGCTGCATCTTGTGGGGGTCGGGCTGCTCGCCGGGGGTGGCGCCGTTGAAGTTGGTTTCGACCGAGCCGGGCATCACGCAGGTGACTTTTATACCGTCGGGCCGCAGCTCTTTGAAGAGCGCGTCGGAGAAGCCACGCACGGCGTATTTGGTGGCGCAGTAGCCGGCCAAGTTGGCGGTGCCGGCCGTGGCGGCCAGGCTAGCCACGTTGATGATGTGGCCGGCGTGCTGCTTTTTGAGCTGCGGCAGCACGGCGCGGGTGCAGTAAAACAGGCCGTTGACGTTGGTGTCGAACATGGCGTGCCAGTCTTCGGACTTGAACCCGTCGACGGGACCGAATACCCCTAGCCCGGCGTTATTCACGAGCACGTGAATTTCGGGGCCTAGCTCACGCTGGGTGTTGGTGAAGGCCTCGGCCACGGCGTGCTCATCGCGCACATCGCACTCAAAAAACTGAAACCGGTCGTGGTCCAGGCCTTCGGGTGCGGTGCGGCCCCAGCCAGCCACGGCGGCACCGCGGGCCAGCAGGGCTTCGGCGGTGGCGCGGCCGATGCCGCTACTCACGCCGGTTACGATGGCTACTTTTCCGGTCAGGTTCATAATTTCAGGCAAAAATTTGACGGATGCAACTGCGAATGCAGCTACAAAGTAACGCGCTGGCCGGGCTGCGCCCGGCCGCGGCCCTGCTAGCCGGCAGCCTGGCCCTGGCCGCGTGCAGCGCCGACCACGACGACGACTGCCTCAAAGGCAACGGCGACGTGGTGACCGAGCGGCGTGCGCTTGACCAGCGCCTGCGCGTGGTGACGGTATATAATAACGTGGACCTGACCATCGTGCCCGATACCGTGACCTACGCCGAGGTGCGGGCCGGTGAGCACGTCATTCAGGATATTGAGTTTTCGACCCCCAGCGGGCCGCAGCAGCTCGTCATCAAAAACACCAGCCGCTGCAACTGGGTGCGCAGCTACAACACCCCGCGCGAGGTGCGGCTGCACGTGGCCAAAAAGCGCACGCACTTCGACATTGAACAGTATGGCTACGGCGTAGTGCGCAACGAGGGTCAGTGGGCGCAGGATACGCTGTATTTGCGACTGTGGAGCACTGGCGATTTTGATATGAATCTCAACAGCAAGTACTTATACCTCGATAGCTACGACGCCGGCGACATCAAGCTGCGCGGCACGGCCGACGACTTTCATCCCAACTTCGGCAGCAACGGCTTTTTGTTTGCCAGCGACCTCGATACGCGCTTTTGCTACTTCTACACCTACCGCGAGTGGCGCGGCGATATGCACGTGCGCACGCACCTCAACCTAGGCGGCACGCTTAATGGCACCGGCCGACTGTTTTACACCGGCAATCCCTCGCTAGTGGTGCTGCAAGGGCCCAATGCCGCCAATGCCTTCAAGGAGTAGGCTAGCCGCCTATACCAAGTCGCCGAGCTGAGGGCGGATGAGCAACTCCTCCACCACCGCGCCCGGCGCGAGCTGAAACGCGCCGAGCACGGCAGCAGCCACGTCGGCGGGGTCGATAAAGCGCTCGGGAGGCAAGCCCACGCCGTCCCAGCTGCGGGTGAGGGTGGCGCCGGGCAGCACGGCCGTTACGCGCAGGCCCTGGGCTTTCACTTCCTCGCGCAGGGTTTTGGTGTAGCCCAGCAGGGCAAATTTGGCTACGCCGTAGGAGCCGCCGTTCGGGTAGGGCATAATACTGGCGGTGGAGCAGATAGTAAAGATGTGGCCCCGGCCCTGCGTCAGCAGCGTGGGCAGTAGGGCGCGCGTCACGTCGTAGGCGCTCAGTAGGTTCACGCTCAGCATCTCACGCAGGCGCGAGCCATCGGCGGGCTCGTCCTGGAAGCGGCCGGGCACGTAGTAGCCGGCGTTGTTGATGAGGGCGGCCAGCGGCTGGCCCAGCCCCAGCGCAAAGTCGGCAAAGCGCTGGCAATCGGCGGGCTGGCTGAGGTCGGCGGGCAGGGTGTGCAGGGCCGCGCCGGGGTGCGCGGCGGCCAGCGCGGCCAAATCTTCGGCCCGGCGGGCGCAGGTAGCCACGCTAAAGCCAGCGCCTAAGAAACTCAGTACCAGGGCACGGCCTATGCCCTGGCTCCCCCCGGTTATCACGACTAACTCTGCGGCTGCGGTCACTATTTTCTGGGTTTGTACGTAAGAGCTGCAAAGATGCCCCGCCGCCGCCGGCCGGGGCCAGCCGGGCCGGTTCGGGTTGCCCACTTTCCCCCTTATATGTTCAAAATTTTTGGCTCATTCGTACTTTTTCTTTACAACATGGTGGCCCGCGCCGAGCGGCTAAAAGTGTTGTGGACCCGCTTCTTCGAAGAAGCCACGCTCATCGGCGTCAACTCCATCTTCATCGTGGGCATCGTGTCGGCCTTTATCGGGGCCGTGACGTGCATTCAGATTGCCTACAACCTCACTAACCCGCTCATCCCCAAATCCACCATCGGCTACATGGTGCGCGAAATGACGATTCTGGAGCTGGCCCCCACCATTACGAGCATCGTACTGGCGGGCAAGGTCGGCTCGTCCATCGCGGGCGGGCTAGGCACCATGCGCATCACTGAGCAGATTTCGGCGTTGGAGGTGATGGGTATTAACACGACTTCGTATCTGGTGCTACCGCGCATTCTGGCGGCCATGCTCATGTTTCCGCTGCTGGTTATCCTAGCGATGGCGCTTAGCATTTTGGGCGGCTACATTGCCGGTACGCTCTCGGGCGTGATGGCCCCGCAGGACTACATTGAGGGTATTCGTACTGATTTCATTCCTTATAACATTGTCTTTGCGCTGATTAAGGCCGTGGTCTTCGCCTTCCTCGTATCGGGTATTTCGGCTTTCAAAGGTTACTACACTGAAGGTGGCGCCCTCGAAGTAGGTGCCGCCAGCACCTCGGCCGTTACCAACTCCATCATCGCCATCCTGCTGGCCGATTACGTGCTGGCCGCCATCCTGCTTTAGATTAGTTGTCAGTTGCTCGTTGCGAATTGCCCGGCATAACATTGCCGCCTCCTTGCGACTTGAGCCTGACAACTGGCTGTAGGCAACTGTTAATTAGCAAAATCATGATTGAAATATCCAACCTCGAAAAATCCTTCGACGGCAACCAAGTGCTGAAAGGCATTACCTGCACGCTCGAAACCGGCAAGTGCAACCTGCTGCTCGGCGGCTCGGGCACGGGCAAAAGCGTGCTGCTCTCGTGCATTGTGGGGCTGATGAAGCCCGACCTAGGCTCCATCACGTTCGATGGCACGGTGTACACCAACTCGAAGGTGGATATCCGCCAGGAGATTCGCCGCAAAATAGGGATGCTGTTTCAGGGCTCAGCCCTTTTTGATTCCATGACGGTGGCTAAAAACGTGGAGTTTCCGCTGCAAATGCTGACGCCCGACATGAGCGCCGAGGAGCGCCGCGACCGCGTGGAATTCTGCCTCAAGCGCGTGGGTCTGGAGAACGCAGGTAATAAAATGCCCTCCGAAATTTCGGGCGGTATGAAAAAGCGCGTGGGCATTGCCCGCGCCATCGCGCCCAATTGCACCTACCTGTTTTGCGACGAGCCCAACTCGGGCCTCGACCCGGCCACGAGCATCAAGATTGACGAGCTGATTTACGAAATCACGCACGAGTACAACATCACCACCGCCATCATTACCCACGACATGAACTCGGTGGTGGGCATTGGTGACCATATCATCTTCCTGCACAAAGGCAAGAAGCTGTGGGACGGTGATAAGGAGCACATCCTGAACGCCGAAGTGCCCGAACTGCGCGAGTTTATTTTCAGCTCATCGCTGGTGCGTGCCGCCAAGCGCATCGAGCAGGAAGATGGCCCCGGCGGTCTGGAGCACCTCGCCGCCGAGCCGCTGTCGGAGGTATAAAAACACGTTGGTCATTGCGAGCAAAGCAGAGCCACCGCACCCGAACGACGCCCTGGCGGAACGTTTTGGTGCGGTGGCTTCGCTTTGCTCGCAATGACCGAAGTACTTTCGCGACATGAATCAGACTCTCGCCGGAAAAGTAGCCCTCATCACCGGGGCCTCGAAAGGAATTGGCCGCGCCATTGCCACGCTGTTTGTGCAGCAGGGCGCGCAGGTAGCTTTCACCTATTTATCGTCGGTCGAAAAGGGCCAGGCGCTCGAAACCGAACTGGCTAGCCACGGCACCAAAGTGAAAGGCTACCGCTCCGACGCCTCGGACTACGCCCAGGCCGAAAAGCTGGTCGACGACGTGGTGAAGGAGTTCGGCAAGCTCGACGTGGTGGTGAACAACGCCGGTATCACGCAGGACGGCCTGCTCATGCGCATGAGCGAGGAGCAGTGGGACAACGTGCTGAACGTGAACCTTAAATCCGTATTCAACCTCACTAAAGCCGCCACCAAGCCCATGATGCGCGCCAAAGCCGGCAGCATCATCAACATGACCTCGGTGGTAGGCATCAAGGGTAACGCCGGCCAGGCCAACTACGCCGCCAGCAAAGCCGGCATCATCGGCTTCACCAAGTCGGTGGCCCTGGAGCTGGGCTCGCGCAACATCCGCTGCAACGCCATCGCCCCAGGCTTTATTGAAACCGAAATGACCGATGCCCTTGACCCCAAGCAGGTGGATGAGTGGCGCAAGGCCATCCCGCTCAAGCGCGGCGGCTCGCCCGAGGATGTGGCCAAGGCCACCGCGTTTCTGGCCTCGGATGATTCGAGCTACATTACCGGCCAAGTGCTGCAAGTAGATGGTGGGATGCTGACGTAGTACCCTAGCCATGCTATTCCGCTCGGTAGGAAAAGTACTCTTCTGGATATTAATGGGATTATTCATGCTCTTCGGGACATGGAGTCGCTGCCAACGCCAGAACCGTTTATCATCCCCGATAGAAACTAGCCCTACCGAGCCGGAGCCAACGCCACCTTCGCAGGAAAAAGAACCCGGGGCGACGCCACCGGAGCAGGAACAGCAGTCAGTATCGGCTACGGAAACCAGCTTGCACGAAGGCGACCTGATTTTTCACACCTCGCTATCGGCCCAAAGCCAGGCTATTCAACTCGCCACGCACTCGCCCTACAGCCACTGCGGCCTGCTGTATAAAAACAACGGTGAGTGGCAGGTTTTCGAGGCCGTGCAGCCAGTGAAGCTAACGCCGCTGGCCCGCTGGGTGGCGCGTGGGCAGGGCCAGCACTTCGTGGTGAAGCGCCTGCGCGACGCGGCCACGGCCCTCACGCCGGCGGCGCTGGCTAGCCTACGGGCGGCGGGCCAACCGCTGCTAGGGCACGATTACGACTTGGCCTTCAACTGGTCGGACCGGCAGATTTACTGCTCCGAGCTCATCTGGAAAGTATACGACCGGGGGCTGCATCGGCAGTTGGGGCAGTTGCAGCAGCTGCGCGACTTCGACCTGCACCACCCCGCCGTGCAAGCCAAGCTGCGCGAGCGCTACGGCGCCCAGCTGCCGTTGAGCGAGCCGGTTATTTCGCCGGCCCGCCTGTTTGACAGCGCGGAGCTGGTGACGGTAGTGAGCCGCTAAGGCTAGCGCGCGAGGCTGACTAAGCGGCAAGTCTCCCACCCCGCTACTCTACCCGCACGCGGTACACCACGTAGTGCGGCACTCCGAAGCGGCTGTACCACTCGGCCACCGGCACGTGGCTCTGGGCCAGGCCGCAGTAGTAGGAAATGCCTTCCTTCTCGTAGGGCAGCGTGTACACGGCCAGCACAGTGGCGGGGCCGCCGAGAGGCAAGCGAAATTCCTGGACGGGCGAATTGGGCGCGGCGCCAGCCTGGTTGGGCGAGCGGTGCCAGCGGTGGATATCAAACCGCAGGCTATAATTACCGGCCTGGCCGGGCACGGCGGTAAAGGAACGGGGCATGGTTGCCCGGGGCAGAATGAACGTGTTTTCGACCGTGGTTTCGGAGGCGGGCCGGGCGTAGATGGTTATCGCCAGCCGGCCAGCCGAATCGAGCCGGGTGAAGTCGCCTTCCGTAGCCATCGGCTTTTCGGGGCCGGGCACGCCGCGCCGGTACTCTTGCAGCGTGAGGTGCAGGCGGCGGCCCGCCAAGCGGCGGTCGTGCAGGAGCAGGCGGTGCTTTTCGACGTGCAGCACGCGCCCCATAAGCTCAGTGAGGTCGGCATTTTCAACTCCGTAGAGCAGGCGCACGGTAGTGCTGTCGGGGGCCGGAGCAACAACGGCAGGGCCAGCGGAGGTCGGCCCACCCACGGGCAGCCAAAAAGGTAAACCGGGTAGTAGCCCAACCAGGGCAGCAGCGAGCAGGAGTTTCATTAGCAAGAGAAATGAGGAGAGAAATGATGCGGACAAAGCACGGCCACCCTCTTTTTACACTGCGTTAACGCCCGTTAAGCAGTGTTAACGAGTGTTAAAATTGACTTGCGACCGCTGGCCCGCCCCTACCTTGGCGGCATGAAAAGGCGCATCTGGCTAGCCACGGGGCTGCTGCTACTAGCGGCACTGGGCGTGCTGGCCTTTCAGGGCTACTGGACGTACCAAACCTACCGGCAGGCTACCCAGCAGCTGCGGGCTGAGGGCCAGGCCGCGCTGGCAGCGGCCAGCCAGCGGGCACTGGCCCGGCAGCAGGCCCGCTGGCTACGCAGCTACGCGCAGTGGCTGCAAGACACCACCCACGTGCGCCTGAGCTGCCGCCTCAACCCTAGCACGGGCCTCACCGAGTTTACGGTGGCGGGCGTGCCGGCCCGGCGCGCCGACCGCGTCAGCCTCAGCATTGAGGGCTTCGAGCCGCGCCTGACGCACCTTACGCTGGCTGGCCGCACCGCTTTTGTGCGGCATTTTGTGAACAAAACCATTGCGCACGAGCTGGAAAAGGGCTACGTCCTGTTTCACACCCAGTGGCTGGGCCACCAGCTGGATTCTACCATGCAAAACAGCCCGGTTTCTGCCCGGGAGCTGGGCGCGCTGCTGGCTATTGAGCTGGCGCGCCGCGGGCTGGCCGGCGTGGATTTCCGGGTGGTGGTGCATGAGCCGGCCGGCGCGCCGCCCCAGCGGGCGGCCCCGGCGGGCTTCCCACTGGCGCTGGCGCCCGTGCCCGTGGGGCAGCAGCACCGTGCGCCCTTACTGGCGCAGGCGTGGCTGCCCGCCGCGCCGGGCGTGGTGCTGGGCCAGTTGCAAACGGTGCTGCTGGCCTCGGGCGCGCTGCTGGCGCTGGTGCTGGGCTGCGTGGCCTACGCGGTGGGCACCATGCAGCGCCAAAAAAAGCTGGCCGCCCTCAAGGCCGATTTCACCCAAAACATGACCCACGAGCTGAAAACGCCCGTGGCCGCCATTCAGCTGGCGGCCGACTCGCTGCGGCACTTTGCCCTCGATGCGGCCACCAGCCAGGCGTATGCCGGGTTGATTGGGGAGCAGGCCACGCGGTTGGGTGGGCTCATCGACCGCATTTTGCAGAGCGTGGCCCTGGAGCAGGCTGCCCTGCCCATGCAGCGCCAGCCCGTGGCCTGGGCTACGCTGGTAGCCGGGCTGGCCGCCCAGCAGCAGGCGCAGTTTGCGCAGGCGGGCCGGCAGCTGCGCTGGCAACCCCTGCCCACCGCCACGGTGGTCGGCGATGCGGCGCACCTCACCAACACCCTGGCCACGCTGCTCGACAACGCCCTGAAATACGGCGGCCCGCACGTGAGCCTGCGCGGCGAGGTGCAGCCCAGGGCGGTGCTGCTGCACCTCGCCGACGACGGCGCGGGCATTGCGCCCGAGTACCAGGCGCGGGTATTCGAGCAGTTTTTTCGGGTACCTACCGGCGACCTGCACGCGGTGAAGGGCTACGGGCTGGGCCTGCACTATGCCCGGCAAGTGGCGCAGGCCCACGGCGGCACCCTCACGCTGCGCAGCCGGCCGGGCCACGGCAGCACCTTCACCCTGATGCTGCCCCTGGCTAACTAACCGATGCCCCATCTGCTTGTATTGGAGGACGAAGCGGCCCTGGCCCACCTGCTGCGCGAAGCCCTCACGCGCTCGGGCTACACCGTGACCACCTACGCCGACGGCCGCGCCGGCCTGCGCGCCGCCCAGGCCGCCCCGCCCGATTTGCTGCTGGCCGATGTGATGCTGCCCGGCCTCGACGGCTTTGCGGTGGTGCGCGAATTGCGGCGCACGTTGCCCACACTGCCGGTATTGTTTCTCACGGCCCGCAGCGCGCCCGCCGATGTGGTGCGCGGCTTCGAGGCCGGTGGCAACGACTACCTCAAAAAGCCCTTTAGCCTCGACGAGCTGCTGCTGCGCGTGCGCGAGCTGCTGCGCCGCCAGGCGCCCGCCCCCACCCCGACCACTGAAACTATCGGCCTGGGCCAGTTCGAGTTTTGGCCGCTGCGCCAGGAGCTGTGGCTGGCCGGGCGGTGCGTGGCCCAGCTCCCGGCCCGCGAAAACGACCTGCTGCTGCTGCTGGCCCAGCACCGCAACGGTGTGCTCGACCGCGGCGCCTGCCTGCGCCAGTTGTGGGGCACCGACGATTTTTTTGCCGCCCGCTCGATGGATGTGTACGTGTCGCGCCTGCGCAAGCGCCTCGCCCCCGACCCCAGCCTGGAGATTCTCAACATCCGCGGCGTCGGCTACAAGCTGATAACGTAGGGGTGCCCAGCGGAACGCGGCGCGGGGCCGCCGCGGTTAGGCACGTGGCTACGGCGGCGGGCGCATCTTTGCGGGCGCGGCTGGTTAGCCGGCTGTCTTCGTTATTTGCCCCGCGGCGGCCCTAGCCGCGTGTTCCTGCTCTTGCTGTCTACTGCCTATTCTCCCTGGTTTATCTTGCTGTGCCTGGCCGTGGGCGCGGGCTACGCGGCGCTGCTTTACTCGGCGCGGGCGCCGTGGCGCCGCGGCATCAACTACGCGCTGGCGGGGCTACGCTTCGTGGTGGTGAGTTTCTTGTGCTTTCTACTGCTGTCGCCGTTTATCAAAACCACGACCACGCGCACCGAGGAGCCCACCGTGGTGCTGGCCGTTGATAACTCCCAGTCCATCAACCTGTTCACGCCCCAGCCGGCGCTAGGCCAACTCACGAGCGGCCTGCCCAAGCTAGCCACCGCGCTGCGTGAGAAAGGCTTTCGGGTCGAAACCCGTACGCTGACCAACGCCAACGCCACGCCCGATTCGCTACGCTTCACGGCCAGCCGCACCGACCTCAACAAACTGCTGGCCGACAGCCGCGAGGCCAACGCCGAGCGCAACCTGGCCGGTGTGGTGCTGGTAAGCGATGGCCTTGTAAACCAAGGTCAGGAGCCGCAGTTTTCGGAGTTCAACTTCCCGATTTTTAGCGTAGCGCTGGGCGATAGCATTGCCAAGAAAGATTTACGCCTCACCGATTTGGTGTATAATCGCATCGCGTTCAGCGGCAATAAGTTTCCGCTGGAAGCTGAAATCGGCTACGAGGGCTACGCCGGCGGCGCGGCCACCGTGGAGGTGCGCGAGGGCGGCCGGGTGCTGGAAAGCCGCCGGGTGGCGCTGCCCGCTGGCCGCCGGCGCGTCAAAACCACGTTTCAGCTCACGGCGCCCGCGCCGGGCAAGCGCCGCTACGAGGTGCGCGTGCTGCCCCAGGCTGGCGAGTTTATAACGCTCAATAATGCCCGCACCGCCTTCGTCGAAATTGTGAAAGGCAAGCTGCGTGTGCTGCTGGCCGGCGCGGCCCCCCACCCCGACCTCAAGGCCCTGCGCGCCGCCATTCTGGCCAATAACAACTTCGACCTGACCCTAGCCGTGGCCGGCGTGGGCCAGCCGCTGCCCGCCAGCACCAGCTTCGACGTGGCCATCCTGCACCAGTTGCCCGCCCGCGGCGGCCTGGGCCAGGAGTTGCTGGCCAGGGTGCGCGCCGCCAAGGTGCCGGTACTGTACGTGCTGGGCGCGCAGTCCGATTATAACGCTTATAACCAGCTCAATGCTGGCCTGAATGTGCAGCCCCGCGGCGCTCAAACCGACGAGGTGACGCCGCTGCCCAACCCCGGCTTCGCCCGCCTGCCACTCGATGCCGAAAGCCAGCAGCGCTTCAAGCAATACCCGCCCGTGCCGGTGCCCTTCGGCGACCTGCGGCTGAGCGGTGGCGCCGAGGCTGCCTTATGGCAGCAGGTGGGCCGCCTGCCCACCCAGAAGCCGCTGCTGGTGTTTGGCAGCGCGGCCGGCACCAGCCCCCGCGCCGCTACCCTGCTGGCCGAAAACACCTGGCAGTGGCGCCTCGAAGAAGCTATTGCCCACGACGACCGCCCCGAGGCCTACGACCGCCTCATTGGCCGCACGCTGCAACTGCTGACCCAGAATGCCAACAAGAAGCGCCTCGATGTGTACCCGACCCAGGACGCCTTTGGCACCCAAGACGATGTGACGCTGGGCGCCGAAACGTACAATGCCGTATACGAGCGCATTTACGACCAGAAAATTACCCTCACGCTCACCGATTCGGCCCGTAAGGAGCGCACCGTTACGTTCGCCAATGCCGCCGATGGCTCGCCGCTGCACCTGGGGCCGCTGCCGGCCGGCCTCTACCGCTACCAGGCCCGCGCCACGCTCGGCGGCCAGGCCCAGCAGGCCAGCGGCGAGCTACTCGTGCAAAACCAGCCCCTCGAAGCCCAGGAATCGAAGGCCGACCACCGCCTGCTGGCCCAGCTCAGCCGCCGCAGCGGTGGCCGCCTCTACTACCCTAGCCAACTCGATAAGCTGGCCCAGGATATCGAAAAGGCCAATTTCAAGCCCCAGCTTTCCAGTGAGGAAGATTTGAAAGATTTGATAAATCTGAAGTGGCTGTTCTTCGCCTTGGTAGCCTTGCTGGCGGCCGAGTGGGCCACGCGCAAGTACCAGGGCGGCATCTAATTGAAAGAGGGCATGCGGGTCGCTTTTGATTTAGATAATACGCTCATCCGCAACGATTTTGATTTCCCGCTGGCCCTGGCTCAACGGCCATTTTTACAGAAGCTGTTGCAAACCGAATCTTTGCGGCTAGGGGTGCGCGAGCTGTTTTACTTCTGCCAAAAGCAGGGCTGGGAAGTTTGGATTTACACTACCTCGTATCGCAGCCCGTTCTACATTCGCAAGATGCTGTGGGTTTACGGTTTGCGCGCAGATGGCATTGTGAATCAGACCCGTCATACGCAGCAAGTGCGGGCCAGAAGCACCAAGCATCCGCCCACCTTTGGCATTCAGGTGTTGCTAGATGATTCGCGCGGCGTGCAGCTGGAAGGCGAGCGCTTCGGGTTTTCAGTCGTTCAAATCGACCCGCAGGACGCCGGCTGGGTTCAATCTGTGCAGTCGCAGCTCATTGCGTTACTAATCAGGCCTTGAAGAACTACCTGCTGCCTGTGGAGCTTGAGTTATGCTGATTTACTATTTGCTAATCTATAAAGTCTGGCGCCTCATGCAGTGGAGCAGGCAGCAGCTTAGGTTTCGGCGGCGCGAAAGCTTGACCGAAGCCACGGCTAGCACGATGGTGTTTATCTGGTCGAACTGGGTGCTGGTGGGCATATTACTGTTCTTGCAAATTTCTTATTTTAGCAGTCTCCCTAAAGCGAGCATAACTAAATTTTGCTTGACTGCCAGTGGCTTAGCTGGTCTTTGGCTTATCTATTGGCTGCATCTGCGCCTGGTTAAATCCACCCGGTACCAAGCCAGTATAACAACTCTTGTGGCTTATCCATGCTATCATAGTTGGTTGGCTAACCTTATAGCTTTTATCTCGCTACTTGCTATTTATCTCCTTCCTTGGCTGGCAGCCAAGCGGCTATTGACTTAGCTTCTCAGAATTTATCATGCGCTATATCCTCCTCAACAAGCCCTACGAAGTCCTCACCCAGTTTACCGACGAGCACGGCCGGGCCACGCTCAAGGACTTCGTGGCCGTGCCCAATGTATACCCCGTGGGCCGGCTCGATTTCGACAGCGAGGGCCTGCTGCTGCTCACCGACGACAAGCAGCTGCAACATCGCCTCAGCGACCCGCGCTACAAGGTGCCCAAAACCTACTGGGCGCAGGTAGAGGGCCGGCCCACCGAGACCGCGCTGCAACAACTGCGCGAGGGCGTGCAGATTAAGGACGGCTTCACGCTGCCCGCTGAGGCCGAAATGCTATCCGAGGCGGCCACGGCCGACCTCTGGCCGCGCAATCCGCCCATCCGCTACCGGGCCAGCATCCCCACGAGTTGGCTGGCCCTCACCATCTCGCAGGGCATGAACCGGCAGGTGCGCAAAATGTGCGCCGCCGTGGGCCTGCCCTGCCTGCGGCTGGTGCGCCACGCGCTCGGCGGCTTATCGCTGGCCGGGCTGGCCCCCGGCGAGTGGCGCGACCTTACGGCCGAGGAAGTGGCCGCCCTGCGGGGGCTGGCCGGCGCGGGCGAGCGCCACGCCCGCCCCAGCGCACCCCGCCCCGCCGCCCCGCGCTCCAATGCCGCCTTCTTCCCCACCAGCCGCGGCCCGCGCCGCCAGCGGCCTTCCTGATGCTCCGGCCGATTTTGTGGGCGCTGGCCCTGGTTTTCGGGCTGCTCAACGTGGTGGTGGCGCTGCACGCCTGGCGTTTCACGCACTTCACCACCGATGTTGGGCCGCGCACCCGTAATCCCGAAAAACTGCCCACGGCCGAGAAAATCAAGATTATCCTCACGGGCCTCAGCAACCCGAAGCCTATTAACCTAGCGCCGCCCATTTTTCTTTATGAGGACGTAACGCTGGCCAGCCCCAATGGCCGGCTGGCGGCCTGGTACGGCGCGGTGCCGGCGGCGCGGGGCACCATCATCCTCTGCCACGGCTACACCAGCGATAAGTCGCGGCTGCGGCCCGAAGCGGGGTACTTTCGGCAGCTTGGCTACGCGGTGCTGCTACTCGATTTCAGCGGTAATGGCGCCTCGGAGGGTTACCAGACCACCATTGGCTACCGCGAGGCCGACGATGTGGCGGCGGCCTTCCGCTGGGCGCAGGCGCGGCGGCCGGGCCGGCCGGTAGTGCTTTATGGGGTGAGCATGGGCGCGGTGGCCATCCTGCGGGCCGAGGCTGAGCTAGGCCTGCGCCCCACTGCCAGCATCGTGGAGTGCCCCTACGGCAGCATGTTGCAAACGGCCAAAAACCGCTTCGTATCCATGCACCTGCCGCCTGTGCCGCTGGCCCACCTGCTGGTGTGGTGGGGCAGCGTAGAGAATGGCTACTGGGCCTTCGGCCTGAACGCGGGCGAGTATGCCCGCCGCGTTACCACACCCACCCTGCTGCTGTGGGGCACCGCCGACCCACGCGTGACCCGCGCCGAAACCGATACCGTCTTCGCCCACCTGGCTGGCCCCAGGCAGCGGGTCGATTTTGCGGGCTCGGGCCACGAGCCCTACTGGCACAAGCATCCGCGGCAGTGGCAGGGGGCTATCCGCCGCTTTCTGCAAGCGTTGCCGGCTAGGCCAGCCACACCAGGTAATAGCGCCGCAGCAGCGCGCCGCCCGCACTAAATACGCCGGCCGCCAGCCCCAGCGTCAGCCACCAGAAGTACGCCAGCGGAAAGAACCGATAGGTACTTTCAATAAGAAAAGCTGCGTACAGCCCCGTCACGGACGCACCCATGCCCAGGTAGTGCCAACGCAGCCAGTCGCGCCCCACCGGCCGCCACCATACCGCCCCTAGCCCCACCAGCAGTGCCCCTATGCTCCCCACTGCTCCCCAGTGAATGATGCCAAACCGGCCAAACAGGTAATACAGCTGGAAAGCCGTTCCTAAAAGCACGGCCATACTGCCCGCGTAGGCGCGTCCCACCCAGCGGTGCCGCCGCGTACCCTTGGGCACGGCCAGCACCCAGGTTCCCGTTGCCAGGGCGAGCGCTGCCGCCCCCACGTGCACCTCGCTTACCGCCGAATGAAGAATAGGAGCCATACACGCATCACCACCACATGCCTACCCGTTGGCCGGGTCGGCGGTGCGGTATACGGAGTATTACTCAGCAGTATGCGGGCCCTGCGCCGTAATTGCCAGAAGCACGACTGCCTACGGAGGGCAGGCTCCGCGGAGTAACCTCCAGCAATCACCCGCCTTATTTCTCGTCAGCTAAGTCGTTTAGTACTTGGCAATACGCGAGCTGGGCGCCCCCTTTCGTGTGCCGAATTATTTTTCAGAATCCCGCCGGCAAGCCCCCCAAAACAAAGGGCTGCCCGAAGCGGGCAGCCCTTTGTTTTGCTTCTGTGGCAAGCGCCGCTAGGCGTGCGCCCCTACCCGATTGGCGGGCAGGTCGTCGGCGTAGTGCGTGTGCTCGGCGCGGTAGGTGCGCTCGAAAATCAAGGGAAAGATAAATAGCGTGAGCACCGTGCCCGTGAGCAGGCCGCCAATTACTACGATGGCCAGCGGCTTGGACGTTTCCGAGCCGATGCCCGTGCTGAGCGCCGCCGGCATGAGGCCGATAATGGCCATGAGGGCCGTCATCACCACCGGCCGCACGCGGGATGCTACGCCCTCCGAGAGGCTACGGTCGAGGCTCATCTTGGCCAGCATGTTCTGCTTGAATACGCTGATGAGAATCACGCCGTTCTGAATACAGATACCGAACAGCGCGATGAAGCCGATACCGGCCGAAATCGAGAAGTTGGTGTGCGTAATGAGTAGCATGGCAATGCCGCCGATGAGGGCAAACGGCACGTTGAGCAGCACCAGGCCGGCATCCTTCAAATTACCAAAGAGAATGAACAGGATGAAGAAGATGAGCGCCAGCGAAATCGGCACCACCTGGGCCAGCCGCTGGCTGGCCCGGCGCTGGTTCTCAAAGTCGCCGGTCCACTTCATGGAGTAGCCTTTGGGCAGTTGCACCACCTTATTCACCTTTTCCTGCGCCTCGGCGATGGCCGAGCCGAGGTCGCGGCCCCGCACCGAGAACTTCACGGCCGAGAAGCGCGTGTTGTCGTCGCGGTAAATCAGGCTGGGGCCGGTTACCTGCTTGATGTCGGCTATCTCGTTCAGGGGCACGGTTTTGCCACTCTGCGTGGGCACCATCAGGGCCGAGATTTCGGTCGGGCTCTCGCGGAACTGCGACTCGTAGCGCACCCGGATGGGAAACTTGCGCTCGCCCTCGTACATCTGGCTGGCCTGCTTGCCACCCACGGCCATTTCGAGCACGGCGTTGGCATCCGACTTACTCACGCCGTAGCTGGCCATGCGGCGCTCGTCGAGGTCGGCGTGCAGTTCGGGCTGGCCGATGTTACGCAGCAAACCCAGGTCGTCGATGCCCTCGACCTTTTGCAGCACCTCGTACACCTGGCGGGCCTTGCCCTCCATTAGTTTGAGGTCAGTACCATAAATCTTGACGGCGATGGAGCCTTTCACGCCCGAGGCGGCTTCCTCCACGTTGTCAGTAATGGGCTGCGAGAAGTTGAAATCGACGCCCGGAAAGCGGTTCAGCTTTTCCTTCATCCGCGCGATGAGGTCCTCGCGGTAGGCCTTCTTTTTCATGTTCTTCTGCACCTCATCGGTGTGCTTGATTTGGACGAGGAACTCGTTGTTGTAGAAGCCCGTAGGGTCGGTACCGTCGTTGGGGCGGCCGGTCTGGCTCACCACGTCGCTCACCTCGGGGAAGCTCACAAACACGCGCCGCATCTCATTACACAGCTTATTCGAGGCATCGAGCGAGATGCTCAGCGGCAACTGCGCCCGCACGTAAATCGAGCCTTCGTTCAGCTCCGGCAAAAACTCGGTACCCAGAAACTGGTACAGCCCCACGCCGCCCGCCACGAGCAGCGCCGCAAAGATGAGGCTGGCCGTCTTGCGGGCGTAGGTGAAGTCAAACACCTTTTTCGCTCCCTTATTAATGGCGCGCAAAACGAAGTTTTCCTTCTCGCGCACGTTTTTGCGCAGCAGGATGCTAGCCAGCACCGGCACCAGGGTCAGCGTGAAAATAAGCGCCCCCAGCAGGGCGAAGCCCAGCGTCCAGGCCAGCGGCGAGAACACCTTGCCTTCTACTTTCTCGAACGAGAAAATCGGCAGCAAGGCGGTGATGATGATGGCCTTAGCGAAGAAAATTGACTTACCCATGTCGCGGCCGGTTTTCTTGATGAGGCCCAGCTTGGCGAGCTTGTTGAAGCGCTCCATGCCCACCTCGTGGGCCTTGTGGTCGAGGGCCACGAAGAGCCCTTCCACCATCACCACGGCGCCGTCGATGATGATACCAAAGTCGATGGCGCCCATACTGAGCAGGTTGGCGCTCATGCCTTTCAGCCGCAGGCAGATGAAGGCGAAGAGCAGGGCTAGCGGGATGATGATGCTCACAATCACCGTCGTGCGCCAGTCGGCCATGAACAGGAACACAATCACCGTCACGAAAATCATGCCCTCGGTGAGGTTATGAATTACCGTTTCGGTCGAGAAGTCGATGAGCTGTTGGCGGTCGTAGAACGTGCTGATTTTCACGTCGGGCGGCAAAATCTTGTCGTTCAGCAGCTCTACTTTGGCTTGCAGCAATTTGATGACTTCCGACGGGTTTTCGCCCTTGCGCATCACCACGATGCCTTCCACCATGTCGTCGTTCAGGCCCCGGCCCACGCGGCCCAGGCGCGGCAGGGCCGACTCGCTCACCCGCGCCACGTCCTTCACCAGGATGGGCGCGCCGTTTACGGTTTTCACGACCGTGTTGTTGATGTCCGAAATGTTATTCAGTAGGCCGATGCCGCGCACCACGTAGTTCTGCTGGCCCTCGTTTATCACGTCGCCGCCCACGTTGATGTTCGAGCGCTGCACGGCGGTGTAGAGGTCGAGCGGCGTCAGGCCGAAGTCCTGCAGCTTGCTGGGGTCCACCGATATTTCGTAGCTCTTCACCTCACCGCCGAAGCTGTTCACGTCGGCCACGCCGGGCACGGCCTTCAGGTTGCGCTCGATAACCCAGTCCTGAATGGTTTTCAGCTCGCGGGTCGATTTGGTTTTGCTGGCGATGGTGTAGCGGTAAATCTCGCCGGTGGGGCCGTAGGGCGGCTGCACTTCGGGGTTGGCACCGTCGGGCAGGTCGGCGCCGCTGAGCAGGTTGTTGACCTGCACGCGGGCGTAGGCATCGTCCACGCCGTCGTCGAAAATCACCTTCACCACCGACAGGCCGAAGAGCGTGGTCGAGCGCACGCTAGTCTTCTTCTGCACAGGGTTGAGCGCGATTTCGATGGGCGCGGTCACGAACTTCTCAATCTCCTCGGCCGAGCGGCCAGGCCACTGCGTGATGATGGTGATTTCGGTGTTCGTCACGTCCGGAAACGCCTCGATGGGCGTGTTTCGGTAGCTCACCACCCCAGCGATAATCGCCGCTAGGGTGAGCAGGAAAACGAAACCCCGGTTTTTGAGGGAAAAGGCAATAATGCCCTGGATAAATTTATTCATAACACTGTAAAACAGAGTGCGCTATCGTGGCGCCTCCCCCCCGGCCCCCTCTCCGAAAAGGAGAGGGGGAGCCGACCGTATGCGAACGCAAGTGGTCGTTGAGTAGTCGTTAGGCTCCCCCTCTCCTTTTCGGAGAGGGGACCGGGGGGTGAGGCGCCCCGTCAGGATTAGTCATTCAGCTCGTCGTACACGAGCAGTTGGTTTTTGGTCACGATGACGTCGCCGGCCTTCACGCCCTCGCCGCTCACGTAGCTCATGTCACCCACGGTTTTGAGCACCGTCACGGGGCGGGTATCGACCTCAGTGCGGCTCTTGTAGACGAGCACAAAGTGCTGGTCCTTATCGAAAACGACCGAGTTGGCGGGCACGGCCAGCGCCTTGTCGGTACCCGTATTGAGGATGCGCACCTGGGCATACATCTGGGGCTTGAGCAGGTAGCCGGGGTTGGGCAGCTTGATGCGCACCTTCAGGGCCTTGCTCTCGGGGTCGAGCACGTTGAACACTTTGTCAACCACGCCTCTAAAGTGCTTATCAGGGTAGGAGAGCGTGGTAATATCAGCCTGATAACCAACTTTCACCTTGTCGATATCCGACTCAAACACGTTGGCCAGCACCCACACTTGGTCGAGGTCGGCAATGGTGAAAAACTTGTCCACGCTCGACGTCGTGTACTGCATGTTCTCCGTCACGTCCTTGTCGGTAATGAAGCCCGAAATCGGGGCTATCACCGTGTAATGGCCGTTTTTATCGACGCCGTAGATGCCAAGCTGTTTATTGGTTTTGCCCAGGTTGCTCTGGGCCTTGCGCAGCTCTTCACGGGCCAGCACCACGTCGCGCTCGGCCGCCAGGCCGGCCTTGAACTGGTCCTCGGCCACGCTCAGGTTTTTGCGGGCGATGGCCAAGTCGGTGCCGGCGTTGGAGTTTTGGTTTTGCACATCGGCGATTTCGCCCGAGCGCACCACGGCCAGCACCTGGCCCTTGGCCACGTGGTCGCCGAGTTCTACGCGCAGGTCTTCGACCACGCCGCCCACCAGGGGCACCACGTTGGCCGTTTTGTCGCCGTTGGTGGTCACCTGGCCCGAGTACGACTGCTCGCTGCGCACCGGCTCCAGGCGCACGGTGTCGAAGGCCAGCTCCTTCATGGTCTGGTCGGAGAGCGAGAACTTTTTGGCCGTTTCGGGGGCCTCCGTCGTGGTTTCCGACGACTTGGAGCAGGCCCCGAGGCCCAGGGTCAGCAGCAGAAAATGAGCAGCGCGATTCATGAAATAGAGGTAGCGGCGCGGGCGCTTCGGGCAGCCGAAGGCCTGGCCAGGCAAGTCGAAAAAAGAGAGTTATTCGGCGCGGAAGAAGGTGCGCCCGGTGGCCAGGTTGATGCCCTCGAAGGCCCGCATCCGGTTGGCCCGCAGCGTATTGAGCTGAATGACGTTGTTTTTGTAGGCCTCGTAAAAGTCGAGGTATTCCACGATGGTGATGAGGCGCTTGGTGTAGCTCTGCTCAATGTTGTCGATGAGGCGCGAGAAGGGCGTGGTGTCGCGGCTGGTGTGCTGGTAGAGGTCGTCTTGCCGCTGAGCCACCTGGTAGGCCTCGTGCACATCGCGGCGCACCACGAGCTGCTGCTGCTGGGCCTGCGCCTGGGCATTGCCAATCTGGGCCTTGGCCGCCGCGATGTTGCCTTGGTTGCGGTTGAAAATGGGCACCGCCACGCCCAGCGTGATGGAGTTGTAGTTGTCGAAGTACGACCCTAGCCGGTCGTAGCTGTAGCCCACTGCCAGGTCGGGGGTAGCCACGGCGCGTTGCAGGCGCAGATTCAGCTGCTGGCGCTGCACCTCGGCCTGGCGGCTCAGCAGGTCGGCGCGGCGCACGAGGGCCGTGTCGGTGAGCTGCTGCTCGGGGTACGGAGCCAGCGAGAGCGCCCGCACGCGGTTGACGTTCACGGCCGGCTGGTAGGCCGAGCGGGTCGAATCGCGCAGCAAAATGTGCAGGTCGGCCTGCGAATTGGCCTGGTCCGTAACGAGGCCCAGCCGCTCGCTTTCCAGCGTGAACAAGAAGGCTTTCAGGCGAATAACCTCTTTGAGCGCAATGTTGCCCTTGTCGAACTGACTCTGGTAAAGGTCCACCGTGCGGCGCAGCTGCGGAATCTCGGTATCGTACACGCGCAGCGTGAGCTGGCGGTAGTAGATGTCGTAGAACGTGGTGCGCAGCTGAAAGCGCAGCGTCCGCACCAAGTCTTCCAGGTTGAAGGCCTCGACTACGGCCGCCTGCTGCTGGGCCCGCCCCGCCGCTTTGCGGCGGCCGGCCAGGGCTACTAGCTGCTGCACCTGCACGGCCACCTGGTTGCGGCGCAGGTCGGGGTTGTTGCCGGCCGCGGTTTGCGGGTGAATAGCCTGCTGCAACGCATTCTGGTCCAGCGTAATGGTGGGGTTGTCGATGAGGCGCGCCTGGATGGCCAGCGCCTGCTGGGCCGTGATGTTGTAGCGCTGGGCCAGTAGCTGCAAGTTGTTTTGCACGAAGCGCTGCTCGGCCTCGGGCAGCGTCAGGCGCACGGTATCGACAGGCAGCGGCGTATCGCCGGGCGTTACGGGGGGGGCCTGGGCGTGGGCGGCCGTGGCTAGCCCGGCCACTAGCAGGCCAGCCCGGCCCGCGGCCCGCAGAGCGAACCCGGGCCGCAGCCGGCGCTTGGCGGCTTGGAAGAATCTGTGTAAAATCACTTTTTAGCTTTAAAACCCAGCTGGGTACCTGAGCAAAGCTAACATGAAGAAACCGGACTTCATTCACCCGTTTTCCACATTCATTAGGGGCTCATTAGAGCAGGATTAGACCGGCATTAGAAATGCATTAGAATTGGATTTTAAGAGTCCAAAAAAGCCTCCGGTCACCTGGACCGGAGGCTTCTTGAACTACCTTACTTAAATAACTTTACTTATGCCGCTCGCGCTCTTGTCGGCTACTGTAAACCCATTCGTATACGGCGGGCAAAATAAGTAGTGAAAGCAATGTCGCAGTGATAAGACCGCCGATAACGACGATGGCTAGCGGCTTCTGGGTTTCGGAGCCGATGCCGTGGCTGAGAGCAGCCGGCAAAAGTCCAAGTGAGGCCATGAGGGCCGTCATTATCACGGGGCGCAGGCGCGAGCGGGCGCCATCCTTGATGGCCTGCACCAGCGGCATCCCGTCGCGCATATTTTGGCGGAACTTATTGACGAGGATAACGCCGTCCTGCGTAGCTACCCCGAAGAGTGCAATAAAGCCCACCCCGGCCGAGATGCTGAAGTTGACGCCCGTGAGCAGCAGCGCCGCAATGCCACCGATGAGAGCAAACGGTACGTTGAGCAGCACCAGCACCGAGTCGAGGGCATTACCAAATGACACGAACAGGATGAAGAAAATGGCCAGAATACTGATGGGCACCACGATGGACAGCTGGCGCTGGGCGCGCTCCTGGTTTTCAAACTCGCCGTTCCACTGGGCGCTGTAGCCTTTAGGCAGGGCCACGTTTTTCTTCACCAGGGCCTGGGCCTCGGCGATGGTGCTACCCATGTCGCGGCCGCGCACCGAAAACTTAATGGCGATGAAGCGCGAGTTGTTCTCGCGGTAGATAAACGCCGGACCGGACACGTTGCCAATGGTGGCGATTTCCTGGAGCTTCACTTTGCCGCCGTTCAGGTTAGGTACCAAGAGGTTGCCAATTTGGTCGGGCGTCGAGCGGTAGGGCTGGTCATAGCGCAGGCGCAGGTCAAACTTGCGCTCGCCCTCGAATACCTGGCTCACGGCCTTGCCGCCGATGGCCATTTCAATCACGGCGTTGGCATCGGCCGCATCCACGCCAAACTGGGCCATCTTGTCGGGGTCGAGGGTGATGTGCAGCTCGGGCTGGCCCAGGTTGCGGAACACGCCGAGGTCTTCCACACCCTTCACTTTCTTGAGCTGGGCGTATACTTCATCGGCCTTTTTGTCGAGGAAGTTGAGGTCGTCGCCGTTGATTTTCACGGCCATCGAGCCCTTCACGCCCGACACGGCTTCCTCTACGTTGTCGGAAATCGGCTGCGAAAAGTTGAAGTCCACGCCGCGGTAGTGGGCTAGCTTAGCCTGCATCTCAGCAATGAGCTGGTCCTTGGTGATGTTGCGCTTCCACTGGTCGGCCGGGTAGAGGTCCACGAAAAACTCCTGGTTGAAGAAGCCCGTGGCGTCGGTGCCGTCGTTGGGACGGCCGGTTTGCGAAATCACGCCCCGCACCTCCGGAAACTGCTCGAAGTCCTGCCGAAACTGCTTGGTGAAGTGGTACGAGTCTTCCAGGCTGATGCTCAGCGGCATCGAGGCCCGCACGTAGATGGAGCCCTCGTTGAGGTGCGGCAAAAACTCGGTGCCCACGAAGTGGAAGGCCCCCAGCCCCAGCACCAGCGCGAGGAGTGCGCCGCCCATGGCCCGGCGCGGGTGGCCCATCACCTTGTCGAGCAAGGGCGCGTAGTTGCGGTTCAGAAACTCGATGAGTGGGTTGTGGCGCTCGCGCACGTTCTTCTTCAGCAGGATGCTCGACAGCACCGGCACCAGCGTAAGGGCCAGCAGCAGCGCGCCCAGCAGGGCAAAGCCCAGCGTGAAGGCCAGCGGGCTGAACAGCTTCCCTTCCACTTTCTGGAACGAAAAAATCGGAATCAACGCCGTGACAATGATGAGCTTGGACGTGAAGATGGACTTACCCATCTCGGTGCCCGTGTGCAGAATTTTGCTCAGCTTGGCGCGCTTGTTGAAGTTTTCCATGCCCTCGTGCTCGGCCCAGTGGGCTAGCATCACGAAGAGCCCTTCCACCATCACCACGGCCCCGTCGATGATGATGCCGAAGTCGATGGCGCCAATGCTCAACAGGTTGGCCGTCATGCCCTTCCAGCGCATCAGGATGAAGGCGAAGAGCAGGGCCAGCGGGATGACCATGGCCACGGTGATGGTGGTGCGCCAGTCGGCCAGGAAGATGAGTAGCACGATGGTTACCAGCGTAATACCCATTATCACGTTCTCCCCTACCGTGTGCAGCGTATGCTCATTCAGCTCGGTACGGTCATAGAACACCTTGATTTTCACGTCGCCGGGCAGCACAGTCGTGTTCAGGTAGTCCACTTTGGCCTCCAGCAGCGGCAGCACGGCGCCGGGGTTTTCGCCCTTGCGCATCAGCACGATGCCCTCTACCACGTCGTCGTGGTCGTCGCGGCCCACAATGCCGAGCTGCGGCAGGTTGGAGGTATGGACGTTGGCGATGTTGCGCACGAGCACCGGCACGCCGTTCACGTTCTTGATGATAATCTTTTCAATATCAGCCACGTTCTTCACGATGCCGATTCCACGCACCACAAATGCCTGCTGGCCTTCGCGCACGATGTCGCCGCCCACGTTCACGTTGGCGCGTTGCAGGGCCTGGAATACGTCGAGGGCCGTGAGGCCGTATTTGGTGAGCAGCGGGGGCGTCACGGCCACCTCGTATGTCTTCACCTTGCCGCCGAAGCTTACCACGTCGCCCACGCCGGGCACGGCCTTCAGGTTCTTTTCAATCACCCAGTCCTCCAATGTTTTAAGCTCGGTAGCCGACTTGGTTTTGGAGGTGAGCGTGAAGCGGTAAATCTCGCCCGTCGGGCCGGTAGGCGGCTGCACCTCGGGGTCCACGCCGTCGGGCAGGTTCACGTTAGCCAGCTTCTGGGCGGCCTCCATGCGGGCGTTGAAGTTGTCGGTGCCGTCCTCAAATACGATTTTGATGAACGACAGCCCAAAGAGGTTGATGCTGCGAATCACCGTTTTGCGGCTTATCGAGTTCATTTCCGTCTCAATCGGGATGGAAATGAAGCGCTCCACTTCTTCGGCCGAGCGGCCGGGCCACTGCGTGATGATAACTACTTCGGTGTTCGTGACATCGGGGTACGCCTCCACGGGCGTGTAGTAGAAGCTCACCGCGCCGGCCACCACCACCAGGGCGGTGATGAAGAACACAACGTAGGGGTGCCGCAGCGAGAAACCGATGAGGCCTTTGATGAATTTGTTCATGTCAGGTAGTTGGCAGTAGCTGCCGACTGAAAAACTAGTCCGTCAAATCATTGAAAAGCAGCAGGCTACCTTCGGTCACCACTTGGTCGCCGTTCTTCAGGTCGCCCGTCACGTAGCTGTACTGCGAGGTGGTGCGCACCACTTTCACGGGTACCACGCGGTACTTGCCGGGGCTGTCCTGCTTCACCACGAAGTATTTATCCTGACTGAAAATCACCGACTTGGGGTTCACCGCTAGCCCCTCGCCTGCATCTTCGAGGTGCAGGCTCACGGTGCAAAACATGTCGGGCTTGAGCAGGCCGCCGGGGTTGGCCAGCTCCACGCGGGCTTGCAGCACGCGGGTGTCGGCGTCCACCACGTTAGAGATGTTGGTGATGGTGCCGGTAAACTGCTTGTCAGGATAAGCCAGCGCACTGATATTCACCTTCTCCCCCACTTTCACGGCCTCCACGTCGGTCTCGTACACGTTGAGCAGAATCCAGACCCGGCTGAGGTCCGAAATGGTGAAGAGCGGCGTCGAGTTGTCGGGCCGCAGCTGCATGTTGGGGTTGATGTTGCGGGCCACCACGTAGCCGCTCACGGGCGCTTTCACCTGGTATACGGGCTGGGCCGTGCTGCTGCTGCTGGCCCCGTACACCTTGAGTATCTGCTGGGTACGGGTAAGAGCCGACTGCGCCTTGGCTAGCCCCTCGCGGGCCACCGTGAGGTCTTGCTGCGAGGCGAAGTTGGTTTTGTAGAGCTGCTCGGTGTTGTCGGCGGTGCGCTTGGCCAGGGCGTAGTCGCTCTTGGCAGCGTTGAAGTCGTTGAGGTAGCCGCTCACGTCGGCGCTTTGCACGGTGGCCAGCGCCTGGCCCTGGGTTACGTGGGTGCCGAGGGCGGCATTCACGGCCAGCACATTACCCGATACCACGGGGTACACCTGGTCCACGCGGCGCTGGTCGTAGCTCACCTTACCCGTAAAGCGCAGGTCCTGGGCCAGGTTGCGGCTCTTCACGGTATCGGTGCGGTAGGCCGTTTCGGTGTCCTTGGTGTTGGTGGGCAGCTCGGTTTTCTTGTCGCCGCCGCAGGCGGTCAGGCTCACGACCGGGGCAGCCAGCAGGCCCGCGATGAGCAGGCGAAAGGGCGTTTTGGGGAAGGACTTCATCGAAGCAAAAGGGAGTAGGCGGGGCACGCGGTCGTCATGCTGCGCATGACGACTGTATAGTTAGTTGATTGTTAGCTAGAACACCTTGGCGTTCGTGGCGAAGTTGATTTGCTGCTCGGTTTGCAGCAGGCGGCTGCTGATGTCAATCAGCCCGAGCTGCGCTTCCTTATAGGCCCGGAACTTGTCGATGAAGCTCACCAGGTCGATGAGGCGGCGGTTGTAGTCGGCCACGGCGTCGCGGCTCACGTTGGCGGTGCGGGCAAGGTAATCGGGGGTAATGCTCTGGCGCAGCACAATGGCGCGTTGCAGCTGCTCGTAGGCGCTGGCCACGTCCTGCTCTACTTGCAGGTGCACGCCGTTCAGGGCTAAGCCCGATTGCTGAATCCCAATTTTCGCGGCCTGGATATTCCCCTGGTTGCGGTTGAAAACCGGCAGGTCGATGGCCGTTTGCACCCCGAAGTAGTGCACGTAGGTATTGCCCTGGCTGGCATAGTCGGCGCCCACCATCAGCTTGGGCACGGCCAGCGCGCGCTGCACGGCCAGGTTTTGCTGGGTGTAGGTGGTTTGGTTGGTGGCGGCGCGCAGGTCGGGCCGCAGGGCAAAGGCCTGAGTTTCGAGGTCGGCCAGGGCCGGCACGCTGGCCGGCGCGGCGGGCAGAAAATCGACGCCCTCGGGGGCCACGAACACGGTGCCCGGCGCGGCCAGCAGCACGCGCAACGTGGCCTGGTCCTGAGTGAGCTGGTTGAGCAGGTCGGCGCGGTCGCGCTCCAGGCTCTGCTGCTCCAGTTCTAGGCGCGTTACCTCGTACGAGGCCACCACCCCTAGCCGCAGCCGCTCGCGGTAGGCGGCCAGCAGGCGGCCCAGCTGCGTGCGCTCCTGCTCAGTAAAGTTGAGCTTACGCCGCTCGGCCGACACATTATAAAAGGACTGCACCAGCTGAAAGCGCGCCTGCCGCAGCAGGTCCTCGAAAGCCGCCTGCTGCACCGCCACGCCCGTGCGCGAGAGCTGCACCAGCTTGGAGCGCCGCCCAGAGATGTCAATCAGCTGCTGAATCTGGGCCACGAAGGTGCCGCCGGTAGGGCTCACCGGGTCGGTCTGCTTTTGTAGGGGAAAGAACGCGCCCGTACTGGGGTTGTAAGCGTTCACCTCCATCTGGAGGTTAGGATTGTCGCGCAGCAGCGCCTGCCGGATGGCCGCGTTGGCCACGTCGATATTAAAGTGCTGAGCCAGGAGCTGAAAGTTGGCCTGCATGAAGCGCCCCTGGGCCCGGTCGAGCGTGAGGCGCAGCGTATCGGTGGGCGTGGCGAGGGCCGCCGCGCCGGCCGGGGCACCCATTGCAATGGGGTACTGGCCGAAGGCGGTGCTGGCAGCAGTACTGCTGGCCGCCGGGCTAGCGCTCACGCTGGGCGCGCCGCTGGCGCCGGTGGCCGGTTGGCTGGCCCCATTGCTTAGCGCCCCGCCAGGGCTGGTGAGCGGTGCGCCCGGCTGGCCAAACGTGGGTGGGGCCGTGGGCTGGCCGGGCAGCTGCGCGGGCGTCACGCCCTTGTGCAAGCCGGGGGCCTGCCCGGTAGTGGTAGCGGGCGCGGTGGCCGGGGCCGGCGTAGCGGGCAGCGGCGCGCCCGTGGCGGGGCGGGCCACGTTGGGCATGGGCATCTGGGCCCAGCCGGCCAGGGTAGTCAGGCTTAATCCCCCGGCCGTGGCCAGGGTTCGGAAGGCAGAAAGTGGGAGGCGCATAGCGGGTGCATCGCCGGTGGCCACCGCCGCGCTGCCTAGGGCAACGGACAGGCTGTCCATGAAGCGATTGTGAAAGGATACTGCAAAGCTCCTCTCCCCACATTAGGCCTCTATTAGAGGCAAATTAGAGACGAATTAGAAAGATGAATTTTTTGAAAAAACTTCGCTTTTTTCATCTTACCCCTCGCCCACCGGCCGCCCAAACGCCAGCTCGGCCACCGTACCCCGGCCAGCCGCCGAGCGCAGCACCAACGTGCCGCCGTGCAGCGCCGCGATGCGCTGGGCCAGCGGCAGCCCCACGCCGTGCCCCACCACCCCGCGCACCGCCGCCGACCGAAAAAACGGCTGAAACACCTGCTCTAGGTCGTCGGTCGCAATGCCCACACCCGCGTCGGCTACGCGCACCACGCAGCCCCCTCCCGACTGGCAGCGCAGGCTAAGGAGCACTTTCTGGTCGTTGGCCGAGTACTTGAGGGCGTTGTCTAGGAGGTTGCCGAGGGCGCGGGCCAGCAGGCCCCGATGGCCCATCACCACGAAGGCGGCCGGGTCGTCGGGCAGCTCGGCCAGGTCGCCGAGGTCGACCTGCACGCGGGCACGCTGGGCGGGGGCCACGCCCTCGCGCACCTCCCACAGCAGCTCGTCGAGGCGCACCTCCTCGGTGAGGGGCACGTTGCCCTCAGCCTGCGCCATGTCGAGCAGATTATTAATCAGCGTTTTGAGCTGCTGCAACTCGCCCAGCACTGAGGCTGCGCCCTCGCGGTAGGCCTCGGGCGAGCGCTCGCGGGTGAGCAGCACCTGCAATTCGCCGATGCTGGAGGTGAGCGGCGTGCGCAGCTCGTGCGAGGCGTTGCGCACGAAGGTACGCTGGCCCTCGAAGCTGGCTTCGAGGCGGGCCAGCAGCCGGTTGAAGGTGCGGGCCAGCCGGGTGAGGTCGTCGCGCTCGCTGGTGCGCAGGTGGCCTTCGTTCACGCGCTGGTGCAGGTCCTGGGCCGTGATGCGGTCTACCTGGTCGTTGAGGGCGGCGATGGGAGCCAGCGCCCGGCCCGCAAAGCCACGCCCCAGGAAGAAAATCACCACCAGGCTTACCACGAAGCTGATGCTCATGAAGGTAGCCAGGCTAGTGAGCCGGCGCTGGCCATACACGTTCTCGGCCGCCGCCACGATGATAAAATCGCCCTGGTTATCCTGATAAAAAAGGCCTACCGCCTGGCGCGCCCCGAGCCGGAAATAGTATGTCTTGTTGGCCACGATGCGGGCCAGCACGGCATCGGCCAGGCGCACGCGCTCGTCTTCGGCCACGAAGCGCACCTGGCCGCCGGCGTCGTACACCTGCAAAATCTCGTTGCTGAGCGATTGCAAATACTTCTTCTCAAAATCGCGGAAGGCGCTGGCCCGCATCTCGTCCTTTTCGAGGTAGATGTAGCCCGTCACCTGCGCCCGCTCGCGCAGCCGCTGCCGAAACTCGCGCTGCGACGAGGTCATTTGCAGCACGAATACTACCGCTAGTACGCCCAGCAGGAGCACGGCCACTACGCTCATAAAGAGCCAAGTAAGGCGATTGCGGATAGTCACGCAGTGAACTGGTGAAATAGTGAGACTACTACCTTAGTGGCGCAGGGCGCTGCTACTCCTTGCGCAGCACGTAGCCCATCCCTACCACTGTGTGAATGAGCTTCTTATCAAAACCCTTATCCACCTTATTGCGCAGGTAGTTCACGTACACATCAATCACGTTGGAGCCCGTATCGAACGAGTCTTCCCAGGTGTGCTCCGCAATTTCGCCCCGGCTAAGCACCCGGCCCTGGTGGCGCAGCAGCAGCTCCAGCAGGTTGAATTCGCGAGCGGTGAGCTTAATGGGCTGGCCGGCGCGCACCACTGTTTTGGCGGCGGTGTCTACGGTCAGGTCGGCTAGGGTCAATTGGTTGCCCTTGGCCGAGCGGCGGTCGCGGCGGCGTGTGAGGGCGCGCACCCGGGCCAGCAGCTCTACAAAGTCGAAGGGCTTGACGAGGTAGTCGTCGGCCCCGCCGTCGAAGCCCAGCAGCTTGTCTTGCGTGGTTCCCAGCGCGGTGAGCATCAGAATGGGCAGTTCCTGGTCTTGGGCGCGTACGGCTTTCAATACTTCCAGGCCACTCTGGCCGGGCAATATTACGTCGAGGATGAGCAGGGCGAAGTCGTGACTCAGGGCCAGCCGCTGGCCGAAGTGGCCGTCGTAGGCTACTTCTACCTCGTAACCTTCCTCTTCGAGGCCCCGACGGATGAACGCCGATACCTTAGGCTCGTCTTCGACTAATAGAATGCGGGTTGACATAGGCTGCAAAGTAACGCGGCAGCCCACGCAACCTCCTTTGCCGGAGTTTAGCGTGGGGCTTGCCAGAATTAGCGTTTAGGCGGCAACTGCCGGGCTCGAAAGCGCGCCACGGCACGCAGCACCGTGCCAGAATCGGCATACTCATATTGCCGAACCGTTTTTACGGCGTCCCGACCCCAAGTATCCTGCGCCAGCGGGTTGGCCCCAGCAGCTAGCAGCAAGTTTACCAGTGCGGGGTGCTTGTCCCAGATGGCTGGCAGTAGCACTGGGATGGATAGGCACATGGTGTCTGGCCCGTACTTAGTGTATTGGTAGTCTCGAGCATTGGGATTGGCCCCGTGCTGCAACAGCAGCGCCACTATTTGCGGGTCGCCCCCCTCTATAGCTTCGTTCAGCACCGGCGTATTAGTAGCACTTTGCGCAAAACTGAATCCTTGCACCTCGCGCTCGTTCGCATTGGCGCCGAAGGCAAACAAAATTTTAACCCATAACACGTCTTGCTCCTGCACGGCAACCCGCAGGGCAGTGTTGCGAAAAGCCACCAGGGGGAGCATGACAAAGCTGATGGTCAATAGTCCGACTAGCACGGCGGCGCGCTTGGTAGGTGGGCGCATTAGCCAGCTTACTACCCCGGCGTAGGCTAGCCAGCAGGGCACCAGCCAGCGAAAGTGGCTATTTAGGAATAGCACGGTAAGGGTCGCTCCGAACCAAGCCAGGCCAAACGCTACTTTTCGGGAAAGTGGTGCATCTGCCGGCTTCAAGACAGCGGCGTATGAGAAGCAGCTTATCAGACAGAAGATACCGGCAAATGACAGCACGCCAAAGGCTCCCACGCCAGCGACACTGGCTAGCAGGCAACATACAAAAGCCGCAATGAGGGTGCCTTTTGCAACTTTTCTAACGTCGTCAAACATGGTCTTTTGTCATGCACCAGTGCAATCGCAAAAACAGGGCTAGCGGTAGCAAAACTCAGCCTTTCGCCCATACCCCGCACGGCAGCAATTACCAACGGCAGGCCTACCAGGCTTGAAATACGGTCAATACTACTGGCCACCCGCTACCTAGCATAGCCGATGCAATGCCCATCCTACTCCGTGCGTCCGCACGCGCAGCATTGGCGCTAGTCGTCTTCGTAATCCATACCCAGGCAGCTGTTTAGCGCCTGCTGAATCTCGCTGGCGGCGTGCAGCTGGCCGGCCTTACGGCTCACTACCAACCCTTTGCGGTACACCTGCTCGGCCTCGTCCTTCTTGCCGAAGCCTTCGAGCAGCTTGCCCGCGTGGTAGTAGGTGCCCACGTAGTCGGGGTGCTCGGTAAGGAGCTTCTCGTAAAACTCCCAGGCGCGTAGCGGCTCGGCAGCCCGGTACTCGGTGGCTAGGGCATAAATGGTGAAGGCATCGTTCGGGTCGGCTTCATAAAAAGCTAACAACTGTTGTAAGCGGCTGGGGGCAGTCATGGGAATGAGTTTTACCTATCTTTGGGACGAAATTGCGACCCCCGCGCCGCATTCTCGTTTATATTGGGTCAAAAGACCTTTTTCGGCTTGGCGAATGTTATGCAAGCCGACTACTTTTGCATCTCCTCTCACCCTTACTTTGCTTAGATGAAGTTTCTGGTTTGCATCTCCAACGTGCCCGACACGACCACCAAAATCGCCTTCACGCCCGACAACAAGGAGTTTAACAAGGCCGGGGTGCAGTTCGTGATTAACCCCTGGGACGAATACGCCCTCACCCGCGCCATCGAGTTGAAAGAAGCCAACCCCGGCAGCACCGTCACGGTGCTCAACGTGGGCGAGGCCGACACCGAGCCCAACATCCGCAAGGCCCTGGCCATCGGGGCCGACGACGCCATCCGGGTGAATGCCGCCCCCACCGACGCCTTTTTCGTGGCCGAGCAAATTGCGGCCATCGCCAAGGAAGGCGGCTACGACGTGATTTTGATGGGCAAGGAAAGCATCGACTACAACGGCTTCCAGGTGCACGGCATGGTGGGCGAGCTGCTCGGCATCCCGACCGTAGCGCCGGCCATGAAGCTGGATATGAGCGGTAACACTGCTACGCTGGAGCGCGAAATTGAGGGCGGCAAGGAGATTGTGAGCGTGAACGCGCCTTTCGTGGCCTCGTGCCAGCAGCCCATGTGCGAGCCCCGCATCCCCAACATGCGCGGCATCATGACGGCCCGCACCAAGCCGCTTAAAGTGGTAGCCGCCGCTGGCAGCGCTGCCCGCACCCAGGTAACGGAGTACGCCCTGCCCCCCAAGAAGCAGGGCGTGAAGCTCATCGACGCCGCCAACGCCGGCGAGCTGATTAAGCTGCTCCGCAACGAAGCCAAAGTAATCTAACGCACCGCCTCAGCTTTCTAACGTAGAAAATCCCACCGATATGTCAGTTTTAGTAGTAGTTGAATGCGATAAGGGCGAAGTAAAAAAATCTTCGCTCGAAGTGGCTACCTACGGCGCGCAGCTTGCCGCGCAGCTCGGTACCAGCGCCACGGCCATTGCCGTAGGCGAAGCCACCGACGCTAGCCTCGCCAAGCTCGGCGAGCAGGGCATCACGAAAGTGCTCTACGACAAGGAGCCGCGCTTAAAGGATTTCGTGAACAATGCCTACACCAAGCTCATTGCTACGGCCGCTCAGCAGGAAGACGCCAAGGTAATCGTGTTGGCCAACAGCAACATCGGCGCCGCTGTAGGCTCGCGCCTGTCCATCCGTCTGCAAGCCTCGCTGGCGACCAACGTGGTGGAGTTGCCGAAGACCGACGGCAGCCAGTTCACGGTGAAGCGCGGCGCGTTTTCGGGCAAGGCGTTTTCGGACGTGGTGCTGAGCGGCGAGCGCAAGATTATCGCCGTTAAAAAGAACTCCGTCGAAGCCCAGCACGAAGCCGGCAAAACAGCCGAGGTAACGGCTTTCGCCGCCCAGCTCGGCGACGCCGACTTTGCCGACGCCCCTAAGCAGGTGGTAATGCAAGACCAGGCCGGCGGCATTCTGCTGCCCGAGGCTGGCCTCGTAGTAAGCGGTGGCCGCGGCATGAAAGGCCCCGAAAACTGGAACCTCATCGAAGACCTCGCCAAGGCGCTGGGCGCGGCTACGGCCTGCTCGAAGCCGGTGAGCGACGTCGATTGGCGCCCCCACCACGAGCACGTGGGCCAGACGGGCATCACGGTGTCGCCCAACCTGTACATTGCCTGCGGCATTTCGGGCGCCATCCAGCACCTGGCCGGCGTCAATTCGTCGAAGGTGATTGTGGTCATTAACAAGGACCCTGAGGCTCCCTTCTTCAAGGCCGCCGACTATGGCATTGTGGGCGACGTGTTTGAGGTGCTGCCCAAGCTGACGGCAGCGGTGAAAGAGCTGGGCTAGGCTTGCGCCGACCCTTCGCTTTAACCTTTACAGAACGTCATGCTACGCTTGCCGAAGCATCTCACTCGCACCGCCAGGGCCTTGGCCTAACGGCGCGAGTGAGATGCTTCGGCAAGCGTAGCATGACGTTCTTTTTTACTTTTATGCAGGGAAAATCCGCGGATTAAGCCCGCCGTTTCGGCCGTTATCGCTTAATTTGTCGTACAGAACCTCCCGTACCAGTTTCCTGGACTTAACCGTCCCCGCGACCCTTGAAAAAAATTCCGCTCGAAATTCTGGGCCTGTCCTCCTCGCAGTCGCAGTCCGGCTCGTTCGCCCTTATCCTGGGCGAGAAGCACGGCAACCGCCGCCTGCCGATTATTATCGGCATGTTTGAGGCCCAGAGCATCGCCATCCAGATTGAAAAAATCAGCCCTAACCGGCCACTCACGCACGACTTGTTCAAGGCCTTCGCCGAACACGTGCACGTTACGATTATCGAAGTAGTTATCTCCGACCTTAAGGAAGGCGTGTTTTACTCGCGCATCGTGTGCTCCGATGGGGCCACCACCTTCGAGATTGACGCTCGCCCTTCCGATGCCATTGCCATTGGCCTGCGCTTCGGGGTGCCCATTTTCACGGTAGAAAGCGTGCTCAGCGAAGCTGGCATCATCTTGTCGGACCTCGACGAGGCCAGCGAGGACGAGGATGAAGACGACACCGACGAGGATGACGACGACGACAGCACCAGCCCGGCCCCGCGCCCTGCGGAGCCGCGCGAGCCCAGTGGGCAGGTGTCGCTCGACGAGTTGACCAAGATGCTGGCGCAGGCAGTAGAAAAAGAAGACTACGAAAAGGCCGCCAAAATTCGGGACGAGTTGGACAAGCGCAACAGCTAATTCTACTGCCTCTGGAAAAGTCCCGGCCGATACCTCGGCCGGGACTTTTTCTTACTTTTTTCTGCAATTCACTCTATACTATGCCGTTATCCGTATCGCAGCGCGGGCAGGAAATGCCCGCTTCCCCGTTTCGCAAGCTGGCCCCGTTTGCCGAGGCCGCCAAGGCGCGGGGCCGCAAGGTGTATCACCTCAACATTGGCCAGCCCGACATTGCCACGCCGCCAAGCATGTTCGAGGCCGTGCGCAAAGCCGATATCCGGGTGCTGGCCTATAGCCACGGCGCGGGCACCGACAGCTACCGCCAGAAGCTGGCCGCCTACTACCACCGGGCTGGCATAGAAGTAGATATGGAGCAGATACTGGTAACGACGGCCGGTAGCGAAGCCATTTTATTCGCGCTGCTCACCTGCCTCAACCCCGGCGACGAGCTGGTGATACCGGAGCCGTTTTATGGCACCTACACGGCCTTCGCCATCGCGGCGGGCGTGAACATCGTGACCGTTACGGCCACCATCGACAACGGTTTTGCCCTGCCGCCGCTGGCTGATTTTGAGGCCGTTATTACGCCGCGCACCAAAGCCATTCTGCTGTGCAACCCCAGCAACCCCACCGGGCACGTGTACACCCAGCGCGAGCTCGACGACCTGCTGGGCCTTTGCCAGCGGCACCAGCTGTTTTTGCTCTCCGATGAGGCCTACCGTGAGTATTGCTACGATGGCGCGCGCGCCATCAGCGCACTCAATCTGGCTGGGGGCGAGGCGCACGTGGTGGTGCTCGACACCATCTCGAAGCGCTATAGCGCCTGCGGGGCGCGGGTGGGCTCGCTCGTGACGCGCAACCAGGCCGTATTTGACGCGGCGTTTCACTTCGCGCAGATGCGAATTAGCCCGCCCGGCTTGGGTATGCTGCTGGGCGAGGCCGCCGTGGAACTGCCGGAAAGCTACTTCGACGAAAACCGCGCCGAGTACCAGGCCCGCCGCGACCTCGCCGTGCGCCGCCTGCAAGCCATGCCCGGCGTGCAGTGCCCGGTGCCGGGCGGCGCCTTCTACGTGATGGCCCACCTGCCGGTGGACGATGCCGAGCGCTTTGGCGAGTGGCTGCTGACGGACTTTGACTACGAAAACCAGACGCTGATGCTCTCGCCAGCCAATGGCTTTTACCAGACGCCCGGCCTGGGCCGCCAGCAGGTACGGCTGGCCTACATTTTGAACCTCACCGACCTGGCCGCCGCCCTCACCTGCCTCGAGCACGCGCTGCTGGCCTACCCCGGCCGCACGCCGGAGCTGGTACTGGAAGCGGCCGAAGAAGCCGCGGCCGGATAACCTCGGGCATTGGTCTTGCGTCTGTAGGCTGCACCCCAGCTTATTGCTATGCCAGCCCAGCCCGCACCGCCCATTGCCGCCACCCACGACTACTCGGTAGCCATGCGCCTTTGGCACTGGGTGAATGCCGCGCTGGTATCGGGCCAGCTGCTTACCATTCTGTTTCAGAAGGTTATCGTGAATGCCAAGCACGCGGTACCCGAGTTTCAGGCGGCCATCAGCAAAGGGGGCGGCACGCTCAGCGAGCAGCAGGGCCGCGCCGTAGCGCACGTTATCAGCGAGCGCATCTGGACGTGGCACGTGTGGCTGGGTGTAGCGCTGGCCTTTTTCTGGTTATTCTGGACGGTGATGCAGGCGCTTGACCCGGCTGGGCGGCGCTTTGGAGCGCGGCTGGTGGCCGCGGCCCGGCGCTATAAGCTGGCGGCCCCGGCCGAGCACGCCGACGCCCGCCACGTGCTGCTGGCCAAGCTTACCTACGCGGCTTTTTATTTGTTTATTACTATCATGGTCGTGACGGGGCTGGCCCTGGTTTTTGCCGATAGCGTGCCATTTTTACATAGCATGGAGCATACCGCTGAGGAGGTGCACAACGTGACCATGTACCTGATAATCGGCTACATCGTCCTGCACGTGGTGGGCGTGGTGTGGGCCGATATCTACGACGACCGGGGGCTCATTTCGCGCATGGTGAGCGGCGATGACCCGCGCACGCCCGACCACGTATAACAAACAGTTGTTAGCCGGGGCGGCGGCGGGTAACTTTGTTCTACCAGCCCTCTGCTCCCCCACCCATGCTTAAAACGAAGAAATCGGCCAAGCGCGAGCTTATTTTGGCCGAAGCCGCCAAGCTGTTCAAAGACCGGGGCTACAGCGGCACCTCCATGCGCGACCTAGCCGGGCAGGTGGGCATGGAAGCGGCGAGCATGTACAACCACATCAAGTCGAAAGACGAGTTGCTGGATACCATCTGCTTCCGGATTTCGGACACCTACATCTCGCAGTTGGCCGAGATTGAGCGCACCAACAGCTCGTACGGCGACAAAATCAAGGCGCTGGTGCGCCTGCACATCCGCCTGATGGTGGAGGACGGGGCCGCCGTATCGGTGGCCAACCACGATTGGAAATACCTGCCCGAGCCGCGCCTCACCGAGTTCAAGCAGGCCCGCAAAAGCTACGAGAAGGGCTTTGCTGCGCTCATTGAAGCGGGTATTGTCGCGGGCGAGTTTCGGCCGGTGAATGCCTCGGTGGCGCTGTTTACGGTGCTTTCGGCGGTGCGTTGGGTGGAGCTCTGGTACCGCCCGGGCCGCGGCCTAAGCGCGCAGGAGTTGGAAAACAACATCATTACAGTGCTGCTGGGCGGGCTGGAGAAGTGCTAGCCAACCCGATGCTAAAGCAAAAACCCTGTCGCTAAGCTAGCGCCAGGGTTTCATTTATATATAGTGCAGAGAGGATGGGATTCGAACCCACGATAACCTTTTGGGCTATACACACTTTCCAGGCGTGCTCCTTCGACCACTCGGACACCTCTCTGAATGGGCTGCAAAGATAGGGCGAAACGGTGGGGTTTGGTTGTGAAGCGGGGTGATTTTTGCGAGCGGCTGCAGAGCTTGGGGCCTAAGCCGGGCTTATCTCACCGCGCAAATCCTGGCTGAGCAAGCGGCGCGTATCGGCCTCGGCTAGCCCCAGGCCCAGCACAAACATGAGCTTGGTGATGGCGGCCTCGGTGGTGAGGTCGTCGCCGCCTATCACGCCGAGGCGGTTGAGGTAGGCGCTGGTTTCGTAGTGGCCCTGCACCACGCGGCCCTCCTCGCACTGGCTTACGTTGAGCACCACCACGCCCCGCTGCTGGGCCCGGGCCAGGCAGTCGAGAAACCAAGGCGCGGTGGGTGCGTTGCCCGAGCCGTAGGTTTGGAGCACGCAGCCGCGCAGGCCGGGCACCCCCAGCACGGCCTCTACCACGGCCGCCGTGATGCCCGGGAACAGCGGCAGCACAGCTACTTTTTCTTCGAGCTGCGTGTGTACCCGTAGCGGGGCCGCCGGCAGCGGCCGGATGTCATCGTCGTTGAAATAGAGGCTGATGCCGGCGCGCACCAGCGGCGGGTAGTTTTCGCTGCGGAAGGCGGCAAACTGCTGACTTTCGACCTTTTTGGCGCGGTTGCCCCGGATGAGGATGTCGTTGAAGAAGACGCCCACCTCGGGCAGGCGCACGGTGTGGGTACGCGGGTGGCGGGCAGCAGCTATCTCCAGGGCCGTGAGCAGGTTGCGGGTGGCGTCGGAGCGAGTACGGCCCACCGGCACCTGCGCCCCGGTAAACACAACGGGCTTGCCCAGATGCTCCAGCAAAAAGCTGAGCGCCGCCGCCGAATAGGCCATCGTATCGGTGCCGTGCAGCACCACGAAGCCGTCGAACTCGGCGTAGTGCTGCTCGACAAGCCGGGCCAGCAGGACCCAGTCGGCGGGCGTCACGTTGCTGCTGTCGATGAGCTGCGGCAGGGTCAGCAGTTCCAGCCGGTAGGGCAGCTGGCGCAGCTCGGGCATTTTGCGGTCGAGCTTGCCGAAGTGCATGGGCACCAGTTCCTGGCGGCGGTTCACGGCCATTCCCACCGTGCCGCCGGTGTAGAGAATGAGCAGGCGCGGCGCGTGGGCATCGGTAGCCCCGGCGGCGGTGGGTAGGGTCAGCAGCGGCAGGTCGGGAACGGCGGGCAGCATGAGCGGGCGAATTAGGCTAAGTTGAACAGCTGCTGGGCGTTGTGGGTAGTAGCTTCGGCCACGGCCTCGGGCGACTGGCCCAGCAGGCCAGCCACGCGGTGCAGCACCAGCGGCAGGTAGGCGGGCTCGTTGCGCTTGCCCCGGTAGGGCACGGGAGCCAGGTAGGGGCAGTCGGTTTCGAGCACCAAGTGGGCTACATCCACGTGGGGCAGCACCTTGTCGAGGCCGCCGTTTTTGAAGGTAGCTACGCCGCCGATGCCCAGCTTGAAGCCGCCCAGCGCAATGATGCGCTCGGCCTCGGCCAGCCCGTCGGAAAAGCAGTGAAACACCCCGCGCAAGGTGCCATCCTGGGCCTCGGCTACTAGCTCGAAGGCCTCCTCAAAGGCGCTGCGGGTGTGCAGCACAATGGGCAGGTTGTACTGCTTGGCTAGCCGCAGCTGCACCCGCAGAGCTTCCTTTTGCTCGGCCAGGTAGGTTTTATCCCAGTAGAGGTCGATACCACACTCGCCCACTGCCACGAAGGGGCGCCGGGCCAGCCAGTCTTCAACCAGCTGCAACTCCTTTTCAAAGTCAGGGCCGACTGAGCAGGGGTGCAGGCCCATCATGGCCAGGCAGATTGCGGGGGCGGCGGCCTCCAGTGCCAGCATGGCGTCGATGCTGGTGCGGTCTACGTTGGGCATGAGGATGGTGCCCACACCGGCCGCTACGGCGCGGTGCAGCGCCTCGGCCTGGTCGGGCTTAAACTGCTCGGAGTAGAGGTGCGCGTGCGTTTCTATTAAATTCATCAGTAGTATTTTATATTAAATCAGCGGGCAGCTTAAACGCACGTAGGGCACCTCGCCCTTGTAGAAAACTTCGCCCTCGGGGGCCAGCCCAAAGCGCTGGTAGAAAGGCAGGGTATTTTGGCGGGCATCGCACCACAGCACGTGCGCACCCTGGGCCCGGGCCGCGGCCAGCACGTGGCGCAGCAGCGCCGTGCCCAGGCCCCTCCCCTGCCAGGCCGGGTCGGTGGCAAACTTGCGGAAGCGCGCTACCCCATCAGCCCCCACGAAGAGCGAAATTACTGCCACCACCGCGTCGCCCGCCACCGCGCCAAAGTGCTGGCCGCCCGCATCGTCGGGCAGCTGCACGTAGGCCAGCGGCTTGTCGGGCCACAGCACGGCGTGGCGCAGCGCGTAGGTTTGGGCCGGCTCGATGGGTTGGATGATAAACTCGTTATGCATGGCTGATTTTTACCCTGTTAAGCGCTTATTGATACCTCCGGCCCTTCCACTCTACGCCGCGCCGGCCCAGCAGGCGCACTAGTGTGAGGTGGGTGGTGAGCAGCAGCGAATAGATTTCGAAGGCCAGCAACTGCCACCAGGCGGGCCGGGCCAGCCCGGCGCGGCGGCTGGCCGCCACGGCCAGCGCGTAGTGGCTCAGCACCTTCGCAGCCAGGGCTCCCAGGGCCCAACCGGGCTGGCCCGCGCCGGCCAGGCCCAGCGCAGCCAGCCAGTAGCCGCTGAAAAAGATTAGCCCGGCCTGCACGTGCCAGGGCAGCGCCGCTACGCCGCGCAGCCAGCGCAGGCGCTGCCGCACCAGCGCGCCCCACGACGCGGCCGGGCGCGAGGTGGCGCGCACGGCCGGCTCAAACAACTGCCGGAAGCCGAAGCCCCGCGCATTGACGGCCTCAAAGAGCGCGAAGTCCTCCGTCACGGAAAAGGGCAGCGCCTCGTAGCCGCCGGTAGCCTCGTAGGCGGCGCGGGTGATGAGCATGTTGTTGCCCATCGCCGTCATGGGCTGGCCGGCCTCGGTGCCCACCTGGATGAGGGCCAGCGACATGAGCCAGTCGAGCCGCTGAAGGCCAGCGAGCAGGCCCGGCCCCTCCACCACCGTGAGGCCCGTGACGGTGCCCACGCCCGGCACGGCGTGGCCCAGCATGGCCGCCACCCAGGTGGGCGGTACGGCAATGTCGGCGTCGGTAATGAAGAAATAATCGGCAGTGGCGCGGCGGGCCAGGTGGGCCAGTACGTTGGCCTTGCCCTGGGCCATACCCAGGTTTTCGGTGATGGCCACCACCTGGGCGGTGCCCGCAAAACCGGCCAGCGCGGCCTTAGCCACGGTGCGGGTGCGGTCGGTGCTGGCATCGTCGCCGACCAGGATTTCTAGCAAATGTGGCGGGTAGCTAAGGGCGCGCAGACTGGCCAAGCAGCGCGGCAGGTTGGCTTCTTCGTTGCGGGCGGCCACTAGGATGCTGACCCGGGGCCAGGGCGCGGGCGGCCCGGGCGCTGCGGCCCCGCGCCGGCTAGCCAGCCGCCAGGTGGCGTAGGCCATCACCAGCAGCCAGAGGCTACAGTAAAGAAGCGCAAAAGTGAGCAAGGCAGCAGGGGTAACGGGCCACAAAAATACCAGCGCGGGGCCCGCCACCGCTACAACAACGCAAACTCGTAGCCCAGCTCGCGGTAGTGGCTCAGCAGGCGCGGCAGCAGGAAGCGGAGCGAGCGGCTGGCCTTGCGCGAGTCGTGGAGCACGAGGATGTCGCCGGGGCGAGTGGCGGCCAGCGTGAGGCGCAGCGCACGCTCGGGCGCCAGGTCGGGGTCGTAGTCGCGGGTGAGCAGGCTCCACATAATGACGCGGTAGTGCGGGCGCAGCTGCCGCAGCAGCGGCCAGGTGAGGCGGCCGTAGGGCGGGCGGAACAGGCTGGCAGGTGCCTCCGGCAGTTGGCTGGCTGCCCGCCAGCTGGCGGAGTCTAACAACCGCTCGCCGGGTAGCTTCCCACCCTCCTCCCCTACTAGCAACAGCTGCTGCTGGCACGCGGCCACGCCGGCCAGATAGTCGGCGCGCGGGGTGCTCCAGGCGCTGCGGTGGTGCTGGGTGTGGTTGCCGAGGCGGTGGCCGGCGGCCAGGACAGCGCGCGCGATATCGGGATGCCGGGCCAGATTATCGCCCACGCAGAAGAACGTGGCCGGCGCCTGGTAGGCGGCCAGCTGCTCCAGCACCCAAGGCGTTTCTTCCGGGATGGGGCCGTCGTCGAAGGTGAGGTAGAGGCGCGGCCGGCCGGTGGGGCCAGCCGGCGTGGCGCGCCACTCGCTGCCCGGAAACACGGGGCGCAGCCAGGCGGGCGGGCGGGTGAGAGGGTTCAAGAGGGCGATAACGAAGTAATGAGATGGCGGGCAGCCAGGTACTAAGCAACCTTTCGCCCGCCGCTTGCGAATGACTAAACAGGCTGCAAAGGAAATGGACTCGCTACTTTTCCCCGAAAACGCCGCCCCATTTCACACTTTCACTCTCCTAGCTTCATTGCCATGCCCCGCAAATCTTTTTCCGAACTCATCAACAGCCCCGGGATGCCCGTGCTGGTCGATTTTTATGCTGATTGGTGCGGCCCATGCAAAACGATGGCGCCCATCCTGGCGCAAGTGGCGGCCCAGCACGAGGGCAAGCTGCGCGTTATCAAAATCGACGTGGATAAAAACCAGGCCGTGGCCCAGCAATTCAAGGTGCAGAGCATTCCCACCCTCATCCTGTTTCACAAGGGCCAGCCGGTGTGGCGGCAGGCGGGCGTGGTGCCCGCCGCCCAAATTGGCCAAGTCGTGAGCCAGCACCAGCACTAGGCACCTCCTTCCAACCCTAGCCTATTTTCGACGGAACGCCCGGTTGCTTTGCGGTGGCCGGGCTTTTTCGTGGCCTGGTAGCTTCTTCACCTGGCCATGTACTCAACATTCGTCGTTTTGTACTGATAACAGACTTGCTTCTGAATTTTATGTACTAATCTGCGCGCTGGCAAGGCCTCAATTTTAACAATAATCCACCGGGGCCTAGCCATACGGCAGCCTACATAGCCTGGCAAATCGTATCCTGCCCGCCCGCCAGCCGAACTAGCTCGGCCGTATGGGGGTTGGGTGAAGAAGCGCCCCTAGCGGTGTAATTTTGAGTATGTTCGGAAAACTGCGGCGGCACGGGTGGCTATTAATTGGACTATTTTGGCTGGCTGGCCCGCGCGTGGGCTGGGCGCAGGTGCGGCACCTGCTCAGCGGCGTGGTGCGCGGCGCCGATGGCACGGCCCTGCCCGGCGCCTCGGTGGCAGTGCCCACCCTGGGCCTGGGCACCGCCACCGAGGCCGATGGCCACTACCGCCTCAGCCTGCCCGAGGGCGAGCAGCAGGTCACGGTGTCGTTTGTGGGCTATGCCAGCCAGACGTTTACCCTCAACCTGCGCCACGACCAGCAGCGCAATGTGACCCTGGCCGCCAGCACCAGCGAGCTGGGCGAGGTGGTGGTGCAGGGCCAGCAAACCCTGAAAGAGAAGCTGCAATCGACCCAAATGGGCGTCGAGCACCTCAGCATCCGCGAGGCCAAGCTGCTGCCGGCGCTTTTTGGCGAAGTCGATATTCTGAAAACCTTGCAGCTCAAGCCCGGCGTGCAGAGCGGCGGCGAAGGCAGCAGCGGCTTGTTTGTGCGCGGCGGCTCAGCCGACCAGAACCTGATTCTGGCCGACAACGTCTTGGTTTACAACCCCAATCACTTGTTCGGCCTGTTTTCGGTCTTCAACTCCGATGCCGTGCAGAGCGTGGATTTGTACAAGGCGGGGTTTCCGGCGCAGTTTGGCGGGCGGCTCTCATCGGTGGTTGATGTGAAGCTGCGCGAGGGCGACCGCGAGAAATACGTGCTCACCGGTGGCATCGGGCTCATCTCGTCGCGCCTCAGCTTTGAGGGGCCGATTCGCAAGGGCAACCAAAGGTCAGCGCCAGCTAAGGGCTCGTTTATCGTGAGCGGGCGGCGCACGTATTTCGACGTTTTTACCCGCGCCCTCAACCGGGCCAACGCGGGCGACGTCGACTGGCGCCCCATCCCGGACTACTATTTCTACGACTTCAACGCCAAGGCCAACTACACGCTGGGCGAGAAAGACCAGCTGTTTTTGACGGGCTACCTGGGGCGCGACATCTTCGGCTTTACCTCGCCCAACGGCTTTCAGGCCAATTTTACCTGGGGCAATACGCTGGGCGCGCTGCGCTGGCAGCACGTGTTTTCGCCTAAGCTCACGGTGAATACCACTGCCTCGGTGACGTCGTATAAATATAACTTAGGCAATAGTATTGACCAGTTTAGCTTCGACCTGGGCTCGACTATTCTGGACTACAACCTGCGCACCGATTTCGATTACCTGGCCAGCGACCGGCACACGCTGCGGTTTGGGGCCACGCTTACCCACCACCAGTTTGGGGTGGGCCGCTTGCAGCGCAGCTCGCAAGACAACAGCGTGAACTTCGGGGCCGACGTGAACTACACCGGCCAGGAAGCCGCTGTGTATGCGTCTGATAATATTAAGGTTACCGACAAGCTCCAGGCCGAGTTGGGGCTGCGGGCCACGGGCTTTCAAAGCAGCCCCAACCACTTTGGGGGCCTGGAGCCGCGCGCCTCGGCCCGCTACGCGCTCTCGGACAAGATTGCGCTCAAGGGCAGCTACGCCCTCATGTATCAGTACGTGCACTTGGTGTCGAACTCGGGCGCCTCGCTGCCCACCGACATCTGGTACCCGTCGCGCCTGTCGGTGAAGCCCGAGCGCTCGCAGCAGGTGAGCACCGGGGCCAGCTTCCTGCTGGGCGATGGCAAGTTTTTGCTTACCAACGAGCTGTACTATAAGTGGTCGGGCAACCAGATTGACTTCAAGGACGGCGCCCAGATTTTTGCCAACAACGACCTCGATTCGCAGTTCCTCTTCGGGCGCGGCTGGGCCTACGGCAACGAGCTGTACCTAGAAAAGAAAACTGGCAAAACCACCGGCTGGATTGGCTACACCTTAGCCTGGACCAAGCGCAATTTTCCGCCCCAGCTCGGCACCACGGGCATCAACAACGGCCAGGATTTTTACCCCAACTACGACCGGCGCCACAACCTGAACGTGGTGGTGATGCACGAGCTCAATCCGCGCATCTCGCTCACGGCTAGCTTCGTGTACACGAGTGGCGCGCCCACCACACTGCCGCTGGGGCGCTTTGCCATTCAGGATATTTATCAGGGTGGCATCCAGGCCGTGCCGGTGTACCCCGACCGCAACTCGTACCGCATGATTCCTTACCACCGCCTCGACCTGGGGCTGGTGTACAAGCTGCGGCCCTCGCGCATTGGCGGGCAGCGCGACCTCACTTTCAGCATCTACAACGCTTATAACCGGCGCAATGCCTACTTCATCTACTTCGAACAAACCCGCGACAAGGCTACGGATAAGGTGACGGGCTACCGGGCGCAGCAGGTATCGCTGTTTCCGTTCATTCCGTCGGTGACGTACAATTTTAAATTCTGACCGCAGATTTAACGGATTTAACGGATTGCGGGGATACGCCACCTGCGGTGGCTGGCTACTTAGCTGTTAGGGTATTTGGTTGGTTATCTTTTTCTTATTTTAACTTATGGCTTTGGTAATGTTGTCTGCGGGTGGGCGTGGTTTGCTGAGTGCAGGATTGGGGCTAGCCCTGCTGGCGGGCTGCAAGGGGCTGCAAAACGATGTGAACGTGCCGCTGCCTAACTATACCAAGCAGTTGGTGGCGGAGTGCTACCTTGAAAACGGCGCTATCCCGCGCCTTTCCATCACCGAGTCGGTGCCGTATCTGGATGATGGCCAGGCGGTGGCGGCGGGCTCGCAGGTGCTGAAGCTGCCTAATGGCCAGACGGTGCAGCTCCCCACCGATGTGGCGGTGGTGCTCACGCTGCCCAGCGGCCGCACAATGCCGCTACGCTTCAGCCCCGGCCTGGATGCCCAGACCGGCAAGTTTTACACGCACATCGGCACCACGGCCATTGCGGCGCGGGCGGGCCAGCAGTTTGGCCTCGATGCGCAGGATAAGCGCGGGCGGCACGTCACGGGCACGGCCATCGTGCCCACGTTCATTCCCATCGACTCGGTGCGCTACAAGTTCAACGCCCTGACCGGCGAAGACAAGCGCGCCTACTTCGCCACCAAGTGGACCGACCCCGCCGCCACCACCGACTTCTACCGCCTGATGCTGCACAAAGGCAAACCGGCCAACAACTCGGAGACCGACAACGACATCCGCGACAAGCTCTTCAACGGGCAACCCTACGCGCAGGTCACCACCTACCGCTTCCGGCCGGGCGATACCGTCACGGCCACGCTCTACCACGTCGATTCGCTGTACTTCGATTTCCGGCAGTCGGTGCGCAACGCCCGCAATGCCAATGGCAACCCCTTTGCGCAGCCTTCGGGCATTCACAGCACTGTGCAGGGCGGCCTGGGCGTGTTCTCGGTGCTGGTGAGCGACCAGAAAATGGTGATTCTGAAGTAGCCTAGCGGCCGGCTAGCTTAGCTTCCTGTCCAAAGAACGTCATGCTGAACCTGCGAAGCATCTCGCTCGCACCGTTGGGATAGTAACCCCTACGGCGCGGCAGAGATGCTTCGGCAAGCTCAGCATGACGCTCTTTTAGTTGGGTTAGTGACCCGCACGGCACGAGCGAGATGCTTCGCAGGCTCAACATGACGTTCTTTTAGGTGCCCTACTTCTATCCTCCTACCCTAGCCGGCAGCCAGCACGCCCTTCATCAGGGCCGTGAGGCGGGGCTCGGCAGTGGCGGCGGCGGCCAGTATTTCGGGCAGCTGCACGGGCTTGAGCTGGCCGGGATAGCAGAGGTCGGTGATGACCGACACCGCCAGCACCGGCAGGCCCATGTGGCGCGCCGCAATGACCTCGGGCACCGTGCTCATGCCCACGGCATCGGCCCCGATGGTGCGCAGATAGCGGTACTCGGCGGGCGTTTCGAGCATGGGGCCGGGGGCAGCCACGTACACACCGCGCCGGGTGGTGCTGCCGTAGCCCAGGGCCTCGGCGGCGGCGCGGGCGCGGGCCAGCAGGGCGGCATCGTAGGGAGCAAACATGTCGGGGAAGCGCGGGCCCAGCTCGTCGAGGTTGGGGCCGATGAGCGGGTTGCCGGGCAGCAGGTTGATGTGGTCATCAATCAGCATCAGGTCCGACATGGCAAATTCGGGGTTCAGCCCGCCGGCCGCATTGCTCACAAACAGCTGACTGATGCCCAGCAGCTTGAGCACCCGCACGGGCAGCACCACCTGCGCCATCGAGTAGCCCTCGTAGTAATGAAAGCGGCCTTGCAGCACGGCTACCTTATGCCCGCCCAGCGTGCCCAGCAGCAGGCGGCCGGCGTGGCTCTCCACGGTCGAGAGCGGGAAATTGGGAATATCGGCGTAATTGATTTCGTGCTCGACTTCTACTTCTTTGGCCAGCGCGCCCAGCCCCGTGCCAAGGATGATGCCCGTAGTAGGCTGAAAATTATTGGTGTGCGCCTGGATGTAGGCGGCGGCTTCGCGGATGGTTTGCATAGACTGCTGCAACGATTTTAGTAGCGTAGGTATCTATAAAGCGAAATAGCTTTGGCGAATCAGGATTACCTTTCGGCGGCTCTTTCTTAACTGCCTTTTCAAAAAACCCACTAGATGAAAGCAAACTTACTCTTGCCGGGTCTGCTATGCCTCGCCCAAGCTGCGGCGGCGCAGCAGGCCGCCCCCGGCTTGGCGCGCCACACCGTGAGCGTGGGCGTGTTTGGCCTAGCGGCCACGGCCGGCCTCGAATACGAGCAGCGGCTGGGCCGGCACGGCGCGGTGGCCTTGCAGGGTGCCCGCTACTTCAGCACCGACTACCCGGGCTACCAGGCGGCCCTGGTAGGGCGCTACTACTTCAAAAAGGAAGGGCCGGGCGGCTTGTACCTCCAGCTTTCGGTAGGAGCCTTCACGCACAAGGCCCAAGCCCAACCTGTACTTTACCCGGGTATGTCGCCCATGCGCGACACTTACGCTACCACCGTGCACGGGCAGGGCGGCGGGCTGGGCCTAGGCTACCGCTGGCCACTCGGGGCGCGGCTGTCGCTCAATACGCTGGTGGGCCTCAAGGTTTACCTGCACGACGTGAACCAGCTGGGTGGCCCGAGCTACGTCGGCGACTGGTATGCCGCCGGGCAGCCGGGCTCCGGGCTCGATACGCAGGCTAGCCTGAGCTATTCCTTTTAAAAACAGCGGTTTATTGCACCGTCAGGCGGTCGTTGCTGCCGTCGGCGTCCAGGTACAGGCCGTGGTCGAAGGCGACGGCCTGTACCGCCTTGCCGGCCGGAATGGTGAGGCTAGCCTGCTGCTGGTTGGCGCGCCACAGCTCGGGCGAGCGGTGCAGGGTTTCGGTGCTGCCGTCGGCGTAGGTCACTTTCAAATCGATGGGCACGGCGAAGCCACCTACGTTCTGGATGGTGACGACGGTGCCCTGGGCGGTTTTGGTGGCCGTTTTCAGGGCGAGGTCGATGTAGCCGTTGCTGAAAAACCAGTTGTTGAAAAACCAGGTCAAATCCTGCCCCGAGGCGTTGCTCATCGAGTTGAAGTAATCCCACGGAATAGGGTGCTTGCTGTGCCAGCGGTCCATGTAGGTATGCAGGCATTTCTTAAACAGGTCGTCGCCGAGCATGTCCTTGAGGGCCAGGTAGCTGAGCGAGGCTTTGCCGTAGGAATTGTTGCCGTAGCCGGCCTTGAGCTCGCTGCTGGGCGTAATAACCGGCAGGTCTTCGGCCGTGCTGGGGTCGTTTATCCAGCGCGTCACGCGAAACTTGCGGTAGAAGTCATCGGCCGCCGCCTGACCGTTTTCGGCGCGCCCGATGAGCAGCTCAAACGTGGTGGCCCAGCCTTCGTCCATGAAGGCGTAGCGGCTTTCGTTGATGCCCATGTAGAATGGGAAATACGTGTGGGCAATCTCGTGGTCTTGCACCAGCTGCGCAAATTTCAGGTCCTTTTCGGGGCTGTCGTTCACCATCATCGGGTACTCCATATCGGCAAAGCCCTGCACCACCGTCATTTTCGGAAACGGGTAGGGCACGCCCGGCCAGTTGCGCGAAAACCAGCTCAACGCGTTCTGGCTGAACTTGACGGACGAGTGAAAATCGAGCGTCGAGTCGCCGTAGGCAGCCTGCACGCTGGCCCGGCGCTTGGTGGCGGGGTCTACCACCACGCTAGCGGCATCCCAGTCGTAGTGGTCGCTCAGGGCCAGCGTCACGTCCGAAATGTCGTTGGCCTTCCACACCCAGGTGTTGAAGGGCTGCTGGGCAGTGATGTTTTTCCTGGCCAGGTCGGCGGGCGTGGCGATGTGAATAATCTCGTCGCTAGTCATGGATTTCTCCAGCTTCTTGGCAAAGGCGGGCTGCAATACCTGTTTGGGGTTTTGCAGGGTACCGGTGGCCCACACGAGGTAGTTGGCCGGCACGCGCACACGCAACGTGTAGTTGTTGAAGTCGTTGTAAAACTCCTTGCTATCGACGAAGGGCAGGCGGTCCCAGCCGTTGTAGTCGTCGTACACCGCGATGCGCGGGTAGAAATAGGCCAGAAAAAACGTCGTTTTGTCAATCATGCCCTCGCGCCCGCTTTCCTGCGAAATCGGGAAGTGCCAGCCAAAGGCCAGCTGCACCGAATCGTGGGGCAGCAGGGGCTTGGCCAGGGCAATGACCTGGGCCGTGGCGCCGCCGCGGCCGTTGTACTTGCGCGGCTGGCCCGCCACGGCAAACGAGTCGATGCTCACGCCCTCGGTCAGGTAGGCCGGCGAGGCGTCGCCATCGCGCGATACGCCGGGCTTGTGAATATTCTGAATAAGCCGGATGGTCAGGCTCTTGAGCGTATCAGGGCTGTTGTTGAAATAGGTGATGGTTTCGCGGCCCTTGATGTCGCGGGCGGGCGGCGCGGCCTGCACCGTAATATCGTAGCGGGCCGTGTTTTGCCAATACTTGGGGCCGGGGCGGCCGTCGGCGGCGCGGGTACCCTTGGCGTAGGCGCGCTTGATGTCGCGGGGCTGGTAGAGGCTGGTTTGGGCCTGGGCGGCGTGGGCGAGGCCAGCCAGCGCCAGGGCACCGAAGGCGGCTTGGTGGAAACGGTTTTTCATGGCGGGGTAATCGAATAGCCTACAAAGAACGGCTGATGGGGTGCAAGAAACCGGCTGGCTGCGCCGGCGAGGAAGCGCGGTGACGCAGCAACCAAATAGTATTGAATACAAAAAAGAACGTCATGCTGAGCTTGCCGAAGCATCTCTACCACGCCGTTAAGGTTAGTGACCCTGGCGGCGCGGTAGAGATGCTTCGGCAAGCTCAGCATGACGTTCTTTCTTGGTTTTATTTATACGCTACCTGATTTCCAGCTCGTAGGGCAGGCGGGCTTGCACGCCGCGCATCTGCATGAGCTGCTGGTACTGGCGCACGGCGGGGTAGAGCGGACCGAGCTTGGCTTGCAGCAGGCGGGCTTCGGCGGCGGCCTCGTCGTCGCTGCTGCCCGTGAAGCGGCCAAAGAACTTCTCAACGGCCGATTTTTGGCGCGGCAGGCGCTGCACCTCGTAGTCGTCGGCCTTGAGGTGGGCGCGGGCGGCGGCTATTTTGAGCGCGTCCTCATACGAGCCCAGCACATCGACGAGGCCGATTTTCTTGCCCTCGCTGCCGCTCCACACGCGGCCCGAGGCAATGCGGCGCAGGCGCTCAACGGGCATGTGGCGGCCCTGGGCAGCCTTGGTGGTGAAGTCAGCATATATCTCGTTCACTTCCAGCTGCATCTGCTGCTTTTCGTAGGGCGAGAGGGCGCGCGTGATGGTGGGCAGGTCGGAGAACTTGCCGGTCGTGACGCGGTCCACGGTGATGCCGAGCTTGTCGGCCAGCAGGGGCTGAATGTTGGGCAGCACGCCAAACACGCCGATGCTGCCCGTGATGCTGTTGGGGTGGGCCACAATGGTATCGCAAGCCATGGCAATGTAGTAGCCGCCGCTGGCCGCCACGTCGCTCATGCTGGCGATGATAGGCTTCACTTTCTTGGTCAGCAGCACCTCGCGGTAAATGATGTCGGAGGCCAGCGACGAGCCGCCGGGCGAGTTGATGCGCAGTACCACGGCCTTCACCTTGTCGTCGAGGCGGGCCTTGCGGATGGCCTCGGCAAACTTGTCGCTGCCGATGTTGTCGTCCGAGCCTTTGCCCGTCACGATGTCGCCCTCGGCGTAGATAACGGCGATGCGGTTGCCGCTGGTGTTGCCCTCTTTTTCGTCGGCCTTGTCCTCGTCCTGGTAGTCGCCCAGGCTCACTACGCTGGGCTTTTTATCGGCCTTCACGCCCAGCTTGCCGCGCAGGTAGTCCAGCACCTGGTCGTAGTAGCCGAGCTTGGTCACCAGCTTGAGGCGCAGAGCATCGGGGGCGTTGTGCACGAGCATCGAGTCGGAGATGACGTGCAGGCGCGGCAGCGGAATCTGGCGGCTGGTGGCCACCTGGCCCAGCATGTGGTCGTTGAGCGAGTTGAGGTACGACACGGTTTGGTAGCGGGCCGAGTCGGAGAAGTTTTCGCGGAAGAAGGGCTCCACGGCGCTCTTGAACGAGCCTACCCGGAAGATGTAGGGCTCGATGCCGGCCTTGTCGAACAGGCGCTTGTAGAACATGACCTCCGAGCTGAGGCCGTTGAACTCCAGCGTGCCCTGCGGGTGCAGGTAAATTTCGTTGGCCACCGACGACAGGTAGTAGCTTTTCTCGGACGTGATTTCGTGGTAGGCCACGATGAACTTGCCGCTCTGCTTGAAGTCGAGCAGCGCGTCGCGCACTTCTTCAAGGCTAGCCATGCCGCCCTGCACCAGCTCCAGGTTGAGCAGGATGCCCTTGATGTCGTCGTCGGTTTTGGCCCGGCGAATAACTTCTTTCAGCCCCACCAGACCAATGGTGGCGCCGTTGCTGCCGAGCAAGTCGGCGCTCTGCCGGCGCTCCGAAATGGGCTTATCGAGCTTCAACTCCAGCACCGAGTTGCTGGCCACCGACTTTTCGGAGCTTTTGCTGGCGAGAGCGGTCGCCAGCCCGGCCAGCAGCACGACGCCCAGCACCGAAAATACTACCAGCCCCACCACGGTGGCTAGCACAAATTTGAAAAATTGACGCATGAATGGGCAGATTTTTGAGCGCGGTAAAGGTAGCAGCGTCTATCGCAGTTCGGCACGCGCTGTTACAAGCTCGCGCATTTAATAGCCGGCTGCTAGCTTTACGCGGCAGTATATAGCCCACCTTAAAACCAACTCTTAGATGATAACTTTTCTACGCGGTGCCCTCCTGGGAGCCGTGGTGGCGCTGGGAGCCACTAGCTTCCGCAGCGACCCCAGCCAGGACTTTCGGCAGCAGCTAGCGGCTGGGCACCTGACGTTGACGCCCCCGGCGGGCTGGGTAGAAACGCCCGTTATCGCAAACAACGTGCTGCGCTACGACTACGCCTTGCGCTACCCCGGCCGGCACCTCGAAGTGCGCTACGCCGCCGAGCCGCTAGCCCCGCTCCTGGCCGACTACGCCTTGGGCAAGACGGATAAGACCCACCTGCAAGTCAATCCGAACGAATTGCGCGGGCAGTTTTTCATTGGCACCATGCTCAACGTGCGCGGGCTGAAAATGGAAGATGCGGCCTTCGATGCCGCCTACCGGGTGGAGGAAGCCAAACCGCTCAACGTGTTTCCCGACAAGGCGCTCAAAACCGAGTTTGGGGCCGATTGGGGCGCGCTGGCGCCGCTAGTGCCCAGCCCCGAGTTTGGGCAAACCTACAAGCACTGCGTGCTGATGGGCCTGCACAAAACCGACGCGGCCGATGCCTACGTGTACTTTCTCTACGACGACCAAAAGGATTTTACTGAGGTAGTGATGAGCGACCCAGCCAAGGCCGCCTTCCACAGCCTGCGCTTTCAGTAGCGCACTGGTACCTAGTTAGTACTCATACTTTTCCTGCCACCACCCGCGCAGGCGCTCCCGGATTTTGGCCTCGGCGGGGTTGTCGCCGGGGTCGTAGTAGCGGGTGCCGCTCAGGGCCTCGGGCATAAATTCCTGGTAGGCGAAATTGCCTTCGCCATTGTGCGAGTACTGGTAGGCCTGGCCGTAGCCGAGCTCCTTCATGAGCTTGGTGGGCGCGTTGCGCAGCGGCATGGGCACGGGGTGCACGCCGTGCCCCCGCACCTGCGCCTGCGCCGCCCGAATGGCCGTGTAGGCAGCATTGCTCTTGGGCGAAGTGGCGAGGTAAATAACCGTTTGCGAGAGAATTAAGTCTGACTCGGGCAGGCCGATGATGGTGCAGGCCTGGAAGCAGCTTTGGGCCAACAGCAGGGCATTGGGGTTGGCATTGCCGATGTCTTCGGAGGAAAGAATGAGCAGGCGGCGGGCAATGAACTTGACGTCTTCGCCGCCCTCCAGCATCACGGCCAGGTAGTAGAGCGCGGCGTTGGGGTCGGAGCCGCGAATGCTTTTGATAAAGGCCGAAATGACGTCGTAGTGCATTTCGCCGCCCTTGTCGTAGCGGGCCAGCGGGCGCTGGGCGGTGAGCTGCACGGCGGCATCGGTGAGCTGCACGCGGCCGGCGGCATCGGGCGGGGTGCTTTGCACCACCAGCTCCAGCAGGCCGAGCAGCTTGCGGGCATCGCCGCCGCTGAAGGCCAGCAGGGCGTGGTCTTCGACGACATCGACCGGAATTTTGCGCAGCACCTCATCCTCGGCCAGGGCCCGGCGGATGATTTCGCGTAGCGTGTCGGCGCTCAGAGCTTGCAGCGTATACACCTGGCAGCGCGAGAGCAAGGCCGGAATCACCTCAAACGACGGGTTTTCGGTGGTGGCCCCGATGAGCGTGACGGTGCCATTCTCCACGGCGCCCAGCAGGGCATCTTGCTGGGCCTTGCTAAAGCGGTGAATCTCATCGATAAACAAGATGGTGCCCGCCTGCTTGCGGGCCCGGTCGATGACCTCGCGCACGTCCTTAACCCCGGCGTTGATGGCCGACAGCATGGCGAAGGGCCGCTTCAGCTCCTCGGCCAGCAGCAGGGCCAGGGTGGTTTTGCCCACGCCCGGCGGGCCGTAGAGGATGAGGGAGGGCAGGCGGCCGGCGGCCAGGTAGCGGCGCAGCACGCCCTGCTCGCCCAGCAGGTGGGTTTGGCCGGCGTAGTCGGCCAGGCGGCGCGGGCGGCGGCGCTCGGCCAGCGGGGCGGTGTTGGGAGTATCGAAAAGGGAAGCCATAGAGTGCGGGGCGCCGGCGGTATCGGGCGCATACTGCGCCGGCCGAAAGCAGCGGCGGCCTACCCTGACACCGGGCGGGCGCTACAAAGTTCGCGCTAGGCTGCGGGTTTGCTGGTCGCGGGAGCTAGCGGTTCTACTGCTAAGCCAGTCACCACGGGCCGACTGTCGCACCGCGTCCGTTACGCAAAGCACGCAGCTAGCACTTGCAACATTGTGTCTTTTGATAATCACTACCTACATTTGTTCTTCATGTCAGGTAGCGCAACTATTTCTTTCCGGCAGCGAATGGGCGTGTGGTGGCTGTTGCTACTGCTCGCCCGGGTGCTAGCTCCCGAAGCTACCGTGTTGCACCTGCACGCCCACGCCCATACCGAGGCTGAGCCGGCGTTTGCCAAGCAGGCTAGCGGCAAAGCCAGGATGCTGTTTACGGCCAAGCACCAGCACTGCCACGCCGAGCAGCTGTACCAGTTGCCCTTTGCGCTGGCTACCCCGGTGGTAGTGCCAGTGCCAGTGCGCCAGCTAGCGTATGCCACATACCGGCCCCAGGCGCCCGTGTGCCGGCAGGCGCACCTGCTGCCCGGCGCTTGCCTGCGGGGCCCGCCCCAGGTAAGCTAGCCTACTCGCTGCCAGCGCTTTCCCTATTTCCTGGAAACTAACTACTTGTGCGAAACGGGCTGCAATAGCCTGCGCCGGGTAGGAGCCGCGCCACCAAGTGGCTAAGCTCTACGCGCCCCGCTCGTGGGTGACGGCTTGCCTGCTGGCGACCGCATTTTCTGCTGGCGAGCAGGGGCCGCTACTGGCTGCCCCCTACCCTAGCGATGGCCGGCCCCGGCCTCCCCCTCCCTTCCTACTTAATTTCTTACTCGCCAGCCGCCTGCCCGGCGCCCTGGCCGAGGCCACTTTGTATGCACCGCTTACTACTTCTGCTGCTTTTAGTACAGCCCTTTTTTCTGAACGCTCAGACCTTGGCCCACCTTAGCGGCCGCATCAGCAATGCGGCGGGGCAGCCCGTGGAGGGCGTGTCGGTGGTAGACCAGGCGGGGCGCTTTGCCACCCTCACCGATGGGCAGGGGCGCTACGCGCTCGACAAGCTGCCGCTGGGCACTTACACACTCATTACCCGCAGCCTGGGCCACGCCGAGGCCCGCCGCGAGGTGGTGCTGAACGCCGCCGACCCCAGCGCCACGGTCGATTTTACGCTGCAAGCCAGCACCAATGCCATTCAGGAAGTGGAGGTGCTGGGCCGCCAGGAAACTACCTACAAAAGCAACTACAGCCTGGTGGGCACCCGCACCTCTACCGACCTCATTGATGTGCCGCAGTCCATCTCGACCGTGACCAAGGAGCTGATGGAAGACCGCCAGGCCTACCGCCTCACGGAAGTGGTGAAGAACGTGGCCGGTGTGACGCAATACTCACACTACGATGACTTTAACATCCGGGGCTTCCGCAATGGCTACGAGAGCGGCTTCCGGCTGCTCAACGGCCTGCGCTCGGGTTTCAGCTACGGCAATGCCTTTACCCAGGCCCCGCTGACCGTGAACCTGGAGCGCGTGGAGGTGCTCAAAGGGCCGGGCGCGGCGCTGTTTGGCGACATCAACCCCGGCGGCACCATCAACATGGTGACTAAAAAGCCGCTGGCCGTGGACCGCAAGGCCGTGACGTTTTCGACTGGCAGCTTCAACACCACTCGCATGACAGCCGACTTCACCGGCCCATTCACCGAGAAGCAAAACGTGCTCTACCGCTTCAACGCGGGCTACGAGAAGACCAACACCTTTCGCGATGTGAACGACACGAAATCGCTGATGCTGGCTCCGACGGTCACGTTCCTAGTGTCGGAAAAAACCACGCTCAACGCTGAGCTGGTGTACACGCATATCAACGGTTTTCTGGACCGCGGCCTGCCCATCAAAAGCAACGACCTGTTTGGCGTGCCGCGCTCGTTCACGCTCAGCCAGCCCAGCGACTACTTCCGCACCAGCACCTACTACCTCAACACGTCGCTAAATCACAAATTCACCAACTGGCTGTCGTTCAACGCCTCGTATCTGGATTTTACGTACCGCGAAGACCTGAGCGAGCACCGCACGCTGAACAGCTACGACAACTCGGACCCCACGAAGCCGGCCAATTCCATCATGAATCTGCGCTACTTCGACCGCCGGGCCGAGGAGTACACCAAGAACCTATCGGCCTACTTTGTGCTGAACCGCAGTACCGGCCCGCTAGCCCACAAAGTGGTGGTGGGAGCCGACTACATCCGCTTCGACACCGACAAGGAAAGCGTCCTATTTGAGGCCCGGCAACGCCTCGCCACCACCGTGGCGGGCGGTGTGGTGAGCCAGCGCGTGGTGCCGCTGCAATTTGACCTCAACCGGCCGACCTACGAAATCCGCGACCCGAGCACCTATATCCGCCGCCCGACCCCGCAGTTTTTCATCGATTATATCAACTCGATTTACCACACCACGGGCCTTTATGTGCAGGACCAGCTTGAGGTGACGCCCCGCCTGGGGCTGCTGCTGGGGGCGCGCTACGAGCTGTTTGCCGACGAGCGCGACTACGGCGATGGCCTGGCTAACATCGCCCAAACCAAGGTTTTGCCCCGCGCCGGCCTCACTTACGCGCTGCGCGACAACCTCAATTACTTCGCTAGCTACAGCGCGGGCTTCCGGCCGCTCAAGCCCGAGTACATCCGCTTTCCCGAGCGCTACGGCCGCACCGAGCCCTTCAGCCCCGAAACCAGCTACCAGCTCGAAACCGGCCTCAAGGGCGGGTTTTTCGGCCGGGCGCTATTCGCTACTGCCGCTATCTACCAGATTGTCAAACGCAATCAGCTTGTAAGCACCGGCTCGCTCAGCGCCGATGGCGCGCCTATTTACCGCCAGAATGGGCAAGCCCGCTCACGCGGGCTGGAGGTGGAGCTGACCGGCAACATCCTGCCCAACTTCAGTCTGAACGCCAACTACGCCTTCAACCACACCGAAGTACTAGAGGCCGACCTGGCCGCCGAAAACGGCCAGCTGCTGGCCAACGCGCCCAAAAACTCGGGCGGCCTGTGGGCCAAGTACACCTTTCTCACCCCCGCGCTGCGCGGCTTGGGCCTGGCCGTGGGCGGCAACTACGTGAGTAGCCGCCGCTTCGAAAACCAGGTGGCTCCCCTCGATGGCGGCGCCTCTTACTGGGCCTACTGGCCGAGCTACGCCGTGGCCGATGCGGCGCTGTTCTACACCGTCAACCGCTTCAATTTCCACGTCAACGTCAACAACCTGTTTGACAACTACTACTTCGTGGGCGGCTACGACTTCTTCCGGGCCAGCCCCGGCGCGCCGCGCAACTACATGGCTACCCTCGGGTACTCGTTCTGACGTAGCGCCTCACCCCCCAGCCTCCTCTCCGAAGAGGAGAGGGTGAGCCGACCGCTAGCACACGTGTGCTTGTGTTAGGAATTCGTCAGGCTCCCCCTCTCTTCTTCGGAGAGGGGGCCGGGGGTGAGGCGCCACGGCTGCCAATCACATTCTACCAATCCATGTCTTACATCCTCGAAGCCAAGGACCTGCGCAAGCAGTACCCCGACAAGCTAGCGCTCAAAAATCTCAACCTTCAGCTGGCCCCCGGCGAAGTGTTCTGCCTGCTTGGGCAAAACGGCGCGGGCAAGTCCACGACCATCAACCTGTTTCTCGGCTTCATTGCCCCCACCGCGGGCGCGGCCTTCGTCAATGGCTTGGAAGTAGCCAGCAACGCGCTGAAAATAAAGCAGTTTTTAGCCTACATACCTGAAAACGTATTGCTCTACCCGCACCTGACGGGGCTCGAAAACCTGGCTTTATTCAGCAGCCTGGCGGGGTTCCGCTACCGCGAAAGCGAGCTGCGCGCGTACCTGGCCCAGGCCGGGCTGCCGGCCGAGGCCGTGGCGCGCCGGGTGGGCAGCTACTCGAAGGGGATGCGCCAGAAAGTGGGCATTGCCATTGCGGTGGCCAAGCACGCCAAGGTGCTGCTGCTCGACGAGCCCACCTCGGGCCTCGACCCCAAGGCCTCGAACGAGTTTTCGGAGCTGCTGCGGCAACTTAGCGGGCAGGGCACGGCCGTGTTTATGGCCACGCACGACATCTTCCGGGCCAAGGAAGTGGGCACGCGGGTGGGCATCATGCGCGAGGGCGAGCTGGTAGACGTGCGCCCCACCACGGCGCTGAACGCCAACGAGCTAGAGCAGCTGTACCTCACCTACATGCACGACTAGCGGATGATAACGAGCATTGCCCAAAAGGAGCTGACGAGCACCCTGCGCGACCGCCGCTTCGTGGTGCTGGGCCTGCTGGTGCTGAGCCTGCTGCTGGCGGCCACGCTGGTGGGCCGCCGCGCCGCCACCGCCTTGCAGCACGAGCGCACCGCCGCTCAACACACGGTAGATGAGCAGTTTCACCACCAGCCCAACCGCCACCCGCACCGGGTGGCGCACTACGGCTCGTTTGCCTTCCGGCCGCCGGCCGCGCTGCGCTTTCTGGATACGGGCATCGATTCGTTTACCGGCGCGGTGGTGTACCTGGAGGCCCACCAGCAGAACAGCGTCAACTTCAGCCCCGCCCAGCAGGCCGGCTCGCTGCTGCGCTTTGGCGAGCTGACGGTGGCCTTCGTGCTGCAAGCGCTGGTGCCGTTGCTAATTATCTTTCTGTGCTTCAGCGCCTTCACCGAAGAGCGCGAAACCGGTACGCTCAAGCTGCTGCTGAGCCAGGGCCTGACGATGCGGCAGGTGGCCTGGGGCAAAATAGCGGGCTACGGCTGGGCGGTGGCCCTGGTGACGGGGCCGGCCCTGGCGCTGGCAGCCACGCTGCTATTTGGCGCTGGCGAGGGCCTAACCGGGGCCGACCGCTGGGTGCGCCTAGCGCTGTTTGTGCTTGCCTATGCGGCGTATTTCTTCCTGATAATTGTGGGCGCGGTGCTGGTGTCGGCCTGGCAGCAGCACTCGCGCACGGCGCTGGTTACGCTGCTCGGCTGCTGGATGCTGGGCTGCATTGTGCTGCCCAAGGCCACGGCCAACCTCGGGGCCAGCCTGTTTCCGAGCATCACCAAGGCGCAGCTTGATGCCGAGGTGCACGAGGCCGCGCAAAAAGGCATAAATGGCCACGACCCGCTCGACCAGCGCACGGCTGCCCTCAAGACCGCCCTGCTCAAAAAGTACGGCGTGGACTCGGAAGAAAAGCTGCCCGTGAGCGTGGCCGGCGTGACAATGGCGGCCGGCGAAGCCTACAGCAGCCAGGTGTATCAGCAGCACTTCGCGGCCCTCAACCGCACCTACGAGCACCAGAATGCCCTGTCGGAGTGGGCGGGCTTGCTCAACCCCTACCAGGCCATCCGGCCGCTGTCGATGGGGCTGGCCGGGTCCGACTTTGCGCACTACGTGCACTTTCAGCAGGCTGCCGAGGCCTACCGCTACCAGCTCGTGCAGCACCTCAACGCCCTGCAAGCCCGCATGGGCTACGGCGACAAAGAGCGTAAGCTCGACGCGGCCACTTGGCGGGCCATACCGGCCTTTGCCTACCAGGCGCCGGGCCTGGGCTGGGCGCTGCCGCAGCTGCTGGTGCCCGTGCTGGCGCTGGGGCTGTGGGCCGTGGGCCTGAGCTGGCTAGGCCTGCGGCAGCTGGATAAAATGAGGATGTAAAAATGGGTCATGCTGAACGCAGTGAAGCATCTCTGCCGCTTCGTCAAACGGTTTGGATGAACCGGCAGAGATGCTTCACTGCGTTCAGCATGACCCGTTTTCATATGCGCCGCTCATCCTCCTTCGAGTATACAAACTATTTATAATGAGTTCTTTCAAGATTCTTCTCCACTACGAGTGGCTGCACTTTAAGGCCTCGCGGGGCCTGGTGCTGCTCACGGGCCTGCTCCTGCTGGTGGGCCTCTACGGCACCTACTACGGCACCACCGAAATCGGACGCCAGCGCCAGCACCTGGCCGAGCTGCCGCAGCTCGCCGCCCACAATGTGGCCGAGCTGCAAGCCAAGTTTCCGGGCCCTGCCGACGCGGGCGAAATCGGCTACTACCACACCACGTTTGCCGTGCACCAGCCTTCGCCCTGGGCTAGCCTGGCGCTAGGCCAGCGCGACGTGAACCCCTACTACCTCAAGCTGCGCCTGCTGGGTTTGCAAGGCCAGCTCTACGCCTCCGAAAACGTGAACCCCACCAAGGCCCTCACCGGCAACTTCGACCTGGCTTTTGTGGTGGTGTACCTGGTGCCGCTGCTCATTATCGCGCTGGGGTTTAATATTTTATCGAGCGAGCGTGAGCAGGGTATTTTGCCGCTGCTGCTGGCGCAGCCCATTAGCGCGGCGCAGCTGGTGGCGGCCAAGCTCACGTTTCGGCTCGGGCTAGTGCTGGGGCTGGTGGGGCTGCTGTCGGCGGTGGGGCTGGCCTGGGCGGGCGTGCCGCCCGATGGCCGGGTGCTGCTGTGGCTGGGGCTAGTGGCGCTCTACTGCCTGTTTTGGCTGGGCGCGGTGCTGCTCGTGACGGCCTGGCAGCGCAGCTCGTCCTTCAATGCGGTGGCCCTACTGGGGGTGTGGCTGGGGCTGCTGGTGCTGGTGCCCAGCCTGCTGCACGGCTACGTGGCCGCCGCCCGCCCCGTGCCCCAGGGCCTGGCCCTCACCATGCAGCAGCGCGAGGCCATTCACGGCGGCTGGGACCGGCCCAAGGCCGAAACCATGACCCGCTTTTTTGCTGACTACCCGCAGTACCGCGACACGGCCACCATCCGCGAGCGCTTTGCCTGGCGCTGGTACTACGCCTTTCAGTACCTGGGCGATAAGTCGGCGGCCCCGCTGGCCACGGCCTACGCCCAGGGCCTGCGCCAGCGCCACGAGCTGGTGGGCCGCCTGGCCTGGCTGTCGCCCGCCGTAGCACTCCAAACCAGCCTCAATGCCCTGGCCGGCAGCGACCTGCCCACGCACCTGGCTTTTCAGCAAAGCGCCGCCCGCTACCACACGGCCCTGCGGGCCTATTACTATCCTTTCCTATTCGGCCCCAAGCCCTTTACCCACGCCGACTACGCCCGCGAGCCCCGGCACACCTTCACCAGCCCCCCTGAAACCGGCGCGGTCTGGCGCGGCTTCTGGCAACTGCTGCTGGGCGCCGGCGTGGTGTGGGCTGCGGGCTGGGGCTGGCTGCGCGCGCAGGTAGTCAGCCCGCGCTAGGCCCTGCTACGGGCGCCGGCGCCGGCCACAGCCTGGGCTGACAACGGGCAGCGGCACGGCCAATTCAGGCTCAAAATCGCTGGAAAAAGCGTTTCCCAGCTCGGCAGTTGCGGGCACTCCCCGGCGGCGGCCCGTCCTTTGTGGTGGCGTTGGCCCTTGCCCGCCCCCGTTTATGTTTGCCAAAATTCGTTTGCACGCGGCGCTGTTCCTGGTTTCGCTCATCTATGCCGGCACCTATAGCCTAGCCAAGGATATAATGCCGCACTACATGCAGCCGCTGGGCATCGTGACGCTGCGCATTGCCGGGGCGGCGCTGTTTTTTGGGCTGCTCAAGCTGCTGGTGGCACCCGGCGAGCGCATCCGGGGCCGGTCCGACAACCTGCGCGCCGCGGCCTGCGGCGTGCTGGGCATTGCGCTCAACCAGCTGTCGTTTTTTGCGGGCCTCAACCTGACCACGCCCATCAATGCCTCGCTGCTTCAAACCGTGTCGCCCATCGTGGTGGTGCTGGCCTCGGCGGTGCTGCTGAAAGATAAAATCACGCCCACCAAGCTAGCCGGCGTGGCGCTGGGCACCATCGGGGCGGCGGCCCTCATTCTGAGCCGCCCCAGCAACGGCGCTGAGGCCAAGGACGCGCTGCTGGGCAACTTGTATTTGCTACTTAATGCCACCGTGTTTGGGCTGTATCTGGTGCTGGCGGCGCCGCTCATGAAGAAGTACCACGCCTTCACGGTGCTGGCGCGCATTTTCACGGTGGGGGGCATTATTGCCATTCCGGTGGGGCTGCCGCAGGCCATCGCGCCCGACTACGGCAGCTTCCCGCTCTACATCTGGGCCGAAATCGGGTACATGATTTTCTTTCTCACTATCTTGGCTTATCTACTGAATAACTGGGCGTTGAAGTACGCCTCGCCGGCCCTGCTCGGGGTATATATCTACTTGCAGCCGGTGCTGGCGGTGGTCATCGCCGTGGCCTCCGGCAAAGACAACTTTACGCTCGACAAGGCCTGGCAGGCGGCGCTCATCTTCGTGGGCGTGTGGCTGGTGAGCCGCAAAGGTGCCGAAGCCGCGCCCGCTCCGGCAGGAACTGCTGCGCCAGATTAAGACCGCGCAACCTAGCCAAGCTACCTTGGGGCCCTATGCGGTTATTCTATAGTTGCCTGGCGGGCTTGATTATTTGGCTGGCGGCCGGCCAGCCGGCGTGGGGGCAGGCCAGCCGGCCGCCGGCCGATAGCACCCAGCCCCGGCATTATACCTACACCGAGCGGATGCCCATTTTTCCGGGCGGCGACTCTACCGACGCGCGGGCCAGCTTCGGGCGCTTCAAGCGCTTTCTGGAGGACAGCCTGCAACTGCCGCCGCTAGCCCTGCGTGACCAGGTGAGCGGCCAGGTTTTCCTCTCGTTTGCCGTGACGGCCGAGGGCCACACCACCGACCTCCACATTGCCCAGGGGCTGCGGGCCGACGTCGATGCCGCCGTGCTGCGCCACGCCCAGCGCCTGCGGCGGGTGCGCTGGCGACCGGGTACCCAAAACGGGCGGCCCGTGCGCGTGGCGTTCACGGTGCCGCTCAGCTTCAACCTGCCGCCCGGCGGGGCCGCCGCGCCCGATTCGCTCGACCTACCGCGCTTTCGTAAGCTGCGGCTGCCCCTGGGCGAGTGGAGCCTGGGCCACGCCGGCATTCCGGCGGGCAAGGGCCTTGTCTACGGCACCTGCCTTCAGCGGCTGGGCTTTAGCAGCGGAGGCTTGCCGCAGTATGTGCAGGTCGTTAACCTGACTACCGGGCAGGTATTTCGCCTCGGCGTGAAGCCCGCCCTGCGCAGCCGCCGCGAAAACCGCTTTTGCTACGCGCTGCCCGCCGGGCGCTACGCCCTGCGGGAGTATGAGTTTGGACAGTTTGAGCGGCTGGCCCGGCCGGTCGCCGCGCCCGGCCCTACGGTGGCGGCCACGCGCTACGTATTCACCCTGGCAGCCGGCCATCTGCACTACGTAGGCACCTGGAACCTGACCAATGCGCACGAGCCGCTTTTTGCAGACGAGAAAACCGCGCTCGATACCGCATTACAGGCCGATTTTCCGGCCGTAAACTTTGGTGCGGCGCAGGTAGCCATTCCGCGTTAGGCCCGGCCCGCCCATCAAAACCTTGCCCTAGCTCAGCCGTTAGCCAAGCTCAACTACTTGCTTGTACTAACTACTGATGAATTTTACTGGGAAGAACATCCTCGTGGTCGGCGCTTCGTCGGGCATCGGGCTAGCCACGGCGCAGCTGCTGCACGCCGAGGGCGCCACCCTGTTTACGGCCTCGCGCCACCTCTCGCCCGAGCTGGCGGCACTGGGCATCACGCATTTTGCCTACGACGCTACCCAGCCCGTGGGCACCGCCTTCGACGCGCTGCCCGAGGTGCTGCACGGCCTGGTGTATTGCCCCGGCTCCATCAAGCTGCGGCCCTTCGAACGGGTGCCCGTCGAGGACTTCCGCGCTGACTTTGAGTTGAACGTACTCGGGGCAGTGCAGGCGCTGCAAGCCACCGCCAAGCGCCTCAAGAAGGCCGAAGGCGGCGCCAGCGTGGTGCTGTTCAGCACGGTGGCCGCCGCCGTGGGCATGAGCTTTCACACTAGCATCGCCACGGCCAAGGCGGCCGTGGAGGGCCTCACCCGCGCCCTGGCCGCCGAGTACGCGGCCAGCGGCCTGCGCGTCAACTGCTTAGCCCCCAGCCTCACCGATACGCCGCTGGCCGCCGCCCTGCTCAACACGCCCGAAAAGGCCGAGGCCGGCGCCAAGCGCCACCCCTTGCAGCGCGTGGGCCGCGCCACCGACCTGGCCGGCATGGCCGCCTTCCTGCTGTCTGACCAGGCCACGTTCATCACCGGCCAGGTGCTGGCTGTGGATGGCGGCATGGGCAAGCTGAAGTAACAATTAACCCATGAAAATCACCATCTTCTGGCACCGGCGCGACCTGCGCTTCGAGGACAACGCCGGGCTAGCTGCCGCGCTGCAAAGCGGCCACCCGGTGCTGCCGCTGTTCATCTACGACCAGACCATTCTGGAAAAGCTGCCCAAGGACGATGCCCGCCTCACGTTCATCTTCGACCAGGTAGAGCGGCTGGCCCACGAGGCGCACGAGGCTGGCGGGGGCCTGCTGGCCCGCTATGGCCGCACGCCGGCCGTGTTCAAGGCGCTGCTAAAGGACTACGACGTAGCCGCCATTTACACCAACGAGGACTACGAGCCCTACGCCACCGAGCGCGACGCGGCCATTGCCAAGCTAGCGGAAGCGCACGGCGCCGAGTTTAAGGCGTTTAAGGACCAGGTAATCTTCGCCAAAGACGAGGTACTGACCAAAAACGGCAAGCCGTCGAAGGTGTTCGGGGCCTACTCCAAAGCGTGGCAGGCCAAGGTGACGCCCGAGGATTTTAAGCCCCACCCGTCGGCGCGCTTGTTTAAAAAGGAGCACTTGGCTAGCCCCAAACGCGGCGATGCCAGCCGGCCCACGCTCAAGGAAATGGGCTTTGAGCGCCACGAGCAGTGGACGCCGCCCGCCCACCTGCCGCCCGCCGACGTGGTAAAAAACTACGACAAGGTGCGCGACCTGCCGGCCGAAAAGCGCGGCACCACGCGCATGTCGGTACACCTGCGCTTCGGCACAGTGAGCGTGCGCCAGCTGATGCAGCAGGCGCAGGAGCTGAACAACAAGCTGCTCAACGAGATGATATGGCGCGACTTCTTCATGATGTTGCTCTGGCACTTCCCCAACACCGCCACCGAGGCCTACGACCCCAAGATGCGCCACCTCCCCTACCGCGACGACCCCGCGCAGTACCGGGCGTGGTGCGAGGGCCGCACTGGCTACCCGCTCGTGGATGCGGGGATGCGCCAGCTCAACGCCACCGGCTACCTGCACAACCGGGCGCGCATCGCGGCGGCGGGCTTCCTGGTCAAGCAGTTGTTTATCGACTGGAAGCTCGGCGAGCACTACTTCTCCGAAAAGCTGCTCGACTACGACATGAGCAACAACGTGGGCAATTGGCAGTGGATGGCCGGCACCGGCGCCGTGGCCGCGCCCTGGTTTCGGGTGTACAGCCCCGACAGCCAGCAGAAGCAGTACGACCCCGACTACGAGTACGTGAAGCAGTGGGTGCCCGAGTTTGGCACCGACAAGTACCCGGCCCCGATTGTGGACCATAAGTTTGGCCGCGAGCGCGCCATCGACCTTATTCGCAAGGGCCGCAAGTAGCGTAAGCTTCAGTCTGCGGGTGGGCGTAGCGAGTGCTTTGCGGCTAAAATCGCTTGGTGCCACCTGCCGGCCCGCCGGCTGAAACTTACCCTGCTGGCTAGCACTCAAACCTGAACCAGTGGGCCCGTCCGCCGGTTATACTGGCATGGAGCCAACCTCGCTAAAGCCCGCTTACCTCGACTATTTGCGCCGCCACGGCCACGCCCCCAAAACCGTTTTTGCCTTTGCCGACGCGCAGGGCGTTACGGAGGGCGAATTCTACCGCCACTACGCCTCCTTCGCCGTCATCGACCGCGAAGCGTGGGCAGAATTTGGCCGCGAGGCCCGCGCTCAGGCGGCCCAGGAGCCCGCCTGGCAGGGCTACGGCGCCCGCGAAAAGCTGCTGGCGTTTTACTACACGCTGCTCGAAATCCTGAAGAACAACCGCAGCTTCGTGCTGCTCACGCTGGGCCGCTCGCAGAAGCGCCGCCCGGCGCTGGTGCCCAAGGTGCTCGACCAGTTTGAGGCCGAGTTCAAGAACTTTGTTCAGGAGATTTTGCAGGAGGGCCGCGCTACCGGCGAGGTAGCCAGCCGGCCGTTTTTGCAGGAGGGCTACGGGCGCATTTTCCTGCGCCAGCTCCAGTTTATCCTGCTGTACTTCGTGCGCGATGAGTCGGCCAACTTCGAGCGCACCGACGCAGCCGTGGAAAAAGCCGTGACGCTGAGCTTCGACCTAGTAGGCCGCAATACGTTTGACTCGGCCCTTGATTTCGGCCGATTCTTGCTGCAACGCTAGCTTGTAGGGTAAGCTTTAGCTTGCCTTTTTACCGTCTTCCTTTTGCCGAAAGCAAGCTAAAGCTTACCCTACATGTCTGACCAACCCCAGGAATCGCTGCCTACTTCTAAGGTGGCCCGCGCCGCCCGCTTTGCCAAAACTGGCTTCAAGGTGGGGGCCAACTACGTGCAGCACTACGCCAAAAAAGCGGTAGGGGCCGACGCGCCCGCCGCCGACCTGCACGAAGCCAACGCTGCCGAGCTCTACGGCACGCTCAGCGAGATGAAGGGCTCGGTGCTGAAGGTGGCTCAGATGCTGGCGATGGAAAAGAACCTGCTGCCGCCCGCCTACGCCGCCCAGTTTAAGCAGGCGCAGTACCAAACGCCGCCGCTCTCGGGGCCGCTGGTGGTCAAGGCGTTTCGTGACGCCTTCGGGCATTCGCCCAGCGAAATTTTCGACGAGTTTGAGCCCAACGCCCGGCAGGCGGCCAGCATCGGGCAAGTGCACCGGGCCCGCAAAAATGGCCAGACGCTCGCCGTGAAAGTGCAGTACCCCGGCGTGGGCGCCAGCATTCAGTCCGACATTGCGATGGTGAAGCCGGTGGCCCTGCGCATCATGGGCCTGAGGGAAGAAACCCTGCGCCCCTACCTGGCCGAGGTGGAGGCCCGCCTCATCGAAGAGACTGATTATAAGCTGGAACTGCGGCGCGGCCAGGCTGTGGCGGCCAAGTGCGGCCACCTGCCGCACCTGCAATTTCCGGCCTACTACCCGGCCCTGTCGGGTGCCCGCATCCTCACGATGGACTGGCTGCCCGGCCAGCACATGGCCGAGTTCTTGGCCGACAACCCTAGCCAGGAGGTGCGCAACCAGTTGGGGCAGGCGCTCTGGGATTTTTACCAGTACCAGCTGCGCGAGCTGCGCCAGTTGCACGCCGACCCGCACCCCGGCAATTTCTTATTCAGCCTCACCAATGGCGGCACGGTGGGCGTGCTCGACTTTGGCTGCGTGAAAGACGTGCCGCCGCTGGAGCAGCAGCAGTTTCTGGCGCTGCTCGACCCCGCCACCCTAGCCGACCCGGCGCGCCTCGAAACCCTGCTCACCGAAGCCGGTGTGCTGCGCCCCACCGATGCGCCGGCGCTGCGGGCCATGTACCTGCGCACGCTCACGCAGTCGCTGGAGCTGGTGGGCCGGCCCTTCCGGCAGGAGACGTTTGATTTTGGTGACCCGGCGTACCTGCAAAGCCTGTACGCTCTGGGCGACGACCTGATGCAGGACCAGGACCTGCGCCAGCAGCGCGAGCCCCGCGGCTCGGCCCATTTCGTGTACCTGAACCGCACCTACGTCGGCCTATTTTCGCTGCTCACCGAGTTGGGCGCGGTGGTGCGCACCCAGTACGCGGGCTAGCGCGGCGCATCATTGTGAAAACCTGTACTATTGTGGTCCGGTTAGGCTAGCACCTTTCCGGACCACTCTTTTTTATCCCATGAAAAAACTCTTTCTCTTGCTGGCAGCAGCCTTTTCGCTAGGCACCGCTGCGGCCCAAACCACCACGCTTAGCTGCTGCGCCCGCCCGGCTGGCCCCAGCGCCACCGAGGCCTTTGCCATGCTAGCCACCGACAAGGATTTTTCGGGCGGCCACGATGCGCCCCTGCCCTACTCCTACGCCGGTGAGGGCCAGACGATAACCTTCAAAACGACTGACGGCAAAACCAGCCAGGCGTTCGAGATAAAGAGCGCAAAGCCCAGCAATAAGTACTTGTTCGTCATCCACGAGTGGTGGGGCCTGAACGACTACATCAAGAAGGAAGCCGCCACCTACGCCCAGGAAATGCCCGGCGTCAACATCATTGCCCTCGACCTCTACGACGGCCAGGTAGCCACCACGCCCGAAGAGGCTGGCAAACTCATGCAAGGCGTAAAAACTGAGCGCGCCGCGGCCATCATTAAGGGGGCCCAACTGTACGCCGGCCCCAAGGCGCAATTTGCCTCGGTGGGCTGGTGCTTTGGCGGCGGCTGGAGCCTGCAAAGCGCGCTGCTCGGCGGCAAGCAAACCGTGGGCTGCGTGATGTACTACGGGATGCCCGAGAAGGACGTGGCCAAGCTCAGAACGCTGAACTCCGACGTGCTGGGCCTCTTCGCCGAACAAGACAAGTGGATTAACCCTGAAGTGGTGAAGCAGTTTGAGAAGGACATGGCCGCCGCCGGCAAAAAGGTAACCGTGAAGGAATACCCCGCCGACCACGCCTTCGCTAATCCCTCTAACCCCAAGTATAACAAGGAGCTAGCCACCGATGCGCACCAAAAGGCGCTGGCCTACCTCAAGGCACGCCTCAAAGCCTAGCCACGGCCCGCGCCAAAACGCAAAAAGCGCCCGCTTCGCAGGAAGCGGGCGCTTTTTGCTTTAAGCCAAGTATATCTCAGCCAGCAGCTTACCGCAGCCCCGGCACGCGGGCGGCGAGGGCCGAGGTCCGACCATTGAGCGCGGCGGGCACGGCGGCAAACGGCAGCGGCCGGCTAGCCAGCGCCGGGCGCTGCCCCTTGGGTAACTGCTGGCGCAGCTGCTGCACGGCGGCGGTCAGGTCGGCCCAGCTTTCGGCCACGAAGTACACCGGTGGCCCCACCGCCAGCAGGCTGGCCTCGGTGGGCTGCGGCTGGCTAAGGTGCGCCACGGCCCCAGCCAGCGGCTGAAACGCCGCGGCATCGGCAGCGGCGGCTTCGTGCAGGTAGCGGGCCGAGGTCAGCAGCGCGGCACCGTAGAACTGCGGCCGGCCGCCGGGCACCGCCAGCAGGCCCCGCTCGAAGGTGGCGCGGGTGAAGCGGCGCAGCAGGGCCACGGCTGCCGGCGTAGTGGCCTGCCCCCAGGCCAGGCCCAGCGCGCGCAGCGCCTCAGCATAGCCCGGCTCCAGCAGCAGCGGCACCCGGCCAAAGAGGTCGGCAAATAAATCGGGCCCGCCCGGCGGCTGGTCAAACTCGCTAAAGCTGCGCAGCCGCGACACCACCGGCAGCTCGCGCCGGGCCAGCGCCGCGTAGTACGTGGCCTCGCTCACGGGCGTGCCCGTGAGCAGCAGCGTCCAGCCCGTGCGCTGGCGCACTACCTGGGCCAGGTGCGTGAGGTTGGGCAGCGCATCGCGGCGCAGCCCCAGCTCGGCCACAGCGCGGCCAAATGCCGGGCTGGCCCAGCGGTGCAGCAGCGCCTGCTGGCGGTCAAACAGCATCTTCCAGACCATGCCCGAGGCGGGCGCAGCGGGGTGGTGAGGACGGGCGAGCACGTGCAGTGACATAGCGGTAATGAAAAGGAAACACCAAAAAAAAGCCCGATTCCAGGTCTCTGGAATCGGGCTGTAAAGCTTAGCTGAACGGTGGGGGTCGAAGCATGTTAGTTGCTAAGTACCCGTGGCAGCTGGCCATGACGCGCGATTCCGGAGCCCGGTTTGGGTCGGCAATACATCGCATTAATGACTAGCTGCTGGCGGTTCATACGGTGGCAAATATACGGGCGCCGCCCACATCTCCAAATTTACTTCAAGTTTTTTGGTGACTTGCGCGCACTTTTTTAGGTTTTACTCGGCCAAGAGCCAGCGGTAAGCTGGCCCCAGCTCGCGCCGCCAAAACCATTCGGCGTGCTGGCCATCGGCGGGCGCCTTTAGCCGCAGGTGGCTGGGCTTCACGCCGCTGGCCAGCAGGCCATTGCGTGCCTCGGCCATGAGCGGCAGCATGGTTTCGCTTTCGGCCGGGCCGGCCACGAAGTAAAAGCGGCTGGCCAGCGGCGCCGGCCGGTGCCGGCGCTCGTAGCTCAGTATAGAGTCCTTGGCAAACCAGATAGCTGGCGAGAATACCCCCACCCGTCCGAATACTTGCGGGTATTTCAGGCCCGCATACAGGGCGATGAGGCCGCCCATGCTGGAGCCGGCAATGGCGGTGTGCGCGGCATCGGGCCGGGTGCGGTAGTGCGCGTCGATGTAGGGCTTGAGGGTGAGCGCCAGAAAGTTGGTGTACTGGTCGCCCTCACCACCCTTCTTATACTCGGCATTAACCCAGGGCGAGTACTCGTCGAGGCGGCGCTCGCCGCCGTTGTCCACGGCTACCACAATGCAGCCGGGCAGCTTCGGGTTTTCGGCCGCTAGCTGGTTGAGGGTTTCGTCAACGCCCCACTCGCCCGAAAAGGAAGTGGCCTCGTCAAACACATTCTGGCCATCCTGCAAGTACAGCACCGGGTAGCGCTGGCCGGGGTGGCTAGCGTAGCCGGGCGGCAAGTAGAGCCACACCCGCCGGGCGCGCCCCGCTAATTGCGGAAGTCGAAACGAATCACTGATAATCTGCACGTTGACAGCCCGCGTGTGGGGTTTGGGGCCAGCGGGGGCCGCCCCACCGGGGCGCTGGTCCTGCCAGTTGGCTACCTCAAACGTACGCGTGCTGGCCTGGCCGGCCCCGAAGTCGGCGTGGCGGTTGCCCACCGGCTGAAACTGCGCATCGGCCTCGCCCGTGGCCCACGAGCCGCGCGTGAATTTGAACTCCTGCGGTCCCAGCACCGTGGCGGGCAGCGTGAGTTGGAAGCTGCCATCGGGCTGGCGGGCCAGCGCGTAGCCCGGCGCCGCCGGCTGCCAGCCGTTGAACGAGCCCGCCACGTAGAGCGGCTGGCCCGCCGGCGTGGTGCCGGGCACCTTGGTCAGGCGCAGGGTGGTTTGGGCAGCCGCGGGCTGGCTCAGGGCTACGGCCAAGAGTACTACCCAGCCCCACCCCAGATAAAAACCTGGCGTCATGCGCGCAATTCGTTTGGTAATGGGCTTGCTCCGCAAAGGCTAGCGCACAACGTCGCCATGCTCGGAGGTATCAATCTTGCGCAGGGTGTAGGCCGCCCGCACCGAATCGACCCCCGGCAGGCCGTTGACACTGAAGTCAATGCGCGAGCCTTTCTTTTGGGGGCCGCTGACGAAGTGCCGGTACTCCTCGGCCGACTCGCGCACCACGTAGAGCTCGCCGGGGCTGGGTACCTTCAGGCGGGTGTAGGTGCTGCGGCCATCGGGGGCGGTGCGGCGCTTCTCGCCGCCAGCCAGCTGGCTCACGCCCGTGAGGCGGTATTTCGGGGCGTCCGACGTGCCCTTGGGCGGGTCGTAGTTGCCCAGGCCATCAATGAATACCTCGCGGCGGGCCACCAATTCTTCCAGCGACACGGTTTTCAGCAAGGCCATGCTTTTTTCGTCCATCAGCAGCTGCTGCACGGCATTGGGTGGGCCGGCCTGCTGATAAAATACCAGCACGGGGTCTTTCAGCTTTATCTTGCTGATAATGAGCGGTGGCTTGTCATCTTCGGCCGAGGACTCTACCCGTTTGGCGGTTTCGATAGGCACCGGTGGGGGCGCGACTTTGGGCGCCGGCCGGCCTTTGGTGGTAATTTTGCCGGGTGCCGGCTTGCCAGGAGCTGGCCGACGCGTTTGAGCGCTGGCGCCAGTAGCCACGGCTAGCAGCAACAAACTCAGTGCTAAAGAAGACTGGAATGGATTCATGAAGGGGAACGAAATCAACCAAAAGTACGGAGAGCAACCCTTAGCTGACAAGCCGCCAGCCCGAAGCTGGGGCCGGCGGTAAAATAGGGATGCCGCGAACCGTTTCAAATCGCAAAAGCTAGCCAGCGCGCGAGGACCGGCCGGTTGCGAGCGACTGATGGGCACTCTGGCCGCTTCGCAGGCAGTAGTGAGCACTTAATTGCCTGGCTGTGCCAGCCCTGTTTTTCCCTTCTTGCCCGCTGGCTCTTTCGCTGAGCCAACCACTCTTATCACTATCGCCCGCCAGGTCTGCTGCGCAGCCAATGAGGCAAACATCTATTATTCATGCTGCTACAGCCCTCATTTTCAGCTAAAAAAACCCATTAACCTCGCAATAAAGCATATTCTTACCATTTTACTACGATAAAGCGTACCAGCCAGTGGGCCCCTGATGGTGTTTCAGTACCCACTCACCCGGCCGACAAACCACGCGAAAGTGGAGAAGCAGGAGGCAGCAGCCCCTCTCGATTTGGTTGGTTTCTGCCGGGGCACTGGCTTATCTTGCTGTGAATTCTAACGATTTTTTAACATTTGGGAAGACGCCACCTGCAATCGATTGCAGGGCGCAAAAGCCTTTTTTGCTGCGCTTACTGCTTCGCTGGCCTGCTTAAAATTCTACTCTACCAATCCGCTCTGAATTACTCCCACTTTCTCCTACTCAATTACTTATATTTCACTTTCCCCCACCCCAGTTTCAACTTTATGAAACACCCTTACCTGGTGAAACTACGGTTTCTCCTTTTTGTACTAGTAAGCCTGACCACCGCCCTCGGGGCTTGGGCACAAGCCGGCACCGGCAGCGTGAGCGGCCGCGTAACGGACGCGAAGAATGAAGGCATCCCCGGTGTTACGGTGCTGGTTGAAGGCACCTCGGTAGGCGGCTCGACCAACGCCGATGGCACGTTTACCATTGGCGGCGTGCCGGCTGGCCCCCGCACCCTGGTTATCTCGTTTGTAGGCTACGCCACGGTGCGCCAGCCCGTGACCGTAACGGCCGGTGGCACGACCAGCGTGCCCACCCAGAAGCTGAGCGAAAACGCTACTGCCCTCGGTGAGGCCGTGGTAGTGGGCTACGGCACCCAGCGCCGCCAAGACGTGACGGGCTCCGTGACGACGGTGTCAGACAAGGACTTCGTGAAAGGTCAGGTGACCAACCCCGAGCAACTCGTGCAGGGCAAGGTAGCCGGCGTGCAGATTACGGACGGCGGCGGTGCCCCGGGCGCTGCAACTACCATCCGCATCCGCGGCGGCTCGTCGCTGAATGCCAGCAATGACCCGCTCGTGGTTATCGACGGCGTGCCGGTTGATAACAGCCAGGGCGGCGGCGTAAGCGGTGCTTCAAACCCGCTCTCGCTCATCAACCCTAATGACATTGAGACCTTTACGGTGCTGAAAGACGCTTCAGCCACGGCCATCTACGGCTCGCGCGCTTCAAACGGCGTTATCCTCATCACCACCAAGAAGGGTCTGTCGGGCGAGGCCGTAACGGTCAACATCAGCTCGCAGACTTCGCTGGCCCGTCGCTACAACTCGATTCCCGTGCTGTCGGCCGACGAGTTCCGCGCTACGGTGGCCCGGGTAGTTCCTTCAAAAGTGAGCCTGCTCGGCAACGCCAACACCAACTGGCAGGACGAGATTTTCCGGACGGCCATGACCTACGACAACAACATCAGCCTGACCGGCTCGATTGGCAAGGCAGTGCCTTTCCGTGTATCGTACGGCAACCTGAACCAGCAGGGTATCCTCATTACCAACAAGCTGGTGCGTAGCTCGGGCTCGCTGAGCCTGACGCCCATCCTGCTCGACGACCACCTGCGTATCAACCTGAACGTGAAGGGCTCGGTTACCGACAACAACTTTGCCGACTACGGCGCCATCGGCGCGGCGGCTACCTTCAACCCCACGCTGCCCGTGTACTCGGGCAACTCGAGCTACGGCGGCTACTACGAGTACCTCCAGAACCAGGCTAACCCGAACAGCGCCCCCATTCAGCTGGCTCCTAAGAACCCGGTAGCTAGCCTGAACCTGACCCGCAACCGCAGCACCGTGCTGCGTAGCATCGGCAACGTGCAACTCGACTACAAATTCCACTTCCTGCCCGACCTGCACGCCAACGTGAACGTGGGCTACGACATTACGCAGACGGAAGGCGCCAACAACCAGAGCACCCAGCTGGCCGGCACGTACTTCAACGTTCCTTACACTGCAACGCCCGCCACGGCCAACAACCGGGGTGGCTCGTACTCGCTGTATGAGCAGAACCGCACCAACAAGCTGCTCGAATTTTACCTCAACTACACCAAGCAGCTGGGCGACCACCGCATCGAGCTGCTGGGTGGCTACTCGTACCAAGACTTCCTGACCAAGTCGCCCTCCTTCAACAGCTACCTGGGCCAGGACGGCAACTACGCCGCCGATGGCAACCCCCAGCTGATTATCAGCTCGCCGGCGGCCGCTAACCCCTTCCGCACGCAGTACACGATTCTCTCGTTCTACGGCCGTATCAACTACAACTTCAAGGACCGCTACCTGCTGACGGGTACGCTGCGTAACGACGCCTCGTCGCGCTTCAACCCCGACAACCGCAACGCCCTGTTCCCGGCTGGCTCGTTTGCCTGGCGCATCAAAGGGGAAGATTTCCTCAAGGACAACACGACCATCTCGGAGTTTAAGCTGCGCGTGGGCTACGGCCTCACTGGCCAGCAGGACGTGTACGGCATTGCCGGCGACTATCCGACCATTCAGCGCTACGTGCTCAACACGCCCACGGCTTCTTACCTGCTCGGTAACCAGGCCTACGCCCCCTACTCGCCCCAGGGCTTCAACAGCAACCTGAAGTGGGAAACCACGGCTACCTACAACGCCGGTGTTGACCTGGGCTTCCTCGACGGCCGCCTCACGGCCTCGGTAGACGCCTACTACCGCAAGACCACCGACCTGCTCAACGGCATCTATCTGGCTGGCCTCACCAACTTCACCAACTACTACGTGTTCAACGTAGGCTCGCTGGAGAACCGCGGTATCGAACTGAACATCAACGCCAACCCCGTGCGCACCACCGACTTCCGCTGGGATGTGAACGTGAACGCGACCTATAACCAGAACAAGATTCTGTCGCTCGGGCCGCAGCAGCCCGGCTTCCCCGGCATCGAAACCAACGGCATCTCGGGCGGCACCGGCACCAACATCGGTATCTTCTCGGTGGGCCAGTCGTCGTCGGCTTTCTACGTGTACAAGCAGGTGTATGGCACCGATGGCAAGCCCCTCAACGACGTGTACGTGGACCTGAACGGCGACGGCAAAATCGACTCGAACGACCGCTACCTCTACAAGCAGTCGGCCCCGCCGGTTATCCTGGGCTTCTCGTCCAACATGACCTACAAGAAGCTGAACCTGGCCTTCACGCTGCGCAGCAACCTTGGCAACTACGTGTACAACAACATTGCCTCGCAAAACGGCAACTACCAGAACCTCAACTACGCCACCACCTACGTGGGCAACGTAGTGCAGGACGCCAACTACACGCAGTTCCCCAACACGACGCAGAACCGCTACTCGTCGGATTACTACATCCAGAACGCTTCTTTCCTGCGTATGCAGAATGCCACGCTGGGCTACAACGTGGGCAAAATCTTCAACAGCCGCGGGAATCTAAACCTCTCTTTCGCAGTTCAAAACGTGTTCCTGATTACCAAGTACACGGGCCTGGACCCGGAGATTTCCAACGGGGTTGACAACAACACCTACCCCCGCCCGCGCACCTACACGTTTGGCCTGAACCTGAACATCTAACGCCAGCATCCCACCCCGTCATGAAGAAATCATCTATTTATAGCGCCCGGGCTCTTTCGCTGGCTGCTGCTACGCTGGTACTGGCATCGTCATGCACCAAGGACCTCGACCGCACCCCTACCTACGACGTTAGCTCGGACGTAGTATACAAAAACGCTGCTGGCTACAAAACGCAGTTGGCCAAAGCCTACGCGGGTTTTGCCCTCACCGGCTCGCAGGGCCCCGCCGGCAACCCCGACATCAAGGGCATCGACGAAGGCACGTCGGACTATATCCGCCAGTACTGGAGCGCGCAGGAACTGACGACCGACGAGGCTGTTATTGCCTGGGGTGACCCCGGCGTGCAGGACTGGCACAACCTGAACTGGTCGTCGAGCGGCGTGCTGGTGCGGGGTATGTACAGCCGTTTGCTGTACGAGATTACCATTTGCAACAGCTACTTGCAGCAGTCGACCGACGCCATGCTGGCGGAGCGCGGCATCACCGGCACCGAGGCGGCTAGCATTGCCAACTACCGCGCCGAAGTGCGCTTCCTGCGCGCACTGTCTTACTACCACGCGCTTGACCTGTATGGCAACGTACCGTTTGCTACGGAAAACGATGCCATCGGTACTACCACGCTGCCCAAGCAGATTTCGCGCGCCGACCTCTACAAGTACATCGAGTCGGAGCTGCTAGCCATCGACGGCTCGCTAGTGCCGGCCCGTACCAATGAGTATGGCCGCGCCGACAAGGCTGCTGCCTACGCGTTGCTCGCCAAAATGTACCTGAACGGCGTAACCTACGCTGGTGCCTCGGCCGCCCCGGCGTGCTACACCAACGCGGCTACCTACGCCAAGAAGGTGATTGATGCCGGCTACTCGCTGATGCCCAACTCGGCCACGGGTACCAACCTGGCGCGCAACGGCTACGCCAAACTCTTCTTGGCCGACAACAACCAGAACAACCCGGAAGTCATCTTCCCGATTGTGTTCGACGGCAAGCTTACGCAGTCGTACGGCGGCACTACGTTCCTGACGCACGCGGCCGTGTCGGCCACGGCCGATGCCAACTGGAGCCCCGTGCCCTACGGCATCGGTGGGGGTTGGCAAGGCACCCGTACCACGTCGCGCCTCTACCAGCAGTTTCCAGACACGACGGCTGACGAGCGCGCCAAGTTTCACACGGCGGGTCAGACGCTGGCCATTACCTCACTTACCGACTTCCAGTACGGTTACGTGCCGTTTAAGTGGCGCAACATCACGACGGCGGGCGTTGCTGGCTCGGACAACACGTTTGTGGACGTGGACTTCCCCATGTTCCGCCTGGCTGATATGTACCTGACCTACGCCGAGGCAGTAGCCCGCGGCGGCACCGGCGACCTCACCCTGGCCCGCCAGTATGTGAACACCGTGCGCAACCGCGCCTTCAAAGGCCTGCCCGGCGGCACGGCCGGCCAGGTACCCGCCGACTCGCTCACCAGCATTAAGAACTACCGCTTCTTCCTCAACGAGCGCTCGCGCGAGCTGCACTGGGAGGCTACCCGCCGCACCGACCTCATTCGCTTCGGCATGTTCACCAAAAACTACGTGTGGCCCTGGAAAGGCGGCACGGCAGCCGGCACCAACGTGGCCGACTACCTGAGCCTGTTTCCGCTGCCCTCGTCGGAGTTGAGCATCAACTCTAACCTGGTGCAGAACACGGGCTACTAGGTTAGCCCACAAAATTCTCAGGCTCCGGAATCTTTTCTTACCGCGAAGCATTCCGGGGCCTGAGAGCTTTTTGCTCATCACTTTTCCCACTCACTTGTCACTGCTTAATATGAAACCTTGGACTACCAAACTGGCGCTGGGCGCACTGGCCTTCAGCATGATTTCGCTGGCTGCCTGCGAAAAAGATGAGGTAAAAACCGTCATCCAGCCTAGCGCTGCGCCTACCCTCACGTCTTCGGCCAATAACATTACCCTGTCGCAAAGCAACAGCGGCAACAACGCGGCTACCTACACCTGGACGCCGGTTACCTTCGGCTACCAGGCCGTGGTGACCTACTCGCTGCAATTCGACAAAAAGGGCGGCGACTTCAGCAGCCCGGTTTCATTTGATGCCGGCAACGCCACCACCAAAACCCTGACCGTAAACGACCTGAACTCCGTTTACCAGAGCAAAGGCCTGGTGAGCACCACGGCGGCCCCCACCGCTACCGCCCTCGATGCCCGCGTGGTAGCCTCGATAGGCGCCAACGCGCCCACCGTAACGTCGGCCGTGCTCGGCGTAACGGCCACGCCTTACTCGTTCTGCGCCCAGCCCACTAAGGCTTGGAGCATTATTGGGGATGCCGCCAACGGCTGGAACGCTGGCAACGATATCGTGATGACCTATGATTGCGTGAACAAGACCTACTCGTACACGGGCCCGTTGAAGGCTACGGTATCGGGCAACGCGGCCGGGTATAAGTTTCGCTACAACAACGACTGGACGGCTAACCTCGGTGGCAGCGCTACCACTGGTGGCACCGTAACGCAGGGTGGCCCCAACCTGAGCGTACCCGCTGACAAAACCTACACCATCGTGCTGACTCCTGGTGCAATCAAGGCTGACGGCTCTGCTGCCGATGGCACCTTTACCATTAAGTAAGTACAACAAGCTTTCGCCTACAAAAAGGAGCCGCTGCTTAGCAGTGGCTCCTTTTTTGCGTTAGCAGGCCAGCCAGCGCACTAAAGCGGGGCTGGCCGCTGTTGCCTGCGTCCTGGCCTTTCTGGTTTCTTACCGACCTTTACGCCCTCTTCCGCTTTTCCCTTATGGCTTTTAACACCTTTTATGGCCTGCTGCTTGGGGTAGCTTTCACGCTGCCCGCAGCAGCCCAGACTACCGCCTCTTCGGCTGCGCGCCCGCCCAAAGCGGCGACCTCGACCACCACCGCTGCCCGCGCCGAGGCCCTGACGACCAACATGACGCAGGCTCTGGGCCTCACCCCTGCCCAGGCCGAAAAGGTGCGGGCCATCAACATCACCTCGGTGCGCAACGTGGAAACGGCGCGCCAGCGCTACGGCCAGGAGCCCGCCAAGCTGCGCGGCTACATCGACGACGTGAGCCTGGCCCGGCTCGACCAGCTGAAAGACGTGCTGACGCCCACGCAGTTTGCCCGCTACCAGCAGAAGCGGGAAGAGAAAATGGGGATTCCGACGGTGCGCGGCAACCAAGGCACCCCGCCACCTGGCCTGCGCGAAGGCCGGGGTGAGGACTAGGGATTATTGTAGCTTCAGGGCGCGCAGGCGCGTGAGGGCTTCTTCGGTCTTCATGCGCTTGTCTTTTTCCTTTTCTTCCTCATCAAGCGGCGTGCTGCCCGCATTGGAGAAGAAGGCCAGGATATTCTGGCGCATGGGGGCCGATACCTCCTTGAAATCGTTTTTGTCGAGCTCGCGCACCCACTCGCCATACGTGCGGTCGGCTAGCCGGTACTCACCGAGCTTGGTGGGGTGGCCGGTGTCAAAATCGGTATTCTCCAAGTCGGGCGCTGGCTTTGTAACGGCCATCTGCTCATTGGTGAACGTGCAGAGTGTCACCATCGTCTGCTGAAAGCTGGCCCGAAACAGCGCCTGGGCCTCGGGCGAGGGCGCGATGAATTTCAGGCTTTTGAGCTTGCCCACTTTAGGCATAACATCGATGATGCCGGCCACGATGCGCGCCCCAAAACCCGGGTGCTTGTAGCTTGTACCAAACTCTTTCTCGAACTCTTCCTTGCTCTGCTTGTACACGTAGTCGCGGCGCCGAATGCGCTTGTTCACCTTGCGCAGCTCGTGGCGGTTGGCGCGCCACGCGGCCCGGCTAGCCAACGGAATCAGGTTGCGCACGGCGAAGCGGTACGAGCCCAGGGCCAGGTCTACGTTGAAGATAATCTGCTTCAACTCCATGCCGTAGGTACGGGCAAAGGCGCGCTCCAGCACCTCGCGGCCGACTTTAAACCCGATAAAGCCGTGGTATTGGGCCGAGCGGTATTTGCCGGCGGCCAGCTGCGTTACGTCGAACGCAAACTCGGTGCGGCCGTGGGCCACGGGGTCCTGCTCATAGGTCACGACCGGGCCGTACTTAGCCGCGAGCTTCGGAAACAGCAGCGGCACCGATTTATTGATGCCCATTTCGTGGCCGTAGATGTCGGCCGCGTAGTGGGCCAGCGCCCCCAGCGCAAAGGCGTATTCGTTGCGGTCCTTAGCTTCTTTCAGTAGGTTTTCGACAAAATCACCTGAACGAACGTAGTGCGTGAGGTCGGTAAAGAGCGCCGAGCCGAACGGGTAGTAGCCCATGTCCTGAATAATGGAGCCGCCGTAGGCGTAGGCCTTGGCCTCGCGCAGCTCATCGGGCGTGCCGCCCGGAAAGCGCCGCTCGATGGCCGGGCGCAGGCAGGGCAGCCAGCACGAGTCGATGTTGGCCTGGTGGCTGAGCACCGAGTAGGCCCGCGCCGGGCGCTGGGCCAACAGCAGCAGCCCGAGCAGCAGCAGGCCCAGCGTGCGCGATAAAAATGCAGAAGTCATGGGTAGAGGCGTAAGAACTGCCTCAACGGTAAAGGCCGCCACGGCGTTGCAAGGCCGAGCTTAGAGGCGCCGGCCGCCTTTACTGCGGCGGTAGCACGGGCGGCGCGGCCAGTTGCGCCGCCACCGGCCACGCGCTGCTGCGAAACGCCACCGTGCGCACGCCCTGATACGGAAACTGCCGGCTGGGCGCGGGGAGCAGCATACTTTGGGCCGACTCGTGGGCCAGCGCCTCGCCCACCGAGCGCACCGCGCCGGCCGGCACTCCCAGCCGGGCCAGCTCGTGCAGCAGGGCGGTGCCATCGAGCTCAGCAATGCGCATGAGCAGCAGTTCTTCCAGTGCGTAGCGGTGGCGCACCCGAGCGGGGTTGGTGGCAAAGCGCGGCTCGGCGGCCCAGTGCGGGCGCATCAGCACGAGGCACAGCTGCCGAAACTGGGCATCGGTGCCCACGGCCAGCACGAGGCGCTGGCCATCGGCGGCGCGATACACGGTGCCGTAGGGCACGATGCCGGGGTGGCCCGACCCGAGCGGCACGGGGTCGTGGCCGGTCACGAGCCAGGTGGCGCCCTGATTGGCCAGCGAGGCCAGCGCGCTATCGAGTAAACTCACCGTGAGCAGGGCGCCCCGGCCGGTGCGCTCGCGCTGGTAGAGTGCCGTGAGGATGCCTTCCTTGAGCTGGTGGGCGGCCAGCAGGTCGATGAGAGCCACCGGCATTTTCTGGGGCGGGTCGGCGGGGCTGGCGGCGTTGAGGTGCATGAAGCCCGTTTCGGCTTGCAGCACAGCATCGTAGCCCACGCGGGGGCTAGCCGGCCCGTAGCCAGTGAGGTGCGCGTAGATGAGGCGCGGGTTGGCCTCGGCCAGCGCGGCATAGCTCACACCGAATTTCTCGGCGTCGCCGGGCTTGTAGCTGGCAATGAGCACATCGGCCTCGGTGGCTAGCCGGCGCAGCTCGGCCTGGGCGGTGGGCTCCCTAAGGTCGAGCACCAGCGAGGTTTTGCCCCAGTTGGAAGCGGAGAAATAGGCCGATACCGAGCTTTCGGGGTCGTCGCCGGGCGTGCGCCAGGTGCGGGTTACGTCGCCGGCCGGCGGCTCTACCTTCAGCACGCTAGCCCCCAGTTCGGCAAAAAACTGGCCTACCTGCGGGCCAGCCAGCACGGCCGCCAGTTCCAGCACGCGCAGGCCTTCGAAGGGAAGAGGAGATGTCATAGCTACCAAGGAATAAGTACCGGCTGCATCGCGCCCGGCGCAATTTCATTACAGCCCTTGCCCGCTGCTTACACCACGCCGGCCCGCGCAAATACCGGAAACACAATTTCCCGCTCGCCGTTGCCCCATAGCTGCGTTAGTTCCTCGGCCACGAGCAGCACGGCATCGGCCCCATCATGCTGACGGTCATAGTTGGCCACTGCCGACCACGTGCGCAGGTAATCCAGGTACCAGGCCGCCGACCACTGCTTGCGCACCTCGAAGCGTGCCCGCCGCACTCTGGCGAAGGGGAAGGGCAGCCGGGCGTACTCATCGAGCACGTGCCAGCGGTTGGCATCCCAGTACGGCCCCACGGTTTCGTCGTGAAAGCGCCGGATGAGGGCGTCCAGCGCGGCGTCGCCGGTGAGGCCCAGGCCGTAGCCCCACTCGGCCAGCACCGTACCAGGGCCAGCCACCCGGCGCACCTCGCGGTGGTAGGCCTCGGGGTTAAACCAATGCACGGCCTGCGCCACGGTGATGAGGTCGAAGTAGTCAGCAGGAAAGGGTGTTTGTTCGGCCGTGGCTACCTGGTAATGCACGTTGGGCAACGCCGGCGCCTGGGCTAGCTGATTGCTGCTCAAATCGGTAGCCTCGACCTCGTGAAAGTGCTTAGCCAGCACGGCGGCCACTTGGCCGTTGCCGGTAGCACAGTCCCAGGCGCGCAGGTGGTTGGGCACCTGCGGCAGCAGCCAGGCGTAGAGCTCGGCTGGGTAGTCGATACGGTAGCGGGCATACTGCGCCGCCTGGGCGGAAAAGCGGTCGAGGGCCATAGAAATGTAGCGTAAGCTTGAGCTTGCCACCACTAGAGCCGGCCAATGCAGCGGCAAGCTAACGCTACCCCCTACGCGCCCGCACCGAAGCCGGGCACTTATCCGGCTTACCTTTGTTCTAAATCAAGCGGTTTGCTGGCCCGGAAATAAAAGGTCAGCCCCTATCTCTCACTTCATTAGCTGCACCTTTGACTTTCCACGAATTTAATCTCCACGACGACCTGCTGGCCGGCGTGGACGCCATGAACTACCTCAACGCCACCCCCATCCAGGAGCAGGCGATTCCGAAAATCCTGGCTGGCAAGGACCTCATTGCCTGCGCCCAGACCGGCACCGGCAAAACGGCCGCTTACCTCGTGCCGCTGCTCGACAAGATTTCGCACGCCGGCCACGGCACCACCTCTACCCTCGTGCTGGTGCCCACCCGCGAACTGGCCACCCAGATTGACGAGCAGGTAACGGGCTTCGGCTACTTCGTAGAAGCTTCTTCCATTGCTATTTACGGCGGCGGTAAGAGCGAAAACTGGGAGCAGCAGAAGCGCGCCCTCACCTCGGGCGCTGATATCATCATTGCCACGCCCGGCCGCCTCATCGCCCACATGCAATTGGGCTACGTCAAGTTCGACGACCTGAAATACCTGGTGCTCGACGAGGCCGACAAGATGATGGACATGGGCTTTGCCGATGACATTCTGAACATCGTGCGCCAACTGCCCAAGTCGCGCCAGACGCTGCTGTTCTCGGCCACCATGCCCAGCAAAATTCGCGACTTCTCGCAGCAGATTTTGAACGAGCCTGACGAGGTGCGCCTCGCCGTGAGCAAGCCGGCGGCTGGCATCAACCAGCAGTTCTACATGACCTTCGACCACCAGAAGCTGCCCGTGCTGGAGCACCTCATCAAGGCCCAGGACGTGCAGAGCATGGTGCTCTTTACCAGCAAGAAAGCGGCCGTGGCGGGCATCGTGCGCTCGCTCAACAAGCTGGGCTACCCGGCCCAGGGCATCAGCTCGGACCGCACCCAGGAGGAGCGCGAAGCCACCATGCGCGCCTTCAAAAACAAGCAGTTTCCTATCCTCGTGGCCACCGACGTGGTGAGCCGGGGCATTGACATCGACTCGCTGAGCCACGTGGTAAACTTCGACGTGCCCCGCGCTGCCGAGGACTATGTGCATCGCATTGGCCGCACGGCCAGGGCCGCTACCACCGGCACAGCCATCACCTTTATCGCCGACCAGGACCAGGACCGCATCGTCAAAATCGAAAAGCTTATCGAGCGCGAGATTGAGAAACAGGCCATTACCGAAGGGCTGGGTTACGGCGTCGCGCCCGAGTTTGACCCCAGGCGCTTTAGCGGCCTGCGCGGCAAAACCGGCCCCCGCGAGGGTGGCCGAGGCGGCAGCAGCGGCAGCCGTGACCGGGGCCCCCGCCCCGAAGGTGGCGAGGGCCGCCCGCCCCGCGCCGAGGGCGACCGCCGCAGCGGTGGCGGCCGTGACCGCGACCGCGGCCCCCGCCGCGACGGCGACAAAAACGACCCGCAGCGCGCCGAGCGCCTAGCCGCCGCTGCCGCCCGCCTCGCCGCCATCGATGCCGGCCAAACCCCGGTAGCCGCCTACGTGGCCCCACCCCGCGAAGCCCGCCCACCCCGCGCCCCCCGGCCCGAAGGTGAGGTAAAAGAGGGTGCCGGCCAGACGGCCCGCGCCCCGCGCCCACCCCGGGAGCCCCGCGCCACCAGCGAGGTTACTGAAGGCACCGCCCCCCGCGAGCCCCGCGCCGAGGGCGAAAAAGCCGAAGGCCAGCGCCGCCGCAAACGCGGTGGCCGCAACCGCAGCAAGGGCCCCCGCCCGGCCGATGGCACCACCGCTACCCCGGCCGCCGACGCACCGACCGCGCTCAGTGCCGAGTAGTCGCTGAACAGAAAGCCTCTCTCGTAAGGCAGCGTGCAGCGCAGCATAACAGAGATAGCTAACGACTTTAATTTTTGCATAGCGCCCAGTCAAATACGTTTTGACTGGGCGCTTTTTCGTAAGCCCCGCCCGCGCAGATAGTAACTGCAGATAGTAACTTATGCAGCGTTAGGGCGGCCATCTTCCTGGGCGTGGCAGCTCGCCTGGCACCTTGTTCGGCTCGACCCCACTGTTCAGTTTTTTATAACTGTGGGCGCAACGTTGGCAGGCAAGCCCATGTCTTTGAAGCTTCTATTGCAGCGGGTACAACCTTGCAAGATAGCACAGTGGAATTGATTTTTTTGTTTTTTATTCCCCGTATGAACTTCTACCTTTGTGCCCTTATTGCTATTTCCCCGCTTTCTGATTAGCTTGTTTGTGAATCGTCCGTTGTTGCTCCTGCTGCCCGCCCTGGCGGCCCTCGGCCTCACTACGCAGTGCCAATCGAGCAAACCCGCCGCCACGGCGGCCACCACTGCCCCCGCCGCCACGCCCGTGGCTCCCAAGGAGTACCGCTACGAAACGGCCCCCAACGACCCGCTGGGCGTGCGCGTGTACAAGCTCGCCAATGGCCTGACCGTCTACCTGTCAGACTACAAAAACGCGCCGCGCATCCAGACCTACGTGGCCGTGCGGGCGGGCTCCAAAAACGACCCCGCCACCGCCACCGGGCTGGCCCACTACCTCGAGCACATGGTGTTCAAGGGTACTTCCAAGCTCGGCACCAAGGACTGGAGCAAGGAAAAGCCGGAGTTGGACAAAATCGAGGCGCTCTACGAGAAGTACCGCGGCGAGCGCAACGACCCGGTGGCGCGCAAGCGCACGTATCATCAGATTGACTCCATCTCGGGGGTGGCCGCGCGCTACGCCGTGCCCAACGAGTACGACAAGCTGATGGGCAGCATCGGGGCTAAAGGCTCCAATGCCCATACCTCAAATGAGGAGACTGTTTACCAGGAAGACATTCCGAGCAACCAGATTGAGAAGTGGGCCGCCGTGCAGGCTGAGCGCTTTACCGAAATGGTGCCGCGCCTGTTTCACACCGAGCTGGAGGCAGTGTACGAGGAGAAGAATCGGGGGCTGGATTCTGATTTCAGCAAGGAGTTTGAGGCACTGAACGCCAGCCTCTACCCTAGCCACCCCTACGGCACGCAGACGACCATCGGTACGATTGAGCACCTGCAAAACCCGTCGATAACCGAGATTAAGAAATACTTTGGCCAGTACTACGTGCCCGGCAACGTGGCACTCTGCCTGAGCGGTGATTTGGACTACGACCAGACCATCCGGCTGATTGACAAATACTTCGGTAGCTGGCAGGGCAAGCCAGCTCCGGCCTTTGTGGCCCCGGTGGAGAAATCCATTACCGCACCCATTACCAAGGAAGTGCTGGGCCCGCAGTCGGAGAACGTGATGGTGGGCTACCGCTTTCCCGGCAAGGCTACCCGCGATGCGTTGCGCCTGCGGATGCTGGATAAAATTCTGACTAATGGCCAGGCTGGCCTCTTCGACCTCGACCTTAACCAGCAGCAGAAGGTGCTGCAGGCCCAGACCTTCGCTGACCTCAACGATGACTACTCGACGCACGTGCTCTACGGCACCCCGCGCCAGGGCCAGAAGCTGGAAGAAGTGCAGGCCCTGATGCTGGCCGAGGTAGCCAAAGTGAAGCGCGGCGACTTCCCCGACTGGCTTATCCCGGCCATCGTGAACAACGAGAAGCTGAGCCGCACCAAGAGCTACGAAAGCAACGAGGCCCGGGCCAGCGCCATGTACGAGGCCTTTATCGAGCGCGTGAGTTGGGCCGACTACGTGCAGCAGAACGAGGACTTCGCCACCATCACGAAGGCCGAAATCGTCAAGTTTGCCAACGACAACTACGGCCAGAACTACGTGGCCGTGTTTAAGCGCACCGGCGAAGACCCCAACAAGGTGAAGGTGGTGAAGCCGGCCATCACGCCAGTACCCGCCAACCGCGACGCGGCCTCGGCCTATTATAAGGAAGTATCGGCCCTGCCGAGCACTGAGCTGAAGCCGGTTTTTATCGACTACAAAAAGGACATTCAAACGGCCGATATCAAGCCCGGCCTGCCGCTGTACTACACCAAGAATACCGAGAACGGCCTGTTCAGCCTGTTTTACGCCATCGACCTCGGCACCAATAATAACCCGCTGCTCGACGTAGCCACCGATTATTTGCAGTACCTGGGCACCGGGCAATACTCGGCGGCGCAGCTGCAACAGGAGTTTTACAAGCTGGGCTGCTCATTTGCCGTCAGCAGCAGCCAGGACCGCGTGCTCATTAGCCTCAGCGGACTCGATAGCAACCTGGAGCCGGCCATGACGCTGTTTGAGCAGCTGCTCAACAACCCACGCCCCGACGCGGCGGCCCTCAAAAACCAGGTGGCTGGCATCTTGAAGCAGCGCCAGGATGCCAAGCTCAACAAGGGCGTGATTCTGAATCAGGCCATGCTGAACTACGCCAAGTACGGCCCGCGCAATCCGTTTACGGAAGTGGTGCCCGAGGCGCAGCTGAAAGCGCTTAAGCCCGAGCAGCTGACGAGCCTGTTGAAGTTGTTGCCGACGTACCAGCACCGCGTGCTGTATTACGGACCGCGCGAAATAGCACCAAGTAGATTTGAAAGCGAAAGAGTAGCAGCCAGCCAAAGAGCTGATGGTATGATTATTCATGGCGATTTTGTGCGCAAAGGGGTGATTAATATACTTCAAGGTATTCACCTCACACCCGCTAGCCTCAAGCCGACCCCGCCCGCCAAGGACTTCGCCGAGCAGCCGCTAAAAGACAAAAAGGTCTATTGGGTTGACTACAAAATGGTGCAGGCCGAAATTCTGTTCCTGACCAAAGGCGACATCTACGACCGCACGATGGCTCCTACCGTGGCGCTCTACAACGAGTATTTCGGCGGCGGCATGGGCAGCATCGTGTTTCAGGACTTGCGCGAGAGCAAGGCGCTGGCCTACTCGGCCATGTCGCGCTACGCGAACGCTGATAAGACGGGCCGCTCCAACTACATCCTCAGCTACATCGGCACGCAGAGCGACAAGCTGCCCGAGGCCATGGCCGGCATGGAAGGCTTGCTCACCGACATGCCCCTGGCCGACGCCAACCTGGCCATCGCCAAACAGAGCATTCGCAACAGCATTGCCACCGACCGCATCACCCACGAGGGCGTGCTACTCAGCTACGAGCGCGCCCGCCGGCTGGGCCTCGACTACGACCTACGGCGCGACGTGTACGAGCAAACGCAAAACATGACGTTTGGCGAATTGCAGAAATTTCAGCAGGCCAAAATCCGGGGGCAGAATCAGGTTATCCTGGTCATTGGCTCTAAGGACCGGCTGAATTTCAAGGAGCTGGCCAAGTACGGCACCGTCCAGCAACTGACCCTGAAAGAGATTTTTGGGTATTGACCCCCTTCGTTCGTCATGCTGACGAAGGAAGCATCTCGCCAGGGCACGTAACCCTGACGTTACCCTAGCGAGATGCTTCCTTCGTCAGCATGACAGGCGATTTGAGACTGACTTCCCACCTGAACCGACAACTGACTACTAGACAATCTTTTTCCTCATGGCAGAGCAGAAAATCACCATTAAAAACGGCAAGCTGAATGTACCCGACCAACCTACCATTCCCTACATTGAGGGCGATGGTATTGGGCCGGACATTTGGCGGGCCTCGCAGCGCGTATTTGATGCCGCGGTAGAAAAAGCCTACGGCGGCAAAAAGAAGCTGGTGTGGAAAGAAGTGCTAGCCGGTGAAAAAGCCTACAAGCAACTCAACAACTGGCTGCCCGCCGATACGCTGGAAGCCTTCCGCGAATACCTCGTAGGCATTAAGGGCCCGCTGACCACGCCCGTGGGCGGCGGCATCCGCTCGCTCAACGTGGCCCTGCGCCAGGAGCTGGACCTCTACGCCTGCGTGCGCCCCGTGCGCTACTACGACGGCGTGCCCTCGCCCGTGAAGCACCCCGAGCTGACCAACATGGTCATCTTCCGCGAGAACACGGAGGATATCTACGCCGGCATCGAGTACATGAACGGCACGCCGCAGGCCCAGAAAATGCTCGAATTCCTGCAAGACGAGATGGGCGTGAAGAAAATCCGCTTCCCCGAGTCGTCGTCGTTCGGCATCAAGCCGGTATCGAAGGAAGGTACCGAGCGCCTCGTGCGCGCCGCTATCAAGTATGCCCTCGACAACAAGCTGCCGAGCGTGACGCTGGTGCACAAGGGCAACATCATGAAATTCACCGAGGGCGCGTTCAAAACCTGGGGCTATGAGCTGGCCGAGAAGGAGTTTGGCGCGAAGGTATTCACCTGGGCGCAGTACGATAAAATCGTGGCCAAGCAAGGCGTGGCCGTGGCCGACGCCCTGCAAAAGCAAGCCCAGGACCAGGGCAAGCTCATCATCAAGGACAGCATCGCCGATGCCTTCTTGCAGCAAATCCTGCTCCGCCCCGCCGAGTACTCGGTGGTAGCCACCCTGAACCTGAACGGCGACTACATCTCCGATGCCCTGGCCGCCATCGTGGGGGGCATCGGCATCGCGCCGGGCGCCAACATCAATTACCTCACCGGCCACGCTATCTTCGAGGCTACCCACGGCACCGCGCCCAAGTACGCCAACCAGGACAAGGTGAACCCCGGCTCGGTTATCCTCTCGGGCGTGATGATGCTCGAGCACCTGGGCTGGAAAGAAGCCGCTGCCCTCATCAACAAGGGCCTCGAAGCCGCCATCGCCAGCAAGCGCGTCACCTACGACTTCGAGCGCCAGATGGAAGGCGCTACCCTGCTCAAAACGAGCGAGTTTGGCGACGAGATTATCAAGAATATGTAGTAGCTTGGCAGTCGCCATTTAACCCGAACCCCCGCGTTGGCTGAAAGGCTGGCGCGGGGGTTTTCTATAAAGATGGATTATCTTCAGTTTTTTAATTTCGCTTCTCCATTCATAGCTGCTGGTTTGACTAGCCTATTAGGTTATACATTCACAACACGAGCTAAACGCAAAGAATACCTCTACCAAAATAGAGTTGATGCTTTTAAATTGATAGCGTCAAAAATTAGCAAGTATAAAGTTTATTGCTTAGGAAAGTCAGCATTTATTTAAGGAAATGAATTTGCGCCTTATTACGAAGAAGTTGGCAGCACCTTAACTTACCGGAGGGAAATAGCTGTAGAGATAGAAGTTAACGAGTTATTTCTTACACCACGCAGCCGAGAGGCCATAAATCAAATTTTGAACAACATGAGTAGGCTATGCAATGTAGAATTGCATGGCATACAAGATGACTATGAGGCAGCTAAGGGAGCTTATGACGCAGCTATCACTCAGTGTAATAACTGCCTAGAGACTCTTTATAAGGAATTGAACTTAGATTAACTCAAACGCTATTATCATGACCAAAGAAAAATTATTAGAGGCCGTAAAAGACTTACCCGAAAACTTCGAGTTGGAAGACTTATTCGACCGGCTACTGCTCATCAAGCGCATTGAAGAAGGCGTGCGCCAATCGCAGCAAGGTGAAACCCTGACGGAGGCAGAGGCTAGGAATTACCTGGGTCGCTGGCTAACCGATGTCGGCAACAAAGCCGCATAAGATGCTCATTCACTACACCACCCGCTTTATTCACGAAGTGGATGAGCAGGCCGAATACCTAGCGCAATACTCGCCAACGCGGGCTAGCCTGTTCGTAGCTAGCATTTTCCGGCAGCTTGAGTTGCTGAAGCAGCATCCGCGGCTAGGGCGCGCAGTACCGGAATTTGGCGACGAGGCTATTCGGGAGGTTTTATTTCGGCAATACCGATTGATTTATCGAATCGTAGCTGATGATAGAATCGACGTGCTCGCGCTGCAAAGCGGCCTGCGCCCGCTGCAACTGCCTCTGTGAGTAGCAGACTCCTCTAGCCACTCCGCTACCTTTGAGGCCCAGCCACTCCCCACCATGTCCTCCCCCACTCCCGCCGACGACCACCTGCGTTTTCCCATTGGCCGGGCGCAACTGCCTACCGCGCCGCTCACGCCGGCCGGGCGCGCACCCTACTTGCAGCAGTTGGCCGAGTTTCCGGCGCTGCTTAAGGCGGCCATGGAACGGGCCGGGCCGGCGCGGATGGAGCAGCCCTACCGCCCCGGCGGGTGGACGGGCCGGCAGGTGGTGCATCACCTGGCCGACACGCACCCCAACTTGTACAGCCGCTTCCGGCTGGCCCTCACCGAGGACAACCCCACCGTGCGGCCCTTCGACGAGCAGGCCTGGGCCGAGCTGCCCGACGTGGCTGTGACGCCCCTGTCCGTGTCGCTGGAGCTGCTGGCCAGCCTGCACGTGCGCTGGGTAACGCTGCTGGAGCAGCTGAGCGAGGCGCAGTGGCAGCGCACGTTTTACCACCCGCGCTACCAGACTACGAGCACGCTGGAGCAAGCTTTGGTGCAGTACACCTGGCACGGGCGGCACCACCTGGGGCACCTGGGCTTGCTTGGGGCCTAGACCAGATGCTTCGGTTGGTGGGTAGAAACGCATCGTTATTTGGTCCGCCAGGTACGAAGACGTAAGAATATGTCGCGGCCCTAGCCAGGGCTAGCGCCTGGCTAGGGCCGCTGCCAGACCACAAAAAGTAGCCGCTGCCAAAGGCACCGGGGGCATCTGTGCCTCTGGCTATAAGGCGTGAGCCACGGCGCGGCGGGCGGTGAATTGCCGCAGCAGGTAAGCCGAAGCGTAGCAACGCGGCGCGTTGCTTTGGGGTAAACCGGGGCTCACCTGGCTTGGCTTCTGGTAATGCGCTTTTTCACTATTCTGGCCAGCGGGGCGTTGGTTGTTTGCGGGCACGGGGCAGTGGTGCAGCAGCTGACGGGGCCGCGCGGCGAGGTTTTTACCGCCCGCGTGGTGGCCCGGCAGCTCAGCGACCCCTGGGAAATCACCTACGGCCCCGACAACTACCTCTGGGTGACGGAGGCCCACGGCTACCGCGTGAGCCGCATCGACCCGACCACCGGCACCAAAACCGTGCTGCTCGACCTGAGCCGGGAGCGCCAGTTTCCGCGCTACGACCGCGTGCCCGACTCGGTAGATGGCGGCAAGCCCTGGCCCCAGGGCGGGTTAATGGGCCTGGCGCTGCACCCGCAGCTATTGCAGGGCCAGCCCTACGTGTATCTGGCTTACCTCTACCGCTTTGCGGGGGCCAGCCAGCCGGGCAAGGGCGGCGCGCCCAACTACGGCGGCTACTTCTTCACGACCCGCGTGGTGCGCTACGAGTACCAGCCGCAAACCCAGACCCTGGCTAGCCCCGTGGTAATCTGCGACACCCTGCCCGGCAGCAGCGACCACAACGGCGGCCGGCTGACCATTGCGCCCGTCAACGGGCAGAATTACCTGTTCTATACCATTGGCGACCTGGGCGCGGGGCAATTCGACAACGGCGGGCGGCCCAACCACGCCCAGCAGGCTAGCCATTACGAAGGCAAAATCCTGCGCTTCAACCTGGCGCCCGATGCCGACGCCAACCCCGCCGACCAGTGGCTGCCCAACGATAACCCGCTAGCCCCGGCGGGCCGCCAAAGCGCCGTCTGGAGCCTCGGCCACCGCAACCCGCAGGGGCTGGCCTATGCCGTGGTAGGCGGCGCGGGCCACCTTTACGAAAGCGAGCACGGTCCGTATTCCGATGATGAAATCAATATTATTGAGCGGGGCAAAAACTACGGGCACCCGCTGGTAATCGGCTATGCCGATGGCAATTACAACGGGCTGGCCGCCAGCGTAAGTGACCGCGCCACGCTTCCCGGCGTGTGGCACACCACGTACCCTTTTATTGCCAATGAGCAGGCCGCCGCGGCGGCCCTTGGGGCTGGCTACCGGTCCCCCATCAAGACGTTGTATCCAAACAGAAATCAGTTTTTGACTGACCTTTTCGGCCGCGTGCGGCGCCACGACCCGCAGCAGACCGAGTGGCCCTCGGAGGCCCCTAGCAGCCTGGCGGTGTATACCAGCCCCGCCATTCCGGGCTGGCAAAACTCACTGCTGCTGCCCACGCTCAAGCACGGCAAGCTCATTCGCTTGCAGCTGAACGCAGCTGGCACGGGCGTGCGTGGCGACACGCTGACGTATTTCCGGGCGCCGGTGCGCTACCGCGACGTGGCCCTGGCGCCCGATGGCCGCCGCATTTTCCTGGCTACCGACAGCGCCAGCGTCAGCTCGGGGCCTTCGAAGGAAGACCCCAAAAGCACCAGCTGCAAGGGCTGCATTATTGAGTTTACGTACCAGCGCGGCGGCCAGGGCGCAGCGCCGGCTGCCCCAGCGGCTAGCCCGCCGGCCACCCGGCGGCGCCGCGCCAGGCCCTGAGTAAAGGCCAGGCGACGCCCCGCTAGCGCGCAGCTAAAAGTTGCGGGCACTGGTGTAAATTTCGGCGATGCTAATTCTGCCCCGCTTTTTTGCCCGCCCCGCTACCGGCTGCCTGCTGGCCTGGCTGCTCCTGACCGTTTGCTTCGCCGGCCGGGCCCAGAATGCGCCGCCTGAAAAGCCCAAGGTTACGCGCATCCTGTTTCTGCTCGATGCTTCGGGCTCGATGATGGCGCCCTGGGAAGGCCAGCCGCGCTGGGACGTGGCCAAGCGCCTGCTGGCCAAGATGGCCGACTCGCTCAACGCCTACCCCAACCTGGAGCTGGCCCTGCGCGTGTACGGCCACCAGCACGCCAATGCCGAGCAAAACTGCGAAGACTCGCGCCTCGAAGTTCCCTTTGCGCCCAAGAATGCCGCCGCCATCAAGGCGCGCCTCAAAACGCTGAAGGCACAGGGCAACACGCCCATTACCTACTCGCTGGAGCAGTCAGCTAAGGATTTTCCGCTCGATAAAACTTCGCGCAACGTGCTGCTGCTCATCACCGACGGCGTGGAGTCGTGCAAGGGTGACCCTTGCGCGGCCTCGCTGGCCTTGCAGCGCAAGCACGTGTTTCTCAAGCCGTTCGTGATTGGCATCGGGGCCGAGAAGGACTTTGGGCAGGCGCTGGCCTGCCTGGGCAAGTACTACAACGCGGCCGAGGTCAAGACCTTCCAGACGGTGCTCAACGACGTCATTGCCCAAACCCTGGCCAAAACCACGGTGGCCATCAACCTCACCGACGAGGCCGGCCGGCCCGTGGAGTCGAACGTGAACATGACGTTTGTAAACAACGTGACCGGGCAGCCCGAGTACAACTACGTGCACTACCGCGACGCCCAGGGCAAGGCCGACGTGCTCGACATCGACGCCTTGCAGAGCTACGACCTGGTGATAAACACGGTGCCAGCCGTGCGCCAGCCCAACCTGGCCATCCGGGCAGGCAAGGCCAACGTTTTGAATTTCAAGACTCCGCAGGGCACGCTGGTGCTTCAGCCGGCCAATATCTCGCCCAACCCCTACGGCGGCGCGGTGCAGGCCGTGGTGCGGGCCCAGGGCAGCACGGCCACCGGGCTGGCCCTGCCCTTCGGCAGCAAGCAGAAGCTGCTGGCCGGCAACTATGAAGTGGAAATCCTGACGCTGCCGCGCACGGTGCAGCGCGTGAGCGTGCGCCAGGGCCAGGCCACCACCGTGACCTACGCCGTGCCGGGCACGCTCAACATTACGACGGACTTGAAAGGCTTCGGTAGTATCTATAAACTCAACGACGACGAGTCGCAGACCTGGGTTTATAACCTGCCCGAGGCCAGCAGCAAGGTTAACCTCGCCATGCAGCCGGGCGCCTACCGGCTGGTTTTCCGCACGGCCACCAGCAACGGCAGCAAGTTTACCGACGTGCGCAACTTCACCATCCGCTCGGCGCAGACGACCTCGCTGAGCATTTTTGGGCGGTAGAGACATGGCTGACGCAACAGGCAATTTTCTGTATGACGACGTATTGCCACGCGTCGAGCGCATCGGTTGGTTATTAGCAATTACTGGCCTCGCATCGAAGTATTACTTTTTTGCAAAGGCCGATATACTGCTCATAGTGGGAATCGGCACCTTAGCCGTTGTTTATTTTCTGCAAGCCTACGCGCCAAATCCTGCGGCACTGGCTACTTCAAATCAAGAGGCGAATAATTCTTTTCCGAAGCAGGAAATAACAACCCCGCCACCCTTTTTAGGGTTTGTGGCGACCAAGGTACTTGGCATAGGCAGCGCCCCCACACTCCTCGGCATACTCTTCAAACTGCTGTTTTGGAAGGGCGCTACCGCCATGCTGTTAGCCGGTATTTCTTCCCTACTTATTGCGCTGGCGCTCTTGGCCAGTACTGGGCAGCTTTCACGAAAAGGCTTCCTTATCACCATATTGGGCATCAGCTCATTACTTATTCCAACTGAGACGCTGGTGCGGCAGTTTTACCGCGACGACCCGGCTTTGGTAGAAAAAATGATTTTTCAGCATCAGCACCCTCGCGATAAAGCAGTCAGGGCTGAGATAACGCGCCTGCTGGCCGCCCGGCGCAGCCGCTAGCCCACACCATTAAACCCTGGCCCGCCCGCGCCGTCCAACCCGCACACTGCCTTTTTCTGCGCTTGGAAGACTCCGAAATCCTCGCCAAATTCCGTGAGCCGGCCAGCCGCAACCTGGCCTTTAACCAGTTGGTGCGCAAGTACCAGCAGAAGGTGTACTGGCACGTGCGCAAGATGGTAATCGACCACGCCGACGCCGACGACCTCACGCAGGACGTCTTCGTGAAAGTGTGGAAGCACCTGGATAATTTTCGGCAGGATGCCCAGCTTTTCACCTGGATTTACCGCATCGCCACCAACGAGTGCCTGAGCTTTTTGCAAAGCAAGCGCCGCAAGTTTTTTCTGCCCCTCAACGACGTGGGCGCCGAGCTAGCAGCTAAGCTGGAGGCCGACCCCGCCGTAGCCGGCGACGAGATTGAGCTGAAGCTGCAACGCGCCATTCTGCGCCTACCCGACAAGCAGCGCCTGGTGTTCAACCTACGCTACTACGACGAGATGCCCTACGAGCAGATGGCCGAGGTCACCGGTACCAGCGTGGGCGCGCTCAAGGCCAGCTACCACCACGCGGCCCGCAAAATCGAGGAATACGTGACCAAAGCCGACAACGAAACATCTTCTATCGACGAAGCTGATTAAACCCGGCCCCCGGTTTCCCATCCAACGTTCATGAAAACGCCCTTCCGCCTCGATGAGCACGCACGCCGCCGGTCCCAGCCGCTGAGCGGCCCGCCGGGCGGCTACTTCGAGCTGCTGCCCACGCGGGTGATGGCCCGGGTGGCCCCCGCGGCCCCGCAGCCGCTGGCTTGGCTGCTACGCACGCCGGCCTCCCTGCGCACGGGCCTGGCCAGCACGCTGCTACTGGGCACCTTCGCCGTCTCGCTGTGGCTGGGCGGCGCGCCGCTGGCCCCGCCCACGGCCCCCACCGCCAGCCTCGACGGGGTACCGTCGGGGCAACTGGTGGAGTACCTCACCAGCGGCGAAACCCACGTAGACATGCTGGACCTGGCCGAGTTGCCGGCCCACCACCTGGGCATCACCAAGCAGTACTTGCAGCCGTCGGCCACCGAGCTGAGCGCCGCCCTCGATGCCCAGCCCACCGAAGAAGCCGGGTTGCTGTAAGCTTATTTTACTTGATATGAAACCGCTACGCTTTTTTATTCTACATAGCCTGGTGCTGGGGCTGCTGGCCGCCGGCCAGCCGGCCTACGCTCAGGGGCGCGGTCGTCTCGGGCAGCCGGGCGCCCGCCTCGGCCAGCTCGACAATGCCAAGATTGCCTTTATCACTTCGCGCCTGACCCTGACCCAGGACCAGGCCCAGCGCTTCTGGCCCACCTACAACGAGTTTGTGACCAAGCGCCGTGAGCTCAACCACACCGCCCGCCTGCTGCGCCGCGACGCCGCCAACGCGGGCCTGAGCGATGCCCAGTTGCGCGACAATTTCAACCAGGACTTCGCCATCCGTCAGCAGCAGCTTAACCTGGAAAAGGACTACTTCGAGAAAGCCCAGAAAGTGCTGACCCTGCGCCAGGTGGCCCAGCTCTACCAGGCCGAGCGCGACTTTACCAAGGAGGTGCTGAAGCGAGTGGCCAGCCAGGGCGCGCCCGCCCCCCTGGGCGAGCAGTAGCTCCGCGCCGGCCCCGGCGGCGGTACCTTTGCGGACGTTATGCTAACCTCCCGCCAGCTTTTTTTGCGCTACCAGGCCCAAACCTCAGAGTTTCCGCTGCTGCTGGAAATCGAGCGGGCCGAGGGCGTGTATATGTATACCCCCGACGGCCGCGCCGTGCTCGATTTGATATCCGGCATTGGCGTCAGCAACGTGGGGCACCGCCACCCGCGCGTGCTCCAAGCCATTCAGGAGCAGCTCGATAAGTACCTACACCTCATGGTGTATGGCGAGCTGGTGCAGGCCCCGCCCGCCCGGCTGGCCCACGCGCTGGCCGCCACCCTGCCCGCCCCGCTCGACACGGTGTACTTCACCAACTCGGGCGCCGAGGCCATTGAGGGCGCCCTCAAGCTAGCCAAGCGCCACACCGGCCGTACGGGCCTGGTGTCGGCCCTCAATTCCTACCACGGCTCCACGCACGGCGCGCTGTCCATCACCGGCTCCGAGGGCTTCAAAAACAGCTACCGGCCACTGCTGCCCGACGTAGCCCACCTGCGCTACAACGAGCTAGCCGACCTGTCGCTCATCACCGAGCACACGGCCGCCGTCATCCTTGAAACGGTGCAGGGCGAGGCCGGCGTGCGCCTGCCGCGGCCCGGCTACCTGCCCGCCGTGCGCCAGCGCTGCACCGAGGTGGGCGCGCTGCTCATTCTGGATGAGATTCAGTGCGGCTTTGGGCGCACGGGCACGCAGTGGGCCTTCGAGCAGTTTGGGGTGGTGCCCGATATCCTGGTGTGCGCCAAGGGCATGGGCGGCGGGATGCCCATCGGGGCGTTCATTTCCTCACCCGAGATTATGGTGGGCTTCCAGACCAACCCCATCCTGGGGCACTGCACCACCTTTGGCGGGCACCCGGTAAGCTGCGCGGCCTCGCTGGCCACACTCCAAGTAATACAGGAAGAAGACCTGCTGGGCGGCGTGGCGGCCAAGGCCCATCGGCTGCGGGCGCAGCTAGTGCACCCGGCCATCCGGGAGGTGCGCAACTGCGGTCTGCTGATGGCCGTGGAATTCGAGTCGTTCGAAGTACTCAAACCCATCATCGACCGGGCGTTGGCCGAGCAAAGCATCCTCACCGACTGGTTTTTGTTCTGCGACAACTCGCTACGCATTGCTCCGCCCCTCACCATCACCGAGGCCGAGATTGACGCCGCCGTGGCGGGGCTGCTGCGGGCCATTGGCTGAACCGCCGAATCCGATAAATCCGCGGTTCAGACTTACCGCACCGGCAAGTCATTGTAATTTAAAAAGCTGAGGCTTTCCTCCTTGATGCGGTCGCGGGGTACGGCGTCTTTCACACCCTGCGAGATTTTGCGCACCAATACCCCCACGATGGCCTTGCGGAAGCCTAGCTTCTCGGCCATCATGATGCAAAAGTCCATCTCGGTTTCGTCCACGATACCGTCGGCCAGCATCATGTCCACGAGGTCAAAAATCTGGTCGAAGCGCTCCGAGTCGTTGCCGGGCAGGTCGGCGAGGCAATTGGTCTGGCCCGCCACAAGCTTGCGCACGTCGCTGGCCGACACGCCGTTTTTCTTGCCCACGGTGATGATGAAGTTCATCTCGCGGTCGTCGACGTGGCCGTCGGCCTTGGCTAGGGCAGCGAGGTTGCAGAGGTGGCCTTTTATTTTTTCAGCCTGCTCGTTTTTGAAAAAACCAAACATAAGAGTGCGGGTTGGAGGTGGGCGATGAGATAGCGAAAAATAGGCAAGAACCGCTTAATAACCAAGTGTCTGCCGGGTAGTACTCCGTAGTTCTACGTAATTCGGGCAAAAATGGCAGCGTTAAATTTTCGCGTCCCCTTCGGCAAATGCCCCTCATGGCCGACCTTTGCGGGCTTACGGCCGACCCTGTTGTGGCAGTGGGCGCACTAGCTGATTTTACCATGAAGAGAATTGGAGTTTTTACCAGCGGCGGCGATGCGCCGGGCATGAATGCCTGCCTGCGGGCAGTGGTGCGGGCGGGCGTGTACCACGGCATTGAGGTTTACGGCATCATGCGGGGCTACAGCGGCATGATTAAGGGCGAGTTTGTGCGCATGGATTCGGCCTCGGTGTCGAACACGGTGCAGCGCGGCGGCACGATTCTGAAATCGGCCCGCTCGCAGAAATTCATGACCAAGGAGGGCCGGCAGGAGGCCTTCGACCAGCTCACCAACCACGGCATCGAGGGCCTGGTGGCCATCGGCGGCAACGGCACGTTTACGGGCGCTACTATTTTCGAAAAAGAGTTTGGCATTCCGACGGTGGGCGCGCCGGGCACCATCGACAACGACCTCTACGGCACCGACTACACCATTGGCTACGACACGGCCGTGAACACGGCCCTCGAGGCCATTGATAAGATTCGCGATACGGCCGACTCGCACGACCGCTGCTTTTTTGTGGAGGTGATGGGCCGCGACTCGGGCTACATCGCCATCCCGTGCGCCATTGGCGGCGGGGCCGAAATCGTGATGGTGCCCGAAACGGCTATGAGCGTGGAGGCCGTTATCGAAACGCTGCAAAGCAGCTACCAGCGCCACAAAACCTCGTTTATCGTCATCGTGGCCGAGGGCGAGGAAGAAGGCAACGTGCATAAGGTGGCCCGCCGCGTGAAGGAAGCCATTCCGCAGCTCGACACCCGCGTGACCATCGTGGGCCACATTCAGCGCGGCGGCTCGCCCACCGCGGCCGACCGCCTGCTGGCCTCGCAGCTCGGCATCGCGGCCGTGGAGGGCCTGCTCAACGGCATGAAAAACGTGATGGCCGGCATCGTGGACCGCAAGCTGACCTACACGCCCTTCGACGACACCATCAACAAGCGTAAGGTTATCAACCAGAGCTTTATGCGGATGGTGGAGATACTGAGCGTATAGCTGACTAATATAAAAATGCGAAAATGGGAAGGATGTAAAAATGGCTAGCGCTAGTCATTTTCACATCCTTCCCATTTTCGCATTTTTACATCTCAATCCATTCGTAGCCCGCGTCGCGGCGCAGCCAAGTGAGCTGGCGCTTGGCGTAGTGGCGGGTGTTGCGCTGGAGCAGGCGCACGGCCTCGGCATAGTCGTAGGCCCCATCGAGGTAGCCGAAGATTTCCTGGTAGCCCACGGTTTGCAGGGCGTTGTGCTGGCGGAAAGGCAGCAGGGCTTCGACCTCGGCTACTAGCCCGGCCTCCAGCATGTGCAGCACGCGCTGGTCGATACGCTGGTACAACTCTTCTCGTTCGCGGGTGAGGGCCACTTTTTCGACCCGGAAGGGCCTAGCCGCCGCCTTGGCCGCCACGGCCGCCGGGCCCAGGTGGTAGCTGGAGAAGGGCTGGCCGGTGCCGCGCGTTATTTCGAGGGCACGCAGCACGCGCTGGTGGTTTTGCAGGTCGAGGCGGGCGTGGGCCACGGGGTCGGTGGCGGCCAGCTCAGCTACGAGCGGGGCCAGCCCCGCGATAGCCAACTCGTGTTGCAACTGCTGGCGCACGGCGGGCGGCACGGGCGGCAGCTCGTCGAGGCCATCGGTGAGGGCTTGTAAATACAGGCCGGAGCCGCCGGTGGCAATGACCACTGAATGGCGCTCAAACAGGCTAGCCATCCGCGCCTCGGCCTCGGCGGCGAAGCGGCCGGCGCTGTAGTCTTCGGTAATGCTGTGCGAATCAATAAAATGGTGCGGCACACCCTGCATTTCCTCGGGCGTGGGCTTGGCCGTGCCGATACTCATCTCGCGGAAGAATTGGCGCGAGTCGGCCGAGATAATCTCGGTGCCCAGTTGCTGAGCCAGGGCCACGGTAAGGGCCGTTTTGCCCACGGCGGTGGGGCCAGCCACGGCCAGCAGCACGGGGCGCGGGTCGAGGGCGGTGGGGGCTAGCCGGGCCAGCAGGTCGGGAGGCAGCATGTTTTCTTTAAATGTGCAGAATGTGATGGATTTGAAAATGTGAGGGATGCCCAGGGCCCTTGCAGCGCCAGGGCAAGCATTTTTTGATTTTCACATTTCCCTGTTTCTCACATTTAGTAAGTTATCATACATTTTTAGCAGCGTCTTTTCTTCCTGCTGCCAGCTCCACTCGGTGCGGGCCGGGCGGCAGTTGGCGGCCAGGTGGTGGTAGTGCGCGCCGGGCTGGCCACCGGGCAGCAGCCGGGCCAGGGCGGCGGCCAGGGTGGCGGGCGCCAGGTCGGGCACCAGCTCGGCCACCTGGTGCCGGGCATTGAGGGCGCGGTACTCGGGGAAGTCGATGCAGAGCTGCGGAATACCCGCCTGCACGTAGTCGAAAAACTTGTTAGCCAGCGAGTAGTAGTAGCTCAGCCCCACGTTTTCGAGCAGCATAATGCCCACCGTGGCCTGGGCCGTGAGCTCGCGCAGGGCCGCTGGCAGCACGTAGCCCTTAAACTCGACCTGCCCCGAGGCCAATAGCCCCAGCCGCGCCGCCTGCTGGCGCAGGGCCGCCGAGCAGTCGCCCTCGCCGCAGATAACCAGGCGGGCCGGCACCAGCGGCATCGCCGCCAGCAGCTCGGCCAGGCCCCGGCCCACGTTGAGCGCTCCCTGGTAGAGCAGCACCGGCCCGGCCGGGGCAGCCCCCGGCGCCGGGGAGCCGGCCGGGCTAGCCGGCACGTTGCGCACCACCCCAAACGGGCAGCCGGGGTGGCGCTGCTCAAACAGGCCAGCCAGCGCCGGGCCCACGGTGTAGCGCAGCCGGGCGCGGGGCACGATAAGGTTTTCGACCCACTGCCAGAGGCGCTGCACGCGGGGGCGGCGCACCACCTCGGGCACTTCGGTAAACAGTTCGTGGGCGTCATACACGAAGGGCTGGCCCCCTAGCCGGGCGCGCAGCAGCGTAGGCAGCGCGGCATCGAGGTCGGCGCAGGCCCAGGCCGTGGCGCGCTGGCCTAGCAGGTAGGCAAATAGCCGCAGGTTGTACTCCAGGTAAAATAATTTGCCGTGCTGAAACCAGCCGCGCAGCCGGTGCTGGGCGTAGGGCTGCGGCCCCAGCGGCACCGAGGTGGGGCGCTGCCAGCCCACCAGCAGCACCTCGTAGCCCGCCCGCGCCAGGCTGGCGCAGATGCGCTGCATCCGCTGGTCGTAGCTAAGGTCGGTGGTGACGGCGAAAACCAGCCGGGGGGGAGAAAGAGGCACGCAGTAGGTAAACCGGCGTAAGCACCGTAAATTCAGCCCAAATCTACTTCTTGCCGCGCTGCCCGTTGGAACTTCGGCCCCGGCATTGCGTTTGAAACACCCTATGCCCGCTCAACCTTTGGGGCCGCACCTGCCGGCTACCACCCTCATGTTCGACCAGTTGCAGCTTGCCTACGTGGTCGTGGACAGCAGCGGGCGCATCACGGAGGCCAACGACACCTTTGTGCAGCTTAGTGGCTACGAGCGAGCGCAGCTACTGGGCCAGGCGTATCACCGCCTGCTGTCGCCGGCCCCCGAGCAGGCCGAGCAGCAGGCTCACCTGCTGCGGGTGCTGCGGGGCGAGGCCGCGTTTGAGACGCAGTACGAGCAGGAGCTCGTGACGCCGCAGGGTGCGCGCGTGCGCGTGCAGTGGCAGGCTGCGCTGGTATACGATGCGCAGGGGCGCACCACCGGCCAGTGGGCCGTGGGCCACGCAGCCGGCAGCGCGGCGCCGGGCCAGGGGCTGAGCCGCCTACCGGAGCCGGCTTATCTACGCGAGTTTTTCGACAGCTCGCACGACCTTATTCTGCACCTGAGCGCTACCAACCTGCTGCTGTTTGTGAACCGCGCCGGTCAGGAAAAGCTCGGCTATACCGAGGCCGAGCTGCTGGGCCGCCCCCTCACCGATGTGGTGCACCCCTACTACCGGGCCAAGCTCCTCTACCAGCTGCGCCGCCTCTACGAAGGGCAAGCCCTCAACAAGCTCGAAACCGTACTGCTGACCAAGGCCGGCCGGCCGGTGCATCTCATTGGCTCGGTGAGCAGCGAGCAGCAGCCGGGGCAGCTGCCCAGCGCCCGCGCCGTGCTGCACGACATTACGGACCGCATCAAGGCCGAGCGCCTGCAAAAGGTTTACTACAGCATTGCCAATCTGGCCATCTCGGCCCACGACCTGCCGGCGCTCTACGGGGCCATTCACCGCGAGCTGGGCAAGGTTATCGAGACGAATAACATTTTTATTGCGCTCTGCGATGATGCCCGCACGCAGCTGCAATTTGTGTATTACGTTGACCAGCACGCCTATTTTGAGCAGGGCGACGGGCGGCCGTTTTCGCTCGGCATCACCGAGTACGTTATCGAGCAGGGCCAGCCGCTGTTCTTTACGCAGGCCGACCTGCTGCGCCTCATGCGCACCGGCGAGATGACGGCTTTTGGGCGCCTGCCCGCCGTGCTGCTGGCCTCGCCCCTGAGCGTGGGCGACCGCACCATCGGGGTGCTGACCGTGCAGGAGTATGACCGCGCCGACCTTTACACGCCCGCCGACCTTGATATCCTGCACTTTATCTCGGGGCAGGTGGCGCTGGCCATTGACCGCAAGCGGCAGGAAGAGCACGTGGCCCGCCAGAACGCACGCCTGAACGCGATTTTTGAGAGCGGCTCGCAGCTGATGTGGAATGTTGACCGCCGGGGCTCGCTGGTGTCGTTCAACGGCAACTACGCCAGCTTCTACCAGCGCCGCAACGGCGTGCTGCCCACCCAGGGCCTGAACGTGCTGGAATCGGACATTGCACTGGCCGACGAAACCACCCGTGAGCTGTTTCGCGGCAGCTACCTGGCGGCGGCGCGCGGCGAGGCGCAGCAGTTTGAGGTGCAACTGCGCGTGGCCAAGTCGGCCAGCGTGTGGCTGAACGTGAACCTGGCGCCCATCCGCCTTCCCGACGGCTCGTTTGAGGAAATCACGGCCCAGGCCCAGGACATTACGGCCAGCAAAAGCTCGCAGCTGGTGCTGGCGGCCCAGGAGGAGAAGTTTCGCTCCATCTTTGAGTCGTTTCAGGACATCTACTACCGCACCGACCGCGAGGGGCGCTTCACCATTCTCAGTCCTTCGCTGCGCGAGGTATTGGGCTACAGCCCGCTGGAGGCGCTCAGCTACCGCATTGAGGACTTTTACTGGCAGCCCGAGCAGCACGAGGCCCTGAGCGCGGCCCTGCGCACCACGGGCGAGCTGCGCAATTTCGAGACCCAGCTGCGCCACCACGATGGCTACCCCGTGAGCGTGCTCATTAACGCCCGCCGCACGCGGTTTGGCACCGAAGGCATCGCGCGCGACATCACCGAAATCCGCCGCATTCAGGACGACCTGCGGCTAGCCAAGGAAGAGGCCGAAGCCGCCTCGGAGGCCAAAACGCAGTTTCTGGCCAACATGAGCCACGAGCTGCGCACGCCCATGAACGGCATCATCGGCATGATTGACCTGCTCAGCCAAACGGCGCTCAGCAGCGAGCAGGCCGACTACGTCGATACACTGGGTACCAGCTCGGAGGCCCTGATGACCATCCTGAACGACATCCTGGACCTATCCAAGATTCAGGCCGGTAAGATGCGCCTCAACGAAGCCCCGCTGGCCCTTGAGCCCCTGCTCGACCGGCTGCGGGCGCTATTTCTGTACCGGGCCAACCAGAAAAACCTGCGCTTTACGTGCCACCTGGCCCCGGGCACCCCGGCCAACGTCATCACCGACGAAACGCGCCTGCTCCAGATTCTGGCCAACCTCATTGCCAACGCCATCAAGTTTACGAGCCAGGGCACGGTGAGCGTGGTGGTGTCGGCCACGCGGGCCGAGGGCGATTTTTACACCCTGCGCTTTGCGGTGCAAGACTCGGGCATCGGTATCTCGGTAGCCGACGCGGCCCGGCTGTTCACCAGCTTTACGCAGCTCGACACCACGCCCAGCAAGGCCTACGGCGGCACCGGCCTGGGGCTGGCCATCAGCAAGGAGCTGGCCGAGCTGCTGGGCGGCACCATCGGGGTCGTGTCCGACTCGGGCGAAGGCAGCATCTTTTGGTTCACCATTCGGTGCCGGGTGCCCGCCCCGGTGCAGGCCGCCGCGCCGCCCGCCCCCATCCAGTTGCCCGAGCCGCTGGCCGGCGCACTGCCCGGCCCGCCGGCCCGCATCCTGCTGGTCGATGATAACACCATCAACCAGAAAGTGGCGGCCCGCCTGCTGGCTAAGCTCAACTGCGAGGTCGATATTGCCAGCGATGGCTACGAGGCCATTACGCGGGCCACGGCGCCGGGGGCGGCCTACCAGCTCGTGTTCATGGACATCCAGATGCCGGGCCTTGACGGCATTGCCGCCACCCGCGCCATCAAGTCGCAGCTGGGGATGGCCAGCCCGCCCATCGTGGCCATGACGGCCTACTCCATGCCCGACGATGCCGTCCGCTTCGTCGAAGCCGGCCTCGACGACTACCTGGCCAAGCCCGTGAAGCACCAGCAGCTTGCCCAAACCCTGGCCCGCTGGATAACCTCCCCTACCCCGGCCGCCGCGCCCCCCAGCGCCCCCGAGCCCACGCCCGCCATCGTCGACCCCGAGGTGCTCAGGCAATTGCTTCAGCTCGGCGGCGAGGAGTTCACAGCCGAGCTGTACGGCGAGTTTATCGAGGAAACCACGTCGCTGCTGGCCCAAATAAATGAGCACTGGCAAGCCACTGACTTAGACAAGCTGCACCCGCTGCTGCACCAGCTAAAGGGTACGGCCGGCACGCTGGGCCTCACTAAGCTGGCTACCCAGGCCTTAGCTTTGGAAAAAGCCATCAAGCACCAGCAAAACCAACTAGTGGCCAACGGCCTGCCCGAATTAAATAAGCTATTCGCCAACTTTGTGGCCCATTACCCCGGCCTGCTCTCGCTGGAAGCGTAAGCGAGCCGGGGCTTTTACCCCCTTTTTAGTCCCCTATTTTTTTCCTGAGTTACCACCCTACCTATTTTCCTGTTTACCATTTTTTTTCCACATGACTCCCACCGCTACCCCCAAAACCATCCTCATTGCCGAGGATAGCTCGGTTATTCTCAGTCTCACCCGCAAGATTCTGGAGCAGCAAAAATACCGTATTGTACTGGCCAAAAATGGCGGCGAGGTATTGCGCCAACTCGAAAGCCAGCCCGTCGATGGGGTGCTGATGGACATCAACATTCCCGTGCGCAACGGCCTCGACTGCACCCGCGACATTCGGGCCCACGCCGACCCGCGCATCAATCAGCTGCCCGTTATCGCCATCACCGGCAATGCCAACAACTACTCGATGGAGCAGTTTCGGGAAGCCGGCGTAACTGACTACCTGCCTAAGCCTTTGGACTTTGACGCTCTCGTGCGCGTAGTGCGCCAGTACGTGGGCTAGGCTTTTGATGTGAAAATGTAAAAATGAGGAGATGTATACCCGTGACTGAATTACTTGATTCCATTCAGCTGCGCGGTTCATTTCCTCATTTTTCACGTCTTTACGTTTCCTTATGACGCTAACTTTCCTGGGCACGGGCACTTCCTCGGGGGTGCCGATGATAGGCTGCGCTTGCCCGGTATGCCGCTCGCTCGACCACCGCGACCAGCGCCTGCGGGTGTCGGTGCACTTGGCGGTGGCGGGGCGCAGCCTGGTTATTGATACCGGGCCCGACTTTCGGCAGCAGATGCTGCGCGCCCACATTGCGCGGCTCGATGGCATCCTGTTTACCCACGAGCACAAAGACCACACGGCGGGGCTTGATGATGTGCGGGCCTTCAATTTTCGGCAGCAGCAGGAAATGCCCGTCTTTGCCGAGCCGCGCGTTATCGAGCAGCTCAAGCGCGAGTACGCCTACGTATTTGCCGAGCACAAGTACCCCGGCGTGCCGCAAGTGGGCCTGCACCCCATCCTCGACGACCAGCAGCCCTTCGATGTGCTCGGGCTGGCCGTGCAGCCGCTCCGGGCCCTGCATCACAAGCTGCCGGTGCTGGGCTTCCGGCTGGGCGGGCTAGCCTACCTCACCGATGCCAACCACTTGCCGGCCAGCACAATGGAGCAGCTGCGCGGCTGCGACACCATCGTGCTCAACGCCCTGCGCCACGAGCCGCACCTCTCCCACTTCTCGCTCAGCGAGGCCGTGGCCATCCTGGAAGAGTTGCAGCCGCGCCGCGCCTACCTCACCCACATCAGCCACCAGCTAGGCCGCCACCGCGAGGTAGAGGCCACCCTGCCGCCCTGGATTCGGCTGGCGTATGATGGCCTGTCGGTGGAGCTATAAGCTAGCCACTGGCCAACAAGCTTTTACGCATTAGCCGACGCACCGACTGTTTGCCATGCAGCGGCAGTACACCACGCTGCTGCCGCCCAATGCTGTGCGGCGGCGGCTGGAACAAAGCATCAAGCAGCCGCCCAAGGGCGGCTGGAAAGGATTGTTGTGGCGCATCAACTCTTTTCACCCACCTTGCTGGGGAGAAGTGCACCCTAGCACTGATAGTTTTACGGCACGCCTGCCCATGAATCGCCCCAACGGCCCCCTTGTGCAGGGCTATTGGCAAGCCACCCCCACTAGCGCCGGCCTGCCAGCGGGCACTAGTATACGCCTGGTTATCAAGCTTCCGCTGAGCGAACGCCTTTTTGGCAATTTTCTTCTTGGCTCGCTGCTAACTACCTGCCTTTGCCGTGGAGTCTTCACGCATCCCACCCAGGCCCCCCTCATTCCGATAGCAATGCTGGGCTTATTCACCGGGCTTTTCGTACTCACGAGGTGCTGGAGCCTACGCAGCGCCGCCCGCTACTTTCAGCAAGCACTGGCGCTGCGCCCGCAGCCTAACTAGCGTACCTTCTATTCTATGCACACCAATTATTATTTTCTACGCCAGTTGGCCCCTGCCCTCACGGCGCAGCTGCAAGGCTACCGCGTAGCGAGCTGCTTTTCGCAGGAAAAAGACGAGCTAGTAATTGGCTTGCTGAGCGAAACGGGCGCTGAGTTTTGGCTGAAGGCGCAGCTCGGCGCCGCTTTTCCGGCGCTGGCGCTACCCGAAACGTTTCACCGCGCCCGCCAAAACTCGGTAGACCTGCTGCCCGAGCTGCTGGGCCGCACCGTGGCCAGCGTCGAGGCCTGGCCCCAGGACCGGGTGCTGCAAGTCAACTTTGTGGAAGACGCGGCCAGCCTCGTTTTCAAGCTGTATGGCCCGCGGCCCAACGCCATTTTTCGGCCGGCGGCCGGCGCCCCGGCCCAGCTGTTTCACCAGCGCTATACCGCCGATGCCGACCTAGCTCCGCTGCCCGCCGATGCCCTGGCCCCGCCCATTGGCGCGGCGGGCAAGCTGCCGCCCGCCCTGGCCGACCTGCCGGCGCAGTTTCTGCGCGCGCAACGTGGCTACGACCCTGCCCCGCCCGAGACCAAGCAGCGGCTAGCCTCCGAGCTGCGTGCCGAGCTGGAAAATCCAGCGCACTACTACGTCATCTACCTCGATGGCCGCACCCGCCTGAGTTTGCTGCCGCTCGGCACCATCCTCGATACGCTGCCGGGCCACGACCCCATCGGCGCGCTGCGGCGCTTTGTGCCGCTGGCCCTGGCCCGCCGCGCCCTCGAAGCCGAGCGCCGTCAGTTGCGCCAGCTTCTCACGCGCCGCGCCGACGAGGCGGGCACCAGCGCCCACCTGGCTAGCCAGCGCCTGCACGCCCTGGCCCATGAGGCGGGCTATCGTCACCGCGCCGACCTCATCATGGCCAACCTGCACGCCATCGCGCCGGGCAGCAGTCAGCTGGAAGTCATTGATTTTTATACCAATGAGCCGGTAACCATCAAGCTCAAGCCGCTCGAAAAACCCCAGCGCACCGCCGAAAATCTCTACCGCAAGGCCAAAAACCAGCAAATCGAGGAGCGCCAGCTTCAGACTCGCATCACGGCCCGCGAGGCAGAAGCCCTGCAAGCACTGGAGCTACTCGAAGCGCTGGATACCCAGCCCGAGCTAGCCGAGCTGCGCGCCCTGCGCACCTGGCGCAAACAGCACGCCCTGGACCCCACCCCCACCGCCACCAAGGCCTCTACCGAACTGCCTTTCAAGGTGTTTGAGGACCACGGCTTCACTATTCTGGTGGGCCGCAATGCCCAGAACAACGACTTGCTCACGCAGAAATACGCCCACAAGGACGACCTCTGGCTGCACGCCAAGGATGTGAGCGGCTCGCACGTCGTCATTCGGCACCGGGCGGGCCAGCCAGTGCCCGAGCCCGTGGTAGCGCGCGCAGCCCAGCTAGCCGGCTGGTACTCGCGCCGCCAGCACGACTCGCTGTGCCCGGTCACGGTGACGCCCAAAAAGTTTGTGCGCAAGCCCAAGGGCGCCCTGCCCGGCCAGGTGCTGGTCGAGCGCGAGCGTGTGGTGCTCGTGGTACCCGCTAACCCCTTCGAGAAGTAGCGCTAGCCGTAGGGCCAGTGCTCATACGCACTGGCCCTACGGCTAGCTTTGGCGCTGAAAAGTAAGCGCACAAAAAAAGCCCGCTTTGCAGCGGGCTTTTTCGTTCTACGTGCGCGCGGGGAGATTCGAACTCCCACACCCGAAGGCACCACCCCCTCAAGATGGCGTGTCTACCAGTTTCACCACGTGCGCAGAAAGGCAATCGGCAACTTGCAGGCTCGGCCCGAAGACCGGCTTCGCTGAGGCGGCGAAGCGGGTGCAAATGTACTACGGCGCGCCGTTTTTACAAATCCTGGGGTGGCTTTTGCTACAAAAAAAACTGGCTTCAGCATTCGCACACCTGCTTATTGCTTACTTGGCAATACCTTAGCTGTTCGTAGCGCAGCTTTTTTTTATTACCTTTTTTCATGCCCATCTCTTCTCAGCCTGCCAGCAAAGCCTCTTTCTTTGGCCGCTTTGCCGAAAAAACCACTAAGTACTCGGGCTCGACGGCCGTGTTTGTGGGGGCCGTTGGCATTGTGGTGCTCTGGGCCGTGACGGGCCCGCTGTTTAATTACTCCGAAACCTGGCAGCTCGTCATCAACACGGGTACCACCATCATCACGTTTTTGATGGTCTTTCTCATTCAGCGTGCCCAGAACAAGGACTCGCTGGTGCTGCATCTCAAGCTCAATGAGCTGCTGGCGGCGACCAAGGGGGCCAGCAACCGCCTCATCAACGCCCAGGATTTTTCGGAGGAGGAAATCCGGCTCATCCACCAGTTTTATTGCCTGCTGGCTGATAAAGCGCGGGCCGACAATGACTTGGGCGAAACCCACTCGGTGGAAGAGGCCGAGGACAACCACCACGAAAAGCTAGCCGCCCACCGCAACGACTAGCGCGGGCGGGCTGGCCAGGCCGCTACCTTTGCGGTGAAGCGACTGACTGCCCTAGCCACCGCCTGCCCCACCCCACTTTCGCGCATGAACCAAGCCCACTGGCACCTGCTTTTCAACCACGTTCCCATTTTTGGTGCCCTGGCGGGGGCGTTGCTGCTGGCGGCGGGCCTGCTGCAACGACAAAACGCGCTGCTGCGCGCCGGCCTCTGGGCGCTGGTGCTGGCCGTGGCCATGGGGCTGCCCGCGCAGCTGACGGGCCCTGGGGCGGCGCAGGTGATAAAGGACATGCCCCGCGTGAGCCAGGCGCTGATTAAAAACCACGCGCAGGCGGCCCGGCTGGGCTACTGGGTGCTGGTGGCCACGGGCACGCTGGCCCTGCTCGCCGAGTTGCAGCTACGGCAGGGCGCCGCCAGGGCGCGGCAACTGGCCTGGGGCACGCTGCTGGGCGCCGTACTGAGCCTGGGGCTGCTGGCCCGCGCCGGCAACCTGGGCGGGCAAATCAGCCACCCCGAGATTCGCGAGGGCTTTGGCACGCCCGATGAGCTGTAGCCCGGCCGGCTGGCGGGCGCCCGCTACACTGGGCCGGGCCGGAACATTTTCGCCTTAGCCGGCCATTTCCTTCTTTACCCACGCTGCTTTTACTTTTCCGCTATATGGCTTTTCCTTTTTTTGGTGACGACAAATCGACAGTAGCGCAGCTGCTGGCCACGCTGCCCCAGCAAGGCCGCCTGGAGTGGATAGGACTGCGCACGGCCCGCCGCACGGCCCCCGAGGAAGTGCTTACTGCCGAGGTTATTACCGACCGCCACCTGGCCGGCGACCACGCCAGCCCCAAGGCTGGCGGCAAGCGCCAGATTACCCTTATTCAGCACGAGCACCTAGCAGCGGTGGCGGGCTTTCTGGGGCTGGCCGAGCCCGTGGCGCCGGGCCGCCTGCGCCGCAACCTGGTGGTGAGCGGGCTTAACCTACTGGCTCTCAAAGGCCGGCAGATTCAGATAGGTGAGGAAGTAATTCTCGATATTACCGGCGAGTGCCACCCCTGCTCGCGCATGGAGGAAGAATTGGGCCCCGGCGGCTACAACGCCATGCGCGGCCACGGGGGCCTCACGGCCCACATTGCGCAGGGGGGCAGCCTGCGGGTGGGCGATGCGGTGCGGGTGCTGCCCGCCCCGGCCCCGGCCGAAAAGCCAGATAATAAAAAACCCGCAGCCAAAGGCAACGGGCTTTCCTGAGCTATGAAAACACGGCTCTGACGAGCCTATAGTACTTTACGAAGTAGAACAACCCGCCGGATTTAGCGCGGGGAACTTTTTTTAGGCACCGTCCATCCGCACGATTTTGGGCGTGAACGAGCCGAGCACTTCTACCAGGTCGTGCTGGCTGGCCATCACGGTGTGGATGTCTTTGTAGGCCTGCGGGGCTTCGTCGAGGCCGCCGCCGAGCAGCTCAATGCCGTGGTCGGCGAGGTAGCGGCGCACCTCAGCCTCGCCCAGCTCGGCCTTGGCCCGCGAGCGCGACATGAGCCGGCCGGCCCCGTGCGCCGCCGACGACAGCGAAGCCGCCGCGCCGCGCCCCCGCACAATGAAGCCTGGCGCCGTCATGGAGCCCGGAATGATGCCCAGCACGCCCGCGCCGGCCGGCGTGGCGCCCTTGCGGTGCGTGATAACCTCGCGGCCATCGGCCAGGCGCTCCTTCCAGGCAAAGTTGTGGTGGTTCTCGACCTTGGCCAGCGGCTTTTGGCCCAGCGCCTTGGCTAGCCGCCGGTGAATGTGCTCGTGGCAGGCCGAGGCATAGTCGCCGGCCAGGCTCATAGCGGCCCAGTATTCCTGGCCGGCCTCGGTGTCGAGGCCTAGCCAAGCCAGGTGCTGGGCCTCGGCGGGCAGCTTGCACACGTCCTTGGCCAAGCCCGTGTAGTGCTGCGCCACGCTGGCGCCCAGCCCCCGCGAGCCCGAGTGCGACAGCACGCCCACGTACTGGCCCAGCGGCAGGCCCAGCTCATTGGCCGGGTCGGTGATGTCAACCAGGCCAAATTCCACGAAGTGGTTGCCCGAGCCCGATGTGCCCAGTTGCTCGGCCGCCGTGGCCAGCTTGTTTTTCAGAAACGGCACGGCCTGAAACTCGTCGCGGTCGAGCACCTCGTGCCCCAGGCGCTGGCCCCGCTCCCAGCCCCGGCCACTGCCGAAGCGGGTATTGTCGAGCAAGACTTTGTGCAGCTCCTGGGTGCGCTGGGTGAGGTACTTGGCCGGCAGGTCGAACACCGACAGGGCCATGCGGCAGCCGATATCGACCCCCACGGCGTAAGGAATCACGGCGTTATCGGTAGCCAGCACCCCGCCAATGGGCAGGCCGTAGCCGAAGTGGGCGTCGGGCATCAGGGCCCCGGCCACGGTGATGGGCAGCTTCATGGCGGTTTCCATCTGGTGAATGGCCCCGGCATCGATGTGCTCGGCCCCGAAGGTGGCGTAGTCCTTGCGCGCCACCAGGGCTACGTGCCGCGAGGGCGGCGGCAGCAGCGCCGCGGCCACGTGGCTCCACGCCAGGTCGGTGAGGAAGTCGGTGGGGCTAGCCAGCACGGCCTTCAATAGGCCTAGCTGCTCGGTTTGCGCCAGGCGCTTAAACTCTTTGCGCTGCAATTGCGCCAGGGCTAGCCCAATAGCGCGGCCCTCAGGAAAGCCGAACTGCCGCAGGTCATTGCCCCGTAAAATAGAAGCCATCTTTTGATTGGTAAGTAGTGCGTGATAATCACTTCAGTGCGGCCTGCTTTGAGCGGCTGCTTAAGCTGAAGCGACTTAAAAAATTGCCGGAGCAACAGCCGGCCCGCGCCGGGCCAAAAGGCGACGGGAAAGGTCGAAGGAGCGCGGGCCTACGGCATCCGGCAAAAAACAGAGGGTGTGAAGCGAGCCTGTCGGCTTACGCCCCGGGCGGAGCCAGCCAGCGTCAGGGCGCCGCCCCTCGTCATTTTATTTCCGCTTTAATCACTAATCGGGCAACAAGCGCCACGCCACGTGCTATGCTCTACCCAACTGAGCTACCGCCGGCTGGGCCGGCGGGCGAGTCTCGAACCCGCGTCCTTAGCGTTTCAGACGAAGTAAGGCGTGACTACGGCACCGATTATGTGGTGATTTTTCAGCCAATAGGACCAGGTGCGGCGGGCCGGCTAGGGGCCGCGCCTACCGCTTAGCCAACTGGCACTAGCCCCGGGGCCAACTGCGGAAGTATTAGTCTCCTATTTTCAGGGCAACAAACGGCCGGTGTAGCTGCCGCGACCGAAGTAGCGGCAGTGGGATTCGAACCCTAAGGCTTGCGCCACTAACCACGAAGTAACACCTTGCCTACGGCACCTGAAATAGAAGAGGTTGGGCTGGTTTGGAACGGGCCGCCGGCGCAGCTGAGGCACCGGCGGGGAGCCGTTCCGGCCAGCGGCTGCCATTAAGGGGTCAGCCGTTTGCCTAAGTTGTACTGCCTAGTCATGCAAGTAATAAGAGGTTAAACAATTATTCGGCCAATTTGAGAAAAAGGCCTTGGTTATGAAGTATCTATTGGCCTGGTGAGGCACTTCACTCGCGTTGGGCGAGGCTAACCCAGGCATCTGGCGCAGCAGCGGCAATTGGTGAGCCGGGCGTTTTGTTTTCTGATTTTTAATCAGACGGGTCGATGCCCTAGCGAAGTAGCCCGGCCTTGCGGCACACTGCTGCGCATCGCGCTGGCTGGGGGTTCCGCTTTATTGCCCAGCCAGGTAGTGTGTTTTTCATAGCTCGATTTTCTCGATTTCAGTGAGGGCAGTGTCCCCGTTTTCTAGTGCCGCGAGTACGTCGAATACCTTATCTGACCACCCCGCGATGAGGGCCACGCCGTGCCCGGCGTGCACGTCGAGCGGGGTGGGGCCGTAGCCGGCGAGGTCGAAGAGGTAGAGGCGCGCCTGCGGGGCCACGTTGGCACGGTAGGCGGCCCATTCCTGAGCCAGCGTGTTGCCCTGGCCCGTGCTATCCCAGAGCTGGCAGTCGGTAAAAATCAATACCTTATCGACTACCTCGCGGCGCCGACGCAGGTCCTGAATTACCAGGTAGCCGTTGGTGGCGTAGCCCACCTCGCCTTCGCGGCTATACAGCTCCTGCACGTTGCGCAGCACTTGGCCCTGGGGCAGGGTCACGCGCTGCCAGCGGTCGCCAAACATGCCCGTAACAACGTGTTGGCAACGGCTTTGCAAGAGCATTCCCAGCACCAGGCCCACGTCGAAGAGCAGCACCTTACTGCGCGGCGAAATTGGCTTTTGCATGGAACCCGATACATCGCAGGCCACTACTACCCGGGTTTTGGCATCAAACCCGCGCAGGTTGTGCGCACTGGCCCCGATAGCTGCCTCCAGCGCCGCCAGCACCGGGGCGGCAGTCCCCATATTCAGGGCCAGCACCTCGCGGTAGGCTGCCAGAAACCGGAAGGGCAGTTGCCGGGCACGCGCTACCTGGTCAGGGTTAGCCAGCGTAGCGCAGACGCTAGCCAGTGTTGCGTCATCTACCTTGGCTTCCAGTATGTTGCACAAGTTGCGCAACAGGGCCATGTAGCCCAGCCGGCCGCTGGCCACCAGGCGCTCCCAAGTGCCCGTGACGGCCGCCTGGCGCTCGGCGGACGAGGCGTAGGTGCCCTGGCCGGCTGCCGACAACTCGGTTTCCCAGGTATAGGGCACCGGTAGGGTATCGGCCACCAGTTGGTTGAACACTGCTTGCTGCGCCGCATCGCGGGGGCGCGGATGCACCAGAAATAAGGCGTCGCGCAGCCGTACGGCGCCCTCGCGGTTGTACTTGGCCAGTTGGTACGCATCAAACTTATTGAAAGCCAGCGCCAAGCCGTGCTGCACCTGTTTGGAAAGCCGGCCCAGCGTTTTCGGGCCACTCCGGGCATTGGCCTGCGCATAGAAGGCTAGCAACTCCGGAATTTCGTCGGCGCGTTGCACCACCCGCGCTACCAGGCGGCTCACCAGGCCGTCGCCCCGGTGCACGCGGGCCAGCTCCACGGCCAGCACCAGCGGCACCGAGCGCAGGTACAGCTGCTCCCGAGCGTACACCGCCAGCCGGGCCACAAACTGCGGCTCGTTCTGGGCAACCAGCGCCCGCAAGCGGGCCAGCCGGGTGCCAGCGGCCTCGTAAAACTGGTCGCTGAGAGCCGCCGTAGCTACGGCAGCGTACAGCTCCAGGGCGGGGCCCAGCGCAAAAGCCCGGGCGTTTTCGTGGTTGCGCACCGGAGCCGCCTTCGTACGAAAAGTAAAATTGAAGCGCATGGCAATTGCTCGCAATGGGTGAGAAATAAAAGAAATTAATTACTGAGAGCAATTATCACGATTAGCGCGGGCATAGCTTTCCCTATTGAATAAAAATTATTTTTTATTCAGAAAGCAAGCAGTAATAATTCAAGCTTAGGCTACTGAGCTTTTCCTGATTCAGACGCTTGCACTGCTACTTATTGGTAGGCAGAACAGAGGGCTAGCGCCTGACTATCCTGCTCGCGCTGCCAGGTAGCTAGTCGATGGACGCCAGACCTGGGCGGCTAGCCAGGTGGCTTGGCATCGAAGCCGCGAGGTAAGCAGCTGATAACCGGCTAACAACAAAAAACCCGAGCTTCGTGGGCTCGGGTAGCGACAGGTTTCAGCGAAAGCTAAAATCAGGCATACGTACCGAGCCAAACCAGTTTTTCTGGCTGCATCTTATCCGAATGACGGCGACTGGCTGTTAGGTAGTACATGACTTTGGGGGTTAGTAGGACAAAGGTGGGGAGCTTATTTTAATTACGCAACTTATTTCGCAATTATTTTTAAAATAATTTTTCTACTGATTAAATTAGTCGCTACCAAAACCTATTTTAAAAGAGTGGCTTTACAAATCATCACGTCTAATCACCTGCGCTTTATACTAAGCTGACTCAGCTACTATCTGGTGGCTTGTATTTTTACGCATCGTGAGCGACTCTTCTTTACTTCAACGCCAGGCGCTGCCGGTGCGAGCGGCCGGGCCAGCCGCAGGCTCGCCCGCCCAGCAGGCTTTCCGGCTGGCCCTCGAAACGGTAGATGCGCTGCGCGAGCAGCTGCACCAGCTGCGGGCTGGCCAAACCGCCACGCGCCAAGCCTACTGGCGGCAGGTGGGGCCAGTGGCCGCCGCCACCGTGGCTGCCCGGCGGGCACTCTACGCCCCTTTGGAAACGGCCCTGCTGAGTGGCTACCTGAACCGGGCCGAGGAGCAGCAGGTGACGGAGCTGCTGGTGCACAATGCGCACAGCCTGCAAACGCGGTTTGGGGAAGACGAAGCCCCCATCCTGGCGCGCTATGCCCCGCCCCTGCCGCCCCCGGCAGTAGAACCAGCGCCCGAAACCGCCGAAACGCCGCCAACTAGTCCGGCGCCCGCCCCGCACGAGCAAGCTGCCCACAATGCCAAGGCGCGCCGGCAGCAGCGCAAACAAGCGCAGGCCAGCCCTACCCAGGCGGCCGCCGCACAGCAGGCGCTACTAAATAATACGAAGGCCGCTTACCGCCAGCTTGCCCGCTTGCACCACCCCGACCGCGCCGCCCAGGCCGATGCTGCCACCCAACAGGCCCAGACGGCCATGATGCAGCGCATTACGGCCGCCTACGCGGCCGGCGACCTGGCGGCCCTGCTTGCCTTGCTGGCCACTCCTGCGGCACCGGGCCAGCCAACCGCCGAAGCCGAACTGCTCCTCCAACAATATACTGAGGCCCTGGCCGCGCAGCAGGCGCAGTTGCGGCAAGCCTTGGAAGTAGCGCGGCGCCCTGTAGAGGATGCTCCCTGGAGTGGTACTGAGAAACAGCAGCGCACCCGCCTGCGCGAAATAAAACGCAGCCTGCGGGCCGAAACCGAATACCTGACTTACCTAGTCCGGCAGCTACACGAGCCGGCCAGCCTGCGGCAGCTACTGCGTGAGTTGGCCGCCCGGGGTGAGGCCGGGCTGTAACTTACGCAGGGGGTACACCGAACCCCGGCCAGCTACTACGCCTCGGGGCCGCTGCCGTGGCCCAGCGCTTCGGCAGCGGCCTGCACGGCCTGGGCGCGGAAGGCGGGCGCCGTGCCGGGGGCCCGCAGCAGCTTGAGCAGGTGCAGGTATTTGCGGCGGCCTTCGGCTAGCATTGCGGGGGGTACTTCGAGTGGAAACACGCCAAACGGCTCCGCTTTTTGCACACCTACCAGCAGAAAGCGCTCGGCCCCCAGCGCATCGGTATAAAAGGCGGCCTGGCGGTCGTAGTCGTAGGCCGAGCACTGCCAGCGGAAATGCTCGGCATCGCGGGCCATCGTGGTTTTAAAATCGATGATGGTGTAGGGCTGGCCGGGCTGGTCGAGCACGAGGTCGGCGCGCAGCTTGCAGAGCGTACCGGTAGTAGGCTCGGTGAAGAGGGCACTGCGCTCGGTAACGCCGTTTTCGAGCAGGCGATTCAGCTCCGCATTCAGCTTTACGCCTTCTACCAGCCACCAGATAAGGGTATCGTTGAGGCCGGGCTGGCCGGGCTGATAATCGGCCGGCTCGAGCAGGGCCGTGTGAAACGCCGTGCCAAAGCTGAGCGCACCCGAGCCCGAATCGACGCGGGGCGGGCGGCCATCGAGGGCGTCGCGCAGGCGCGAAAGGTCAGAATTGGCAATGGCAGGCAACGCACGGTAATCGTCGTACGACACCCGCAGCAAGTCGGGGCGCGGGGTAGGCGGAAGAAGTTGGTCAGGCACGGTAGGCTAACAAGGCGGGCGGCGAAAAGTATCCAGCTATACGCGAGAAGCGCGCCCAAAATAATTTTTAACAAAAAAAGGTCCCCAAGCCTGTGCCTGGGGACCTTTTGTGAACGTAGGCAGCAACGTAGCGCCTAGCGCACCCGAATAAAATAGAGCCGTAGCGCCAGCTTATTCAAGGTGTTGCGCGGGCCGCCGAGTAGCACCCGGCTAGGTACCTCGGGCGTAGCCGAGGACAGCAGCAGGCCATTATTGGGAATCGTGTTGTTGAGCACCGACTGGCAATAGCTGGTTACCGGCCAGTTGTAAGTACCCTGGTCGATGCCCGTGAGGGTCGAAATGCCCGTGGTGTACGCAATGCCCGACTGGTAAACGCTGATGGGGTGGTTATTGGCATCAGTGTAGTACACGTTAAGCGGGGGCGGCGCCGGTACAAACGGCGTCAGCGTGCTGGTCGGTACCGAGGCTGTTATCTGCGCGTTGGTCACCGTCAGGTTGTTGCCGAACTGCCGAAGGTCGGTCAGGTACGGAAACTCCAGGCGGGTTTGCAGGCCGATGGCACCCTGAATAACCGTTTGGTTGCCGGTAGCCAGCGAAGAAACAGTGCTGAGCGACATGGTAGGCAGGTTTTTCAACCCAGCCGAATTACGGTTGACGCGGAACTGGAAGTAGTGCCGGGCGCCCGTAGCCACCGAAAAGCTGCTGGTAATAACCGTAGTCGGGTCGGTAGGCACGTGCGAGTAGAGGTTCATCACGGCATCGGCCGAGACGGCACTCAGCCGAACGATGGCTGCCTCATCCGAAGCACCCGGCGTGATAACGAGGCCGGGCAGGTAGCTATCCAGCGCGTCCTGCGTGCTGAGCTGCCCGGCTTTCCCCATTGCCAGCAGCGTTTGGCCGAAGGCGGGGTCCAGGGGCAGCCGCAGCGTGGTAATGTTAGGGCGTGCCCGGCCGCGGGGGGCCACGTTGAGCCTGGTCGCCGGGCTGTAATTCAACAGCGTGAGCGAGTCGTACTCCATCTTGGTGAGCCGGGGCGAGGTAAAGGAATATTGCGTGGTCGAAACGGGCGTGTTTCTGCTTAGCCGGTGCACCTCTACCAGGGTCTGGGTCTTGGTCGTATCGCCGTAGCGATAGTTATCAGGCTTGAGCACAAGCGTGATAGAATCAAAAACGGCGGTTGGGTCAGGGGCAAAGCCATCGGGCAAGGCTAGCCGGAACGCACTGCGCGCCGTGAGCTTACCCAGCAGCGGGTCGGTATACTGGCCCACAAAGAGGTAGGGCGAGTTGGAACTGGGCACCGAATCGCGGAGCACCGTGGAAGCGCGAATAGTAACGGTATCGATGAGGAAGGCACCGGTATCGGTATTGGCGTCGGGCAGGCCCACGCCAATATCGCTCACGGTGTTGGTGCAGCTGGCGGCCAGGGCCACCAGCCCCAGCATGGCCAACAGCCGGCCCCAGCTAGCCAGGGCCGGCCGTAGCTTATTGCTGCGTGACATTCGGGTCAAACGTCCAGAAATCATCGAAGCGGGTAGCCCCCGAGTTGCCCGTGCCTACGTAGCCAAGGTTGCCGATGCCGAAGCCAACGGCCGCGTTGCGACCAGCGCCCAGGAAGGGGTTCATGGCCGTCCAGGTGTCCAGCGAGGGGTCATACTTGTAGGTGCTGGTCGTCACGGCGCCGTTGCTGCCCGTGGTCACGTAGCCGAAGCTGCCGATGGCGAAGGCCGCGGCCTGGGTGCGGGCCACCTTGCTGTTGTCGTAGGAAGCGGTCGAGTTGCTGATGTTAGCCAACTGGCTCTTTACCGTCCAGGCGTCCTTGGCGGGGTCGTAGGCGTAGAAATCGGTTACGTACTGGCCGTTGTTGATACCCGTGCCCACGTACATAACGTTGTTTACCGTGAAAGCTACGGCGTTGATGCGCTTGTCGCCGGGGAAGCCAGCGAAGGGGCTCCAGGTGTTGGCCGTGGGGTCGTAGCGATAGAAGTCTTTCTCGTTGTTGCCATCGAAGCCGCAGCCTACGTAGCCAAAGTTACCCACGCTGGCGGCCACTGCGCCGTAGCGGCCCGTGGTGCCGGGGTTAACCGGGAAGTCGGTAATCTGCGTCCAGCGGCCTACCGTGGTCGTGGTAGTCGTACCCGAGGTGGTCGTGGTGTTCTGCGAGGGGTCGAAACGCCAGAAGTCGCGCAGGTAGTTGGTGCCGTCGTAGCCGGTGCCCACGTAGCCGTAGTTGCCTACTGCAAATGCGGTGGCGTTGTAGCGCGTTACGCCGGGGAAAGGCGTGAGGCGCAGCCAGCTGCCAGTGGTGGGGTTGAAAGAGAAAAAGTCGTTGTAGCGCACGCTGTTGGCATCAATGCCCGTGCCTACGTAGGCCACGCCATTCACTACGAAGCTTGCGGCGTTGCTACGCACGGTGCCGGGAAACGAGTTGCCGCGCACCCAGTTGCCATATACCGTGGTGGTGTCGTCTTTTTTGCAGCTGCTGAAGCCGAGGCTACCCAGCACTAGCAACAGGGCCAGCAAACGGCCGGCTAGCCGAGGAAAATTTTTCATGAAAAAAGGAAAGTGATTATACCCAAAAGAGGCCGCCGAGCACTGAACAGGTTGCACTCGGCTTTTATTTTACGCTAGCCCATTTGGCCCGGCTAAATTACGCCCGGTTCGCTAATCGTGCCCGCTTTTATCGCTCAACGCCGCAGTTTTACCGCGTAGTTCCCCCTCGCCGGGCCCCTACCGCCGCCGGCTGGCTAGTCAAACCGGATGGCAACCATCGGCTTGATGCGGGCAATCATGTAGGTGGGGATGAGCACCGACAGCACCGACGCCAGCAGGGTAGCCGCGTTGAGCAGCACGATTACCAACGGGTCCCAGGCCACGGGCACGCGGTCCATGTAGTAGTTTTCGGGGTCGAGCGGGATGATGCGGAAATAGTATTGCAACGCGCAGAATCCCAAGGCAATGATATTGCCGATGACTAGCCCCCGAATCGTGATGGCAATGCCCCGGAAGAAGAACATGCCCCGAATCTGGTTGTCGGTGGCGCCCACGGCCTTGAGGATGCCAATCATCTTGGTGCGCTCCAGAATCATGATGAAAATGGTGGCGACCATGTTGAAGGTGGCCACAAAAATTATCAGGATGAGGAAGATGATGACGTTGCGGTTGAGCAGTTGCAGCCAGTCGAAGAGTTGGGCGTACTGGTCGGTGATTTTTTCGATGCGCACCTCGTAGGGTAGCTGCTCGTAAAACTGGTCGAAGGTGTGGTCGAGGCGTTTGAAGTCGCGCAGGCGCACTTCGAGGCCGCCCACCAGCGAGTCGGGCCAAGCGTTGAGCTCCTGAATCTGGCGCAGGTCGCCGAGCACATACACCTCGTCGAACTCGTCGAGGCCGGTTTGGTAGATGCCGGCCACCCGAAACTTGCGCACGCGCGGCGGCTGCTGAATAAAGTAGAATACGGCCGTGCTATCGACGTCGAGGCGCAGCTTGTCGGCAATTTTGCGCGAGATAACGATGTCGTTGCTGGCCGCCGAGTCGGCAAACTGCACAAACTTGCCGGCCACCATATTCTGGCGCATCGAGCTCAGGCCGTGCTTTTCGCTCACGCCCTTGAGCACCACGCCCAGCACTTCGTCGGTGGTTTTGATGATGGCCGTTTTGCGGGCAAAGGGCTGCACGGAGGCCACCTGCGGGTAGCGGGCCAGCTGGCGGCGCAGCTCGGGCTCGGAGATGGGGGCTACTTCGAGCGAGTTGTTGGTGTCGTAGCGCGAGAGCTGCAAATGCGCCCCGAAGGAGAATATCTTGTTCTGAATCTGCTCGCGGAAGCCGTGCAGAATCGAGAACGACACTATCATCACGGCAATGCCCAGGGCAATGCTGACCGTGGCGATGCGCGTAACGGAGTGGGTGAAGGAGCCGGAGTCGGCCCCGTCCATGCGGCGCGATATGTAGCGGGCGATGTTCACGAGTGGGCGTAAAGCTACGCCTGCGCCGGGGGTTGCGGGCAGGCTAGCGGCGCGCTTCTTACGCAGCAGGCTACTTTTGGGCCATGATGAAGTGGATTTTTATGGCCACCGGCCTGCTCGCCTGCTCGGCCCGGGAAAAGCCGGCGGCTACTCCTCCGGCCCCGGCGCCAGCCAAACCGACGTCGCTGGTGGTGGGCGCGGCGCAGTTGCCGCGCTACCTGCCCCTGCTGCAAGGCAAGCGCGTGGGGCTGGTAGTAAACCAGACGTCGCGCCTCGGCCCCACTTATTTAGTAGATACGCTGCAGGCGCTGCACGTGAACCTGACGGCCATTTTCGCGCCCGAGCACGGCTTTCGGGGCGAGGCGGCCGACGGGGCCACCATCACCGACGGGCGCGATGCCCGCACCGGGGTGCCGGTACGCTCGGTGTATGGCAAAACCAAGAAGCCCACGCCCGAGATGCTAGCCGACGTGGACGTGCTGGTGTTTGACATTCAGGACGTAGGCACGCGCTTCTATACCTTTATCAGCACGTTGCACTACGTGCTGGAGGCCGCCGCCGAGCAGGGCAAGACGGTGGTAGTGCTCGACCGGCCCAACCCCAACGGCGCCGTGGTCGATGGCCCGGTGCTGCAAGCCAAGCACCGCTCGTTCGTGGGCCTCGACCCACTGCCTATCTGCCACGGCCTCACGGTGGGCGAGCTGGCCGGCATGCTTAACGGCGAAAAGTGGCTGGCCGGGGGCCGCACCGCCCGCCTCACGGTGGTGCCGGTGGCGGGTGGCTACACCCACGCCACGCCCTACGCGCTGCCCGTGCGCCCCTCCCCCAACCTGCCCACGGCGCGGGCCGTGGCGCTCTACCCGAGCGTGTGCCTGCTTGAGGGCACCAACGTGAGCGTGGGGCGCGGCACCGACCGGCCGTTTGAGGTGATTGGGGCCCCCACCCAGCCGGCTAGCCGGCCCTATCAGTTTACGCCCCGGCCCAACGCGGGCTCGCCCACGCCGCCGCTCAATGGCCAGCTGTGCTACGGCCTCGACCTGCACGAGCCGGCCGCGAGCGAGGCCAGCCAGTTTTTTTCGGTGCGCTACCTGCTCGATTTTTATCAGCAAAGCACCGATAAGGCCCACTTCTTCACCAAGTACTTTGAGCAGCTGGCGGGCACCGACTCGCTGCGGGCGCAGGTGGTGGCCGGGCGCTCAGAAGCGAGTATCCGGGCGAGCTGGCAGCCGGAGCTGGGCAAGTTTAAGACGCTGCGCAAAAAATACCTGTTGTACCCGGAGCGCTAACGCCGCGCTATTGCCCACGCACTCGTAAGCGAGACTGCCGACAGGCACCCGACGCCGCATTCTGCGCCTCCCTTCCGGGGCTGGAAGCTGGCCGCCATCGCCTTGCCTTGTTTCTTAAATTATATGACTCCTCTTCGCCTTGTTTTTATGGGTACCCCCGATTTTGCGGTGCCCACCCTCGAAGCCCTCGTGGCCCTACCCGAAGCCCAGGTAGTGGCCGTGCTCACGGGGCCCGACCGCCCGGCGGGGCGCGGCCGGCAGCTGCAAGCCTCGGCCGTGAAGCTGGCGGCGCTGGCCCACGGCCTGCCGGTGCTGCAACCCACCAATCTGAAAGACCCCGCCTTTCAGGAAGAGCTGAAAAGCTACGCCGCCGACTTGCAGGTGGTGGTAGCCTTTCGGATGCTGCCCGAGGCAGTGTGGAACATGCCCCGGCTAGGCTCGGTGAATATTCACGCCTCGCTGCTGCCGCAGTACCGGGGCGCGGCGCCCATCAACTGGGCCCTGATGCACGGCGACACCGAGACGGGCGTGAGCAGCTTTTTTCTGCGCCACGAGATTGATACCGGCGACCTGATTTTGCAGGATAAGGTGGCCATCGCGCCCGACGACGACTTTGGCTCCTTATATGACAAGCTGAAGGTGACCGGCGCCGCGCTGGCCCGGCGCACGGTGCTGGCCATTGCGGCCGGCGCGGCCCCTAGCACCCCGCAGGCTAACCCCGCCGACCTGCGCCCCGCCCCTAAGCTCACCAAGGAAACCGGCCGGCTCGACTTCACCCGCCCCGCCGCCGAGCTGGTCAACCACGTCCGGGGCCTCAGCCCCGCCCCCGCCGCCTACACCACCCTGCCCGATGGGCGTGGGCTGAAGGTGTTCCGGGCGCAGGCCGCGGCGGCCGACGCCCCCGCCCAGCCCGGCACCTGGGCCACCGACGGCCGCAAAACCCTGGCCGTGGCCGCCGCCGATGGCTGGCTTCAGTTGCTCGAAGTGCAGCTCGAAGGCAAGAAACGCATGAGCGTAGAAGAGTTTTTGCGGGGCACCAAGCTGGAATTGAACGCGGCCAGCTAGCCCGGCCTTGGGAAACCGCCACCGGTAGCGCGCAGCTTGCGCAGACATTATTAGTAGCACGACTCTCTCCTTTTTATGGTTTCTATTATCGTAGCGGCGGCCGACAACGGCGTTATCGGCCGCCAGGGGCAGTTGCCCTGGCACCTGCCCGCCGATTTGCAGCACTTCAAGCAGCTGACCCTGGGCCACCCCATCGTGATGGGCCGGCGCACGTTTGAGAGCATCGGGCGGGTGCTGCCGGGCCGCACCAACATCGTGGTGACGAGCCAGCCCAACTGGCCCGCGCCGGCCGGCGTGCTGCTGGCCCACTCGCTGCCCGAGGCGCTGGCCCTGGCTAGCCAGCAGCCGGGCGGCGAGGACGTGTGCATCATCGGCGGCGGCGAAATCTACCGCGAGGCCCTGCCGGCCACCGACGTGGTGCACCTCACCGAGGTACACACCACCGTGGCCGACGGCGACACATTTTTTCCACCCCTGCCCCCCACCGCCTGGCGCGAGGAAACCCGCACCCGCCACGCGCCCGACGCCAAAAACCCGCTCGCCTACAGCTTCGTGACGCTACGGCGGCGGTAGGCTGATACTTCATAAAAAGAGCCCGTTCTGCATGGCAGAACGGGCTCTTTGTTTGCGCGGCTGGCAGTTGGCCGGGCTAGCGAAGCAGTACCAGCTTGCCCCAGTCGTTTTTGAAGGCCTGGTCGCCGGCCGTGTCAAACTTCTTGAAGGTGCCATTCGGGTCATCCACCGATACGCGGTAGAGGTAGGTACCGTTGGCGAGGCGGTCGCCGTACTGGTCGGTGCCGTCCCAGGCGTAGTCGGTGATGTTGTTGCCAATGTGCAACGGGCCCAGCTCATTCATAAAAATCTCGCGCACTACGCGGCCCGTGAGGGTCATAATCTGGATTTTCATGTTGCGCGGCAGCTCCTGCCCCGTCACCGTAAACACAAACTTGGCCTTGCTGGTCACAGGGTTCGGGTACGGGTATACGTTGGAGATTTTAGAGGCATTCTCCACCGTAAACTTCACTTCGTAGGTCTGGGTACCGGCGCTGGCCCCCGAGGGGTCGCGGCCCTGCACGCGCAGTGTGTAGGTGCCATTGGGCAGCGGCGTGTTCTGGCCAGGCTGGTAGTCGAGCCGGGCCAGGCTACCCGCCGACGTATCGAGGGTGAAGCGCACGTCGGACCCGTTGACGTTCACGGCCGTAGCCGGCTCCTTATCTTTTTGCAGGAACACGGTGAAGTATGAGGCGTCGGTGATGAGGCGCAGCCGGTCCTCATCCTTGAGCTGAATGCTGATGAGCGGGCGCGGGGCCACCAGCTCGCCATCGAGGATGTGGCGGCCGTCGATGGCCACGTCGAGGGTGGGCGGCACGTTGGAGTCGCGCACGGTGAAGGTGGCCGTCCGTAGCTCGTTGTTGAAGTAGTACAGCTCGGGCTGGAGCTGGGGATTCACGGTGACGCGCACGTAGAACTTGCCAAAGAGGCCGCGCATGTCGAGGCTCACGTTCACGGTCAGCACGCTGTCGCCGGGCAGCAGGTCGCGGGTGGCGGTGAGCAGCGGCAGCGTGCGCACGGGCAGGTTGGTGCTGGCATTCACGAGCTGCACCTGGGTTTGGATGCGGCTGGCGAAGGCTTCCTGCGAGACGTTGTCAAACTTGACCGGGAACTTGATGAAGCCCGTGCCGCTGGTAGCCTGCGCCTTGAGGCTCACCGAGTCGTAGGCAGCGGCGGCCACCAGGTCGCGGCGCACCACGCCCTCGGGCTTGCCCTTGAAGGTGAGCAGCCACTGCTTAAGCTGCGGCGGCGTGCGGCTCACGGGGTCGGCTAGCTTCAGCTGAAGCTGCATGTAGGGGTAGGTGGTGGCCGGGTAGCCAGTCAAATCCAGGTTCTTGGTTTTGACGTCGGGGTTCAGCACCGTGGCCTGGTTGCTGGCATCGATGCCCACCAGCGCGAGCGTGTAGGTGGCGGTCGGGGTTTCGGGCTTGATGACGTTGAAAAGCGTGCCCCACTTCACGGCCGGCCCGATGAGCGTGCTCGTGATGCTGCCCTCCTGGCTGGGCGCGCTCAGCGACGCGGGCAGCGTGATGGACTGCAAGTAGGTGGGCGTGGCCAGGCTGCGGTTGGGGCCAGCTTCAGCCAGGGCGAGGCCGCCGCTGGCTTTTTTCTGGGCCAGCAGCGCCCAGGGCTCGCCATTTTTGAGGCTGGGTTGCAGCTTGCTGCCCAGCACGGTGGCCACCTGGCGCAGCGTGGCGGCCAGGGCGGGCTCGGCAAAGCGCAGGCGGTTTTCGCTCACCAGGGCTACGTAGGCGCCGTCGGGCACCCGAGCCAGGAAGTCGAGCAGCTGGGCCCGGCGGGCGACGCTGTTGTTGAGGTTGTCGAGGGTATCGGGGCCGCTGGTGGGGTTAGCCCCGAAGTTGTAGAACGGCTGCCCGCTCGGCCCGCAGCTCGAGAACGAGCCGCTGACCGGAATTTGCTGGAGCGTGCGCTGGTCGAACACAGCCAGCAGCAGGTTGGGCGATTTCACGCCGCAGTCGCTTACGTCGGCCGAGCTGCTGCCGGTGTTAATGCCGTAGCCGCTCACGGCAAACGTGAAAGCGTAGGGGCTACCGGGGGCGCCGCCGCCGGCCGTGCGCAGCGTAATGGCCTGCTGCTGGGCCGCAAAGCTCCAACGGTTGCTGGGCGTAGCCACGGCCACGCCTTGCAACTGGTCGCGGTTGAATTGCCCGTTGTGGCTCTGCGACCAGCCCCCGCTGAGCGCGGCCTGAATAACGCGGAACGAGCTAACCTGCCAGCCGGCATCTTCGGGCGGCACGGCGGTGGTGAAGCGCACGCGCCAGTACCACACCGTGGAATCGGCTTTGGCCGTGAGGGCCTTAGGCGGCGTCCAGGCGGCCGTTACGCCGGCCGACACCGTGCCCGACTGCACGGCCGGGCTATCGAACGTGGCCACGGAATCGACCTGAAAATCATAGCTGCGCACCGGGCTGTTGGCGTCGTTGCTCTGGGCCACCAGGCGGGGCTTGTTGCTGCTGATGATGGCAAACTCGGTGGGCGTCAGCAGGGTGAGGCCGCGCTTCAGGAAGGAATACGAGAGCGTGGCCGTGTTGTTGGTTTCGTCGAGCTCGGCTACTTTGTTGCGGTAGTCCAGCTCCACGGTAAATTGGTTATCGCCCGAAAAGTCGCCGGTGGCGGGGTTGCTCAGGGTCACGGTGTACACCGTGTCGCGCTGAAAGGCCTGCGGAAAAGGCTTCAGCGCGTGGTTATTGAATACCATCACCTCCTTGGCTAGCCCCGAAGCCGTGGGGTACGTGCGCGTTACCCGGATTTCGACCGAGTCGCGGGTGATGCGCAGCGGATTGCTCACGCCAATGTTGAGCGTAAACTTGGTAGAGGCTGCCGTCACGGCCCCGTCGGGCGCAATGGGCGTGAGCGAAAGCTTAGTGGGGCTGGCTACGAAGTCGGGCTTGGCCGGAGCGTAGAAGCGCAGGGCCGGGTCGCCCTGCCAGATGGTGCACAGCAGCTGCTCGGTGCCGCTGAGGCTACCCACAAACGGAAACTTGTTTTGCAACTGGCGCACGGCCTCGCGGCGCACCTCGGCAATGGGCCGCCCAAACCACTGCGGGTCGTTGAAGAGCAGCTTGTGCATGAGGTTCTGCATGGGGTCGAGCTGCGTCTCAAACGAGAGGCCGCTCTCGGCCATCATGCCGATAGCGCCCTTGTTGGGCGCCAGTATCCAGTCGGTGGCAAAGGTGCGGGCGTTGAAAAACGCGGCGCCCGCCGAGCACCCGTTGTACATCATTACGGGGTACTTCTTGGCGTTTTTGTAGCCTTGGGTTTCGTCGTTGATGTCGCCGATGTTGAGGTCAAACTGCGTGGTCGAGCCGTGGCCGAAGTACGTAATCAGGGCCAGCCCCGCGTTCACATCGGCCGAGATGTTCTTGTTGGCCGGCAGCTTGGAGGGGTCGTACACCCGCTGGTAGGTCGTGACGCTGCCGCCCAGTAGCGGGTGCTCTACGCGCAGCTTGTAGCCGTCGAGGTAAGCGCGAAAATTCGCAATCTCGGCTTCTGACTGCCCACCGCTCAGGTGCACCATGTTTTTGTGCCAGGGCTCGGGGTTGAGCTGGTTGGGGTCAATCTGCGCTTCGTACTCCTTCAGCTTGTTGAGGTAAGCCAGCGCGTCGTCGGGGGTGATGGCCGACACGCGGCCCGTGGGCAGGGCCGGCACGTAGTTGTCGTGCGGCCAGTCGCTCGATAGAAACGCGTCGGAGGTCGAGCGCGTCGAAACCGGCACGAGGTCCAGCCCGTTCTCCCCCATCAGGCGGGTCGAGAGGTACATAAACAAGCCGTTGCCGCTGGTGCCCGTGGTCGTGTTCGGGTTAACGGTGGCCGATACCGACGTACCCGGCGAAATGCCCTTGCCCAGCAGCAGCAGGTACTTGGTTTGGGTGGCCGGGCTGCGGGCGGCCAGCCACAGCGCAAAGTGGCGCAGGGCAATCACCGAGCGCTCGCCATAGTGAAACTGGTCGTAGAGCAGCGGGGCCGTCACCATGAGGGTGTCGTAGGCGCCACCGGCCGCCGAGGCGCGGTAGTCGGCGTAGGCGCGGGCCACGTTGGGCACCGTGCCGGCGGCCCGCATCAGCTGCGGGTGGGTGATGATGACGAAGTTGGGCTTGGCCGGGTCGATGACGCGGAAGTTCACGCGGCGCGGGGCGGTGGGCACCATCGGGCGGGCCTCGTCGGCGAGCAGCAGGCGGCGCGTTTGCTGGCCGGTGGCGCTCGGAAACACGTAGCGCCGGCCGGTGCTACCCAGGGTAGTAGCGGCGGTGGGCAGCACGCGCTGCACGTTCCAGGGGTCGTGCACGTCGAAGCCGCTCACGGTAGCCGGCAGGTTGTCAACCTCGTAGGTAGCCGGGCCGCTCAGCAGCGAGTCGTTTTGAAAAAACACCTGGCGGCGGTTGCTGAACCACACGTTTTGCTGCGGCGCCGTGACGCGCCACCACGACAAGCGGTAGATATCCAGCACTTCCTGCGGCGGCTGCGGCCCCAGGTCGTAGCTCACCGTCAGCGAGCCATCGCTGCCGATGTCGCTGGCTCGCAGCGTATAGCGGCCCTTGCGAAACGCAAAGCGCGGGTAGTTGAGCGTGCCCAGCAGGCGGGGGCTAGCCCCGGTGCCGGGCGGTATCACGCTGATGGTGGTGGAGTGGTTGACGCGGCTGCCACCCACCACCACCGTTTCGAGGGTGGGCGCGGGCGTGCCGGGGGCCGTGGATACGGCGCGCAGCAGCGAGTCGAGCCCGAAGTTTTGCTGCTGATAATAGAAGCCTTGGAAGAAGCCCTCGCCCGATTCTATCCAGGGCAGAAAGGTGAAGGAAGTCTCACTCGGGGCTTCGTTATAGTACCCCACCCGCAGCACCAATGACGACTGCATGCGCCAGCCGTGCGGCGTGCCGCCGCTGGCCGTGGGCTGGGCCATGCGCTTGCCGGCCCGGCTGCCCCAGGTCACGAAATAGGTAGCCGTATCGGTGTAGAAGCTGAAGTGCGGGTTGGCCTGGTCGGCCGCGTTTTTATAGAACTCCTTGTCGAGCGCAGCATCGTTGCGCTGGCCGAAGAATTCCAGGAAAGTCGTGTTGTCGAGCGTGGCCGAGTTGCCGCCCTGGTACACGGCCACTTCCTGGCCGCGCCGCCACACCTGGAGTTGCGTAGGCGCCACGGCGCCCGCGCCCATCCGGCGCAGGTAGGCCTCATCGAGGCGGTAAATGCCGTCGTTCCAGATTTTTATCTTATAATAAGGCTGGCCGGGCACTATCCACTCGTTGCCAAAGGCGCCCGACTGGGCCGAGGCGGCGGTAGTGCCCAGCAGCAAGGCCAGCAGGGCCAGGCCCACGGCCCGCCCGCTGGCTAGCAGGCGCAGTGCCCGCACCCACACCCGGAGGTAAGATTTATCCATATTCGTAGTATTCAACTAACTGACTGATAGCAACCCGAAACAGTAGCCTAATTGCTGGCGGGCAGCCCGCCGCTGGCCCGGCCACCCAGGCCGTAGCCCAGGCTCACGATGAGCGAGCTGGTTTGCGAAGCCGAGCCCAGCTTCTCCACGGCCAGGCGCGAGAGGGCCAGGTCTACGCGCAGGCCGTTGAGGGCCACACCCGCGCCCAGGCTATACTGGCCTTCCCATTGTTGCTTGGTGCGCGGATTAGCCGCCGTCGAGCCATCGGCGTAGGTGGTTATCTGCTGGTAGTTGCCCACGCCACCCCGCAAAAAGGCCACGTTGCGGTAGCCTATCTCTATTCCCAGGCGTGGGTCAATGCTGGCCGGCTTGGCCGAAATAATGGTATTGCGCTGGCCATCGGTGGTGATTTCTAAGTCAGCCGCCACCAGGGCCGTAAACTGGCCCGGCAGCTTGAATTGCCGCCCCACGCCCAGCACCAGGCGGGGCAAGGTTATTTCGGTGCTGTTGGTCGGAATGTCCTCCCCCGGGGCCGTATTAGCCTTGAACTTGTCGGCGTCGATGCTCCAGGCGTTAAAGGTGGTGGTGATGTCGCGGGCCATCAGGCCCAGGCGCCAGCCCTTGTGGTTGTATTGCAGGCCCAAGTCCACCCCAAAGCCGTAGGCGTTGGCATAGCTGCCCACGTTGCGGTAGATGAGCTTGCCGCTGCCGCCCACGCTCAGGCCCTCGGGCCCCAGCTTACGGGCGTAGCTCAGCAGCAGCGCATAGTCGGCCACCGAGAAATAAGTGATTCTATCGTACTGAATGTAGCCGTACTCGTTCACCAGGGCGCGGGTATCGGCGATGTTGTCTACGCCCAGGCGCAGCAGGGTCACGCCCACGGCGCTCTTCTCATCGAGCGGCATGGCGAAAGCGGCGTAGTCGTTTTTGACCACGCCCGAAAACAGTTCGGAGTGCATCAGCACGCCGTCGTACCGGGCGCGGACGTTGGTGAGGGCGGCGGGGTTCCAGTAGCCGGCCGTGGCGTCGTCGGCCAGGCTCACCTGGGTTTTGCCCATGCCCAGCGAGCGGGCGCCCGCCCCGAGGTTGAGAAATTCATTGCTGTACTTGGGCGTGTTGGTTTGGGCGCGGGCGGTGGGCGCGGCGGCTAGCCCCAGGGCCGCGGTTATACTTAGCAGAGTGCCCCAGGGGCAGCAGCGAGCGGAGAGTTGTAGCATAGAAGAATAATAGCCTGAAAACTAATCGGAGCAGCAACGCAAGTTACTGCCAGATAGTGCGTAGTAGCGCCCGGCCGGTCGGCTGGCCAGCGCTAGCCGCCTGAGTGCGGCGCACTTACCGTGCCAGCAGTAGGATGCGGGCAGGATGCACTTGGATGGAAGCCGGATGAAGCCGGGCTAACCCGCGAAAAAAATTATGCCGAAGGCAACAAAAAAATTTACACCAAGTATTATGCATTACAAAGTACCCGTTGTACATTTGTACCGTTCCTCACCTACTACTAGCCCATACCGCCCATGAAACTAGAGAACACCCAGGTGCAGATGCGCAAAGGCATCCTCGAGTTCTGCATCCTGGAGATTATCGGCCGCGGGGAGGCCTACGCCAGCGACATGCTGGAGGAGTTGACCGCCGCCCGCATGATAGTGGTGGAAGGCACGCTCTACCCGCTGCTCACGCGCCTCAAGAATGCCGCCCTGCTCGACTACGTGTGGAAGGAGTCGACCTCGGGCCCACCCCGCAAGTACTACACGCTCACCGAGGCGGGCCGCAGCTTTCTCGAAGAACTGCGCCAGACCTGGGAAGAAATGGCCCTTTCCGTGGGCATCATTCGCCAGCCCCGCCGCCCCTAGCCGGGCCCTGCACTTACCGCTACCCTTTCTTTCTCCGATTTCAACCTGCCGCGCTTCGCGCCTGCGGCCCCTCTCATGAAAAAGAACATCAGCATCAACTTGCAGGGCATCATCTTCCACATCGAAGATGATGGCTACGAAGTACTTAGCCGCTACCTCCACGAGGTAAAGGCGCACTTTGCCAGCTACCAGGGCCACGAGGAGATTGTGGCCGACATCGAGGGCCGCATTGCCGAGCTGTTTTCGGCGCGCCTCTCGGTGAGCAAGCAGGTAATCACCCTGCTCGACGTGCAGGAGATGACGGCCAAGATGGGCCGCGTGAGCGACTTCAACTCCTCGCCCGACGAGGATGAGGACGCCTACGCCGAGCCGGCCGCCGCTGGCCCCGGCGCCGGGGGCCGCGCCTTTGCCGGGGGCCCCGCCCCCACCGCTGCCGCCGCCGATACCGAGCCCCGCCGCCTCTACCGCGACCTGGCCCACCGCAAGATTGCGGGCGTGGCCGCCGGGCTAGCCCAGTACTTTATGGTAAACCCGCTGGTAATCCGGCTGCTTTTCCTGGCTTTAGTGCTGCTACCCAATGTGTTTGGCGTGTACGACCACGTTCCCGGCACGGGCATGTTTCGCCACCGCTTCGACTTTGGTGGCATTGCGCTGCTTGCCTACATCATCCTGTGGATAGCCCTGCCCAAGCGGGACGATGCGCCCGAACCCATTGACACCCTGGATTTTGGCGGCAAGCTCACCGGGCGCAAGCTCTTCCGCGACACCGACTCGGGCAAGGTGGGCGGCGTGTCGGCGGGGCTTGCGGCTTACTTCCAGACCGACGTGGTGCTGGTGCGGGTGCTTTTTCTCATCGGCTTGTTCCTGGGGGGTTCTACCTTTCTCATCTACCTGGTGCTGTGGGCCGTGGTGCCCGAGGCGCGCACGGTATCGGAAAAAATGCAGATGCGCGGCGACGACGTGACCCTCTCGGGCATTGATAACAGCCTGCGCAGCAGCGTAGATGGCGACGTTCCGCCCACGCCCAACCGCCCGCTGGGCACCTACCTCGAAAGTGCCGCCCGCCAGGCGCGGCCCGCGCTAGGCTTCGTGGGTACGCTCATCCGCTGGGGGGTGGCTATCTGGCTCATCGTGGTGGGCGGCAGCTGGCTCATCTTTGCCCTCACGGTACTCGGCGCCGCCCTGAGCATCATTCCGTTCACGGCCATCGAGCACACCCGCAACGGCTTTATGTTTGACGACAGCTTTGGGGCCGTGGTGCGCAACCTGCCGCCCTGGGGGGCAGTGGCAGGCGGGCTGGCCGCCGGCATTCCGGGCCTGGCCATGGTACTGCTGGGTTTGCGCCTCATCCTGCGCCGCCCGCCCCTGAGCCGCACCGTTAGCTCGTCGCTGCTGGGGCTGTGGGTGCTGGGCGTGGTGGGCAGCGCGGCGGCTGGCATGCAGGTGGCCCGCGATTTCCAAGCCAAGGACACCTACACGACCACCGTACGCCTGACCCCCATCGCCGGCCCCGGCATCGTACTGGATTCGCGCAACGTGGAAGACCACTTTCAGTGGGTGAACCTGCACCTGGCCCCCGCCGATAGCGGCGCCGCCCCCTACGTGGAGGAGTCGTTTCAGGCCCGGGGCCGCACCGAGGAGGCCGCCCGCCTCACGGCTCAGCAGACCATCAATTACAATATTTCGCAGCGCGACTCGACCATCATTTTTGACCAGGGCACCACGCTGAAAAGCAGCGCCCCCTACCGCGACCAGAAGCTGACCCTGACGCTGCACCTGCCCCTGAACAAAATCTACCGCCTCACCCCGCTCTTCATCGAGCACCTCGATGATGATGACTTCACGAGCGGCCACCGCCCCAACGGCGACCAATCGCACCGGGCCCGCTTCACCCGCGAGGGCAAGTTTGCCTGCCTCGACTGCCCGCCCTCGGCCGATGACAATGACAACGATGGCGACGACAACGACGACCAGGAAGTGAGCGTTGATGTAAACGGCAACACCACGAAAGTGCGCGTGGACACCGACGGCGACGAACCCCGCGTGCGCATCACCAACAGCGAGGCCCGCTTCAACACCGACCCCAGCCACTACGGCTCGGGCCGCAAGACCCTCGATGGCAACAACGACTTCAACGAAGTAGAAGTCAGCGGGGCTTTCCGGTTGGTAGTGCGCCAGGGCGATGGCTATAAGGTAGAAGTCGCCGGCCGCTCGGCCGACCTGGCCGACGTGCGCCTCGATGTGCGCGGCGACCGCCTGGTGGTGCGCAACCGCGCCGGCGGGGGCCTGTTTTCGGCCTTCGACATGAACAAGAACCCCATCCTGGTGCAAGTAACGATGCCCACCCTGCGCCACCTGGCGCTGAGCGGCGCCTGCCAGGCCGACGTGAGCGGCTTCCAAGGCGAGGACCTGCGCCTGGAAGCCTCCAGCGCCTCATCGGCCCGCATCAACGTGAACGTGCCGCACCTCGAAGTGTCGGCGAGCAGCGCCAGCCGCCTCGACCTGAGCGGTGCCGCCGAGGAGCTGAGCATCGACGGCTCCAGCGCCAGCCAGGTAGAAGCCCTGGGCCTGCGCGCCCGCACCGTGGACCTCGACCTGAGCAGCGCCTCCCAGGCCCGCGTGCACGCCACCGAAGAGCTGAAAGCTGACCTGAGCAGCGGCAGCACCGCCAGCTACACCGGCAACCCCACCAAAGTGCAGCGCGACCTCAGCAGCGGCAGCACGCTGAATCGTGTAAACGATTAGCGAACCCATACCCAAACGCAAAGAGGCCGCGCTAGCATGCTAGCGCGGCCTCTTTGCGTTCGGGTATGGCGGCTAGGCTAGCCGCCAATCTGCTTGGCTTTATAACCTTCTTTGACAAGAATCTCCAGCACCTTGGCGCGCAGGTCACCCTGCACCACTATTTCGCCCTCCTTGGCACTGCCGCCCACGCCGCACTTGGCTTTCAGAAGTTTACCCAGGGTTTGCAGGTCTTCGTCGCGGCCCACGAAGCCCGTCACGAGCGTTACCTGCTTGCCCCCACGCTGCTTTTTATCGAGCTGCACCCGCAGTTGCTGCTGCTGGGGCGGCAGCGTGGTAGCCTCCGTGGGCTCGTCGGACTGGTAAGAAAAGTCGGGATTGGTCGAGTAAACCACTCCCTGGCGGCGCGACTGGTCTTTTTTCATAGCGGCAAAGGTCGGTGCGCCGGGCTGGCTCCGCCACCTAGCGCCGCCAAAAAAAGGACGCCAGCCAGTGGCTAGCGTCCTTCATTAGAAGCAAAACGCGGGGTTAAAATCGTTTTTACGCCGCTACTTTTCTCGTGGCCAGGTCGGCGGCAATTCCATCCCAGAGGGCGATGCGGGCGGCCATGCCCTGCTGCGCTACCTCCGTGGCCTCGCGCCAGCGGGCGGCGTCGGTGCCGCAGAGGTCGCGCACCATCTGGTGGGCCAGCGGCGCGTGGTGGTCCTCATCCAGCTCGATGTGGCGGTTGAGGTAGTAGATAAACGTATCGAGCTGCCCCGGAAAGCGCTGGCCGAGGTCGGCAATCAGGCTGCGAAACATATCAGGGATAACGTCTTCGCGGCCGAAGGTGAAGGCGGCGGCCACGGCGTGCGGCTGCCCGCTGGCAATCACGCTAAACGTGTGGCGCACAAACTCCTGCACGCTAGCCGGAGCCTGGGCGGCCACCAGCGCAGCGGGCACGCTCGCGCCTTCGGCCAGGGCCGCCAGCAGGCGCTCGGCGGGGGCGGTGTCGGCCCCGGCTTCGCGCATGGCTCGCAGGTAGAGCTCAAAGTGGCTGGTGGGCTGGCCCTCGGGGTCGAGGTCGGTTTCCTCCTCCAGCACAATGTCGTTGATAAGGCGGCGGGTGGCTGGGCTGCCCTTGGGCACCCAGGGGAGTTCCACGCAGGTCAGCTCGCGCTGCAAGGCCTTGAGCAGGGACATAAAATCCCACACCGCGTACACGTGGTGCTCCATAAATACGCGCAGGTCGGCCAGCGTTTCGAGGTGGCGATACACTGCGTGGTCAACCATTTGCTGGCGCGCCGGCTGAAGCTGCGCCTGTAATTCCTGAACAAAATCTTGGGTCATCGTCATAAATACTAACGGGTTGGCATCGTGATGCCTTAACAAACTCGCGGCCGTTTAGCTCCGCCATAAGCCACAAAAATGGGGCAACTCCGGCGCGCTACGGCCGGGCTACACGGCCACCTCCAGGGCCAGCGGCAACAGCCCTATCTCAAACGCCGTGGCGTGGCCCAGGTAATCGCCATCGGCGTGGTAGCCTAGCGGTGCGGCGGCCCGCACCGTGGTGTGCTGCGTGTGGCGGTAGGTGGCCCCGCCCGTGCGCGGCAGCGTGCCCAGGGCCATGCCCAGTATCACCTGCATGGCCCGCCAGGGCGGCAGGCGGTCAATGAGGCACATGTCGAGCAGGCCATCCTGTAAGTTGGCCTGCGGGGCAATGAAGGCGTTGTTACCATACTGCGAGGCATTGGCAAAGGCCAGCACGTAGCAGTCGGTAGCTAAGGTTTGCCCATTGGTTTCAACCTGCACCGGCACCGGCCGGAAGTTGCCGTACTCCCGAAACGTGACGCGCAGATACGTGCTCACGCCCCGGGTGCCGGCCTGCGCAAAGTGCTGGCTCACGTGCGCATCGAAGCCCAACCCCGCCGTGCAAAAAAATGGCCGGCCATTTATCGTGCCCACGTCCATGCGGCTGAAGGTGGGTTCGCGCAGCCGCCGCAGGGCCGCCGGCAGGGCCAGCGGCACCCGCAGGTGCCGGGCCAGCCCATTGCCCGAGCCGCGCGGCACAATGCCCAGCGCCGCCCCGGTTTGGCCTAGCAGGCCCTGCCCCACCTCATTTACAGTGCCATCGCCGCCCACGGCTACCACCACCCGGCAGCCGGCCTGCACTGCCTCGCGGGCCAGCGCGGTGGCGTGGCCCGGCCCTTCGGTGGGTCGCAGCAGGTAGTCGGTGCCCGCTGCCCCGCCAAAGTGCTTTTGGAGCAGGGCCGGAAAATCGGCGCGCCGCCCCGTGCCCGCCGTCGGATTAAAAATAAAGCAAGTACGCGGCATAAATGAGCGTGCCTGGCCAAGTGGCGGCACCTTTCCGTAAAAACAAAAAGGCCTGCCTAGCAGGCAGGCCTTTCCCAGTTATTTAACTACTAAACAAGCTATTGGCTAGCCGTTCATTTTCTCGCCCAGCTTCTGGATGAGGTCGGCGGTGCGGGTCGAGTAGCCGGTTTCGTTGTCGTACCAACCCACTACCTTGGCCAGGGTGCCGTTGGTCGAGGTCAGTTCCGAGTCGAAGATGCACGAGTGGGTGTTGCCCACGATGTCGATGCTCACCAGCGGGTCGGTGCTGTACTCCAAGATGCCTTTCAGCGGGCCCTCAGCGGCGGCCTTGAGGGCGTCGTTGATTTCCTGCTTGGTGGCTTCTTTCTTCAGAATTACGGTCAGGTCGGTCGTCGAGCCGTCCGGAATGGGCACGCGCATGGCGATACCATCGAGCTTGCCCTTCAGCTGGGGCAGCACCAGGCCCACGGCCTTAGCGGCACCCGTCGAAGTCGGGATGATGCTGTAGGCGGCAGCACGAGCGCGGCGCAGGTCCTTGTGGGGCGCGTCTTGCAGGTTCTGGTCCGAAGTGTAGGCGTGCACCGTGGTGATGTAGCCTTTCTCGATACCAAAAGCGTCGTCCAGCACCTTAGCCATAGGGGCCAGGCAGTTGGTGGTGCAGCTGGCGTTCGAGATGATGGTCTCGTCACCCTTGAGGGTGTCCTCGTTCACGCCGAGTACTACCGTGGGGATGTTACCGGTGGCCGGAGCCGAGATAACAACCTTCTTGGCACCCGCCGTGATGTGCTGGCCAGCGCCGGCCTCATCCACGAAGCGGCCCGTGCTTTCAAGCACGATATCTACGCCCATGTCTTTCCAGGGCAGCAGCTTGGGGTCGCGCTCGGCGAGGGCGGCGATGTGCTGGCCGTTCACGGTCAGGCTGTTATCGTCGTAGCTAACCGTGCCATCGAAGCGACCGTGCACCGAGTCGTACTTCAGCAGGTGGGCCAGCGTCTTGTTGTCAGTCAGGTCATTGATTGCCACAATCTCCACGTTGTCGCGCTCGAGCAGCGACTTGAAGGTAAGGCGACCAATTCGTCCAAAGCCGTTAATGGCGACTTTAATTTTTGCCATGATGTTGGAAAAAATGGAAGTGTGACGGGCCACCGCAGTGGCTCCGCTAATAATGTGGGGCGAAGGTACGCGTTTGGCCGGTTTTGCCTACTCGCTTACCCGCCCTATCTCAGCAGCTTTAACAAATTGAGAAGTCCCGCAGTTTTTTTTCAGCTGAAAATCAGCGCAGTTTTCGCTTCAGACGCAATTTCTAGGGCCCAACTATTTGGCTGGAAAATAAATCATCGTACCTTTGCACCACCAAAACAGACAAGGTCCGTTCGTCTAGGGGTTAGGACAGTAGATTTTCATTCTACCAACAGGGGTTCGATTCCCCTACGGACTACAAACCATGGCCTTCTCGATATCGAGAAGGCCATTTTTGTTTCTCGGGGGACCCGTGAGGGGACCCTCGATTCAGATTCAATTGGCAAAACACCTGCTCCGAAGGGTTGGGGATGGCATTAAGACTAATTAGTGATAAGGGATTTTGCTATCCTCCATACAGTGTCGCGAGCAGCCTAAGACGAACTACTGGCTACAAGCTTATTGGCCAAGCGCATTTAACTGAAGCCTCTACCACCCAGACCGGACGGTTTTTGGCTGTTTTTTTAGCGAAGTCTCCGCTTTCAGCTGGCAGCCAGTTCCCACCTAGGCAAGTCAGGAGTGTTCAACTGGTCGAAAAGCTACTGCTATTTACTGAGGACGATTAATAGGCCACTTGTAAGTTGCTTATAAAGACTCTTTTTTGCAAGCGGCCAACGAGTGGATTTATGTGCAAAAAGGAGGCAGGTGGCATGCTAAGAACGTTCGTTCTTAGTCTGTTTATTCAGGGCAAAAAGAGATGGAAAGCGCGGTACCACTAGTACCGTTCGCGCGAACGAGCACGTAAACCGGTCTCTCTGCTGTGTCCGTTCCTGCCGCTAACAGATTACCCTCTGCTAAGTGAGTAGGCACGCGCTGTCAGTTTAAGCTGCTTGCAAATACTCCCAAGCCATTTCCTGCTGTAGGATGTCAGCAGTAAGCTTGGCGAGCGTGGCTCCCCGGCTGGCCCACTTCAATTCGCATTCCCATACAACAAGCACCCGCCAGCCCGCCGCGTCCAATGCCAGCTGGGCCCTCCCATCTCGCTGCTTGTTGCGGGCCAACTTGGGCTCCCAAAAAGCTTGGTTGGAGCGGGGCGCTAGGTAAGTACCCTCGGCCCGCACTAGCGCCAACTGCTTTGAGAGGCTAAAGGCGCGGAATTCAAGGTGGCCGGCCATCTACGCCTTTACTATCAAGACCGGCCCGCACAGCAGCTCGTCTTCGTCAGCGGCATCGAAGCTGATACCAGTTAACTCGCTCACGGCCGCCATCGCCGCCGGGTTAGGTTCCTGCTCCGAGTCGAAGATGCTGTATGCCACGTAGCCCGGCCCCGTGGCAAGCACGTCAACTAGGCTTGGTGCACAACCTAGTAGTGAGGCGGCCTGTGGTGGCACTTGGACAAACTCGGCAGGTTGCGGGATGTTGAAGCCATTAGTTGCCTCAGCAGTAGGCTCCTGGTTGGGGCGGTATAAAGTGACGGTCATAGTTAGCACGGCAAGCGGGCACAAAATAGCAGAGAAAGCGTGTACAGCCTTGCGCTAGCTTAGCGAAAGGAGCTATAAATCGCGGCCCGTGTTGAGGCCGCCTATGCCGCTAGCAGATTGCCCTTTTATGAACAGCGCAGTCTGTGCTACAAAGAATGGGTTACCTTTTGCAACTTTGCAGTATTTTAATATGAAGTACTATCAAGGTCATCCATTCGGCCACCACTAAACTATATTATTATGCCAGACAATCTTAATCCAACACTAACTACTAAAACAGAAAAAGGCTTAGACGCGTGCGTCGCTGCGGCTAAGAAAAAACTCGATGAGCTTGAAGAGCGACGTGGCACAGACGTCGGCAAAAATCCGAAGCTTGACGGCCTAATTAGTTGTTATGAAACTTACATTCGTCGCCGACTAATAGACGGGTTTTTGTTATAAAACACGGCTGTTTGCCAAGACTAATAATAAGTATGTACTCGACCCTACATATCCCAGCGTGTTTGTAGACCTGCGCCACGCCAACCTTAAAAACTACGAGCGCAACGAAGCTCACTACATCGCTGACATGATCGCTGAGCTACTGGTCAGCGGCGTGCCTGCGCATGAGATTGCCGTAGTTGCCCCTTACCGTGCTCAAGGCAGGTTCATCCGCCGACAGCTCGACAAGCGTTGTTCCAATATTGCCCCGACGAGTTAGCCAAAATCACTATCGACACTGTCGAGCGGATGCAGGGCCAGGAGCGCGACGTGGTATTTTTGTCCCTCACATCGGGCAAGTTCGACACCGACTTGCAACGGGCCAGCTTCTACTTCATGCCCAACCGCCTCAATGTGGCTATCACCCGCGCCCGCGTCAAGCGTATCGTTGTTGGTAGTTCGCGCCTTACCAAGGGCGATTTTGGCTCACCGGAATTAAAAATCTGGGTCAATACGTTTCAGGACTTTCTTGCTTCCTGTCACTGTATCACCAGACTAGCCCCCATAGCGCGTAAGTCTGCTGCTACTCGCAAGTAAGAATCTCAAGCACAAGCTTATTAGCTGTGTGCTGCCTATTGTAGCAGTTGCGAAAAGGCAGCCGCTGTTCACTTTAACCGACTTAGTCTAGCCTGCTGGCCCGCACTCGTTGTCGGACCACTTCTGCTAGCAAGTCAGCCTGCTTCATCAAGCTGTATATCTGCTGCTTCATAGCAGTCAGGTCGGCTAACTCCTTGCTGCTTGTCTGCTCGATAACCTGTTTAGTATTCAGCACATTCTGCTGGATATATCGCGAAATCATTTCAGTCTTTCGCTGCTTGGTTTCCTCACTCAGAGTGCGAGAGTTAATATAAGTCTGCCAGCTCTTGCTGCCTTTGCTGGAATTACAAGCTTTGCAGCACGGCACCAAATTGCCAATTTGGTGCCCAATACCCGAGAACTCCCCATTACTTACTGTCGACGCTATATGGTCCCAGGTTCCCGCTGGCTTGTCACAGTACACGCATGTCAAGTCCCCATCAGGGTCTTGGTCTAGAATGCGGAGCGCACTATCAATTCGTTGTTCATCATAGACATCAGCCGCCGACAGTGCTGCCGCAAACGCATGGTTGATAGTAGTCCAGCGCTTCTGGTAGATAGAATAGTCTTTTAAGTGTGACTTGATTGCTCTCTTTTTCATCTGCTGCTTCTAAGTAGTAAAGTTTCTGCTTTCCATACGCCTACAAGCGCTGGCTAGGGCTTCCACCGCTAGTATTATGCACCAATTGTAACTGTGGGATACCATTTTGCTGACACAAGCCCACAAAATCAGTCAGCACACGCATCGTTGCTGCCTCATTTAAAAAACTAGCAAGTGGGTACCCCTTGGTTAGCAGCACCCCACTGCCATCAACCTTTTCATACCGAAACAAATCGGCATAAACTGCCGAGTTAGTCACATTAAATGATTCTCCAGCATCGTGAACCCAGGCATTCTTGCCAGCTATCAATCGCAGTCTGCTTTGCGATGTTTCTACTGGCATAAAGCCTTTTAGGTCTATCCTTGATGTGGCCGGCACTTCCGCAGAGCCGGTATCACTCTGTAGAACCACAGCAAAGCTGATATTCTGCCCATCTACTTGCCTATCCCAAAAGTGGAACTCGTAAAAATACATGTTCAGCCAGTCCCATGCCCAGCTTTCCAAGTCTCCTTTTCCTTCTCTTGGCGTGTTGCTGCTGAACCAAGGGTAACCACCTTGATACACGCTACCAAGCTGGCCACCGATGAAGCGCACGGTGTTCAGCATTCTGTCCTGATACAGATACAGCAAGCGGTACGCCTTGCGCACATCTAGCAGCACCGCTTCAAATTCTTCGGGCGTCAGGCTATTGGGTATCATACAATGAAAACTCATGAACGCTGAAGCAGAGCTAGGCCATCACCTGGCCGGAGCTTATCTAACTCATCGCGCGATAAGGTAGCGAACCAGTCAGTTACGGTATAGCCGTGCAGGCTGAAGCCTTTTACTATATCATCCAACACATTCCTGACCGGCCAGCTTACTGACTGATTTCGCATGTGCCGGACAGTCTCTAATAGATTGCGCCACTGACACTTGTAGACAGTTGCGTGCCCCCCAGCTATTTCAATATCAACTGGTTGCTCATCGCCGTCGCCTAAGCCACCTACCGCCAGCAACAGCACCATCTTGCTGGTCCCATACTCGTTCACATATCCGCCTAGCTCATTCTTCCATTGCCCTTCGTACTGTTGCTGAGAATCGTAGCGCTTAGCCTCTACAATCAGGTCAAAGCTTGAGGCACGAATGAAGATATCCGGCTCTACGTCCCGCGTATTGGAGGTACCAGCTGCTCCCCAGCGTGGCCAGAACTCGTAGCCTTCCATACTGATAGATTCAGCAGGTATAGGCAGTTGCAACCCGAAGCTAGCCTGCGCCAGTACGTGCCAAAACAACGACTCTGGCAGGTGAAAGAGGTTGCTAAACACCGCTGAGGTCAGTGTATCCTCACAGCCCTTAAATAAAACACGCCAGTCTAACGGCTCGTGTAGCCCCCGCCTGGCTTTGTTTTGATGAATTGCGTGTAGCATAAAAGGCTACTTAGTCAGACCCAGATAGCCTGACCAAGTGACCCACAAGATAGAGTAAGCAAGGCAACATGCTACCCCAATACCTCAAAGTGCGGCCGGTCCTTGAATCCCGGCCAGTCGCCGCCCCAATGCACCCGCGCATCGGCCGCCTTCATCAGCCGGGCAAACTTGCTCAGAAGCAGCCCCGACCACGATACCGACCCATCGGCCAGCAGAAAAGCAACGTCTAGGGCTGGCGTCGGCTGCCGGTTGTGGTTCGATTCGCCTCCACGCTTGTAGGTTACAATCGGCCCCGGCGTACTGCGTCCCTGCTTGTACAGCTCATCCTGACGCTCCGGCGACCGGTAGCACTCCGTAATGATGAGCAGCCCGGCCAGTCTTAGCACGCGGTCTGGCTCTTTGATGCCACCGCCGCCCCCGGCTTCATTGAGCAGGGTCGCAGGAAGTACGCCGCGCTACTGCGTCAGCATATCCGATAGATTGTGGCTCTGTTAATAGCAGTTTACAAGCCAGCAGAGAGTCCCAATAGCGTTACTATCTTATCTGTGAAGAATATATGTAGTTAGCAGACTGCAACCTGCCGCATTGAGGTCGAAGCCACTACAGTCATTCGGCGTTGTGGTATCGAAGCTGCGGTATTCTCAGCACCTAATCCGCAGTAATCACGCAGCAACCGTGTAACCGTTCTAGCAACTCCATTTGCAAGCGGCACAGGTACACCGTTACCAATCATCTTGAATTTGGCAGTTAAAGAAGTTCCCTCAGGCAACACATAGCTATCAGCTACCCCCTGAATTCTAAGCACTTCCCTCACTGACAACCGCTTATTCTCCCAAGGATGCAAATGCACTTCGTTATTGCCGTAGCAAGCAGTTGGACTGAATCTGTAACGGTGCAGCTTTTTGAAGGAACGATTAGAAACCAGTCCTTCCGGAGTAGCCATCGGCTTTTTGGAAAACAGATTGAATCGTTCTTTCGCATTGGCGATGTTCCCCTCCTCCTCCTTCGATACCAGGCACCTGTTCACGCATAGGTCAAGTTGCTTCTGGCAAGCAGGTGCTTCTGGAGTAGAGCCTAGAGGCTCTGAAGCAGGCCACTGATAAGCGGTACGTGCGTCAGGGTGTGTAAACTCTTTATCCCATTCAGCCCAACCCTCTTTTGGTACTTGTGGCAAGAATAAACCAAGACCTGGCACCGGCACCTTTATTAGGTCCCGCCGAATGCCAATCATAAACAACCGCTCGCGGCTCTGCGGCACCCCATAGTTCAAGGAATTCAAGCGGGCAAAATCGGTTAAATAATGCTGGCTTAGAAACTCGCGCATTTTATCAAACTCTGTCCTGTGCTTCCTTTGCAAGAGTCCAGTCACGTTCTCAAAAATGAAGAAAGTCGGCTGCATATGGTCAATGCGCAAACAGTAGTCGTGGCTCAAACTACCACGGTCACCGCCGATTCCTGCTCTCTTGCCAGCAATACTGAAATCTTGACACGGAGGCCCGCCTATTATTCCAAAGTATTTAGGTGTGCCTTTAGGGAACACGTCTTTAATAAGACCGTCATCATCAATATCCTGCATGCTACCGACGTGTGATATCTGAGTCAGCTCAGCTGCCGGATTCTTATGCTTACGCCAAGAAGTTATTCCAGCTGAATAAAGTGAGGCAAAAGCAGGGTCAACCTCATTCGTCCAAACCACTGGAAAGCCAGCCTCCTCAAAACCCATATCAAGTAGGCCGCCCCCTGTGAAGAAGGACAACAAGGGAACTTGCTGTGCTACTGCTATTAGTTCTGGAGAAATGGCCATAATACTGGTAGAATTAGAAAGCGAAGCTTTATTACAGTGCCCTTATTAAGGTAAAATTACGGGTGTCGGCATTGGTTATAAAGTCATACAGCTGGTATTTCTACTCGTTAGCCGGGTCAGCTAGCCATTCAGCGTAAGGCTCACAAAGTGGGCGCATGGCGCAGGCTGTACACAAAGCCGCAGACGGCTTAGCAACCTCTACAGCTCTACCCTGCGCTACTGCAATATTCAGATGCTTATGATGCTGTAGAGCTGATACTAGTAGGTCCATGCATTCCTCCTGCGTAAAGGCAACCTCGTGTTCGCCCCCAGCTAAATCAGCAATTAGCAGTCGCGCAGGCCACTTGCCCTCCTGCTCATAGAGAAGTGCCGCATAGAGCCGCAGTTGCAGCACGTACTCTTCTTTCACTTCAGGTGCCGTGGCTTCACTGACGGGCTGCTCCATAATGCGGCCCGTCTTGTAATCGAGTATCTCCAACTCTCCTGTAGCCTGGCGACGAATCAGGTCTGCTGTTCCACTGACGACCCCGGTTCTGTCAGTCAGCTTTTTCTCAGCGCCTTCAACTGAGCCCGTGGGGTCACCCGTAGGCGATGGGTTTTTGCCAACTATGAGCCAGCGCACAAGCATTTTTCTGACAGCATAGTTGCGCGCTCTGTACGCGAGCGGAACCAGGTAGCCCTGCTGCTTCTTTACTAGTTGCGCCTCTTGAACTACTAGTTGCTGTTGCCATACCGCCTCAAACGCAGCCTCATCCTTGATTCCAATAAGGTTCGCCTGCTCCAAAACGCCATGAATAATAGTGCCTAGGGGACCAGCTCCGCCGGCCCCTCGGCCAGGTGCTGCTTGCATAGCCTTTCCTTCAACTGACTTTTCAAGCAGCACCTGGTAGGGGCAACGCAGCAGCCGCCCGTATTGACTCGGTGAAAGCTTCACCAGCGGCTGTACGAGGGGTGCCATTACGTGAGCTGATTATAAATGCCCCCATTCTTATTCTTGCCGCGTAGCCATTCATAGCACTTGCCCATCCGGCGAGCAAGGTTGAACGAGTCTAGGAACTGGACTTGCCCACTCTTCGCTAGCGTTTGCTCCTGCGCCATCGCTAGTATTTCAGTCAGCCAGCTGTTCTCTTCTGACCTCTCTAACTCCCAAAAAGGATGTACTACCAGAGTTAGGTTTTTCTTGTTCGGCCCCCATGCAAGCACTGGCAGGGCTACTCCGTTGGAAGCCATCAGTTCTTGAACCTCCGCTGATGCCCCAGGTGTAGCGAAGAAACTTGTCGCCATCTCAGTTAACAACTCCTTCGCATTCGTGAGCCAGCCTTTTAGTTCAGGGGTATCAAAATCACCATCTGTTCCTGCCTGGTAACCCGGCTCATGCATCGCCCGCAGCAGCGCCACCGCCAGCCGCCAGTCAAGCAGCGCGTGATAGCTCATGTTGCGATACCCCATCAGGCAGTTGTAGCAGGCGCTTTTACAAACTTCACGGTGCTTGTCAGCATGGATATTACCCAAGTAACTTCCTACAAGCGCCGTTCCTAACATCTCTTTCATTAAGCCTCCCGACACAGGGTCTAGGCTGCCGAATAGCCGACGTACAAACCCTGACCCGTTGGGCAACGCATCACTAAGTACAATCTGACCCACAAAACGTTCCTCGCGGCGAGTGTCATCAAGTTTCATCTGCGTGATACCCCCAATCTCAATTTCCTCGGGCTCAATGTCCAGTTTATCGGCAATAGCCCGCTGTAGCAAGAATGCCGCTGAATAGTAAGCTGCCTTTAAACCGTCGCGCAGCGAACCTATGGTGTGCTCCATGCCCAAATTCAGGCCCAACGATACCGCTGTTGGGTGCAACCTTAGAATTTCGGTCTTTTTATTGGCTGCCAAGGCTACCCGGTCTGTTCCGTTTTCATCAGCCAGCCATTGGTTATTTGTCCAGGGAGTACCTGTCAATTGGCGCTCTGGCCAGCTAGCTTTCAGGCTACCGATAAACAGTTCTTCGCGAGGTCCTTTGTTTAGGCGCCATGCGACGTCTGCATCCGATATCAGCGCTTCGGAACAGCCTAAGTCTAATGGGTCATCATCTTCACTATCATCCCCTTTTTCGGCCAGTAGTGGCGGACGTTGGGCATAAGAGTCAGACTCCTCCCGTTCGTCACGGCCAGGGCCATAATCCGTGCGGAATGCACGGGGTGAAACAATTTCGAAGGTATCAGTACTGATACCATCTACAATAGGGTCAAGCGGAGCGCCACAAGCACTGCATTCCACTTCTTCGGGTGCTGGTTGCGCGTACGATGGGTCCGGTCGGTCGACAGTCTTCGTGAAACGGCATACTGGACAAGTCTGCATCCAGCGGCGAAGCGTGAAGGGCCCTTCTGGCCGATTGGCAATGACAATCTGATTGCCCTTGATTCTTCTGGTACCTAACTCTGAAGTGAAGCCGTTGGCCCGGTAATAGAATTTGTCTTTGAGCTTTTGTGAGCCTGGTGCAAATTCGTAAATGGCCATATCTAACTGCCGGTCTATGAGTGGCAGTATCAATTTGCCACCTTGCCGCCGTGCGCCCAGGTGGAGATTGCGAACTGTAGTTGGCATACCGAACATAGGCAGTACACCACCCTGAGCCAACTTGTCCCCAGTGTCTTTACCAGGTGTTGTGCTGTTCATTATTCGGTCAACCTCTGCCATCAAACCGTCTTCGCTAGCTACCCATTCGCTCAAATCAGGTATTAGCGCATCATTCTTCGGGCCTGTCATTACCTGCAGTATTTCACCTGCCCATTCCTCGCTTTCGGTTTCAAGCCACTCTTTAACGCCTTCACGCAACGTTGGCCAAGCCGTTAAAGAACCGAACTCGCCATGCACTTCACCAGAGACAGCACCAGCATGAACAAAAGCTTCACGCAGAGCTGCTTTAGCCAACACCCTCTTTAAAATTCGGGCTTGATTTACTGCTAGGAACGGGGTAGGAGCATCATCCCCTGTTATTTTATGAGGATTGGCAAAGTAGAATTCATCGTGACTTCGGCCCCGACAGAAAGTGAATGCCACAGAGTAGGCCTGACCACGCCGGCCAGCCCGGCCCACACGCTGCTGATAATTGAAGCGTTGTGGCGGCATATTAGCAAGCATCACTGCCTGCAAAGCTCCAATATCTACCCCTACCTCCAATGTAGTTGTTACACTTAGCAGGTCAATTTGCCTTACTATGGCCGGGCCTTCTTCTTTTAGTATCACATTGCGGAAATGCCGCTGCCGCTCAAATTGGTCGTCGGTCTGGCCAGTTAATTCTTCGCAGTGCAATCTGATTGACTCCCGTGGGTGCAGCGCTGCGTGATACGCCAGGTAGTTTTTCTCCCATAGGTCTTCGCAACGCTTCTGTGGTTCGAGTTTCAAGCGTGCCCTGCAACCCGTGCACACACCTGCCGCCCGGTGCAAGTGGCGACGATTGCATCTACTGCATTCCCAAACAGGGTCTTTACTTGATGCTGCCTGCAGCCAGAGGTTGATAACATCGACGTTCCCAAATTCATCAATTGGATATTGCCCACCAACAGCACGCCTCAGTTGCCGCCGCACCCAATCGGCAATTGGCTTCCAGTCCGCCCCCTCACCAAAATGAAGGTCGGATACGACCCGCAAATATTTCTTAACTGCTCCTGGAAAGTCGTCCGCTTGTTGTAATGCCGTCTCACTCTTATACTCGCTGGCCGTGTAGCGGTACTTATCGCCTAGTATGCGAATTACCGCGCTCAGCAAATCAGTGGCATAGGGACGCAAAACAGCGTCCAATCCTAACAGCTCCGTGTCTGTTGGGGCTGGCCGCACAACCGCAGTCCCCAGACCCGATGCTTCAAGTGAGTAAAACAGCCGGCGGAAAAGCAGCTCCGCCAAACGTTCAGTTAGCCCCGAGCTTATGTTGTCTGTAAAGCCTGCATTGGTACCATTCCAAATTGGCTGTTTAGAATCTGAATAGTCTACTCCCCCAAACCATGGCTTTTGCCGGTGTTCACTATCCAAGTACTGTAATGCCAAATCATTACCCCCTGGATTTACCCCTAATTTCAGGAATAGATGCAGCAAAGCGCCGCCGCCTTTCTTGTCAAGGCCTTCGGTCAACGAGCGAATAGCAACTGTGCGCTGGCTAAACTGGTCTAATTGCGCTTGCGCTTCTAAAGCTTCAGCTTTGATATCGCTATTGCGGCTGTCCGAATTTTTTGCCTTAAGTAACAGGGACTCAATTTTATCAAAAAGCTTGGGGTCTGGTTCTTTCAGCGTCTCATACTGCTCATTAGACAGAGTACCGCTTAAGCCCTTCACTAATTCGGCTCCCGCAAGGACCTTTTGCTGTAGGTATCCAGTCAGCAGTTCCCGTAGCAAGTCGGCGTAATGGTTTCGTTCAATTCCATTTGCAACTTGGGCTGCATCGTCCCGGCTATCAGAAAACACCACGAGCTTACGGCTGTCTGCACCGGCTGGCAGCTGCAGCAGCAACTCCTTTGCAAACGTCTGGCTGGTCTGTCCGAAACCAGTACGGAACCCGCGCACTGAACTAAGGCGCCGTACTCCCAACTCATGGTTAGCACCGCAGCCGGGGCACACTGCCGGCATAGCACGTAATAGCTGCCCAGCATCTGCCACCTTTGAATCAGCGCAGAATACCCAGCCAGATATCCAGTCCGGCCCCTCTGCTTCAACTTTTGCGGCTGTCGAGTTCCCGATTACTTCTACCCGGCCAGTTCGGCTCTCAATTCGGGCAGGCACCCAGTGCGACTCATTTTCAGGTCCGTCCTTTCTTATCCCAGGCTGCTTCCAGACACTCTGATTCCGACGAGCATCACTTCGCTCATGCGGAACAAACTCTTGAGAGCCGGTTGGCCAGAAAACAGCATAATCAGCATAGCTACGCCGTTCGACCAGCGTTTCAGCTGCCTTCTCTGGTATGCCCTCAATATCTGGACTGACCGAAAGCATTTGAAAATTGCTTCCTGCACTACCACCGCCAGGGACGGCCCAATTGAGGCGCGCCCCGCCGTAAAATACAGTTCCGCAGCCATCGCAGTATAATCCTTCCAGCACATGCTGTCTTTCAGCGGTGCGTAGGGCCGGTTGAGGCAGCAGGTCTCCATAAGGCTTGCGGACCACACGGCCATTGGGCAAAGTCTCTAAATTTTTGGGTTCAGGAGAGGGTAGCCCAACCCAAAGCCCTTCGATGTTGCGAAAGAAAAAGTGGAAGCGAAAACGGGGAAGCCCCCGCTTAGCTAACCGGGCTTCTTTTTCAGTTTCCTTAAACTGTGGCTCATCGAGCAGCCCGCGGGCAATGAATAGGCCACGCATCGCTGCCCGTAGCTCTTCCTTATCATGGCTGTCACCGAACAGCGCGACCCCCAAATGCTGGAAGCCCGGAGCCAGTTCATCACCTGCCGGCAGCACAGGTACTGCGCGGATTTTTGTGCGCTTGGTTTCTCCATCAGTGATTCGACAAGCCGCATATAACCGCTCACGCAGTTCAAGCTTGCCCGACCATAACGCCTCTGCCAACGCTGCAACTCCAGTTGTGGCTAACGGAGTCCCCGGGGTATGCCCACTAAACGAGTTTAATAACGCTGCGGCGTCAGCAGCAGCGGTTTCTAGCTTATCCCGCTCCTTGCCCCAGACCACTGCCAGGTTTGAAAATGGCGCTGTTGGTAGGTAGCTATTTCCTGCATTCTGCGGTTCAATATGTATTTCCTCTCCCTTAATAATGCGAAAAGCTTCATCACCATTTGCTTTTGCAGGTATGCCGAAAAAGTCTTCCAGGAATTGGCGGCTGGCCTTTCCTTCTTCACCTTCGGTTTCCAGCGAAGCACTACTGGCCAAAATGCGTAGCTGTGGGCTGGTTGGACTCAGTCCCAGCCGGTCGAGCACCAGCCGCAGGAGGTAGGCCACCTCAGTACCGGCCGTACCCCGGTACAAGTGCAATTCATCAACAATCAGGTGGAATATACGGCTCTTATCTTGAGCGAGCCAGTTCCGGGTTTTCTCAAAAATGGGGTTGTCCAACGTCCGCATCAGCATCACGCTGAGCATAGAGTAGTTGGTGATTAGAATATCAGGCGGAGAATCCTGCATATCGAATCGGCTGCGCATTTCGGACCCATCGAGCTGCGGAAAGAAAGCTGTCAGTTCCTTGCTTTTGGCCGCATTCTCTGGCCGGCCAATAAACTCAGCTATAGCTTCCGAGTTGTGGCTCACCTGCTGCAACTGCTCCCGCAGCTCTCGCATCTTCGTGGCGTTAATTGCAACGCGCCCAGTAGGACTTATTTTTCGCAACGAACCTGCTACTGGCGTGGCTCCTGTGTAGCGGCCAAAATGGATGCGGTTGTTATCGGTATTGTTTTCAAACCAGTTGCGCGCGTCCGCCGAATCTAGGGCACGGCGCAGGCGCGTCATCTGGTCTTCAACCAGCGCATTCATTGGATAAAGAATCATAGCCCGCACCGCAGCGGGCCGTGTTTCATGGCCACGCTGCTGAACATCTATTCTTAAACCACTCGTCGAGCCGCCTTGTACTTTAACTACTTTGCCATTTGCGCTCAACGCATGCGACCCCGACCACCAATTTTTGGCACTATCAGGCATAGTGCCTGGCGTCGGCCAACTCCCAAATTCCTTGGTAAGCTGAGCCAATAATGGAAGTAGAAACGACTCCGTTTTACCAGAACCTGTGCCCGATGTGATAACGCAATGCTTATGCTGCAAAGCTTCGCGTAGCATCACTACCTGGTGTTCATACAACTCAACCGCAGGGTTGTCAATCAACCCTGCCTGTATCATCCCTTTGAACCAAGATTGCTGTTGCGCAGTCAAGCCTGGCAAATCTGCTGCGTCTAACGCAGCAACATTTTTACCACTGCTTTTATACTCTGGCAGTGGTTCGGCCCAAGGCTGCCGATAAAGGACCCGGTCCTTGTGCAACAACTGGTGACGCCGGTCTTCAATATCACCTTCTGCGTCGAACTTTGTGCGGAAAGCTGTTTCAACGTAACGAATAAAGTTGTCACGGATGGCATCAAATGAGCCTATCGGGTCAGTCATGGTAGAATAGATTACAAGGAGGCTACGTTAATGATTCTTTGGCCTAGCAGGGCTGGCAATTTGTTGTAAAGCATTGTGTAGGATTCCGGCGTCTGGTAAATGTTATACCTCCGCAATATCCCGCCGTCATCAATTTTTCGCTGCTCTGGTGCACAGCCACTGAGCAATGCAGCCGCCCGTGCAATCAATTCCGGAAATGGAGTCGAAGCAGGTACCGCCAGCAAGTGCTGACTCTGACTATGCAGCAGGACGTTCTTTCCGGCTTTCGCTAGCACCAGATACCTTCCCCAGCTTTTATCAACCGCATAAGCCTGCCCGTCCTGCCATAAGTAGCACTGCTTCCTATAAACAGTAAACTCAAATTCAACGAGGCCGAAATCCTTATTTTCAGGGGCATTTTTAGGCCAGCCTACGGTCATGGGGTCAAACCAAGTCTGCTTCCATCCATTTGGAAGCTCCTCTGTGTAAGGTTGCAAAGCGGCCCGATATTCCTCAAGCCCTACAGAAAAGGATAACAGCCCAGCTTGCAACAAATCGGTGCAGAACTTGATACCGCAGTGCAAGGCAAGCTGGCGGAGATTTGCTAACCCAAATCCGTCTGAGTGGGTACCTCCTGAGGTTAGTTCAACCCGGTCTGGCAGAAGCAACCGGCTGTTGGTCGCGTGCTGCTCACACACGTCAACGCTAACCTTAAATTTTGGCGCTGCCCGCTTTATAATATCCAGCAAATCACGCGTACGTCCACCGGTCAACAGCATCCGGCGGCCTTTACCCTGTGCGATAGGCAACAGCAGCATCATAGGTGGCTGAATACGCAGCATCCCACGCGCAGCATCGTAATCACCAAACCCCAGCTGCCCATACAATCGCATTGACGCACGTCGGTCAGCTACATCTGGTGCATCATGGTTTTCAAGTCTGACTGTAGCACGCCGACGGTTATCATGCACCGCTTGAAAAGCGTCACCAAAAGCCCGGTTGTCCAACTTACCTGCAGTGGTAAGGTAGTGCAGAAGAGTGTCGTTACTTAAGGTAGAAGTGTTCAATGAATGGAAGGTGCTATAAGGGTGGCGTAAAATGATAGACGTAAAGGGTCTGCTTCTGATGTAGTTGGTGCAATAGCACTGAGTCGCCTACCAGACAGCTCCCATCGTAATAAATTTCTGTATTCTGTGGGTTGACTACCTGCCCAAAGCGCCCACGCGAAGGAGCAGTGTAATGGGTTGGAAGTATGCCCGCTTGTAGGCCGTATGACAAGCTGTTGATATCAGCTTCTCCTTCTACAACTATGCGAAACCGGGCCCCTACGCTAACTCCATATGGCAAATGCCACAAGCCCCTATCTTTTGCATCAGGTACTAAAGACATTGACTCACCCCCATCATTATAAACCAACGCAAGCCGCCAATCGGATTTACCATTTATAACGCGGAAGGATGGTGGTAACTCGTCCAAATAAGTCCTGTGACCGAAATCTAGCCCACCTTCTACTGAAATGAAGGATTCAGTCGCCGCTTCAACCCCAGGCAGCCCTGCCGCATCAGCTGGCAAGTCTGCTAGCCAAAACAGACGATACCCAGTAGGAAGGTTGTTGAAATGTGACCAATCCGCAAAATTCAAATGGCCAAAGTCTTTTCCCCAGCCTTTTATCATAGCGGCCCGACTCTCTCGACACAAGAGCAGCATTTCAGTTCCGTGCTCTAAGGCCTTAATGGGCGCCCAATGTTGGTAAAACCCATACCTTCCCCCAGGTGCGAAAACCTGTATTTCCCCCAGTTGTGCTACAGCTTGCCAGTCATTTGCAATGTCTTGATAAATCTGAGCCTGGCTGCTGGCCAATACTCCGGGTATTTCCTGCGACCATTCATTGGTTTCAGGCTGAACCTCCATTTGTTGTACTCCGGGGCCCGTCAAAACCAGTTCCTCTGGTAGCGAAGTTTTAATGTGCAGCCTGAAGTGCCAACTCAAATCTTCAGTCTCATATATGTAGAGAGGGAGAAAGGGAAGTAAGCTAGCGTAAGTCCTGCCGCGGTGCTCCACTTGCTCAGTTCTATTCCCCGAGTAGCGCACACGTTCACGCCGGTTAGTGCTACCTGTCCAGAGGCTAAACACATTTTGAACCATATCCACAACCGCCTGTCCCAGCTCACTATCCTTCTGCAGCTCCTGGCGGGTGGCATGAGGTAGTTCCAAACCGCTAGTGTCCGCTATCAGCAAGGCCCGCATTCTTTCATTTGCCACTGTCGTGCCTGGCAGCAGATTGTAACGCCCGAAAAACAGTGGTAATCTGCTTAGTGTAGCGGGCTGGAGTAAGCACTGCGCCAATGGCCAGCCTACATACGGCCAGTTAGGCCAATTATTCGCCCTGTTATGCACTTCTCCCAACTGACTTTTACACTCGTTGAGAGTCCAAGCTCCTACGCTCTGCCACATTGCTCGCCATCCTGCCCCACTCCCCCCACCTAGGGCGCTGAAATCAGGCGTATTGAGCGGCTCTTTGGCAGGAACCAAGTCGTTATCATGCAACCATTTATTTAAGGACTTGTAGTAGCCTCTAGTGTTGACCAATTCAACATCACCCCCAAATGGCATGGTAAACAACAGCAAATAGGACAAGTGCGCCGGATAACGCACCTGGTATGCTTCTCCACTTTGACGCAATACACGCGAGCCAAGAGTATCCCCCGCTTCACGCAGCCGCTGCCAATTAGAATAGCATTTGTATGCGCGGTGCAATAGGCCTACCCCGCGTCCACCGGACCCCAGCGGGCCGTTCCGCATGCAGGTTAAGAAGTTTCGCCAGATGATTTCATCGGTCAACGTCTCCCCTTCTTCTTCATCGTAGTCAAACGCATCCGGCACCTTGGCCGCCATCTTTCGGCCAGCCTCAGTCACTTGTTCGGCGTTTAGGAACAGGAACACTTCCTGCTGAGCCCTCTTTGCTTTGAAAATCTGGTCACCTAGTAGGTTATTCCAGTCATTATAAGTCATAAAATAGCCATTTGGAAAGCTAGCGGAGCTTCCCAAGGCTAAAGAAAGCAAATTTTCTTTTACTACAACTGCAATGAATCCACAGGGCAGTCTTGTAGAATATCTTCTATCAAGACCTTAAGCCGCTGCTCGCGCACTACCGCATTTCGCAACTCACACTCCCACAGTATAATTACGCGCCAACCAAGCTGCTCTAGCTCCCTTTGTTGTTGCCAGTCCCGAGCTTTGTTATGTCCTATTTTTTTTTGCCACCACTCTGTTCTGGATGAAGGCACCTTGAAACACGGCTGCCCCTCATGCCCATGCCAAAAGCATCCATGTACGAGCACAACAGCCTGGAAACGGGGAAGCACAATGTCAGGCTTACCTGGCAAGTCGTCGCGGTGAACCCTAAACCTCATGCCTTGGCTATGAAGCCACTGGCGCACTATTATTTCCGGCTTGGTATCCTTGCTACGGATACGCGACATATTGTAGCTGCGGCGCTGCGGCGTAATCTTGTCAGCCATGTTGTACTAACATGGCTCTGCTAAACGCCGTTCCGCCACTTCCACCATACATGCCATCGATTCCACTCTATACCTCACAAGCCCTAGTCCCAGGTCAAGTTTATACGAGGCACGACTTGCGCGACAGGTTTAATATCGTCGACAAGACTCTCGACACTGGGGTATTTAAGCCGCGTGGCACGCGCTCTGTCTGGCTATTTGTTACCGAAGAGAAAGAGCAGGACCAGACTCAATACCAAGACCAGCTAGATGGCAATATGCTACAGTGGCAGGGTCAAATGAGTGGCCGAACAGACAAGCTAATCCTTACTCATCAAGCAGAAGGCAGTGAATTGCTAGTTTTCTACCGTAAGAACAAGGCTGAGCATCCAGGTGCAGGTTTTCGGTACCTCAGCCGCTTTGTTTATGAAAGCCATCATTCTAGCCATCCAACATCATTCATCTTAATAGCTGAAAGCAAAAGCTAGGTTACCCCAAATACTTAGCCAAGCAGTCTGTAAAAAGCTGGCTTTCATCAACGGGAACAGGCTTTTTGTTTTAGTGCAGCTGAATATAGTGCAGCCGTCTCGCCAACCGTGAACGTGTGTGCCTCAGCAGTGCCTCCGAAGGAGCCACTGCCGTCAGTGGACGCCTGCCTGCTACTGTCGGCATAGGCAGGTTAATAATATCATTTAGCGCCAGTTTACTAAGAATAGGCCCCAGAATAGCACCAAGTCGAAGCGCCGAAGGTGGGCATCGGCGAAAAGCGCCTGAAATTCCGGGCGCTTTTCGCCGTGCCGCCTGACTCGTGCTCTACGTAGTCTTTGTAAATAATGTAGCCGTACGCCTGGGCACAGCGCCGCAATTCCGGCAACTGATTTTCGGTGCTTTGACCTTTATCCTTGGTCGAGACACGGGCATAGAGGGCGACGATAGTCGTACCCTGAAAGTACTCCAATAAGGGTCAGCTAGAAAGGCTCAGAAAAAGTGTCTCTACGTGCTGGAAACACACCCTGTAAAACTATCCAATAAGGGGCCCCATAATAGCTGGTTGACTGAATAGATTCCACACCGCAATCATTAATTCATTAGGCAACTACACCCTAGGAATTCACTTATTATCAATTATACAATGGTTATCGTTAGCCTTATTGTGGCAGCTTAATTGGCGTAATCTGTCTGTGGCCTGCTGCGTGCGTAATGATGAGCTGGCCGGACACAACTTCTACCAGTACTATCTCGCCCGGCGCAAAGCCTGCATTCCGTAGCCATTCGCCGCAAAGGTGTAGCGACGAAGTAATTTTTAGTTCTGGGTGCAGACGCGTGTAGCGCGGGGCTACCTTTAAGCGACGAGTCTTCATTACTTGACGGTAGATTGAGAAAGAATAAGGCAGCAGGTTATTGCTCAGCACTCTTCTGAGAACTAGCCGCTTGCCATCGTATAAGTGGGGTGGGTAGGGTTACTCCTACTTGGTTTGGGGCACCTTTAGGGCCTGCTCCCGCTGCCGCTCGGCTTGGAGTGTGATGGCTTCCTGCTTAAGATGCTGTTGCCGCTCGCGCAGGTCGGCCCGGACGGCCTCAACCACCTGGGCTTCCGCTTCGGAGCTGAGCCGCACGGTCAACGTCTGCGTCAGCATGTGGAAAGTGAGGCCGACTAGGACATCCAGTTCGAGCACGAGCAGCTGCCGGCGCTGGGCGCGTACGAGCCGGCGGGCGCAACGCACCCGCTTGAGTTGAGCTTTGTACATATGGCCCGCCACTTAGCTGTGAAGAAGCTCGGCGTAGGAGAGCCCCTCTCCCATCCCAAAATTGGCCACGGCAAGCCCGTCGGCGACACCGGCCAGACAATCGAGTGGCTTTAGAACCTGGAGCTGCGGCGGTAGGCCCACGCTACCGGCTTGAGTCAGACAATTGGAACTTGGTTGTGCTAGGTCCTCTCTAAGTCGCGTTATACCGGCTTGCACCTGCTGCCGCTGGTACTCCACGGCCCGGCGAGCAAGCACAGCCGGAGTATTGACGAGCCAACGGTGAAGGAGGCCTGCATCTTCGCACTCGTGCGCGTGGTGGTTAGCCCTCAGCTGCTCGGCGGCCGTGAGCCAGGGCGAGCCGAAGGTGAGGGCTGTGAGCTGGACCCGTAAGGTGGCCAGCAGCTGGGGGCAGGAAGCAGCCGTTGACGCGGCCGCTTCCCCGATTATGCGCTGTTGCATAAATTTGAAGTGTTGGTTGAGCTAAAAGCTCAGCTTTAGGCGCGGCCGTTAGCGCGGCCGCGCCGGAGGGGCCAGTCGTTGACGCGGCCGGCCCCTCTTTCGTGCTGAGCGTCCCCGCTCGGGAACACTACAAAAAAAATATAGCGAATTTGTCCCCGCAATAATTTAAATTATTGCCAATCAATATAATATCACTACCCATTAGGCTGTCCAGGGGTGTCCCGGTTTCATGAGTGGGACACTAGGACACCCAAGAGTTGTGCACCGATGTGCCATCGACACCTTCGCCAACGTGGAGGCTGTGTATCCCTCACTGGTTGGTCTAGCCCAGTAGTCCGAGCAACTGCCTGTCCCACCTTTTCCTACCAAATGAACTCTTGGCACCTCAGCCCTTGGCTCACGTTTGCTTCCGAACCTGAAAAGAAATCGCGGCTACCAAACAAGCAGTTGATGTTGTCATAGAAATCTCTCAAACCTAATGGAGGCACCTAGTTTTAACACCAAGTTCGCCTGTATCGTTGATAGGCAGCAGGTAGAGCTTGCCGCAGTAATAGCCTCCTACCTGCACGAGCCTGGCACGTTTTTGAGCGTGTTCGAGTATGGGCTATCTACCACCGAAAGACAGCCGGGCACCCTGGAACTAAGGGACGAACATGCTCCATCGAGGGTCAGAAGCGAAGAGGTTAGTATAAAAATTAGCAATGCTATCCAAAAAATCGGCAGTATTGAGTACCTGATACTTGCCGGCTTGGACGACAGGCAGAAATCGTACCTAGCCCGATTACACGAGTATACCACACTAGAGATTGACTCGCTCGCCGATGTGGAGAGTATGCTCGGCGGGATAGCCTACGACAAGGTCGACTACCTAGCCGTCCATCCCGACGACCTTCTTTGGGGACTTTTTATGGCGGGTAAGAGCGGTCGCAAACTCAGGTTAGACGTGATAGCCCCCCCGTTACCCCGCCAAGACGAAGTGCGCAATGGCGTGATTGTCATTGAAAATACTCACACCGTGTCAGCCGTGTCAGCTATCAACTACGCGCTATCGATAGCTGCTGACATCAACGTTATCAGCGAGTTTTCCGGAGATAATCTATTGCACAGCGAACAACTCATAAAAGGATGGCAGCAGGGCGACCGTAATCAATACGAAGAGCTGATGGCAATGATGTTTAGCCAAATAGGCGAAATTGATTTTACGAGATATCGCTTCGCCACCTTTTTCACCGCGGGCGTACCCTTCTCCCTAATCTTGAAAAATGAACTGCCCATCACGTACGTCTACTTGGATGGGTACACAACCTTGTTTATCGTAGACAATATATTCTATGAAAGAGTGAAGCCCATTGGTTCAGCCATCGTGTTCTCCCCCCTGGTATTTGGAGAGGACGGAGTCGACGAAGAAACCCAGTTCGTGATTGATTTATTCGGCGCTGCTAATTTTTACGTTAAAGAGCTTACTGGCAAAGCAGCTTCCTCTTATAACATTGACATGCACGTCAAAGAGTATCCATTCGATATTCTTCACATCTGCAGCCACGGCGGCGAAGTAAAAGGCTACAGCAATGTCGTGACGTTTACTGACCGCGATGGGAATAGCCACGTCATCGAGTACGATGATGTGATTAGCTTTTATCCTAACCCCAACCGCCAGGTTGACCTAATCAAAGTAGAAACCAAGCATATCTGGAGGAAGTTTGACGGAATGGTTTGGAAAAGTAAGGAGTTGAAAAGCAAGCAGTATCCGCATTACGTATTTGTGGACATGCAGCAGGCGATTAGTGACCGTGACGACCAGAAGGGAAAATACAAGGGTACGCCCAAATCAGTGGTGCCAGATTCTTGCGCAATAGCCTGCGATGTATTTGTATACCAGGCAATGTTTGACATGATTGCCGGGTTTCATGCCTCCCCAGTGATTTTCAATAACACCTGCTGGTCCTGGTCCGGAATTGCCGATTCGTTTCTGAGCGCCGGCGCAAGGGGGTACGTTGGAACACTTTGGGCCGTAGAAAACAACGTAGCCAGGCAGGTGGCAGAGGAGTTTTATCAGAACATTTTTACGAACACCATCGCCGAGAGCCTGCACCACGCGATGACTCTTACGAAGGGCACGCACAGTGAAGGTATTTACGTGTATTGGGGGCTGCACTTCTCGACGCTGGGCAAGCCTGTTTCCATGCCCGAAAGCAGGACCCGTATTGCAGAACTCATGATACGAGGATTCCATAACTGGCGTGACCATGCTGCCAAGCTACCCGATGGGTTCTCAAAAAAAAGCTCCCTTGAACTTGCTGAGTGGGATTATAATGAGTTGCTGAGAAATTTTAAAACAGAGGCAAGTAAGGTAATGGCTGCCAGAAGAAATGCCGCCAAAAGAAATGATTAGGCGGGCGTTTGGGAGTTAGGCAGGCACTAGGTATTTGAAGTACACTGCAGAGAGGCTTGACAATTATTGCCTCCTTCCACCGCCAATTTTCTATTATCTAGCAAATTACCAACGAGGCAACTGCATGAGAAAGCTACACGCCAAGCCTTCGATACCGATTCATGTAATCATTCTTTAACGCACCACTCTACTTCCTTGAAGCCAATTACCGTTTACCTCGACCACAACATTCTTAATGACATAGCACCAGCCGGACAGGACTGGGCTACTACTAAGTGGGATTAGTTGTAAAAAGATGGTCAGCGCTTTTTTAAAATGCCCTGCTCCATTTCCGCACGGGCCAGTTGGGCCCGCAAGTGCTTGTTTTCCTACTCCAGCACATTGCTACCTGCTGGACGGGTAGCTTAGCTGCGGGCGGCACGCCCCCCTTTGCCCAACACAGCCTCGCTCATGCCCAGCGCCAACGCGACCTGCGTCACCGCCTGCCCCTCTTGCAAGGCGGACTGCCTCGGTCCGAAAGGCCACATCATATTTGGTTCGTTGCCGTTTGCCGGCTGATTTTTCTGTTTCCATGACAGGGGAAAGTTATTTTCTCCCTGTCCATTACTACCCGACCACCTCAAAGCACATTCGCTGTTAGGTGCCAACCGTACTGTTCGTGCTATACAAAACGGCTCGAACGTTTCACACGCGAGGCCTAGTGTGCTATGTGCTAGAGCTTAGTTGCTGAGCGCTTCTTGGTACACAGCCTACAATTGATGACTTTGGCTTAGCTTAGTGGCTGTGCAGGCTATCATGCTACTTAGAGACCGCAGGCGTGGTAGACTTCGCACTATCTGCGCCCCCGATGCTGCATTTGTCTCATCTAGTTACTGCTACTGATTTAACAGAACGGCTTTACCGGCTTGCAGACCGTGGGGTATTCCCGGACCTCGTTCGGCGCTTGATTCTGACTTCTGACTCGTCAGTACGTGGTATCCAATTTCGTGCTTATGAAAGCATTGCCATCAGTGGCTGGGATGGAATTGTTGACCAGGCAGGGGGCGCAACTTATATACCCACCGGAGCCTCTCGCTGGGAAATAGGCACTAACCAAGACGCACCATCTAAGGTAAAGAGCGACTTCGAGAAACGTAACGCGCCACCAGCCCCACCTAAACCGCGCGGTCGGCTTAAGCAGAATCCGCCTTTGGCTGCTACTAGTACCGGGGTTCCACCGTCGGTAGTGTCACCTAAGGCCACGCTGACGCCAAAAGAGTTAGCATTCCGTGCCCAAACGACGCTGGTGTTCGTTGTCGGACGGGAATGGCCGGACAACAGGGAGTGGGCGACTACGCAAACAACGGCTAGTGAATGGAAGGCTATTAAAGTAGTCGATGCAACCGACCTTCACACTTGGCTGACCCAGCATCCTGGTATTCACCTTTGGTTTTCTCGGCGACTGGGCAAGCCCGTTAATAGTACCAATGACCTTGAGAATTGGTGGGCCGACTGGGCTTATTCCATGAAGCTGGAAATCCAGCCGGACTGGTTGGTGGCTGGCCGTCAGCAGTACCGGGACCGGTTAATGGACTGGATTAGGGAGGGGGATGATGTTTTTCCTATTTTCGCTAGGTCTACCCAAGAAGCGCAAGCATTCTTAGCCTCGTGTGTCATGTCGTTACCCGAAGAAGACCGTTTACCACTGCTGGGGCGCATTGTAATGGTGGCGCGCGAGGATGTCTGGGAGGAATTGGTTTGGGAAGAGCAAAAGCTAATTCTGGTTTTTGATTTTGCGGCAGAACGGCAGCGCAGATTGTGTTCGATGGCTGCCCGTCAGGGTCACCGGGTTATCATTACAAACCCGCAGCAGGAAGAAGGCATGCCGAGGAACAGTCTGTTGCCTCCCCTTGGGCAGGCAGAACTACGAGCACTGCTGGAGCAGCAAGGCATGCCGACGCAAATGGCATCGGCTAACGTGGAGTTGGCCAGCCAGCTATTCACAAATCCCCAGTCGCAGGCCTTGAAGTGGCCCTACTTGAAGCACCCCTATTAGTGATTGTTTTTTGTGCTATGTTACACAAGCTACTAGCTACTGCTACCGAACTTGAACGATGGGCTGACCTGCTGGAGAGCAAGTCAGTTTTCCCCGAGCTACTGCGTCGGCTCATTAGCACTACTACCCCTACGCTCACCAGCTTCAGTTTTCCTTCGGCCGAAGGCGTTCAACTTGGCGGGTGGGATGGGTTAACCAATACCAGCGAAGCCACCAAATTTGTACCGGTTGGCTCAACTGGCTGGGAGCTAGGCACTAACAAGGCACAGAAGGGTAAGGCTGATAGTGATTATGATACCCGCACAGCTGATCCGCTGGGGTTAACCCCAAATAGCGCTACGTTCGTCTTCTGTACCCCACGCCGGTGGGGACAGCGGCAGAAATGGGCGGCCGCCCGACGCAGCGAAGGGCACTGGCACGATGTGCGGGCCTACGATGCCGACGACCTCATCGCGTGGTTAACGGAATCGCCCGCTACTCACCATTGGCTCTCGCGGCTGCTGCACAAACAACCCGATGGGGTGCAGGATCTAGAACACTGGTGGGAGGGCTGGGCCGCCCAAACTAATCCGGCAACGCAAGCAGCGTGGTTGCTCGCTGGCCGCTCGCTCGCGCAGGCTGCCCTAGTCAACTGGCTGGCAGCCATTCAGCCGACTACCCAGACTTACTCCGCATTTGCTAGCACAACCGATGAGGCGCGCGCCTTCATTGCCAGTTGCATTTTGATCCTGCCCGAGACGCAACGCACTGCCTGCTTGGCCCGGACGGTGGTGGTAAGTAGTGAGGCCGCCTGGCAGCAGCTTGTCTTGCTCAATGAGTCACTTATTTTAATACCTGACTTTGAATCGGAACGTGTAAACCAACTACAAGCGGCGGCCACGAGGCAAGGCCACCGAGTGTTGCTGCCTCGGGCGGCTAACGAGCTTCGTAGTGGTGAAACTGTTATTCCCCCAATTGACCGAGAGCTGCTTCAGCAAGAATTAGAGCGGGTACCGTTCGCACGGCTAGCGGCCGCTGAAATGGCGAGTCTGGCCCGGCGTAGCTTTTCGGCCTTTCACCGCGCGTTGCTCACCGATAAATCATTGCAGCACCTCTGGTGGCAGGAACCACCCGTTGCCCGGCAACTTCTACCCCTCCTTCTACTCAATCGTTGGGAGGCGAATTCACCTGGTGACCAGTTGGTAGTGGAAATACTAAGCGCCCAGCCTTACGCGGAGGTGGACGCAGGATTGCGCACCTGGGCGCAACAGCCAGCGGCCCCAGTGCGCCTACTCAACGGGGAGTGGTTTATTCTAGACCCCCCTGACGTATGGGAGCAGACAGCTGCCTTTCTCACCCCCAAGCTACTCACTGCGTTTGGCGAGGTGGTACAGCACGTGCTGGGAGCACCCCTGGCTCGCTTTGGCTTGGCCCCCAATGAAAGGCGCTATGCTGGGCTGCGTGGTCCGCAGGATGATTATTCCCGAACGTTGCGCCATGGTATCACAACCTCTCTGGCGCTTCTCAGCACGCACACTCCGCCGGCCGCCACGGCACAACACGTACCGGGGTGGATAGATAGTCAAGTACGAAAGCTGGTGAGTGACTCTTTGCAGGATGCTAATGGCCACCTGTTGGCTTCTCTGGATACTCACCTGCCGGCGCTGGCAGAAGCGGCTCCCGACACTTTCCTAGTCACTATCCTACAAGGTTTACGCAACGCCGTCCCAGCTTTGGTGAAGTTGTTTGAGGAAGAAGCCGGTTTGCTTCACACTACGGCTCACCATACTGGGCTGCTCTGGGCCCTGGAAGGCTTGGCTTGGCCGCGTCGCCACCTGTCCGATGCTGCCTTGGCGCTGGCCATGCTGACGCGCCTTGACCCAGGTGGGCAGCTGGCGAACCGTCCTATCAATTCGCTGCGTACCATTTTTCTGCCCTGGCGTCCCCAAACTAGTGCGACTGTTACGGAGCGTTTAACGGTGCTAGACCGCATCCAACAGGCTGAACCGGAGGTAGGGTGGCGACTACTGAAGTTGCTGTTACCCAGCTTCCATGATACCTCGTTCGGCACTCACTTGCCAACTTTTCAGTGGCGCGATTGGGAAGTAAATCCCGACCAAGAAACTACCCAGGAAGACTACCATCTGTATCTGAGTGGCTTAACTGCGATGGTGTTACGGGCAGCTGGCACGAATTCCCACCGATGGAGCCAACTAATCGGTGAATTGACAGAGTGGCTTGCGCGATTACCCGATGCTGGCCTACGCGAGCAAGTATTAACGGCACTCAGTCAGATGGCAGGAGCAACCATGTCCGAAGCTGACCGCCTAACGCTGGTAGAGGAGTTACGCGATTTTCTCAACCGACATCGGTCGAGTAGGCAGGTTACCTGGGCCTGGAGTGAAGCCCAGTTGGCCCCTGTCGCGGCGCTTTACGAGCAGCTGCAACCAACGGACCTACTCAGGCGCCATGTTTGGTTATTCGACCAGTGGCCTAAACTGCCTGAAGGAACAGCGCGACGTAGTAGTGATGCAGCGTCGGTTATTCGACAGCGTCAGGAACAGGCACTGGGAGAAATAATGGTAGCGTTAGGCGAGGAAGCCATTCCGCGGTTAGTGCCGCTGGTGCCAAATAGTTTTTGGCTCGGACGCCTTTGCGGGCAATCTGCACGCTTTAATGATGCTAAAAAGCTACAACTGTTTCAGCGTTATGCAGCAACTGCTGCTGAGCGAGAGGCTAATTTCGGACAAGGCCTCGCCTATAGCTACGTACACATGCTCGGTGACGAGGAAGCCGGCCGCGTAGCCCGCCAGCAGCGAGCAACTTGGCAGCCTGCACAGCTCGGCATTTGGTTGGTCAATATGCCTATGACAGCGGCTACTTGGCAGTTGGCCCAGGATTTAGGCCCGGAAGTTGTAGCCGAATACTGGCAGCGGGCCTGGGACTACGTGCCGCACGATGCCGAAGCTCCCGAAGCGATAAAACACTTCTTGGCGCATCACCGGCCCGCCGCCGCCGTCCAGGTGTTGACCATGCTTCAGCATCACGACAACGAGCGACTGCCCATGCCCTTGGTGCTGGCAACGCTAGAAGCCTTGTGGTCGGCCCAGCTTCACGCAGGTCAGCCACTGGTTCAGAGTTATCAATTGGAAACGCTGCTGAATGAGTTGCCTCATGCGCCAGAAGAGAATCGCAGTCAGGCTGTAAGGCTTGCCTTCCTGTTCAGCTCCGCCGTGCCTCTTGAGAATCCTCAATTATTAAACGAGGAGCTGGGGCACAATCCGGCGTTCTACGTTGACCTGCTCGAAGCCATCTATAAACCAGATGAGGCAGTCGATACTATCGCCGAGGAATTATCCGACGACGAGCGCGAAATCAAACGCTTGTTCGGCACCCAGGCATGGGGGATTCTACACCACTGGGAATCGGTACCTGGCGTGCAATCAGACGGCACGCTGGATGGCGACTATTTACTCAATTGGGTTGAGCAAGCGCGCGCGTTAGCAGCCGAAAAACACATCACCAAGGGGTTTGACATTCAGTTAGGTTTACTCCTGAGCCATGCTCCTCCTGGTGCCGATGGAGTATGGCCGCATCCCGCAGTGTGCCAAATCCTGGAAGCTGAGGCGGCTAACGAAACGATAGCGCGGCACGTTCACATGGGGCGTTACAATATCCATGGCCGGGCACACGCTGTAGATGGTGGGATGAGAGAGGAGAGAATCGCCGACGAATATGCTGCCTGGGCGCGACGTTTGCAGACTCAATACCCCGCTACGGCACGCATCCTACGTGCCCTCCAGGATGACTTCGAAACTCAGGCTGAGGGTGAACGCCAACGTGCCGACCGCGAAGACCAGTTTGGTCACTAATGCTTGCTGTATTTTGTACAGATAGGCTCTAAAACTGATTAAGGAGTTGTTGAGTCGAACCGCGGAAATTTCGCACCTAGAAGGCGAATGAGTCATTTAAAGCACTATGCAGTGCTAGGCTCTGCCGTATGGAAACGTAGGCTACGTTTCCATACGGCAGCTCTCGGCCTTACGCACCGTGCTGGCGCATCCAAGACAACTTGGTAGCGGCACGTAAAGTATTATCGTCTTACTCACGGGCCACCCACAGCTCGGCCAGCCACCGCAGCGGCAGGGCCACAGCCTGCGTGCGTGGGGCCGCGTCGGGCACGGACAGCACCAAGTCGCCTAGGGCCCGCACCAGCGCCAGCTTGTAGCTGGTCGTTTTCGTGTCGTGCTTGAGGATAGTGGCAATGAGTTGCTCCCCAGTGGATGGCGGTAACATAGGTAGTGCCTCAGGGCAAGCGCAAGGCGTAACAGCCGACAGAATGAAGTCGCCCGCAATTTTGTAATGGAAAGTTCCCAGCTTAGATCGCTCACCAAGCTCGTGGCTTATCCCCCGCCTAAAGTACGCCCCCCATTATGAAGCTATTCGATTTTTCGGCCGACCAACCGGCCCAAACCAAGGAGGACGACTATTTCCAACGCTACGGGTTTGCTGCTCGTATTGCCCAGGTTATTAATTCCCGGCAGCAGAGCAGCAGCCTGACCATCGGGGTATATGGCTCGTGGGGCGAAGGCAAGACTTCGGTCATGAACTTTATCGAGCAGGAACTAGCGGCGCAGGGCGACGCCATCGTCTTCACGTTCAATCCGTGGCGCTTTGCCGATGAGCCCTCCCTACTACGGGCCTTCTTTACGACCCTGGCCGAGCACCTGAAACCGTTGAGCCCGGACGGCGGGTGGTTCAAGTCCCGTAAGGAGCGGGTGGGCGACTTACTGGCCAAATATGCGGGCTACGCCACCGTGTTCAAATTCACACCCGCTCCCGGCCTGGCCGACGGGCTGCCGGGCCTGGGCAAGGCATTGTCCGATGTTTCGTTGGTGAGGTGGTCTAGGCAAGCCGGACAGAAGAAGGACGTATATTTCTTCTGTTATGGCAACCAAAACCAGCGGGTCGTCGCCCGATAAACGACGCAAGTACGACGCGGCGTTCAAGGCCGAAGCGCTGCGCCTGGCCAGCGAGAGTCGCAGCACGCAGGCTGCCGCGCGGCAGCTGGGCATCAGCCCCAAGCTGCTCTACCGCTGGCAGCAAGTCCAGCTCGTGACCGAGGTAGGCAGCGAGGAAGTGGCCCGCGACCCGGAGGTCCGGGCCCTGCGCGCCCGCCTGAAGCGGGCCGAGCAGGAGCTCGATATTTTAAAAAAAGCCTTGGTCATCTTCGGCCAGCCGACCCGGTGAGCACCTACCAGCACATCGCCCAGCGCCAGGCCCACGTGCCCGTGCGCCAGCTCTGCCAGGTGCTGCGCGTGGCACCGGCCGCGTATTACGCTTGGCGGCGCGCTAGCCAGCAGCCCCTTTCCGAGCCGGCCTGGCAAGTCGCGGTGTGCGAAGCGTTTGCGTACCACAGCCAGCGCTACGGCACGCGCCGGCTGCGGGCCGAGGTGCAGCACCAGGGCCACGCCGTGGGCCGCTGGCGCATCCGCCGCGTGCTCAAAGCGCACGGCTTGCGGGCCCAGCAGCCGCGCTCGTTCGTGCCGCGCACGACCGATTCCGACCCGGCCGTGCGCGCCGCACCCAACCGCTTGCTCGGCCAGCCGGCCCCCACTGCCCCGAACCGGGTCTGGGTGGGCGACATCACGTACCTGCCCCGCCAGGGCGGTGGCTGGCTCTACCTAGCCGTGTGGCTCGACCGTTGCTCGCGCAAAGTCGTCGGCTGGGACGTGCGCGACACGATGCCTGAAGACCTGGTCAGCGAAGCGCTGCGCCGGGCCCTAGTCGTGCGCCGCCCGCCGACCGGGCTCGTCGTGCACTCCGACCAGGGCAGCCAGTATACGGCGGCCCGATTCAAAGCCCTGGTTGCCAAACACGGCGCGCAGCAAAGCATGAGCCGGCGCGGCAACTGCTACGACAACGCCCACGCCGAATCGTTTTGGAGCCGCTTCAAAGCCGAGCTGCTCGACGGCGGTAGCTTCCCCGGCCTGACCGAAGCCAAGCTCGAAATCAGCCACCATATCGCCTACTACAACGCCGAGCGGCGGCATTCGGCGCTCGGCTACCTTGCCCCAAACCACTTCGAAACACACCTTCAAACAATGTCCCAACTCTGTCCGGCTTAGCTAGACCACCTCAGGAAAGCTCTCGCTTAGTAACTGAATGGGCTTTTCCTGTCAGGGGTGTTCTGAAGTAGGGTCGGACTCCCCTACCCGGCCAGTTTCATCGGTAGCGCCATAGGCGGCCCCCAGCAGGGGCCACTTGGGGGTTGCAAGTCGGGGCTAGCATCGCCCTTGCCCCAATATAACCCAGCGTCGACCTCAACTGCTTTTCCGGAAACTACACTACCCCAGCTAACCGAAAGCTCTACCTACGCTGAGGGAGGGAGCTTTGTGGTGAATCATCACGCACGCAGCACTTACTCGGCAGTCTGGCTCAAGCGCCAGCTGGGAAGGTGAACCTGCTTTGTCTTCGTTCCGCTACCGGCCTTGAGGTTGGCCGCCAAAAGCTGGCCCAGCACCGTGTCCTCCGTCTGGTCCAGGAAGGGGTCTCCTGGGTACTTCGGTTGGCCTCACAGCCGCTTAACGGCCTTCTGGTCGTCTGAGTGGCTTCGAGGCCCGCCGTAGTGCCTTACTGCGCTTGGGGATAAGCGCCCTTCGCTTCGAGGCGGCAAGCACCCATTAGCCGGCCTTTCTCCCCAACAGTCGAGCCGCGGGCACCTCGTGCGCGGCTGGCCTACGACTGCTAGCTGGTTGGCCCCTTGCGCTCGCTACGACCGGCTGCCAGCCAAGCGCTGAGCAAACTGGGTGGAACATGCGAAAACGCTGGACGCTAAGGCCTCCGCTAGCTTCTACCAACGTTACGTAAAAGACAAGCGCCCCCGTCAAGCCTAGTCAACCCTTGAAAATGAATGGCACCTCTAAAAACTTCATTATTGCATCTGTTTCCTTCTTTAGCAGCCTCTTCGGTAGCTTATTCCCACCAGGGCGATTTAGCAGATAAAGCAAGGAGTTTTCCCTAGTAGTGGCTAAGGTGCTCCCTTTAGCTGGCGATGCGGTTGTTTGGGAGCCTGAAAATGGCTGCTTGCTTCCCGGCCCCCGTCGCCAACTCAAGGAAACGCTGGCGCTTTCTAGTCAAGTAGTGCGCGAAGAGTGGACGGCGGCCGGCACTAGCTGGGACAGACCATAGGCAGGAAGCTGCTTCATCAGCAGACTGCTTACGCCAGCTGATTTGTCGAAGAGTCGCACTGACTTTACCACCTCCGCAACCTCCTTATTAGGTAGCTCCTAAGCATTGTGGGGCCGCCTTGCCCGCGCGTCAGTGCGGCCGGCCTGGTTATGAGTCCATCGCTAGGCCCCCGTGCCCCGCGCTGCGGCTACTGCGGCGCCCAGTCCGGGTCGCTGCCCCAGGGCGTGCGCCGAAACTGCGGGGCCAGGCCCACCTGGGCGGTGAGCACCTGCGTCAGCAGCGTTTCCACGCGGTCCAGATGGGTGGCTGGTATGACCAGCGAATCATGCACGGAGAACAGCGGCAACTCGGGGTAGCGCTGCCGGATACGCGGGGCCAGCACCCGTAAGAAGAGATGTGCCTCTAGGGATTGCAGTAGGCACGGCAGCAGGGCCGGGCCGGCGGCCTTATAGGCCGCAAACAGCGCCACCACGGTCGGGAACAGCTCGGCGAAAGCGGCCTTGGCCCGCGTCCGGGTCGAGTTGCGCGAGAAGAGCACTTTGAGTAGTTGCCGCTTCTGCCCACCCTCGGTGATGACTTCGCGGCCCAGCGCCGCGTTGATTGCCTGGCGCGTGCGCGGGTAGAAGTCGCCGGCGCTCACCCACTCCCGAAATTGAATTACGTCGGGCGGCGCCCCCTCGGGACCGTGGAACCCGGGCTGGTCGAAGAGCGCCCGCACAGTGGCGAAGAAGGCTGGGTGGGTACGGCGCAGCTCCTCGTACTGCTGCCGCCCCTCGGCCTGTAACGTCAGCGGCACCCGCCCGCCGCGCCGCCCGCGCGTGAAGGGCGGCTCGTAAAAATCGGGCCGCAGGAGCAGCACGGCAAGATAAACTTGTGAATTCCGCAAGTCGAGGCTGAAGAGCTGGGCGTGGCCCTCGGCGTAGATGAACTGGCGCAGTTGGCTGCCGGCGTTGGTCAGGGCCGAGTGCAGGCGCCCCTGGCGGTCGAGGATAGTGCCGAAGTCGCGCTCGGCCAGGCGCTGGATGGTAGTGAAGCGCTGCCAGTAGCGGGCGTGGGGCCGCGCCGCCTGGCCCCCGGCCGCCGCTGGGAGCGGCATCAGCCAGGCCGGCCAGCTGGCTTCGTCCAGGGCCGGTTCGTCGAGCACCAGCTCGCCCAGCGTCGCGCGGGCCGGGCTAGCGGACGAGGGCGTGGCCGGCGGGGCCGCCGCGGCGGGCAGGCCGAGGGCCGCCAGCTGCTGGTCTCGCTCGGCTTGGCTGAAGGCCAGGGCTTCGGCCTGGCGGATGCGCAGGGGCGACGAGCGCGGGCAGAGCCACTCCAGGAGCGCCACGTACGGGGCCCAGGGCACCTGCCGCGCGTCGCCCGGCTGGCGGCGCGCGAACCAGCGCCGCAGCAGGGCCGGGTCGCGCAGCACCACCGGCCGCCCGGCCCCGTAGTCGGAGCGGAACTGCGCGCCTATGCAGTAGGCGCGGCATTTGCCGCCTACCACGTACCAGTTATCGGTTTCGAGTAGGCCAGTAGCACACGCGTAGCGCAGGTAGGCGGCATAGGTGGGTAGCCAGCGCTGCAAGTATTTGGCACTCAGGAACAAGTAACCGTCGAAGTACTGCAGGCGGGCGGCTAGCTTGCGGTTGGTCAGCGGCAGGGTGGCCACTAGGTGCAGCAGCTGGGCCAGCGCGTCGCGCGAGAACGGCGTAAACCCCGGGGGATGGGCCCTGAGGTGCGCGTCGATATCCAGGGCGGCGGGCAGCAGCCGGGTAACGGCGGCGGGGTAAGAAGTGGCCATGCGAAACGAGGTAAGGGCGAGCCAACAATAGAGGGGCTAGCCGGCACGGGTTTCACTGCTGGCCGGGGGTAACTGGGTGCGGGGGCCGGTTACGCGGCTGCCGACCTCCTCCCCGCGCGGTGGCCCGGGGCTGGGCTAGCATTGCTGGCCGAGGAAGGCCCCTCCGAGGCCACGGGCGCGCCTTGTTGACCGCTAGTCGGGCCGCCGGGCGGGCGACTTCGCCAAGGGCTTCCGAGCGCCCAGCGGGACGCTCGCGCCGGGGAACTAGTACCGTGCCCCAAGCGGAGGACCGGAACACGTGAAAATGCTAGAAGCTAAGGCTTTCACATCTCTCGCTCAACGTTACGTAAAAAAAGAAAGGCCCTATCCATTGGGTCCCTGATAGCCCTTACATAACTAGGGTAGTTACTCAGGTTGCTACTGGGCCGGGAAGTAGCTGCTTGGTGGACCACTGTGGGCCGGGACTGTTACGCTGCTTGACTAGCTCCTATACAGTTTGTCCAAAGCGTGATGATAAAGGCAAGGATGCCCACAAGTCGATAGGTGCCCAATGGCCCCCTGATTAGCCGTAATACCCGGACGAGTACGCGGGGGCTGGGCCCCGTTACGCTGGCCGTCAGCTAGCGCTTCCCTCACAGTACCACCCCAGCCGGCAGGTTGTTATCCGCTTACTTAGTCGGGGGCGGCGGGGGCAGCGGCGGAAAATCCATCAAGTCTTTAGGCGAGATTTCCAGGGCGTGGGCCAGGGAGAGAAAGACGTCGAGCGAGACGGCAAACTGGGCCTGCTCAATGCGGTAGATGGTCATGCGGGCTACGTCGGCCGAGCGGGCCAGGTCGAGCACACTCCAGCCCCGCGCTTCGCGCAGGCTCCGCAAATAAGCTCCGAATGATTGAATAGCAGCCTCGTTTTTCACGACGGCAAGCTGCCACACCATTTGACTTGAACTGCCCCATATATGAGACTGTAACATAAGTGTTACAAATCAGCTCGGCGTGATTTTCTTTGTAGCGTCAGGAATTTCCCTGGTTTTTCCCTTATTTCCTTATGCAAGGTTTGCGTACCCCCCTAGCCGGCTCGCTGCTGGCCCTCACCCTGTTTGCGGCCGTCGCGGGCGGCTGCTCCGCGCCCAAAGCCCCGCAGGCTGCCTGCGACTGCCTCACCAAAGAGGCCGATGCCTACCTGGCCCAGCACCCGGGGCTCACGACCGCCCAACTGGGCGAGGCGATGACGGCCATCACGGCCCCGTGCCAAGCCCTCGCCGACGAGGCCGAGCAGCAGCTCAAGTCGGCCGACTCGGACACCCAAGCCAAGGCCAAGACGCAGGTGCAGGCCTGCCTGGACGCGCTGGGGCAGAAAATGAAAGCGGCGGCCAAAGACGACGCGGACGCAAAGGTCCCCGCCGCAGGCGGCGCCGACGACCAAGCCGCAGCGGCCGACGCCAAGGCCGACCAGCTGGCCGCCGACCTGGAAGCGGGCCGAACGCCCGCCCCGGCCAGCTCGGAAGAACTGGGGGAGGAGGCCGCCCCGGCCGGTGGCCACGTCAGCGAGGCCGACTGGAACAAAATGCTTGCCGACTATAGCGCTTACACGGACCAGTATGCAGCCCTGATGCGCAAGGGGGCCAAGGGCGACATGTCGGCCCTGAGCGAGGCCGCCGACCTCCAGGTGAAGGCCCAGGAGCTGGAAACCCAGCTCAAGGCGTACGCGGGCAAGGCCACGCTGGCCCAGAACACCCGCTTCGCCAAGGTGCAGGCCCAGGCTATGCGGACGATGCTGCGGGCGCAGCAATAACCCGGACTTGTCCTCTTGACCGTTCTGTTTATGAAAGCTCCCCTCCTGCTCCTGCTGGCCGCGCTGGCCTTCGGCACCCGCGCCGCCGCCCAACACCTGATGCCCGCTGTCATAGGCACCCTAGCCGGCGAACGTATCGGCTATAAGGACGAAAGCGGCGCTGTTATTATCAAGCCTCTGTACGAAGCCGGGGAAGAATTTTCCCGCGGCCTGGCCCGGGTCCGGCTGGCCGGGCGCTACGGCCTTATCGATACCACGGGGCAAATTATAGTTCCCTTGAAGTACAAGGATTTAGGCTACTTCTACGACGGCCTGGCCGGGGCCAGCCTCGACGGGGTGCACTACGGCTATATCAACCGGGCTAACGCAGTGGCTATCCCGTTTCGCTACCAGCGGAGTACGGACTTCAGCGAGGGGACCGCCGTGGTGGCGCTCAACGACCGCTGCCTGCTGATTGACAAGCGCGGCACCGTGCTCACCCCGGCGCCGAGCAAGTACCTGCTCATCGAGCCCATGCAGGGCGGCATCGCCCGCGTGGTCACCCGCGACGATAATCGCGAGGGCCTGGCAGAGAGCCACCACTACGGGTTTATCGATGCGAAAGGCAGGGCGCTATGCGCACCTACGAACTACGGCCCGGACAGCCCCAACTTGGGCAATGGGCGGGCCGTGGCCTGCGTGGCCACGCCCGACGGCCGGCCCACCGCCCGCCGCGGCACCGCGCCCAACGGCACGCGCTACACGCTGCTGCTGGGGCAGGGCTACACGTACAGGTCCATGCTCCTGGACAAAACGGGGCGCGTCATCATCCCCGCCTCGGCCGGCTACACCTTCGGCAACTGGGGCGACGACTACGTCATCGTCAAGCGCGGCGACTTAATCGGCGCAGTGGATATGGCGGGCAAGCTGCTTTTGCCGGTGGGCTTCCGCGACATTTCCAAGTTCGAGTACGGCCCGCCCGGCCAGCCCCTGGCCCGGGTCACCACGACGGCCGACGGTAAGTTCTTCTACGTCGACCAGCACTGGCAGCCCACGGAATACGACGGCGTGAAGCCCCCGGAGTACTAGGATGCTATTTGGTGGCCCGTGGTAGGGCCACGACAAATACTAGCCGTTAACTACCAGCAGGGTGGTCGGAGCCCCACTAGGTAACCTCTTCTTCGGGGGCTACTTGGTGGGGCTTCTGTTTTAAGACCATCGGCCGTTTCTAGGCGGTCACGGCCGCGGAAGGGTTTGGCGTTTCGACTTTCTGCCCTGCCCAGTTACCGGGGGTACTAAGGCCACAAGCCACCTGCGTTATTCGGGCAATTACTTCGCGGGGGTAGGGCGGCGAGCTTTGAGTGGCGTACCGGGGGTTGGCAGTGGGCTGGGGCCGTATACCTGCTCGTAGAGTTCCGCACTCAGCTTGCAGATTCGACGGGCGATTTTTTGCTGCTCGTCGGTGCCGTGGCGGTAGTTGCCAAGGGCTTCTACTAGTCGCCCGCTGCCCCGTCGGAGCCAGCGGCTCACGGTGCACTGCTGAAGCTGTTCGGCTTCCTGGAGCGAGAAGCCGGCCAAGTACCGCCGCCGCTCGCGCAGCCAATCTACCAAGGCTTCCTGGGTGTAGGCGGCCGCCGTAGCCAAGCGCCGCGCCGCGAGCGAGGGTACGGGCAGTGGCGCCCGATCCTTCGGGACAGCGCGCTGGGTAGGCGGCAAGGTGTACCGTAGCCGGGTGGCCTTGGCTTTGTGGTAGAGTAGACAGAAAAGCAGCAGGTCATCGGTGGAGTCGAAGTAACGGTTGCGCCGCCAGCGGTAGGCTGGGCGGGCGTGCGCGTCACGGGTGGCCGCCACCACGGGGGTGGTGGCCGTGGCGGGCCCTCCCGTGGGGGTGGCCGCCAACCCCAGCAGGCGGGCGAATTCGGTGCCGAGCATCCAAAACGCGTGGGCACTCAGGGGCAGGCGGCGCAGGGCATGGCCCGAGTAGGCGAACAAGCCGCGGTGGGCCTGGCCCTGCGACTCGGGCACTTTGCGCACGCGCCAGTACGTCTGCTGCCGCCGCTGGAAACGCCGCGACCGCTTCCGGAGCTCATCGCGGTGTTGCATGTGCGCCTCGTCGACCGACGCCTCCACCCGGTTTTTGCGTGCTTTGGGGCGACCTCTCACAGGGGTTGAGGGATAATTAGTTGGTTTGTGCATACTAGGATCAAAAACGGGGGCACGCACCAAGGTACGTAGAATACTAATTATCAGCGAAAAATAGCTAGTTATTCTCAGGCCGCAAACTGCCTGAAACCATACGCTTGTGCAATAGTGACTAGGTAAGGGCGGGCATTTCCGCTCCGCTCGTCCGGCATGCTCGCGTTCCTACTCTACTACTTGCGCCCGTATCACCGCCCCGCCCAGTGGCGCGACTCTGCGCCGCTTATCGGCGGCCCTCATTCCCAACGTGCGGCGGGGTGGCGGGGCCTAGTTGCCCACCGTGAGCGAGCGGCGGTCCGGCTAGGCTTAACGGCGGCCACTGACCTCCCGCTCGGGCGGCCGCCGCCTGGGAGCTACTTCAGCCAATCTTATTCTACTATTATTCATGGCTTTAGCCCACTGTCAACACTAGGTATCATCTTACTCATGCAACAGTTTCTTTTCTCCGAACCGGTGCTCACGGCGCTAGCTCTGTTTGGCCCTTTTCCACCGCGGCTACTCAACTGGGTAGCGCAGTGCCTACCCCACCCTCAAGCTGGGTTGCAGCCACCGCTGCGGCTAGCTGCGGTGCTGGATTTTGCCGCCTGCCCGGTGCGAGTACCTCGTCGCGGCGCGGTAGACCTGCCTACCCTCTACGCCCAGCTGCCCGAGCTGGAAGACGGGGCCGCCGACTTCGCCTTCACCTTTCCGGTGGGCACCTGCCTCTACCAGCTCGAGGCCGCCGCCCGCCTCTGCCAACTGGGGGCGGCCGCCGGGGGGCACGTGGTGCGGCTCACCCCTCAATCCGATACGCTGACAGCTTGGCTGCGCCTCGGCCGCGACTACGCCCAGGTGGTGCTGCACCTGCACGCCAACGGCCGGCCCTTCTGGGCCGAGGTCGTAGCGGCTGGCAGTGGCCCCGCGGCCGAACGGGTGCGGGCGCTACTGAGCCTTATTTAGGGACTTGATTGCTAGGTAGTTTCATTTCGTCTTGCCCCTTGGCCAATAACGGGGCCTGCCGCCGGCCGGAGTTTAGTAGTTGCGGCCGGGTCATACAAGTAGCGGTTGGGGCCGTGCTGGTTGTGCGGCGACGACAAGCGAGCTGGCCGGGTGCTGGCCGGCGGCGATCTTCGGACGGCGGGCGCGCCCCCCATCGGCAGGGGGTTCGTCTCGGACAGGCTGCTTAAATATTGCGAAAGTTCTATGGAACCGGCGGGTGGGTAGCCGGCTATAGGGTGGGTGAGGGTCGGCCGGCTTCCGTCCTGGCTTGGCTTCGCAGAGTTGCGCCGTCTTCCTTTTTTCCATTCGCATTACTCAATGCCCATCCAACCATTACTACCGGACAGCATCGCCGCCGCGCTGCTCCAGGTCGATTGCCTGCCGGAGCTGCGCCGCGCCGGCCTCTACGAGCGCCTGCGGGCGCTGGGCGTACCCAACCCGGCCCAACTCGAAGCGGCCGCCCGCCAGCAGTATCTGCTGCTCGGCGGCCACGGCGACAAGCCCCTGGCGCTGGGGCCGCGCGTGGCCCTGCTGGCCTCGCCCCACTACCTCGGCCCCGAGGCCCGGCCCTTCGGCCCGCCGCAGGCGGTGCTACCCTGCTGGGGTGAGCGGCGGCACGCCTGCGCCGACACGCCGCTCAGCTACTTCCGCCAGAGCGAGCGGGCTTGGCCCTACGCCGCCATCACCGTGGCCCAACTCTACGAGGCCATTACCCGGCCCGCACCGACGAAGCTAGCCGCGACGACGGCGGCCGTGGCGGCGGCCGCCACCTACGCCGAGGCCACGGCCCTCACGCGGTTGCAGGACGCGGTGGTACTGGGCGCGTGCGCCCCCGGCAACGGCCTAACCGCAAGTTCGTCCTTAGTGGCCCTGCGCCTGGAGCTGCGCTCGCCGCGCACCCGCGCCGAAGCCCAGGGCATCCTGCTGCGCGACGACGTGCTCGCCCCCCGGCTACTGCTGCTCTACGGCGAGCCGCGCGGCGCTTACCTCATCCTGCTGCTGCAGGTCAGCACCTACAATACGCCGCTGTCTTACGCCGCGGCCTGGCGGCACTACCAACGGCTCATTCACGAGCGCTACGGGGCGCTGGGCTTGTGGGTGTACCTGCCGCGGGCGCTGTCGCCCGATGCCTTCGTGCCCGTGTGGGCCGACCCACTGGCTCATATCAACCCGGACCTGCTGCTGCCCGACCCCACGGCGCGGCGCACGGGCTGGATATCGGCGGACGGCGAGGTGGCGGCGAGCATTATCGAGGCGGAATTCTAGCTATTTACCGACGCTACCCATGACCACAATCACCCTCGTGCACACCCGCGACTACGCGGATTACCCGGCCTTCGCCGCCAAACTCGACCGCCTGCGGCAAACCGGCCGGCTGCGCTTCGACGCCGTCCTGGCGGCCGGGCCCCATACGCTGGCCGCCCGCTACGCCCAGGAGCGTGAGCTCCCGCTGCGCATCCTCGCCCCGCACTACGCCCGCGACCGGGGCCTGGCCCGGGCCGTGCATCGCGACAAGCTGCTGGCGGCCACCACCCACCTAGTAGCCTTCCACGACGGCCAAAGCCGCAACGTCGGCGAGCTGATTGCCCGCGCCCGGCGCCAGCAGCTGGCCCTGGTGTTCGTCGTGCCCGTGGCGCTAGGCGCGAAGCCTATCTCTGGCAAGTTGGAGGGGCCGGCAGTACAGCAAGACTCCCAATAACTCGCCCATTAGCACGCCTAAGTTACCCTGCCCGCCATGCCCCGCCGGCCCACGCCCCTACCGCCACCCGTTTGGCGGCTGCTGCCCGCCAACCTCGACCTCGACGCGCACCTAGCCGCTTGGCCGCCTAGCTTCGCTCCCTTCCACCGCGACTGCCTGGTGCAGCTGCTGCACGAACTCGGCGAGCGCCTGGCCGAACGCAAGCGGGCGGCCCAGGCCGAAGCGGCCCCGGCTGGCCAGCCGGCGCGTCGGCGCGGTTTTGCGCCACTCAATGCCGCCCGCCTCCAAGGCTGGCTCCACGGATACCGCGCCTACCTTGACTACGCCGTAGCCAGTGGCTTGATACTGGAGGACGCGCGCTACTCCAACGGGCGCTACTGCCGAGCCTTTCGCTTCGCCGCGCCCTATCGCCGGGCAGTGGAGAGCGGCGGCCCGGGGGCACGCGTCGTTATCACCAAGCGCTCACTACTGCGGGCCCTGCACGCCCAGCGTCAGCGGCCCGGGGCGGGTACGGCGGCGCAGCACCAAGCCCTCGCTGGTGTTTTGGGCTGGCTTGAGGCAGGTACTACGCCGTTGCGCATTGACGCCGAAGCTGCCCGCGCCGCCGCCCTTGCCCTCTTCGTGCAGCGCCAGCAAACGCCGGAGGAAAAGCTTACCCGGCGCGGGGTGTCCTACCGGTACCCGCGCTACAAAGATGCCACTTTGCAGTACCGCCAGGACGTGCTCTTCGTGGGCCGACTCGAGGAGCGTGACCTGCGGCCGGGCTTCGACCAGCAAGGCCGCCTCTACACGGCCCTGGCGGGCATGAGCAAGCGCATGCGCCACTACGTGCGGGTTGAGGGCTACGGGAAACTTATGGCGTTAGATTTAAAAAACTCGCAACCATACTTTATTAACGCTTTGCTAAATAAAGATTTTTACAGCCCACCGGCGCCGGGGCGGCTGACGCTGGCGGAACACGGCGGGCTGGCCGGACGTGCGTTGCTAGAGCTGGACCCGCAACTGGGTTTGCGCCTCAGCCGGCTGCTAGCCAGCGCGCCACCCGACGTCGCCGAGTTTGGCATTTGGACCAGCAGTGGACAGTTCTACGAGCGCTTGCAAGCGGCACTAACTCAGGCCGAGCCGGGGCGGGCGCAGCCACGCAGCCGGGAAGCGCTGAAGGGGCTGCTGCTGGGCATTATGTACGGACGCCTCGACCACCAGCTCCCGCGGGGAATAGTGCGCGCCAATGCGGAGCGGCAGTCCAACCGGCAGGTATTCGCCGCCGCCCTGCCTACGGTGGCCACCGTGCTCGATGCCTACAAGCGCTGCGGGCATCGAGCACTGCCATTGGTCCTGCAAAGCGTCGAGGCGAGCCTCGTTCTCGGGGTGGTGGCACGGCGCGTGAGCGAGCGCTGGCCACAAATTCCGATTTTTACTATTCACGACTCGGTGCTGGTGCCCGTGGAGTACGAGGTACAGATAGCGGCACTGCTACGCTACGAGTTGAGGCGGGCCGTGGGCTATGAGCCACAACTCGGCCGCACGGTGTATACCCCGAACACGGTAGAATAATGCGCAATCGGTACTACGTGACAAACCACGCAAGCGCAATAAGTTAGAGTAATTCATAGGAACAATGTTCTAACATAATGAAAGCAGTGTCGTCCGTCCCTCCTAGTGCTTGCCTGCCCTCCCTCGTCTCCTTCTTCCTGCTGTCGCCTTTGGCCCTGGCCTTGCCTCACCTCTTCTCTCTCCTGACTCCGTCTCTTTCTTCTTTCTTCCTCCCCTCCCTTCTTCTCGCCCCTTGGTCTCGCCGCTCTGCGCTCGCTGCTGGCCCGCGGCCGTCGCCCCTGCCCTTCGTTCGGCCTCGCCACTCCTCGATCCGCTCCTCCCTCCGTTTTCGCTATTGGCGCGGCTAATCCCCCCTGGTGCCCCCCTTGATCGGCGCGCGGGCCTCTTCTGACCCTTTCCCCTTGTACCTGTCGCCCCCTTCCTCGCCGATGTTTGGCGCCCCGTGGCTCCCCGTCCTTTCCCTTGTACCGTTTGTGTTCGCCCCTCCCATCGCCTCCGCTGTGAGTAGAGCCCTCGGCGGCCTGCCTGAAGCCTTGGTTGCACCCCTTTGGTTGGTCGCGGTGCTCCGGACCGGCGCGGTCGCTCAACTCTGCTTCGTGGTTTCTGCGACGGCCCGCGCGTAGCCCCACGCGCTTTCCGATGCCTCAATCCCTCTTCACCCGCCCCGCGCGCTTTCTTGCCTGGTGGCGGCCAGCCTGTTCGGGCACGTGATGGATTTCCGCCGCGGTTTGCCTTATTGCGGCCGACCATCCTTTCCTTCCTTTTACCTCGTTCTTCCTCAGTGGCACCTCTTAACTCATTCCCCGCTCACTGGGCCCAGTGGGACGGAGCGAACCTGACCACTCGGATCAGTCGGGTGGGCCGCAGCCTTCCTCGCTACCTGCTCCTTTTTTTTTCCCCTTGGTTGCTGCTGGCCTTGCTGATTTTTTGGTTCTTGATGCTCTGCTAGCGGCAGGTCAGCCCCCTACCAAAACCTCCCTGCAGCAGCTGAATCCGTCGCCATTGTCTCCGCTATCCTCGGGCAGTTCACGTGCCTACCCATGCTATCCCACCGGTGGGCTCATTCTTTCTATCACCTTTTCTCCTCCCTTCCATGGACTTTATAACTTCCGATACCCTCGCCGGCCTGCTACCCGACGAGTCGCTCACGCCCGTGCAAACCTAGCTGCTGCTCGTGGCGCGCGCCCTGCTGACCCCGGTCAGTATCCTCGTCCGCACTACCGAGGCGCTACCGCTTGGCCTGCGCCTGTGCCTGGGCTACGCCGCACGCCCCCGCCGATCCCGGGGCTGGCTGGTACTCCACCATAACCGCCAGGGGCAGTGGACGCGCACGGCGACGGGGGGCGACCCCGCCTAACCCAGGCGGCGACCCGACCGCTGGTGGCCACGGGCATGGCTCCGGCGGTGCCGCTGTGGTAGGGCCCGACGGGGCGGCGGGTTAGCCGGGTGCAGCACCCGCCCGGTTTGCGAGGCCGCACGCCAAGCCAATCCGCGACGGCTAGCGTCCGGTGCTTGGCCATGGCCGTGGGCCAAGGACGGCGCACTTGTCGTTTACCTCGGGCGGTGGACTTGTCGTAGCCCAGGACGAGGTGGTTAACCTGGTATTGGCAGCCCCCGGATTACCTCAACCGCCCCACTAAGGTGCCAGCGCCTAGCTCGGGCACCCGGCGCGGGCGCGGGCTGGGCGCGGGCTGGGCGCGGCTGATAAAATTTCTGCAGAGTCCCTATCCAGGGAGACCCGCGTAGACAGCCCCCTTCCTTGGCTTCACCTGACCACTAGCTAGGCTGCTCGGGCACGACGATGATGGTGCGTACGCCCAGCTTGCGGGCCAGCGTCAGGGCGTAACGCGTACCGGCGCTGAGGCCATCCCAGAAGCTTATTACTACGCCTCCCTTATCAGCTATCTCCTTTATTATCAGCTCATTTCTAACTAGCGGCGCGCGGCGCCCGTAGCGGCTGTACTCGGGCAGAAACTCCCGAAACACTAATCCCCTATCGTTAGCATATCGCCGCCCTAGCTCGTCGGCCCCCCGGGCGCCGCCGCTCACTATTCCCGCAATGGGCACGGTTTGGGCCAGCTCGTCGAGCTCGCGGCACAATTGAGGGTAATTATTGAACGAGCGGCTCCCTATGACAGCTACTAGTACAGGCTCGGGGGCGGTGGAATCGGGCATAATCAAAAGCGAAAATGGGTAGGCGACGTTACCTACCCTACCCCCATAACATCGCAAAAATTTATCAGAGTTTCATCATAAAATACTTACCTACAATAACTTAATCAACAAAACCCACTACTGTCCGACACCCCCTAACCGGCGGGGCTCGCACCTGGGGCGAAGCTGCCGACCGCCGGGGCGTGTCCTCGCTAGCGCCCCGCGGGATAGGCGGCCAGCAAACCCTAGCTAGGTCCTCGCCGGCGGCCTCGTAGCGCCGGGCTTTGCCGCAAGGGGCGGACGGTTCCTAGATGAGCACTACTACCAGCGGGCGGCACCGGGGCGGCTTGCCGCACGTGGCTCGGTGCTCTTTACTGGTCACCTGGCTACGCCGACCCACCAGCGGCTCTGCCCGCAACGGCCTCGCGCCGCGCCGCCGTGTATTCATTCCCTGACCAGTCAGCACCCCGCCGCCGCTCGCTCGGCGAGGTATCCCAGCCCTTGCCGGGCTGCTGCCGCTGGCCTCGCGGACACCCTCTCACTAGGGCGGCGGGCAGCTACAACTTGAGTACCGCAAGCGTACACGGGTAGTACAGCAAGCGTACGCTACCAGCTCGGGGCAGTGGGTTACGGTGGAGCGCAGCGGACGCGCGCACCGGCCGCCGCCGGGGTCATCTTGGCCAACGAAGGCATTAGCCGTTACGCCGGCAGGTGCACCACCAGTACGGGGCGCAGGCCGCGCGCCCGGGCCAGCTGCAACGCGTGCTCGGTAGCCGGGCATATCACCTCGCCCTGGAAGGCGACTACGGCGTCACTGGCTTGCACGAGCAGGGAGTCGCGCATCGGCGCGGCCTGGGCTCCGAAGCTGATAGTGTCGGGGACCAGCTCGCGCACGGGTAGCCCACGCTGCCGGGCGTAGCGGGCCACCAGAGCGCCCGTGCCACGGGGCTCGCCCGTGAGCAGGGCGCCCACCCTAGGTAGCAGGCCGGCTTGGTACAGGCTATCTAGAGTAGCCGCCAAGAAAGCGAAGTTCGTGAAGTCGTCAGGGCCGAGTACGGCAAGCGTCATAGCAGAAACAACAATGTAAGCAGCCACTTGGCGGGAGTGGGTGCGAGCGCTGCTAAAGTGGTACAGGGTTGCGAGCTTAGTGTGGTAGGCGGCATCGGCGCGGGGTGGTACGGCGCCCCTCAAGGCGCGGGGGCGCTTGCACGGCGGCCAGCAGGTCTTCGGGCGTGAAAAAAGTACGTTGCGCTAACTTTTTATAAGGCAGTAGGCCGCGCCTCTTCCAAGCGTGAATGCTGGCTACGCACACGCCGAGGAAGGCCGCCGCTTCCTTGACGCTGAGCAGCGCAGGCCCCGCCGGATGGGGCGCCGGCTCGGCCGTGCGGGCGGCGGCAGAGCCGGCGAGTTCTTCGCGCAGCAGCTGGCGCAGCTCCTCGCGTAGAATTTGCCTTAAGTCGGCGCGGTATTCTTCTTGAGAAAAAAACAGTAGGAACGGGGTAGCAGTGCTGGTGGTGGATGGATGACTAGGAAGCATGACGAACACTGAGCGATGGTGCTCCCCATGTAGCCAAGTCATCGGCGCTGGGTTTCGGTAGTTGCCAGTAGTTTGCGCAGGCAATTTGGCTGTATGCTTGCTCCGGGCACTTCTCCCTACTGCATAGGCTCGTCGCCACACGCGGCCAGCTTGTGGCGGCCTACTCGGTTGGGCACTGGTAATAACGTAACCGACCCTGTTGTAGCAGTCAGCCTGCCCGGGCGGCCGGAAGCCTCTCCACCGTGTACTTTAGAGCAAAATCTCGCGGCGAGCCAATGATTAGTTTCAACGACACCTGGATTGATATCGAGTGCCCCAGGTGCGGCTACGCCGTTGACCTGCAGCTTGTCGATGCGAAAGCCGAAGCCACGATGTTCTCCCACAACTGCAAGGCCATCATCCGGCTCCGGGACCACGAGGCCAGCGTGCACAGCGGCCTGGCGGCGATAGACGCAGCATTCCAAAAACTAGAACAAACCTTTAAGCGATTCGGGAAATGAACTACGCCAGCCACAGCCTCCGGACTAATCTGCAAGAGTGGAAAAGTCGACTGTACCGGGCTACTTACCAGCAGTTCGCCCACCAACTCAAGTTCTTTTTCAACCACATCCGAGCCGACAAGCAGCTGGCGGGGTTGCTCGCGGAAGCCACCAGGCAGTTTCCGTTGACGGAGCAGGAGCTTGAGGATATCATCGAGCAGCTGGAACACCACGCGGACATTTCTTATGAGTCGGAGGTGGAACAGGCTGCGTTCTGTTACCAGGTTTTGGAGTATTTCTTCCGCAGGTACAATACCTATAGCATTCATAACTACTCCACCTTTCAGGCATCAGGCTTTGAAGAAACTCGCAAAGGCATCGTCGAGGAGTTCATCGCGCCGATGGCATATTACCTGCACGGTCGGCTCGACAAGTCCAACGCCATCCTCTACCTACTGGAGAAGTACAAGAAGCGCACGGAGTGGTTCACGCGCAAGCAGCTGCACAGCACCTACCGGAACGCGACGAAGAGCTACGAGCAAATCCTGGAGGACGACCTGCGCCTGTTTTTGTTCGACCAGGGCATTGACTATCCGTTCTCAACGCCGGCTTCCGCCTCGGGGCGGGCCGACATCATCGGCGAAATCGAGACCGACGACCCGCTTATCGTCGAAATCAAGATTGTTGACAAGCAGAAAGGCTACGGCAAAACCCGGATAAAGGAAGGCTTTGCCCAGGTAGTCAAGTACGCCAACGACTACGGCAAGCAGGTCGGGTACCTAGTCTTATTCAACCTAGACGACTGCGAAATAAACTTCATGGACGTGGACAACGGCCGCGTGTTTCCGCCCGCTATCAGCTTCAACGGCAAGACCTTCTACTTTGTCGTAGTCAACTGCTTCGTGGGAGAGTCAGCCAGCAAGGCCGGGGCCCTGAAGCAGTTATCGGTTACGCTGGCCGAATTGATGACGGGAATCGAGGCCGCCTGACCATACTCAGGAGGTGGCAGCTACCGCGCAGCCCTGAGCCGATGACTCGTGGAGCCGTGCAGGCTCAGGGCTGAGGCTTCGTCTTATACCTCGCGCTCAGGGGGTGGGCCGAGGGAAGCGCTCGCTACCGGCCGCGCTACTGCCATCCCCGTAGCTCCCGATGCACGCGTTTGGCTATGCACGCCTACGGGTGTCCCCGATACCCCCCTGTCTGCCTGGCTTCCTTCAAACCGCCACCACAGGTCTGTGGTGCACCTCAGACCCGCCGCGCGGCGGTCAGATAGCGATGAGTCAAGTCCAAGGCGAGTACCTGATTCGGCACGTCGTAGACCAGTTGACACCGTGGGTAGATGGCTACAGGTCGAGTACAAACCGAGTGTACAGCCTACGGGCCGTACGAGTGGGGTACAGCGACCAAGCGCGTGCAGCTTACGTGCAGAATGAGTACCGCCTGCCTACGAGGCACGTACCGCCACAAGGCACGTACACCAGGAGTATAGTCCCCTACCCTTCCCAGCTTCGGCGGCCGCCGGATATGCTCGCGCGGCAGCCCGCGACTCCATCAAGGAAATGCTACTCAAGGGTTGGGCCGGCCGGGCGCAATCCGAAGGTAACTGGTCGGCGGTTAGTGCGGCCCGGTAGCCGGCCCGCCGCCGTAAACGGCGGCGAACTCGCGCTCGATGGTGCTATCGGCAATGTTGACGTAGCGCTTGAAGCTCGACCAGTCCTTGTGCCCCGTTACTTTCATAACCGTCTCGGGCCGCAGGCCCGCTTCCAGGGCCAGGGTGACGAACGTGCGCCGGGCCGTGTGGCAGCTCAGTAGCTCGTACTTGCGCAGCTGCGCGACCTGGCGGTGCCCCCCGGCGTAGCGTACCCGCTCGACGACGCCCAGCAGCCCCGCCTGCCGGCCGAGGCGCTTGAGGTGGGCGTTGAGCTTCTGGTTGCTGACGAACGTGAGCTCGCCCGCGAACAGCCCCTGCAGCAGGGCCTGCGCCCCGGGGCGCAGCGGCACGGTCACCGTTTCGCGGGTTTTCTGCGTGCGCAGGCGCAGCATATTGCCCTGCCAGTGTTCGGGGCGCAGGCTCACCAAATCGGAGTAGCGCAGACCGGTGTAGCAGGCCAGCAGGAACAGGTCGCGGGCGTTGCGCTGCCCGGGTTGCCCGCTCAGGTCCAGGCCTTCCAGTTTGGTCAGCTCCTGCGCCGTCAAGGTGACTAGGCCGGGCTCTTGGCGCTTCCAGTTCAGGAACCGCAGGTCTTGAGGTGGCGTGAGCCCCTGGGCCTGCGCTTCCCGCAAAAAGGCCTTGAGGCGGGTGAGCACCTTGGCCAGCGAGTTATCCGTGAGGCGCCCAGTGGCCAGCAGGTAGGACGTGAAGCGGTTGGCAAAAATGGGGTTTATATGGCCGAAATTGACGGCGTAGCCGGTGGTGGCCGTGAAGGCCCGCAGGTGGTTCAGGGTTGCGGCGTTGGCCTGCCGCGTGCGCGGGCTGCGGCGGTCGGCCTGCGCCAAGTCCCAGGCGACGTAGGCCGCCAGTAGGTCGGGGGCGGGGGTGTCGGCGGCGGGCTCCTCCGCGGCGGGCAGAGGGGCGGCGGGAGCGTCGACTGGCGCGGGGTCGAGCACCCGGCGCAGCTGCTCGGGCGTGGGCACAAGGCCGCCGGCGAGGGCCGCGAGCAGGTAGGCTTCGAGCTGCGCGCGCTGGGCGACGAGCGTGGCGTTGAGCTGCCCGGCCAGCGCGTAGCCCCGGGTTTGCGCCTGCTGGGCGGCCTGAATCCAGCGGCGGGGCTCGATGCGCAGGCCGGTGTAGACTTTGACCTTGCGGCCGCCCACGGCCACGCGGGCGATGATGGGCGTGGGACGGTCGAGGTTGGGTTCCTTGAGAAAGAACGTGATACTGGCCATGAATCTAGGGCGCAACTACTTGAAAATGAGAAAATTACCAAAACAATCAGATAAATTATCTTGGTTCCAAGCCTTTGGTTTTCAGTTATTTGCACATAGCATGGGAGTATCCTGAGCTCACTATTCCAAATCATTATCGCGACGAGCGTTACAATTTGCCCGGCCACTGGCACGGCCTGCCCAGAAGACAGGTGGCGCCGAGTAGGTGCGCCAGCCCTTGCCTGGAACGCGGGCGGGCCGACGCTCCGCTGCGCTGGTCTCCAAACCCTGCACGTCGTTTTGACCCTATTCCGCCCTTAATGCCTGAGCCTGGCCCAGGTTGCCGCCGGCGGTAAAGGGTAGGAGTTAGCGGCCATTCTGCCCGCCGTACTGATTTAAATCGATGTGTCGGCCGGGGTGCTGGTCAGCCTCGCCACCCTCTACTGCCGGCCGTTCGTTGCGGCCCAATTTCGGTAATAGGGTAGCCATCATTTACCGGCCATCCAGTAGAACCAATCTATCACATATGCCGAAGTCGAGTAGGCGCATCGGGGCAACTCCGCAGCATACGGCCAGGGGCTGGGTTAGCCATGACACTCCCCTGCACTGGTGGGGAGTACCCAGGCCGCCACGTTGGGTCGACGAAAACAACCACTAGCTAAGGTTGGCTGCGCTGGTACGTACACATGTAGGGCAGCCGGCATACCGAAAGTACTGGATATAAATGATTCGTAAGGCTGCTGGTTAGGCCACTAATTATACGCGTTTAGACGTCATGGCTATAAATAAAAAATGCTTCTTATTACGCGCTAGTAAATGGCATTTTATCTTGCTGATAAGTTAAGTTTTTAATGTTTTATAAAGAAAGATGCTTTTCCTTTCGCGCAACTGTTCAGGCTAGCTATATTTGGTCCGGATTCAGGAACACTTCATCTACTCAGTGGATACTCCTCTTAATGAAGGTTTATATGAGGGCCTTCATCCGACTACTTGCAGCTACAACTGGCTATTCCTTTTCCGACTTCGTCCTCTGTCTTCTACCGCATGAAGCACTCGTTACTGCTGATTTATCTGCTATTGGCTGGGGGCAGCCTGCTGCCAAGACAGGGGAGAGCACAGGCGGGGAGCCCCCCCACCACGGGCCTCAGCGCCTACTACCCGTTCGACGAAGCCCGGGGCATAGCTGCTCAAGATGCGACGGGCCAGTTGGCGGGCGCTACGCTTACTGCTGGGACCTGGCAGCCGGCAGGCGGCTACGATGGTCGTGGTGCGCTGGACCTACCGGGTGCCGCCCGGGTGGATATACCCTTGTATTGGCAGCCGCAATCCTTCTCGGTTGCGTTCTGGGTATATCCCAAAATTTTGTCGAATTACAGTCAACAAGTTAGGGCAGCTTCCGGCTGGGGCGCGTTCTACTTCCACGCTTCGTATAATGGTCAGGTATTTGCCGGAACCGACATATCGAGCCGGATTGTAACGGGAACCGCCGGCATGCAGGCCGGCGGCTGGCAACACTACGTATTCACTTTTAATAAGGGCGTTGGCTCGCTCTACAAAAATGGTACGCTGCTCGGTAGCAGCTCCGGCATGGCACTACCGCAGACCTGGGGCGGCATGTCAGTAGGTAATACGGGCGATGCGCTCTACGATGAGCTACGCGTGTATAACCGGGCCCTCACTACTTCGGAAGTTAGTACCCTAGCCGCTTCCCGCACATACCTGCCGGCGGACGCTCCCGACCCCAATACCAATCTTAACTGGACGCTGGAGCGCAGCTTTGACGGCAATGACAACGTCGTTGCGGAAAGCAAGCAGTTTACGGACGGGCTGGGGCGGCCGACGCAGGCGCAGGCCCGCAACGCGGCTACCCGCCAGGTATTTGCGGCGCAAACGATTTACAACACGGGGGGGCAAGCCGTCCTGCAGACCCTGGCCGCGCCGACCGACAACCAGAGCTTCAACTACAAGAGCAACTTTATCACGGCGGCCGGCACGCCGTACGGCCCGGCCAACTTTGAGCTGGGTAGTAAAGCCAGCGCACCCGATGCGGTGGATGCCGCAACGCCGGGTACGCTGGGCTACTACTTCAGCCAGCAGAACGCGCAGGAGCCACTTACGCCCAGCACGGGTTACCCCTACAGCCTGGTAGAGCCCTACGAAGGGCCGCTAGGCGGCACCCGGCGGGCCGCCAGCCCCGGTGATGAACTCCGCATGGGCAAAGGTCGGGAAGCGAAAGGCCGGGACTTCCTAGTCCGCCGCGAGTTCAACAGCTACTATCAGCTGCGGCCTTATTTCGTAGCGGCTAGTCCCAACACTACGCTGGAATACCAAGCCAGCAAGTCGGTCAGCGTAAATGCGGATGGCCGGGAAAGCATTGTGGTCAGCAACAAGGAAGGGCAAACGCTCGTCACCTGCCTGAGTGGGGCGCAGTACACGCCCGTCCCGGTATTTGGCTGGCTGAGCGTCGAGGGGCCGGGCAACGGCTTCGACTCGGATGCCCCCGTCTACGCGGACGTGCATATCCCGGCGGCGGGCGCCGTAGACGTCAAGTTCACGATGAACAAGAACACGGCGACGGACGGGCAAGTCCGCATTGTCAACTTGCTCACGAACGCCACGCAGGACTACTCCGTAGCCGTTACCAATAAGGGCACTACCGAGCCAGAATTGCACATCACGCTAGCGCCGGGCTTTTACCGCTTCGTTGCCTTGGCTGGCTCGGTGTGGACGTACTACGAAGCACGGTATGGCAACTTCAGCTATACCTACTACGACGACGCGGGCCGTGCGATTGCTACCGTCGCACCGAATGGCGTCGGCGGAGGCAATCAACTGCGCAATCCAGGCTTTGAGCAAGAACCAACTACTTTCACGGCTACTAGTGATTGGCAGGCACTAGGCACCTCGTACTTGCAGTTTGGTACAAGCTCTAATCCTGCGCACAGCGGGCGAATTTTTGGTGTGCACTGGTCTGCCAGCGGACACAACTCCTATACTTCGCAAGTCATCAAAAATCTGCCAAATGGGCTATACACGGCGCGGGCTTGGGTAAGAAACACCGGTATCATCCAAAACTGGCCCAACCAAACGGCATCCTTGTTGGCAAAGGAGTACGATGCCGCCGGCTCGCAGCGCGGCGCCGACATTCCGATTACCTACAGCTGGGGCGCTTGGGTGCAGGTGCAAATCACGGACATTCCAGTCACGGCTGGTCAGTGTAGGCTAGGCCTCTATTCCATCTCCCCCAAGGACGACTGGATTTCCTTCGACGATGTTGAACTAATACGGCAAGCCGACAACAGTCAGCCTAACTTTACTACACGCAATACCTACGACACTGATTCGCGGCTCTTGGCCACGGAGAGCCTCGATGAGGGCCGCTCGGAGTACGTCTACGCCCGCGACGGCCGCATCCGCTTTTCGCAGAGCGCCCTGCAGCGGCCTACCGGGCGCTTTTCCTACTCTAACTACGATGACATAGGGCGGGTCGTAGAGTCAGGTGAATATACTGCGGGGGCTTATGCGACGAACGTTTTTGAGAATCACCTGACGGCCACGCCGGCAGCTAACAGCGTTTTGCAGCCGGGGATACTCGAGAGTCGTGACCGAGCCGGGGGGCTGTATCCCAATTGGTGTGCCCAGCGCAATCAGGTGTGGTACGACCTACCTTGGGACGGTACGGATGGCAGCCTTGGCAACGACAGCCAGCTCGGCGGCCGCACCCAGCAATTTGTGGTCGGGGCGGTAAGTAAAACCAAGAATGACAATGTCACAACCTGGTACAGTTACGACGAGCTAGGCCGCATCACGTGGGTAGTGCAGGACATCGTCGGCGTGGGTGTCAAAACGCTCGACTACCAGTACGACTTCAGCGGCAACGTCTTGCAGGTCGCTTACCAGAAAGGGCAGGCCGACAGCTTCTACCACCACTACACCTACGACGCGGCGCAGCGGCTGACGGCGGTCAATACTAGCCCCGACGGCACTACCCGTACGCTCCAGGCGCAGTACAGCTACTTTTTGCACGGCCCGCTCAAGCGGGTGCAGGTGGCCGGTGACTTGCAGGGCATCGACTACGTCTACACGCTGCAGGGGGCGCTCAAGAGCATCAACCACAGTAACATGACCCTGGAGCCGGGCCACGACTCGCCCAAAACCACGGGCGTGTACAAGGACCTGTTTGCCCTAACGCTGGAATACTTCAGCGGCGACTACCGCAGCGGCGGTCTGAACGCCGTGGCCCCGACCGCCCCGGGTGCCCCGGCGGCGGCCCGCTACGACGGCACCATCCAGGCCGCGGCCTGGCGCACGGGGGCGAGCGCCGACATCCAGCGGATGGCCTATGCCTACGACGAAAAGAGCCAGCTGCAAAACTCGGTGTATAGCAACTGGCAGCTGACCAACCCTAGCAGCACGACCTATCAGCTCAACAGCACCGTGTCGACCACGGCCCTGCAGGAGGGTGGCATGAGCTACGACCAGAACGGCAACCTGCTCTCCCTGCGGCGTACCGACCGGGCCGGGGCTACTACCGACAACTTCAGCTACACCTACAAGGCCAATACCAACCAACTCAAGGAAGTGCACACGGGCGGCGCAACGGGCGCCACTGTACTGGACTACGACTACGATGAGCTGGGGCAGATGATCCGGCAGCGCGACGAGCAAGGCCAGCGCTACTTCAGCTACGACGTGACCGGCAAAACCACCGGGGTGTACGCGAACTTCGACAAAACGCAGCCGCTAGTCACCTTTGCCTACGACGACCGGGGCTTCCGCGTCAGCAAAACGGCCTACTCGGCGAGCTTCGCCCCGACCCGCACCACCTACTACGTGCGCGACGTGGCGGGCAACATCCTAACGGTGTATGATAAGCCCGCCGCCACGGGCGTCGTGCAGCGCAGCGAGGTGCCGCTCTACGGCTCGGGCCGCCTGGGTACGCTCACGCACCTGGACGACGGCACGACGGCCGGCGTCGATGACTATCGTTATGAGCTGAATGACCACCTGGGAAATGCCCGCGTCGTCTTCCACCGTCCCACAACGGAGACGGGGGCCGAGAATTTTGAAGGCACGGCCACGAAATACGCTTTTCAGACGCAGGGAGCTGCCATTTATAGCTACGCAAGCCAATATGCGCTCAGTGCGCCCAATGTAGCACTGCTTGGCAATTCCTCGGCGGCGAGCGGCACTTTGAAGCGGGTAGTGAATGTGCAGCAAGGCGACACCATCACCTTCACGGCCTGGGCTCGCACAACGGGCGGGTTCAGCACGCCCAACGTCGTGGCAGACCCTGGCCCGACCACTACCCAAATGACCAGGGTCTCGCGGGTGCAGCCCTTTCTACTGCTTGGGGCCGCTGCGCTGACCGACGATACCCCCACGCGCTTGGAGACCGGCCGCCTAACCCGCTCGCAAGCTGGCACTAGTAACTGGCTGGGCCGCTTGGCCGTGGGCCTAAGCTTCACATTGGGTAGCAAGCAGCCCGCCGTGCCCGCCGCCACGGCCACGGCACTCAGCAGTACCAGCGGTCCCTTTAACGCCTGGCTACAGTACCAAGTAAGGGATGCTAACGGCCAGCCAGTGGGCCGGCCCCAGCAGGTGTTCCTGCCCAGCGATAACCCCACCACTTGGCAGAAGCTCCAGCTAGGGGTGCGGGTGCAGCAGGGCGGCTCGGTAGAACTGACCGCTAGCTCGGCCGAGGCTAGCAGCTACGTCATGTTTGACAACCTGACGGTGGAGCAGACGGGGGGACTTATCGTGCAGGAGCAGCACCAATACGCCTTCGGTGCCCCACTACCGGGCCTGAGTTATACGGTAGGTAACCGTCGCTACCGCTATGGGTATCAAGGACAGTATGCTGAGCACGATGATGAAACGGGCTTCGAAAGCTTTGAACTGCGCTTATACCATAGCCGCGTGGGACGGTGGTTAGGTACTGACCCAGAAGGACAATTTAACTCACCCTATACGGGGATGGGCAATAACCCCGTTTCGGGAGTCGACCCAAATGGGGGATTCAGTATCGGACCACTGGGTGCGGTTGCTATTGGTGCCGGAGTGGGAGCTATTGCAGGCGGCCTTTATTCTAGGAGCCATGGAGGAGATTTCTTATCCGGCGCACTTGGGGGGGCAGCAGCAGGCGGAGTTACCGGCGCATTTATTTGGGCAGGACTACGTGGCGATAATAATAAGATAAACATAGACGCTGACTTTGCAGGTGGTTCAAGTGCAGCGGCTGCTTATCAAGGGCCTGGACCAGCCGTAGCCCCTATGCCTACCGTGGCTCCACCTGCTATGCCATGGTGGAAAGCGTTACTTGTAGAAGAGGTAGCAGGCATGGCGTACAGGTCACCTATCTTGTTCCTTTTAACATTACAAGGAGATACGCCACAGAGAAAGTACTTTACAGAAGACCCTGATAATTCTACTGTAACTATTTATAAAGCATTACAACCTGATCAACGTGTGACTTCAGCTTCCTCTAATAGTCTATTGAAAAATGGTTTCATCAATCACGGTAATGACTTGTACTTTGCTGCTCCTGGAAACAGGTATATTGCAGAGTATTATGCCCATAGCTATAGGACTGGAATACTTGAGGTTACTATGACTCAAAATGAGTATAATGTGCATTTTAGAAAGCTCGAGCAACGACATTTAGGTCCTCCGGGTGGAGGGTATGAATTACCCATTCCACCTATGCTCCTTCCTGTTCTGAACGCAATAATGCTAAGACCTGGCAGCAGTAGAATTGTTCCTTACTCTCATTAGCATTCTTATGTTATTAACCCCCTCCCTTAAATTATGGATTGGACAGAAGTAAAAAAGCGTTTTCCTGTTGGCGATATTAGAACGTGGACTGTGAAATCTTATAGGGGATTAATTTCGATAATGGATGTCGATAGCTTAAATGTTGATGCTTTTTTAGAAGTAACTTTAACAAAAGATGAAGTTTCATTCCCGCTTGAGCTTCCACCTATAGGAAGTAGAATACTTTGTATTGTATTGGGTCATACACCTATTGATAAAAAAGTTAGACTAAGCGCTAGAAAAATAGATTTAAATCGACAATCATGAGATTTAAATCTATTCCTATTGTGGCTTACATTATCTCTGTTTAATGATTATAGTGTGGGTTTCCCTTCCTTTTTAAGTAAGTAAAAACTTATTCCTGTACTACTTTTAGCACGCTCAGTATAACATTTTATAGGACTAAGTAGGCTATCTGCTACGTTAGTTCTAATACGCTTCTTCAAGGCCATCATGAGGCCACAAAGTTAAAGTCCAAGGCTGGCAGCAACGTCTTGATTCGCTCAGCATCGAACTTCAAACCTTAAGCCAAGCCAACCACTGCTGCACATGCCGCAAAGGACTAACAACTGCTACGCTATCGCGACGCCATTCAACATCAGGCACTGCTTGAAAACCAGTGCCTAACCAAAGCTGTGCTCGATAAAACAAGCGTCTGTCTTAAGCAATATGGAAAGGACAAAGACTACGCATTCATCCTCAAGGCTACAGAGAGTAGCAATATTGTGTATGCTACCGAGAGTACCAATATCGCGGAGGACGTACTGAAAGGTCTTGATGTTCAATATGACAATCAGTATCCCAACGATGGCCACTAGTATACTCCGTGCTTTATTCCGCAACTGTCCTACTCTGCGTGTTGCTGGGGGGCTAGCCAGTAGCCTGAGTTTGCTGCTAGGCAGCTGTGCGGCTCCTTTGTCGCCCGTCGCCTATCAACAGTACCTCGCCGACCCAGCGCATGGCCTGGCGCACACTACCGAATCTAACGGGACCACTATTACCTGCACCTATCGCCCTACTCAGCTACTCGTGCTGCAAGACCTAGCCGCTATGCCAGCCTCTATCCCCACTACCCGCGACTCACTAGCTCGCGCCTACGCTGGCAAAACCTACTGTACCCTTACTCTGGCCCGCAACGGCGGCGAAATTGAAAACCAGTTTGTCAACGACCCTACTGCCTATCAGCAAGTACTCACCTACCTCAATACTACCATCGCCGCCGATGCCTTCCTAGCTACCACGCCCCGCGACTCGGTTCCTGCTGCCGCCAGCATGTACGTGCGGCAATTCGGCGCAACCGGTCACAGCACAGTGTTGCTCGTCTTTGATACGCATCACCTCACCCCGCAGCAGGGCTTTCATCTGACCCTACGTGGCCAGCGCCTGGGCCTAGGCACCTTGTGCTTTCCATTCGCTGCCCACGATTTAGCCGCGCTACCCGCGCTAAAGTTAGACTAGTCCATCTGCCCTCTATTGCTCTACTCGCTACACTTTTTCTTATGCTGTTTCGCAATCGCCGCGTAGCACAGGCTACAGCTTGCTATCTGTTGCTTCAAATAACTAGTAGTCTGCTATTTCCTACCGTCAGCTTGGCCATGATGGGTCCGAGCCAGCCGGAATTTGTGAGCTACGATGCCCCCGGTGCAACGGATATGGTAGACCTGGCCACCGGTGATTTCTCTTATCGCTTGCCGGTGCTCGACGTGCCCGGCCCCGAACGTAGCTTTTCACTGCCCTTAGCTTATTCTGCCGGCATCCAGCTAGAGCAAGAAGCTTCCTGGGTGGGCCTCGGTTGGACGCTTAATCCGGGTGCTATTGCGCGTAGCGTAAATGGCTATCCGGATGATGCTAATGCTGACCAAATTAGTACTACCTTCTACAAAGACATCCAGCGCGGCTGGACAGGAGGTATTCCCGGTGTCTTGGATTTAGGCTGGAACTCTATCTCAGGTCATAGCGGGGCAGTCAGCTTTTTAGGTCTTCAGGGCTATACTTGGGACGAGGATGGCATAAGTGGCTCTGAAACAGTAGGAATTACCCATAACTACCGAACTGGCGAAATCAAAGCTGACCCAGCTAAAATGGCGGCCGCGGCTGCTACTATTGCTTCCCTAGGAACAGTACCTCCTGGGGCGGTTGGTGCTAGCATTGGCAACCGAATAGCTTCTACTGTTATTGGAACAGCGGCACAAGGTAGTTTAGGCGGGACCGTAGGCTTCAATAATCAACCCATCAGGGAGGTATCAAATCACGCGTTCAGTCAAGATTACTGGGACTATTATAATACTAGCTCTACGGAAAGCGCCTTTGGCTCCCTGTGGTTTGGTAACATGCACGCAAATGCTTTCAACGACCAAAATGTTCAGGACAAGTCGAGCCCCAGTTTCGGACCTGATATTTACGCAACTCCTCAAGCTACCTCAGCAAGTAAAGCCAAGCTCTTTTTTTATCAGCGGCAGGTCAATCAAACGCGGAGTGGCAAAAAGGCCAACATTACCTACGAAACCGCCGCAGATATCTATCAAGATGGTAGCAGTAAAACTACTGACGATGTAAATCAATACAAAATAAACTTCGATGGGACTAAGTACAGAGAGTCTGGACGACGTCCTATTAGCATCGCGCACGATAACTTTCGGGTTATGGGTGAGAATGTGACCGGCTCTATTCGCCCGTATCGCCTGGATGTAGGCAACGTTGCCTACCCAAAGCTCGGGGTAAGCTTGTCAAACCTTAGCTCCTACACCGATTATAATAGTATTCAGCACTATAAGTACCAGGTAGTCCCCTTCCTTTCCCCTTCCGCTTACCGGCCAGGCTTTCGGTATGAAAACAGCATATCCAACGGCTATACTTATCACAAATACACGCCAACTAATGGGAACGAGGCAGTAGGCTTTAATATCAACCCCACCACAAGTTCGTCGGGCACTACTTCGCTCACTATCACTGACCCTAGACTAGACGTAGCTAAAAACACAGCTAACGCGGCTAACACAGCCATCGAGGCGGCGCGCAAAGGCCTACGCAATACTTATGACAACAATACGTACGCATGGGACAGGCAGCTTGTGCAAGGGCGGCATGTTAAGTGGTATAGCAACCGGGATATTATAAATATGACCCGCAATCCCGGACTCTTCCCCGATAACTCTTTCCTGGAGTTTGGGACTAAAAGTACTTCGAACACCGAAGGATATGGGGGGAATTTCCGCTTTAGGGGTCCTCTCCCTCCCGAGGGTATCGGGGCGTTTGCAGTGACAGCCGAGGACGGCACGACGTATCACTACTCTTTGCCTGTATACCAGTTCCAGACTTACCAGGAAGCAAATGAGGTATGGGCTCCAACTACTATCGGCGGGCTTGGCAAGTCAACCCGGCAGGAAGGGCTTCCGGGCCTACAGCAGACGGGAGTAAGCGGGTTTCCCACCCCTTCAGGTGCCCGTGCTACTGCTTGGCTACTAACTGCCATCACCTCTGCTGACTACGTCGACCGGAATAATTCGGGTACCGTTGACGCAAGTGACTGGGGCGGCTGGGTAAAATTTGATTATGGTCAGTTTTCCTCCCAATACAAGTGGCGGCAACCTTATATCGGCAATTCATATTCAGACGAGGATAATACTATTAAAAACCAGGGCTTCACCGAGGGGTACAAGCAGACCTATTACTTGAATTCTATTTCTACTCGCTCGCACACTGCGCTCTTCATAAAGAGCGTGCGTCAGGACGGTAGAGGTCACTTCACTCCCGCAGGAACAGCTTCGCATTTAGGAATTGACGAACGAGTTCCCGCTTCAGCCCTTCGGCTGGATGAAGTTATTTTGCTGGATAACGCAACCCTGAGTAAGCTTAGCACGGCAGGCGGTATTAACACACCAGCTGACCCTAACCAAGTACCTGCTTTGACTACGGCGACCAGCGCCCAGTTTGGACCTTATACTGATGGGCCAATGAGCGGAGCGGGAGACATAATGGATAACGTATTCGACACCCATGACTTAGATGGCGATAGTCGCATTCGGAAGTTTGTAGAAGCTAATGCCCTGAAGCGCGTTCGCTTTAACTATGACTATGACTTGTGTCGAGAAGTCCCAAACTCCTTTACCTGCCTGCCCAATGACCCTTCCACTTTGCCGCCCATGGATGAGGCCCATATGGCTACTAATCGTAGCGGAAAGCTTACGCTAAAAAGCGTTTCGTTTTTTGGGCCGACTATTAATAATACGCCAACTAAAATAATTCCGGATTTCTCGTTCAGCTACGAGAAGCCGGCTGTGTCCGTAGGCGTTACCAATCCAGCTTACGCCCGTGATAAGTGGGATGCTTTCGGGATGTATAATTCTGCGGGCCGTTATGATGTAACCAGCCACCATTCCCAACGCAGTGACTACGCAGCTCCCTGGACGCTCACGCAAATAACGGACCCCCTAGGGGGCACAACCGACATTGCTTATGAACGAGACGAATATGCGCACGTTTCAGAGTTTGGTACAACCAGGGTTCATTTAAGCAGTACAGGGTGTTCCGCCTATACTGTCGGCTTAGATAACAATTTTAATGGATTACTGACTTCTGCTATAAAGCAGGGTCAAACCATCTACTTAACAGGGGTAATATCTTACAGGCAGAACTCTGCTAACTATACGAAGAACTATAAGAATTTTCCTGCTCAAGTAGCAACGGTTACCAATTCTCAACTGACTCTGACGGATAATTCCAATCCAGCCCTTTTATTTGGATTGCCATGCAGCACTATAACCTCCACAGCCTTTGATGTGGCGGTGGCTAACAACGTGACGGGTGGAGATATTCGGGTGGCCGCTATTACCACCAAGGATGGTACTAACTCCTATCAGACACGCTATAAGTACACCGTTGCTGCTACCTCCGAAAACGCAGGCTTCAACAGCGCAGGAGTGCTAGCGCAAGAGCCTCCCTTCCTAAATCGATTTGACCAATCTTTTTATGGAGTAGCTGATTACCCAGTTACGCCAGTATTGTACAGCCAGGTTAGTGTACTGAGTGGTCAGTTCCGCAACGATGCAGACGATGACTATACTACCAGGAAAGTTTATTCTTTCTTTACGCCTACTTCCGGTATGGTGCAGGATGCAAATCCAAAATGGAAACAAGCTACTCCTTACACTAATTACGGATTAGACGATAAATGGAAAATTCCGGTTGTAGTTGCTGATAATCAGACAATAGTCGACATAGGCAAAGTAGGGCAGTTACAGCAAGTAGCGTCCTATAATCGCCTGGGGCAGCAAGAGCTTGCTACTAGTTTCGCTTATTCTTCTAGCATTCCCAATGCAGATGGCGTACCCAACCAAGGACATTATACAGAAGGCGTTCTCAATAATGAACGGGTCGAAAGTGAATACCGCATCAACCGCTCGACGAAGGAGTATGTCCCAACTGTCATGGTTGGTTCGCGTACTACCCGTAAGGGGGTAAGTACATCGGTAAACAATGTTCTGTATGATTTCTATACGGGACAGGTTTTGGAAACCGCTTCTACCAACTCACTTGGTAAAGTACTTCACTCGCGAAGCCTGCCCGCTTACACGTTGCCAGGTAACGCGAGTATGAGTGCTAAGGGAGACAATGCGACCAACAAGCACATGCTCGTGCAGTCAGCTGCATCCTATGCTTACATAGAAGTGCCCAATGCCCCGGCCTACGACCCACTCAACCCCCTAAATCCGGCAACGTCGCACGTAGTTTCTGCTGCGGTGCAGACCTGGAAAGCTGGATGGAGCAACTACCGAGAGCCCGACGCCAGTGGTACCTATCAAGATGTCACCGGGCAGACGCCAGTGTGGCGACCTTCCGCTACCTACACCTGGCAATCCCCCGTACTCGATACGGACGGGTCGTTCAAGAATTTCGCACCGTTCAACTGGACGGGCGCTTCGGATAGCCACTGGCAAAAAACCGGTGAAACAGTACGCTACGACCACTATTCTCACCCGGTAGAAGCCCGGGACATGAATGGAAACTACGTCGCCCAAAAGCAAGGCTATGACCAAACTAAATCGCTGGTTTCCGCTAGTAACGCCCGCTACACAGAAATAGCCTACTCGGGAGCCGAGGACCAATTGACAGTTGGTAGCTCCGTTCAATTTGGGGGAGAAGTGTTGGCAGGAGGAACACTGGTTCCTGTAACCAATGGCCCAGTCCATACCGGTTTCTATAGCTTGCAACTAGCGGCCGGACAGAAAGGCTTTCTGTATCGCGCCCAGGTAGGGAAGGATATAGACGCAGCAAAAACATATCGTCTCAATGTATGGACTAACGCAAACGCTAGTGATAGCAAGCTGTACGTTTCGCTAAATGGCAGTCGAATAGCCGCGAGTTCTGCCACAACTGCGAAAAAAGCAGGGGCGTGGTCTTTACTCTCGCTGCTCTACACTGTACCTTCCTCCGCCAATGGGCAAACGCTTGAGTTTGGGTGCGTCAATGATGGCACTGTCCCAACTAATTTCGATGATTTTCGGCTCAGTCCACTTCTGGCCACTATCACTAGCCGGGTATACGACCCACGTACCAACCAAGTACTGTATAGCCTTGACAATGACAACCTGTTTACGCGCTATGAATACACCCCCACGGGTCGCTTAAAGCGTGTGTATCAAGAAGTCCTAGATGGGACAAGCACTAGTGCTTCTGCTCAAAAACTGGTCAAAGAGTACGAATACAATTATGCGCGACTTTACTTCCCAACCTGGGTGAGTCAAGTATATCGCTGCCAAACAGATGCGCAAGGAAACTACACCGGCTACGAGGAGCGTCAGGTAATTGACATCAACCCTTTGAACCAGACTCCTACTGCGGCTAAATGGGAGCCAAACAGTTACAGTAGTAACTGTCGAAATTGCCCGCCAGCGGGAACTGTCTTAGATTCATGGTGCACTGATGAACAAGAGCAAGACGGCCGATATATCTACCACATCTATACCTCTACTGCTGACGGAAACTGTGGCACCTATCTAGATGAAAGCATGGGCAGTGGCTCCTGTAATTAGAGGCAACTAGACACTGTGTTTCAACAGATTTTAGGGAAGGATACGCATCCTTCCATCCATTAGGTCATTGTGCTAAGCCATGACACGGCGCTGGGGAAGCCCACTACTTCTACAATTCTTGATGAGACTAGGAAAAAATTTAGTCACCATGGAAATCAATAGAATTACATTATTCGCGCATTTTATTGCCTGGCTTATTCTAGTGCCGGGAATATGCGAGGCACAACTCCCTTCGCTAGTAAGCAGTACGCCCGCGCGCAATTCTTTGACCGGAACTCGCACTGGCCCAATAAATTTAACCTTTTCGAGACCTGTTACTAGTCCGGCCGCTATCCGCATTACTAGCAATCAAGTAGTTGGTCAGCGCCCCGGAACTTTTAGTGGCAGTGGGACTACTCAGGTATCTTTTCAACCCACGCAGCCGTTCTCCCCTGGTGAGCGCGTGAGCGTGACAGTACCTGCAGCGGTGAGCAGTCCTGCGCAAGTGGTGGAGTTTCTAGCCGCTGCCGGCCGAGGTGCGGCAGTCTTCGGCGCACCAGTTACGGTGGCTACTCCACCTAGCGTTTTACCGAAGATTGTTGTAGCAGGAGATGTCGACCAAGACGGGGACCTTGACCTAATAGTTGGCGAGTTTGCGACCACCCATGTCTGCCTTAATGATGGTACAGGCGTATTTACCACCCAGAGTACGCCTGTATCAGCGGCTCGTGAGCCTAGCGACTTGCGCCTAGCAGACTTCAATGGCGATGGTTACTTGGATTTACTTTCTAGCGGGTCCGATACCAATGGGGTTTGGCTAAGTCTAGGTACCGGTCGCGGTACTTTCCTGAATCGCACGCTGTTATTTTACACCACATTCACAGCGCAACTTGCAATAGGGGATTTTAACGCCGATGGCTATCTGGACGTAATGGCGGTGGAGCCATTAGGTACATTAGCAGAACTATCTTTTTTACCAGGTTCAGCTAATGGCTTATCTGCTATTGCCTATACCACTCTCCTATCTGCAGAAGCCCGCGACCTGGGTGCAGCCGATATGGATGGAGACGGCGATTTGGATTTAGTAGCGGTGCGAGACGCGACAGTTGGCGTTTATCTCAACGATGGAAGTGGACGTTTTACTGCGGGAGCAGTGAGTACCATCAATACGGGCTCTGCCGAACTAACGGTTGGTGATTTTACGGGCGATGGGCATGCCGACGTAGTGTGCTCTAGTGGTCAAGGCACTAATGTAAGTTTAGTAGCCGGAACTGGGACAGGCGGACTCGGTACTATGCAAAGTATCTCCGTCCAAAGCCGTACCTACAAAGTAAACTCCGGCGATATGGACGGAGATGCTGACTTGGACCTAATCATCACCAATGACCGCGGTATCACGCAGATACTGCTCAACAGTGGGCGCGGCCAATTTGCCCCGGCAAAGGCCACGTTGATTGGCTTCGAGCCGTTTAGTATGGCCGCGGCAGCCGACTTAAATGGGGACGGTGCACTAGATATTTATACTGGTAACGAGGTATCCAACCCCGCTATGCCGCATGGTATTGACATTTTCCTTAATACGCTGATTCCCATTACCGCGACCACGAATGGGATAAAGCTGGCAGTTATCGAAGCCTTTCCTAATCCAGCACACCAGCAAACTACGCTCGTTCTGCCGGCTGGCACACAGCCTGTACATCTTGAAGTTCACGATCTAATGGGCCGTCTTGTGCAGTCGTTGCCAGCTCAACAACCGAACAACCTAAATCAACTACCTGTAAACTTAACGGGCCTTACTCCTGGCATGTACAGTATTATCATACGCAATTCCAGTTATCGAGGAATTCGTTGGATAACCGTTATCTAATAACCATCCGCTTATCGTGACACAAGGCTCGGGCGAGCCGGAGCATAATGTCCAAAACTTAGCCAGCCGGGGGACCCGTGAGGGGACCCACTAGTCCTTTCAGGTAGTCTGAAGTAGCTCTCGGTAGATTCCGACCGCCTTGGCACCATCGCGCACTTAGCTGCCGACGGCCGTCAATTTACCGCCAATAGCCCCTACCCGCTGGCCAGACCTAACCCGTTCCACTAGCGACACTGACCCCACAACAGGGCTTCATACAACCCCAAAGGGCCTTTTTCGCCCTTGAAAGCACTTATTTTCTAGTTAGAGTTTGGTTCGAGACGTATTTTTCGTACATTTGCACCACCAACAGCGAAACGGTCCGTTCGTCTAGGGGTTAGGACAGTAGATTTTCATTCTACCAACAGGGGTTCGATTCCCCTACGGACTACGATAAAAAGCCTCTCAGATGCTCTGAGAGGCTTTTTTGCGCTCAGCATAGTTGCGGTGCAGGGGCATTTTGCTCGGATAAGCAGGCGCAACCTGATTGCTGCACCTGCCATTAGTTGAGATGACTGCGCTATGGCTAGCCAGTAAACTGGCAGGGGAAAGCCCAACCTGAGAAAGGGAGCGGGCGGCGGGTAACTGTGCTGCAACTCAGCCAAGCCTTGGCTTTGCTGCATCTTCCGGGCTGGGCACTATTTAATCATTGCCCTGTACAAAGCCGGCTGATGCTGAGTAGCTTTACTGAGCCTGGTTAGCAACGCTTCTTCATAGCAATAGGTAGCCAGCAAGCTTCGTTCTTTATGGGCAGCACGCGGCACTCTCCTTGCGGAATCGCCACTTCTCTCAGCTACCCGCTTATCTGCCCTTCTTTATGCCCGCAGAGCTACCGCTTCTTCCCTTTTTGCCCCCTACTCCCACCCTACCCACGCTGGAAGCCAGCCAGCTGACGGGCCGGCCGCGGCTGGCCCTGTGGCGCTGGCTACTGGCGCTGCTGCTCGTGCTGGGCGGGGCCAGCCAGGCCGTGCGGGCCCAAACCGCGTCGCCCCCCTGTAGCCAGGACGAGAAGTTTATCAACCAGTGGTATTTCGGCTACCGGGCGGGGCTGGACTTTAACCAGGCCACCGACTCCATTCCGCCCAAGGTGCTGACCGATGGCCGGATGATAGCCCCGGCGGGCTCGGGCGTGATGTCGGACGGCACGGGCAACCTGCTGTTTTACAGCAACGGCGATACCATCTGGAGCCGCAACCACGCGGTGATGACCAACGGCACGGGCCTGGGCGGCAACCGCCTGGTTACCGACGGGCCGCTGGCCATTAAGCGGCCGGGCAGCCCGGCCACGGTGGGCGGCACCACCAACTACTACCTCTTTACGCAGGATGCGCAGGGCGGCCCGAAGGGCCTGAGCTATTCGGAAATTACTATTCCGCCCGGCCAGCAGGGCGAGGTGCTAGCCACGACCAAGAACATCCCACTGGCCAAGGGCACGGCCGAAAAGATGACGGGCGTGTTTCACAAGAATGGCTGCGACGTGTGGATAATCGTGCACGGCTGGGGCACGGCCACCAGCGGCACCGACAACCGGGGCGACTCCTTTCTGGCGTACCGCGTGACGACAAGCGGCGTGCAAACCACGCCCGTTATCTCGACCATTGGGGCGGTGCACGCGGCGGGCGCCTCGGCCCAGGGCTACCGCGGCCAGATGAAGGTATCGCCCGATGGCGAGCAGCTGGCGGTGGCGCGCTTCAGCACCACCTCGGCCGATAGCAGCAGCACCATTGAGCTGTTTGCCTTCGATGCTAACACGGGCGTAGTGAGCAACCGCCGCGTTATCGACAGCGGGGCGGGCGGCTACTACGGCGTTGAGTTTTCGCCGGGCCGCGGCCGGCTCTACGCCACCGTGACGAGCCTGCCCCAGCTATTGCAATATGATTTGAGCGCCACTAACATCCGGGCTAGCCGCGTGGATATTCCGCTCCGGCAGAAAACGACGGCCAACCTGGGCTCGATGCAGGCAGCGCCCGATGGCAAGATTTACGTGGCCCGCGAAAACCAGCCGGCCCTGGGCGTTATCACCTATCCCGACTCGCTGGGCGGGAAGGCCCGCTACGCCGACGACACGCTGCAACTGCAACTGAGCGGGCGCCACAGCGGGCTGGGCCTGCCCAACTTCAACCAGAGCTCGCTGCTGCGCGTGGGCTTTGCGGCGCAGTCGACGGCCTGCCTGGAGCTGACTTTTCAGGCGGGCTCGCCCATCCCCAACCCCGAGTCTTATGCCTGGACGTTTAAGACGACAGGCGGGACTATACTGGGTACTTCGGCGGCGGCCGACCCCAAGTTTACGTTTCCAGCGCCCGGCGATTACGAGGTTACGCTGCGCATTACCAATTTCTGCTTTTGCCGCGAAGTAACCAGCCTGGTGCGGGTGCCTGGCCCGCCTACGCCGGGCAGCATCGGGGCTAGCCAGACGGTGTGCGCGGGCGTGCGGCCGGCGCCGCTTACGAGCACGGCCCCGGCCGGCGATGGCACCGGGCAGTTCAGCTACCAGTGGCAGTCGTCGGCGGACAATGCCAACTGGACCGACATAGCGGGGGCTAATGCGCCGGGCTACGCGCCGGGCACGCTCAGCACAACCACATATTTCCGGCGGCTGGTAACGTCGGGCTTCTGCGCCCCGCGCACGCCCTCGGCCTCGGTGGCCATCACGGTGCTGCCGGCGCTCACGGCGGGCAGCATCGAGGCCGACCAGACGGTGTGCGCGGGCGGCCCGGTAGCGGCCCTCACGAGCACGGCGGCCGCCACGGGCGGCACCGGCACGTTTGCCTACCAGTGGGAATCATCGCCGGACAACAGCACCTGGACGGCCATTGCGGGCGCCACGGGCGCGACGTACGCGCCGGGTGCGCTCGCGGCTACCACCTACTTCCGCCGCCAGGTAAGCTCCGGGGCGTGCACCACTACGCCGTCCAACACGGTCACCATCACCGTATTGCCAGCCCTAACCGGCGGCCTCATCGGGGCCAGCCAGGCGCTGTGCGCCGGCGCTACGCCCGCCCCGCTTACCAGCGAAGCGGCCGCGACGGGCGGCGCGGGCACCGTGACGTATCAGTGGGAAGCCTCGGCTGATAATGTAACCTGGGTTGCCATTGCCGGGGCCACCGGCCCGACCTACGCGCCGGGCGCCCTGACAGTCACTACGTATTACCGGCGCCGGGCCACGGCGGGCAGCGCCTGCGCCCCGGCCTTGTCTAACGTGGTGGTTATCACAGTAGCGCCGGCGCTTGTGGCGGGCACCATCGGCAGTGACCAGACGCTGTGCCCGGGCGCCACGCCGGCTCCGCTTACCAGCACGGCGGGGGCCAGCGGGGGCACCGGCACCTACAGCTACCAGTGGGAGGTCTCGACTGACAATGCCAACTGGACGGATGTGACGGGCGCCACAGCCGAGACCTACACTCCGGGCCCACTCACGGTGACCACCTTCTACCGTCGCCGCGTCACGTCGGGCTTGTGCGGCCCGGCCTACTCGCCCAGCGTGCGCCTGGCCCTGCTACCCGCGCTGGTAGCCGGCACCATCGGCACCGACCAGACCATTTGCGCGGGCAGCCCGGCGGCGCTGCTCAGCGGTAGCGGGGCTAGCGGCGGCACTGGCACCTATGGCTACCAGTGGGAGGTTTCGACTGATAACGTTAACTGGACGGCCATTGCGGGCGCCACGGGGCCGACTTTTGCGCCGGGCGCACGCACGGTGACTACTTACTATCGGCGCCGCGTGACCTCAGGCACCGGCACCTGCGCGGCAGCGGTTTCCAACGTGGTGACTATTACGGCGGCACCCGCCCTCATCGCGGGCCTGATTATCGCTGACCAAACCATTTGCGCGGGCACGCCGGCGGCTACGCTCACCAGCGGTATCCCGGCCAGCGGGGGGCCCGGCCCCCTGCTGTACCAATGGGAGGCCTCGGCTGACAACGTGACCTGGGTAGATGTGGTGGGAGCTATCGGCGACACTTTTGCGCCGGGCGCGCTCACGACGACGACCTATTTCCGGCGGCGCGTTACGTCGGGCCCGTGCGGGCCGGGGATTTCCAATGCCGTAGTTATCAGGGTAACGCCGGCATTGGCGGCCGGCACCATCGGCAGTGACCAGACGCTGTGCCTGGGCGCCACGCCGGCCCCACTCACCAGCACGGCGGGGGCCAGCGGCGGCGCCGGCACCTATGCTTATCAGTGGGAATCCTCGACTGACAACGCCAACTGGACCGCCGTGGCGGGCGCCACGGCCGACACCTACGCCCCGGGCCCACTCACGGTGACCACCTTCTACCGCCGCCGCGTCACGTCGGGCCCGTGCGGCCCGGCGTACTCGCCCAGCGTGCGGCTGGCCTTGCTGCCCGAGCTGGTGGCGGGCACCATCGGCACCGACCAAACCATTTGCGCGGGCGCCACGCCCGCAGCGCTCAGCAGCGGTAGTGGGGCCAGCGGCGGCGCGGGCACGTTTGCTTATCAGTGGGAGTCGTCGGGGGATAATGCCACCTGGACGCCCATTGGCGGCGCCACTGACCCAACTTTCGCGCCGGGCCCGCTCACGGCCACTACGTATTATCGGCGCCGCGTGACTTCGGGCACCGGCACCTGCGCCTCGGCGGTGTCTAACGTGGTAGTGGTGCAGGTGCAGCCCGTGCTGACGCCCACCGTAACCCTGACGACCCCGCCCGTGCTGTGCCCCGGCACGCCCCTCACCTTTACGGCCGTGGTCACGGATGCGGGCACCGCCCCCACCTTCCGCTGGTTCGTCAATAACGTAGCCGTGGCTACCGGGCCCACCTTCACCAGCAGCACGCTGGCCACCGGCGACCAGGTGCGGGTGGAAGTGACGCCCACCGTTGGCCTGTGCAGCACGGGCCCGGCCTCGGCTACCGTGACCGTGACGCGCACGGCCACGCCGCAGCCCACGCTGGCTATCGCGGGCCAGCCCAACGCCCCGGTATGCCCCGGCGAGCCGCTCACCTTCAGCATTACTAGCGTGACCAACACGGGCGCCACGCCGGCCTACCAGTGGCAGGTGAACGGGGCCGACGTGGCCGGGGCCACTACCCCGGTATTTACCAGCACCACGCTGCGCGACGGGCAAACCGTGACGCTGCGCCTGCGCACCACCAACGACTGCGGCCAGGTGGTCACGGTCGTATCCAACGGCGTGGCCGTGCGCATTCTGGCGCCGGTGGTAGTGAATGCCGGGCCCGACAAGGAGATATTGGCTGGCACCTCGGTGGTACTGGAGGGCACCGCCGATGGCAATTACCCCGTGACGTGGTCGCCGGCAATAGGGCTGGTTATTCCGCCCAATGACCCGCTGCGCCCCGTGGCCTCGCCCCTCGTCACGACCACCTATACCCTCTCGGCGGGGGCCGGGGGCTGCGCCAGCTCCGACCAGGTGACCGTGACGGTGCGCCCGGCTATTCGCATTCCCAACGCCTTCACGCCCAATGGCGACGGCCGCGACGACACCTGGCAGATAGAGTTTATCGAGCTGTATCCCGAGAACACCGTGACGGTGTTCAACCGCTGGGGCAACAAGATTTTCTCGGCTGAAAACTATAGCCGGGCCAATGAGTGGCGCGGCGACATCAACGGCCAGCCCGCCCCGGTGGGCACCTACTACTACGTCGTCGTCACGAAGGGCCCGCTGGGCAAGTCCTACGCCGGCTCACTCACTGTCCTGTATTAATACTTAGCAATCGCAATCGCCCGGCGCGCCCTTCCCATGGCTAGCTCCTCAGTTATTTCGCTATGAAGAGAATTTTATCGCTGCTGCCGCTTTTGCTGCTGCTGGCTGCCCCGGCCCTGGCTCAGCAGCAGGCCCAGTACAGCCAGTACATGAACAATAACTACATCCTCAACCCCGGCGCCACGGGCGTGGAGGACTACATCGACCTCAAGGCTAGCTACCGCACCCAGTGGGCCGGCCTGGAGGGCGCGCCCAAGACCTACTACGTCAGCGGCAGCTCGTCGCTGGCCCCGTGGCGCGGCACCAGCAAGCACCCGCTGCGCGAACGCCCACGGTCATTTCACGCGGTGGGCGGCCTGGTGTATAACGACGTGACCGGGCCCACCAGCCGGCTCGGCGTGTATGGCTCTTATGCCTACAACGCTGTGCTCACGCGCACCATCCGGCTGGCGCTGGGGGCCTCGGTCGGGATGCAGCAGTTTGCCGTCGACGGGCAGTTGCTGAACTTCTATGACCCTACCACCCAGGCCGCCAGCGCCGCCTCGCGGGTGGTCGATGCCTCGGCCGGCCTGTGGCTGTATAGCCCCAACTTTTACCTGGGCTTGTCGGGCGCGCAGCTTTTCGGCAACACGCTCGACTTCTCGTACGGCCCCAACCAGGTGGGGGCGGGCGCGCCCGGCAACTCGCTGCGGCGGCACTATTTTGCCACGGCCGGCGTGCGGCTGCCGCTCAGCGAGGACTTTTCGCTGGTGCCCTCAGTGCTGCTCAAGTCCGTGAACCCCGCCCCACTCTCGCTCGATGTCAATGCCAAGCTCAAGTACCGCGACCTGCTGTGGGTGGGCGCCTCCTGGCGCGCCTTTGACTCAATAGTGGCGATGGCGGGCCTCAGCTACGAGCAATTCACGTTGGGCTACTCCTACGATGCCGGCACCTCGCAGCTAGCCGGCTACAACGCTGGCAGCCACGAGATACTGATAGGCCTGCGCCTCAAGAAGAAGAACCAGGAGGTGTGTATCAATAAGTTCTGGTAAAACCCACGAACGGCCCGCGGCTGCCACGGACGTAGAACCGAGGTAGGGCTAGCCGCCGGGCCGGCACCGTAACTATAGTAGCCAGCCGCAGGCCGGTTTTCAGAGGGTTAGCCTTCTGGAAGCCGGCCTGCTGTTTTTGCGGGCATTGAAGAATGTGGACTCAAACCCACCAACGCGGGCTAGCCCCTACCCTGGCTCCGGCACGGCTTGGCTAGGCCCTACCAGTCAGCACTTTGCCGCTAGCTCTAAGCTTTGACGAACCATAAAGCAGCAAGTAACCACAAGAATAATACCTACCCGCACGCTTTATTTAGAATTATTCTCAATAGTTTTGCCTGAACAATTGCCCGCACTACCGGCAATTTGCCAGGCAATCTGCATGAAGTACTGCTTACTTATTCTACTGACTATCTGCCTCGTTTCGGGCGGCCACGCGCAAACGGCTGCCACCGGCCGCCTGGCGGGCCACATCACTTCCAACAAGGGCCTGCCGCTGGAGCTGGTATCGGTGTCGCTGCCCGAATTGCAGCGCGGCACCCTCACCGATGAGAAGGGCAACTACTTGTTTACCAACCTAGCGCCGGGGAAGTACACGGTTAAAATTCAGCTGCTGGGCGCGCCCGAAACCAACCTGCCCGCCACGGTAGCCGCTGGCCAAACGGCCGAGGTAAGCTACCAGCTGCCCACCGAGAACATCCACGCCATGCAGGAGGTGACGGTGCTGGGCACGAGCAACAAGTTTTCGAAGAAGGAAAGCATTTACGTGGCCCGGCTGCCGCTCAAAAACCTCGAAAACCCGCAGGTATACACCACCGTGCCGAAGGAGCTTATCCAGGAGCAGGCGGCCATCAGCCTGGGCAGCATCGCCAAGAACGTACCGGGCGCGGGCATTCCGACGCTGGCCAACCAGGGCCGCGTCACGTTTCGGCAGCGGGGCTTCGAGACGGAGCCCAACGCCCGCAACGGCGTGGCCGGGGCCGCGTTTTCCGACATCGACCCCGTGAACCTGGAGCGCGTGGAGGCCATCAAGGGGCCCTCGGCCACGCTCTTCGGCACCAGCGTGGCGAGCAGCTACGGCGGGCTGTATAACCGCGTGACCAAGAAGCCCTTCAACGGCTTTGGGGGCGAGGCGGCCTACTACGGCGGCAGCTGGAACCTCAACCGCCTGACCCTGGACCTGAACACCCCCGTGAACGCCGACAAAACGGCGCTGTTTCGGCTAAACGCGGCCACCACGTTTGAGCAGAGCTTTCAAAACCAGGGCTTTACCCGTAGCGTGGCCGTTGACCCCAGCTTCTCGTACCAGATTACCGACCGGCTCGCGCTGTGGCTCGACGTGGAGTTTGGGCAGGCCACGGGCACGTCGGTGCTGCGCTTCAACCCCTACACGGGCAGCGGCAAAACCCAGTCGATTGCCGACATGCGCTTTCCCTACGACAACCTGTTTGGGGCCAACGACCTGACGTACCAGACCCAGATGCTCAACATCTTTGGGCAGCTCAACTACAAGATTTCGGAAAGCTGGCAGTCGCAAACGGTGTTCTCGCGGGCGCGCTCGTCCATCGACGGCTACATCTCGGCCCTGAACGGGCGCACCGACAGCACCCTGCGCGCCGCCGTGATGCGCGGCTACACGGCCTTCATCGCCACCGACGTGCAGCAAAATTTCATTGGCGATTTCCGGCTGGGTCGCTTCCGCAACCGCCTAGTGGTGGGCCTCGATTACTACAACAATGCCAACTCGTTTGACCGCATCAACATCACCGGCCCCACCGTCAACTTCATTCGGCCCGGCACCACGGGCAAGATTAACCGCCAAACCATAGACGGGCTAGCCAGCACCGGCACGGTGCGGGCCGAAAACAACGGCGACAACACCTACGCCGCCTACGTCTCCGACGTCTTTAACGTGACCGACCAGCTGCTGGTGATGGGCAGCGTGCGGGCCGACCGCTACTTCAACCAGGGCGTGAGCAACCTGGCCACCGGCACCCTGGCCGGCAAGTACAACCAGACTGCCTTTTCGCCCAAGCTGGGGGTGGTGTACGAGGTGCTGCCCGAGCGGCTGTCGGCCTTTGGCAGCTACCTAAACGGCTTTTTCAACCGGGCCGGCTCCGATAGCAACGGCAATTCGTTTCGGCCCGAGCGCGCTAACCAGGTGGAGGCCGGCCTGAAGGGCGACGTGCTTAACCACCGGCTGGTGGGCACGGTGAGCTACTACAACATTCAGGTGGTAAACGTGTTGCGGCTCGACCCCAACAACGTCAACTACCAGATTCAGGACGGTACGCAGGAAAGCAAGGGCATCGAGCTGGAGCTGACCGCCAACCCCGTGGCCGGGCTGAACCTGGTGGCGGGCTACGCCTGGAACGAGAGCCGCTACACCCAGGCCGACGAATCGGTGCGGGGGCTGCGGCCGGCGCTGAGCGGCCCGGCCCGCACCCTCAATTTCTGGGCTAGCTACCGCATCGGGCGGGGCCGCCTCCAGGGGCTGGGCCTGGGCGTGGGCGGCAATGCGGGCAGCCTCTCGTACCAAACCAATACCCAAACGGCCAAGGTGCTGATTCCGGCCTACACGCTGCTCGACGCGGCCATCTTCTACGACCAGCCCAAGTACCGCCTCGGGGCCAAAATCGACAACCTGACCAGCGAGCGGGCGTGGTCGGTGCGCCTGACGCCGCAGGCCCCGGCGCGGTTTACCGGCAACTTCACGCTCAAGTTTTAACTGGGCCAGCCCTCGGCGCGAGGGCGCTCAGTAGTAGCCCCTAAGCAAAGCCAGGCCGTTTACGGCCTGGCTTTTTTGGCTAGGCACTGAGGGCGGCCATCTGGTAAAAGTGATGCGCCATTAGAAAGATGAAGTTGCTAAGGCCTTTGTCACCATAGGGCTTAGCGTTCATCTTCTTTTAATGTAGTGCTACTTCATTTGTAGTACCCAGCAGCCGGCGCGCGCGTTGCCGCACCGGCCTATTCCCTCCATTTTGCTCTCACAGCGTCAATTTTCTCCTGACTTTTTCGCTGCTGACAACCGGCTCGGTGCCATTCAGGCCCGGCCATTTGCAAGCTATAACGGACACAAAATTTGACTAGTACGTCTATTTGGCGGAGTTAGTAGGCTGGGAAACGCCGCGGTCGGACTTACCAGCAACCGGCCGCGCGGGCCACGGCCTCGGCGCTGCTACCCTGCCGGGCTAGCCGCCCGCATTTTCACCCACCACACCCCGGGATTATCAATTGCCAGTCACGGCACTTACTGTGCGTATGAAAAGTATGAAACGAGTGTTCCTGTTGCTCAGCGTGTGCGCCCTCTACGGCACCACCAGCTGCTCAGAAAAGAAAGAAGAAAAAGAAGAACAGATTAAACTGTTGGTCACCAGCCCCTTGGCTAAGGACACGACCATCACCAAGGAATACGTAGCCCAGATTCATGCCTACCAGCACATCGAGCTGCGGGCCCTGGAAAAAGGTTATTTGCAGAAAATATTTGTCGATGAGGGCCAGACCGTGACCAAGGGCCAGCCCATGTTTCAGATTACGCCCCTCGTGTACCAGGCCGACCTGCAAAAGTCGCAGGCCGAAGCCAACTACGTGGACATCGAGTATAAGAATACCAAGAGCCTGGCCGACAGCAACATCGTGTCCAAGAACGAGTTGGCGCTGTCACGGGCCAAGCTCAACAAGGCCCGCGCCGACGTGTCGCTGGCCCAGACGCACTTGCAGTTCACGTCCATCAAGGCGCCGTTTACGGGCATCATGGACCACTTCCAGGGCCGGCTGGGTAGCGTGGTGAACGAGGGCGACCTGCTGACGACGCTCTCCGACAACAGCAAAATGTGGGTCTACTTCAACGTGCCCGAGGCCGAGTATCTGGCTTATAAGGAGCAGGCTAAGGCCGACAACATCGTGAAGGTGAACCTGAAGATGGCTAACAACGAGACGTTTAAGTACCCCGGCGTTATCCAGACCATCGAGGGCGACTTCAACAATGAGACCGGTAACATCGCCTTCCGGGCCGCCTTCCCCAACCCCAACGGGCTGCTGCGCAACGGCGAAACGGGCAGCATCCTGATGGCCGTGCCCCTGAAGCACGCCCTGCTCATTCCGCAGAAGGCCACGTTCGAGATTCTGGAGAAGAAGTACGTGTATGTGGTTGATGCCAAGAACATTGTACATCAGCGCGAAATCACCATCGGCTCCGAGATGCCCGACCTCTACATCATCAGCGCGGGCCTGGCGCCCAGCGACAAGATACTGCTGGAGGGTCTGCGCAAGGTGAAGGACGGCGACAAGATTAGCTACACCTACGAGTCGCCCAAGCAGGTGCTGCCCGGCCTCAAGGTGTACAGCGAGTAGGGCTAGCCCGAGTCAGTAACGCGATAATTATCCTATGTTTAGTAAATTCATTCGCCGGCCCGTGTTTGCCATCGTTATCTCGGTGGTAATCCTATTCATGGGCATTCTGTCAATCAAGACGTTGCCTACGTCGCAGTTTCCGGAGATTTCGCCGCCCATCGTCATGGTGAGCTGCGCCTACCCCGGGGCTAGCGCCAAGGTGCTAACCGAGTCGGTGCTGATTCCACTGGAGCAGGCCGTGAACGGCGTGCCCGGCATGAAGTACATGACCTCCGACGCCGTGAGCGCCGGCGAGGCCAACATCCAGGTGGTGTTCAACCTCGGCACCGACCCCGAGCAGGCCGTGGTAAACGTGAACACCCGCATTGCGCAGGTGGTGAACCGCCTGCCGGTGCTGGTGCAGCGCGAGGGCCTCATCGTGAACCGCGTGGTGCCTAACATGCTGATGTACGTGAACTTGTTCAGCAAGGACAAGCACACCGACATGAAGTACCTGTTCAACTTTGCCGGTGTGAACCTGCTGCCCGAGTTGCAGCGCATCGGCGGCATTGGGCGGGCCACCATCCTGGGTAGCCGGCAGTACGCCATGCGCATCTGGCTGAAGCCCGACCGCATGCGGGCCTACAACATCTCGGTCGATGACGTGATGAAATCCCTGTACGAGCAGAGCGTGATTGGCTCGCCGGGCCGCATTGGCCGCTCGGACGGGCAGCGGGCCGAGGCCCTCGAATACGTGCTCACGTACCAGGGCCGCTTCAACGACGTGGAGCAGTACAAGAACGTGATTCTCAAGGCCAACCCTAGCGGCGAGATGCTGCGCCTCAAGGATGTGGCCAACGTGGAGCTAGGCTCGGAGTTTTACGACATCTACTCCAACCTGAACGCCGACCCCTCGGCGGCCATCGTGCTGAAGCAGACCTACGGCAGCAATGCGAGCGACGTAATTAAGGACGTAAAAACCAAGCTGGAAGAACTGAAGAAAAGCAGCTTCCCGCCCGGCATGGACTACAAAATCAGCTACGACGTGTCGAACTTCCTCGATGCCTCGATTGAGAACGTAATCGACACGCTGCGCGACGCCTTCATTCTGGTGGCGCTGGTGGTGTTCCTGTTCCTGGGCGACTGGCGCTCGACGCTGATTCCGGCGCTGGCCGTGCCGGTGTCGCTGGTGGGCTCGTTTATGGCCATGCGCGCGTTCGGGCTGACCATCAACATGATTACGCTCTTTGCGCTGGTGCTCTCCATCGGCATCGTGGTCGATGACGCCATTGTGGTGGTGGAGGCCGTGCACGCCAAGATGGAGGAAGAGCACCTCTCACCCTACAACGCGGTGCGCAAGGTGCTGGGCGAAATAAGCGGGGCCATTATCGCCATCACCATCCTGATGACGGCGGTGTTCGTGCCGGTGTCGTTCATGAGCGGCCCGGTGGGTATTTTCTACCGTCAGTTCTCCATCACGATGGCCACGGCCATTGTCATTTCCGGCCTGGTTGCCCTTACCCTCACCCCGGTACTGTGCGCCATGATTCTGAAAAACAACCACGGCCACGCCAAGAAAAAGACGCCGATTCAGCGCTTCTTCGACGCCTTCAACCGCGGCTTTGAGCGCCTGACCGGGCGCTACACCAACATTCTGGAGAAGATTGTGGACCGGCGCGTGGTCACGTTTGCCCTCTTGATTGCCTTCGGGCTAGGCATCTTCGGCATCTCGTCCAAGCTGCCCTCGGGCTTTATCCCGAGCGAGGACCAGGGCCTGATTTACGCCATCATTCAGACGCCGCCCGGCTCGACGCTGGAGCGCACCAACGCCATCGCGCAGCGCCTCTCGGCCCTGGCCAAGGACGTGCCGGGCATCGAAAACATCTCGACCCTGGCCGGCTACGAAGTACTCACCGAAGGCCGCGGCTCAAACGCCGGCACCTGCCTAATTGACCTCAAGCCCTGGGGCGAGCGCAAGCACAACTCGGTGAGCCAGATTATCGCGGCGCTGGAGAAAAAGGCCCACGAGATTCCGGGTGCGACCATCGAATTCTTCGAGCCGCCGGCAGTGCCGGGCTACGGCGCGGCGGGCGGCTTCCAGCTGCAATTGCTGGATAAAACCGGCACTGGTGACTACAAGGCCCTCGAAAAGGTGAACGAGGAGTTCATGGCCGGGCTGAAAAAGCGCAAGGAGCTAGCCGGGCTGTTCACGTTCTACTCGGCCGATTATCCGCAGTACGAGCTAAAGATTGACAACGACCTGGCGATGCAGAAGGGCATCACCATCGGCAACGCCATGAACACGCTCAGCATCATGGTGGGCAGTACCTACGAGCTGGGCTTCATCAAGTACCAGCGCTTCTTCAAGGTGTACGTGCAGGCTTCGCCCGAATACCGCCGCCTGCCGGAAGACGTCCTGAACATGTGGGCCAAGAATGACAAGGGTGAGATGGTGCCGTTCTCGGCCTTCATGAAAATTGTGAAGTCGCAGGGCCCCAACGAGATAAACCGCTACAACATGTACACCACCGCCTCCATCCGGGGCGGGGCAGCCGAGGGCTACAGCAGCGGCGAGGCCATTAAGGCGGTGCAGGAAGTGGCCCAGAGCCTGCCGCGCGGCTACGACATCGACTGGGGCGGCCTGTCGAAAGACGAGGTAGGGCGCGGCAACGAGGCCGTGGTGATTTTCATCGTGGTGCTGGCCTTCGTGTACTTCGTGCTCGCGGCCCAGTACGAGAGCTTCCTGCTGCCGTTCTCGGTTATTCTGTCGCTGCCGGCCGGTATTTTCGGGTCGTTCCTGCTGCTCAAGCTGCTGGGGCTAGCCAACGACATCTACGCCCAGGTGGGATTGGTGATGCTGGTGGGCCTGCTGGGTAAGAATGCGGTGCTGATTGTCGAGTTTGCGGTGCAGGAGCACGAGCACGGCATGAGCGTGCGCGACGCGGCCATTGCCGGCGCCAAGGCCCGTTTCCGGCCCATTCTGATGACGTCGTTTGCATTCATTGCGGGGCTGGTGCCGCTGGTGCTAGCCACCGGCGCGGGCGCCATCGGCAACCGCACCATCGGCACGGCGGCGCTGGGCGGCATGTTGTTCGGCACCATTTTCGGGGTCGTTATCGTGCCGGGCCTGTACTACGTGTTTGGCACCCTGGCCGAGGGCCACAAGCTGATTAACGACGAAAATGAATACCCGATAAGCGAGGGCTTCGAGCCCCGGGTGGTACTAGATGAAGTGGAGACTCATGCTTAAGCAACGCATTTACCAAGGCCTGACCGCCGCCTGCCTCGCGCTGGCGGTGGCAGGCTGCAAACTGCCCCAGCTGGTGGGTCGCGACGTGCGCCGCACCGTGCCGGCTACCTACGGCACCAACCCCCAGGATACCCTGAGCACGGCTAAGGTGCGGTGGCAGGATTTCTTTACCGACCCCAACCTGAAGGTGCTCATCGACAGCGCCCTGCAACGCAACCAAGAGCTGAACATCACGCAGCAGGAGCTGCAAATAGCCCGCAACGAGATACAGGCCCGCAAGGGCGAGTACCTGCCCTCGGTGACGCTGGGCGGGCAGGCGGCCCTCGACCGCGTGAGCCGCTACACCATTCAGGGCGCCACGGAGGACCAGATTAACATCCGGCCCGACCGCCCGAACCCTGACCCGCTCGGCAACTTCCAGCTCGGCGCCTACGCCAGCTGGGAGGTGGACATCTGGCACAAGCTGCGCAATGCGCGCAAGTCGGCCGCCGCCCGCTACCTGGCCTCGGTGGAGGGCCGGAACTTCATGGTGACCAACCTGATTGCCGAAATCGCCACCTCGTACTACGAGCTGCTGGCCCTCGACAACCAGCTGGCCATTTTGCAGCAGAACATTGAGATTCAAAACAATGCGCTGAAAGTGGTGCGCCAGGAGAAGGAAGCCGCCCGGGTAACCGAGCTAGCGGTGAAGCGCTTCGAAGCCCAGATTCAGAACACCACGGCCCTGCAATACACGACCAAGCAGCGCATTACGGAGACCGAGAACCGCATCAATTTCCTGCTGGGCCGGTATCCGCAGCCCATTGTGCGCAACGATGCGGAGTTCAACGGCCTGGTGCCCACGGTTATCCAAACCGGCGTGCCGGCGCAGCTGCTCAGCAACCGGCCCGACATCCGGCAAGCCGAGCAAAACCTGGTGGCTGCCAAGCTCGACGTGCAGGTGGCCCGCGCCAACTTTTACCCCTCGCTGGGCATTTCGGGTGGGGTGGGCTTCGGGGCATTTAAGCCCGGCCTGCTCTTCACTACGCCCGGCGCGCTGCTCTACTCGCTGGCCGGTGATTTGAGCGCCCCGCTTATCAACCGCAACGGCATCAAGGCGTTGTACTCCACGGCCAATGCCTTGCAGCTGCAAGCCGTGTACAACTACGAGAAGACGGTGCTGAACGCCTACATTGAGGTAGCTAACCAGCTCGCCAACATCAGCAACCTGGAGAAGAGCTACGATGCCAAGCTCAAGGAAGTGCAGGCCCTAAGCCTGTCCATCCGCATCTCCAACAGCCTCTTCAAATCGGTGCGGGCCGACTACACCGAGGTGCTCTTCACGCAGCGCGACGCCCTGAACGCCCGCTTCGACCTCACCGAAACCAAGATGCAGCAGCTCAACGCCACGGTAAACGTGTACCGCGCGCTGGGTGGCGGCTGGAACTAGCGCCGGCGGGCTAGCCCGCTTCTTCACAAAAAAGGCCTTCCCAAGCTTGGGAAGGCCTTTTTTGTGTGCGTTGCTCTTTTATTGCTCTAACCGTGTGGCTAGCCCGCCTGGCGCTGCAACGCCGGCCCCGGCCCGGCGTAAGTAGCCCGCCCGGCGAATGCTCCCTGGCACCTGCTTTTTTTGATTTGCGTATGCTGGTACCGTTGGCAAAAGAAACAACCGCCCCGGCGGCCACGCCGCCGGCCTTGACGGTCAGCATCATCATTCCGACCTACAACGAGGCCGATACTATTGAGGGCCTGTTGCACTACCTGCGCCAGGCCACGGCCGGCGAGCCGGCCCCCGAGCTACTCGTAGTGGATGGCGGCAGCATCGACGATACCCTGCGCCTGGCCCGGCAGGCGGGCGCCCGGGCACTGGCCAGCCCGCGCAAAGGCCGCGCCGCGCAGCTCAACTACGGGGCCCGAAACACCACGGGCGAGCTGCTTTACTTTCTGCACGCCGACTCACAGCCGCCGCCCGGCTTCCTGGCCGACCTGCGCCGGGCGGTGGCGCAGGGCTACGGCAGCGGCTGCTACCGGCTGGCCTTCGACCACGGGCACTGGTTTTTGCGCTTCAGCGCGTGGTGCACGCGGCTGCCCTTCACGGCCGTGCGCTTCGGCGACCAAAGCTTATTCGTGCGCCGCGAGCTGTTTGCCCAGGTAGACGGCTACCGCGAAGACCTGCTGCTGCTCGAAGACCAGGACATGGTGCGCCGGCTGCGGGCGCGGGCGCCGTTTCGGCTGCTGCCCGGGGTGGTGGTCACGTCGGCCCGCAAGTACCTGGCTAACGGCGTTTTTCGGCTGCAAGGGCTGTTCTTTCTGATAACGGCGCTCTACTACGCGGGCGTGCCGCAGCCGCTGCTGGTGCGCTTCTACCGGCGGCTCATCCGGCTGGGCAAGCTGTAGGGCACCGGGCCGGGCTAGCCGGCTTGCGGCGGGCGGGCCGTAGCTTGCCGGCTCGTCTGCCCCGCCGCCCATGCCCCTCCTCCCCGACCGCCCGGCCCACCTGCTCATCTTCGCCCGCGAGCCCGTGCTGGGGCGCGTCAAAACCCGCCTGGCGGCCGGCATCGGCCCCGAGGCCGCGCTAGCCACTTACCGCGAGCTGCTGGCCCTCACGGCCGCGGCGGTGGCCGGGGCGCAGGTACCGGCCACCGTGTGGCTGGCCGATACCCCCGCGCCACCCGCCGCCCCCACTCAGCCCCGGCCCGAGTGGCCCGGCCTGCCCTGGCGCGTGCAGCCCGCCGTCGGCTCGCTCGGCGAGCGCATGGCGCACGCGTTTGGCGAGGCGTTTGGGGCCGGGGCGGGGCGCGTGGTCATCGTCGGCACCGACTGCCCGGGCCTGAGCGCGGCACTGCTGCGGCAGGCGTTTGCGCTGCTGGCTAGCCACGACCTGGTAGTAGGCCCGGCCACCGATGGTGGCTACTACCTACTGGGTATTAGTGAGTTGCAGCCGGCTTTATTTGAAAACAAACAGTGGAGCACTGCCACCGTGCTGCCCGATACGCTGGCCGACGCCGCCCGCCTGGGCCTGCGCGTGGCGCAGCTGCCCGCGCTGGCCGACGTAGACTCGGCCGCCGACCTGGCTAGCTGGCGCGGACCGGCCGCCGGCTAGCAGCACCCGCCCCCGTCGTAGAAGTAAGTGGAAGGCGACACGAACACATCGGCGCGGACCAGGGCCAGCAGGGCGGCGGCGGTTTTGTCGCACACGGCCAGCGGCTGGTTTTGCAGCAGCACATGGCCCTTGTGGTCATCAAGGTATTCATCCGAGCCGTAGTAGATGGCGGTGCGGCCCGTGAAGATGCACGGCCCGTCGGCCGGCATGGGGTCCTTGATGGCGCACACCTCCACGCTCTCGATGTAGATAAGCTCGTCGGTGGCGTAGTGCGGCGGCGCCAGCACGCGGTAGGCGCGCCGGGCCCGCACTTCCACGGTGCCGAAGCCTACTTCGGTTAGCATATTGAGGTACTCTTGCAGGGGCAGCGCGCCCGTGAGGCAGAGCGCCCGCAGGCGCTCGTCGGCCCGCAGCTCGTCGCTCATTGGCTGCTCGCAGGTGGGGTCCGATAGCACGAGGCGCCCATGAGGCTTGAGCACCCGGTACACTTCCTGAAGGGCGCGGCGCAGGTCGTCGAGCTTGAAGATGTTGAAGAGGCAGTTTTGGGCGGCTACGTCCACGCTTTCATCAGCCACGGGCAGGTGCAGGGCGTCGCCGGCGCGCAGGTCTACAAAGTCGCTTTTGAACCAGTCGTTCTGCTCCGCCGCGGTTTGCAGGTTGGCGCGGGAGGCGTCGAGCATCTCCCCCACCACGTCCACCCCTATCACGGCCCCCGGCCGGCGGCTGAAGTAGGCAAATTGTAGCAGCTCCATGCCGCCGCCCACACCCACGTACAGCACTGTGGGCGAGTTGGTAAGGTCGCGCGGGTGCACGGTGCTGCCGCAGCCGTAGTTCATACTCAGCATTCGCGACGGAATGCGAAGGCCCGGCAGCTGCCACACGGGGGTAGTGGTGCAGCACAGGCCCACCTGGGGCTCGTGGGCGGCCTGGCGGTAGAGGTCGGCAGTCGTTTCGAGGTAGCTCATGGCGTAGTTTTCAGTAAATAGCTACTCAATAATACTACCGCCCGGCAGCCCAGTGGCCGGGCAGCCGATAGCGGCTAGTATCTTGCAGCAGCGGCGCCGGCTAGCCCGGGTCCCGCGTCCGGGCCCGGTGGCTAGCCCCGCCCGCGGCCCGCCGCCTTTCCTCATTTTATATCGCTCTCACTACCAGATGGAAACCTATTACAACCCCGCCGACCTCAAGAAATTCGGCAACATCGGCGAGTTTCAAAAGGAGTTTGCCGACAAGTTTTTTGCCTACTACGGCGCCGTGTTTGCCGAAGGCGCCCTCACGGCCCGCGAGAAGTCGCTCATCGCCCTGGCCGTGGCCCACGCCGTGCAGTGCCCCTACTGCATCGACGCCTACTCGGCCGACACCCTCGAAAAGGGCTGCACCGAGCCCGAAATGATGGAGGCCGTGCACGTAGCCGCCGCCATCCGGGGCGGGGCCACGCTGGTGCACGGCGTGCAGATGATGAACAAGGTCAAGGAGTTGTCGATGTAAGCGGCGAATAACGAATGGGTGATAATTCTAAAGAACGTCATGCTGAACGCAGTGAAGCATCTCTACCGCTTCGTTGAACCGCCTAAATGAAGCGGCAGAGATGCTTCGGCAAGCTCAGCATGACGTTCTTTCATTAAGAGTTTTCTTCCTAACACGCTACCGCCGATTTTCCTATGCTAAAATCACTCAAAGCCACTGGCAGCCAGCTGGCTGACCCGGCCTACCAGCTCACGGTGCTGCGCCAGGAAGTGGCCGAGACGCTGCACCTGCCGCCGTTTCAGCAGAAGCTGGCCGGGGCGGGGCTGTGGCCGCTGCGGCCGGTGGCTCCAGCGGTGCTTCAGCTCAACGTGGGCAAGATGTGCAACCAGGTGTGCAAGCACTGCCACGTGGACGCCGGCCCCGACCGCAAGGAAATCATGACCCGCGCCACGATGCAGCTCTGCCTCGATGCGCTGGCCCGGACCGACATTGCAACGGTGGACATCACCGGCGGCGCCCCCGAGATGAACCCCGATTTTCGCTGGCTGGTGGCCGAAATCAGCCGGCTGGGCCGCAAGGTGATGGTGCGCTGCAACCTGACCATCATTGTGGCCAATAAGAAGTACCACGACCTGCCGGAGTTCTTCAAAGAGCACGGCGTGGAGGTGGTTAGCTCGCTGCCCTTTTACAGCGCCGACAAAACCGACCGCCAGCGCGGCGATGGCGTCTTTGCCGACTCCATCCGGGCTTTGCAACTGCTGAACGCCGTGGGTTACGGCCAGCCCGGTAGCGGCCTGGTGCTCAACCTCGTGTATAATCCGGCGGGGGCCTTTATGCCCGGGCCGCAGGCGGGCTTGCAGCAGCAGTTTAAGCGGGCGCTGCTGAAGGATTTTGGCATCGTGTTCAACGACCTGTTTGCCATTACCAACATTCCGGTGAGCCGCTTTCTGGACTACCTCATCGAGTCGAAAAACTACGCCGGCTACATGGAAAAGCTGGTCAACGCCTTCAACCCCGCCGCCGCGGCCGGCGTGATGTGCCGCGACACCATTTCGGTGGGCTGGGACGGCGGCCTCTACGACTGCGACTTCAACCAGATGCTGGAACTGCCCGTGGCTAGCCCTAGCAGGCACATCCGCGACTTTGACGCCGCCGCGCTGGCTAGCCGCGCCATCGTGGTCAACCAGCACTGCTACGGCTGCACGGCCGGCGCGGGCTCTAGCTGCGGCGGCACCACGGCGTAGCTTGCCGCTTTTACCTTCTTTTTTGGCTGGCGGCGGGGCCGGCCCCCGGTTTGCATGACAAGAACGCTCCGCCAGTGCCTGTTTGCCGAAGCGCTGGGCACGGCTATTTTACTGCTGTTTGGCACCGGCGCGGCCGTGGTTAATGAGCAAACCCACGCCCTGGGACACGGCGGCGTGGCGGCGGCCTTCGGGCTGGTGGTGCTGGTGCTAATTCAGAGCCTGGGCCACGTGAGCGGCGCGCATGTAAACCCAGCCGTTACCATCGGGTTTTGGGCGGCGGGGCGCTTTCCGGGGCGGCGGGTGCTACCCTACGTGGCCGCCCAGGTGGTGGGCGCGCTGGCGGGCAGCCTGCTGGTCAGGCTGTTGGCCACTGATACTTCTACCCTGGGGGCCACGCTGCCGGCCTACGGCGCGGGCCAGGCCTTTGGGCTCGAAGTGGGCCTCACGTTCTGGCTGATGCTGGTTATTCTGCGGGTCACGAGCAGCTTTTACGAGCAGGGGCTGCTGGTGGGCCTCACCATCAGCGCCACGGTGGGCCTGGAGGCCCTGGTGGCCGGCCCGCTCTGCGGCGCCTCCATGAACCCGGCCCGCTCGCTGGCCCCCGCCCTGGTGAGCGGCCACCTCACCCACCTGTGGGTGTACCTGGTGGCCCCGGTGGCCGGCGGGCTGCTGGCCGTGCTGGCCGACCGCCTGCTCGACGCCCCGCCCCTGCCCGAGGCCCCGCCGCAGCCCTGAGGGCTAGCCCCTGGCTGCCGCCAGCATAGCCTGGGCAGCCACCTGCCCACTCACCAGGGCCGCCTCCACGGTGCCGCCAGCCGGACCCTCGTACACGCCCTCACCCGCAAAAAACAGCGTATCGGCCACCGGCGCGGCCAGGGCCGCGCGGTCGGCCGGCGCCCCCACGGTCGGGTACGAGTAGGCGCCGTAGGCGTAGGGCTCGCGGCCCCAGTGCCGCACGTAGCTAGCTACCAGCTGCGCCCGCAGCTCGGCGGTGGGCACGGCCAGCAGCGAGGCCAGCGAAGTAAGCGCCAGCTCTAGCAGCGCCGCATCGTCGGCCTGGGCCAGGCGCTGGGCGGCGGGGCCGGCCAGCCAGCCCGTTAGCTGCGGGCTGGGGTTGGGCAGCTGGCTCCACCAGGTGGGCACGGGGGCTTCAGAAAGCAAAAACTCCAGCTCAGGCAGCCGCCCCTGCCAGAAGGCCTCCCGAAATTCCAGCACCAGCTTGATGACCGGGCCAAAGCCCAGCCGGGCCGCGGCGGCCCGGTGCGCGGGCAGCTCGGGACTGAAAAGCAGGGCGCCGGGCGCCCCGGCCGGGCGCTGCCACACGCCCAGCGGCACCGTGCACAGCACCTGCCGGGCGTGGTAGGTGGTCCCGCTAGCCGCCTCTACCTCAGCGTGGCCCAGCTGCCAGGCAATGGCCTGCACCGGGGTGCTCAGGTGCAGGGCAGCCCCGGCGGCCTGGGCCTGCGCGGCTAGCCAAGCCAGCAGCAGGCCGTAGCCGCCCACGGGGCGGGGCGAGTCGTCGGCGCCGCCGGCGGCCCACTCGTCGCGCAGGGCCCAGGTGCTCACGCGCCGGGCATCGGCGGCGTCGTAGCCCTCGGCAAACTGGGTGGCGGCGGTGCGCAGCTCGGCGTGGGCATCGCCCGCAAACTCGCGGGCCAGGAAGTCGGCCAGCGGCAGGTCGTGGGGCAGGGCCGCCATCTTTTCGAGCAACAGCGGCAACTGCGGGAAGAACTCGGCATCGGCCTGCGGCTGGCCGGCGCGCACCACGTAGGTGCGGCCGGCGGTGGCCTGGGTAGCTAGCCCGGCCTCGGCCAGCAGGTGGCGCGTGAGGGGCACCTCGCCGTGCAAGAACTCGGCGCCCGCTTCAATGGCCTGCCCAAAGCCCGGCGGCCGCAGCGTGTGCACGCGCCCGCCCACCCGCTCGCGGGCTTCCAGCAGCAGCACGCGGCGGCCGGCGGCGGCTAGCTCGCGGGCGGCCAGCAGCCCAGCGGCCCCGGCGCCAATGATGAGAATATCGGTTTGAAAAACAGCAGCTTCGGCGCTTGACATGATAGAGGAAGACATTTAAAAAAGAGGTAGCCAGCGGCTACACGCAGCGGAAATTTTCGCGGGCCAAGCGCAGGCAAGAAGGCAGTAGCGCCGCGTATCTGCTTTGAGTTGACGCGGCCAGGGCTAGCCCAACGCCCCAAATCTTAGGGGGTCTGGGCACGAATTGCGCACTTCACCACAAGCACCGGGGTGGTTCTTTTGTTGTTTACTATGTGTACTTCCTGCGGCCCCGACGCCGCCTTGCCATGAATCCTTCTCCTGCTGCCCCGGCCCCCGTGGCTAGCCCCGCGCCTACCGAAACGGCCACCCTCGCCATTGAGGGCATGACCTGTGCTTCCTGCTCCAATTTTGTGGAGCGGGCCCTGGCCCGCACGCCCGGCGTGCAGCGCGCCGTAGTAAACCTGGCCACCGAAAAGGCCACCGTCGATTTTATTCCGGCCCAGATAACCCGCGCCGACCTCGCCGCCGCCGTGGAGGCCGCCGGCTACACCGTGGTCGAGCCGGCCCCCGCGGCGGCCGGCGCCCCCGGCCCGCTGGCGGCCGCGGCCGACGACGAGCAAGCCGCCCGCAAGGCCGCCGCCTATGCCCAGCTGCGCCGGCGCTTTGGGGTGGCCGCCGTGCTGGCCGCTATTATCATGCCGCTGAGCATGCTCATGCTGTGGCCGGCACTCATGCACCGCCTCAGCGCCCCGGCCCTCAACTACGCGCAACTGGTGCTCACGCTGCCGGTGCTGCTCTACTGCGGGCGCGAGTTTTACGTGGCGGCCTGGAACGGCCTGCGCCACCGCACCGCCAGCATGGATACGCTCGTGGCCGTGGGCACGGGCGCGGCGTTTTTGTTCAGCCTGGTGGCCACGCTGGCGCCGGGCGCGCTGGCTAGCCAGGGCATTGCGCCGCACGTGTATTACGACACCACGGCCACCATCATTGCCCTCATCTTGCTAGGCAAGGTGCTGGAGGCGCGGGCCAAGGGCCAGACCTCGGCCGCGCTGCGGGCGCTGCTGGGCTTGCAGGCCCGCACCGCCCGCGTGGTGCGCGGCAGCCAGGAAGTAGACGTGCCCATCGAGCAGGTGCAGTTGGGCGACGTGGTGGTGGTGCGCCCCGGCGAGAAAGTACCCACCGACGGCGTGGTGCTGGCCGGGCAGTCGGCCGTGGACGAGGCCATGCTCACGGGCGAAAGCCTGCCCATCGAGAAAAACGCCGGCGACCCGGTTTTCGGGGCCACCCTCAACAAAACCGGCTCCTTCCGCTTTCGGGTGACCAAAGTGGGCGCCGATACCGTGCTGGCCCAGATAGTGCAGCTCGTGAGTGAGGCCCAGGGCAGCCGCGCCCCCATTCAGCGGCTGGCCGATAGGGTGAGCGCCATTTTCGTGCCCACGGTCATCCTGCTGGCCTTGCTCACGTTTGGGCTGTGGCTGGGCCTGGCGCCCGCGGCCACGCGCCTGCCACTGGCCCTCACAGGCTTTGTAGCGGTGCTCATCATTGCCTGCCCCTGCGCGCTGGGGCTGGCCACGCCCACGGCCATCATGGTGGGCACCGGCCGGGGCGCGGCCCACGGGGTGCTCATTCGCAATGCCGAAGCCCTCGAAAAGGCCCACCAGGTCGATACCGTGCTGCTCGACAAAACCGGCACCATCACCAAGGGCGAGCCCACCGTGACCGACCTGCTGGTGCTGCCCGGCTACGAGGCTGCCGCACTGCTGCCCCTGCTGGCGGCCACCGAGCGCCCGAGCGAGCACCCGCTGGCCGCCGCCGTGGTTCGCTACGCCGAAGACCCCGCCCGGCTGGCCCCCGACGCCGCCCCGGCCAGCCCGCCGGCGCCGCTCGTAGCCACTGATTTTCAAGCCGTGGCGGGCCAGGGCGCGGCGGCCACCGTGGGCGGCCGGGCCGTGCTCATCGGCAATGAGCGCCTGCTGCGCGAAGCCGGCCTGCCGCCCAGCCCGGCCCAACAGCAAGCCGCCACCAGCCTGCTGGCCCAGGCCAAAACGGTGCTCTACGTGGCCCTCGACGGCCAGCCCGCCGCCGTGCTCGGCTTGGCCGATACCGTCCGCGACACGTCGGCGGCGGCCATCCGGCAGTTGCAGGCGCTGGGCCTGGAGGTGGTGATGATGACCGGCGACAACCCCCAAACCGCCGCCGCCGTGGCCCGGCAGGTGGGCATCACGCGCTATTTTGCCGAAGTGCTCCCCCAGGGCAAGGCCGCCCAGGTGCAGGCGCTGCAAGCCGAGGGCCGCACCGTGGCCATGGTGGGCGATGGCCTCAACGACGCGCCCGCCCTGGCCCGCGCCGACGTGGGCCTGGCCATGGCTACCGGCACCGACGTGGCCATGGAAGCCGCTGCCATCACCCTCATGCGCCCCGACCTGCACGGCGTGGCCACGGCCATTTCCCTCTCGCGCCTCACCATGCGCACGATTAAGCAAAATTTATTCTTTGCTTTCATTTACAACGTGTTGGGCATTCCCATTGCGGCGGGCCTGCTGTATCCTTTCACCGGCTGGCTGCTCTCGCCCACGCTGGCGGCCGGGGCCATGGCCCTCAGCTCGGTGTCGGTGCTCACCAACTCCCTGCGCCTGCGCGGCTTCAAGGGCTAGCCGTGGTTTGGGGCGCAGTACTACCTTGCCGGGCGCCCCGTCCTCTGGGCCGGGTATGTACGTACGCAAGCCGGCACGCGCACAGCCTGTTGGCTGGCCCGTTTCCTCCGCCACACTCTATGGAACCGACCCTTCCCGCTAGCTCCTCCACCCCCGTCCCCGGCACGTTTCCGGGCCTCATCACCCGCGAGCAGGAGCCGCTCAACCTGGAGCTGCCCTTCGCCACGCTGGCCGGGCGGCTGGTGCCCAATCACCAGTTCTACGTGCGCAGCCACTTTCCAGTGCCCGCGCTGGCGGCGGCCGACTGGCAGCTCAGCATCGAGGGCGAGGTAAGCCAAACGTTGCGCATCGGCTACGAGGAGCTGCGCGCCCTGCCCGCCCAAACCGTGATGGCCACCCTCGAGTGCGCCGGCAACGGCCGCGCCCGGCTGGCCCCCAAGGCCAAGGGCCTGCTCTGGGAGCAAGGCGCCGTGGGCAATGCCACCTGGACGGGCGTGCCGCTATCGGCGCTGCTGGCGCGGGCCGGCGTGGCGGCGGGCGCCGTCGAAGTCATTTTTGAGGGCAGCGACCAGGGCGCGGTTCTGGATGAGCCCCGTTCACCGGGCGCCATTCACTACGCCCGCAGCCTGCCGCTGGCCAAGGCGAGCCAGCCCGAGGTGCTGGTGGCCTACCTCATGAACGGCGAGCCCCTGCCACCCGAGCACGGCTTTCCGGCGCGCCTGGTGGTGCCCGGCTGGTATGGCATGGCCTCGGTGAAGTGGCTCAGCAAAATCATCGTCAGCGCCGCGCCGTTTGAGGGCTACTGGCAAACGCTGGAGTACGCCTACTGGCGGCGCGTGCACGGCCAGCCCACCCTCACGCCCATCACCGAAATGCTGGTGAAAGCCGAAATAGCCCGCCCCGCCCTGCTGGAGGCCGTGCCCGCCGGCCAGCCCTACCGCGTGCACGGCGCCGCTTGGGCCGGCGAAAGCGAGCTAGCCAGCGTAGAAGTCAGCCTCGACCAGGGCCACACCTGGCAGCCCGCCCGCCTGCTGGATGACCCCGTGCCCTTTGCTTGGCGCCTCTGGGAATTCACTTGGACGCCGCCCGCCGCGCCGGGGCGCTGCACTATTCAGGCCCGTGCCACCGACCGCGCCGGCTGCACCCAGCCCACCGCGCACGACCCCGACCGCCGCAACTACATGATTAACCGCATCACCTCCGTAGAGGTGGTGGTGCGGTAACCGCGCCGCAGTTTGCGCCGGCTAGGGCGTGCGGCGCCGCAGCAGGTAGCGCGTCTCCGACTGAACGTAGCTCGTCGTTCTATCCAGGCTCGATTGGGTGCCCTGGGTCTGCACCGTGGTGACGTTGAACAGTTCCCACTGGTGGCGGGCCAGGTAGTTGAGCACGTCAATAACTGAGCGCGAAGCCTGAATATTTTTAGCCATCTCGGCCATTTCCGGGTCGGCCACCGCGCCCGGCGCCGCCTGCCCGTAGTCGAGTTGTAGGCGGTCGGGCGAGCTGAAGAGCCGGTCCTGAACGAGCAGCGCGCAGTAGCGGTACGGGGCAATTGCCGGGGCCGACGACGCCGCCACTGGCCCCTGGGCGTGCCCACTCACAGCACATAGCAAGCAGCTAACCAACACTAGATACTTCATAAAACTAAGATAATCTGCGTTTTGGCTGGTATCGGGCTGATGGCCAGCGGGCGGGCTAGCGGCGCTTACGGCCCCGCAAAATGCTGCGCGTGGGTTGGGCGCCAGGCTGGGCCTGGTTGGCGCGGGGCTGGTCGTTGCGCCCGGTACCATTGTCGATATCCCGTGCGGGCACCCCGTTGGGGAACGTACCGTCGGTAGTGCCGCCCACGTGCTTGTCGGTGTAGCCGCGGGGGTAGGCGGGCACGGCGGGAGCGGGCAAAGTATTGCCAGGCTGCCCGGCATCGGACACGCGGCCCGACTGCGGCACGGCGGGCGCAGTTGCGCGGGGCACCTGGGCTACGGCGGGGGCAGTAGCCGCCAGGGTAAGCACTGAGGCAAGTAGTAGGAAATGGCGCATGAGTAGCCGCCAGACAGCTCTTGTGCGGCCGGCGTTGGGCTTGTACGATAAATTAGACAGAATAGTCCGCCGGCAGCCGCCGCCTACCCCACGCGCTATCGCCGCCCCCCGCCAGCCTACGCGGGCGGCAAGGCGCGCTGGAAGTGCAGTTGCAGCAACTCAGCTATTTTCTCTCGGGTGAGCGGCTTGATTATCAGCCCCGCAATGGGCAATTCGTTGAGGCGGGCCAGGTCTTGCGACGCCATTCCGCCCGTAAGCAGCACGATGCGCGTGGCGGCCTGCTGCGAGGGCGGCAGGCGCTGAAACGCTTCTACAAACTCGATACCATCCAGGCCGGGCATGTTCACATCCAGCAGCAGCAGCGTGGGCTCGAGCGGGGGGTCGCGGGAGAGCAGGAGCAGCGCCTCCCCGCTGTCGTCTACCGAGAGCACCTCCTCGGCCACGCCAAGCTGGTAGAGCAGGCGCTCATTGGCGTAGTTGGTGGCGGGCTCGTCATCGACGAGCAAAATGAAGGGAAGCTTTTCCATTGAGACAGGCAGCGGATGAAAACTACTTGAGTACGTGCGGCAGCGCTGGCCGGGCACCCGGCGCAAAAGTCGGTCCGGTTCCGCTTATCTGGTTCTCGCCACTTATCAAGGAAGAGGCGGCTTCTGGCAACATTCAGCTTTCGACCTGACTATTTCCTACAGATTCTGGCTACCTTAGCGGCGGTGGCGGCGGTTTGGCTTACCCAATTCCTTCACCACCCGTGACTTACTCCGACTGCTTGTGAGTTGTCAATGACTGAGGCGGGCGGCTGGCTACGGCTACGTTACACCTCTTCATTTGCCCGCTGTCAGGGCGGCGAGCAAAGACACTGTATAGATGCTGGGGTAGCCCCTACTTTGCACACCGGGCCACGCTTGGCGTGAGGTATGAAACACAGTATATAGCGGGGCCCTTTGGAGCAGTGGTGCCGCTCTACAAGCGTAGTATGCAAGCCCAACGAGCATTTGAGAAACCTAACCGAAAGACTTAGTATGCTGGTAAGCTTACCCGCTGGCACTTGGCCGCACTCAAGGCACTGATTAAAAATAGAGAGCTAGCACTTGGCTTACTGGCTGCAATTCGCTCCTAGTAGCTGACCCGTAAAAAAGCCCCGCGCCCTCGACTGAGGAACGCGGGGCTTTGCCGTAGGCTAGAGCTGGCAACTACAAACCTGATGGCTAAGCAAAAGTAGTGAACTACAACCAATGATAATCCTTCTTTGACAGAGTCAATTTTAAAGAACTGTAACCTTGAATGCTCAGTTTGTCAGCTTGATAACAAATAGACTGTTTTACAATACCTTTGGCACCTGCATCGTCTTCAGAGCACAGTGCCTGTGACAAGATGCTAAAGTGATATGGCAAAAATGAATGCTGATGTTGTGGGTAAGGTTCACAACACCCGTTTGCTTCTGAAAGACGGGATAATGGCTCTTTTTGAAGCTATTTCTAACTCTATCCAAAGCATTGAAGACGCAAAAATTGACAATGGACTTATCTTGATAGAGTTAATCAGAAGGAAGAGTCTATTTGATGGACAAGAAGATTCAATACTTCCCATTGATAGCATTAGAGTCACTGACAATGGAATTGGCTTTATAGAGGATAATTTCACTTCTTTTCTAAGCTCAGATTCAACATACAAACTGACTAGAGGTGGTAAAGGTATAGGCCGGTTCTCTTGGTTAAAGGTATTTGACCATGTCTCAATTGAAAGTGTATATACACAAGGGAATTTACACTTAAAGCGTTACTTTGACTTTGTAAACCACAAAGATGCCATTGTAAATGAAAGAGATAGCAGCGCTGGCTCTTCTGACAGGCATACAGTCGTTACTCTCAAGCATATTAAGCAGGGATATTTAGAAAAATTCCCTAGGACTCTTGATGATATTGCTGACCAGATTATTGAGCATCTAATTATCAGATTAATATCCCAGAACTGCCCCACCATAATACTGCGTGACATTAGCAGCGACCCAACTACTGAGTTAGATTTGAATTACAGATTTAATAATGAGTTTTTGATTGACAAAGACGCCGACTCTTTTGAAATCAATAAATACTTGTTTAATGTAGGATTACTTAAAGTTAAGGCAAATAATAAATCAATTCATTCAGTATATCTGAGTGGAAATGACAGAATTGTAACCACAGCCCCATTAAGCAAATATTTACCTAGCCTGACCAAACCACTATTCGACCAAGAGCTTCAGGAGGATTTCTGCATTAAAGCGTTAGTTACAAGCGTCTATCTAGATATTAATGTAAATAATGAAAGAACGGAATTCTCTCTTCGCACTGGTAGCGAAGACGAAAATGACACCAATATATTCAATGACATAACACTTAAGCAGATTGAAGGCCGAACATCTAAAGTTGTCAAAAATTACTTTGATGATTATATAAGTGATTTAAGAGCTGCAAAAAAGGCAGCCGTTGAATCATTTGTACACGACTTTTTTCCGCAATTTATTCCAATGCTTAATTATGACAGCGTAATAGATTCTATCCCTCAGAACCATTTAACGGATAAAAATAAGCTTAATCTTGCTTTGCAAAAAGCCAAGTATGATATACTACTCCAAACCAAACAAGACGTAATTGATGTCCAGTCACAAATGGATAATATTTCTGATGCAAATGCTACACCAGAAATATTAGAGGAATATAAAAAAGGGTTTGATGCACTAGTAAACAAGTTAACTTACATAACCAAAACGGAACTATCTGAATACGTACTGCACAGAAGAGTTTTACTCGATATATTTGAAAAAGTACTCTCTAAAAGGGAAGATGGAACTTATCCTTGGGAAGAGGAAATTCATAACCTGATTTTCCCAAAAGGCAAATCGTCTGAGGATATGCTTGGCATATCGCAGAACCTTTGGCTTATAGATGAGCGACTATCATACCATAGATTTGTAGCATCAGACCAACCTTTGGATAAAAAATTAAAAACAAGTAGCAGACCCGATTTATTAGTTGCAAAGCATATTTCAGCCGACCCTACACAGATTGATGGTTTTGACTTCCCTCTAGCCTATTCAGAAGAATCACGTTTTGCAACTTATGACTCTATGGTAATTCTAGAGTTCAAAAGGGCTATGAGAAGCGATTACTCGGGAGCTAAAGACCCTATAAACCAGATAATAGGGTATATCCGTGAAATACGCAATGGAAAAGCCAAGCACCCAAATGGGCGTCCTATTCTTGTTTCCAAATCATGCAGATTTTATGCTTATTTAATATGCGATTTAACACCTGAATTAAGAGTTGATATTGAGGAAATGCACGAGTTCACTCCTATGGTAGAAGGAAATGGACTATTTGCGTTAAAAGAAAAAATCAATTCATACATCGAAGTTATTTCTTACGACAAAATATTATCTGATTCAGCCCAAAGAAATCAAGTACTTTTTGAGAAGCTACAAATTGACTTTGCTTCAATCATTAAAAGCACTTAATTGTTGGGGGAGCAAAAGCACCCTTTACATAATGAGCAAAGGGTGCTTTTGCTATAAACACGCCTGAATGTTACTCCTAAAATAAAAAAATTTCAATTACCTTTCCAGTTTAGCAAAACCTGCTTTACCGCAGATAATTATATGGAAAAGAAGCTTCCTATTTTCACTGATTTGAAGATAACACCTAAAGACAATCAGAGCGTTAAGCGTTATTTTAATTCAATACCGCGAAACTTACCAAAGGGCTGGCAGGCCACTAAAAATACTATTGACGATAGCAACACACTGAGAATAATATATGAGCAGCTTTGTCTATGCCTACCAAAATTCGAGGATACAAAAAACCAGCAGGTAATATCAGCTTCCCTACACTTTGGCTTAACTATAGACAGCATAATACTAATGAAAGTTAATTTTGATAAAGATATTCAAAAAGGAGATTCTCTTGAAATGGTTGGGTATGCATTACATACACTACATGAAGATGTACTAAAGATAAATAAACATTACTCATCATTTAATCATGATTTCAAGTTTGGGGGACCACTAGACGAAAACTGGTATAAGGTTGACATTAGAGATACCAGAGCAATTAAGATGCACTCAAAATCAGAAAATACAACTTATTTTCTTTCCAAAAATGAAAGCGCTAAAACAGGTGACAAAGAAATATCTTACTCTGCACCAAATAGCATAGCCCTATCTCTAAACATCATGAAAAAAGCAACAAAGCGTGCTTTATCCATATACACACAACTAATCAATAAAAACAAGAAGTCTAACATCAAAATTACAATCGAAAACAAATCAGAGCTATACGATTATTTTGAAGAAATACAAACAAGCATTATTTTCTCATACGTTGCTGTTGAATCTTTTGCTAATGCCACAATCCCTAAAGACTTTACCTTTGAAAAAACAAATGAAAAAGGCATTAAGGAAATATGGGATAAAACCGGCATAGAAAGATGGGTACCTACGAGCGAAAAGTTAATTAATATAATTCCAAAAATATTAAACTCAAGCGATATTAGGCAGGAAACTTTCTGGAATTATTTCAAGGAACTTGAGAAACTTAGAAATGATATAGTTCATCAAAAAACCAGTGATGATAAGTCAAGCCTAGAAGCTGAAATTTTTAACAAGATGTTAAGTAATAACATTTTTTACATAATTCAATCTTCATTCTTCGTAATAGACTTTTTCTACAAGCTTAATAACGCTCATCCATACTTTCCATTAGGGTTAGGCATTGCAAAATTTCAGGTTATCGAAATAGAAAGTATGGAAGCTCATTTCAAATTAGTTGATTAGGGCTTTCAAATTTATAATTATATAAAAATAAATATATTTAATCCACAATACTACCCCTTTAGCCTTTTGCACAAGGGTAGTCATGCATCTGAAATGTTAAGTGTCAACTAGACAAGTCTAAATAAATACCATCGAAAAGAAAGTAAATTTAAAAATCGTGTACCCCTACGTGTACCCTAAAAAATGAAAAACCCCGTTTCCAGCTTGGAAACGGGGTTTTTCGTGGGCCCACTTGGAATCGAACCAAGGACCTACTGATTATGAGTCAGTTGCTCTAACCGATTGAGCTATAGGCCCTTGCAGGCAACTACGGAAGCTGCCAGCGGCACGAAGATACAACGGGCGCTGCAAATACGTGTGCAACGGGCACGGGCGCGGCATCTTTTGAGCCCGACCTTTGCCCCAGCGCCAGCCGCCAATCACGGCCGGCGCCTAGCTCAGCTATGCTTCCCAACCTGCTTTTTGACTTTGGCGGCGTCATTATCGACATCGACTACGCCCGCACCCCCGAGGCTTTTCGCCGCCTGAGCCGCCGCGGGCAGGCCGCCGAGTACACTCAGGCCAGCCAAGCGGAATTATTTGACCGTCTCGAAACCGGGCACATCTCGCCGGCTGAGTTTCGGGCCGGGCTGCGCGAACTGTATGAACTCGACGCGACGGATGCGGAGATTGACGAGGCCTGGAATGCGCTGCTGCTTGACGTGCCGGCCGAGCGGCTGGCCCTCATCGGGGAGCTGCGGCGGCAGGGGCACGCCACGGCGCTGCTCTCCAACACCAACGAGCTGCACATTGCGGAAGTGAACCGCCGGCTGGCCCGGCAATACGGCTTCAAGAACGGCATTGCCGACTGCCTCGACCGCGTGTTTTACTCGCAGGAGGTGGGCCACCGCAAGCCCGGCGAGGAGATATTTCACCACGCGCTGCGCGAAATGAACTGGCAGCCCGCCGACACGTTATTCATTGAAGACAGTCCGCAGCACATTGCTACGGCCCGCCGGCTGGGGCTGCGGGTGCTGCACCTGGCCCCGCCCCTCACCCTCACCACCGCGCTGCCCGAAGCCCTGCGCCGCTTTCCGCTCGAATACCCTGAACCTGCCGCCACCTCCTCCCCCACTGCCTGAGCTACCGCCGCTAGCCGGCTGGCCCGCCGATGCGGCCGAGCCTGCGCCCGCGCCCGCCCCGGGGCGCCTGCGCCGGGCCTGGGACCGGGCGTGGTACCTCTACGAAGTATTTGAATGGCCCACGGTGCCGCCGCGCTGGCGCACCCCGCTGCACCTGGGGCTGCTGCTGGCCACGCTGATTACTACCACCCTGGCCGGCGTGCAGCTGGTGCGTAGCGGTCCGGTAGGCTGGCTGCCGCTGGATGTATTCGGGCTGCCGGCCCCCGAGCGGCTGGCCCAGCTGGGCTGGGGGCTGCTGTATGCGGGGGCTTTTGTGGGGGTGCTGGGCGTGCATGAGCTGGGCCATTATTTCACGGCGCGGCTGCATAAGGTGCGCACCTCGCTGCCTTATTTCTTACCCATGCCGTTTGGGCTGGGCACGTTTGGGGCGGTTATCCGGATAAAGGAGCGGATATTTTCGCGGCGCGAGTTTTTTGATATTGGGCTGGCCGGGCCGCTGGCGGGGCTGCTGGTGGCGGTGCCGCTGCTCATCTACGCCTTTCGGACCCTGCCCGACCAGGCTACCTACCTGCTCGTAACCACGCGCAGCCTCACGCACTACCCACCGCCACGGTTTACGCTGGCCCAGCCGCTGCTCTACCGCTGGCTGGAGGCGGCCTTTGCCGACCCGCACCGCCTGCCGCCGCCCAATTTGCTGCTGCGCTACCCGCTGCTGGTGGCCGGCGAGTTCAGCTTGTTTTTTACGTCGCTCAACCTGCTGCCCATCGGCCAGCTCGACGGGGGGCACATTCTGTACGGCCTGCTGGGGCTGCGCTGGGCCCGGCGATTGTCGACCGTGGCTTTTGTGGCCTTCATTTTTTACGCTGGGCTCGGCCTTTTTTCACTGCGCAGCAGGGGGCTATTCTGGCTCTACTGGGCCGGGCCCTACGCGCTGTATCTGGGCATTGTGTTTTGGTGGCTGCTGCCTAGCTGGCGCTGGGGGCTGGTGGTGGCCGCGCTGGTGTGGGCGGGGCAGGTGGCGGTGGCCACGGCGTGGCCGGGTACCGTGGGTCAGCCGGGCTGGCTGGTATTTGGGCTGCTGCTAGCGCGGCTGTCGGGCATCTACCACCCCGGCGCTACCGATGAGCAGCCGCTCGGGGCCGGCCGGCGGGTGCTGGGCTGGGTTATGGTGGGGCTGTTTATTTTGTGCTTCTCGTCGTCGCCCATTCAGGTGCTGCGGTAGGTTTTGGAAAGGTTATTTATGGAGTTCAAGCAAAGTCAACTTACCCGCACCACCCAGTTTGCCCTGCGCCAGGACGGCTTTTTCGTGAGCCAGCGCGATGGCCGGGGCGCGGTCGATATCGCCGTCGAGATTCCCTACGAAGAGGTGCTGCCCCTGCAAGTAGAGCACCGCAATGCCCTGCCCACGCAGCGCCTAGGGGTGCTTATCGCGGTGGGCGGCTGGCTCGTGATTCAGGCCCTGCACCACTACCAGCCCGGCCGCACGGTGCTGCCCGAAAACTTCTGGGTGTACGTGGGCGGCGCCCTGGCCGGCTTCGGGCTGATGGTGCTCTACGCCTGGCAAAACTGGTGGCACCAGACCATCCTGCACACCGCCCACCTGCGCGTGGTGCTGGCCGACCACCCGCGCGACCGCCGCGCCCTGCGCGCCTTTATCGACAACCTCGAAACGCACACCAAGGCCTACCTGCGCCGCGAGTACGCCCCCATCAACCCGCTGGGCCTCATCGAGCCGCAGTTGCGCCGCCTGGGCTGGCTCCACGAGCTCGACGTGCTCAGCACGCCCGAGGCGCAGGCGCTGGCCACGCGCCTCACCGGCCGCCTACCCGGCCGGGGCTTCAAGAGCATGGGCCAGAAGTTGGAGGGGCTTTATATTAATTGATAGCCAATGCTTTGCCACAATAAAACATGGCAGCAGTAGCGCTGGGTTCTTGCTTAAAAACGAATTTGAATTTTGCTGAAATCACTTTTAGCACATCGTGCTGAGCTTGTCGAAGCATCTCTACCGCACCGTTGCACAGCTTGGATGAAGCGGTAGAGATGCTTCGGCAAGCTCAGCATGACGTGCTTTTAAATTCTCACACGCGCTCTTAAGTAGTAAGCCCGGCTATAACTCGGCGGCCAGGGTGGCGCGTACTGCCAGGGTACCCTTTCCACCCTAGCCATGTCCATTACGCTGAATAAAGCCGCCGTTACGTTTGCCAAAGAGCTGATTAAAAACGGCAAAATCAAGAACGACGAGGGCCACTGGGGCCAGCACAATCCTGACTCGACTGCGGAGAATGCGTTTCTTCAAAAGCATGAAATAGAAGAGTATGCCCAGTGGCACCTGGGCGAAGACAAGAGCCACGGCGCCGACACCAAGGGCCGCTACAAGTTTCCCTACGGCGATTTCAAGACCGTGCACCGCGACGGCCTCCTTGCCGCCAAGGAGCGCGCCGCCCAGCAAGGCTACCACGACATCGAGCAAGCCGCCGACGAGCTGTTGCGCGCCCTGGAAAAGCAGGCCGCCTAGCGCCGCAAAGCGGCTGCTGCGTGTAGCAAAAAGCCCCGCCTGCGTGCGCAAGCGGGGCTTTTCGTTGTCAGCTACTACTTATTGCGGGTCGCGGCCAGGCTGGCCGGGGGCTTGCTGCCCGGGGCCGGGCTCGGGGCCGAAAGCATCGCCGGCCGCGGCGCGGCCAATGCCGCCGTCCGAGCCGTCGCCGCCTTCGAGGGGGCCGGGGCCGCTGCTCTGGGCCACGTAGGTGCTATCGGCGCGGCGGGCCTCGTCGTAGCGCTGGGCCAGGCCGGGAATTTCATCGCGCAGGTTGTCGATGCGGGCATCGAGGCGGTGCAGCACGCCGCGCAGGCCTTTGATTACCTGGCGGGCGGTGTCGCCCATCGCGGCGCCCTGCTTCTGGTTGCTGTTGTTGAGGCTGGCCAGGGGCGTATAGCGAGCAATGGCATCATCGAGGGCTTGCAGGTGGTCGGCGCTCACGCCTTCGTTGGCTAGCAGCGGGGCCACGTTGGCGCCGGCGCCGGCAATGGTGTTGAGCGCGTTTAGCAGCTCTTCGCCGTGCAGCGGGTTGAGGCTGCTGGGCGTGTAGCTGGCGGCCGTGGCAATGGCCGGGTTGGGCACGCTGAGCTGGAGCACGCGCAGGCCGCGCACAATGCGGCCGGCCGCTACTTCGGCGGCGTGCTCAGCTTCGTCGCGGGCATTCACCTCGCCCTGGCCGGCATGGCCGCCGGTGCGGCTAGCCACCTCGTCGATGGCACTCAGAAAATTATTGAGTTGCTCAAAATCTGCCACCATAGCGGAGCTGCGCTGCTCCCACTGCGGGCGCTGGTCGGTGAGCTCGCGGTAGGCTAGGCGCGCCATCTTGGCGTAGTCGGCTTCGTGGTTAGTCATGAGGGTATTTCAAAGTGGAAAAGGAGTACAGCCTATACTACTGAAATTCAGCCACCGTTGCCGCAACGCCCCCGGCCCACCGCTATAACTCCTTGATTCAGGCATAAAAAGAGCGTGTGGCCGAGCTTACTTCGATAAGCTCAGCCACACGCTCTTTTCTAGTCCGGCGCGCTAGTAAATCGCGGCCCAACTACCTAGCCCAAGGCCGTTACGCCGGGCAGCTCCTTGCCTTCCATAAACTCGAGCAGGGCGCCGCCGCCGGTGCTGATGTAGCTCACGCGGTCGCCGTAGCCGAGCTGCTGCACGGCCGCCGCCGAGTCGCCGCCGCCGATGAGCGAATAGGCGCCGGCCGCCGTGGCGTCGGCAATGGCGCGGGCCACGTACTCGGTGCCCAGCGAGAAGTTGCTCATCTCGAACACGCCCATCGGGCCGTTCCAGAGGATGGTTTTGGAGTTTTCGATGATGGCGGCAAACTGCTCGCGGGCGTTGGGGCCGAGGTCGAGGCCCATCCAGCCGGTGGGGATGCTGTGGTTGGAAGCCACGTCCACGTTGGCGTCGTTGGCAAACTTGTCGGCAATGAGGCTATCGCCGGGCAGCACCAGGTTCACGCCTTTTTCCTTGGCCTTCTCAATCAGGCTCTTGGCTAGCTCTACCTTGTCGGCTTCGAGCAGCGAGCTGCCCACTGTGCCGCCTTGGGCCACGGCAAACGTGTAAGCCATGCCGCCGCCGATGAGCAGGTTGTCCACCTTATCGAGCAGCTTTTCGATGATGAGGATTTTATCGGAAATCTTGGCCCCGCCCATGATGGCCGTGAACGGCCGGGTGGGGTTGTCGAGCACCTTCTGGGCGTTGTCGAGCTCGCCTTGCAGCAGGTAGCCGCCCACGCGGTCCTGGGGTGCGAAGGCGTGCGCCATTACGGCCGTGGAGGCGTGGCGGCGGTGCGCCGCGCCAAAGGCATCGTTCACGTACACGTCGCCGAGGCGGGCCAGGCGCTGGGCAAATGCCTCGTTGCCAGCCTCTTCCTCGGGATGAAAGCGCACGTTATCAAGCAGCAGCACCTGGCCGGGCTGCAAGGCCTGGGCAGCGGCCAGGGCTTCGTCGCTGAGCACGTCGCCGCCCCAGAGTACGTCGCGGCCGTACTCCTGCTGCAAGCGCTGGCGCAGGCTTTCGAGCGAGTATTTCTTTTCGTAGCCGCCCTTGGGCCGGCCCAGGTGCGAGAGCAGCACCACCGAGCCGCCGTCTTGCAGAATCTTGGCGATGGTGGGCGTGGCGGCCCGGATGCGGGTGTCGTCGGTGATGCGCAGGTCCTTGTCGAGCGGCACGTTGAAATCGACGCGCGTCACGGCGCGGCGGCCGGCGAAGTTGTAGTTGGCGAGGGTGTTCATGAAAATGAAGAAGTAGGTGCGGGGCTGGGCCCCGCCCACCGGCTGCGCCGGCAGGCAGGGGCTGTACGAATATGCGGCCGAAAGGTAGGGTGGGAATACAACCTGCGCCATAAACCTGCACATGGCGCGGCCCCGTGGGCGGGGGCAAGCCCCGCCCCTACCTTTGTGGGTAGTATGATGAGAATCGGCATTTTCTTTGGGGGCACCTCGCGCGAGCGCGAGATTTCGTTCGCTGGCGGGCGCACCGTGTTTGATAATCTGGATAAGGGTCTGTTTCAGCCCGTTCCCATTTTTGTAGACAGCCAGGGGCACTTCATCCTGCTCGACTGGCAGTACCTCTACAAAGGCACCATCCGCGATTTTTACCCGCCCGTGGCCGCCCTGCCCGACACGCGCCACCCCTGGCAAGTCTACATCGAAAGCCTGGGCGAGCTCAGCCCCGCGGCCCTCACCGAGCTTATCGGCCACGTTGGCCGCCAGGTAGAGGCCAGCGAGCTGCCCCAGCTCATGGACTTTGCCTTCCTGGCCCTGCACGGCCCGGGCGGCGAGGACGGCGCTATTCAGGGCCTGTTGGAGTGGGTGGGCATTCCGTACTCGGGCTCGGGAATATTGCCTTCGGCGCTGGGTATTGATAAAATCGCGCAGAAGAAGCTGATGCAGGCGGCGGGGCTGCCGACGCCAAAGTTTCTGGCAGAGAATTTCAATTACCAGAACGCGGTCGATATTTTGCCCGAAGTGGTAGAAGCACTAGGGCTGCCGCTGGTGGTGAAAGCACCACGCCAAGGCAGTAGCATTGGCGTAAGCATTGTGCGCGAGGCAGATGCTCAGCAGTTTCAGGAGGCAGTAGACCGCGCGCAGTTTGTGCGCCACTTGCATCAGGCTGATTGGGAAAAGCTGGATGAGAGCGGGCGCCTGAACTGGGTGCGTCAGCTAGCTGATATTCGGGAGGGCCTTAGTCTGCCGGTCAGCGTCAGCTACTCGTCGTGGCGCAACAATGGTTGGACGAAAGTCAGCCAGACCATCGCGCACCCGGAGCAACTCCTCGACTTTATCAATCAAAGCTTTGAGGAGATAACTGCTGGTAAAGCCCCCTTGCTGGCTCGCATGAATGAGGAGCATCCATCAGACTTTAATGAGCAGTACACCAAGCACGTAAGTAGCTACCTGACACTTACAAGCCTTACGGGCGAAACACAAGTTCTAATTGAGCAATTTGTAGCGGGCCGTGAGTTCAGTTGCATCGTTATTGAAGGCACTTTCGACGCGCCGCTGGCCCTCCCCCCCACCGAAATCGTCAAAGGCACCGAAGTCTTCGACTACCGCGCCAAGTACCTGCCGGGGCTAGCCCGCAAGGTGACGCCCATCGACCTGCCCGAGGCCGATATCGAGCGCATCCGCCAGGAGGCGCAGAAGATGTTCAGCACTTTCGGCTTCGAGGTATATGCCCGTTTGGACGGCTTTATTCAGGCCGATGGCACCATCTTCCTCAACGACCCGAACACCACGAGCGGCATGCTGCCGGCCTCGTTCTTCTTCCACCAGGCGGCCGAGATTGGGCTGAACCCCAGCCAGTTCCTGACCTATATCATCCGCACCTCGCTGAATGCGCGGCGACGCAACGGCATGAAGCCCATGCAGCTCGGCGCGGCCCTGGCCACGCTCGATGCCGATATTCAGTCGCGCCAGCAGGTGCAGGACGACCGCATCCGGGTGGCCGTGATTATGGGCGGCTACTCGTCCGAGCGGCACATTTCGGTGGAGAGCGGGCGCAATATCTACGAGAAGCTCTCTTCCTCGGTGAAGTACCGGCCGGTGCCGGTGTTCCTGGCCGGCAACAGCGAAGAATTCCGCCTCTACGAACTGCCCATCAACGTGATGCTCAAGGACAACGCGGATGACATTCGCGAGAAAATCGAGCACGCCGAGGCCGGCGAGGCCAGCCACCCGGTGCTGGCGCGCATCCGGCAGGAGGCCAGCGGCATCACCAGCACCTACGCCGGGCAGCCGGTGGCCGCGCCGCGCCGCATCTCGTTCGAAGAACTCGCGGAGAAGGTGGACGAGGTGTTCATTGCCCTACACGGCCGGCCCGGCGAAGACGGTGCCTTGCAGCAGGAGCTGGAGAAATTTGGCCTGCCCTACAACGGCTCGGGCGCGGCCAGCTCGGCCGTGACCATCAACAAGTTCGAAACCAACCGCCGCCTGCGCGAGGCCGGTCTGCGCGTGGCCGACCACCGCCTGGCCCAGCGCCTGGAGTGGGCCGCCGACCCCGAGGCCTTCTACCGCGGCCTCGAAGCGCAGTTTGGCTACCCCTTCATCGCCAAGCCGGCCGACGATGGCTGCTCCTCGGCGGTGAAAAAGATTAAGAACCGCGCCGAGCTGGCCGCCTTCAGCGAGCAGATTTTCCGGCGCGAGGAGCCACTGCTCGTGGGTCCGGCCGAGGTGCTGCACCTGGGCTTTAAGGAGGAATTTCCGCAGAAGGACGCCTTTTTGGTGGAAACGCTCATTGGCCCCGATGGTGCGGCTAAGTTCTTGGAAATCACGGGCGGGTTGCTGACTTCGTATGATGAGAAAGGCCAGCTGCAAATTGAGGTGTTTGAGGCCAGCGAAGCCCTGGCCACGGGCGAAGTGCTGAGCTTGGAGGAGAAATTCCTGGCTGGCGAAGGGCAGAACATCACCCCCGCCCGCTACGCCCAGGACCCGGCCGAGCGCCAGCGCATCTCGGACGAGGTGAAGCGGGTGCTGCACCAGGTGGCCGAGATTTTGCACATCGAGGGCTACGCCCGCATCGACGCCTTTGTGCGCGTGCGGCAGTCGGGCGCCATCGAAGTGCTTATTATTGAGGTTAACTCGCTGCCCGGCATGACGCCCGCCACTTGCATTTTTCACCAAACGGCGCTGGCCGGCTACACGCCGTACCAGTTTATCGACCGGATTCTGGATTTTGGCAAAGCGCGGGCGGCAAAGGCCGGGGCTGGCAGTAACTAATTAATAGTAAACGTCATGCTGAGCTTGCCGAAGCATCTCGCGTGGGGTAGTAACATCAACCGTACAACGACGCTAGCAAGATGCTTCGGCAAGCTCAGCATGACGTTCTTTTAGACTATGTCTTTTTTTAAATCTGATACCTGGTTCGACGTCTTCAAGCACCTGGCGCTGATTGTGGCGCTGGGCACGGCGCTGGTGCTGGGCTTTTTCTACGTGTACCTGCCCATTACCACGCACCACGGCGAAACCATCGTGGTGCCCAAAATAACGGGCATGAACGTGGCGGACCTCGAAAACTACCTTGACGAGCGCAACCTCTCGTACTTCGTGGACGACAGCAGCTACGCCCCGGGCACGCGCCCGCACACGGTGCTCACGCAGGAGCCCGCGCCGGGCGAGAAGGTGAAGCAGGGCCGCAAGATTTACATTGCGGTGGCCATGCGCCGGCCGCCGGTCATCAAAATGCCCAAGCTCACGGATGGCTCGGTGAAGAACGCCCAGCTGATTCTGGCTAGCTACGACCTGGTGATTGGCCAGATAAAGCTGGTGCCCAACGTGGCCAAGGACGCCGTGCTGAAACAGCTGGTGGGCGGCCGCGAAATTGCGGCCGGTGCGCCCATCGCCAAGGGCACTAAGGTGGACCTGGAGGTGGGCGACGGCCTGGGCAACACCGAGTTTGAGGTGCCCAACCTGGTGAACATGCCCGAGGATGAGGCCCGCACGCTGCTCGCCGGCCAGCACCTGGAGGTAGGCGAAGTCTTCAAACAAGCCGCCGAGGCGGGCCAGACGCCCGGCACGGTGGTGCGCCAGCGGCCGGCCGCCGCGCCGGGGGCCACCATCCGCATGGGCCAGCTGGTCGATTTGTGGATAGCGGAATAATTTTTTAGGTTCTTGGAGCGTCTGTCATTGCACGTACTGCGTAGCAATGGCAGACGTTTTTTTTAGGATAAGCTAGCCGTTATGAACCAACTACTTCGCTTACTCGGGTTGCCGGCCGTGCTGCTGAGCTTGGCGGCCCAGGCCCAGACCACGCCCCTCGTGTTCACGCCCCAGCCCCTGGCCGCCGACCCCAGCCGGGCCGCCAGCGTGGACCCGGCGGCCGCCAGCCCGGCCGCGCTGCGCACGGCGGCGCTGGGTTTGCCCTTTTTTGAGGACTTTACGCTGCCGCGCGATGGAGCGCCCAGCCCCCTGCGCTGGCAGGATAAAACCCGGTTTTACCCCGAAGGCGGCCTCAACGAGCGCCACTACGCGGGCGGCGGCGCCTACGTGAGCAACCGGCTGGCGCGCGAGCCCCTCACGCGCGGCACCGCTACGCTCGACGGCCTGCGGGCCAATGGCCAGCCCTACACGCCGGGCTCGGCCTCGTTTTACAGCGCCACCGATACGCTCACCTCGCAGCCCATCGACCTGAGCGGCTACTCGGCGGCCAGCAATCTCTACTTCAGCTATGCCTGGCAGGCGGGCACCCTGGCCGGGGCGCCGGTGGCCAATGGCAGTAGCACGCCCGTGTTTCTGACGCTGGAGTTTTTGACCAGTGTCGGGCGCTGGGTGACTATCTGGACGTATAACGGCGAGGGCAAGACCACGCGCTTTCGGCAGCAGATTTTTCCACTGTCGGCTGATTATCTGCACGCTAATTTCCGGTTTCGGTTCCGGTCGTCCGGCAACCAGGCCTCGAGCCGCGACGCGTTCGGGCTCGACTACATTTATTTGAATAACAACCGGACGGCCAGCGACACCACGTTTCAGGACATTGCCACCAGCCGGGGCCTCAGCAGCCCGCTCCAGAGCTACACGGCCATGCCCGCCTGGCAGTACGCGGCCAGCACCCCCAGCCCGCTAAACCCGGCCCTGACGGCCACCGTCAACAACCTGCTGCCCAGCGGCAACCCTACGCCCATCAGTTGGCTGGGCACGGTGCGCGAGCTGAGCAGCGGCGGCTACGGGGGCGGCACCTGGGTGAGCGGCAACCAGCCACTGCTGGCCGGGGCGCGCCAGGTAGCCATCAGCGGCGATGCGCGCTCGGCCCCGCTGCCGGCCGCCACCACTGCCCGCCGCTACCGCTACACGCTGGCGCTGCAAACCAACGAAACCAACCCCCTGACGCTGCCCAACGACACGACCTACCGCGACCTGGAGCTAGCTGACTACTACGCCTTTGACGACGGCACGGCCGAGTCGTTTCTGACGCTGCCGGCCCAGAGCTCGGGGCCGGTCACATACTATGCCTACCCCATCACGGTGGCCAAAAATGACCAAGTGCAGGCCATCCGGCTAGCCCCGGTTTTCAATAATATTCCGCTGGCGCAGGGCGGCGAAAACTACCAGAACCGCTCGGTGACCGTGGCCGTGTGGGCCGACAACAACGGCCAGCCGGCGGCCACGCCCCTGGCCACGGCCACGATGGTGCTCGACCAAAAGCTCATTGGCAACGTGTTTTACGACGTTGCGTTCAGCAAGCCGGTGGCCGTGTCGGGGCTGTTTTACATCGGCTACGGGCAGGCATCGGGCGGGCAGTTTTTGCCCTATGGCTTCGACCTGAACAACGGCTCGACGGCCCCCACGCTGTTTTATAACCAGCAGAATACGTGGTCGAAACCTACGCTCACCACGCCCGGCACCATCATGATGCGCGCCGTGATGAACAACAACGTGCCGCTGGCTAACCAGGCCCAGCAGGCCCTCAGCGCGCAGTTCGGCCTCTATCCCAACCCCGCCCCCACCGGCACCACGGTGGCCGTGAGCGGGCCGGCTTTCCGCCGGGCGGCCGTGCTCGACGTGCTGGGCCGCCCGGTGTGGCAGCAGCCCGCCGCCGAGGCCGGCCAGCCCACTCTGCGCCTGCCGGCCAGCCTGGCCGCGGGGGTGTACCTGGTGCAGCTAACTTTGGCCGATGGCAGCGTGGCCACGCGCCGCCTGGCCGTCGAGTAGGCGGCTGACCTTTCATCTTAACCGACTAATTCCATGCCCGACATCACTTCCTCCGAGCTGAAACAGCGCCAGCAAGCCGGCGAAAACCCCACTATCATCGACGTGCGCGAGCCCTGGGAACACGAGGAAAGCCGCATCAGCGGCAGCCAGAACATTCCGCTCGGCACCCTGCCCACCAAGCTCGACGACCTCGAAGACTATAAGGACCAAGAGGTTATTGTGCATTGCAAAAGCGGCGGCCGCTCGGCCTCGGCCAAGGCCTTCCTCATCCAGCAGGGCTTTACCAACGTGCGCAACCTGGAAGGCGGCATCACGGCTTTTCAGGGCAGCTAGCGGCAGCAGCTTGTTTATCAAAACAAGAACGTCATGCTGAGCTTGTCGAAGCAGCTCTACCGCGCCGCTAGGTTGTTCGGTAGAGCTGCTTCGACAAGCTCAGCATGACGTTCTTTTTGGCTTTAGCGGCCTAGCGGCTGCTCTGCTCTTCCATGTGCAGGTCGTTGTCAAACGGGCTTTTGGTGAAGGGGTACACCAGTTGCGGCAAGTAGCCTTTGGGGTAGGCGGCCTCGTGCACGCCGGTGGCGGCGGGCCACTCGTTGCCGGGCAAGTAGTAGGTGCCGAACACTTTATCGATGAGCGGGAAGTGAATGGCGAAGTTGATGCCGTAGTGGGCGGGGTCGTCGCCGTGGTGCCAGTGGTGGTACTGGGGCGTCACGAACAGGTACTTCAGGAAACCAAAATTTATTCGGGTATTGGCGTGAATGAGCACCGCGTGGATGGATACGAACAGGATGTAGCTGTTGAAGGCCAGCCCTGAGAAACCGCAGATGTAGAGCGGAATAAACGAAATGGCGCGGGTGGCAAACACATCCACGAAGTGCGTGCGCGAGCCGGCCAGCCAGTCCATGGCCTGCGTGGAGTGGTGTACTGAGTGAAAGCGCCACAAATACACGTGGGAGTGAAACAGCCGGTGGGTGGCGTACTGAAACAAATCGGTGAGCAGCAGGGCCAGCGGCAGCGCGGCCACCAGCGGCAGGCCGTGCACCCAGTGCTGCAAGGGCGCCAGCCCCAGCCCGCCAAACAACAGCCGGGCCGGCGCCTGGGTAATTACCCCGAAGAACTGTACAAACAGGTGGCTCACGGCGAAATACACCAGGTCGGTGCGCCACTCTTCGTGGAAGCGCGACTGCCGCAGGCGCTTGGGAAATAGCATTTCGATGGGCACGAAAATGACGCTCATCAGCAGCAGGTCGATTACCAGCCAGTCGAGGCCCAGGTGCCAGGCGGTGGGCGTCACGGCGCGGGCCTCCACCCCGAAGCCGCCGACGGCCACGGCCACCAGCGCCAGCACGATGCCCGCCACGGCCAGCTTTTTGCGCTGGCTCAGCATGAAGCTGACGGTGGCAAAAAAGAAGCTCGCCACGAGGCCGCCCATCAGCAAGGTCTTCATGGCCTCGCCGCTGTACACTTCCCGAAACTCGGGCGTGGTGAGGTACTCGGGAAAGCGGAAGCAGCACACGGCGCCCACGGCGAGCAGGGCCAGAAAAATGGATACGTAGCCGCTAATAAAGCCTTCGCCCAGGTGCAGGCGGCGGACGGTGGCAGGGGAAGCAAAGGTCATGGCAAGTCGGGGTTTGTGCGGCCGTGGTAGTGCCGCGTTAACAGGAGCAAAAGTGCGCGCCTTTGCGCTCGCAGCACAATGCAACTTGCGTGTTTTCCCGACTTTTATTTCATATTTTTTAAGAAGCTACTACATTCACAATCAGTATTTAGCAGGTTATAATATTCGACTTTTAAGACTAGCTCATGGCAGCTCAAAATGAGCTAGCCCGGCGAGAAAACACGCCGGAGCAATGGCATCAAGTCGGAACTGTTCGGGTCTCGTTCAGGTGCAATTGCTTCGTCGTGCCCCCTCGCAATAACAAAAAGACAAGTGGTTTTAGAAGCTTTGTGAGTAGGCTTACACTCAACCCGTGATGCCTAACCGCCCATCGGCAGCGTAGGCTAGCCGGCCCAGCTCTACCAGCTCGCGCAGGGCGGCGGTGACGGTGGCCGCCTCGGCGGCGGGGTAGCGGGCCACCACCTGGCGCGGCAGCAGTGGCGCGGCGCGCAGCAGGTCGAGCAGGCCAGTTTGCAGGCCGGCGGGGCTAGCGGGCGCCTGGGCGGCTTTTTTACGGGCCAGGCACACGTCGCACACGCCGCAGGCTGGCGCGTCGGGCTCGGCGAAGTAGTCGAGCAGTTGCTGCTGGCGGCAGCGGGTGGTGCTGGCCGCGTAGTCGACGACGGCGGCCGTTTGGTGGTCGGTGAGCTGCTTGGCGGCGCGCAGGCGGCGCTCGTCGAGGGGCAGTTGGGCGGCGTCGTAGCGCGGGGTGAGGAAGAGTGCCTGCGGCAGCTCGCGCCGGGGCTGGTAGTGCAGCACGCCGGTGCTGTGCAGGTAGCGTAGCTGGCGCGTCACGTCCTGGGTGCTTTGGCGCAGGTGCCGGGCCAGCGCGCTTTCCGAAATGCCCTGAAACGCCACGAACAGCTCGCCGCCATACAGCCGCAGCAGCGCCTTAATGAGCTGGTCGTGCTGGGCATTGGCCACCTGGAAGTGGTACAAATCCTGCTGGTTACTGATGAGCTGCACCCTGGCCGGCTGGTTCACGGCCTCGGTGAGCTGCACGAAGCCCTGTTGCTCCAGCATCTTGAGGGCGTGGTGCGCGTCGATGGCCTTGAGGCGGTAGGTTTCGGCAAATAGGGCGAGGTCAAAGTCGAAGGCCACCAACTCGCCGCCGCCCACGGCGGTGCGCGAGTAATTGGCCAGTGCCTGGTACACGCGGCGCACCACGTCGGGCGGCGGGTGGGCTAGCGTGGCCTGGCGGCGCAGGGTGTCGGCATCGGCGGGGCCGGCCAGCAGCACGGCGAAGGCGTAGAGGCCGTCGCGCCCGGCGCGGCCGGCCTCCTGGTAGTAGGCTTCGAGGGTGGCGGGCGCGTCGAGGTGCACCACGGCGCGCACGTCGGGCTTGTCGATGCCCATGCCAAAGGCATTGGTAGCCACGATAATGCGCGTTTTGTCGCCCAGCCAGGCTTCCTGGATGCGGGTACGCTGCTCAGCGGGCAGGCCGGCGTGGTAGGCGGCGGCGGGCAGCTTCTGCTGCGAAAGCCAGGTGGCGGTGTCCTCGGCCTGGCGGCGGGTGCGGGCGTACACGATGCCCGTTTTGCCGGGGCCCACGCCGCGCAGCACCTCCAGCAGGCGGCGCTGCTTGTCCTCAGTTTGCAGCACCGAGTACGAGAGCTTGGGCCGGGCGAAGCTTTGGGTGAAGATGCCGTAGCCGGGCCGGAAATGGAGCTTCTCCACAATATCCTGCCGCACCTGGCCGGTGGCGGTGGCCGTGAGGGCGATGCACGGCACCCCGGGCGGCAGCAGGTCGCGCAGCTCGGCAATACGCAGGTAGGGTGGCCGAAAATCGTAGCCCCACTGCGAGAGGCAGTGCGCCTCATCAATGGCCAGCAGGCCCACGCTCATGCGCGCTACCCGGGCCCGGAAGAGGTCGGTGAGCAGGCGCTCGGGGCTGACGTACAAGAACTTCACCTCGCGGCCGTACACGCAGTTGTCGAGCGCCTGGTCGATTTCCTGGTGGCTCATGCCCGCGTACACGGCCTCGGCCTTGAGGCCGCGCTTGCGCAGGTTCTCGACCTGGTCGCGCATGAGGGCAATGAGCGGCGTGACCACCACGCAAATGCCCGGCCTAGCCAGCGCCGGCACCTGGAAGCACACGCTTTTGCCGCCGCCGGTGGGCAGCAAAGCCAGCGCGTCGCGCCCGGCCAGTACCTCCTCGATAATCTCCTGCTGCCCCGGCCGAAACTGCTGGTGCCCCCAGTACTGGTGCAGCAGGGCCAGCGGGTCGGCGGCAGGATTAGTGGGCAAGGCGGGCGGCATAGCCCAAAATTACGCGCCGCCGGCAGCCGGCTGGCCCCCACGGCAGTGCGTGGCTTAAAAGTATTCTTTCAAGTAATTGTAGCCCCAGTAGTTAATTTCCAGCCAGGCTACGCTGTAGCCGGCGGCCACCAGCAGCAGGAAGGCGCCGCCGATTTTGCGGCCCCGGCTTTGGCCGCGCCACACGTCGGTGCCCAGCACCCACAGCCCGATGCCAAGCAGCGTGAGCAAGCTCTCTCCTAGCGCCACGTCACCGTAGTTTATTTTATTGTTGGTAACCAGTGAGATGCTAATATTAAGCAAAGAATAGTGTTGCATGGTACTGGTAGGCGCGCGATGCTGCAAGTAAGGCAATCCAACGCTTGGTAGCCAGCCAGGCAACGCAAAAAAGCAAAAACGGGCGCACCTCTCGGGCTAGCTAGCCAAGCCACAGTGCTTAGCCGCAATCAGCGAAAGGTGATGGGGATGAGGAAGCGCACGGCCGTGGGTTTGTCGTTCTGGCGGCCGGGTTTCCAGCGCGGCAGGGCGGCCACGGCGCGCAGGGCCTCCGCATCGCAGGCGGGGTCGAAGCCCTTGACGATGCGGGTGCTGGTGACGTTGCCCTGCGGCCCCACCACAAACTGCACGTATACTTTGCCGCCCCCCGGCGGCGTTTCGGCGGGCCGGTGCATGGTAGCCACCAGGTACTGGCCCAGCGGCACGGAGCCCAAAAACTTGGGCATTTGCATCACCAGCATGGGCACCCGGCTGTCGGGGTCGGCAATTTTATTGGTGTCGGCCAGGGCCGCGCGGGCATTCCAGGTCACCTTTTGGCGCAAGGAGCCATTCTCGTTCCAGTATTCCCAGGGGCCTACGCGCTTGCCGCTGGCAAACTGCCCCGTGGTGCGCCGGGGCCCCGAGCGGAAGTAGTAGGTCACGGGGCCGTCCTTCACCACGGGCGGGCCGAGGCGGCCGGTGGCTTCCATCTGGCGCTCGCCGCTACGGTAAAAATCCTGGATGCGGCAGCGGCCCGAGTCGAGGGGCGTTACCCAGCCGTAGTACACGGCATTGGCGCGGGTCACGCGCCGCCAGTTGCCATCGTAAAACGTGGTGTCGTGGGCTAGCTGGGGCGGGGCAGCCAGGGCGAGCAGTAGGGCCAGGGTGGTCATCAGCAAGAAGCTAGTGGTGAGCATTAAGCGCCAGCAAAGCAAGCCCGGGCGCCTGTGTGCCGCATGAATCTTTTATGGCGCCAACGTGCGGCTCGGCACCGCCGCCAGCGCGCCGCCCAACGGAAAATAGCAGCCGGCAAGCCTTTCCGGCCATAACTTGCGGCCCGCACGCAGCGGCAGGGCCCTAGCCCTTTTAGCAAGCTGCCCGTTACGCTCAACGCCCGGCAGCAAGGTGTACTATTAGTACAAAAAAACAGACTTTCAGCACAAAACCGGGGTTTGTAGTATCGCACACGCGGCCGGCTTTGACTAAACTACGCAGTTGCTTTGGGAAGTAAAGACAACGTTTGTCATTGCGAGCGTAGCGTGGCAATCGCCCCAGCACGAAACCCGAACGACTGGTTCAGATGCGGTTGCTTTGCAGGCTCGCAATGACAAACGGGTTTTCAAGCCCTTTTTGCTTGCTTGCTAAACAGCTTCTATAGGCTTCGGGCCGTTGGCCAAGCTCAACGGGGAACCGAACATCTGCCCGGCTGGGCCGTTTGGGCAGCAACCTTCCCCTTATTCCTGATGCTGCATCGCTACGCGCTAGCCTCTTTACTCGTCTCGCTGACCCTGCCTCTGGCGGCCCAGCAGGCCCCCGCCGATACTATCAATGCACATGCCTTACCCGCCGCCACCGTGGTAGGCTACGGCCAGCGGCTGCCGCTGCGCCGCACGGCGGCCGGCGTGGGCGTCATCGACAACTACGTTATTCAGCGCTTTAATGAGAATTCGCTGGCCTCAGCCGTGAACACGCTGCCCGGCGTGCGGCTGGAGGAGCGCGCCACGGCCAGCTACCGCATCAGCGTGCGGGGCAGCACGCTGCGCTCGCCGTTTGGGGTGCGCAACGTGAAGATGTACTACTTCGACATCCCGTTTACGGAGGCCAACGGCACCTCGCCGCTCAACCTGCTCGACCCCGCCCAAATCGGGCGCATTGAGGTGCTGAAGGGGCCGGCGGGCAGCGTGTACGGGGCAGGCACGGGCGGCGTGGTGCGCCTCGAAAACCGCCGCCCGCGGCCGGGCCAGAGCCGGGCCCAGGTGGGCTACGCGGCCGGCTCGTTTGGCTTGCAGCGCTTTACGGCCACGGCCGAGGCCAGCGGCAAGGGCGACGACTACTGGCGCGCCCAGTACGCGCACCAAAGCCTGGATGGCTACCGCCAGCAGAGCGCGCTGCGCCGCGAGGTGTTTGCCCTCGATGGCCAGCTTTCGCCCTCGCGCCGCCAAACGCTGGCGCTGCACGCGCTCTACACCGACATCAACTACCAGTTGCCGGGCGGCCTCACCCGGGCGCAGTACGAGCAGGACCCGCGCCAGGCGCGGCCGGGCACGGCGGCGGCCCCCGGCACGGTGGCCCAAAAGACGTTTTACGCCTCGCAAACCGGCCTACTGGGCGCCACGCACACGTACCAGTTTTCGGATAAGTGGCAGACCGTGAGCACGCTCTACGGCCGTGCCAGCAGCGTGCAAACGCCTTACCTCGTAGACTGGCAGCGCGATGCGCGGCTGGAGGGCGGCGGCCGCGTGGCGCTCCATTACCGGGGGCTGCTGGCCGGGCGCGTGCTGCGGGTGCAGGGCGGCAGCGAGTTTCAGGCGGCATTTGTGGATTCGCGCAGCTACCAGAACGTGGGGGGTGCGCCCACTGCCCTGCGCTATGATGACGAGATAACGACCCGCACGGGCTTTGCCTTTGCCCAGGCCGACTACGAGCTGCCGGCCGGGCTGCTGCTCACGGCGGGGGCCAGCTACAACCGCCTGCGCTACCAGATTGCGCGGGTATCGTCGGCCGCTACCAACCCTGGCGGCTACGTAGTGACGCAGGATTTTCAGCCCCAGGTGCTGCCCCGCGTGGCGCTGCTCAAGGAAATTACGCCCAATTTTTCGGCCTACGCCAGCGTAAGCAGTGGATATTCGCCTCCCACCGAGGCCGAGCTGCGGCCCTCGGACGGTACCATCAGCCGGGGTTTGCAGGCCGAGCGCGGCACCAGCTACGAGGTGGGCGGCCGGGGCACGCTGCTGCGCGAGCGCCTCACGTTCGACGTAGCGCTTTTTGACCTGGAGCTGCGCAATACCATCGTATCGCGCTCCGATGCGCAGGGCGTGCAGCTCTTCACCAACTCGGGCAATACCCACCAGCGCGGCGCCGAGGTGGCGGCTAGCTACCAGCTGTGGCAGCAAGTGGCCCTGATACCCGACGTACCCGACATGGTGCAAACCACCGGCGCGGGCCTGCGCGTGTGGGCCAGCTACGCCTACAACCGCTTTCGCTTCGGCAGCTACGAGGCGGCCACCGGCCAGCGCTACGACGGCAACCAGCTCACCGGCACGGCGCCCCACACCCTCAGCGCGGGCCTCGATTTCAGCCAGCGGCTGGGCTTTTACCTGAGCCCCACCGTGAGCCACCAGGCCAGCCTGCCGCTCAACGATGCCAACACCGACTACGCGGCCGGCTACTGGGTGCTGGGCAGCCGCGCTGGCTGGCGCCACACCTTGGCGAGCCGCCTGAGCGTGGACCTCTACGCCGGCGTGGAGAACGCCACCGACCGCCGCTACAGCCTGGGCAACGACCTCAACGCATTTGGGGGGCGCTACTTTCAGCCGGCGGCGGGGCGCAACTACTACGGCGGCGCGCAGGTGGGCTGGCAGTGGTAGCGGGCCCGGGCGGGCCGGGCAGTTAGCGCACCAGTAGCTTTTGCACTGCGGTGGCCGTGGCGCTTTGCATGCGCGCCAGGTAGAGGCCCGGCGCCAACGCACTGATGTCTACCTGGCTAGTCCCGGCGGCCAGGCTGGCGTGCAGCACCGTAACGCCCGCCAGGCTTTGAATGCTGAGCTGGCAGGGCCCCGCGCCAAACGCTACGCTGAGCTGGCCGCTGGCCGGGTTGGGGTAGAGCTGAAGCTGCGGGGCGCTGCCGGCTGCCTCAGTGGCCAGGGGTCGGCTGGGGCTGAATACCCCATCCAGGTGCGTGAGCCGGCTAGCCAGCCACTCGGCCGGGTAGGTGAGCTGGGCGGCATCGTACTGGTACTCGGTCCAGGCGAGGTGCTCGCGCTCGTACACGCTGTTGCCCAGCAGATATTCACTGTGCTGCTTGAGCTTACGCAGGATGGTTTCCTGCGCGAGCACCGAGGCCCGCAGCGCCACCCAACGGCTAGCCAGCGCGGCCCGGAAGCCACCGGCCGCCGTGTCTTTCAGCAGCCGCTCGTAGAGGCCGTTGGTCAGCAGGTCATCGGTGGTGTTCACGTTCACGCCGCGCCAGTCGTTGCCGAGCACGCCGTCGAGGTCCCAGGGCACGTAGTAATACGGCTCGCCGGCCTTGTACTTGGCGATGTACACGTTTTTGCCGGTGTTGTCGGTAGCCCGCAGCAGGTTCAGCAAAATGAAGTAGTCAACCGCATTAGCCAGGTTTAGCTTGCTTTTGTACTGGCTGTAAAAATCAGCGTCCGAGCTGGTTATCACAAAATCGACGTAGTCGTGCAGCGCCGTCCAGTCGGTTTTCTCAGATGGCTCCTTGTACTCGAAACCGCCCCACACCGGGTTGGTATTGTCGAAGGCCGGCGCCACGCTGAACGTAACGGCCCCACCCGACCCGTCGATGCCCTTGTACAGCTCGCCGGCTATCTTGCTGTTAGCATACTTCTTGATTTTCAGTTGCTTGCGGTCTACCCGCTCAGTGAGCGCATACACGCCCTGGTAGCTGTCGTTCAAAAACACCTCGGTGTAGACCGAGGCAATGCCACTTTTAGCGGCGGGCTCCTGGGCCTGGTAGTACAACTTATTCATGCTCAGCCACAGCTCATTGGCTAGCGGCAGGCGCAGGCGCAGCGGGTCGTTGTAGAGGGCCTGTAGGTTCCACTTATTGTCGTTGCGCATGCCGAGCAGCGCCAAGTCCTGGTCTTCCGCGCCGGTGGTGTCGGCCCACAGGCTTAGCTCGTACGACTTCTTGGGGTAGCTTTGGGAGAAGCCGCCCCGGATTTCGATGCCCGTGGCCGACTGCGCCAGCGTGCCGCTAGAGTCGGTGAGCACCAGGTTGGCGTACACGCTGGGGGTGTCTACTATCTTATACTTGGTATCGAGGTGCAGCACCGGGAGCTGCGTAAAGTACACGGTGTAGCCCACTGCCTTGGCCGTGGCGCGATAGGCAGTGCGCGTATTCAGGCTGGTGGCGGGCTGCGTCAGCTCGTAGCGGCGGCCGCCCGACTCAATGATTTTAAGCTCGCGCTTTTCTGTATTTATTTTAGAAATCGGATCATTGATGAGAATAATATTTTTGACCGAATCTAAGTGAAAGAATTTTGGCTCAATTTGCAAGCTGTTTTGCGCATTAACAGCTAATGGCAGGACTAGCCAGCCAGCTATCAATATAATTTTTCCGATAAAAAATGCGCTGTATTTGTTACTCATAACTTGCAGAAAAGAAGGGTAGGTACATGCAGGTATGCATGAAAAAGTCTGCAATATTCGGCCTAAAAAAGCGGTCATCGGCTGCAAATCACTTGGCGCCCGTTAAACAGTTATCTGAAGTCTTTGAATAGTAAACTAATGGCTAGCCAAAAAAAGAGCGGGGCCAGCGAGCAAAACCGACCGACTGCCTGTTAAATCAACTACTCCCGTATTGCTAAGTCCGTGGGGCGTACGCTTTTTCTTTCCCGATTCTCATGATTCCTTCTTACTCAACCGGGTGGGGCCTGGGGCTGCTGCTGGCGCTGTGGGTGGCGGCTGGCCCGGCGCAGGGCCAGCGCTTTGCCGCCATCGGCGACTATGGCTACGCCGGCCCGGCCGAGCGCGACGTGGCTAACCTGATGAAAAGCTGGAACCCGGACTTCATTATCACGCTGGGCGACAACAACTACGACGTGGGCGACTCGACGACGATAGACCAGAACATCGGCCAGTATTTTCACGAGTACATCTACAACTACAAGGGGCGCTACGGGCCGCGCACGTCGAGCAACCGCTTCTTCCCGTCGCTCGGCAACCATGATTACTACACCCGCAACGGCGAGGCGTACCGCGATTATTTTACGCTGCCCGGCAACGGCCGCTACTACGACTTTGTGCGCGGCGACGTACACCTGTTTGCCCTCAACAGCGACCCGGCCGAGCCGGATGGCGTGGGCGCCAGCTCGGTGCAGGCGCAGTGGCTGCGGGCCGGGTTAGCCGCCTCCACCTCGCGCTGGAACGTGGTGTACCTGCACCACGCGCCCTATTCATCGGGCTTGCACGGCAGCACTGAGGCGCTGCGCTGGCCCTTTCGGGAGTGGGGCGCCTCGGTGGTGCTGGCCGGCCACGACCACAACTACGAGCGCCTGCTGGTAGATGGCCTGCCCTACGTGGTGAATGGCCTGGGCGGCCGCAGCATCTACAAAAGCAACCGGGCGCCGCTCGCCCAGAGCCAGGCCAGCTTTAGCGGCGACTACGGGGCGATGCTGCTCGATGCTTCGCCCGACAGCCTAAGCCTGCGGTTTTTCACGCGCAGGCAGGTGCTCGTCGATACCTACGTGCTACGCAAAGAGCTGAGCGCCACGCCCAAGCTATACCCAGTCAGCCCCAATCCGTTTCAGGAAACGACGCGGGTGGAGTTTTCTTTGCCCACGGCCGCCCCGGTGCAGCTGCGGGTGCTGAACGCGCTGGGCCAAGAGGTGGCCGTGTTGCAGCAGGGCCCAGCCCGCGCGGGCTGGCACCAGGTGCAGTGGGCACGCAATGGCCTGTCGGCGGGCCTGTATTACTTACAATTGCAATGTCCTGATTTTTCCCAGGTTACGAAGGCACAGATAGACTAGGCGCGAGCTTCGCAGGCTAGGAGCGTGTGAGGATTTTGCTAAAATCATTTCTAGAACGTCATGCTGAGCCCCGCGAAGCATCTCGCTCGAATCGTTGGAGCTAGTAACTCTAGCAGCGAGAGCGAGATTCTTCGCAGGGCTCAGCATGACCAACGCCATTTTTTTGACTTCCTAAACAGCTTCTTTTGCAGGCTATGGCAACTCGCTCGCTGAGAAACTTATTGCTCTTATTGCTTTTCCTGGGTAGCCTGCTTGGCGCGGCCGCACTTATGCTGAGGGCGCAGCCTCCCGACAACCGTTTTGCCAGCTACGTAATCGACCCCCGGCAGCAGCCACTACGGTTTTATTGGCGCGATGAGCGGAACGAGCGTTTTGGCAGTATCCAGCGCCTCAGGCAGTGGCTAGCCCAGCGGCACACCACCCTGCTGTTTGCGATGAATGGGGGGATGTATGCGCCGGGCGGGGCGCCGCAGGGGCTTTTCATTCAAAACCAACGCTTGGTAGCGCCGCTGGATACGGCCACGGGCGTGGGTAATTTCTATCTGAAGCCAAACGGGGTATTTTACCTCACCACGGCTAACCAGCCGGGTATTTGCCCAACTACTGCATTTCGCCTGACCAAGAACGTAGCCTACGCCACGCAGTCGGGGCCCCTACTGCTGCAGGGCGGCCGGCTGCACCCTGCTTTCACGAAAGGCTCAGCTAATCTGGCAATTAGAAACGGGGTAGGCATTTTGCCCAATCATAAAATCGTCTTCGCTATTTCCTGCGAGCCGGTTAATTTTTATGATTTCGCAACGTATTTCCAGCGGCTCGGCTGCCGCGAGGCGCTGTACCTCGACGGCTATGTGTCGCGGATGTACTTACCAGCCAAAAACTGGCAGCAGACTGACGGTGATTTTGGCGTAATCATGGGCGTAACCACTCCGGCCGCGCCCCGCTGATAACGCGGGTAGAAGCCTCCTGCAAGTGGCCCGCCGCGCCCGTCCGGCCACGGCCGGAGCCCCGCGCTACCTAGTAGGGCGCCCTACCCTACTACTACAGCGTGACCCCGATGCCGGGCCCGAACAGCAGGAAGGGCAGCACCTTGCCCTGCTGGTCGGAGCTACCTGGCTGGGCTTGCTGGTTTTGCTGGCCCAGCAGCAGGCCGCCGCCCAGGTACAGCGGGAAGGACAGGCGGGCGCCCGTGCGCACGGGCGTGACGGAGCCGATAACCACGATGCCTAGCGCCCGCTGCACGTCGGAGTTGTTCGACAGGTTAAAGGCATTGAGCGCCACGAAGCCCGCGCCGATGCGGTAGGGCCGCAGCTTGTTGATGCGGTCGGGAGCGTAGAAGCTAAGCTGCGCCAACGTGGCCAGGCTGATGCCGCCGAAGCTGGTGTAGCTGGGCTGGCCAGCATACTTGGTGAGCAGGCCGGCCGGGAAGCTGACGCTGATATCGAAGTTGACGTGGCGGCGCAGCACCAGCTCTATCTGCTGCGAGTAGCCCTTGGTGCTGTACTGGCGGGTGTCGTCGCGCACGGTGATGATGATGCGGTACCAGGCGTCGAGGTCGTAGGTTTTGCGGCCCAGAATGCTGTTGAGGCTGAAATTGCCCACTTGGCAGTCGTTGCCCTGGTAGTAGGCGTAGCGCGGCGACGACTCGCCGGGGCACACCACCAGCTGGTCCACGGTGCGCTGGTCGATGAGGTTGCCCTTGTCGTCCACGGTGCGCACGTCCATCGTCAGGTACTGGCGCCCAAAGAGGTTGCCGCCCTCGTCGATGGCGTTGGCATTGAAGCTGAAAACGACGTCCGAAATGGTTTTGTCGTAGAGAATGGGGCCGTTGAGCTGCGTGGCGGGGTGCGGACCATCGCCGTAGTTGACCTGCACAAAATTGAGCGGGTGGGGCCGCTGGGCCTCCTTCACGCTCAGGCCAAAGTCGGTGGGGTTGCTGCCATCGAACACCACGATGCGCTTGCGCACGCTGCTTAGCGGCACCTGCACGCGGTAGATAACCACCTTTTCGGAGCGCGTGGACGAGTCGGACGGGATGATGTTGGCCCCGTCGAAGTGGTAGCGGCCCTTCAGCAGCGACTCGCCTTCGAGGCGCACGTCCACGGTTTCGCCGGGGCTCACGGTGGTATTCCCGCCCCAGTCGCCACCCCGGTGCAGCACGCTGATGGTACCGATGCGCGGCCGGGGCGTAATGTCGAAATTCGTGATGTACTTGGCCACGTCGCCATCCTTGATGTAGAGGTAGCCATCGGCCTGGCGGTGGGTGTTGTAGACGCGCAACTGGCACAGCACGCGGTCGTTGGACAAGTAGCTGCGCGTAAACAGCTCGGCTACGAGCGCACCGCCCGGCTCCTGCTGGGCCTCGACGCGGTAGGTGCGGCGCAGGTCGAAGTTGTGGCCGTCGTCGAGCACAAACTCGGTGCCCTGGCTGCGGCCGGCCTCGTCGTAGGTCACGTCTTTGCGCTCGGCCGTGAGGAAGCGCAGGCGGCTGGCCCGCACCATAAAGTCGAGGCGCAGCGGCGGCAATTGGTAGGTGAGGCGGCCGGCCCCGTCGAGGCGCGGGCGCTCGGCCAGGGCCCGCACAATTACCGTGTGCGCGCCCAGCGTGTTGGGCACGAGATGCAGAAACAGGCCGTTTTTCTCGCGCGTCAGCTTGTAGTCAATGTCCTGGTTTTTGGTCCACTCGTTGGTCACGCGCACGTTGGCCACGTTGTTGGTGCTCACTTCCACCACTTTCTCTTCGCCAATGAACAGCTCGGGGCTGGCCAGCCGGGCATCGAGGGTAGTGCGGGTGAGGGGCAGCAAGCTCACGATTTGCTGGGCCCGCGCCGGCTGCCCGGCCGAGTCGGTGGCCGGCGCAAAGGCCAGCCGCACGAAGGGCGCCCCGGTGAGGTTGCGAAAGTGCAGCATGCCGCGGTACTCGCCGCCGGGGCCCGCCATGAGCGAGTCTTGCAGCACAAAATCGGGCGAGGGCAGCAGGCGCGGGGGCCGGCCGCCGACGCGCAACGGCACCAGCCGCAGCTCGGCCACTTGGTCGTCGTTGTGGTAATAGAAGTAGAGGCGCGGCTCGCCGGCCACGGTCAGCATCTGCTCGCCCAGGCTGTAGCGCACGGTGTCGAAGGTGAGCGAGAGGCTGCGCAGCAGCGGCGGGGCAAGGGCGGGGCCCTGGGCGCGGGCGCCGCCCGGCAGCCCGCAGCCAAGGGCCAGCAGCAACAGTGTGAGCAGCCAGTAATTCTTTCGCATAAAATAAGGCACGGATAGCGGGCGCAAAGGTCCGCCCAAAGCAGGGCCCTCGCTTAATCCGGCGCTATTTTTTTTGGGTTAGCTAGCCCGCCAGCAAACCTGTGGCCCCAGCCCGCGTCTGAGCTACGCCCCGCCGCCGGGCAGTTCACGCAAAGCACACGGTGGCCGGGCCAATCTTACAAACTGTTCAGCTTTTTCACGCTCATGCTCCGTGTCTTTTTGGGAAGCTGGCTGCCGGCTCTGCTGGCTAGCCGGCTGGCCAGTGCCGCGCCCCTGCTCCCACCCGATTCGCTGGCCCCGGCCCTGCCTCGCCTCACGGTTGGCTTTACCTCGGCCACGCGCACCACGTATTTGCAGCGCGCTCCCGCCCCGGCCGAAGACCGCGGCTACCTGGGCACGCAGCTTACCTACCAGGCGCCGCGGGGCTTCACCAGCTCGCTGTACCTCAACCACTCGTATAATTTTGAGACGCTGCACGAGCCGTTCATCAACTACGGCGAGGCGATGGTGGGCTGGCAGTCGGTCAGCAATTCCGATACCTACTGGACGGTGCAGTATACCCGGCTGTTTGTGTATGGCGAAAGCGCCCTGGTGCAAACCTCGCTGCGCAACGACTTCAGCGCCAGCCTCACCCAATTTTTCGGCTTGGTTACGGCTAGCCTCAGCGCCGACGTATTCGTGGGCAGCACCCACGACGTAGTGCTGACCGGCACCCTGAGCCACCGCTTCCAGCTGCCCGTGTTTGCCCACGATACGCTGGCCATCGAGCCCACCGTGGAAGTGGGCGCGGGCAGCCAGCACTTCTACGCCAGCTCGCTGGCCACCACCACGCAGGTCCGCAATAAGAAGCGCGGTGGTACCACCGTAGTGCGCGAGCCGGATAGCCCGGCCTTTAGCACGCTGGGCTACACGCTGTCGGTGCCCGTTACGCTGGCGGCCGGGCGCTTTAGCGTGGCGGCTACGCCCAGCTACCTCGTGCCGCTGCACGTGCCGGCGGGTGGCTACGATGCCTCGTTTTTTTACTTCACGCTCGGAGTCAGCCGCACGTTTTGGTAGGAAGTATCCGGGCGGATGCCGAGACGCATCTTCTGAGTCTCGGCGTTGAAAGGCCTCGGTGAACGACGCGTGGCTGCGCAAACGATGCAGAACCGCGCAAGCGACGAGACGCAAAGATGCGTCTCTACAGGGGCCGGGCGGCTAGGCCAGGTGCAACTGCGCCACGGCCTGCTCCACCAGTTGCTCGGGCGGCACATCGTCGGTGAGGTGCAGGCCGTAGGTGGGCTTTTCGAGGGTTTCGAGCTGCGAATCCAGCATGTCGGCCTTCATGTAGTGGCCCTGGCGGGCTTCGAGGCGGGCGCGCAGCACGGCGGGGGCGGTGTCGAGAAATACCCACCCCAGCGGCAGGGTGGCGCCGGCTTGCAGGGTTTGGCGGTAGCTTTCCTTGAGGGCCGAGCAGGCCAGCACGGCCCCGCCGGCATCTTCCCACTCGGGCAGGTGGCTGGCCAGGGTGGCCAGCCAGCCAGCGCGGTCCTCGTCGGTGAGGGGGTGGCCGGCGGCCATCTTGGCCACGTTGGCGGCGGGATGAAAGTCGTCGCCGTCGTAGAACGGCCGGCCGATTTTCTGGGCCAGCAGCTCGCCCACGGTGGTTTTGCCGCTGCCCGAGACGCCCATTACGACGATGTTTGGCTGTTTCATGGGCGTAGAAGACGCCCATCGCAGCGGGCCGCTGAAGTTGAACGCAGGCTTATCATGCCCCAGCATACGGCCGGGCTTTGAAAATGGCCGGGCTTGAGCAGAACCAAAGGGTCCGGCCGCCACTTGGGAGCGCTTTTTGGCGGCTCAGCGGGCGCTGCTACCGTTCGCCCGGCGCGGAGTTTTGGGCGGCGCGGCGAGCCGGTAGGTTTGGGGCATTCTTTCACCTTTTACTCCTTGCCCCGTGCGTTTTACCAACACCTTCCGCCGCTGCGCGCTGGCTTTCGGCCTGCTCGCTCCTCTGGCCCACCTGCCCGCTCAGGCCCAAAATACCCCCAAGGCCGCTAGCCCGGCACCGGCCGCGCACCCCGGCTTTGTGGTGCAGGTGGTGGGCAAGGGCCGGCCGGTGCTGCTTATTCCGGGCCTCAACTGCACGGGCGCGGTGTGGGACGAAACCGTGGCCCGCTACCGCAGCCAGTACCAGTGCCACGTCATCACGCTGGCCGGCTTTGGCGGCGTAGCTGCGCAGCAGCCAGTGCCCACCGACCTGCTGCAAGCCGTGCGCGACCAGCTGCTAGCCTACGTGAAGACCCAGAAGTTGCGCCAGCCCGCCGTGATTGGCCACAGCCTGGGCGGCTTCCTGGCTCTGTGGATGGCCGCCACTGACCCCGACGCCCTCGGCCCGCTCGAAATCGTGGATGCGCTGCCCTTCCTGCCCGTGGCCCAAAACCCCGCCGCTACCGTCGAGAACACTCGCCCGCAGGCCGAGCTCATGCGCCAGCAGATGCGCACCGCCCAGCTGCCCCCGGCCGCCCGCCGCCAGATGACGGCCGGCCTGGTTACCGATACGGCCCGCATTGCGCTGGTTACGCGCTGGGGCCAAGCCTCGGACCCCGCCACCACCGGCCAGGCCATGTACGATATGTACACCACCGACCTGCGCCCCGCGGTGGCGCGCATTCAGCAGCCGGTGCTGGTGCTGGGCACCTGGGCGGGCTACGCGGCCTACGGCGCCACCAAGGCCGGCGTGCAGCAAGTGTTTGAGCAGCAATACGCCCCGGTGCCCCACCACACGCTGGTAATGTCGGAGGCGGGCAAGCACTTCGTGATGTACGACGACCCGCAGCTGTTTTTCGGCCAGACCGACGCCTTTCTGAAACAGCCCGCCCTGGCCAGTAAGTAGCCCGCCATGACGCCCCACCAACAACTCGACACCTGGCGCCTGGAGCTGGCCGTAACAGCCAAAAACGGCCTCAACTTTATTCTGGCCGCTAGCCTCCTCTGGGTCGCCATTGCCTGGGTCTGGACGCTGCCCTACCCACCGGCCCGCCTCAGCTGGCTCACCTTTTTTGTGGGGCCGCTGCTGCTGCCGCTGGCCTGGGTGCTCTCCAAAGTGCTGCGCACCACCTGGGTGCTGCCCCACAACCCACTGCAGCCGCTGGGCCTGTGGCTGAATATTGCCCAGCTGCTTTACTTTCCGTTTTTGATTTTCATTTACAGCCGGCAGCCGACGTACTTTCTCATGACTTACGGCATCATCACGGGGGCCCACTTCTTTCCCTACGCCTGGTTTTACAACACCCGGGCCTACGCCGTGATGGCGGCGGTAATTGCGCTGGGCTGCCTGGCTATCGGGGTGCGCACGGCGGCCACGGCGCCCGCCTGGGTGGCGGTGTTCATGGCCGGCGCGCTGCTGCTGCTGAGTGGCTGGCTGCTACTGGCTTATCGCCGGCAAAAGGCGGCGTACCTGCTTGCCGCTGCCCGGCCCGCTAGCCTCGCTGCCCGCTAGCCATTACTATCCTTTGCCTATCCCAATGAGCGCGTCCCTGACTGCCAACCACCCCCACCGCTACTGGACGCTGCAAGCGCTGGGCTGGAGCCTGTGGGGCCTGGCGGGCATACTGCTGGTCAGCATCTTCGGCAAGTTTTCGGGGCTGCTGGTAGTGATTGAAGTTATTGTCGCCAGCGCCATGCTGCTCAGCAGCCACCTGCTGCGCCTCTACGTGCGGCGCCAGGGCTGGGCCCGCCTCACGCTGGTGCGCCTGCTGCCGCGCCTGGTGCTGGCCAATGCCCTGACTGCCCTGGCGGGCACCACCCTCATCGGGCTGCTGGTAACGGGGCTGCTGGGGCTTTGGCAGCCCGAGCGCATGGGCGGCGGCTTTCCGTGGATGCAGTATTTGGGGTATGCCATTCAGGACTCATTTGCCCTCTGGCTGTGGGCGGCGGTGTACTTCGGTATGCACTACCTCGACCACTACCGCTCGGCCGAAGTGGACCGCTGGAAGCTGGCCGCCGCCGCTCGCGAAGCCGAGCTGCAAACCCTGCAAGCCCAGCTCAACCCGCACTTTCTCTTCAACGGCCTCAACAACATCCGGGCCCTGGTGATGGAAGACCCCGCCCGCGCCCGCGCCATGATGACGCACCTGGCCGAGCTGCTGCGCTACACCATGCAGCGCAACGGCACCGCCCAGGTACCGCTAGCCACCGAGCTCGAAATAGTGGAGAACTACCTCCAGCTCGAAGCAATGCAACTCGAAGAGCGCCTGCACTATACTCTCGACGTGGCGCCCGACGCCCTGCCCGTGCGCCTGCCCCCCATGACGCTGCAACTACTGGTCGAAAACGCCATCAAGCACGGGCTGGCCCCGCGCCCGGCCGGCGGCCGGCTAGGGGTGTGCGCGCAGTTTGGGGCCGATGGCAGCCTGCACATTGCGGTGCGCAACACCGGCCACTACGCACCCTTGCCCGGCCACCCCGGCGTGGGCGTGCGCAACGTGCAGGAGCGCCTGGGCCTGCTCTTCGGCCCCGCCGCCCGGTTCACTATCGGCCCCGACCCACTACTGCCCGATACCGTGCTGGCCGAGTTGCGCCTGCCCGCCGCCGATTCTCAACCTCTTATTCATGAACGTCTTACTTATTGACGACTCGCGCCTGGCCCGCACCGAGCTACGCCACCTGCTGCAAGCCTTCCCCGACGTGCGGGTGGCCGGCGAGGCCCGGCACGCCGACGAGGCCCGCCAGCAAATCCGCGACCTGCGGCCCGACGTGCTGTTTCTCGACATCCACATGCCCGGCCAAACGGGCTTCGACCTGCTGGCCTCGCTCGATGGGCCGGCCCCGCACGTCATCTTCACCACCGCCTATGACCAGTACGCCCTCCAGGCCTTCGAAGTTAATGCCCTGGGCTACCTACTCAAGCCCGTGAGCGAAACCCGGCTGGCCACCGCGCTGGCTAAAATTCGCTCGCTAGGGCCAGCCGCCGCGCCCACCCCGCCCCCTGGCCCACCGGCTACCCCCGAGCCGGCGCCCACGCTGCCGATGCTCACGGCGCAGGACCAGGTATTTGTGAAAGAAGGCGAGCGCTGCTGGTTTGTGAAGCTGGCCGACGTGCGGCTATTCGAAATCAGCGGCGGAGCCACGCGGGTGTATTTCGAGCAGCACCAGCCGCTCATTCCGCGCAGCTTGCAGCAACTGGAGGCGCGGCTCGACCCCAAGGTATTTTTCCGGGCCAACCGCCAGCAAATCATCAATTTGCAGTGGATTTCCGGCATCGAGCCATGGTTCAGCAACACCCTCAAAATCAGCCTCCGCCACGGCCCCGACGTGGAAGTTTCGCGTAGCCAGTCAGGGCTATTTCGGGAGCTATTGAGTTTATAGAAAAATCGTTTATCATTGCGAGCGTAACGCAGTGGAGCGCGGCAACCCTTCCTTATCGTTCGCTTCGTTACGGTTAGTAACCCTAGCGGAAAGGAAAGATTGCCGCGCTCCACTGCGTCAGGAATAAGCTCTACAATGGCCGCAGCAGCACCCTAGCCGGCGCCCCGTCGCTGCCTACGATACTGAGGGGCAGGCACAAAAGGTCGTAGTCGCCGGGCTCGATGTGTTGCAGGGCCAGCCCCTCAATGACGCAGATGCCCGCATCGAGCAGCGCGTGGTGGGCATCGGCCTTACCTACCGACAGGTAATCGACGCCCACGCATACCACACCGAGGTCGCGCAGGTAGCGGGCGGCGTCGCCATCTAGGGCCACAAAATCGGGCTTGAATGGCTCTGTACTCCACTCGCTGTTTGAGATGCGGGTTTTGAAGAGCAGCCGCGCTCCCGGTTTGATGTCAATGCCCTGCACTTCGGTCAGGCTGATGCTTTTGGGGTCCTGAATGACGACCACCGTGGCTGGGCCCATCAGGCGGCCCAGGTCGAGGGTGGTGATGTCGCCGCCATCGCTACTGAAGTGCAGCGGGGCATCGACGTGGGTGCCGGTGTGGGCGCTCAGGTGCAGTTCGGTGACGTTGGCGGCGTCGCCGCGGTCCTGGCTGAGGGTGCGGCCTACGGTCACGCCGAGGTTGTCGGGCCAATGCACCATCTGGTTGCGAATGGGTGTGGTGGCATCAAGCCAGGGAGCGGGAACGGGCATATTTTTAGTTAAGTAATGAGGTGATGGAGTGAGCTGTTTAGAAAGTCAGGCAATCGGTTGTCACTGCGAGCCTGCGAAGCAATCGCATCTGACCGAAACCCGAACGACTCGTTCTGGGGCGATTGTCGCGCTGCGCTCGCAATGGCAATCCATTACTTGACTTTCTAAACAGCTTTGAAGTGAAGGGAGCGAGCCGGTAGTTACTTCATCACGTCAATTCTTTTCACTTCTCGGCTGCAAGAGCTTAGCGATGAGGCCGGTCCAGCCGGTTTGGTGGCTGGCGCCGAGGCCGTGGCCGGTGTCCCCGTTGAAATACTCGCTGAAGGTGAGGTAGTTGTTGAACTGTGGGTCGCGTTGCAGCAGCTCGCTGGGGCCCAGGCTGGCGCGCAGGCCGGTGTGCGGGTCGCGCAAAAAGAGTTTGGTCAGGCGCTCGGTGAGGGCGTTGGCCACTTCCAGCAGGGTAGCAAACTGGCCCGAGTGCGTGGGATATTCCACCTTAAAATCGTCGCCGAAGTAGTGGTGGAAGCGCTGCAAGGCCTCAATCAGCAGAAAATTGACTGGGAACCAGATGGGCCCGCGCCAGTTGGAATTGCCCCCAAAAAGCTGGGTTTCCGACTCGGCCGGCTCGTAGTTGACCCGGATATCGGTATCACGAAACACGTAAGGGTCATCCTTATATACCCGCGAGAGACTCCGCACGCCATAGTCCGACAAAAACTCGTTGCTATCCAACATTCTAAATAGCAAGCGCTTGAGCCGGTGGCCGCGCAGCAGGCTGAGTAGCCGGGTGGCCCCCTTGCCGGGCTCCTGCCAGTGGCTGACGAGGGCCGCCAGGTGCGGGCGGTTGGTGAGCAGCCAGTTCATACGCTCCAAAAACTGCGGGGCCGTGGTCAGCAGGTCCTCATCGAGCACTTCCACCGCGAACATGGGGATGAGGCCCACCATCGTGCGCACTTTCAGCAGTTCGTGGCCGCCGTCGGGGGTGTTGAGGGCGTCGTAGTAGAACTCGTCTTCCTCGTCCCAGAGGTTCAGCGCGGTGTCACCCACGTTGGTCATGGCCTCGGCGATGTAGAGAAAGTGCTCGAAAAACTTGCTCGCCATATCCTGATACACCGGGTTGGTACGGCTGAGCTCCAGCGCGATGCGCATCATGTTGAGCGCAAACATGGCCATCCAGGCCGTACCGTCGGCCTGCTCGAGGTAGCCGCCGGTGGGCAGCGCCGCCGAGCGGTCGAAAATCCCGATGTTGTCCATGCCCAGAAAGCCACCCTGGAAGACGTTGCGCCCGTCGCGGTCCTTGCGGTTCACCCACCACGTGAAGTTGAGCAGCAGGCGGTGAAACACGGTTTGCAAAAAAGCCACGTCGCCCGCGTCGCCGCGCTGCTTCTTGTCCATTTTGAAGACCCGGAATGTGGCCCAGGCGTGCACCGGCGGATTCACATCGTCGAGGCGCCACTCGTAGGCAGGTAGCTGGCCGTTGGGGTGCATGTACCAGTCGAGGCACAGCAGCCGCAGCTGGTTTTTGGCAAACACCGGGTCAATCTGGGCCAGCGGAATGCAGTGAAAGGCCAGGTCCCAGGCCGCGTACCAAGGGTATTCCCAGGTATCGGGCATCGAGATGATATCGGTGTTGTCCAAGCTTTCCCAGTCGGCGTTGCGGCCGTGCAGGCGCTCGGGCGGCGGGGCGGGCTGGGTTGGGTCGCCGGCCAGCCAGCGCGCCACGTTGTAGTGGTAAAACTGCTTGCTCCAGAGCATCCCCGCGAAGGCCTGGCGCTGCACCAGCCGGGCATCAAAATTGGCGATATCGTGCTGAATTTCAGCATAGAACTCGTCGGCCTCGGCCTGCCGCTGCCCCATAATATCGGCAAAGTCGGCAAAGGGCTCGGCCAGCCCTACCGGCCCCAGCCGCAGGCGTAGCTGCTGGCTGGCCCCCGCCGCCAACGTAAGCTGGTAGTGGGCCGCCGCCTTGGTGCCGGCACCCGCCGGGTTCACAGCATTCTGCTCTCCCTCAATTATATAGTCATTAATACCGTCCTTGAAAAATTGCTCGGGCGAAGGGGTGCCGAATAGCTTTTCCGTATTGGTATTGTTGTCGCAAAACAGCCACTCGGCCGCGCCCTCGGCGTAGCAGGCCAGCTCGCCCAGCTCGCGGTGGCTCACCTGCACCGGGCCGCCGGGCGTGCCTGCCAGGCGGGGGCGGTAGTCGTCGTAGCCCCAGGCCCAGGTATTGCGAAACCAGAGCTGGGGCAGCACGTGCAGGCTAGCCGCCTCGGGCCCGCGGTTGACGATGGTGTACTGCACCAGTAGGTCGTCGGGACCAGCCTTGGCATACTCCACAAACACGTCGAAGTAGCGGCTTTCGTCGAAAATGCCCGTGTCGAGTAGCTCGTATTCGGGCTGCTTACGGTCGCGCTTGGCGTTTTCGGCCAGCAGCTTTTCGTAGGGGAAAGCTGCCTGTGGGTACTTGTAAAGCAGTTTTTGGTAAGAGTGCGTGGGCGTGTTGTCGAGGAAATAATAGATTTCCTTCACGTCCTCGCCGTGGTTGCCCTGCGCGCCGCTCAGGCCAAAGAGCTGCTCCTTGAGGATGGTATCCTGGCCGTTCCAGAGAGCTAGCCCCAAGCACAGGCGCTGGCCGTCGTCACAGAAACCAGCCAGCCCTTCTTCGCCCCAGCGGTAGGCGCGGCTGCGGGCCTGGTCGTGGGTAGTGTAGTTCCAGGCGTCGCCGTCGGCCGAGTAGTCCTCGCGCACCGTGCCCCACTGCCGCTCCGATACGTAGGGGCCGAATTTGCGCCAAGGCTGCTGGTTGGTATCGGCTTCGAGGAGGCGCTGGTGCTCGGCAGTCATTTATTTTCTATTAAGCTACTAGGCCGGCATGCTCATCTGGCGTCCGCTTGTCGAAGCATCTCTACCACGCCGCCAGGGTCGTTCGGTAGAGATGATTCGACAAGCGGACGCCAGATGAGCATGACGTTTTAATTTGATTTATACCCTTCATGAGATGCTTATCGCGCCTAGCCCCCATCAGCGAAGCCGGGATACAGCGTCATGCCGCCGTCCATGAAGATGGTCTGTCCCGTGATGTAGTCGGCCTCGTCGGAAGCCAGCCAGGCGGCCAGCTCGCCGATGTCGGCGGGGTCGCCCACGCGGTTGTAGGGAATGAGTTCGAGCAGCGCTTTTTCTTCCTCGGGCGTGTCGCGGGCCGAGAGGTTGATGGGCGTGGCGATGGCGCCGGGCGCGATGCTGTTGACCCGGATTTTGCGGGGCGCCAGTTCCTGGGCGGTGCTTTTCATGAGCTGCATGATGCCGCCCTTGCTGCTGGCGTAGTTTACGTGGCCAGCCCACGGAATGACTTCATGCACGCTACTCATGCAGATAATCTTGCCGAGTGCCTTGCTGATGTCGGGCTGCGGGCCGCGCTTTACAAACTCGCGGGCGGCTTCGCGCACGCATAGAAACTGGCCGGTCAGGTTCACGTCGATTACCTTCTGCCACTGCTCCAGGGTCATGTCGAGGAAGGGCGAATCGACCTGAATACCAGCGTTGGACACCACAATGTGCAGGGTACCAAACTTGTCGATGGCCTGCTTGAACATGGCCTGCACCTGGTCTTCCTTGCTCACATCGGCCTGCACTACGAGGGCCGTGCCGCCGGCATCAGTGATTTTTTTGGCCGTGGCATTGGCCCCGTCGAGGTCGTGGCTGTAGTTGACGACCACGCTGGCGCCGTAGGCCGCCAGGGCCACGGCCACCGCCGCGCCGATGCCGGAGCTGGCTCCCGTGACGAGGGCAAACTGCCCCGCCAGGCGGGGATGCTTTTCTTGAGGCATAAGAAATGTCGGGAAAAGGAGAAAAAACCCTCGCCCGGCCACGGCCGGCGCGCTGGCCTGGGCAGAAAGACGGTTTTTCGGGCGCCGGGGTTATGGCTGGCAGGCTACTTCATCGAAACTCTATCCGCTGGCTCTGGCCGGCGCGCGGGCACTAGCGGGGCCAGCCACCGCGTTGTAACCAGGCAGCCAGCAGCCTTGCCGATACCTTTGCCCCGCCAGCCAGCCACCGGGCCCCGGCGCGGCAGCCATTCCGCCCCACGCTATTCTTACCATGCGAACCTACTTACCCGGGCTGGCCCTGCTGGCGGCCCTGCTCACCGGCGCCGACCTGCGTGCCCAAGACCTACCCGAAGTAGTGGTGCTGGGCCACGCTGGCAAGCGCACCGGCGTGCTGCGCCAGCTCGACCTAAGCCCCGCCCAGGTGGCGCACATCAATACGCTCATCGACGAAAACAAGGCCCGGCACAAGCAACGCCTCACCCGCCGCCCCGACGAAACCGAGCACGCCCGCCGCCAGGCCGAAGAAGCCGACTTCGAAACCAAGATTCAAGCTGTGCTCACCCTCGCCCAGCGCGATAAATACCAGGAGCTGCGCGGCCTCAAGCCCAGCCGACCTTTACCCGAAATGCGCGTGCCGGGCCAGTAAGCGGTAGCCAGTGAAAGGCAGCAAACGGTAGCGGTGCCGGGTTGGCAGCCAGCGGCTAAGGACGGGCTGGCGGCACTTGCTGCGCGAGGGCAATTGCCAGGTCGCTCGCCCGGTTGGTGACTTTAATAATCCGGCCATCCTGGCCAATAATAAAGTGCGTAGGATACTCAAAAACCCCCAGCGAGTCGGTGAGGTAGGCCCGGCTGGTGGGCACGACGGCAAACTTCACGGCTCGGTCCCTCAGGAAAGCGCGCAGGCTTTTTGCCTCGTTCATGGCCAGGCTCACGAACAGCACCTGCGGCTGCTGGCGGTAGCGCTCCACCAGCGCGTTGATGGCCGGAAACTCATCGACGCAAGCTATGCAGCTGGTATACCAGCACTTGAGCACCACTATTTTGCCCCGCGTACTGGCCGAGGTGTAGCTGGCCCCGTTCAAATCGCGCCAGGCAAAGGGCGGCAGCACCTGGCCCTCCCAGGCGTAGTTGCGTAGCGCCTCGGTGGCCAGCTGCCGGCTGGTGGCGCGCACCGCCGGGTTGTGGCCCGGCGGGTAGGCGCACAGCTGGTACACCGGCCGCTGGTGGTCGAAGCCATTGCGCAGGGCGAGCACCTGGCCGGTAGCCAGCTGCTGCAAAAAGGGCTGCTTAGCCAAGAGCCGGCCATCGGTGCCCCGCGCCTGAAAATCGCGCGCCAGCGGCACGCAGGCGCTCGTGTAACGGTACCACGTCCCGAAGTCCTTCGTCAGAGCATCGACCTGGGCGGCCGTGCTTGGCAGGGCTGGCCCGGCCGAGGGCGAGCAGCCGCTAGCCAGCCCAGCCAGCAGTAGCCCGGCGGTGAGCAGCAAGTTTTTCATGCCCCAAGCTAGCGCAAAAAACCACTTTTTCAGCCACCTACGCCCCTGGCTACCAGGCCCGGCAGCGGGCGCCAGCCAGTCGCCAAGCACCCTACGTCCAGCGGCTGAGAAACTGCGCGAAGGCCTCCTTGTATTGCTCGCCCACGGGGATGGTTTCGGTCCCGATTTGCACGGTGAGGCGGCGCACGGCCTCTATCTTATCGAGCGCCACAATAAACGAGCGGTGGATGCGCAAAAAGCGCCGGGCGGGCAGCTTTTCCTCCATCGCCCGCAGGCTCATGAGCGAGAGCAGCGCGCGGGGCGTGCTCTTGAGGTGCACCTTCACGTAGTCTTTCAGGCCCTCCACGTACAGAATATCGTTGAGGGCCACGCGCACGAGCTGGTACTCCACCTTCAGGAAAATGTGCTCCTCCTCGGGGGCCGGGCCGGCGGGGGCGGATGTGTCGGGCGCGGCGTGGGCTAGCTCGGCGTAGGCGCGGGCCTTGTTGGCCGCCCGCAAAAACTCCTCGTAGTTGAAGGGCTTCACGAGGTAGTCGAGCGCGTCCACTTTGTAACCATCCAGGGCATACTGCGGGAAGGCGGTGGTAAAGATGATGCGCGGCGGCGCAGCCTGCTGGCCCAGCACGCGGGCCAGCTCCAGGCCGGTCAACTCCTGCATCTGAATGTCGAGAAACGCCACGTCCACCTTCTCCGTGAGCTCGTGCAGGCCCTTGAGGGCCTCCACGCCGCTGCCGTAGCGGCCCACCAGCTTCAGAAAAGGCGTCTGCTCGATAAAGGTACAGAGCAGGGCCAGCGCCAGCGGCTCATCATCAACGGCAATGCAGGTAACTTCTTGCATAATACTTCTGAGTAAAAATTTACTACGGATTTCCGGGCTAGCCCACCGTTAGCGTCAGCTGCACCTCAAACTCGTTGTCGGGCGTTTTGGGCGTCACCTGCAAGGTATAGCGGCCGGGGTAGAGCAGGTCGAGCCGGCGCTGGGTATTGGCTAGCCCGATGCCGTTGGAGCCCGCCAGGTCGGTGCCCGATGCGGCAAACAACGTGTTGCGCACGTCTATCTCCAGTTGCTGCGGCGTGGGCTGGCGCAGGCCGATGTAGATGCGGCTGGGCGCGGTGGCCGCCACGCCGTGCTTAAAGGCATTTTCCACAAACGGCAGCAAAATCATGGGCGCGATGAGCACCTCGCGCACCGGCTCGGGGTGCTCGAAGACAACCTGCACGCGGTCGGTGAGGCGCAGCTGCATCAGGGTAATGTAGTCTTGAATGAAGGCCACCTCCTGGCTCAGCTGGGCGTGGCCCGTGGCCGTGTCATAGAGCACGTAGCGCATCATGCGCGAGAGGCGGTGCAGCGCCGCCCGCGCCCGCTCGCCGTCTATCAGCGTCAGCGAATAGATGTTGTTGAGTGTGTTAAAGAAAAAGTGCGGGTTTATCTGGGCCTTGAGCATGGCTAGCTCGGCCTCGGTGCGCTGCTGGTCGAGGCGCTCGCGCAGGCGGGCTTCCTGCTGCCAGTGCTGCACCGTGGTAATGGCCGTGGCAATGCCCAGCACCAGCAGCGTAATGAGCAGCCCCACGAAGTCGAAGCGAGGACCACGCGGCCGGGGCGGGCCCGCCGGGGCCACCCGGTGCTCGGCGCCCTCGGCCGCGTGAAAGGCCTTGCGCATCAGCTCACTCACGTGCAGCGTGCTTTCCAGAAACTGGCTCAGCAGCACGATGATGACCACCGTGGCGGCCAGCGCCACTACAAACCAGCCCGTGCGCCCGCGCAGCAGCAGGCGCGGCACGCTCACGCGCGTGGTCAGGTAAAAGGCGCTCACCCACAGCAGCAGCAGCGCGCCCTGCCGCACCCAGTACTGGGGCGGCAGCACCACCCGCCCCTGCATGGGCTGAAACAGCAGCAGCGCAAGCGCCAGCAGCCCCCACGCCAGCACGTGAATCAGGGGCGTGAGAAAACGCTGGAAGGAAAAAGCGGCCATGCTAGCTCGGGCAAAGTAAGGAGCCCAAAAGTAGCCGCGCTCCGTGGCGCGCCCACCCTTCGCCCGACCACCGGGCCGATTGTGCCGACTGCGGCCCGCCTTTCCTCGCCCGGCCCGAGTTTGGTGTTACTTTTACTATCCTCTTCCCGTGCGCGCTCCCTCTCCCACCCAAACGCACTTCGCTCTTGCTACTTTTCCACGCGTCTCTTCGCTGGCTGGCCCACCTGGGCAGCCGCTGCTGGCCCCGCCGTTGCCGGGCCTTGTGGGCCGGGCTGGCTAGCCTGGCTTTGCTCCTGCTCGTGGCCCCGCCCCCCGCTGGCGCCTCCACGCCCGAGGCTACGCTGGTGGCCCGCCCCGCCCACCCGGCCCTGTTTCTGGAAGACCGGTTCTACAGCGTGCTCGAAGACCCCACCGGCCGGCTGCCCCTGCACGTGGTGAGCAGCCCGGCCTGGGCCGGCCGCTTTAGCTCGCTGGCCGGCACCCAGCTGCCGCCCAATATTCAGCACCCGCGCAGCACCTACTGGCTGCGCTTTACCGTGGCCGCTACGGCCGGGCCCACCACCGACTGGTACCTCGAGCTCTACGACTCGCACATCGGGGCGGCTACCCTGTTTCGGCCGCGGGCGGGCGCGCCGGCCAGCCCCTTCCTGGCCCTCTCCTACGACAGCGTGGCCACCGGCGCCAACTACCCCTTTGCCACGCGCCCGCTGCCCTACAAGAACTTCCTGTTTGACCTGCCGCTGCGCCCCGGCCCGCCCACTACCTACTACCTGCGGCTGCGCTCCGACTCGCCCACCAGCTTCCGGGCCATGCTGCACAGCGGCCCCGGCCTCATGCCCGAAATGAGCCTGCAATACTGGCTGCTGGGCGGCTTCTACGGCGTGCTGTTTATCATGCTGGTTTATAACCTGTTCTTATTCTTCTTCTTAAAGGAAAAATCTTACCTCTACTACGTGCTCTACGTGCTGAGCGGGGCCCTGCTGTTTTTGTCGGAAGACGGGCTGGGCTTTCAGTACCTGTGGCCGGGCAGCGCCGGGGTCAACCACTTTGTGGCGGCGGCCGCGCCGGTGCTGCTGCTGCTCACGTTTGCGCAGTACGCCCGCTCATTTCTCGATGCGGCGGTGCGGCTGCCTGGCCTCGACCGCGCCATTCGCTGGGTGGTATCGCTGAGTGGGGCGCTGCTGGTGCTCGATGCGGCGGTGGTGCACTCGGGCTTCAGCTTCTGGCTGTACCTGCTGCCGTATGGGCTGCTGTACTACGCCGCCTGGCGCGCCTACCAGGGCGGGCTGCGGGCGGCCCGCTACCTGCTGCTGGCCCAGGCGCTGGTAGCCGGCAGCCTGGCCTTCCTCATCAGCCGCAAGCTGGGCATCGAGTTCTACAACAACGTGTACACCGTGTACAGCCTCAACGTGGCCTTTGTAGTAGAGGTGGCCGTGCTCAGCTACGCCCTGGCCGATAAGATTAAGAGCCTGATGGACACCACCTTGCTCACGCAGCGCCGCTTGCTTAAGCAGCTGCGCAAGCGGCACCAGGCCCAGGACCAGCTCGTGGAGCAGCTGCGCGAAAACCAGGCCCTCAAAGACCAGCTCAACACCGAGCTCGAAGCCCTGGTGGCCCGCCGCACCGACGAGCTGCGCCAGCAAAACGAAACCATCGCGGCCCAAAACCGCGAGCTACTCGAAACCAACAGCCTGCTGGCCTTGCAGTCGGCCGCCATCGAGCAGCTCAACACCGACCTCAGCCGCGACTTGCAAGACCAGAAGGAAGCTCGCCTGCAAGCCCGTGAGTTCGACTTCGGCGAGTTCAGCCAGCTATACCCCGACAAAGATGCCTGCTTGCGCTACCTCGCCGACCTCAAGTGGCAGCACGGCTACCGCTGCCGCAAGTGCGGCCACGAAAAAAGCTGCGAGGCCCGCGAGCCCTTCGCCCGGCGCTGCACCCGCTGCCGCTACGTGGAGTCGGCTACCACCGGCACGCTGCTCCAAAAGTGTAAGTTCCCCATCGTGAAGGCGCTCTACGCCGTGTTCTTGCTACACGCGCACCGGGGCCGCTACGCCCCCGCCGAGCTGGCCCGGGTGCTGGAGCTGCGCCCCGCCACCAGCTGGGCTTTTGCCCAAAAAGTGCTGGCCGCCCTGGAGCGCCGCCGCCAGGCTCCCGACTACGAAGAGGGCGAATCCTGGACCCACGTGCTCTTCGACGACGCGGCCAATGCTGACCTCGAACCTGAGCTGGAGACCGCCTGACCCGGGCCCGACAGGCTTCTAAGCGGGTTGGCAATTTTACTAAAAAGCCCTGCGGCACCCCTGGCAATTGGGGGTGCCGCAGGGCTTTTTAGTGGGCCTTCTGTGGAGGCTAGGGCTGGATAACTCCGTTGCGAAATGGCAGGCGCCACTTTTTTCAAAAATCTTCATTTTTAGGCGTTGTTTTTTAGCCCGCACCCAAGTTCACCTAAAACACAGCATACGACTTTTAAAGCCCACCTACCCGCTTTTTGCGTGTGTGCTAGGTGTAAGCAACTGTTGGGTTAAAACGTCAAAATCCCCTTTTTGGGCTATTTGGCCGGGATTTGAGTGGTTTTTTTACAAAACACTCGCGCTACTTTTGACCAGCTAACTACTGGCTGTTCCTTAATCGAAGAGCGCCTTTTTAGCTCCTCTCGCAATCGTTACCGGTCCCGCAACCGATTGCAGTCCCTCCCACACTGAATTGCTGACTCCTCGCGGCGCATCCGCTAGTTCAAGGGTCACTTTTTCCATCTATTCCCACCCTTTTTTCCACCATTAGTATGAAGCGAAAGCTTTACCTAGCCCCGTCGTTTCGACACACCGCGCTAGTGCTGGCCTGTGGGCTGCCGGCCGCTGCCGGGGCCACCGCTACTACCGCGCCCCTGGCCAACGCGCCGCTCAGCATTGCCGCCGAAATACCCGTAACGGGCCGGGTTGTTGGCCCCGACGGAACTGGCCTGCCCGGCGTTACGGTGCTGGTGCGCGGCACCTCCATCGGTAGCACTACCGATGCCGAGGGCCGCTTCTCGCTGCGGGCGCCCGAGGGCAGCACGCTGCTGTTCAGCTTTATCGGCTACGTAGGCCAGCCGGTAGTGGTGACGAGCGCCAACGCCACGGGCCTGAGCGTGACCCTGCGCGAAGATGCCCAGAAGCTCAACGAAGTAGTAGTGGTAGGCTACGGCACCCAAGAGCGCGGCAGCGTAACGGGCGCCATCTCCTCGGTAGGCGCGGCCGACATCGTGCGCCAGCCGGTGCCCGACGTGACGCAGGCCATCCAAGGCAAGGTGTCGGGCGTGACGATTACCTCCAACGGGGGCGCGCCCGGTGGGGCAGCCGGTACATCTATCCGCATTCGCGGCATAACGTCGGCCGGCAACAACAACCCGCTGTACGTGGTCGATGGCTTCCCGCTGCCCGATGGCGGCGACAACCAGCTGAACGCCATCAGCCCCAACGACATCGAAACCATTGACATCCTGAAGGATGCCTCGGCCACGGCCATCTACGGCGTGCGCGCCGCCAACGGCGTGGTTATCATTACTACCAAGCGCGGCAAGGCCGGCACGGCCACCGTCAACTTCGATGGCTACCGGGGCGTGCAAACGGTGGCGCGCAAGCTCGACCTGCTCAATGCCACGGAGTACGCCACGCTCAACAACGAGTCGCTGATTGCCGCCAACAAGCCCATCGCGCTCGACAAGCTGCGCAACCCCGCGGCGCTGGGCGAGGGCACCGACTGGCAGGATTTGCTGTTCCGCCGGGCCAAGATTCAGAACTACTCGCTCTCGGCCACGGGCGGCAGCGACAAGGCCCGCTTTGCGCTGTCGGCCGCCTATTTCCAGCAGGACGGTATTATCCTGGGCTCTAATTTTGAGCGCTTTACCATCCGGGCCAACGGCGATGTGCAGGTCAACAAGTACTTCAAAATCGGCACCAGCATTGCGCTCACGCACCTCAACGACCGCCAGGTAACGAGCAACAACGGCGAGTATGGCGCGGTGCAGCAGCTGCTGCGCATTCCGCCCACCGTGCAGGCCTACCGCCCCGACGGCTACTGGTACCAGCCCAACAGCGCCTCGGATAACTTCACCGAGGAAAACCCGCTGGCCACCTCGCAGCGCACCAACCAGCGCTTTACCCGCAACCGGGCCATCACCACGTTCTTTGCTGAGGTTGAACCCGTTAAGGGCCTGCGCTTCCGCACCAACGTGGGCGCCGACTTCATCTTCGACAACTTCAATGCCTTCTCGCCCAAGGGCCCGGAGCTAGCCGGCTACACCCAGCGCTACATCACGGCCGGGGCCTCGGCCACGTCGAGCTACGCGCCCACCTACCTCATCGAGAACACGGCCACCTACGACCACCTGTTTGGCGATAAGCACCACTTCACGCTGCTAGCGGGCCAGTCGGCCCAGGAGTTCAACTACAGCAACGTGGAGGCCTACCGCACGGGCTACCTGCGCAATGACCTGCAAACCATCAACGTAGGCCCCATCAACACGCTGCTGGCCAACGCCGGCACCCTCGACCCCACGCCCCGCCGCCTGGCCAGCTACTTCGGCCGCCTCAACTACGAGTTTGCCGGCAAGTACATCTTCCAGGCCATTGCGCGCTACGACGGCTCGTCGCGCTTCCAGCCCGGCGAGAAGTTCGGTTTCTTCCCCGGCGCCTCGGTGGGCTGGCGCATCTCGGAGGAAGAATTCCTCAAGGGCAGCCGCACCATCAGCAACGCCAAGCTGCGCGCCGGCTACGGCCGTGTGGGTAATGAGCTGAACGCCGGCCGCTTTGCCTACCTCTACTCGATTAACTTCGGCACCACCTACCCGCTGGGGGCCGATGGCACCATCAATACGGGTGGCGCGCCCACCCGCCTGGCTAACCCCAACCTGCGCTGGGAGTACAACGACCAGGCTAACATCGGCCTGGACCTGGGCTTCCTCAACAACCGCATTGAGGCCAGCATCGACCTCTACAACCGCAACTCGCCCAACCTGATTGCGCCCGTGCCGCCGTCGCTGGTATCCGGTACCTATGAGTCGGTGAACGCCAACGCCGCCGCCGCCTACAACCGCGGCATCGACTTTTCGCTGACCACCCACAACTTCGTGGGCGGCGAAACCGGCCTGACCTGGACGACCAACTTCAACGTGTCGGCATTCAAAACCCGTCTCACCTCGCTGGGCGCCGGCATCCCGTACAACGGGATAGGCTCTTTGAGCGGCACGATTGTGCGCTACGACGCCAACCAGGCCTTCGGCGCCTTCTACGGCTACGTGGCCGACGGCCTGTTCCAAACCACCGACGAAGTGAAGGCGGCCCCCACCCAGCTGTCCGGCACGGCCCCCGGCGACATCCGCTTTAAGGACCTGAACGGCGATGGCGCTATCACCGATGCCGACCGCACGTTTATCGGCAATCCGAACCCCAACTTCTCGTTTGGCCTCACCAACACGCTGGCGTTCCGGGGCTTCGACCTGAGCTTCTTCATCCAGGGCGTGCAGGGCAACGACGTGTATAACCTCAACCGCTACATCACGGAGAGCGCCCTCTACAGCACCACCAACGGCACCACCAACCTGCTGAACCGCTGGACCGGCCCGGGCACCAGCAACGACGTGCCCCGCGCCATCAACGGCGACCCCAACAACAACCTGCGCGTGTCGACCCACTACATTGAGGATGGCTCCTACGTGCGCCTCAAGAACCTGACGTTCGGCTACACCCTGCCCAAGTCGGTGCTGAGCCGCATTTCGGCTGGCCAGATTCGCGTGTACTTCACGGCCCAAAACCTGGTGACGCTCACCAAATACACCGGCTACGACCCCGAGGTGAGCGCCAGCGGCGTCGACCTGGGCATCTACCCGCAGGCCCGCGTGTTCCTGGGCGGCCTCAACATCGGGTTCTAATCCTTCTCGTCTCCCACCCTACTCTATTTATGAAGCTCTCCAAATTTGCCTGCGGAGCCTTTTTGCTCACGCTAGGCCTCGCCTCGGGCTGCACCCAGAAATTTCTGGAAGAAGCGCCCGCCGACCAGGTAACGGACGCCAACTTTTACCAAACCCAGCAAGACGCCATTCAGGCCACCAACGCGGCCTATAGCGAACTCACCAAGGAAGGCCAGTACAACCTGGCCATGTGGGCCTTCGACATCATGGCCGACATCTCGGTGACGGGCGGTGACGATGGCAACGACGGCATCGAGTACAAGCAGCTCGAATCCTTCAGCATTCCGGCCACTAACGTGGTAGCCAACCGCCTGTGGGGCAGTTGCTTCATCGGCTTGCAGCGCGCCAATCTGGTGCTCCAGAAAGTACCCGGCATCCAGGGCATGGACGGCGCCATTCAGCGCCGCTGCCTGGGCGAAGCGCAATTTTTGCGCGCCAAGTACTACTTCGACCTCGTGCGGGCCTACGGCGACGTACCGCTGTTTTCGGCCCCGCCCACCGGCCCAGCGGCCGTAAACATTCCGCGCACCGCCGCCGCCGAGGTGTACAAGCAAATTGAGGCTGACCTGCTGGCTGCCATCGGCAACCTGCCCGGCTCGTACAGCGGTGCCGACCTGGGCCGCGCCACCAAGTGGGCCGCCACCGGCCTGCTGGCTAAGGTGTACCTCACCGAGGGCAAGAAAGCCCAGGCCGCCGAGCAGGCGCTGTCGGTTATCAAGAACTCGGGCAAGACGATGTGGGCCAACTACGGCGATAACTTCAAGATTGCCAACGAGAACAACAACGCCAAGGAGTCACTCTTCGAAATTCAGTACGTGAGCGGCCGCAACCAGTACGACCGCAACCAGGTGGGCTCGGCCATGAACGAGTTCTTCGGCCCGCGCGGCGCCAACCAGACCCCCGGTAGCGGCTACGGCTTCAACATCCCCGAGCCCGACTTCGTGAACGGCTACGAGGCCGGCGACACCCGCCGCGACGTCACCATCTGGAAGCCCGGCGACATCTACCCCGACGGCTCCAAGGCCGCCGCTAAGGCCACCGGCTCGCCCTTCGGCTACAACTGCAAGAAGTGGTTTATCGGCAAAGTGGACACCAACATCTGGGATTCGGGCCTGAACGTGCCCGTGCTGCGCCTGGCCGAAATGTACCTGATTGTGGCCGAAGCCGTGGGCCCCACCGGCGGTGCCGACGGCGGCCTCGAGTGCGTCAACAAAGTGCGCCGCCGCGCCTTTGGCCTCGACTACAACACGCCCTCCACGGCTGTGGACCTCAAGGCCACGTCGGACTTTACCGACCGCGTAATCCGCGAGCGCAAGTACGAGTTGGCCTTCGAATTCGACCGCTGGTTTGACCTCAAGCGCCTGAACGGCACCCCCAACGGCCTCATCCCCGTGATGACGGCCCAGGCCAACTACCTGCGCACGCTCGGCATCACGCAGCGCGGCATCCCGACCGAGAAAAACCTGGTGCTGCCCATTCCGCAGTCGGAGCTGGACGCCAACCCCGGCCTGAAGCAAAACCCTGGCTACTAAGCCGCCCACCCGGAAATTTTAGCCTCGTTATCCCTCATGAAACATACGTGGAATAAAGCCGCCTGGGCCCTGCTAGCCAGCCCCCTGCTGTTTACCGCCTGCAAAAAGAACGACCACGGCAGCCTCGAAGGCCCCCTGCCGGTGGCTAGCTTCACCAGCGTCGTCAATGCGTCGCAATACCCCGTCACCGTCACCTTCACCGACAACAGCCAGGATGCCGGCTTCGTCAACCAGTGGGAGTTTGGCGATGGCACCATCGGCACGGGCAAGACCGTGACGCACACCTATAACCAGGCCGGCACCTACAAGGTGCGCCTCACCGAGGCCGGCCGGGGCGGCACCGCCGCTACGCCCCAAACCGACGTGGTAGTGCCCTCGTTGTGCGGCCAGTCGGCGTTCTCCATTCTGGTAAATTGCCAGAGCAACGTGGCCTCGGCTAAGGTATTCACCTACTCTAACGCGGCCGGCGCCGTGAAGCGCCTCGACGCCAGCAACAACGTTATCTCGTCCTCGGCAGCCAACTCGCTGACCTCGTGCCAGGCCGACGACCAGTTCACGTTCAGCGGCACCTCGGCTAGCTACACCTACGAGGCCAACGGCGGCACCTTCGCCAACGGCGCCTGCGGCGACTCGAAGTCGGGCAGCGGCTCGTTCGTCTACAAGCCCGGCACCGGCACCTCGCTGGGCCAGATTATCCTGCAAACTGCCGGCTCCTTCATCGGCGAGCCGGTGGCGGTGAACAACCTGACCTACGACATCATCGAGGCTAGCAGCACCGTGCTGCGCCTGCGCGGCACCCTGGCCGACGGCACCAAGACCGAAGTAACCCTGGTGCCCTTCGACGCCCTCACCCGCGTGAAGCAGCTGCTCACCAACGGCAGCCAGAAAACCTGGCTGCTCGACAACGTATCGGCGGCGCCCATCCTGGTGGGTACCGAAAGCGAGCCCACGAAGTACTACGCCGGCAACACCACGGGCGGCGCGCTGCCCAGCTGCCAGGCCGATGACGAGTTTACCTTCTCGGCGGCCAACGTGTACACTTACAACGCACTGGCCGAGACGTTTGTGGCCGGCAGCCCCGGCTCGTGCCAGGCCGCCCGCTCTACCAGCACGCCCTTCGCCTTCACCGTGGCCGACGGGGCCGGGCTAGCCCAGCTCACGCTGGCTAATGCGGGCACCTTCATCGGCGTCACCGATGCGCCCGACCTCGTGTACCGCATCATGTCCATCACCGACAAAACCATGCTACTGCGCGCCGGCAGCGGCAAAAACGGCGGCACGGTGTTCACCATGAAACTGATTGCCAAATAGTTTAGTTACCGGCTAGCTTCCCGTTCGAGGGCCCGGCAAACCGTTTCTCCGGGCCCTCTTTTTTTATTCCTATGCTGTTCCTCTCCCACCCTTCCCGCCGGTACTCGGCGGGTGCCGGCCTGGCGCTGGCGCTGCTCCTCGGGGCGTGCACCGAGTCTAAGACTCCCGACATTCCGCCGCCCGTGGTGACGCCCACCGCTACCAATGCCGAAGGCAAAGACTACGCGGCCTACACCGAGCTGGCCTGGAGCGACGAGTTTGGCGGCTCGGGCCCGCTCGATGCCAGCAAGTGGATGTATGACCTAGGCAACAACAACGGCTGGGGCAACAACGAGCTGGAGTACTACACCAATTCGACCGACAACGTGTCGCAGAGCGGCGGCAACCTCGTCATTCAGGCCCTGCGCCAGTCGGCGAGCGGCTTTGCCTACACCTCGGGCCGCGTGCTCACCAAGAATAAAAAGGACTTCCAGTACGGCCGCATCGACGTGCGGGCCAAGGTGCCGCAGGGCAAGGGCCTGTGGCCCGCCATCTGGATGCTGGGCAGCGACATCGACCAGAACAACTGGCCCAAGTGCGGCGAAATCGACATGATGGAGCTGCGCGGCCAGCGCCCCACCGAAATCCTCTCGACCATGCACTTTGCCGACAACGCCGGCAACCACAAGCAGGATGGCACCGACCTCGTGAAGCTGCCCGACGGCGGCAGCTTTGCCGACGATTTTCATACCTACAGTGTGGTACGCAGCAAGGACCAGATGCGCTTCTACATCGACGGCAAGCAGTATTACAGCTTCACGCCCAGCAACACCTCGCCCTACTCCTATCCGTTCAACAACAATTTCTTCGTGGTGCTGAACGTGGCCGTGGGCGGCAATTTTCTGGGCGCCGGCGGCAACCCCGACGCCTCCACCGTCTTCCCGCAGCAAATGCTGGTCGACTACGTGCGCTACTACCAGTATAAATAACGCCGCACCAAACTTAGCCTCCCCAAAAAGGCCCCGCCGTAGCGGGGCCTTTTTTGTTGCGCAGCAGGCTGAGGGCCGGCCCCTTGGCCGCTCGCTAGCTACCCGACTGGCCCCGCATTAAACCTTGACCTTACGCGCGCCTCTGAGCTAGTGCTGGCTAGCTCCTTACAACATCCTTACGCCGCCGTTTGGCGTAGGTGCTACACCCGCAAAACTGCATTCTGCCCTTTGCACGCTCTTCCGGCAATCCTCATGCGTGGTTCACGCAGCGGGCCGCTATTTAGGTCTTTGCCCAGCCTGCCAAAGAAGTGCTCACTGCCTCCCCATGACGCCGACTACCGACCTGCCCCTACCGCCCGCCGCAGCGCCCGAGCCCACCGCCAAGCCCGCCTTTGAGCTGGCTTTTCAACAGAAAGAAACCGTAATTGCCGGCTACCTGGCCGCCTTTGCGGTGGTGTACTTCCGCCAGCCCGCCGAGCGCAGCCCGGTACAGCTGCAAGCCACGCTGCGGGTTGAAAACGACGTGGCCATCTTTCCGCCCGCTACCATCCTGCTCACCCTCAGCGACACCCTCACGCTGGCCGAGCTGGCCACCGAGGCGGCCAGCCAGCTCGCCATGGGCCTGGCCGGCGTGGCCGAGCAGTTGGGGGCAGCCATCACGCGCTGCCGCATCTCGCTGCCCGCCCCCGAGGCCCAGAGCCCCGACCACGAGTGGTGCGTCACGCTGGCCTTCACCGCCGAGGCACCAGTGGCCGTCAGCTTTGCCTGCACCGGCGGGCTGCCCAGCCCCTGGGGCGCGGCCTACCTGCCAGCCCACGTGCAGCGGGTGTTCGAGCAGCTTAGCCAAAACCCGGCCGCGCCGGTGGGCTACGTCTTTTTCCTGGCCGATGAGGAGGTGGACTTGCTGCGCCAGTTCCGCACCGTGCCGCAGCACGTGGCCGAGGGCGGCCCCCAACAGTTGCACCACTTATTCGAGGAAACCGCCCACCACTACCCTAACCAGGTAGCCCTGAGCTGGCTAGGCGACACCCGCACCTACCAGCAGCTCAACGCCGAGGCCGACCAGCTGGCCGCCCGCTTGCAGCACCGCGGCGTGCAGGCCGGCGACTTCGTGGGCTTGTTCATGGCCAAGTCCATCGAATTGTACGTGGGGATGCTGGCCGTGCTCAAGGCCGGCGCCGCCTACGTGCCGCTCGACTTATCCTTCCCGCCCGACCGCGTCACGTTCATCCTCGGCGACTGCGGCGCCCGCGCCCTGCTCACCAACCGCCCGCTGCCCGAGGGCTTCGATACCTGGCCCGGCCTAGTGCTCGACCTGAGCCAGCCGGCCCCCGCCGTGCCCTCCTTTGCCGAGCCGGTGGCCGGCGGGCCCGATGCCATTGCCTACGTCATCTACACCTCGGGCACCACGGGCCTGCCCAAGGGCGTACTCATTCCGCACCGCAGCATCTGCCACCTGGTGCGCGCCGAGCAGGTGCTGTTTCAGCCCACCCCGCAAGACCGCGTGGTACAGGGCTTTTCCGTGGCTTTCGATGCCTCGCTCGAAGAGCTGTGGCTGGCCTGGGGCGCCGGCGGCACGCTGGTGCCCGTGCCCGAAGACACCATGAAAGCGCCCGACGCGCTGCCCGGCTTCCTGGTCGAAAACCAGGTCACCATTTTCTCCACGGTGCCCACGCTGCTCTCGCTGCTGCCGGCTAGCATCCCCACGCTGCGGCTGCTCATTTTGGGGGGCGAGGTGTGCCCGCCCGAACTGCTTACCAAGTGGGCCAGCCGGCAGTGCCGGGTGGTGAACACCTACGGTCCCACCGAGGCTACGGTAGTGGCCACCGCCGCCGACTTCGTGCCCGGCCAGAAGCTCACCATCGGCCGGCCGCTGGCGGGCTACGAGGCCCTGCTGCTCGACCAGCTGGGCCAGCTAGTGCCGCTGGGCCAGGCCGGCGAGCTGTGCATTGGCGGCCCGGCGCTGGCCGCCGGCTACCTCAACCGCCCCGAGCTGAGCGCCGCCAAGTTCAATACCATCAGTGAGTTGGCTAACGGCTTCAGTGGCCGCCTCTACCGCACCGGCGACCTGGCCCGCTTCGAGGCCGAGGGCAACATCGACTTTCTGGGCCGCATCGATACGCAAGTTAAAATCCGGGGCTTCCGCGTCGAGCTGGCCGAAATCGAGAGCCTGCTGCTGCAATGGCCCGGCATCCGCAACGCCGCCGTGGCCCTCAAGGAAGGCACCGACGGCGTAAAAAAGCTCATCGCCTATCTCATCCTGGAGCCCAACCAGCTGCTTGATGAAAAGGCCGTGCGCGCCCACCTGCGCGAGCACCTGGCGCCCTACATGCTGCCCGCCGCGCTCGTGCCGCTGGCCTCTTTCCCGCTGCTCACCAGCGGCAAAGTGGACCGCAAGGCCCTGCCCTACCCCGTGAGTGGCGACCAGCCGCCCGCCCGCGAGCTGACCCTGCCCCGCAACCCGCTCGAAGCCGCCATCTACGCCGCCTGGCAAAAGCGCTTCGACACGGCCGACATCTCCGTTACCGACGACTTCTTCGACCTAGGCGGCAACTCGCTGCTGGCCTCGCTCATCATCTCCGAATTGCGCCAGCAGCCCGATTTCCAGGGCCTGTCGGTGAAGGAGATGTACACCCGCCGCACCATCGAGGCCCTGGCCGCCTCGGTGGCGGCCAGCGGCGCGGCTACCCCCGCCGCCGACCCGGCCCTGGCCACGCCGCTGCTGCGCGCCAGCACCCTCACCCGGCTGCTCACGGCCATTTTGCAACTGGTGTCGATAGCCCTGTTCTACGCCGTGCCGGTGTTTTTCCTGAATGTGTCGCTGCTGCTGCGCCCCACCTTTGCCGAGTGGTCGTACCCGGCGCTAGTGCTGGTGGGCGCGGCGGCCGTGGTGGGCTACGTGCCGCTAGCCTGCCTGCTGGCCATAGCGGTGAAGTGGCTGATTATCGGCCGCTTCCGGGCCGGCGAATATCCGTTGTGGGGCTTTTACTACTTCCGCTTCTGGGTGGTCAAAAAGCTGGTCGAAGCCGCCCCGGTGCAGTTGCTGTCGGCCACGCCTTTCCTGGCCATTTTTTACCGCCTGCTGGGCGCCAAGATTGGCCGAAACGTGTACCTGGGTACCACCCGCGTGCTGTGCTTCGACCTGCTGACGGTGGGCGACGGGGCTAGCCTGGCCCGCGAGGCCGCCCTGCTGGGTTACCGCGTCGAGCGCGACCGCATCATTATCGGCCCCACCACCGTGGGCCGCGATGCCTACGTGGGCCTGCGTGCCATCATGGAAGGCCACACCAGCCTCGGCGACGGGGCCGAGCTCGACGACCTTTCGGTGCTGCCCGCCGGCCGCCACGTGCCCGCCCAGGAAGGCTGGCTAGGCTCGCCGGCCCAGCGCGTGCGCGAGGTGCCGCTCACGCCTTTGCGCCCGGCAGCCAGCCCCGGCGCCGGCTACCTGGCCGCCCAGTTGGGGGCCATTGCGCTCATGCTGCTGGTGCCTACGGTGGCGTCGCTGCCCATTCTGGCTTTGCTGTATGAGAGCGTGCGGCACTTCGGGCCCGAGGCATCGCTGCTCACGCTGGTGCCGCTGTCGGCCCTCTACGTGCTGCTGCTGATGGCCGTGCTAGCCGGCACCAAGCGCCTCGTGGCCGGCCGCCAGGCCGACGGCACCCTGCCGCTCTACAGCCTCGCCTACGTGCGCCACTGGGTGGCCGATGCCGTGCTGGCCCAAAGCCTGGCGCTACTCAAGTCGCTCTACGCCACCATCTATACCCCCTTCTGGCTGCGCCTGCTGGGGGCCAAAATCGGCTACCGCGCCGAGGTTTCGACCCTCAACCACATCTCGGCCGAGCACCTCACCGTGGGCCCCGGCTCCTTCCTGGCCGACTCGGTGAGCGTGGGTGCGCCGCGCGTGCAGCACGGGCTGGTGTCGGTGCTGCCCACGGTGGTGGGGCCGCGCACCTTCGTGGGCAACGGCGCGGTGCTGGCGGGCGGCACCGTGCTGGGGGCCAACAATTTGATTGGCGCGCTGTCGTCAGCGCCCGCCGTCACGCCGCCCGATGGCACCTCCTGGGTGGGCTCGCCCGCCTTTTTGCTGCCCAACCGGCCGGTGTCCACGGCCTTCGCGCCCGAGCTAACGTTTGACCCGCCGGCTAGCCTGGTATGGGCCCGCCGCCTCATCGAATTAGTCAAAATCGTGCTGCCCATCACCTTCACTTTCATCACCTTCGCGGTGCTGTATCACTACAGTCACTGGCACCTGCTACACTTCCCCTTTTGGAGCAGCGTGGTGGCTGGCACGGGCGCGCTAGTGGGGTTAATTTTCGGCTTTTCCATCCTCACCGCCCTGCTCAAGTGGGTGCTCATTGGCCGCTACCGGCCTTCCGAAACGCCGCTGTGGTCGTCCTTCGTGTGGCGCAACGAGCTGGTTAACTCCCTGTGTGAAAGCTACGTGTACCCCTTCTGGGAAGCTGCGCTGCTGGGTACGCCCTTCGCTACCTGGTTTTTCCAGCTCATGGGCAGCCACTTTGGCCATTCAGTCTACATGGACACCACCGAAATCACCGAATTTGACCTGGCCTGGGTGGCCGACCACGCCGTGCTCAACAACGGCTCCACCATTCAGACCCACCTTTTTGAGGACCGCGTCATGAAAATGTCTAACTTGCGCATCGGTCGCTACGCCACCGTTGGCACTTCCTGCGTAGTACTCTACGATTCCGTCATCGGCCCCGGCGCTACCCTCAAAAGCCTCTCGCTCCTTATGAAAGGCGAGCAGTTGCCCGCCAACACCCGCTGGCAGGGTATCCCCAGCAGCTTCGTCTCGCATGGGTAGGCCCGGCTGGCTGGCTCTGGTTTTTTATACTCGTTCCTCAACACCCGGCGCCGCCGCACAGCGCGGGCCTACTTGCTCAACATCCTGTTCCTTTCAATTTTTGCCGGCAAAGCCGGATAGCACTAAGCTGCTCCGTATTTTCGCCAGTCCTACTTAACTTACTGGCTGGTAGCCAGTCGGGATAGTTACCTTCTTAGTGCCGCCTTTCCTTCATATTTGGCGCGCCGACCTCACCACCCGTCACCCCGGCTGGTTGGCGGCCGAAGCCACGCTTTCCGTACCCGAGCAAAGCCGGCAGGCCCGCCTGCGCACGCTGGCCCTGCGCCAGACCTACGGCCGTGCCCACGGCTTTTTGCGGATGGTGCTGGAGCAGTACACCTTTCAGGCCGCCCGGTTTCTGGCCCTGGCCACCGACCACCAGGGCAAGCCCCAGCTACCGGGTGCGGGGCTGCATTTCAACCTCTCGTACCGGCCCGGCCGGGCCCTGCTGGCCCTCTCCGACCTGGGTCCGGTAGGCGCCGACGTAGAGGCACTGGCCCTGCTGCCCGGCGCCTCCTCGCTGGTCACCGACCTGTTTTCGGCTACCGAGCAGGAGGTGCTGCGCACGGCCCCGCCGGGGGCCTGGTGGCCCACATTCTACACCATCTGGACGCGCAAGGAGGCCTACGCCAAAGCGTTAGGCATGGGGCTAGCTACGCCCTTCACCGAGTTTTCGGTGCTGGCGCCCGGTCCCGAGGGGCTGCCCCTGAACACGGCGCCGGCGGGTGCCAGCCTGCACAGCTTTGCCGTGGGCGGCGGCTTCCAGGGCGCGGCGGCGGTGCTGGCTCCGGGCGCGCCCGCGCCGCAACACTTCAGCTATCCGTTTAATTTATAGCGGGTTCTGGCACTGGTCCGGTAGCGTGCGGGCTAGCCCAACTGGTGCTGCCAGTCTAAAGAATAGGCGTGCCTAAGCCAAGCCGGACTATCTTGCCGGCCATGCTGCCGCTCACCGCTTTCGTCGCCGACCTGCTCGCTACCGGCGAGGTCACCGTGGCTAGCCACCTCACCCCCTTTGCCGAGGCCGATGTGGCGGCGGCCACCGCGCGCCTGCGCCACCACCACGCCGCCGAGGGGCCGCACGTGGCGCACCAGGCGCCGGCCTTCGAGCCGGCCGCGGCCAGCTGGGCCGCCGCGGCGCTGTACCGCGCCATGCAGCTCACTTTCCTGCGTGACTACGACGCCGTGGCCGTGGCTGCGCACCTGGCCGACTGGCCCACCACCGTCACGCCCGCCGCCAGCTACTCCGTTGACCTCACCTTTCGCTACCTGCCCGCGCTGCTGGCGCAGGCCCGCCACCTGGCCCCGGCCGATGCCCTGGTGAGCCGGCTGCATGGGCTGGCCCGGCAGTGGCCGCTTTCGTTCGTGGGCACCGCGCCGGCCCCGGCCGAGGCGCCGGCGGCACTGCTGGCCCACCCGGCCTTGCGCGCGCTGTACCTCGACCGCGTTATTGCGGCGCAAGACCGGGCCCGCGCCACCCAGCCGGGCGTGGCCGAGGGCGTGCGGGCGGCCCTGGGCGAGTACGCGGGGCAACTGTGGTCCGATTTTCCGACGTTCACTTTTCCTGCTCCATGACTGATTTTCCGGCCCCGCTCGGGCTTTTGATTGCCAAGCTGAACCACGTGGCCCGCCACCTCAAAGACACGTTTGTGGGCAAAGATGACATCATCGACCTGCTGCTGCTGTGCCTGGTGAGCCGCGAAAACCTGTTTCTGCTCGGCCCGCCCGGCACCGCTAAAAGTGCCCTGGTGCACGCGCTGGCCCGCTCGGTACAGGGCCAGACCTTCGACTACCTGCTCACGCGCTTCACCGAGCCCAACGAGCTGTTTGGCCCCTTCGACATCCGCCGCCTGCGCGAGGGCGAGCTGGTGACCAACACCGAGGGTATGCTGCCCGAGGCCAACCTCATTTTTCTGGATGAGCTGCTGAACGCCAACAGCGCCATTCTCAATAGCTTGCTGCTGGTGCTCAACGAGAAGGTGTTTCGGCGGGGCCGCGAAACCCGGCCGCTGCCCGCCCTGCTCATCGTGGGGGCCAGCAACCACCTGCCCGAAGACGAGGCCTTGGGCGCGCTCTTCGACCGCTTTCTGGTACGCGTGCGCTCTGATAACGCTGCCCCCGCCGACCTCACCGCCGTGCTCGCCGCCGGCTGGACTATGGAGCGCACCGCGCCCGCCGACCTGCCCACCATCACCGCCGACGAGGTAAAGCAGCTGCAAGCCGCCGTGCCCACCGTAGACCTGGCCGCCGTGCGCCCCGCCTACGCTACCCTGGTGGGCCAGTTGCGCCAGGCTGGGCTGGCCCTCTCCGACCGCCGCGCCGTGAAGCTCCAGCGCCTGCTGGCCGCCAGCGCCCTGCTCAGCCAGCGGCTGGTGGCCGTGCCCTCCGATGCCTGGGTGCTGCGCCACATCTGGGACACCGACGAGCAGCGCGAGGTGCTGGCCGGCCTCGTCAATGCCGTGGTGGCCGCCGATGCCTCGCCCGCCCCGCACCCCCGCGCCGCCGTGGACCTGGTGCCCGATGCCGACGTTATCTTTCAGGAAGTAACCACCCTGGCCGCCCGCTGGGACGACCCCGCCACCACCCCGGCCGACCGCGCTATGCTCAAGGACCAGCTCCGCTACCTGCACGGCCGCGCCCAGTGGCTGGCCAACCCCGAGCAGCGCCGCTACGTGCAGCAGCCCCTCGATGCGTTGTGGCACAAGGCGATGGCTAGTGAGTAGTGAACAGGTAGTAGTGAACAGTTTTTCTATGATTGAGCGGGTATTGCTACTAGCTGATGCGCAGCGCGCGGCCCTCGGCAGCGTGCGGGCGCTGCCGGGCCTGCTCGCCGCGGCCGAGGCCGCGGCTGGCCACCTGTGGCTGCGGGGGTTGCCCGCCACCGGCCCGCTGCCGCTGGCGTTGCGCCAGCTGCCCGCCCTAGCCCGGTACGACGCTGATGCGGAGGGCCGGCTTTTTCCCGCCGGCCGGCCCACGCCCACCGGGCGGCTACCGCCGCTGGCCTGGCAGCCGCTTGCAGCGTTCATTCCGCTCGACTTGCCCACGGCCGCGCTGCCCGGCCAGCTGCCCGCCCCGGTACCGGTGCGGCTGGTGCCCAGCCCCCGGCCGCAGCCGGCCGCCGCGCTGCTCACCTCGCTAGCCACCTTCAAAAGCTACGCCGACACTGCCCCGGCCGTGCGGCTGGCTGGCCTGCGCTTTGCCGCCTCGGCCCACGGGCAGGCGCTGGTGCTGGGCACGCCCCTGCCGCCGCTGCCGGGCCAGGAGTATTGGCGCAGCGCGGGCTTGCTGCTGCCGGCGGGCTTCGAGTTCGAAGTGACGCTGCTGGCCGAGCTGCTGGCTAGCCGGCTGAACCCCGGCGGCGAGGACGTATTGCTTTTTGATGAAACCGGCCAATACGAAGTCATTGCCGCCGCCCACCTGCACCCGGCCACGCGCAGCGCGGTGCGCCTCACGCCCAGCCCCCTCTAGCCACCGATGCCTGCCCAACCTACTGCCGCCGAAGTGGCCGCCGCCACCTACTTTCAGCCGTTGCAGGGCTATTTCTGGCGCTGGGCCGAGGACAATACGGTCGTCGAGTGGGTCGATGGCACCACCATCACCTACCGCTCGGAGCTAGCTGACCTGCTCAGCGGGCTGGCCCCCGATGGCCTGCCGCAGCTAGGCACGGTGCTGCTGCTGCTAGCTGCCTGCAACGATGCCTGGGGCAGTTCATCGGCCGAAACCGGCTTGCTGCAAGGGCTGGCCACCAGCTCGCTACGTGGCTTGCCCGGGGCCGAGGGGCTGTCGTTTCATATTCGCGTAGCCGTCAGCTTTCTCGACATCGTGCGTGAGTTGCCGCCGGCGCTGCGCCAGGGCCCGGCCAAGGCCCACTTGCTGCGCGAGGTATTGGGGCGCCAAAGTCTTCTACTACCACCCCTGGCGGCCCGCCAGGTGGCGCAGCAGCTGCACCAGCTCGCAGCGGCGGAAGCCCTCAACCCGACTCTTTTCGCGCCGGGCGCGCCGCTTAGCGTCCTGCGCTTCCGGCGCGACTTGGTAGCCTTCGACGAGGCCGCTCAAAAATTCCCGACCGTGCACAGCCTGGAGCTGCGCCTGCGCACCGGCCTCGACCAGCTGCCCGCGCCCCTCCCCGAGCCACCCCTACCACCCCCCGCCCCCGAGGCCCCACCCGCCGACCTGCTGGCCGAGCTGGCCAAAGATGCCCAAACCGCCGGCCTGGCGCGCCTCGTGCCTCACCTGCGCGCCGCCCTGCACCTGCCGCAGCCCGCCCGCCAGGCCGGCAACCAGCCCCTGGGCGGCGTGGCCGACCTCACCAACCGCGGCCCGCTCGACCGCCTGCTGCTCAGCGAGCTAGCCCAGGACGACCTCAGCCTGCTGGCCCGCCTCGCCCACGGCGAAGCCCTCTACCTGCGCCGCGAGGCGCCACCCCTGCCCCAGCCGCCGCCCCGCGTGCTGCTCCTCGACACCACCTTGCAGATGTGGGGCCTGCCCCGCGTGGCGGGCCTGGCGGCGGCGCTGGCCCTGGCCCTGCCGGCCGCCGCCGGGGCTAGCCTGCCCCCGGCGCTGGCTTTTGCGCTGGGCGGCCACGCGGCCCAGCCTCTCGACCTGCGCACCCGGCCCGGCGTAGTGGCCGCCCTCGGGCACCTCGATGCGGCCTTGCACTGCGGCGCGGCCCTGCCGGCGCTGCTAGCCACGCTGCCCGCCCAGGCCGAGGCCGTGCTCATAACCGAGGCGCAGGCGGCGCGGCAGCCCGCGTTTGGGGCGCAGCTGCGCGAGGCGCCGCCGGCGCTGCGCTTCCTGTTCACGGTGGCGCGCAGCGGCGAGCTGGCGCTGTATGAGCTGACCGGTGGCACCCGCACCTTGCTCAGCAGCAGCCAGGTAGACTGGGAGCGGGTGCTGTCTCCGCCCCCGGGCGAGAGCCGGCGCCCAGGGCAGTCCCAGGAAGTGGTTCGGCTACCCGCCTTTATGAAGCTTACCGCCCCGCTGCTTTTTCCGACCCTGCACGTGGTGCCCACCTTGGCCACCATGCTTTATAGTGAGCAGATAGGGGCGCTGGGCCTCGATAAGCACCGCCGCCTGCTTTACTGGCAAAAGCCTACGCTGGGGGCCCGCGAGCTGCTGCCGCTGGTGGAGAAAGGCGAATATTGCTTTGGCTTTAGCACCGCTTCCAGCAGCATCGCCTACCTGCTGGTTAGCCAGCTAGCCGCCGGGCGCGCGCCGGGCCTCATCCTCTACAAGCTCGATTTGCTGCTGGCCGAGGCGCACCGCACCGATTTATCGGAGCAGTTGCAACCGCACTTCGATTGGGTGAACACCCAGTACGTTGAGGGCAGCTTCATTCTCCAAAAGGCCGCCGACAACCTCGATTTGATTATTGGCTGTCGAAAAGGCACCGTGCGGACCCGGCCGCACTACGGCGCACCTCCGCTGCCTGATTCGCCCCCCACGCTGCCCACGCACCGGTTTCTGAACCCCGGCTACTCGGTCTTGCAGCGCATTAGCCGCATCGGCATCAGCAACTTGGGCCTGCTCACCATTGAGAACCGCCAGCTTTTTGCGGGCGAATATGATTTCTCCTTCAATACGTTCAAGGGCGATGCCATCAAATACCCCGCCACCAGTACCGGCTCCGTGGCGCACCTCACGGCCAATGCCGGCCTGCGCTGCCAGCACTTTGTGTGGCCCGATGGCAGCGAGGCGGTAGCCGATGGCCGGGGCCTGCTGCACCTGCGCAGCGCTAACCCCGCGCTGCCCGAGGTGACGCTGGTGCTGGCCATCGACTTGCCAACGGCGGCCTGGGCCACCGACGGCACGCTGTGCGGCAACCCCTACTTCACGGGCCGCTCCGTTGAAGAAGCATTGCGGGCCACCGACGCCCCGGTGACTGCTACCGACTTTTACGAGCGTTACCTTCAGCCTTTCATCGACCACATTAGCTAGCCCGGCCATGCTGCTCACCCTTCACTATGCCCCCGTGGCGCAATGCCCGGCTGCGGCGGCCTTCCTGGCGGGGGCCGAGCCGCTGGCCTGGCTGCGCGAGCTGAGCCGCTGGCAGCTGCCGCCCGCCGGGCTGGCCTGCTACGTGGTGCCCGAGTCGGTGCAGTCGGTGCGGCCGGCCGGCTTGCTGGTGGTGTTTGCCGAAGGCACGCCCCCGCCCCCCGACCTGCGCGAGCCCTACGGCTGCACGGCCGGCCGCCTCTACCTGCCCACCCACGCCACCCTGCGCCCCGCCGCCACCGAGGCCGAGCTAGCCAGCCGGCTGCTCTACGAGGTGCAGTTGCTGCACCCCACCATCGGCCTGGTTGGCTTCGAGGCCACCGACCGGCTAGCCCTGGCTGACCTGCTAATCTTGCCCGCGCCGCGCCCCAGCAGCTGGGCGCTGGCCCACCCCGGCACGCCGCCAGTGCCGCCCCTGCACAGCGTGCGGGTGCAGCCCCCCAGCCTGGCCGAGGTGCTCGATGCCGCCAAGGTGGAAGTCGGCACGGCGCCGCTCACCGAGCTGCCCGGCCAGCCCGCCCCGCCATCACCCCTCGCCCAAACCCTCGACGCCCTAAAGCGCGGCGCCCTGCGCACCGGCCTGGCTGCCAGTCAGCTACTAACCCAGCTGGCTAGCCTGGGCGGGGTAAATGCAGGCGCGGGCAGTAGCGCGCCGGGGCGCGGCCGCCCGGCGGCCCCCACCGGCCCGAGCCCGCTTGAGCGCCTCACCAACTACCTGGCCGGCAATCTGGCCGACCTGGAGCGCAAGCGCAACAACGAGCTGGAGCGCTTGCTCGCCCTGTTCAGCCAGGATATGGAGCTAGCCCTGCGCTTCGCCATTCCGCTGGCCAGCCCCTACGCGCACCGGGGTACCGCCGCACCCGGCAGCCAGCTCGGCACGCGCGGCACCAGCTTCAGCCTCGGCGGCCTGGGCGGCGGCCAGCGCGTCGATGCCTGGGACACCAGCGCCTACGACAGCCAGCTGCGCGCCAGCTACCTGCGCGCCGCCGAGCAGGAAACGGCCGCCGGCCGCCCCCACAAGGCTGCTTACATCTACGCCCACTTGCTCGGCGACTACCGCACCGCTGCCCAAACCCTGGCCTGCGGCGGCTACCACCGCGAGGCCGCCGTGCTCTACCACGAGCACCTGCGCGATACGCTGGCCGCCGCCAATACCCTTGAGCAGGGCGGCCTGCTGCCCGAGGCGCTCGAAATCTACCAGCAAATCAACTCGCACGAGAAAGTCGGCGACCTTTACCAGCAGCTGGGCCAGCCCGCGCGCGCCGTGCCGCCCTACGAACGTGCCGTGGCCGTGGCGCAGGCCGGGGGCAATGTTGAGCTGGCCGCCCGGCTCTTGCAACACAAGCTGGCCCGCCCCGCCGAGGCCGAGGCACTGCTGCTGCATAGCTGGGCCACTGCCGCCGAGCCCAATGCACACCACCTGCGTCTCTACTTACGATTACTGGCCGCCACCCGCCCCGCGGGCCTGCCGGCCGCCGTGCGCGCCCTGCACCAGCAGCACACGCCCACCCGCCAGCATTACGCGCTGCTCGAAGTGCTGCTCGAAACCCCGCCCACCGAGGAAACCCTACAAGCCGTGGTGCGCGAAATCGGCTTCGAAATCCTCAGCGCCGAGGCGCAGGCTGGGCACTCCAACCGCCTGCACCTACTCAAAAGGCTGCTGCCCCACGACCGCCTGCTGCCCGGCGATACCAGCCGCTACGCCACTGGCCGGCGGCTGCCCAAGCTGTAGCGCGCAGCTTCTATTTCGGGCTACTTGGCTGCTACCGGGGCACCACCGGCAGCCGGCTTTTGTTCGGGTGAGTGAGGCCCCACCAACCGGCTAGCCGGCCAATTGGCCAAAAACCAATAGCTTTACGCCCCCTCACTCCCGCCCTGCCGCACCGTGCCCGACTACCTGCTGTTCGTTGATACCGAAACGTCGGGCCTGCCCACCGACTGGCGCCGGCCCTACGCCGAGCCCGGCGCGTGGCCGCACGTGGCCCAGATAGCTTGGCTCATCTACACGGCCGCCGGCGAGCTGGTGAAAACCGAAAACCACTACATCCGGCCCAGCGACTACGATATTTCGCCCGCCTCCATGCAGGTACACGGCCTCACGCTGGCCTACCTGCACGAGCACGGCGAGGCCCGCCGCCCCGTGATGCAGCGCCTCCACGACGACCTGCTGCGCTACCGCCCCCTGGTAGTGGGCCACTTCATCGAGCTCGACTACCACATGATGGGCGTCAGCTTTCACCGCGCGGGGCTGCCCAATGCTCTGCTGGGCCTGCCCACCTTCTGCACCATGCGCCTCACCGAGCGCTTTTGGCAGCCCATGCGCCAGCAGTACCTGCGCCTGGCCGAGCTCTACCAGCGGCAATTTGGCCAGCCCATGGGCAAGCAGCACGACGCCCTGGCCGACGCTGAGGCCACGGCCCAGTGCTTTTTTGAGCTGCGCCGCACCGGCGACATCGACGCCGAAACCCTGGCCAGCCAGCGCCAGCTGCTGCCGCCGCCCACCCACGCCGCGCTGGCCGCCGGCCGTCGCCCTTTCTGGAAGCACTGGCTGGGCATAATTTAAATTAATTATGAATTATGAGTCAGGAATTATGAATTTGCGCGCTGCAAACTCCTAACTCATAATTCATAATTCGTAATTACTCTATGACCAACCGCCTTGCTTTCCTGCGCACCGTTGAGCCGTTTGACCTGCTGCCGCCCGAGGTGCTCGAAGAAGTGGCCGCGCTGCTGCAAGAAGTGACGCACCCGCGTGAGGCCGTTATCTACCGCCAAGGCGAAACCAAGCTGCGCGGCGTCGATTTGATAATTGAGGGCGGCTACGACACGTTTTTCTTCGATGCTCAACAGGCGCGCCGCCTGCCCGAGGTGTATGGCCCCGGCACCTGCTACGGCGGCGTGTCGGTGCTGCTCAATAAAAAGCGCTCGCTACGCACCGTGCAGGCCCGCGCCGGCACGCGGGTGTACTTCCTGCACCGCAACGACTTTCGGGGGCTGTGCCTGGGCTACGAGGCTTTCTTTCAGCATTTTACCACCCGCTACGGCCATCTCATGCTCGACGACGAGTATGCCCAGCTGGTGCACCCCGGTCCCCAGGCCCCCCAAAATTTTATTGCCGCCGACGAGCTGTACTCGCGCCGCATGGCCGCCGTAGAGCTGCGCCCCGTGCTGGCCTGCCCCGGCAGCACGCCCACCCACGAGGTGGCCCGGCGCATGGCCAAGGCCCGCAGCAGCTGCTACTTCGTGCTCGATGAGGCCGGCGAAAAAATCGTGGGCTACGTCACCGACATCACCCTGCGCGACAAGGTGGTGGCTAGCCTCGCCGATGCCCGCCAGCCCATCAGCGCCTTCCTCGACTCGCCCACGCGGGCCGTCAGCAGCGAGGCATTTGTGTATGAGGCGCTGCTGCTGATGTTCCGCACCAAGACGCGCTACCTGCTCGTGGAAAACCCCGACGGTGGCTACCTGGGCTTTATCAGCCGCAACAAGCTGCTGGCCGAGCAGGCGCAGTCGCCGTTCCTCTTCATTCAGGGCGTGAAGCAGGCCGTGAGCGGGCGCGAGCTGCGGCGCAACTGGCAGAAGGTGCCCGACATCGTGTTTCAGCTCCTCGACCGCGGCGTGAAGCCCGAAATCGTAAACCAGGTCATCACGACCGTGGCCGACACTATTGCCCTCAAGGTCATCGAAGACGTTATCCGCGAGCTGGGCCCGCCGCCGGCCAAGTTCGTGTTCATCGTGCTCGGCTCCGAAGGCCGGCAGGAGCAAACCCTGCTCACAGACCAGGACAACGCCATCATCTATGAGGACAAGGCCAACGAGCAGCGCGAGCTGGTGCGCGATTATTTCCTACGCTTCGCCACCGAGGTGAGCGACCGGCTCAACGACATTGGCTTCAGTTTCTGCGACGGCGGCTTCATGGCCAAAAACCCGAAGTGGACGCACTCGCTCTCGCACTGGAAGCGCAACTACACCGAGTGGCTGCACGAGTCGAACCCCGAAAACGTGATGCGCTTCGCGGCGTTTTTCGACATCCGCTTCCTCTACGGCGAGGCCGACATCCTGGACGAGCTGCGCGACTTTCTGGACGCCGAGCTGCAAAAGCCGCTCGACCGCTTCCTGCACTACATGGCCACCAATGCCTTGCAGTACGAGCCGCCGCTCACGTTTTTCAACAACATCCGCACCTTCGCCGTGGGCGACCAGCAGGTGGTGAACCTCAAGAAAATCATGTCGCCCATCGTGGACGCCGTGCGGGTGTTCGCCCTCAAAAACCGCGTTTTCGCCACCAACACCGGTCAGCGGCTGGCCGCCCTGCGCACGCTCGGCGTCTTCACCGAAAAGGAGTACCAGGAGCTGCTGCAATCGTACTACTACCTCATGGGCATGCGCCTCAAAAAGCAGGCTAGCCAAATGATGAACGACAAGCTCCCACCCGATAACTACCTCGACCCCAAGAAGCTAACCAAGGTAGAGCGCGTGACGCTGAAGGAGATTTTCAAAGTCATCGCCGACTTCCAATTGAAAATCAAAGTCAACTTCGCCAAGATGCTGGGCTAGCATACTACTCGCAAGCAAACAGAACGTCATGCTGAGCCTGCCGAAGCATCTCTACCGCGCCATTAGGGTTATTGACCCCAGCGGCGTGGTAGAGATGCTTCGACAGGCTCAGCATGACGTTCTGGTTTGTCTGGTTCTTTTATAGTATTCCCTAGCGCTAGCGCTGCGACGAGTCGCGCACTATCAGCTTGGGCTTGAGCACGATGCCGCGCGGCGTGGTTTGCTTGTGGTCGGGGGTGGGCAGCATTTTTTGTAGCAGCTGCACGGCGGTGCGGCCCATTTGCTCGCAGCGCTGGTCTACAGTGGTGAGGGCCGGCTCGGTGAGCTGGGTGAATACCTCGTTGCTGAAGCCCGCGATGGCCACGTCTTCAGGCACCCGGAAGCCCAGCTTCTTGGCCACCTGCATGCCCCCCACGGCGGCCAGGTCGTTGCTGCTGAACACGCCGTCGGGGCGGCGCGTGGGCGAGAGGCGCATGAGCCCGCGCATGGCAGCGGCCCCGCCCTGCTGGCTTAGCTCGCAGAAGGCAATGAGGCGCGGGTCGGGCACGAGGCCGTGGGCGGCCAGGGCATCGAGGTAGCCCTGGTGGCGGTTTTTGTGGATGTTGACGTGCAGCGGGCCCGTGAAATGCGCAATGCGGCGGCAGCCCTGCGCCACCAGGTGCTCCACTACCTGGTAGGCGCCGAGGTAGTCGTTGAGCGTCACCGACGTCACGTTGGGCCCCTTAAAGCCCTGCACCACGCGGTCGAAAAACACGAGGGGCACGTTTTGCTGGCGCACCCCCTCAAAATGCTCAAAATCAGTGGTCGTGTCCGACAGCGAGAGCAGGATGCCGGCTACCTGCGCGCCCATCAGCAGCTCGATAATCTGCCGTTCCTGCTGCGCGTCCTCGTTGCTCTGGCATATCATCACGTTGAAGCCCGCCGCGCTAGCCTCGCTGGCAATACCGTGGATAACCTCGGGGAAGAAATAGCCCGTGATGTGCGGCACTATCACGCCCAGCGTGTTGCTGCGGCCCCGGCGCAGGCCGGCGGCCAGCGGGTTGGGCTGGTAGTGCAGCTCCTTGGCCAGCTGGCGCACCCTGATTTTGGTGGCCTCGCTCACGTCGTGGTGGTCGGCCAGGGCCCGCGAGATGGTCGAGGCCGACAGGCCTAAGGCCTTGGCCAGGTCGGTGATGGAGGCGCGACGATTCATAGAGCAGCAAAAAAAGAGGACGGCGCAGCAAGCCGCAACGCCCGCAAAGATGGGGCGGGGGCCAGCCAACGCCCGGCGTGCCTGGCAAACTTAGCCCCGCCGCGCCTAAGCTGGCTAGCCCGGCCCGGTCAAAACCTACGTACCTACGTATTAGGTCCATCGCCCGGCCGGCGGTAGATGCTACCGGCCGTATTAGCTCGGCTGCGTAGCTTGCTGTATGAAGTCGTTTCCCTTCTGGCGCGTGCTGGGTGTTGGTTTTCTGCTGCTGCTGCTGGCCCTGGGGCTGGGAGGCTGGCTCATGACCAGCCGCTACGCCCGCCCCTACGTGAAACAGCTGGTGCGCGACAAGCTAACGCACAACTCGGAGCTGGTGCTCGACCCGTTTGACGTGGAGTTTTCGGTGTGGCGTGATTTCCCGCACGTTACGGCCTCGCTCGGCCACCTCACCCTGCGCGACAGCGCCCACCACCGCACGCTGCCCGTGCTGCGCCTGGGCCGCGCCGACCTGCGCCTCAACCTGCGCGAGCTGCTGCACCGCCGCGTGCAGGTGACGCGCCTCACGCTGCACGACGTGGCCATTGGCCAGCGCGTCGATTCGCTGGGCCGCACCTGGGGCCTACGCGGCAAAAAGCGCACCCCGCCGGGCTCGGCGCCGGGCATCGACCTGGCGCTGGACTCCATCATTATCTACAACTTCGGCATTTTCACGCGCAACGATTTTACGCACAGCGCCTTGCGCGGTCGCATTTTCCAGGCCCGCGTGTCGGCCAAGCTGCACGAAGGCGTGCTGGCGGTGCGCGGACGCTTTGCGGGCCGCCTCGACCAGCTGCGCAACCGCAGCGGCAACCTGCTCACCAACGAGCCCGTGCAGGCCTGGCTCAACTACCGCTACCATTTTGCGCAGCGCCAGGGCGAGTTTTTCGACACCCGCGCCACGCTCAACGGCGACACCATCCGCATTGGCGGCACCCACCAGGCCGATATGGCCAGCGGCAGCGGCCCACCGCGGGGCACGTTTCTCAACCTACGCTTTGCCGGCAGCCAGCCGCTGCTGGCCGTGCTGCACGCGGCGCTGCCGCCCTCGCTCCAGCCCATTTTGCACGGGGCCAGCAGCCCCAGCAAGGCCCAGATTGAGTACCTGATGTCGGGGCTGAGCGGGCCGCTGGTGCGCCCGCGCATTGTGCTGCACTTTGGGCTGCGCAATGCCCGGATGCAGTGGCCCGACTCGGCGCGGCGCATCGACCGCTGGGATTTGCAGGGCACCTACGACAACGGCCCCGCCCACGCACAACAAACCATGTCGCTGAACCTGAGCCAGTGCCGCATCTACTCGCCGGTGGGGCAGCTTGATATGGCGTTTTCGCTGCGCGATTTTCGGCGGCCCTTCGTGCAGGGCCGCCTGCACGGCCGCACGGAATTGCCGGCCCTCACGGCCATCTTGTCGCCCTCGCGCTGGCACGCCCGCCGGGGCGTAGCCGACCTCGACGTGCGGATGCGGGGCCTGCTGCCCGCCGTGAGTCAGGCGCAGCGGCAGCGGGGTGCGTTTCGCAAGAATATGTCGGTGCGCGGCACGGCCACCCTGCGCAATGCCACCTTTGAGCTAGCCGGCCGCCAGGGCAACCTGCACGGCCTCAACGTGCGCATCGGCCTCAACGACAGCCTCTGGCAGCTCTCCAACGCCTCGGGCGTGCTGGCGGGCATGAATTTCAAGGCCTCGGCCACCACTACCTACCTGCTCGATTTTTTCACCGGGCAGCACCCCACCACCGACATCAAGGGCGACTTCGCGGTTGATGCCCTCGACCTGGGCCGGCTGCGACAGTTGCTGCGGCCCACCCCAGGCGGCGCGGCCACGCCGATGGTCAGCCGCCGGCCCACGCGCAGCCTGGCCGCGCGCCGCCGCATTGCCACTACGCTGGGCAGCCACATTATTCCGCCCGGCATGCACCTCGACGTAGGGCTGCGTTGCGGCCGGCTGGCCCTGGCCACCGACACCCTGCGCGACATGGCCGTGCGCATTCGTCACGATGGCGAGCGGGTGCAGCTTACCGGCATCCGGGGCAAGCTCTGGGATGGCGAGGTGCGCGGCAAGGCCCAGTGGCCCACCGACCCGGCCAACCGGGTAGTGCCGGTATCTTACGACGTTGACTTTCACTTTGATACCCTCAACTATAAGTCGTTGCTGGAGCGGCTTTCGCGGCCGCCCCGGCACTCCAAAAAGTCGCCGGCCAGCCCTGCCATTCGCGAGTTGCTGCTAGCCGCCAATGGCAAGCTGAGCTACGAAATCAACTCGCTGGTGCTGCCCAACGGCGAGAAGCTGCGCGACATGCGCCTGCGCTTCGACAAGCAAGGCGCCGTGCTGCGCCTGCCCTACGTGTATTTTGTGGCGCCCCAGGGCGGCGTGGGCAGCGGCTCGGCCACGGCCCAGGTCGAGGGCCTGCACATTGCGCGGGCCGATGCCAACCTTTACCTGCGCTACCCCACCCTTGATGTGCCCGACCTGCTGCGGATGCTGGCCAGCGTGGCCCCGCCCCGCTCCGACTCGGCGGCGCTGGCGGCGCGGCGCGCCCTGCGTGCCACCCGCCGGGCCAAGCGCCTGGGCACCGGCGTGCCGCGCAGCTCGCTCATGACCAATGGCATGTTTACGGCGCTACTGCGTGTGGAGGCCGACCACGTGCGCTACGCGGCCGTGCAGGGCACGCAGTTTCAGCTCGTGACGCACTTGCAGGCCGGCGAGGCCATCCTCGACGACTGCACCATGAATGCGCTGGGGGGCCGCATCACGCTGCGCGGGCGCCTCATCACCAATGCGGGCCGGCTGCACCACCCCTTGCAGGTACAAGCCCTGCTCGAAGACATTCGGCTGACCGACCTTTTTGGCATGACCACGGCTATGCGCCTCAACGTGCTGGGCAGCGACAATATAAAGGGCACCCTGCGTTGCGCGGCGGCCCTGCGCACCGACCTCGACGAGAAGTTTATCCCGAACCTTGACAACACCAACGCCTACCTCAAGGCCGACCTGCGCGAGTTGGAGCTGATAAACGTGGAGGCGCTCCAGGATGCCTTTAAGTTCTTCAAGAAGCGCACTGAACACCTGTATTTTGAGCCCGTCAGCACCGAGTTTGTGCTGAGCCGGGGCGAGCTATTGATTCCTAACTTACAGCTAAACAGCAACCTGACCGAGCTGCAAGTGCACGGCCGCTACGACCTCGACGGCCGCGCCGACCTCTACGTGGGCATGAACCCGCTGCACGCGCTGCTAGGCAGCAACCGCAAGCGCATTGCCCGCATTGAGGCTGGCGAGGCCACTACCCGCCGCGACGCCAAGCTCAGCTACGTGAATCTGCACCGCGACGCCCCACGCACCAAGTACCACGTCAAGATTTTTCAAAAGCAGGAGCAGCAGCGGGCACAGCAGACCTTGCGGCGGCAGTTTCGGCAGTTGGTGATAGCGCAGCGCCTCGACACTACCATGCGCCTGCTGCCCCGCTCGCCCGCCATCCTGCCCAATGCCAAGCTAGCCACAACGCCTTTGAATTAAGGATATGGAAAATGTGCTGGAATGAGGAGATGTGAAAATGAATAGTTTAATTACATTTTCACATCTCCTCATTTTTCACATCTCTCACATTACTTAAGAATAGCTTCAATCCGCGCCAGTTCCTCGGCGCTGAATTGGTAGTTGTGCAGGCAGCCCACGGCGTCGGTCACCTGCTGGGGCTTGCTGGCGCCGATGATGACGGAGGTGAGGCGCGGGTCTTTCAGCACCCAAGCCAGGGCAAATTGGGCCATCGACTGGCCGCGCTGCCGGGCCAGCTCATTGAGCTGGCGGGCCTTTTCAATGTTAGCCGGGTTGAGTTGGCTTTCCTCGATAGCGCCGTTGCCGAGCTTGCGAGCGGCGCGCGAGTCGGGCGGCACGCCGTGCAAGTACTTGTCAGTGAGTACGCCCTGGGCCAGCGACGAGAACGCAATGCAGCCCACGCCCTCGTCGGCCAGGGTGTCGAGCAGGCCCTCCTCGGGGGTGCGCACCAGCAGCGAGTACTTGGGCTGGTGAATGACGCAGGGCGTGCCCAATTCGCGCAGGATGGCGCAGGCGCGCCGCGTTTCGTCGGGCGAGTAGCTGCTCAGGCCCACGTACAGGGCCTTGCCCTGGCGCACGAGGTGGTCGAGGGCGGCCATGCTTTCCTCAAGGGGCGTGGCGGGGTCGGGCCGGTGGTGGTAGTAGATATCAACGTAGTCGAGGCCCATGCGGCGCAGGCTCTGGTCGAGGCTAGCCACCAGGTACTTGCGCGAGCCGCCGTCGCCGTAAGGGCCGGGCCACATGCCGTAGCCGGCCTTGGTGGAGATAATCAGCTCGTCGCGATACGGCTTAAAATCAGCCTGATACAGGTGGCCAAACGTTTCTTCGGCTGCGCCGGGGGGCGGGCCGTAGTTGTTGGCCAGGTCGAAGTGCATGATGCCCGCGTCGAAGGCCGTGCGTAGAATGTCGCGGCAGCCGGCCAGGGCATTCACCTCGCCAAAATTTTGCCACAGGCCCACCGAAATGGCGGGCAGTTGCAGGCCGCTGCGGCCACTGCGGCGGTATTCCATCGTGTCGTAGCGGGTGGGGCTGGGTTGGTAGCTCATGCTAAATAAAGGGTTAAAAAGTAGTCACTGGCTGTCATGGCGAGCTTGCGCACTGAAAGTCGGCTTTGCGTACGGCGTGGCTGCAACTATGGGCAACCAGCCGCTACTTTGTGGCCCTATGTCTCGCTTTTTATTCTTGTTGGGCCTGGCCGGGCTAGCCCAGTCCGCCGCCGCCCAGGCCCCCGCCGCCACCCGCGCCCAAGATTCGCTGTTCGTGCGCCAGAACTACCGCAAGGTCGAGCAGCTTATTACCATGCGCGACGGCACCCGGCTGGCCACCATCCTCTACGTGCCGCGCGATGCCGCGCCCGCCCACCCCTACCCCTTTCTGATGGAGCGCACACCCTACTCGGCCGGGCCGCGCGGCGCCAATAAATACCCCACCCGCGGCCCCGGCCCCAGCCGCGAGCTGAGCCAGGAGAAATACATTTTTGTGTATCAGGACGTGCGCGGCCGCTATCTCTCCGAAGGGCAGTTTGAGGAAATGACGCCCGCGCTGGCTAGCCACCCAGCCCAGGCCACCAAGGGCAAAAATACCCCGCACGATGAGAGCACCGACACCTACGACACCATCGAGTGGCTGCTCAAAAACGTAGCTGGCAATAATGGCCGCGTGGGCCTCATGGGTATCTCGTACCCAGGCTTTTATGCTACCGCCAGCCTGCCCGGCGCGCACCCGGCCCTCAAGGCAGTATCGCCGCAGGCACCGGTTACGGATGAGTTTATCGGCGACGATGCCCGGCACAATGGGGCATTTTTTCTGCTCGATAATTTTGATTTTACCAACTACTTTGATGTGCCCCGGCCGAAGCCGCTGGCCGAGTACACCGAATTATTCCCGCTGAAGATTAGCGATGCCTACCAGTTTTTTCTGGACCTCGGGCCCATCAAAAATGCTAATCAGCCGCAATACTTCAACGGCCGGGCGCGCATCTGGAACGAGTACCTGGCCCACGACACCTACGATGCCTACTGGCGGGCGCGCAACATTCGGGCGCACCTCACGGGCGTGAAGCCGGCCGTGCTGGTGGTGGGCGGCTGGTACGATGCCGAGGACCTGTTTGGTGCCCTGCACACCTACCAGGCCATCGAAAAGCAGAACCCCGGCGCCACCACCCGCCTCGTGATGGGCCCCTGGACCCACGGCGCCTGGAGCCGCCCCGACTGGAGTAAGTTCGGCCCGCTGAACTTTGGCCAAAACACCGCCCAATACTACCGCCAGCAGCTGGAAACGCCGTTTTTCAATTTCTACCTGAAAGACAAAGGTAGCTTTAATCCGGCCGAGGCCACGGTGTTTGACACGGGTGCAAATGAGTGGAAAACCTACCCGGCCTGGCCGCCGCAGGCCAGCCAGCCGCGACCGTTTTATCTGGGCGGCGCGGGCCAGCTAACCGCAGCGCCCACCACCGCCCCGGCCGACGAATACCTCAGCGACCCAGCCAACCCCGTGCCCTACACCAATGGCGTAAAGGCTAGCCGCGACAACGAGTATATGGCTGAGGACCAGCGCTTCGCCGCCAAGCGACCCGATGTGCTCAGCTTCCAGACCGAGCCACTGGCCCAGGGCCTCACCGTGGCTGGCCCGCTGGGGGTGGACCTCTGGGTGAGTACTTCGGGCACCGACGCCGACTTCGTGGTGAAGCTCATTGATGTGCTGCCCGAGGGCACGCAGCGCTTGGTGCGGGCCGACGTGTTTCGGGGCCGCTTCCGCACGGGGTTCGACAAGCCCACCGCTTTTCAGCCGGGCGTGCCCACGGAGGTGAAATACGAGCTGAACGACGTGCTGCACACGTTCAAGCAAGGCCACCGGCTGCTGGTGCAGGTGCAAAGCACCCGGTTTCCGCTCGTGGACCGCAACCCGCAGCAGTTCGTCAACATCTCCACGGCCGACGCCAAGGACTTTCAGAAGGCTACCATTCGGGTGTACCACGAGGCTGGCCACGCCTCTAGTCTCACACTGCCGGTGCTGGGTAAATAGGCTGACCCTAGCCGCGCGGCGCCCGTACAAGCATACCTATGAAACGGCGCCATTTTCTTCCGCTGCTGGGGCTAGCGCCCCTGGGCCTAGCGGCCGCTAGCCTCCGCCGCACGCGACTTATGCAACCCGAAAAGCTGTATTTTAAAGACGACGGCACCATTCCCAACAGCCGTTACCCGCTGCTGCTGTACCGGCAGGCATTTGTGGCGCGCGATGCGGCCGGCGCGGCGTGGCTGGAAAACCACTTTGCTGCCAACCGCTGGACCAATTCCTGGCGCAATGGCGTGTATCCGTTTCACCACTACCACAGTACCTCGCACGAGGTGCTAGGGGTGTACGCGGGCTCGGCGCTGCTGCACCTGGGCGGCGAGGCCGGCCAAAAGGTGCGCGTGCAGGCCGGCGATATCATCGTGATTCCGGCCGGCGTGGGCCACAAAAACCTGGGCAGCGACAACCTCGGCATAGTGGGCGCCTACCCCGACGGCCGCCCCTGGGACGTGAACCGCGGCCTGCCCGGCGAGCGCCCCCAAACCGATAAAAACATCGCCGCCCTGCCCCTCCCCAGCACCGACCCACTGCTAGGCAAAACCGGCGGCCTGCTCACCAGCTGGCAGTAAGTGCTCATAATCTTGCCCTATAGGCTTTTATAAAATGGAACGTCATGCTGAGCGCAGTCGAAGCATCTCGCTCGCGCCGCTAGGGTTACTAAGCCAACGGTGCAAACGAGATGCTTCGACTGCGCTCAGCATGACGTTCTTAGTTAAACTAAGCTTTGGGCAGAGGCAGACTAGCTAGCCTGCTTCTGGGCGTGCCAGAGCACTAGCTGCCAGCTCTTTGCCTCGTCCTTGATGTAAACCACCACGTACTTGATGCGCGTGAAGCTGGGCTGCCCGTCGGCGCCGGGGCCGAGGTCAATCTGAATGAGCGCGTTGACAATGGCCGTGCGGTCGTCGTTGTAGGGGCGCACTACCATATTCTCGATATCAACCTGGTCGTAGCGGCTCTGGCCGCTGGCGATGGAGGCGATGTAGCTCGTTTTGTCGTCCTGGTGGCCGTTGGAGTGGGTGTAGATGAGGTCGTCGCCGAAGATGGTTTCGAGCGTGGGCAGGTCTTTGGCGATTTGGGCATCGAAGCGGCGGCGCTCCAGCTGTTCGATTTCTTGGATGGCGGACATGGTAAAAAAGTACTGGATTAGGCGTCAAAAGTAGCTTGGACTCTGCGAGTCCGAGCGTGGGCGTAGCGAGCATCTCGCGCTAACCGCCACCCGGTTCCGTATGCTCGCTGCGCTCACGCTCGGACTCGCAGAGTCCAAGCTACTTTCAAAACAGCGTGAGCTGCCCGCCGGGGCTAGCCGGCGCGGCCTCGCCATCGAGGTTCGACAGCGACAGGCCCAGCAGGCGCACGCCCTTGGGCAGCGGCAGCAGGGCCGTGAGAATATCTTGGCCGGTGCGCAGCAGCGCGGCTTCGTCGGGCACGGAGGCTGGCAGCGTGCGGCTGCGGGTTATCTGCTGGAAGTCAGCAAATTTTACCTTCAGCGTGAGCGTGCGGCCCGACTGGCTGGCGCGCTGGCAGTAGGCCCACACCTTGGCGGCCACGGGCAGCAGGGCGGCCAGCAGCTCGGGCGGCGCGTGCAGGTCGTGGCTAAAGGTGGTTTCGGCGCCCACCGACTTGCGCAGGCGGTCGGGCTGCACGGGGCGGTGGTCCTGGGCGTGGGCAATGGCGTGGTAGTAGCCGCCGGCCTTGCCAAAGTGCTGCCGCAAAAACGCCTCGGGCTGGGCGCGCAGGTCGGCCCCGGTGAAGATGCCCAGCGCGTGCAGCCGCCCCGCCGTGGCCGGCCCGATGCCGTGAAACTGCCCCACCGCCAGCTGCTCCACGAAGGCCAGCCCCCGGCCGGGCGGAATCACGTACTGCCCGTTGGGCTTGCGGTGGTCGGAGGCCAGCTTGGCCAGAAACTTATTGTAGGAAATGCCCGCCGAGGCCGTGAGTTGGGTGCGCGCCAGGATGGCCGCCCGAATGTCGCGCGCCACCTGGCTGGCCAGCGGCTCGTGCTTGAGGTTGTGGGTCACGTCGAGGTAGGCCTCATCCAGCGCCACCGGTTCGATGAGCGGCGTGTACTCGGCCATGATTTCGCGCACCTGGCTTGATACTTCTTTGTAGACCTCGAAGCGCGGGGGCACGAACAGCAGCTCGGGGCACAGGCGGCGGGCGGTGCTGGCCGGCATGGCCGAGCGCACGCCGTATTGGCGGGCCTCGTAGCTGGCGGCCATCACCACGCCGCGCTCGCGGGTGCCGCCCACGGCCAGGGGCCGGCCGCGCAGGGCGGGGTCGTCGCGCTGCTCCACGGAGGCGTAAAACGCGTCCATGTCGAGGTGAATGATTTTGCGCGGCTCGGCGGGCAGCGGCGGCGGGATGGGTGGCACTCCTGCAAATTTACCAGCCTCTGCGTGTAGCGTGGACTCTGCGAGTCCGCGCGCAGGTAGCATGGCCGGACGTTCATACGCACGGACTCGCAGAGTCCACGCCACACGCAGAGGCTCGCTAAAAAATGGGCCGGAGTAATTTTGTCGCTCTCCTTTTCTACCTACTGCTTGTTTTTCGTTCGCACTTCCGCCCGGCTGCTTCTCCTTCCCCTGCTGCTAGCCCTGGGTTGCACCCAAACCGGCCCGCCGCGTACACCGCCCATGACCGCGCCGCCCGACTTGCTAGCCTCCTTACCCATTGCTGTGCCCCGCGCCGCCAACCGCGTGGCTTCGTTTACCAACAAAGCCGCGGCCTTCTACTGCGCCCAAACCCACGAGGCTACCCACCCCGAGTACACGTGGTTTGAGGGCCTGAACGTGGCTAAAAACCGCGTTTTTGGCGGCTACAACCTGTTCGCGGGCGGCCAGCTGCTCGACAACCGCCGGGCCACCGCCACCGTGCACCCCGAGAAGCTGGTGCGCCAGCACGGCCCCAACCAGCAAGAAGAGCTGTGGCTATTTGACGAGCGCAACCTACTCGAAATCGACCTCACCGGGGCCAGCCAGCCGCTAGGCATTCAACTCAAAGGCGAAAACGTGCGGCTGCTGCATCAGGACGATAACGTAGCGTTTTTTTCGGCCCGCGAGGGCAACTTCGTGCTGGCCGTGGCTGCCCGCCAGCCGGGCCCGCTCGCGGTGCAGGGCCAGCGTGTGGAAGCCGCTGGCACCGGCTTTTTCATCGCCTGCGGCAAGGATGAAGCCGAGGCCCTGGCCCTCATCCAGGACGGCCAGCAGCACAGCGCCCCCCTGAAGCAGGCGCGCCAGCAGCGCCTGCGCCACTTATTAGAAACCAATACCTTCCTGACTTCTAGCGACGACTCGCTGACCCTCGGCCTGCGCTGGCTGGCCCTCACCACCGACCAGCTGGTGAGCCGGCAGCAGGGCGACGGCATCTACGCGGGCCTGCCGTGGTTTAATGAATATTGGGGGCGCGATGAATTCATTTCGCTGCCCGGCGCGGTGCTCGTGACGGGGCAGTTTGCCACCGCCCGGCAGATTTTGCTGTCGTTCGCCAAGTATCAGGATACCGACCCCAAGTCGAAGTTCTACGGCCGGGTGCCCAACATCGTGAACCCGAGCAACATCGACTACCACACCACCGACGGCACGCCGCGCTTCGTCCTTGCCCTGCAAGACTACGTGCGCTACTCGGGCGATACGGCCCTGGTGCGCGAGCTGTACCCGGCCGTGCAGGCCAGCATCGCGGGCGCCCTGCGGCACTGGACCGACGCCCGCGGCTACCTCCTGCACGAGGACAACGAAACCTGGATGGATGCCCGCGACGCGAACAAAGTGGCTTACACGCCGCGCGGCAGCCGGGCCAACGACATTCAGGCGCTGTGGTACCAGCAGCTCCGGGCGGGGGCATATTTCGCGGCCTACATGCACGACGGGGCCAGCCAGGCCCGGTGGGAGAAGCTGGCCGAGCAGGTCAAAACCAACTTCGCCCGCGACTACCGCGACGCCCGCCACGACTACCTGGCCGACCGCCTCGACCACCAGGGTCAGGCCGATTTCACGCTGCGGCCCAACCAGCTCTTCGCCCTCGATATGCTGGCCGACCCGGCCTTCGGGCGGCAGGTGCTGCGCAAAAGCTGGACCGAGCTGGTGTACCCCTGGGGCGTGGCTACCCTCGACCGGCACGACCCGCAGTTTCACCCCTACCACCTCACGCCCGCCTACCACAAGGATGCCGCCTACCACCGCGGCACCATCTGGCCTTGGCTCAACGGCATTGCCATGCAGCGCATGGTGGAGGCCGGGCAGGTCGAAACCGCCTGGCAGCTCTTCGCCAACTCCAACCGCCAGGCCCTGACGCGCGGCGTGGTGGGCGGCCTCAGCGAAAACCTCGATGCCTACCCGCACCCCGGCCAGGCCTGGCCCACCCTCACCGGCGCCTATCTGCAAGCGTGGTCCAATGCCGAGCAGCTGCGCGTGTGGTACCAGTACTTCCTCGGCATCCGGCCCGACGTGCCCAACCACCTGCTCACGCTGGCCCCCCGCCTGCCCAAGGAGCTTACCGAGCTGAGCTACAGCTTCACCGTGGGTCAGAGCCTGGTGGCCGGGCACTACCAGGCGGCACCCACGCCCACGTACACGTACACTTTCAGCGACTTAGCTAGCTCCGTCGAGGTTGATATAGCGGCCTTCGAGCCGGTGCGGGTGGCCGTGCGGCCGGGCACCGTGCTGCGGGTGGCGGCGGCCCCTGGTCAGCTCACCATTCAGCTACTTGACACAAAAGGCCGGGTGCTTTCCGAGCAAACGGCTGCGCCCTCAGCGGCGCGGCTGGCCCGGCAGCGGCAGGATGATGCGGCGCTGGCGGGCGTGCCCTTCTGCCAGCCGCTACCGCTGGCTAGCCACCCGGTTATTAACCCCACTAAAAAATAAGCGCTCTACTGCGGCAAGTATACCGTGAAGGTGGAGCCTACGCCCACCTCGCTGGCTACCGCAATGCGGCCGCCGGCGTTTTCCACCATCTTTTTTACCATAAACAGGCCAATGCCGCTGCCCTCGACGTGGTTGTGCAGGCGCTCAAATAAGCCAAACAGCTTGCGCTGACCCGCCACGTCGATGCCCAGGCCATTGTCGCTCACGGTGAGGCGCACCTGGCGGCCATCGGCCTGGGCGCGCAGCTGCACCTGCGCCACCCGGCTGGGGTCATGGTACTTGAGCGCATTGCTGAGCAGGTTGTACACCAGGCTGCGTAGGTTTTTTTCGAGGAAGCGCACGGCGATATCATCGGGCAGGTCGATGGTGAGCTGGGCGCCCGTGGTGCGCAGCAGCGGGGCCAGGTCGAGGCACACGTCGCGCACTACCGGGGCCAGCGGCACGGGCGCCGCCGGCAGGCCATGCTCGCGGTGTAGCTTGGCCACGTCGCTGAGCTGCTCGATGGTGCGCTGAAAGCGCTCGACCGACGTGCCGAGCATCAGCAGGATGTTGCCCACCGGCGGGCGCTGCCGGGCATCGATGGGCAGCTCGTCGGTGAGGGCGGCCAGCAGGCCTTCAATGTTGGTAATTGGGCCCTTGAGGTCGTGCGAGGCGGTGTAGATGAAATTGTCGAGGTCCACGTTCACGCGGGTCAGCTCCTCGTTGTTGGTGCGCAGCAGGTTCTGGGCCTGGGCCACGCGCTCCTGGGCCAGCTTGCGCTCGTGGATGTCGGTGTAGGTGCCTATCCACTGCACTACCTCGCCCTGCTCGTTGCGCGAGGGCTGGGCGCGGCCCAGCATCCAGCGGTACTCGCCGGCCGCGTTGCAGAGGCGGCACTCTATTTCCAGGGGTTGCAGCGTGCGCAGGCACTCTGCCCAGCGGGCCAGGGCGGGGCCAAAGTCGTCGGGGTGAAACCGGGCTTGCAGCTGCGCATCCGACACCAATACTTCCCCCGTAAAATCGAACCAGCGCTGGTTGAAAAACGTGGTATAGCCCGCCAGGTTCGACGTCCAGGCCATTTGCGGAATGCCTTCGAGCACGCGGCTCACCTCGGCGGCCACCTGCTCCACGGCGCGGTGGGCCACCCGCTGGCGCACCAACTCGGCATTTTTGTGGTCGAGCAGGGCATTTTGCTGCAATACCACCGACCGGATGGCCGATATTTCCTGGCGCGCCGACACATCGGTGAGCAGCACGGCCAGCGCGGGTGCCCCGCCGAAAGTCAGCACGTTCATGGAGGCCGCAAAGGGCCGCAGCCCGCCGCTGAGACTGTTTTGCAGGGGCAGCTCGCCGCGCGCCTGGCCCGCCCAGCCCAGCCGGCACAGCCCCGCCCAGTAGGCTTGGTACTCGGCCGGAATAAACTCAGTGAAGCGGCGGCCCACCACCTCGCCAAGGGTGCAGCCCAGTGCGTGGGCCAGCGCGGCGTTGGTGTACAACACGGAGCCATCCGGGCCCAGCAGCACCGCGCCCTCGCTCATCTGCTCGATGAGCTGGCGGTAGCCGTGGTCAGCGCTTTCCAGCGTGAAGATGCGCGGCCCATCGGCCCCCTGCACGGCTAGGGCATCGACGGCGCCGGTGCGCACGGCCGCTATCAGCTCGTGGGCCTCGCGCAGCTGCTGGCGCAGCTCTTCGTTTTCCCGAGCCAGGTCGGCGGCAGTGGGGGTCATGGTGTGGAGGAGGGCGGCGGGTGGTCTAGTCCCAATACGGCCAGCACGGCGGCCCGGTTCGAGAGGTCGCCCACCAGCTGGCGGCGGGGCAGCGGCAGGCAGCGCACCAGCGTGGGCGCGGCCACAATCTGCGCGTGCTGGGCCAGCTCGGGCTGCTGGTATAAGTCTATGATGCGCAGCACGTAGCGCCCCGCCAGATGCTGCTCGCAAATAGCCTTGATGTTGCGCACGGCCCGCGTCGAGTTGGGGGTGGCGCCCGCCAGGTAGAGGTGCAGCTCGTAGGGCGGCGCGGCGGCGAGTGGGTCCATCGGCACGGGCTAGCGGCGGGTGGGGCGCAGGGCCAGGCCCACCCGCCCCCGCTGCTCACTGGCCAAGTCGCCAGTAGCCAGGCGGCCCGGCGCGGGCAGCTTGCGCACCGCCGCCGGTATGGCCAGCGCGGCCACCGCTTTGCTAGAAGAGTTCGCCACGAACAGGCTCGGTCCCAATTTCCAGGTTTCGCCCGCATCAAGCGCGGCGCTAGTAGCAACTTCCTTCCTCACTTCCATCATAACTAGCGGGCATACGGCGCGCGGAGCAGGGCGTTGGCATGGGTGGGCAAATAACTCGGAACCCTCCCTGCCGCGTAGGGACATTGGGCAGACCGGGTAAGGCCAGCGCCGGCAAACGCGCAACTTCTGCATAGTCGAGGCTACTCAGCGCAAAACTCATTTAAAAGCCAAGGGGACGAGCCCGGAAAACAACGCCCGCTGGCTAGCCGCGTTTGCGCTTTTTGCGGCGCGCGCGCAGACCAGCCAGGCGCTCGCGCTCGGCCTTGCGGGCCTCGCGCAGCAGCAGGCGCTCGGGCAGCCGGGCCATGAGGCGCTCGCGCACGTACTGCGCCAGCCCCGAGAGCGGTACGGTGTGCGTGGTGCGCAGAAACTGCGCTACCTCGCGCTGGCGCAAGGTGCTGGCCCCAGCCAGGCCCCGCGCCAGCAGGTACTGCTTTATTTCCTCTACCCACAGCAGGGCAGCCAGCGGGGCGTGCTGCACGGTGGCGTTGTAGCCGGCCGGGCGGTGCGGGCGCAGCTCGGGGCTGTCGGCCGGCGCCACCAGGATGCCCACCCACTCGGGCAGCAGCGGCAGCAGCTTGGGCAGGTGCTTTTCGGTGACCACGAACGTGACGAAGTCATACACCTCGGCGTAGCAGCGCAGCTGGTTCTGCACCCGTTGCAGGGTGTCGCCGTCGCCCTTCACCTCGTAGCCGTGCATGAAGTGCTCGGTGATGTGCACCACGTCGGCGCGGGTGCTGCCGGTGGGCAGCTCGTCTACGTGCACGCCGCCCAGCAGCAGCGGGTAGAGGCGGGCGCGGATTTCGGGGTCGTTCATGGCTGGCTTCAAAAGTAAAACGCAACGGCACTCCGTTTCCGAGGCATTTTTGTTATTGCTTATCTCCAGTGGCCCCAGCGCCAGCTGGAGTACCACGCCGCTTTCCCTGCCATGCTCCCCGACATCACCACCGAAGCCAATATTCAAACGCTGGTCGACAGCTTCTACGCCCGCGCCCTGGCCGACCCGCTGCTGAAACCGGTTTTCGTTGATTTTGCCCACATCGACCTTAGCCACCACCTGCCGCAGCTCTACGATTTTTGGAGCGGCATCTTGCTGGGCACCAGCCGCTACCGGGGTTTTCCCATGCGCCAGCACTTTCCGCTGCCCCTTACCCTGGCCCACTTCGAGCGCTGGCTGGCCCTGTTTCACGAAGCCGTGGACGCCCACTTTGCCGGCCCCACCGCCGAGGTGGCCAAGCGCCACGCCACGCACGTGGGGCGCGTGTTTGCCACCCGGCTAGGGCTGCTGCAAGCTTAACCCTTAGCGCTTCTGCCTTAGGCCGTTGCCAAGAAGTAGCCACTGACTTGCAACGTGCAGGCCGGCCACGGCTTCTTCTTAGCATTGTTTCCCTATTTCATCCTGATACAATGCGCTTCCTGGCTCCCCTGGCCCTCACCTCACTGCTTGGCTGCTCAGCGCTGGCCTCGGCTCAGCAAGCGCCGGCGCCGGCTGGCCACTTTTACGTCGGGCTGGCTGCCTATACCAGCAACTATTTGCCCATTGGCCGAGCCTGGCAAAAAGGACTTTTGCTGCCCCTGCAAGCAACGGCTGGCTACCAGCTTACGCCCCGGCTAGCGCTGCAAGGCAGTTTTGCCTATAGCAGTCGTAGCAATTCGTACGCGGGCACCAGCTACGACCTGGCGCCGACGGGCCAGGTGCTAGCCCCGTATAGCTACGCGGGCCAGTATCGCCAGCGCCTGAGCTCGGCGGCGCTGCTGGCCCGTTACACACTCACTCGCCAAGCGGCTAGCCCCTGGCAGTTTGACCTGCTAGGAGGGCTGACGCTGGTGCACACCAGCTACGAGGACAGCTACGAGCGCACCGCCGGCTCTAGTGCCGCCCGCACCGACCAGACCACGTATCGCACCAACAGCCTGTTGCCTACTGCCGGCCTGGGCGTGCGCTACCGCCTGCTGCCTCAGTTGGAAGCTACCAGCAACGTACTGCTCGGCTTACCGGTGGCTAGCTACGGAACGCGGGAAATCTCGCCGAGTCTGTCCCTGGGTTTGCAGTATACTTTCTGATGTCACTAAGCCTACCGGCATTTAACTTATGGATTCTGCCTCCCGCGCCGCCCTCCTGGCCGAACTGACTGCCCTGCTCGCCGGCGGCAATGCCCACGCCACCCTGGCGCAGGCCCTCGAAGACCTGCCCGCGCCGCTGCGCAACCAAGCCGTGCCCGGCGTGCCCTACACTATCGGGCACCTCGTCGAGCACCTGCGCATTGCCCAAGAAGACATTGTGGAGTTTTGCCTTAATCCGCAGCACGTATCGCCCGAGTGGCCCGCCGGCTACTGGCCCGCCCCCGGCACCACCCTGGATGAGGCCGCCTGGCAAGCCGCGCTAGGGGCTATTGCCTACGACCAGCAGCGGTTTATAGACCTGCTGCACGACCCGGCCACCGATTTTTTTGCCCCGCTAGCCCACGGCGACGGCCAGAACATCCTGCGCGAGGCCCTGCTCATCGGCGACCACGCCGCCTACCACATCGGCGAAATCATCTTGCTGCGCCGCCTGCTCCACTGTGAAATATCGAAGTAAAATGGAATAAAGCGAAGTGGTCGGGAATAGAACGAAGTAAAATGGAACAGGCTATTATCCACTGACAAGACGCCACATCCCGTGCAGAAAGGATTTCCATTACCACTACTCATTCATATAACCGGTCTGTCGCTGTAAAACAGTTAAGCAATGCATACTGTCGCCGAGGCTCAGATACCTGCAGACGAGCAGGGGACTGTCTTTAAACTTATACATGTAGGGCCTCCCTCTATCGACCATCTGCGTGGTATACCCACTCTCCTGTGTTGTTTTCAGCCCTGGTCGACAGAACAGGACTGTGCACTGTCCTCCGACATCATAACCCGCGCTGCAAACAGCTGCCTAGCAGGCAGCCTAGTATGTGGGTCGCTCTGGTCTGAATGGGAACCCAAACGCATTGATGTTCACCACAGGCACGCCACGAGTCAAATTTTCTGTCTCGAAGCTATTCCGTTAGTCACAAACCGATTACAGGATATAATCGATCCGGCGACACTGATGCCCGCGCATTTCTGGATTAATCATGGCGAAACTCAGGTCATCAGATTCAAATTTAATAATAAAATTATAATTGTTCCTTATTTTGAATTAATTCGCACATTCTTTTACAGCGCAAGCCAGCGTCTCACAGAATTTTTCTTTTCGCAGTCACCACTGGAATCGTTATGTTACTCTTCCACTGTGCCAACCACTGAGAACTCGCTTCTGGCCCGCTTCTGTGTAGCCAGTACAGCGTTATCAATAACTGAAGCTCAGGTTCTGGCAGGGGTTCTGTTTGAGCCTTCCCTACGTCGGATGCTTCGTTTTGCTCAGTCACACTGGCGCAGCCTTTTAATCGCAGAGCCATTAAAAGCCGGTACACCAGAACCCAGGCATGTCGGACAATTTGCCCGCACTGTGTTCTTCAGTGCCAGCGGGCACGATTTCACTTATAATGAAGAGCAGCATTTCTGGGTTGATTCACTTGAAATCCTAGGCTCTCCTTACAACTTTAAGAAAATAATTTTCCATCCTATAATAGATAAAAAACATTATCCTCTACCCTCCGGCACTCTGCCCCTTTGTTCTGACCTGTTACAAATCAGATTATCTAAAACAAGACTTATTAACCTGTACAATAGAAATCAGACGCATAATATTACTCACAAGCCATTAACAGCTAAAAGGTCAAAGCGAAATGAAAGATATTCAGCAGGCATAAATGCGCATATGCCGCATGTGGAATGCGGTCTACCCTGGGCTCAGCTACCGGCAAAAAGAAAATACTTTCACGGACTGAATGACCCAGTAACAGTTCATTCTTTATCTACAACGGGCCTGATGCAATCGCACACAGATATTCTGCATCCACAGTTCAGATTTCTATTAGATAATTTTATCTCCGCCGGCTATCAGGTAAAATTCTTGGAGGTAAACAATCCAAATAGCGTATTCGGAAAAAATATATCTGCTCTTCCAATAGATAATCAACCTCCGCTGCCTGCATACATCCATAAAAATCTAATAAGAACTTTTATCTTAGCAGAAATCCAATTAGAAAATGGCCCTATATTCCTAGCGCATCCTTTTCACCAGGAATGTCCGGATATGATTGTATACTTTCAAAAGCAAAATCTTCTCAGACCAACTATTGAAGAATGGAACACATCTCTTGCACTACTTTCATTCGTGCATAATTATACTGACTTTTATACTTTCAACAGGAAAGTCGTTATCAATAATAAGCAAGACACAGCCTATAGTACAGCTTTAATAGCTCTGCCATTTCCATTAAAAACAATCACGGTTGAACTATGCATGGACGTAGCTACTCATGTAATTGGCAAATTTAGAAAACGCTTGCAGTTTGTCATTAGATACAGAAGTAAATATCTTTTGGGCATGAGTCAACAACAGCTTCAGGAAATAACCAATTTAAGCAGCAATATATGTAGAGCCCCGGACGCCAATTTTGTAGTAAGGATGGCCCTACAATGGCATTCTTAGACTGCGCTATAAAGGCCATTTTATAGGCGTAGCGCTACTCTGTTCGCTTACATAGGCTGAGTAGAAGTAAGGTATCACGTGTGCTCCAATTCGACTATGATAGCCACAATTGCTATCTCGTTGAGCGTTAAAATCTCCAACTATACAAACAGAAGCTATCGCCTTCATGCCACAAGTGCTCGTTTTTCTTCTATGTACTGGGCAGCTACAGAAGCCCGTGCATATTCAAGCACTCGTCGCAAAATCTGCTATTCAATAGTTCACCGCATGGGTTGCGTATTTACTCGGCAGGAAGAATTCGGGTGTGACGTGCTAGTCGTGACCCCAGAGGTCAAGTACTTTGCTAATGAATTCGTTGCCATTATCAACTTGAATGCATTCAGCTAGTGAGCTTAACAGCATCGAGCGCCTAGCTATTTCTGACTTGCAGTCCGGTACAAGTCAATCATATAGGCACACCGTCTATCAGGGGAACATCAACTCACGGTTCTGCCTACAAACAGTACGCGTCCTAGTGGTCCGCATGGCTAGGAGATACTTGCGAGCAATCGATTGCTAGCTTAAAGTCGGCTACACCATTGTTCACTGTTATTAGTAACAGCAGCGCTTCTTACTTAAATCATCCGGCACACACTCAGACTCTGGGGAACACTATGGCTACCTTCTATATCAACTATTTAGCTGATATCAGCGCACATTCTGTTCGCGCAGCTTGCGCTCCACCTGCAGGAATAACTCTGAAGCATCCGTCTGCAGAGCGGCTGCCAGTTGGAAGATAGTCAAGAGAGAAGGCTGCTTTCGGCCAGTTTCGAGTTGTGATAAAAACGTACGGTCCAGACCGGCTTCTTCGGATAGTGCCTCCTGAGATACTTTCCGCTCTTTGCGCATCTCTCTGATGACCAGCCCAAATGCTTTAATTGGTTCGCCGCTCATTTGAGCAGCAAGCTACCGGAAGAAAATACCCCCTTGTTGTTGTCAATAGTCTACAAAAATGCGTAAATTGCAGGCCAAAGCCAGCTATCAGCCTGCTAGGCCTTACCCTTTTTTCTTCTTGCTTCCAGTGCAGAACGACGACCAGCCTTTAGCCCATTTCGTCACTAGTGTAACGGGAGTTAATGGCCTTTCCGAGCCGATTGAGGTGCATGTTATAATTACCCGGACGAAAGAAACGGAGGCGGGCAACGTGCAACAGGACTCTGTTGATACGGATTATGAGGCTAAATCAACACCTTATATACATCCAATATCAAGCAGCCTAAGTGAGGCCAATAAGCGTGGGTTGGACAATCTCGCCTACTGGCGAAATGGGTTCAGGGGTTCGAGGGTGTATATCCTTAACCAGGCTCTGGCTCATTATCTGGCTCGGTATCAGGAGTCGCGACAGACTATTCCTGCCGGTGAAGCATAAGCTGGAAGTTGACAGCAGCCCATTCCATTAGCATATCGATGAAGACAGTTGAATTCTATAAAATACCGGTTTTTTCTTGAGGCTGAGATGCGGACAGCATACCGGCCACTATATATTTCAACTAACTCACCTACCCTTATGAATAACCATTCTTTACTACCTGCACTGACTGTTCTGACTGGATTTCTGTTTAGCGGCTGTTCCCATCCCGCCCCGACCACTACAGCAGGCGCCTCCGAGACAGAGACTAGCAGCTCGGCTGCCAAGTATCCGTATGGCAGCAAGGTAGACTCGCTCAATGGGGTACCCACCCATCGCTTCGGCGAACCACTCAGCAATTTTAAAGGTCTGGTCAGGGCCGATGGCGCCACACCTGGTATGGTCAGCTACCACTTGCCTACAGGTAGTGCACAGCAGGTGCGGTGGTTTGCCAAGCATGCAGAAGAAGTACCTGGTGTCTTTTATTTATTCCGTGACGGTAAATTCGCTTCCTTTCAGGCCGTTGCCTACTCTGCTGCCGGGCAGGCTGCGTTGGCAGCTGAAGCAAATTTTCTATTCGGACCTGGACGACCGCTCGGTGACCGCACGGAATGGGTTGGCGAGAAGGCTTTGGCCGTACTGTCCACTACTTACCTTAACGGTCAGAATGTGAAAGTATTGAATGTAAACAGTGTTATTTTACAGGCTGAGCAGGAACACAGGCAGCAGGACCAGCTCAGGGCTGAGAACGCACAATAGGTCTACTCCCTGGTAGACACTCATTTTTTTGTAGCGCCGGCTGTTGAGGCGTCAGATGGGGCGAGAGTTGGACGAGAAGGAGCAGACTTACGTGCGGGAGCGATGCCGGTAGCTTGGTGATAAGCATATCACTCATTCCACGTCCAAGGCTAGTAGTCGGAAAGTTAAATCCGAAACCCTTTGATATATAGGGCAATAAGATATAGGCAAGGGTTTCACCGTTCTGAGACGGCCAATGCGTACTTTTGCACCCCGAATACCTAAACTTCAGTTTCAAATTACTATTGCGCTTAGTATCTTGCGCAATAAGGAATCGCAAGATAGCCAAAGACCCCACAGCCATGCTTGACCGAGACATCCGTGAGCTGCTTAACGAGGTCTACTTAGCTAAGTATCACGCGGATGGGGTGTCCAAAGTGGTGCCCGAAATGGGGCTGTCAGGACACACCGCGCGGATTGATATAGGCGTAGTAAACGGCGAGCTGATAGGCTACGAGATTAAGAGCGACCGGGATACCTTAGCAAGATTACCAGGTCAGCTAGAGGTTTACTGTGGCATCTTCGATAAGCTAACTATCATATGCGGACCCCGATACGAGGAGAAGCTATTTGATATACTACCTAGCTACTGCGGACTGTACGTAGCTGAGAAATCCCGGGGAGGACGGGGTACCTTGCGTCATAAGCGGGAGCCCGAGCAGAATCCGGAGCGAAGCGGCTTCATGATAGCTAGCTTGCTGTGGCAATACGAAGCTAAGGGTCTGCTACAGGAGAAAGGGCTCAAAGGGCTAAGCAGACTTCGTTGCTGGGACTTATGGGAGCAAGTAGCCAGCAACTACACGCTTGACGAGATATCCTACCACGTACGGCGTCTTATTAAGGATAGGCAAGACTGGCGAGAGTAGCTACAACGTGCTCCACGTGGTGGCTCACGTTGACCGTGACCCAGGTGGTAGGATTGCCACGTTTGAGATACAACGGGTCTTTACTCTGAAAGACGTGGTTATCACCCCAACTGAATGAAGCGCCTGGGTAGTCGATGAGGCTATGAACCTGTTTGCTAATAATCAGGTATTGCTCGGTAGGTGTGGGAGCAGGTTTTATGGTTTTAGTGGCGGCCGTAGTAGTCACTCTGGAAACTGTCTTCACGACTCCCTGATACAACATGAAGTTGCTATCCAAGGTGTAACGCACCTTGGGGGCACCACGTTGACCAGCTTCATTCAAGGTTACGGCCGACATAGGGCCATAGTCGGCGAAGTGGATATACGGCTCCCACTGATGCACTTTCTGCCATAGGGTCCAGCACTTACGCTCGAACCGATGCTCTACCCAGGGAGTTATCCGAGTGAGGCTACTTGGGTAACCACCACCCGCTACTACGTAAGTAGCTCCTGGCAACACCTTCTGCAACTGATTGTGCATGTTAGAAATGGTAGGGGCGTACATACCTACCTCGACGGCGCTGACATCACCCGCATCTAGCATCACTACTAGTTCGATACCCTCTAGATGCAATGCCTTGACCCACTGGGAAACCAGTTGAGGGGTGGTGGGCGACGCTATTTCTCCAGGGGTCAGCCTCAGCATGACGGCCTCAGGTAAACCGAGTAGGGTGTTGAATAGCTGCCAGTAGTGAGTTGAACCCTGCAAGTACAATACAGGGCGGGGCTTCACTGGTAAGGGCTTGATTTTAGTTAGTATCTGTTGCAAGCGAGCGGGGGAGAGCCCAGCAGGCTTGGCGTCTAGATAATAAGTAAGAGTGTCGTCCCCTTTTAAGGCCGTAGCAATGTTTTTAGCAAAGCCAGGAACATAATTGTCATCCTTCCGCTGCTGTTTTGCAGCTAGCGATGCCCCCTTGCTCTTCTCCTCCTTGCTGAGGATTACAGTATCCATCGGGGGAATGACTAGCACCGGCCGTATAGCGTTTCTGGTGCTGTCTTTAAGATTTGCTAGGGCGTCAGCTTCTCCTTTCTTAATACGTAGAATGGGATAGTACAGCATACAGAGGCTTTAAATATCAGGTTCCCTATTGCATAAGCAGTAAGAGTAATGTCAAATATAGTCGAAATTTCTATAAATGCTGCTCGTAAGCGTCTGTTAGCAAGTGGGATTGTTATTGGCACGCATGCGGCTATTTAAGTCAAGTAGAACCACGGTCTCCTGCTTCACATCTTTAAAGCGTTTCCTCAGGCTTTTCTGCTTGATTGCTCTTAGCTACTAACTCGAAGGGGAGAGCAGCCTAGACGCTTTGGCCCTGTTGATTCGTACTGAAACGATACATAAATCAGCTAAAATTTTTCTATTGACAACCAAGCGATTAGCTTATAGGTGGTCAGTATTTCATGAACCGCTAACCGATTGCTCCCCACTTGTCGGCTTATACTAGTAGAGGTCAGCATTAAACCGCCTCCGCTATCCGTATGAACGCCAACTTACCGGAGGACTATTTTAAACTCCTTATAAAACAAGACTGGGAGGATATTCTCCTACGAGTAGAGGCCGCCGTAATACGGTTGGTCGGTAGTGACTATGATGCCGATGGTCTTCTGCCCAACGGGGAGGAGCCACGTGATATCGCATTTGGTGCGATGTTTTCTGTTTTCTCAGGTGAGCGTCACTGGGACCCAAACAGACACCCCGACTTGGCACGTTTCCTGGTAACGAGTATCGTACGCAGCAAACTATCCCACGTTCACAAATCGTTCGCGGCCAGGAAGGTCGTTCGTACGCAGTTTCCGCCCTCTACCGAGCATGGGTCATACTTGGAATCAGGTATTAAAGTAGTGATATTTGGCTCTATTTTGGAGGCAGAACCTGCGTACGAGATGGATAGGCAGGTGGAAGAGGATGACCTCATCACCCAATTTGTGACCACTCTACGGGATGATTTGGAGGCCCGAGATGTATTCATGCTACGTCTAGAGGGCTACAGTAACGCTTCTATAGCCCGCATACTAGGTCTTTCGATAGGTAAAGTGCGCGGAGCAGTCGAACGGATAGCTTGCGTGGCTAGCCAAGTATTGCCGAGCATAGAACGTAACCCATAGGCCAGGTTACACCATTACCCTTAAAATTAGGAGCCGCACAGTCCCCAATGTGTACCACCTAACTTCGCTGTCGTACAGCTACCCTACCAATGAAGAAACCTAATAGCAAATTAGAGCGCCTTTACTTACTGCTAGTAGAGGATATCCTTGAAGGTGATATAAGCATCGCAAGGAAAGTGATTTCGGATGCTGGCTATGACCCAGATGTCACTAGGGTGGAAGGCGAACGAAAGATAAAGGAAGTGACTGAAAGCCATGAACAGGAGCAGCCTGCCCCAGATTATTTCTTCCTGGGTACGGATTTTACTATAAATCCAGGTGGTGGGCTGTTCTATAGCTTTGCCTTATCAAAGTCGCATACGCCTAATATATGTATGGGCAGCAATCAAGTAGCGAAGGATGATAGCGGGGATATTAATGATGCATACGCCCAGTCGGTCGAACCAGAGTGTCATTTTAGTGACACTCTGCATTTGCATAAACTTTGCAATTGATAGTGCCTCATACTAACATCTAGGTGGTTGCTTGATTCCTCCTAGCATCTTCTCAAACATCTTACTTGGCTGCTTCCGATGGTTATGCCAGAAGCTAAATTCAGCCAGATATTTGGGTAGGTGCTTGGGACTGACGAAGGTGTAGGTACCGCGTACGCTCTTCTTGAGGTTCGACCAGTAGTCTTCCATTGAATTGGTATTCGCTTCGCCCTGGGCCCATTGATACTTTGAGTGGACCACCGACTGGTGCTGATAACCCATGTCGGGTAATGATTTGTAAATCTGAAACTCGTCGGTATTGACTACCGAGCCGGCTTCTACGTGCTCCTTCACCAGCGGCAGGATGGTCGCGCCGTCCCGCTTCTCAACGGGCACTACGAGCACCTGTCCGCCCCGTTCAAGAGTGCTATGGCCGCCCCATGCATCTACGCACTGACAACGGCCCTGAATTTATCAGCGCCAAACTGAGTGGTATGAGCAGCAGGGTATTATCCTCCACTAGATTCAGCCAGGCAAGCCGACGCAGAATGCCTACATCGAACGCTTTAACGGCTCGTTCCGTCGCGAACTGCTCGACGTCCACCTGTTTCGCTCGCTAGCCCATGTGCGCCAGTTGGTGGACGAGTAGCGGCACGACTATAATACGCAACGGCCTCGCCAGGCCTTGAATTTTATGACCCCACTCGACTTTAAACAAGTGGCTTATCGAACGGGGAAGCGTACAGGGTAAGTGAGTTCCACCGGCTTTACGCCTTCCCTACCCTACACCTGCGAGCCGGCGACGTTGTCATTTTACGCAGTGGAGCGGGGCAGAACAACGTAATTGACCGGGGATACGGCCTAAGCATTCACATACTGTATGGGGAGCCGAATGCCACGTATGGAGAGGACGAAGCGGTGACCAAGCTACCCTAATCAAATACACGGTTGAATTTAGTCAGACGACATGAGGAAGGTGGTACAGGAGGCCATATTGTTCAATCCCACAGAGTCAAGAGTTGTACGGAGGGGACGATAGAGACTTATGCTTTATCTTGGATGTCTCTTTCAATATCCTTGATTCTGTAGTATGCTTTCCTTCCTCCAAGAAAAAGGTGCTAGCGTAAAATCTGTAGCTGTTATAGTTGCGCTATTTGCCTTAGCAATTACACTTAAGTACGTATCATCTAGCTACTTTCATGCAAAGGTAGTAGAGACTCGTGTCACGATTGAAGGGGCTGTGAAAAACGATGTGGACTTCGTTATGCCACACGGTTATACTATACTTAATTTGACCGGTGACGCTTGCTTAACTTTATGCTTCTCGCTCATTGTCTCCTTATTCTTTATAAAATCTATAGAAGATTCTTTAGCTGAGAAGAGACGAATAGAGTTAGAAAGGATTGACGCTCAAATAAAGGAAAACGTGATTTCCTCGGTATTTGGAACGCTTATTGAAAAGGAGATTTTTGATGTTTTCAAAAGAGACGTCATAACGAACGGAGTATTCAGGAAGGATGCCAAATGGACTTATGATTTTGTTGAACTTGAAAATGGCAATATTCGCCTTATACAGACTGACAGATACCATCTGTATAATGGTACTGGAGAAGACAAAATAGAGATTATAAAGGGTGAGTTTGATAATGCAAATGGGCAGATAGCTCTCAAGGAGTTTATATGCAAGAACGATTATGAGGAGTTGTTGAATTTCAAAGAAAGTCAGTTAAAGGTCAATCCTTATAATGCGAAACAACGCATGTCACATGGTGGCTTTGTAATTGTAGATGAAAACGAGGATGGCAAGATGATTATATCAATAAAAGTTGAGATAAAGAAAAACAGCAGAATACATATAACTCACGTATTCCACACTACTTACGATAGCTTACCAATCAACGACGGGTTTTTCACGGATTACCCTTTGGTGAATGCTAGCCTAGAAGCCAACTATCCAAGCGGGTACGGGTTTTCACTGTTCTCATCCCTCTCATCCAACCTAGTACAAGACCCGATAGTCCAAGCGCAACGCAGAACCTACGCCGCTCAGGGCGGCATCCTTCCTAGCCAGGGATTTGTTTTCACATTAAAACGTTTACCTTTGACCAACGCTTCCAAGGACATCACGTAGTAGTAACTGCAAATTTTCCTCAGACCATGAACATTCAAGCCCAAACATCCGGTATGAAGTCTGCTAAGCAAGCTCGTAAAGGAGCTAGAAAAGGGTCAAAGCAAGCTCGTAAGGGCTAGTTAGCCGGCTCAGGTTGCCACTTGACCTCAAAAACCAGCAAGTCACAAAATACGAGAAGCCTACATAACAGTAGGCTTCTCGTATTTTGTGACTTGCTGGTTTTTATCCCACCTCACATCCCCGACAGCGCTCATGCTTCTCGGGGATAGTCATCTTAAAGAATCTACTGCCCCATCTGACAGGTAAGAGCATGAACTATTTTCGTTTCGGACGATAGGTTTGGAAATACCTGCCAACGTACAGGTTTTCAATAATTACATTCTCAAACCAGAGCGGGATATCAGTTGCTGCGTACAGGAACGGAGTACTAGTAATTGGATAGTGCGCCACCATTTCTAGAAAGCGCTCCGGCCAGTCCGTCAGCAGCCATTGTGCCTGCCGTAGCACACCGCCCCGGACCCGTAGCGGCAGCAGTTCAATCGGTACTTTTTCTGTCCGTACCAATGAATTCTCTTCCACCGGACTCCAACCGGTTTCCTTATCTACTGCACGCTGGAGCGCCACGCTGGCCGGACGGGCATTAATCAGTTGCTTCATAAGCTGGCGCAGCACAACGAAGTACAGATGCGGATAGAATACCCGCTCATTCCACCCCTCCCGCAGGATACGTTCCAGCTCCAACTGGTCAGCCAGCACCGGAGCTGGGGCACGCTCCGCAGGTACTGTGGCTAGGTTGAGGCCGCAATGAAAGCAGTGTGAAATAGATTTATCAGCCAGCTCTGATTTACGCCCCAGTTCAACCCGGAAGAAGATTAACGGCTGCTTACAGGCTGGGCAACAGTCCAGCAGGTACATCCCACACTGCGTGCAGACATGCGTAATCGCCAGCCGCCATTGAGTACGATAGTAGGGGGCCAAGCCATCCTTCTGTAAGCACGATGGACAAAACAGCAGCCCGTAGTGGCGCCGAGTCCGGTGGTAGATGCCCAGCGGTAATATCCAGGAAGCAATACTTCCATGCCCAGAGTGCAGGTGCAGCCGCCCCTCGTAACGCCGTAGAATTGTCTGCTCTACTTTGACCAGGGGTGTGCCGGTCCGTATGGCCAGCGTATGCAGCATGCTTTCAGACGCACTGCGGTCAAGGTCAGTATTCCAGGTATTGACTCCGGGAAATAATAGCCTGCCGAATGTATGAGCCTTAAGTAGATGGTCATGAGCCAGACGCGTCAGCCAGCTAGACAGCAGCTCGTTGGGTCTGGGATGAGTTGCACAGGGCAGGCGGTCAATCACACGTATTTTGAATATTCTCCTCGCCGGGAAGGAGGCAGATAGTCAAGACTATCAAGACCGACCGCTGTAATGCACTCGACTTCATTATCAATTGCTGCTACAGCGGCCCGCTTTAGAATGCTGGCTAGCTCGCCCAGCAGCCCCTCGCTCATAGTCAGTAGTCTATGTGCCAGTGCATCTGTAATTAAATTAGATTTCTTATGCAGGGGCAGCAGTTGTTCAAAACTCAGCAGTAGCCGTAGGAATTCGTTGCTCATCGTCCAGCGAGGCAGCTCTGCCAGCTCAAAACGGCCTGCCAACTGTTCATCACGCTTTATAATGCTAATAGACTGATTCATTCCTGCGCCGACAAGCGAAAGCTTCAGTTCATGAGACAGGTATTTAAGCACGTTCAAGCAATGCTGTTGACTACGTTCACTACCAGCTGACAGATGGTGTATCTCATCTATAACCAACATCTTTGTCTCTGTGCGCCGCAGTGCCTGCAGGACCAGCTGCTGCAGCCGGCTGGTCTGGTCATTCAGTTGGTAGGGAGTACCAATTTCACTTAGAATGGCGTGATAGAAGCGACGCTCGGCCGGCTCGGCCGGGGTCTGACTATAGAGTACCGGACAGTTAAGCTGTCTGTCATGCTCTTGTATGCGTGGCCCGTGTGCGGCAGTGAACCGTCTGAGAAGAGCCGTCTTACCATTATTGGTATCCCCCGCAATCAGAAGAGCAGGCATCTGGTGTACAGCCGGCTGATTTAGCAGGTTATTGAGCTGCTGCGCAATCCGCTGCGCCGTGGGATAAGCAATCCACTTATTGACCAAGACGGCCTGCCGTCTTTCAGCCGTCGGCAGGTTCAGCAGCTTAAGAGTTTGAGGGATTAGATAATTCATCATAGGGAGTGAATGAAAAAATAGAAAGGTTATCGCAGGGCAGCCAAGCGGCGAAGTCTCATGGTTCCTCTCCTGACTCTTCAGGCTCCTCCGCCATAAGTTTCTCATAGCTGGACCGGGCTGACCTAGGAGTGTAATCCAGCTTTTTCAATAAGGCTACGCTGATTCGTTCCTGCTCTGTCTGAATGGCCTGCACAGCAGCCTGTTGCAGAATCTTCGCCAGTTCCCCTAGACTTCCTTCACTCAGTCCGAGCAGCTTATGAGCTAACTTTGTTTCTGCTAGGTAGGACTGCTTCTTCAGGGGCAGCAAATTTTCAAAGCTCAGTAGCAGTCGTAGATATTCATTCCCCATCTTCCATCTAGGAAGGCCGATGGGCTCGAACCGACTGGCCAGTTGTTCGTCGTGCTGAATAGCATTGAATGCCGTCCCAATGCCCGCCCCGACCATTGGCAGCATCAGCTCATTGGACAGATATTTCAGCACGTTCAGGAATTGCCGCTGCTTAAGCTGATTGCCGGCCAACACATGCTGAATCTCATCGATAATTAGCAGCCTGGTTTCCAGACGGCGCAGGGTATTAATGACCTGCCGCTGCTTGCGGTCTACCAGGTCGGCCATTCGGAAAGGAGTTCCGGTCGCGTCCAAGAGCATATGGTAAAAGCTGCGCTCTGTTACTTCAGTCGGGGCCTGCATGTACACGACCGGCATAATCAGCTGCCCGTCCTCCTCACGCGTGTAGAAAGGGTGTGCATCCGCAAATCTTCTGATAATCTGCGTCTTGCCATTTCCGGTATCACCGACTACCAGCAGATTATGCATCCGGTAGGCAGGCGGCTGATGCAGCAGATTATGCATCTTCTGGGTGATGCGCAGGGCACGGGAATATGGAATCCATCTCATCGCCGCCAGAAGCTGCTGCCGCTCGGTCGGAGACCCACCCATCTTCGCCGCAACATCGGGATGCAGATGACTCAGGTTCATAAGCCGCTTACCTCCAGGTCATCAAAAGGCTTCAGAGTGCTGATATCCAGCGGCACCTCCTGCGGTGTGGGTGATGTGACCCCGGCAAGCACCTCGGGGGACAGCCCGGACTGGATATGCGCAGCCAGCTGCTCCAGTGGTACTCCGCGCAACATCCGTCGGGTACCCGGCGTCATACGCTGAGTCTTTGCGAGTGCCGCCAGTTCTATCTCCTTCATCCGGTCATATGCGGCGAAGATGGCGGCTTCATCCAGTTTTTCCACGCCCTGCTTTTTTAATTGTCGAATGACTACCCGGTGTTCCCATATCGACATGACAGGTCGCGAGGTATCGCGGTAGGGCACTCGATGGTAGAGATATGTACCCGGCTCCAGCAGATACAGAACGCTAATATCGCGAGGGTCACGTTTGAAGGTAAGTTGCCATTTGTCCCGCTGCCTGCCGCTGCCCGGCTCCAGCCGGTCAATGTAGGAGCGCAGCACATCGGCATAGTAATGTATGTGGTCTACCTGTACTCCGTATTGCTGTACCGAACGCAGAATGGCTGGCATGAAGTCAAGCCGTACCTGCCGCTCGTCGTTAAGACGCTCGGGTAGCCCGATACCTGGCAGGTCAGGCGTACCCAGAATACCGTCTCGGAAACGCTCAAGGGGAATTTGACCCGTTCCCGAATGCACGCTTTTGTGGTATACATTAGTGATGTATGTCGTCAGCCACTGCTCAAACTCCCGAAGCGTGAGGGCAGCCATTTTCTCCGCGTTGTATTCTCCGCGCTGCTGCGGGTTGGAAAATGTAGTACCGGGTAAGGTATGCACCTTTCTCATACAGGTGCCCATCAGCCGCTCAATGTGCCCACCGTATTCAGGCGTCCTGACGGGTCGAAATTCTAGTCGGATACCATATTTCTCGCAGGCCCGCTGCATCATCTCGCCCCGGAATTCTTTCGCGTTATCCAGATGCAGCGCCCCCGGCCTGCCCCAGCAGGGCCATTCCCCTTCTACTTCAATTCTGGTCAGCCATTCCTCTTTAGGCAGCAGCATATGGGCCACACAGAGTCCTGTACCGATGGCGCCGGGGGGGTCAAAGGACAGATAGATGCCCATGATTACCCGCGAGTACACGTCGATAGCCATCGTAAGATATGGCCGGCCAACTGCATTGCGGTATACTTCGTCTACCAGCATAATATCCACCACTGTGTGGTCCAGTTCTACCACCTGAAGTGGGTAGTCAGCGTCTGGAAACCCGCCTTCCTGCGGCTTATAGCGTTCCCGGGCCGCTTTATTGCCTAAGCGCCGCCGCGTTGTCTCTTCCCCATCCACCAGACGAATACGCCGCCGAATCGTTGAACCGGCCGGAGGAGAGATTCCGGCTTGGTAACACAGCCGCTGCACTTCCAGTACAACCTCAGAAGGCTGTTTTTTCTGCTTGGTCAGGTAGTGCGTCTCAATAGCCTCCTGAATAAGTACAGTCCGGACTTCATCCAGACGCGGCTTATCCTTTCCGCCAGAGCGAGGTAAGTCGACTAGCGCTCTTACGGAACCCGCCTCCTCGTAAAGCTTTAGCCAGCGATAAATAGTGGACTTACCCAATTTATGGGTCCGGCAGGCTTCCGCGACAACCGTCCGGTCCCCGCGGGCCGCTAATACAGGCTGCAGAATAGCAAGGCGCTGTCGGGCCTTGACCCAGTCTTTTTCCGGGACGCTGAGTATATCATCCTGGGGCGCATGTTGCTCCTGCACCTCCTCCGCGGGCTTCAGGTCTTTTATGGGAATATTCACGAAATGTCCTGTTGCCTCGTACTCTCCAAGAACTAGATTCAGGTCGAGCACCCGTCGGAGGCGAACCGGATGTCCACGGTAGGAATGGCGGGTTCCTGCGGTCAGTTCTGCTTTTTCTATTCTAACCATGATGCAGTGTGGGCTGAATGTGAATATTCCATAGTGAGCTGCGCATCGTGAGCGCCGCTGATAAGTCACAGCCCAGCTGACCGGTGCTTACCAAGTACCATAGTACTGGCAGTAATTCTGCCTGCTGCTGCGGGTTCTGAAAGGCTGCCGCCAGCACTTCAGCCGGAGTCGTGCGCTCTAGCTGCGTTACCAGTACTAGCAGCAGCTGGCAATAGTCAGCCCGCACAACGGTAGTGGCGGAACGAAATCGCAACAGGAATTTGACGTTCTTCAGGTAGGGGGTACGAATCTCCGCCTCTGTCCAGACATGAAACTCCCACCCCTGCGCACCAGCATGTTCCTCAGCTGCCTGAAACCGAGGTGCGAACTTTACCTGATTCACCCGCAGGTCTTCAGCATACTTTATCTCCAGCAGCAGGGCAGGTTCGCCTGTGGTATAACGCACGAAAAAATCAGGTGTATAGCGTCGTATCTTACCATCCTCTGTATACCGGATGGTAAGCGGCTGCTCGACGTACTCTGCAACATCCGGGTCAAACTCCAACAGACAGCAGGCGTCCCGTTCAAGAGACGATTCTGTGTGGATGGCGCGTCTGTTTTTCTCCGATGGCTGGATAGCGCGGAGCGAATAAGCACTTACCCCAATTTTTCGGACTGGCTGCATTTCTTGTTCGTACTGACTTACACCAGTATCTTCACTTTCTTTGTAACAGAGCTTCTCTTAGGTTCTATTTTCTCAGGTGCTAAAGAACCTGACTCCATAATCCCAGCTCTTTCGCTGCGTAGCGTATTGCTGTCAGCGCCTCGTTTATGTCAGAAAAATCAATACCCGTTTTGTCTGCTAGGGCCCCTTGTTATCCGCAGATGCTGCACATGCATAGAATATGCAGCATCTACATAGCAAATGTAGCACCAATACAACCAAATAACACCAATGGCTGAAAAAAATATTTCTCCGGAATACAATAAACTCCGCCAGGTAAGACAGGCTTTACATCTTAAGCAGAAGGAGTTTGCTGCCAGCCTGGGTATAACCCAGTCTTATCTATCGGCTGTTGAATTGGGCAAGAAGGAGATAACGTCCAGATTGTCCCGGAAGCTCATTGAACTTTTCCGGATTTCGCCGGAGTGGCTGATGAACAACGAAGGTTCTATTTTTAACACTAATCCCGTACAGTCAGGACAACAGGATTCAGAATATGCGAATCTGAAAACAGGTGTTCTCGCCCCAGAAGACGGTCAGCATGGCTCCGACAGCCTCCGTATTGCGTCTTTAGGTTTCACTGAGGCTGACCCGCTTACTAATGCCGTACAGGCTGCCGCAGCAGGGGGAATACCGGCCCGTCGCTGGGCAGACCGCCGGTTTATAGAAACCCGCATCTATAAGCAGTATCCCGGTGTTTCATCTGATACCCTGAATGATTACTTTCTGACCAGACAATTGGGGCAATACATCGATCAGATGCTCGTCGAGTTGCATAATGACCTGCACTATCGGATTGACCAAGTACTAGACCAAGCTATTGATAACGAGATTTCGCTGGAACAAGCGGCAGATAAAATCAGGGAAATCACCACGCCGCTCAGCCAACTACAGGGTAAACTTGAGGCTATGGATGAGATGATGTTTGATATAGTCAAGTCCACCGTCCAACAGTACCCTGGAATGCTAGAGAATGTAAAGCGCACTTTACTATATCACGGGCTGCAGGAACGGAATAACAGACAGGAGGAGAACCAAAATGTCCCCAAAACCGCTGCTTAATCTTTTTGACAGGTATAAGCTATAGTATACTGAATCATAAATCATAACCGATTCCTTAGGTATCTTTCGACTTGATAATATGGGGCTAAATTTAATAGGGGTCCTGCTGCTGATTAATGACTAAAACTAAGTTCTTTACCAATCAAGACGGTAATACGCTGCTAGAAAAGCTGCGCGGCATCTTTGGCCATATGCCGGTGCATCAGTTCGATGCGTTAGTTGGCTTTTTCCGAGCCTCAGGTTGCTACAGGCTGCGCGAACTGCTAGTTAATGTGGCAGAAGTACGGATACTGGTTGGTATTAATGTAGATAAGGCACTGCAAAAGGCCCACTCTCAGGGCTTGCAGCTAGGCAACGCCATGCGAGCCCGGCAGCAGGCAATGGACGACCTCGTGGTTGACATTCAAGAAGCTGAGTACACACGGGAGGCTGAAGATGGTATCAGGTGGTTTGTGAATGGGGTAGCGAGCGGGCGGCTGCAAGTGCGAGCGCACCCTAGCCAGCGGCTGCATTCGAAAATCTACATCTTCCGGCCAGTGCCTTTCAACGAGCATACAGCAGCTTCGGTGATTACAGGGTCGAGTAATCTGACAGAGGCGGGACTTAAAGACAACTTTGAGTTCAACGTGGAGTTGCGCGATTATGATGATGTATGCTTTGCCACGAAGACCTTTCAAGACTTGTGGGAGGAGAGTACTGAATTACTGCCAGCTGATTTGCAGCAGACGGTGGCTACACGCACTTATTTGAACGATGAACTGACTCCTTACGAAATCTACCTAAAGTGCCTAGTAGAGTACTTTGGGAAAGCGTTGGATGAGGAGTATGGCACTGTAGCGGACCTGCTACCCGAAAAATTTTACAAGTTAAAATACCAGCTTGACGCCGTGACGGACGGCTTTCGGAAGTTAAAGCAGCACCACGGCTTTTTCTTAGCCGATGTGGTGGGTCTAGGTAAGACTATTGTAGGAACGCTGATTGCGAAGCGGTTTTGCCAATTTGCACGCTCGGCGGCCCATACCCCAAGAGTACTAATTATCGCGCCACCGGCACTGATAAAAAACTGGGAGGAAGCGACGCGGGATTTTGCCTTGCAACGCTTTGGGGCTTATGACATTCTGCGGAACGGCTCGCTCCATAAGCTGCGCCATGACCCAGAAGACTATGACCTCATCATTGTAGACGAGGCTCACAAGTTTCGGAACGACACGGCCGGTGCCTATGGGCAATTACAGCGGTTGTGCAAAACACCGACGCGGCGCAAAGTATCTGGTACTGATACGCTGGAGCGTAAGCGCGTGATTCTAATTTCGGCTACGCCGCTGAACAACCGGCCAGAAGATATTGCTAATATGCTGTATCTATTTCAGGACTCAAAGCAGCCAACGTTGGAAGGAGTAGATAATCTTCAACACTTCTTCCGACAGCGCACCGACGAATACCAGCGGCTGAAAAACGTGTCGCGGGCCGACATGCGCGCGGGTCTGAAGCAGATTTACTCGTTGATTCGGGAGAAGGTGTTAGAGCAAGTGACAGTGCGCCGCACTCGAACCGACTTACTGAACAACGAGGTGTATAAACAAGACCTTGACAAGCAAGGCATTGTATTCCCGAAGGTTGGAAAGCCCTATAAGCAGCTATACCAACTTGAGCCCGCACTGAATGCCTTGTTTGATGAGACCATTGAGGTGCTGAGCAAGGAGTTGAAATACAACCGCTACCGAGCCATTGACAAACTGAAGGAGCCGAAGCGCAGCAAGTACAAGTACGCCAAACGGATTTCGGACTCGCTTGCTCACATCATGCGTACGCTGCTACTGAAGCGGATGGACTCATCATTTCTAGCCTTTCGCAGCTCATTGCGGCGCTTTGCGCAGGCTAACGATGCGATGGTAAAGATGTTTGTGCAGGGGCAGATTTACATCGCGCCCAACCTGCCGGTGACGGAGTTGATTATGAATGACCGGCTCGATGAATTAGAACAGTTGGTACTGGAGCGGGCAGAACTGGACCCTAGCATTGAGGTGTGCCAGCCAGAGGACTTTGAGCCGGATTTTTTACCGGGACTAATAGCCGACCAAGCACTGGTGTGGCCGCTGTTGGAACGTTGGGAAGATTTCAAAGACAGTGACCCGAAGCTCGATGCGTTTCTGGCAGCCTTAGAAACCGACTTTTTCGCCCTGGACCGGAATCCTGGCCAGAAGCTGGTTATCTTCTCGGAAGCTCGTGACACAACCGAATATTTAGCGAGGCAGCTTAAAGCGCTCAGTTCGCGGCGAGTGCTCACCATCGATTCGGGCAATAGGGAGCGTATGATGGCCACGGTGCGGAACAACTTCGATGCTAACTTACCGCTGGGCCAGCAAGCACAGGACTATGACATTCTGCTAGCCACCGAAGTGCTGGCCGAGGGCGTGAATCTGCATCGCGCTTCATCCATCGTAAACTACGATACGCCGTGGAACTCGACGCGCCTGATGCAACGAATTGGGCGGGTAAACCGCATTAAGGTGAATCAAGCCGGTGCTGATGCTGGCAGGATATACGTATATAACTTCTTCCCGACGGCTCAGGTCAATTCAACTATCGACCTGGAAAGCAAGGCCTATTTGAAGTTGCAAGCTTTTCACGAGGCACTGGGCGAGGATTCAGAAGTGTATTCGCCGGAGGAGGAAACTCAGACGTTTGGCATTTTTGACAAAGACCCCGACGAGGGTCAGGATGCACGTCTGCAACGCCTACTGTGGCTACGCGACCAGTTTAAACGCGAGCCAGAACTACTGGACCGCATGCGCCGCCTACCTCTGCGAGCGCGCACCGGCCGCGAACATCCAACACTGCCAACCCTAGCGGGCAGTACTCTGTGCTACCTGCGTACCCACCGCCGCGACGGTTTTTATCTCTGTGACCGACCGAGTGGGCAGCCATTGGAAGAACTATCGTTTCTAGAAGCGGAGGCTTACCTAAGAGCTACGCCCGATGAACGCCCTCTACCCCTGCCGCTCCACCACCACGAGCACGTGCGGCGGGCGGCCGGCCACTTTGGGGTAGTAGTAGCTCAAGCAGCGGCCCAGCCCCAGGTAGTGCAACGGATAGCTCCCAACGAGCGGCGGGCGCTGGACTTCCTGAGCGGCTGTCTGCTGCTGCTGCCACCTGATGCGGCTCCGGCTGAGCGGCTACAGCTACGAGCGGCACAGTTAGCCGTATCGTCTGGCACGTTTCAACAGCTACAGCGGGATATTAACAAGCTACAAGGCAACTTGAAGAAGCTGAATATCTCACCCGGCGAGCAGCTAGCGCTAGTGGGCCGCTTATTGGCTAAGTACCCCTTGCCGTCACCAGAAGACTCGCTAAATGGGACAACGCAGCCAGTAGTAGCTGATGACTCTAGCGTAGCCAGCGGCTGGCTACCGCGCATCATTATTTCTGAATCGTTAGTGTAACTATTGGTATTCCCACCCATCATGCAAGCTTCTGAACTAAAGCCTTTTTTACAGCAACCCTACGACCGAGCCGCCTGGGTGCCCATGCTGCGCCAAATGCTAGGCACCAACCGCACGGAGTTTTTTAGTCAACCACAGGCAGTGCCTAACCCCGCGCCCGACCGCGTGACGGCGGTGCGGCAGTTAGGGTATGCCGATGTAGGAGAGGCTAATTTGTTCGGAGTCAATGAACGGCTAGCCATTTTGGAGGTTGAATTGCATCCTACCACTACCCAGATTAACAAGAATCGGGTTGGGCTGCGGGCGCTTACCTATCCATTTATTGACGACGTGAACACGCATGGGCTGTTAGTTTTTTATCATGACCCTGCCCAACTTGATTACCGCTTCTCACTGCAAACGCGGAGCGTAGCGGGGACATCTGCCACTAGTACAGCTACCAGTCAGGAGCGTCGGCGTTACACCTACGTGCTCGGTCCACAAGAAGCTGCCACTACAGCATCTCAACGCCTCAGCAAGCTCGTAGAGAATCGGGAGCACCACACGCTAGCCAATTTACAAGACGCTTTTTCGGTAGAAAAGCTCAACAAGGAGTTCTTTAACCAATATAAGGCTCATTACGATAAATTCTGGAAATACTTAGCTGAACATCAGCGCGAGGCTTTTTTGCCAGGCCTGCCCATTCCAGAGAAGCCTCTCGAACGGGAAAAGCAGGAGAAGCCCATCCGGGACTTTGTAAAGAAGCTGTTGGGGCGCCTTGTATTTCTACACTTCCTGCAACGGAAGGGTTGGCTAGGATGCTCAGCCGAAGGTGCACATTGGAAAGATGGCAACCAGAGCTTTCTACTTGACCTGTTTGAGCAGTGCCCCGACAAAACCCATTTTCATAGTCAAGTCCTGCGTGAACTGTTTTTCAACACGCTGAATAACCCTAATCGGGTGAACTACCGCTTCCAAACAGCAGGCATGGCACACGCCTGCAGGGTGCCCTATCTGAATGGTGGACTTTTTGACAACGATGACCCACAAACGGCCGCTATTGATTTTCCAGAAAGCTTTTTTAACAGTTTACTCCACTTTTTTGCGCAGTACAATTTTACTATTGACGAAAACAGGCCGGATGACCATGAGGTAGGCATCGACCCCGAGATGTTAGGGCACATCTTCGAGAACCTACTGGAAGAGAATCGCGAGAAAGGTGCTTTTTACACCCCCCGTGAAATCGTTCAGTATATGTGCCAAGAGGCGCTAATTGAGCATCTATCCCGCAAGCTACAGCCGCAGGGTATTATGCGCCCCGATGTGGCCGAACTGGTGCAGCATCGCAATGTAACACCACTATTGCGCCAGCAAGCCAAGTACGCCGACGACTTACTACACAGCATTACGGTGTGTGACCCAGCTATTGGTTCAGGAGCGTTTCCGATGGGCATGTTGCAGGAAATTTTTTCGGCTCGCCGCTATTTATTTCCTCACCTGCCGCCAGGCCGCACATTCGACCCAGTTCAGGTCAAAAAGCATATCATTCAACACACCATCCACGGAGTAGATTTAGAGCGCGGGGCAGTGGATATCGCCCGGCTGCGATTCTGGCTGGCACTAGTTGTAGATGAGGAGCAGCCCCATCCCCTGCCCAACCTAGACTTCAAGATTATGCAGGGCAATTCATTGCTGGAGTCATTTGAGGGCATTCCCCTGCATCATATCAAACCGCTGCAAGCGCACTTAATCGAACCGCGCACTTTGGTAGATGGCGGGCAGCAATTAGGGATGTTCCAGACGTCAGTGATGCAACAAACCCGCCTCGACCTTGAGCAGCAAGCTACTCAACAACAGCACCAAGACGCCTTAGAGGAACTGCTCAACTCCTACTTTGAAGTAGGTGATGCACCGCGAAAGGCCATTCTGCGTAAGCAGATTGAAACGCAGGTACATGAACACCTAGCTTACAACGTAGATTTTCGCTTGGCGCAGGCCCAGCGCCTACTAAACGAATCACAAGCTGCTCTAGATGCAATTCGGCTAGACCCGAAAGACACGGCTGCTAAACGGCAACAGAAAGAAAAAGCTCGCAACAAGCAGCAAAAAGCTGTAGATACGCATCAGCAAGCTGTTACCCGGCTAGAAGGGACCACCAAGCGGCTTGATACACTCCAAGATGGGGCTGAGCGTCCTTATTTCTTGTGGCATCTGTACTTCCGTGATGTGTTTGAGAAAGGCGGATTTGATATCATGATAGGTAACCCGCCCTACATCCAGCTTCAAAAGATGGGGGGAGATAGCGACTTGTTGCAACAAGTAGGATATGAAACCTTTACGCGAACTGGCGATATATATGCCCTTTTCTACGAAAAAGGTTACCAAATGCTGAAGCCAGGCGGTTGCCTGGCTTATATCACGTCGAACAAATGGCTGCGAGCTAATTACGGTGAGAAACTGCGCACCTTTTTCGTTGACAAAACAAATCCTCTCACACTACTCGACTTCAATGATTATCAGCTGTTTGACAATGCGGTTCTGCTAGCGAACATTATGGTACTGACCAAAGAGGCTAACAAGCGCCAGACAGCTGTGTGTAAGATTAACCGCGATTTTAAGCAACTCCGCTCTCTGCGTCCCTACCTGGAAAACCGCACGGTGATGGAAGAAGGTTTTTCTTCATCAAGTTGGGTGGTTATGGATAGCACTCATATCAACATTAAGCGCAAAGTTGAGCAGCAAGGTATTCGCCTTAAAGATTGGAACATCAAGATAAATTATGGTATTAAAACCGGTTTGAACCCTGCTTTCGTTGTTGATGGGCAGAAGAAGGATGCATTAATTGCAGAAGACCCAAAATCTGCCGAAATTATTCGACCCCTTCTTCGCGGCAGGGACATCGACCCCTACCAAATCCAATTCGCTGACCAGTGGCT